>ENA-OUQS01000013-OUQS01000013.1-human-metagenome-genome-assembly--contig:-NODE-13-length-215050-cov-29.194172_pt1 | contig 215050 bp, 257 predicted proteins | sample MGYA00248463_ERZ548848 | MGnify/ENA primary metagenome ERZ548848 (study PRJEB26491, sample SAMN04978192) | human metagenome | host: Homo sapiens | study: EMG produced TPA metagenomics assembly of the... | reverse complement strand
CTATTACTGCGAAAAATACTGGGACGACTGTCCTTCCAAATGTGAAGTTGCCGCTGCCGACAACTGTATCAACCGTACCGCCGTATCGACGCCTTACGGCTGTGAAAGCTATTACGGCGACTGTTCGTCAAAATGCCAGACCGCTTACGGCGACAACTGCCGGAACAAAACGGCGGTTTCGGTGCCGGACAACGCTCACTGCACGTCCTACTATTCCGACTGCTCGTCCAAATGTTCCGCCTGGAGCTGTGACTCGGGGTATAACCAATCCGGAAATTCATGCGTACAAACCTGCAATTACAGCAGTCAATGTCCGGGATACACCATGCCCAGTGCCAGTAAATGCCAATGCGGCGGAACACCTTGTACGGCCTGCGGTACCACTAAATATAAATGTACGCCCAATTGCCTGCCTGATCTGGCTATAGATCGTAACAGCTGTCCGGGAGGCAAACCGGGAAGCCGATGCAATTGCGGCGGAACCCATACTGGTTTTGCCGGAGGACACGTTTGCAGAGATGTTATATTATAATAAGAAAAGCCCTGTATTTTCAGGGCTTTCTTTATTTTTTTATACTAAAAATGGTTTTTCGCGGCTGCGCCATCAACAACCTTTGAATATAGCGCCCCTGATAAAGATTGATACCAAGCGAATTTCCGACCTCTACCGCCTGCGGATCGTCGACACGGCACAAAATCATCCGGGCACGTTCAGCTTTATTGACATAATCGGTAAAATGCTTGTCTTCACGAATAACATCCATAAATGACGGATGCCAGATAATCTTGATTAAATCGCTGCTCAGATGTTCTCGGTCAATATATTTGAGCTTGTCGACCGTAATGCCGTCGATGCAGATTTTATAACCGCGATACTGTGCAAAAGTCTTTGCCAGAATAAACGCTTTCACATCGCTGAAAATATCCACCAGCTGCAGTTCCAAAACGATGCTGGAGCGCATTGAAGCGTTAATGTTCTCGTCAAACTCCAGAAATTCGTCGGATAAAATCGTCGACACATTCAGATTGATCGAAAAATTACTGGTCAGCGAACCGTCGTCATGGCGGCTGATACTTACCAGAACCCGCTTGTCAAGCGTCTCTGTCAAATGCTGAAACAACCACGGATTTGCCGTAAGATCGACATCCGGCAACAGCATATCGCGCAAATCCGCAATTGATACGAACACCTCGTCAAACAACATCTGCGGCGGCGATTTGCCGATAACCGCGCAAACCGATTGCCGGCGGATAAGGCTGGAAAAATCGGTCATTGACAAAGCTTTCTGAACTTTGGTCAGCATGGCCGGCGTCAATTCGCGGCGCAGTTTGCGTGCTCCGCCCATAAACGAAGGCACCGGCGCGGCAGTTCCCCGCATGGCGGCATTGCCTTCTCTCCGGCCCGGTTCATCAGAATTTTCCATATTGGCTTTGATTAAAGACTTAAACGCCGCCGCTCCATTGCCCAGTTCAAAGAACTTTACAAAACCGGCGTTTTCCAAATCAAACGCATTCTGAATCAGCGGATCGTCATGAAACATGAAACGCACTTTAACCAGACAGGCCAGAATCTCGTCATGCGCCTTATTGTTGAAAATAATTACCATGTCGTCATTAGGCAGACCGAAGATTTCGCCGCCGCTTTTCTTAATGACGTTCTCAAAGGTTTCTATCAGTTCCTGCCGCTGCATGGTCCGCATTTTCTGGCTCTGCAGCTTATGAATAAAAATGCACATTGCCCGATAGCTGTCGAGGTCTTTTTCCATCCGTACCAGATAATCCAGAATCAGCGTATTTTTGCTGAAAGTAGGTTTCTCGGGAGCATTTTTTCCAAAAGTAAACATCTTTTCCGCCCTCACAGCAAATCTTCAAGCATGTCTTTCCGCAGACAGCCGTCCCGAAAACTTCCCAGCAGCAGCCGGCGGCGTTTCAGACATTCCTGCGCCGAACAGTTTTTGCCGTTCGGGCATTTGGCACGGATAATCGCGACTTCCAGATTATCCATAAACGGCCCCTGAAAAGCGGTAATTCCGTAATGCACGCCCCACTTCAGCGCCTTGTCGTCGCCGCATTTGGCCAAAATAACGTTTTCGCGGCCGATGCCGGCAATTATTTTGCGAATATCTTCGTTCTCCATGTCAAACTCAAGCAGCGGCTCATAAAACACCTTCAGCATATCCGGCTCCAGACGCCTGACGTTCAGCATTTTCAGCGCCGCCGTATCCACTTCGTCAATCAGCAGCTTATTGCCGCCGCGGTGCAAAATGTCTTTGGCTTCAAAATACAGCGGCAGATTGTTGAAGACGTCCATCAGCTTTACTTCGACAATCAGCTTGCGCTCGCCGCGCAGAAAGTTTTTGGCAAAATCCACAAACTCGCGGGAGAAGACCGAAGACAAATTCAGGTTCATGCTGATATATTCCGGCCAGTTTGTCAGTTCGGCCGCCGGCATTGCCGACAGAACTTTTCGATCCAGAGTCTGGCTCAAATACATAAACAGCCAGCGGTTGGCGACCAAATCAAGATTAGGGTCGAAATTCAGACTCAAATCCTTAATCGCCACAAAAAATTCCTGAAACAGAACCTTAAACTTTCCGGCGCCCAAAATCCGCAGCACGCTCTGCCGCTTGACAATTTCCGAAATGTCCGCCTCGTCGAGCGTTTCAATAACCTCATCGACTTCGCCGGCTTCAATCGGCCGTTTGTAGGCGATCTCCTCAACTTCCTCTTCCGGACTTTCAATTCGCTTTTCAATATATTCGTAGAAAGCGCCGAACTCTTCGGGAAAGCTTATGACCCGGGCAAATTCGGAACCGTCCCTGGAATGAAGCGCAGGATCGGAAGAAAGCCCCTGCCGCAGCTTTTCCACCGCATTTTCCACCATGTCGGGCGTAATGTCTCTGGCCAAAATCACGAAATCGCCGTTGGAAAGAATAAAAAACTGGCCGCGCGCCGAACCGACCACACTGTCAAACAATTTGGCGAAAATCTTAACGAACTCGGGATGACGGTTTTTAGGCTTAAGCTTTGAAACGCTGACATACAAGACCGCATAGCCGAAAGAATTTCTGGCAATACGATCTAACGTTTCCAGCAGATATTTTTCCGACATTTTGTTTTGCAGTCTGGCCATAGCCGCTTAACCTTCAAACCTCCGTTCAACATTAAGAAATATTCTAAACTTATGCTCGTTTTTTATCAAGCGTCTTACGCTTTTGCTAACAGAATTTGCAGCGTTTTCACCGCCTGTGCCGCCCGGCAGGGCTTATCCAGAAAAGCCGTATATCGGTCCTGCTCCAGAATCTTTTCAATTTCTTCGCCGGGAGCGCTGCCGCTCATAAACACGACCTTCAGCCGGCGGTCTTTCTTCCGCAGCGTTTCATAAACTTTTTTTCCGCCGCCGGAGGGCAGAACGACATCCAGCATGACCGCATCGGGTTTAAAATCTTTTCCGCAGGCCTTTTCGGCAGCCTCGGCGCTGTCAGTCGTCCGCACCTCACACCCTGCCGTTTTCAGGATGTCTTCGGCCACGCCCCGCAGCAGGGGATCATCGTCGGCAATCAGGATTCTGGCCGAAAGCCGACCGCAGCATGGTTCGGCCGCCGCCGGGACCTCCGCCGCCGCGACAAGCGGCAAAAAAACATAAAAACAAACGCCCTTTTGCCGATTTTCAACTCTCAGCGAACCCCCGGCGCTCAACACGATGCCATACACCTCCGGCAGCCCCAGGCCGGTTCCCATCCCGCCGCCTTTGGTCGTAAAAAACGGCTCAAAAATATGCGCCATGTTCTCGGCGTCAATTCCCGGCCCGTCGTCGGCAAAGCTGATTTCCGCATACTCTCCTGGTTCGGCCTGAATCAGATTTCGCCGCATATCGTCTTCCGACAGGCAGACCTGCCGCAAACCGACTTCTATCCGGCCGCGGCCGCCCAGCGCATCGCGGGAATTAAAGCCCAAATTCAGTATCAGGCTCTGCAAATGTTCCGAATTTATTGCCGCAGACAGATTTTCCGCGTCGAAATTTCCGATAATTTCCATTTCCCGGCCGATGCCGTGACCGAGCAGATTAAGGCTTTCTTTCAGACACGCGGACAAATTGACCGGCGCCGCCTTTTCCGCACGGCGTGCCGCCAGTCGCGTCATTTGCCGCGCCAAATGCGATGCCTGCTCGCAACCGTTCAGAATAGCGTCACAGTAACGGTGCTCTTCATCGCCTTTCAGGCGTTTTTTCAAACACTCCGCCGCGCCGCAGATGCCGGCAAGCATGTTATTAAAATCATGAGCCGCGCCGCCGGCCATTCTTGCCGCAGCTTCCATCCGGCAGGACTGTTTAAGCTGTTCTTTCAGCATAGTGCATTCCCTTCGGACTTTCCGGTTTTTTTCCCGCATAACCGCAAACAGTCCGCCAAACAAAACCAGCCCCGCGGCCAGAACAATCAGAAGCAAGTCTTCCACAGCCATATCCCCGCCTAAAGTTTCGGTTTTTTCATTTTGCCACAGCTCTCCGGCAAAAACAAGCTAAACAATTGCCGTAAACCATAAATTTGGATTGCCTTTTTTGCCGGCAGCTTTTATACTTTAACATACATCTTGCAAATAATCGGGAGTTATGAAGATGGCATCGACGATAAAGGTCTGTATGGGAAGTTCCTGCTTTGCCCGCGGCAACAACAAAAACCTTCAGGTTATCCAGCGTTTTCTGGATGAACACGGACTGGAAGCCGAAGTCGAACTGACCGGCCTGCGCTGCTGTGACAAATGTGCCAAAGGCCCCAACATCAACATTGACGGCGTCGAGTACAACAACATCGACCAAGGCTCGCTCCTTGATATTCTCGAAAAGCATTTTTCTTCCGCAGACAAATAAACTAAAAAGGCCGACCGACGATGTCCAACCGCGAATACCCTCTTTATACCATAAAAAACAACTGCCAGGATTGCTATAAATGCGTCCGCCGCTGCCCGGTCAAAGCCATCAAGATTGAAGACGGCTCGGCTATGATCGTCCCCGACCTCTGCATTGCCTGCGGCACATGCTACCGGGTCTGCCCGGCCAAGGCCAAACAGGCGCGCAACGACCTTACCCGCGCCAAACATCTGGTACAAAGCGGCAAAGACGTTTACGTTTCGCTGGCACCTTCCTGGATTACCGAGTTTGAAGGAGTTTCCAGGGAACAGATGATTGCCGCCATCCGCCGTCTGGGCTTCCGCGGCGTCAGCGAAACCGCCCTGGGCGCCGAAGAAGTTTCCGCCAACATTGCCGGCCTGCTGGACAAAGCGGCAAACGACGCACTACAGGTTTCCGCCGCCCCTGATATGTCACAAACGGCTTGCGGTGAGAAAGATGAGGATGCTTCCGCGGAGCGCAGTCCGGAGCGTACTTCAGGCGTACGTGAGGATACGAGCACCGAAGAAGCGCCGCAGGTTTCCGCCGCAAACCGTTTGTTCATCTCCACCGCCTGTCCGGCCGTCGTCGAATACATCAATAAATACGTTCCCGAACGCACCGCCAACCTGACCAAACTGACCTCGCCGCTGCTGGCGCACTGCCGCCTCCTCAAAACCGCGCTCGGCAAAGATATTGAAGTCATCTTCATCGGCCCTTGCATCGCCAAGAAGATCGAAGCCGACCGCCACCCTGACCTGCTGAGCCTCAGCCTGAGTTTTACCGACCTGCGCCAGTGGCTGAAAGACGAAAACATCGAGCTGAAAGACATCCACACTTCCGTTTTCGACAAGTTTATCATGTCCAAGGCCGAAGAAGGCACCGCCTACCCGGTCGAAGGCGGCATGATTGAAACGCTTAAACCCTATGAACAAAGTCAAAAAGCCTACCTGATGCAGATAACCGGCATTGACAACATCAAACGCGAGCTCAAAAACATCAGGGAAGAGGCGCTCGACCGCCCGGTTTTTATTGAATGTCTTGCCTGTGAAGGCGGCTGCGTCAACGGTCCCTGCACTTCGTCCAAAAAATCCGGTCTTGAAAAGCGGGTGGAAATTCTCAAAGAAAGCGACTTTTCCGGCCTGGCGGGCAAACGCAGCCCGTCGGTCGACATCCGGCTCGACTATGCACCTGAAGCGATTGTCCAGCCGAAACACGACGAAACCGACATCAAACGCGTTCTGGCTTCCATCGGCAAATACAGCATAGAAGACGAAATCAACTGCGGCGGCTGCGGCTACAACACCTGCCGCAATTTTGCCAAAGCCCTGCTTGACGGCAAAGCCGAACCCGAAATGTGCGTTTCGCACATGAAACAGCAGGCGCAGCGCAAAGCCAACGCGCTGCTTCGCTGCATTCCGTCGCCGATTGTCATTGCCAATGCCAGACTCAGCATTATGGAATACAACGACAAATTTGTCGAAACCTTCTGGAACGAAGACGAACACGCCGACATCTACGACCAGAACAACCTGCACGGCGCCGACCTGCGCGACTTCATCAACTTTACCAATCTGTTTTCGGCCTCGCTGGATCTGGAACAGGACATTCATCGCGAACATGTCCGTTTCAACGACAAACTGTTTGACGTCGTCGTCTTCAACATCGACAAAAAGCAGATAGTCGGCGGCATTATCGAAGACGTGACCAACATGGAAATGAAGAAAGAGCAGATTGCCGAAAAAGCGAAAGAAGTCATCCACAAAAATCTTGCCACCGTCCAGCAGATTGCCTGCACGCTGGGCGAACACATGGCCGAAACCGAAGTTCTGCTCCGCTCCATCGCCAAAGACTTTGCCGCTGACGACGAACAAAGCAGCGACCTGACCATTCGTACCAACTCCAACAAACGGGACTATTAGCCGTGAGCGATTCTCTGTTTATCGAAATAGGCACCCATCAGCAGCAGAAAAACGGCGAAGACTGTTTCGGCGATACGGTGTTTTCCAAAAAAATCCCCGAAGAACAGCGTATAATTTCGATTCTCTCCGATGGTTTAGGCTCCGGCGTCAAGGCCAACATATTGTCGTCGATGACCACCCGCATGGCCATGAAATTCGTCGAAAGCAACATGGAACTGCTGCGCTCGTCGGAAGTGATGATGGACGCGCTGCCCATCTGTCAGGTACGCAAAATCAGCTACGCGACTTTTTCGATTGTCGACAGCGAACTCGGCGGCAAAACCCGTATTATCGAAATGGACAACCCGCCGCACATGTTCATTCGCGACTTCAAACCGCTCACGGTCAAATGCCGCGAACTTTCCTCGCCTAAATGGAAAGACCGCACCATCAGCATTTCACAGGTTACCACCCAGCCGGAAGACCGCATTATCATGGTTTCCGACGGCGTTACCCAAGCCGGGCTGGGCAACCGGAAATACCCGCTCGGCTGGGGACGGCAGGGCTGTCTGGACTTCATTCTGAAAGAGATTCGCAAAAATCCCTACGTTTCCGCCCATGACCTCGCCCGTGCCGTCGTGCACGAGGCTCTGGACAAAGAAGTTGAGCACAAAGCCGGCGACGACATCAGCTGCGTGGTCCTCTACTTCCGCAAACCACGCAAGCTTCTGGTCTTGACCGGCCCGCCGTTTGACGAAGACAAAGACCGGGAATTTGCCGAACTGGTGTCAAGCTATGACGGCAAAACCGTCATCTGCGGCGGCACCACCGCCAACATCGTCGAGCGCGAACTTTGTTTAAAATGCGAGATTGACAAAACCAGTTTTGACGATAAAATCCCGATGGCTTCCATAATGGACGGCGTCGATCTGGTTACCGAGGGCATTTTGACCTTGACCGAAGTTTATCGTATGCTAAAAGAGGGTATCGATAAAAACAAGAACAATGCCGCCGTGCGTTTGGCCAAACTGCTTCTGGACAGCGACCGGATAGACTTTGTCGTCGGCACCAAAATCAACATTGCCCATCAGGACCCCAGCCTCCCGATGGAGCTGGAGATTCGCCGCAACATCGTCAAAAAGATATTCCGGCTTTTACAAAGCCAGTACTTAAAAGAAATCAGTGTCAGATACATTTAAGACATGCAACTTATGAAAAGGACAAGACTATGGATAAAGTAACTGTAAAAATCTGCTCGGGAACCTCCTGTTTTGTGATGGGAGCCGCCCAGATTCAGGCTTTGGAATTCACGCCGCCCGCCGACATCGCCGACAGGATTGAACTCGTCGAAGTCAGATGTATGAACCTCTGCAAGGACATCAAAAACAAATACAACCACGGCCCCTTTGTGATGGTCGGCGACGAACTGGTCGAAGAAGCCACCTATGAGAAAGTCGTCGCCAAAATCCGCGACGTTCTCAAAGCCAGAGAATGCTCTGCCGAATAAAGACTTAATGGAGACTAGAAAAAGTGCTTATACCCAAAAATAACGCCAACCAGATGCGCACCCGCATTCTGATAAAAATTGCCGAAAGCTATTTTGCCGACAAATTTAAAAACGCCGATCGTATTCCGCTGGAACTGCGGCCGAAAGAACAGCAACCGAGCCGCTGCTGCATTTACAAGGACCGCGCTGTCTTAAAATACCGCTGCATGTCCAGCCTTGGCTTTTCGCCGGAAGAAGAAACCGATGAGCTCAAAAGCCTGGCACAGTACGGCGAAGAAGCCCTTGAGCGCACGCATCCCGAAAAGGCGCAGCTCTGCGTCATCGACGTTGCCTGTTCCGCCTGCATCAAGGCGCAGTACATGGTTACCAACGCCTGCCGCGGCTGCTTCGCGCGTCCCTGCCAGATGAACTGCCCCAAGGAAGCCATTTCCTTTGTCAACGGCCGCGCCCATATCGACCCGGACAAATGCGTCAACTGCGGAAAATGCCATGAAGTCTGTCCGTACCACTCGATTATCCGCATTCCGGTTCCCTGCGAGGAAGCCTGCCCGGTCGGCGCCATTACCAAGGATGAGTTCGGCAAGGAACATATCAATCACGAAACCTGCATCTCCTGCGGCAAATGCCTGCAGTCCTGCCCGTTCGGCGCCATCGTCGAGCGTTCGCAGATGGTCGATGTCCTGAAACTGATTAACGAAACCGACAAACAGGTCGTTGCCATGCTGGCGCCGGCGATTGTCGGCCAGTTTCCCGGCGACATCGGCAATGTCGTCGGCGCATTGAAAAAAGCCGGTTTCAGCGACGTTATCGAAGTTGCCGTCGGCGCCGACATCACCACCAAGAAAGAAGCCGCCGAATTTATCGAGAAAATGGAAAACGGCGAAAAACTGATGACCACCTCCTGCTGCCCGGCCTACTTCCGCGCCGCGCAGGTACACATTCCCGAAATTCAGCCTTACGTTTCGCATACCAAAACGCCGATGTACTATACGGCCGAACTGGTCAAAAAAGAACATCCCGACTGCGTTGCCGTCTTCATTGGCCCCTGCCTGGCCAAACGCGTCGAAGCCGAATACGATCCGAACGTCGACTATGTTCTGACCTTTGAAGAACTTGGCGCCATGCTGGTTGCCGCCGGCATCAACATCGACGAATGCGAACCGGCCGAGTTCACGGCCGTATCCTACGCTCAGGGACGCCAGTTTCCGCTTACCGGCGGCGTTTCCGGCGCGGTTGCCTCCATCATCGGCGACAAAGCCGAAGTCAAAGCCGAGCGCATTGACGGCCTGAGCAAGGAAAACATCAAACTGCTCAAGCGCTATGGCGCCAAGGGCTGCGAAAACAACATGCTGGAAGTCATGTGCTGCGAAGGCGGCTGCATTTCCGGCCCCGGCTGTATTGCCCTGCCCAAGAAGGCCAGTCGTGCAGTTGAAGCCTACGTTGCCAAAGGCGAAGACCTCAACAACGAAAAATAAACAAAAAGCCACTCTTCCGAGGGGCTTTTTTCTTTGTCATGTTCGGCCTTGAACCGGACATCTCCTTTACGGATTCCCCGGTCAAGCCGGGGAATGACAGAAAAGAATAAAAACAAAAGAATGACAACATTTTTTCTTCTGTCATCCTCGGGCAAGCGCAGCGCGTTCCGGGGATCCATTGATTGCCGGATCTAGTCCGGCAATGACAATATTATTTTTCTAAGGCAAAAATCTAATTTGCAACCAAGATTTCCGCATACAAAAAAAGGGTTTGTTCGGTCATCGCCGAACAAACCCGGAGTTCACACATTTTTTTTCAATTCAGGCAACAGCAGACTTTCGTCAAACTTTCCCAAATACGCGTTCCAGACTTCCGCCGTCTTTTCACACAAAAACGTCAGCGTTTCAATCCAAAGCCCGTTTTCTGAAACCAAAACCGACTTTTGTTCGGCAAGGGTCGGAAAACTGTCCGAAATCGCCGCGCGGCATTCCCCGTCGCTCAGCGTCGGCTCTGAAACGTAAGGCATGTTGTCAAACACGCCGTCGTCGCCGGAAATGGTTGGATACGGCTTAACAAAAGCCCAAGCCGCCGTACGCATTTTTTCCTTCGTGTCGCGGATAACTTTCAACGTTTCGCTCAAGCTTTTGCTCTTCAGCAAAAACGTGCGAATATTGAAATCCTTATTTTCCAGCGCTTCCAGAACCTCTTCGCATGTCGCCGACAGCGTTTCAGTTTCCCGGTTCAGCCTGATGCCGTACGCGTCAATGACCTTCTGACGATAATCCGCTGCCGCCGTATTTTCCGGTGCTTTGCTTTTCAACAAAAAAAGCCGGATTTCGTCATTAAAACCATACTTTTGAATATAATAGGCCAGCATCCGTTCGACCTTGCCGCCGCGTTCCCCTTCGGTCATGGCAAACATTTTGCAAATGACTTCGCTGTGAAACATCTGACGCCGCATGGCTCTTTTAACCCGGAAACAGCTTTTCTGCCTGACAAGCTCCAACTGTTCCTGAATTGTCAACAACGGTCTGTCTTCTCTTTTGACAAACCCCAACAGGTTTTGAATAATTGCGTTCATAATATACAAATTTTGAAGATTTTCGTCTAAAAACTTAACATAACCGAAAAACGAAGTAAACAAAAAAAGAGAAAGATTTTGCCCATCCTCCCCTTCTTTTTTACAATCAGAAACTGATCTTGCAACACAAGGTCACGGCCGAACGCCTCAAAGCCCAGTCGTTTTCATTTTGAAAAAAACATAAACTATAAACTTTTCCGAACCGGATTTTCCGATTCGTTTCCCGCTCTGCCGCCAACTTTAACCCGTCGCGTAAAATCTTCAATTTCTACCGGAAAACCTTTTGCCGTCGCAACAACGGCAACCGCGTCGCCGGCCTGAAGCTTTGTCAGGCTGCGGCGTTCTTTCTCCTGCTGCGTCACATCGACCAGATATGCATAACAGCGCAGTTCATTGTCGGCGATAACACCCAGCGTATAAACCTCATACTGCGGACGCAGAAACTCCTTGGTCTTGAACTTGAGCCGTCCGGAAAAGGTTTCCGTTTCATCCGGTTCGCCGTCCGCGTCTTCGCAGTCCAGTTCTATGCCGCTTAACATGTCGAAAAGCTTCATGATACGGCCGTTATACGTCAGATAGGCAAACACATAGGCACCGATTTGCAGCTGATCGACAAACGCCGCAATTCTCTCCTCTTCTTCCTGATTTTCAGCGCGCAGAATATAACCTCTGTTACCGTCAAGCAGAACATAAGCAGCCGAATTGTGAATATAGGCTGAAATCAAAATCCCTTTGGACAGGGAAACATTGTTGTTGTGAGCAATACTCGTTTTCATACAGAATGATATTTAAAAAGTTACACAAAAATCAGATTTAAGGATTTTCGTTTTAGCACAGATTCGCATTTTGGCAATATCAATCTTCACTTCTGGCCAAATCTGCCCTGCAAATTCCGCATCAGTTCCGCAAGGTCTTTCCGCCGGCGGATTATCGCCAGATCAAAATTTCCGGCGCTCCGGGCTATCATCTCCAACAGCTGCGGCCGCGTCTGCCGGTTAAACCGTAACACATAGCCATAAAATTCCGGGTTAAATCGCTCCGTACAGCCGTCCGCCATATCCGGACGTCTCTTCCTCCGCAGCATACGCCAAAGCACTCTCCACAGGCAGAAAATCGGGTTATAATCGATATATATGACCAGATCGGCCTTTTCTAAACGCTGCGGCAGCGTTTTTTTGAAGTTTCCGTCAATAATCCAGGCATCATTTTCTGCCGCGGCCGTCATTGCCGCACGCACTTCCGCTTCCGGCGCCTCAATCCATCCCGGTTTCCAGAAAATCCGGTCCAAATGCACGACCGGCAGGCCGGAAACATCGCCCAGCGCCGCCGCCAATGTCGACTTCCCCGTACCGCTGTTGCCCAGAATGCAAATCCGCCGATACTTTGTCATCTCTGCTTCTCCTGTTGCAGTTCCTCCGAGCGGCTTAAAAGCCTCCCGTCAAATCTTTTGAACGGGGAAAATCATTTAAGCAGCCCCAAAAAACGCCAAAATCTCAGATAATTGTTATTCTGTCCGTATGACGCATGGTTCCTCCCTTCCTTGTCTGAAACATTCATATCAAGTGACGGCTGCTTCTGCAGCCATTTCAAAAACGAAAAATCCCAGCGGCAAAATTCGCTGGCCGCCATAAGTACTGTCACACCGTCATTATTCTTCGAATTAACGTCAAAACCATATTTTTCTACCAGCAACCGGGCGGTCTTGTATGCCTGCGCTCCCACCGCGCACAACAACAGATTCGAGCCGTCCTTGATTTTACAGTCAAGAGCGGCGCCGGCCGCGGCCAAACATTCAACCGCTTTTGTATTTCCGGACAGAACCGCATGAAACAAAGGGCTGCTCCCGTTCGGATAAACAATGTTGACATCGGCGCCGCATTCTATCAAACCGCGAATTGCCTGTTCCCGAACCGTTCCCCGTACCGCGGTCAATAACGGCAAACCGTTGTCAAAATCAGGATCTGCACCGCGGCGAATAATGTCCTGAATGTCTTTTTTTCGCACAAATCCCGATATCAGGCAGCACATCAGAGCCTTATCCGGCGCCAAAACATGTTTTTGAAACAAAAAAATCAAATATCCCGTCACATAAACGGCAATCAAAACCGCTGCCGCGCAGGCAAGCCATAACATCAAATCAGAATACGCCATTTACCCTCCTTCCCTAAGGATAAAAGACAACCCGATAAAAAACAACAAAAAAGCGAACCGGAAAACCGATTCGCTTTTTCGTCATAATCAGAAAGATTATTCGGCAGTCTTTTCTGCTTCGGCGGCGGCAGCTTTCTCGGCGGCAACGCGAGCCAGATCTTTGGCGCCTTTGGCATTAACGTCACGGTCAACCAACTCAATGATAGCCATCGGAGCGCAGTCGCCATAACGCAGGCCTGATTTCAAAACGCGGGTATAACCGCCGTTGCGGCCTTTATAACGCTCGGCCAAAGTAGAGAAAAGCTTCGAAACAACTTCGTTGTCACGCAGGAAAGCAAGAGCCAGTCTGCGGCTGTTCAAATCGCCTTTCTTCGCATAGGTAATCATGTTATCGGCAAACGTTCTCAGTTCTTTCGCTCTGGGCAGCGTAATCGTAATCTGCTCGTGAGTCAGCAGAGCGTTGGTCAGGTTTGAGAACAAAGCTCTTCTCTGGCTTTTCGGCATGTTAAATCTTCTGTGTGCATCTCCATGTCTCATGACAATGTCCTTTCATTTTTCTCTGTGCTTTGCCTGGCAAAGCGGATATAAACACGTTTCCGCCACGGTTTCGCCTCAGCGCTCATGCACGGAAACAACTTATTCGCCTGTGCTTTTAGCATACAATATTCTGAAAAGCAAGCAAAAAAAGACCTCCGGCCGACTTTATCGCCGACAATGTCCGCAACGGAAAAAAACATCTGTTTTCCTGAGCCGTTTTATTCTTCCGCAATGGATGCCTTTCTCCGGACAAAACAGTCATTTCAGCCATAACCCGACCCAAAACTTTTTCCCACTGCGCAATAGTCGTCAGGATGGCTTTTCAGCAAACGATCCGCTGCATTTCATCAGTCTTTCTTCTCATGCCGAAAACGTTTACAGATAGATAGCCCCGGGTAAACTCGGGATTTTCTGTACAGCAATAATAAAAAAAGGGAAACCCGACGGCTTCCCCTTTTCAACTTTTTAGAAATGTTCGTCAACGCGGCGAATCAGTTCTTCAATATTCTCCGGCGGCCAGCCCGGCGTATCCATACCGAGATGAATACCCATTTTTGCCAGAACCTCTTTGATTTCATTCAAAGACTTGCGGCCAAAGTTCGGCGTACGCAACATTTCCGCTTCGGTTTTCTGAACCAGATCGCCGATATAAACGATATTGTCGTTCTTCAGACAGTTGGCCGAACGAACCGACAGTTCAAGCTCTTCAACTTTCTTCAACAGGTTTCTGTTAAAGGGCAGTTCTTCACGCTCGGCTTCAACTTCGACCTCCGGTTCGTCAAAGTTAATGAACGGTTTAAGCTGATCCTGCAAAATACGGGCAGCCAGGGCAACTGCGTCTTCCGGCGAAACGACGCCGTTGGTTTCGACAACCAGCGTCAGCTTGTCATAGTCGGTAACCTGTCCGACACGGGTATTTTCAACCTTGTAGGACACTTTTTTGACCGGCGAATAAATCGCGTCAACGGCAATAACACCGATCGGCGCGTCGGCAGCTTTGTTCTGATAAGCAGGAACATAGCCTTTGCCGGTATTAACCGTCAGTTCCATCGAAATTTTGGCACCGGCATCCAGATTGCAGATAACCAGTTCCGGATTTTTGATTTCTACGTCATGACCGGTTTCAATCATGGCCGCGGTAACTTCACAGGGACCTTCAGCCTTCAGGGTCATGGTTTTCGGGCCTTCGCCGTGAACGGCGACAGCCAGACCTTTAATGTTGAGAACAATATCGGTAACGTCTTCTCTGACACCCGGAACTACAGAAAATTCATGCAGGACGCCGTTAATCTTGATAGCCGTTACGGCACCACCCTGCAGCGAAGATAACAAAACTCTTCTCAAAGCGTTGCCCAAAGTTAAGCCAAAACCTCTTTCCAAAGGTTCAACTACTATCTTAGCCTTATTTCCGCCTTCGCTTGAAACATCTAAGTTAGTTGGTTTAATAAGTTCTTGCCAATTCTTTTGAATCACTGGTATGTCCTCTTATTTTAGTGCATATGCAATATTACAAAAATCAAAAGACGGCGAGGCTGTCATGCAGCCTCACTATCTGTAAAAAGATTAAACGCGACGTCTTTTTCTCATGCGGCAGCCATTGTGAGGAATCGGGGTAACATCACGAATGGAGGTGATGGTAAAACCGATAACCTGCAAGGCTCTAATCGCAGATTCTCTACCAGAACCGGGGCCTTTAACTTCAACTTCCAGAGTTTTCATACCGTTTTCCTGAGCCTTTTTGCCGGCTTCTTCGGCGGCAACCTGTGCGGCATACGGAGTCGACTTGCGGGAACCCTTGAAACCCTGAGCGCCAGCCGTCGACCAGGATACGGTGTTACCCTGAGCGTCAGTAATTGTTACTCTTGTATTGTTGAAAGTAGAATTCACATGGGCAACGCCCGCAGTGATATTCTTCTTCTCTTTTTTCTTAACACGTTGTACTGCTTTTGCCATTAGAATCTACCTCTTACTTCTTCTTGTTCGCAACGGTTTTGCGTTTACCTTTACGGGTACGGGCATTCGTCTTCGTGCTCTGTCCGCGAACCGGCAAACCTTTACGATGTCTCAAACCTCTGTAACATCCAAGATCCATAAGTCTCTTGATGTTGACGCCGACTTCGCGACGCAGCTCACCTTCGACAAGGTAGTTGCTGTCAATAACTTCACGAATTTTCGCGACTTCTTCCTCGGACAATTCGTGAACGCGGCGACTGCAGTCGATTCCAGATTTTGCGCAAATGTCTTGAGCAGTTTTCTTTCCGATACCAAAAATATAAGTCAGGGCGACTTCAATTCTTTTGGCTGTCGGAATATTTACACCAGCTATACGAGCCAAATTAACTCTCCATCTTTCTAATTAATTATTACATTTAAAAAGTTGATCACCACTTTTCAAAATTAAGCCGGATTATAGGCTAAAATTTAACAGTGTCAACCACCCTTTTGCTAAAAAAATTCAAAAAGTTGCATTTTTTTCAGGTTTTTAGAAACCCGACCTGTCGACTCGGGCTATTTAATGCCCAAAATGCTGTCGACTTTATTGCTGACGGCCTCAATAGTCCCGGTTCCGTCCACGCAGCGCAGGAGTCCTTTTTTTTCATAGTAAGGAATTGTCGGATACGTCAGGGCTCTGTAGTTCACCAGACGATTTTGCACCGTCGTCTTGTTATCATCGACCCGGCGGAAAAAATCCGTTCCGCCGCAGACGTCACAGACGCCGTAAACTTTCGGCTTCTGAAACTTGTCATGATATCCCTGCCCGCATTTCATGCAGGCATAACGGCCCAAAATACGTTCCATAATAATCTCGTCGGGAACCTGAATTTCAATAACCGCATCCAGATTTATCCCTTTCCGGTCCAGCATTTCGTCCAGAACTTCCGCCTGATGCAGCGTTCTCGGAAAACCGTCGAGGATAAAACCGTTCTTACAGTCATCCTCATCGATTCGCTTGGATACCATGTTAATAATCATCTCGTCGGTCGCAAACTCGCCCTTGTCGAGCAGAGCCTTGATTTCCAAGCCCAGTGGCGTTCCCTTGGCCGCTTCGGCACGAAGCATTTCACCGGTCGACAAATGACAAATAGCCACCTTCTCTTTCAAAATTCTTGCCTGCGTGCCTTTACCGCAGCCCGGAGCTCCGGTAAAGACCACATGCAAACCCAGTCCGCTCTCTCTGAAAGACATTATCTTCTCTTTCCCTTGTTAACCAGAGCGGCCTTTTTAATCAGCCCTTCATACTGATAGGCAATCAGGTGCGATTGCAGCTGTCCGACGAAATCCATCGTAACCTGAACCACGATAAGCAGGGTCGTGCCGCCCAGAATAAACGGAACCGACAGTCTGGAAATCAAGATTTCCGGCAGAATGCACAAAGCTGTCAGATAGACCGCGCCAAGCACCGTCAGACGGGTAATCACATAGTCCAGATACTCTGCCGTATTTTTGCCCGGACGGATACCGGCAATAAAACCGCCGTGCTTTTTCAGGTTATCCGCGGTTTCTTCCGGATTGAACACGACTGCCGTATAGAAAAAGGCAAAAAAGATAATCAACGCGCCGTACAGCGTCAGATACAAAGGCTGTCCGTGGCCGAGCAGCTGGCTCAGCGTCTGTACCCATTCCGGACCGTTTTCGGCCGACAGATTGGCAACCGTAATCGGCAGCAGCAGAAGCGAACTGGCGAAAATCGGCGGAATAACGCCGGTCGGGTTAATTTTCAAAGGCAGATGCGAATTTTCGGAAGACATCATTCTGCCGCCCATCTGGCGTTTCGGATACTGGATGGTAATTTTCCTCTGTGCCCTTTCCACCAGAACGATAATGTAAATCAACGCCAGAACCATAAACAGCAGCATGGCAATCACGCCCAGCGACATGGAGCCGACGCGTCCCAGTTCGAAAGTCTGCGCCAAAGCGCTCGGAATATTAGCGATAATACCAACGGTAATAATCAGCGAAGAACCGTTGCCTACGCCGCGGGAAGTAATCTGCTCGCCCAGCCAGACGATAAACATCGTACCGCCGACCAGTGAAACAATCGTCGTAAACTTAAAGATGAAACCGGGCATAACCACGGCCGACAAACCGGCGCTGCCGGTCATACCTTCCAAACCGACGGCAATGCCGTAGCCTTGGATAATCGTAATAAAGACCGTCAAAATCTTGGTATAATGCGTAATTTTGCGATGGCCTGCCTCTCCGTCCTTTTTCAGCGCTGCCAGCGACGGAATAACCGACTGTCCGAGCTGCAGAATAATCGACGCCGAAATATACGGCATGATGTTCAGGGCAAAAATGGTCATACGCTCCAACGCGCCGCCTGAAAACATGTTGAACATTCCCAAAATGCCGCTCGACTGTCTGGCGAAAATATCCGACAAAATATGCGGATCGATGCCGGGAAGCGGAATAAACGTTCCCAAACGAAAGACGATCAGGGCCAGAACCGTAAACCACAGTCTTTTCTTCAGTTCTTCAGCCTTGCTGAAAGCGGACATATCCATGTTTGCAGCCATTTTCTCTGCCAATGATACCATTTTTAAATCCTTATTATTTATTTAAAACAAACAACGAGGGACAAACCGGTCCCTTTAAGCTAATTTATTAATACACTAAAAAAATTTTAATTCAACTAATTTATCCATTTACACCGCATAAATAATCACTGTTTCCGGTTGGTTTCAACATCGCCCCCGGGCGGGACAAAAGTCCTGCCGATAAAATTGTTGCAACAAAAAAAGCGCATTCTCGACAGAATGCGCTTTTATGGCTCAAAATAACGCTTATGCTTCGATAAGGTTAACCTTGCCGCCGGCTTTCTCAACCGCAGCTACAGCGGCCTTGGAAGCGGAGTTTACCGAAATGGTAACACTGGAGGTAATCGCACCGCGAGCCAGCAGACGAACGCCGTCCAGCTCCTTGGAGATAACACCGGCATTCATCAGAGCGGCAATGTCAATCGCGGCAGCATTAAGCTTGCCGGCATCAACCGCTTTCTGAATGGTATCCAGATTAACCACCGCAAATTCCTTGGCAAAAGGATTCTTGAAACCGCGTTTCGGCAGTCTGCGGTAAATCGGCATCTGACCGCCTTCAAAACCGTTGACGGCAACACCCGAACGGGACTTCTGACCTTTCTGACCGCGGCCGCAGGTTTTACCCTTGCCGCTGCCGATGCCGCGTCCGACACGGATACGGTTTTTGGTAGCTCCTTCGTTGTCTCTTAATTCATTAAGTTTCATTTTTCTTCACCTTAATTAACTCGTCAATGAGTTGACAGGGGTTTCGTCATGCAGACCGCTTTAAAATCGGCCGCCCCGACCAACCCCCGGCAATCTCCCTACTCCTCAACCTTGACCAAGTGAGGAATTTTTCTGATCATTCCGCGGATAGCAGGCGTATCCTGAAGTTCGACGGTCTTGCCCATCTTGTTCAGGCCCAGGCCGATCAACGTGGCTCTCTGCTTTTCGGGACGTCCGATCGGACTTCCGATCTGCGTAACTTTAATTGTTTTTGCAGCCATGGATTAAGCCTCCTCTTTTTCCAGTTTTGAAGTATTTTCGCGGCGGCTGACAATGTCCCCGACTTTCTTGCCGCGTTTGGCGGCAACCATGCGGGGTGAATTAATCGCCGTCAGGGCGTTGAATGTAGCCTTAATCATGTTATAAGGGTTATTTGAACCCAGCGATTTGGCAACGACGTCCTGAACGCCCAGTACTTCAAAGATGGCGCGCATCGGGCCGCCGGCGATAACGCCGGTACCGGCGGGAGCGGTTCTCAAAACAACCTTGCCGGCGCCAAAACGGCCGGAAACGTCGTGATGAAGCGTTCTGCCCTCGCGAAGCGGAATGCGAACCATGTTCTTTTTGGCCTCATTGGTAGCTTTGACAATAGCGTCCGGAACTTCGGTCGCCTTGCCGGAACCGTAGCCGACGCGGCCTTTCTGGTCACCGACGACAACGACGGCGGCGAAAGACATGTTGCGGCCGCCTTTAACGGTCTTGGCTACGCGGTTAATATGAACCAGCTTCTCAACCAATTCATCTTTCTTTTCAGCTTTGTTGCTGTTGCGACGATCTGCTTGTACCATCATCTTATCTCCTAAAATTTCAGGCCGGCAGCGCGTGCAGCGTCAGCCAAAGCTTTAACACGACCGTGATAAATGTAGCCACCTCTGTCGAAGATAACTTCACTAACACCGGATTTGACGGCTCTCTCTGCCACCACCTTACCGATAAAGCTGGCCGCTTCAACGGTAGAAGATTTCTTAATCTGATCTCTGACTTCTTTATCCAAAGTAGAGGCAGAAACAACAGTGGAACCTTTAGCATCGTCAATAATCTGCGCGTAAATATGCTTACCGCTGCGGAAGACGGAAAGTCTCATCTTGCCGTTGGCAGCGTTTTTCAAAGCTGTTCTTACGCGAGCTTTTCTTTTTTCAAACAATTCTCTTGGCGTACTCATTTAATTAATCCTTATTTCTTCTTACCTTCTTTGCGGCGGACATATTCACCGGTATATTTAACGCCTTTGCCTTTATAAGGTTCAGGTTTTCTATACTTGCGAATTTCCGCGGCAATCTGACCAACGAGTTGTTTATCGGCACCGGAAACGGAAATCTGAGTCGGAGTAGCGCAGGCAAGATTGATGGTTTTCGGGGCTTCGAAAATAACATCATGAGAGAAGCCCAGCGACAATACCAGCTTGTGGCTGCCCTCAACGCGGGCTTTATAGCCGACGCCGACCAGTTCCAGTTCTTTCTTAAAGCCTTCGCTAACGCCCTTGACCAGGGAGTTAATCTGAGCTCTGGTCGTACCCCACAGTGTGCGGGCTTCCTTGGAATCGCTCAACGGGGTAACAACAACTTTGTTGTCTTCCAGCTTGGTTGCAACATGACTGTCGTCAAAAGCAAAGCTGAGTTCACCTAATTTACCTTTGGCCGTAACAACGTTGTTTTCGACCGTAACGGTAACGCCATTAGGGATAATAACAGGATATTTACCAATTCTAGACATCTGTTTGCTCCCTTAAAATACCTGGCACAGAATTTCACCGCCGACATTGGCCTTGCGGGCTTCATGGTCACTCATGACGCCGGCCGGCGTCGAAATGATGGAAATACCCAGACCGTTGTAAACTCTCGGCAGGTCGCGTACGCTTGAGTAAACGCGGCGGCCCGGCGTCGAGACGCGGTAAATTTCGGTTATAACGGAAGTACCTTCATGATACTTCAACTGAATGCGGAGTTCGTCGATTCCCGGCTTGACATTAACGCGCTCATAGCCGTTGATGTAACCTTCTTTTTTCAGAACTTCCAATACATTTTCACGCAAGCGAGAAGCAGGTGATACGACCTCGTTCTTCTTCGCTCTTTGTGCGTTTCTAATGCGTGTGAGCATATCGCCCAAAGGATCGGTCATAGACATGATCTTAATCTCCCTACCAGCTTGATTTTACCAAACCAGGAATCTCGCCGAAGCTGGCCAAATCTCTCAATTCGACGCGGCTCAGACCGAATTTCCTGTAATAACTGCGCGAACGACCGGTAACTTTGCAACGGTTTCTAATCCGGTTTTTAGCCGAGTTACGGGGTAATTCCGCCAATTTAAGAGTTGCCTGGAAACGCTCTTCGGGAGACGCATTTTTATCCATTACAATCTCTTTGAGTTTCGAACGGCGGTTGTTGAACTTCTGCGCCATTTTAACTCTTTTCAAGTTTCTGAATACTGAACTTGTTTTTGCCATAGTAAAATCTCCGCTTATTTCTTGTAAGGCAGGTTAAAGCCGTCGAGAAGAACTTTGGCTTCGTCGTCGGATTTTGCCGTTGTGCAGATTACGATATCCATACCGCGGACGTTCTCAACCTTTTCATAGTTGATTTCCGGGAAGATAATCTGTTCTTTAATGCCAAAAGCGAAGTTGCCTTTGCCGTCAAAGTTCTTGCCGGTAATGCCGTGAAAGTCGCGGATGCGCGGCAGAGCCATATTGACCAGACGCTCCAGGAACTCGTACATTCTGTCCGAACGCAGAGTAACCTTGCAGCCGATCGGCATGCCTTCTCTCAGCTTGAAAGTGGCGATAGATTTACGGGCTTTGGTAACCAGCGGTTTCTGGCCGGCAATCAGCGCCATTTCGTCTACGGCGTTATTCAGTTTCTTTTTGTCTGTAACAGCGTCGGAAACGCCCATGTTCAGAACAATCTTAGTCAGCTTCGGAATCTCGTGGGGGTTCTTGTAACCGAATTTTTCCACCAGAGATTTCTTTATGACTTCGTTATAAAGCTTTTCAAAATTTGTCATAAGATTTTCCCTTTACTTATCGATTACTTCACCGGACCGGCGAGCGATGCGGACTTTTCTTCCGTCCTTTTCCTGATAGCCGATTTTGGTGGCCTTGCCGTCACTGGCAACAATGGCGACATTGGAAACATGGATCGGAGCTTCTTTGGTAACGATGCCGCCCGGGGTGGTCTGGCTGGGTTTGGTATGTCTTTTAACCAGATTGATACCCTGAACAACCACTTTACCCTCTTTCGGCATGGCCTTTACGACTTCACCGGTTTTGCCTTTGTCCTCTCCGGACAGAACAACAACCTTGTCACCTTTTTTGATTTTAAGTTTAAGGCTCATTACAATACCTCCGGTGCTAATGAAATAATTTTCATAAACTTCTTCGCACGCAGTTCTCTGGTAACGGGACCGAAGATACGGGTACCGATCGGCTCGCCGTCCTTGTTGATCAGAACTGCAGCGTTAGAGTCAAAGCGGATGACAGATCCGTCTTTGCGTCTGATATCGCTGGCTGTGCGAACAATTACAGCTTTATGAACATCGCCCTTCTTAACGCGGCCTTTCGGCATGGCGTCTTTGATGGAAACGACAATTACATCACCCACAGAAGCATGCATTCTCTTGGACCCGCCAAGAACCTTAATGCACTGCACCTGACGTGCGCCTGAATTATCTGCGACATCCAGGTTGGTTTGCATCTGTATCATTTTTTACTTCCTTCTTTTCTAGGCGTTATCAACGATTACAGTCCAACACTTGGTCTTGGAATAGGGCTTGGACTCTTCAATCCGAACGATATCCCCGACTTTGAACTGGTTATTTTCATCATGAGCCGCATACTTTTTGCTTCTCTTAACGAACTTTTTGTAAACAGGATGCATGACCTGACGCTCTACGCTGACTACGACAGTCTTATCCTGCTTATCACTAACAACAACACCTTGAAGAATTCTTTTAGGCATATTTCAGTCTCCTAGTTATTCTTCTTGCGCTCGGCAATGAGCGTGTTGATTTTTGCAATTTCACGACGGACTTTTCTTATTACCGCAGTATTCGATAATTGTCCAGTAGATTGTTGAATTCTTAAGTTAAACTGTTCTTTTTTGTTTTCGAGCAGCTTTGCTTCCAATTCGTCAATCGTCATCGCGCGCAAATCTTTAGTTTTTACCATTATGCTTCTCCCTTGTCGGAATTAAGGCGCTTGACAAACTTCGTCTTAATCGGCAGTTTGGCGGCACCGAGAGCAAATGCGTTGCGGGCGGTCTCTTCATCAATACCGTCAGCCTCAAACATAATGCGGCCCGGGTGCACTCTTGCGCACCAATACTCAATAGAACCTTTACCTTTACCCATACGAACTTCGGCGGGTTTGTCAGATACAGGAACATCCGGGAAAATTCTGATCCACAATCTTCCGGCTCTTTTCATCTCGCGGGTAATGGCACGACGGGCAGCCTCGATCTGGCGGGCCGTAATGCGATCCGGGGTCAGAGCCTTTAATCCATATGAACCAAAACTCAATTCAGAACCGCCTTTGGCGAGGCCGTGAATACGGCCTTTGTGCATCTTGCGGAACTTTAATCTTTTAGGACTTAACATCTTATTTTAACCTCAAATAATTATTTCTGTTCAGCCAGCTTCTTGTCCTGCGCCATCGGATCGTGGGCCATGATTTCGCCCTTGTAGATCCAGACTTTTACGCCGCAGGCACCGTAAGTGGTGTGAGCCGTAGAGGTTGCATAATCAATGTCAGCGCGCAAGGTGTGCAAAGGAACGCGGCCTTCGCGATAATATTCGGTTCTTGCGATTTCGGCGCCGCCGAGACGACCCGAGCAGCTGACCTTAATACCTTCTGCACCCAAACGAAGAGCTGACTGCATAACGCGTTTCATGGCGCGGCGAAAAGCGACGCGGCGTTCCAGCTGCTGCGCGACGGAGTCGGCAACAAGCTGCGCATCCAGCTCAGGTTTTCTGACTTCCAGAATGTTTAACTGTACTTCGGAGTCGGTCATTTTCTGAATCTCTTTTCTCAAGAGCTCAATATCCTGACCTTTTTTGCCGATAACAACACCCGGTCTTGCAGAATGAATGGTAACTCTGGCCTTTTTCGCAGGACGTTCGATGACGATTCTGCTGACGCCGGCCTGAGCCAGTTTCTCTTTCAAGAATTCTTTAATTTTCAAATCTTCGTGGAGGTAGTCAGTGAACTTGTCATCTGCATACCAACGGGAATCCCAAGTGCGGTTGACGCCTAAACGAAGACCTGTAGGATTTACTTTCTGTCCCATTAACTTACTCCCCACGCTCGGTAACGACAACAGTCAGGTTGGAGAACGGTTTCAATACCCGGGCTCCGCGACCGCGACCGCGTGCGTGCATACGTTTCATAACTAAACCTTTACCGACAAAAGCTTCGCTGACGAATAACTTGTCGATATTTAACTGGTGGTTGTTTTCGGCATTGGCAATTGCGGACTGCAATACGGCCAAAACAACTTTGGCGATTCTCTTCTTCGAGAAGCTGAGTTCGGCAACCGCTTTTTCAGCATTCAATCCGCGAATGGTCTGAGCGACTAAGTTCAGTTTGCGCGGGCTGGTACGAATAGAGTGGCAAACAGCCATAGCCTGATTGGCTTCTACTCTTCTTGTATCTTTAGATTTTCCCATAATTAACCTCTCTTAGCCTTTTTGTCTGCGGCATGACCGTAAAAAGTACGGCTCGGCGCAAACTCACCAAACTTGTGACCAACCATGTCTTCGGTAACCAGAACCGGAATAAATTTGTGACCGTTATGGACACCGAAAGTCAGGCCGACGAACTGCGGCAGCATGGTTGAACGACGGGACCAGATTTTAATCACTTCGTTACGGCCGGAAGCTCTGGCTGCATCAGCTTTCTTCAGAAGATAGCCGTCAACAAAAGGTCCTTTCCATACGGAACGTGTCATTAGCTTATCTCCTTATTTCTTTTTGTTTTCATGACGAGAGCGCATAATAAAGCGATCCGTCTTCTTGTTAGAACGAGTCTTGGCACCCTTGGTCGGTTTACCCCAGGGAGTAACCGGATGACGACCGCCGGAAGTGCGGCCTTCACCGCCGCCGTGCGGGTGATCGACAGGGTTCATGGCAACGCCGCGGCTGACCGGTCTGATACCCAGCCAACGAGAACGGCCGGCTTTGCCGAGCGATCTGTTCTGGTTATCAGGATTGGAAACGGCGCCGACCGTAGCCAGACACTCTTCGCGTACGATTCTCAGTTCGCCCGAGCTGAGCTTCAGCTGGGCATAACCGGCATCCTTACCGACAACCTGGGCATAGCAACCAGCCGAACGGACCAACTGCCCGCCTTTGCCGGCTTTAAGCTCAATGTTGTGAATAATCGTACCGACCGGCATGTTCTTCAAAGGCATAGCATTACCCGGTTTGATGTCCGCCTTGTCGGCAGAAATAACCTTGTCGCCGGCTTTCAGTCTCTGAGGAGCCAGAATATAGGCCTTTTCGCCGTCTTCATAGCTGATTAAAGCAATGAAGGAAGAACGGTTAGGATCATATTCGATTCTCTCAACTGTTGCCTCGCAGCCGAATTTATTGCGTTTAAAGTCGATGATACGGAGCTTGCGTTTGTGGCCGCCACCGATTTTACGACTTGTAACGTGTCCGAAATTATCACGCCCACCGGACTTAGTAAGACCGATTGTCAGAGACTTCTCGGGAGCGCCCTTGTAAAGTTCGCTTCTGTCAACAATGACAAGCTGACGAAGTCCCGGAGATGTGGGCTTATAGTTTTTTAAAGCCATGTCTTATATTCCTGTTGTAACATCAATATTTTGACCTTCGGCAAGCGTAACAACGGCTTTTTTGAAATCGGAACGCTGTCCGACGTAACCTCTGAAACGTTTTTCCTTGCCGAACTGACGAATAGTATTTACCTTATTTACCTTAACGTTGAAAATAGCTTCAACGGCTGCCTTAACCTCGTCTTTGGTGGCAGACAACGGAACCAAGAAGGTTACCTTGCCGGCCTCGGACGACAGCATAGATTTTTCGGTAATTACCGGACGAACCAGCGTATCGTACATTTTTGCGGAAACGTTGTTTGATTTGTTAGATTTTACCATTTCAGTCTCTCCTCCAAGCAAGCAACCGCATCTTTGGTCAATACCAGTTTGTCCTTTCTCAAGATGTCATAAACATTGGCGCCGATTGTCGGAAGAACGTCTACGCCTTCGATATTGCGGCTGGCCAGTGCAAAATTGACATCAACTTCCTTGCCGTCGATAAACAGGCAATTTTTCAATCCGCAAGCATCAAGTCTGGATTTCAGATCTTTAGTCTTGGGGGCTGACAATTTTGCCTCGTCAACGACAACCAGGTTGCCCTCTTTGGCCTTGGCCGAGAGAGCGGTCTTCAAACCGAGTTTTCTGAACTTTTTGGTCAGATCATGAGACTGGTCACGAACGACGGGACCGAAAACGACGCCGCCTTTTCTGAACTGGGTACCTTTGCGGGAACCCTGACGCGCATTGCCGCTGCCTTTCTGCTTAAACGGCTTTGCCGGCGTCAAGGCAACCTCGGAACGACCCTTGGTCTTGTGGTTGCCAGTCTGCAATCTGGCCAGCTGCCAGTTTACAACACGGTGCAAAATATCGGCACGGACTTCCAAACCGAAAATCGATTCGTTCAGTTCAATTGTACCGACGTTTTTGTTATCTGCTAAACTTAAGATGTCCTGTTTCATAATTTTCAATCCTTATAACTTATGCATTGTCAGCAGGAGCTTCGGCTTCTGCTTTAACTGCAACAGGTTCATCAACTTTTTTCAAACCGGCAGGCATCGGCAGGGTAACATTACCAGCCTTTTTAACGGCGTCGGTAACGCGAACCCAGGCATTTTCGCTGCCCGGAACGCCGCCCTTAACCATAATCAGGCCTTTGGAGGCGTCAATGGCGACAACCTTCAGGTTCTGAACGGTTACGCGCTCATCGCCCATATGGCCTGCCATTTTCTTACCCTTGAATACTTTACCGGGATCCTGTCTTTGGCCCGTAGAACCGTGGGAACGGTGCGAAATAGAAACACCGTGGGTGGCTTCCAGACCGGCGAAGTTATGACGTTTCATAACACCGGCGAAACCCTTACCGATTGATGTTGCGCAAACGTCAACATACTGACCGGGAACAAAATGTTCTACAGACAATTCGTTGCCGACAGACAGCAGGCAGTCTTCGGTTACTCTGAACTCGCCCAGTTTCTGTTTCAGCTCGACATTAGCTTTTGCAAAATGTCCTTTGAGCGGCTTGGATACGTTTTTAGCCTTGACAGCACCGGTTCCGAGCTGTACGGCGTTGTATCCGTCCTTCTCCTGAGTTTTAACGGCAACAACCTGGAGACCGTCAACACTCAAAACCGTTACCGGAACATGTGTTCCGTCGGCTTCGAAAATGCGGGACATTCCAAGTTTTTTTGCGATTAGACCCGTACGCATTTATTTATTTCCTTTTCAATTGGTTGACCAGTCATATTTCAAAAGGCCAACATTGTTATTATCAAACTAGAGCTTAATCTCTACATTAACACCGGCAGCCAGATCCAGCTTCATCAGAGCATCAACGGTCTGCGGCGTCGGATCAACAATATCGAGAAGTCTCTTGTGAGTACGGATTTCGAACTGCTCGCGGGACTTTTTGTCGACATGCGGAGAACGGTTAACCGTGAATTTCTCGATTCTTGTGGGAAGAGGAATAGGTCCTCTGACATTTGCCCCGGTTCTTTTGGCAGTGTGCACAATTTCCTTGGTAGACAAATCGAGCAGACGGTGGTCAAAAGCCTTGAGGCGAATTCTGATATTTTGTGTATCCATCATTTCAAATACTTTTCCTATAACTAGACGGCAAAATCCGACCCGAAAGCCAAACCTGCCATCTAAATGTTAAACTCTGCAGCACGTGCTCAGCATAGGTGCTGCGGTATGTTTTATATTTTCATCGCTGGGGAGATTCCTCCCCCAAAACAATTATCGTGAGCACCTTGTAACATAAGTGAGTCTAATATGCAAGCAAAAAAACGCTGTTTTTTTATTTTTTTGTGTCGCTGAATCGCTTTGCCAGACTCTGTTTGAGTCAGGTTGACAAAATTTTTAAAATCCCCGCCTCATGCCATATAACCTGTTATATATTAAAAAGAGTTATTATTATAGCTCACATATTTTTGATTGAAAACGCAATCAGTTTTGTATATTGTAATTAGCAGAAGCTAATACAAAAAATAAAATCGTGAGAAAAATGACCGAATTAAGCAGTAGAGTTATTACCATTCACAAACGTAAAACAACCATGCGTTTGTGTAAAAACGAGTGGGAAGCCCTGAAAGATATTTGTAAAAGAGAGAAGATAAACCGCAAGATGCTTCTCGAAATGATTGAGAGCCGCAAAGATCCGAAACTGGGCCTGACGCCGTCCATTCGGCTGTTTTCGCTGGTTTATCTGCATGAATTGTCCAAACCGCTGCTGGAGAAACAGCACAAACCGGACAACTATAAATCAATTACCGACATTCTGGATAAAATATCTTAAATCAGCGCCCCTGGTTCCGCATATATTTTATTTCCGCACACTGCATCGGTCCGGCGGCATTGGCAACCGGGCTCCAAGCGGTAAGACTTCGCTCTTCATAAACACGGCGGCCTTCCCAAAAGGCTATTTTCTGCTGAGCACTCAGCCTGTCACAGCGGGGTTTTCCGTTGCTTTGAATCGTATAACCGTACAATTCTCCAGTTTTTGTCAGAAAGACACGGGCATCATAATAAATTTTGGCGATTTTCTTATCACTCATAATTTCTCCTTTCTTTTTGCCAAAAAGAGAAGCGGCCTCTATTCTTTAGAGGCCGCTGAACCGATGCTTAACAAGCATTCATTATTACAAGCACTGTGTGTTGTTCTTATTTGCTTAAACATCTCGAAAATTCTGTCTTAAATTCCAAAACTGTCTATAAGTTAACATATTATTAACAAGAGTCAAGAAGAGTCTGCATGCCGCAGATACGAAAAAAAATCCGGTTTTCGCCGGATTTTGCTTCAGATTCAGGCAAATATTTTCCCGAAATCCTCTTTTTCTCCCAAATGATGAAGACGGTATAAATACCACGCCATATTCAGAAAATCGCTTAAATTAATCTGCTCGGCATCGATTCTGGCAATCCGCCGACGCAATTTGGCTCTCTTCCGCAGTTCAAACCACCAGACAGACCTGTACCGGCGACGCAACGTCCGCCTCCTTTCCGCTTTACCGAGCAGTTCCGCATACAACACGGAAGCATTCTCACTTTCCGTCGGCAGATTCGATACCCACATCGGCAGCTTTCGCTCAACCTCGGCCAACACCAGACGATAATTATAATTGGCCACGGTCATTCCTTCCCACGGATCCAGAACCGGCACAAAACGGCTTTTCAAACGCGCTTCGTAATAAACGACCAAACTGTACAAGACAGCTTCTCTCAACGATTTTTCATACCATTGCCGTGATTTGACACTCATCGCGGAAAACTGCTCCGCAATCATACCTACTGAAATTTTAGGAGTTTCCATACTCATAAAAATAAAAATTAATAACACTTAGTCTTAATACAAACGGACGCCTGATTACCACAAACCGAAACAAAAATCAACATCCAATTTTCCCAACAGAAAAAAGGAAAGGCTCTGAAGAATTTCAGAGCCTTTCCCCTAATTCGGAATATCTTCCGATCCTTGTTTCTTTACGTTTATTATTACTTCAGGATCTTCGATACGACACCCGCGCCTACCGTACGGCCGCCTTCGCGGATCGCAAAGCGCAGTCCTTCGTTCATCGCTACAGGGTGGATCAGTTTCGCAGTCATCCGAATGTTGTCTCCGGGCATAACCATCTCCGTTCCTTCCGGAAGTTCAATCGAACCCGTTACATCCGTCGTACGGAAATAAAACTGCGGACGATAGTTGCTGAAGAACGGCGTATGGCGGCCGCCTTCTTCTTTCGTCAGAATATAGCATTCGCACGTGAAGTCCGTATGCGGCGTTATCGTTCCGGGCGCTGCCAATACCTGTCCGCGCTCTACTTCTTCTCTCTTCGTGCCGCGCAGCAGAACACCGATGTTATCGCCGGCTTCGCCTTCGTCCAGAAGCTTGCGGAACATTTCAATACCGGTGCACGTTGTTTTCTGCGTCGGACGAATGCCGACGATTTCAATTTCGTCGCCGACATGCAGTACGCCGCGCTCTACACGACCGGTTACTACCGTACCACGGCCGGAAATCGAGAATACGTCTTCAATCGGCATCAGGAACGGTTTATCTTTCGGACGATCCGGCTGCGGAATGTAGCTGTCTACTGCCTTCATCAGTTCAATAATCGAATCATGGCCGATCTTCGGATCTCCGTTCTCCAATACAGCCAGAGCTGAACCTTTGATAATCGGAATTTCGTCCCCGGGGAAGTCATAGGATTTCAACAGGTCGCGGATTTCCATTTCTACAAGCTCCAGGAGCTCCGGATCATCTACCTGGTCTACTTTGTTCATGTATACAACCAGAGCCGGTACACCGACCTGACGAGCCAGCAGAATGTGCTCGCGCGTCTGCGGCATCGGGCCGTCAGCTGCCGATACAACCAGAATGGCACCGTCCATCTGTGCCGCACCCGTGATCATGTTCTTTACATAGTCCGCGTGACCCGGGCAGTCTACGTGCGCATAGTGGCGGTTCGGCGTTTCATATTCTACGTGCGACGTCGAAATCGTAATGCCGCGGGCTTTCTCTTCCGGAGCCTTGTCAATCTGATCATATGCGGTAAAGCTTGCGCCGCCCTCTTCTGCCAAAACTTTCGTTATCGCTGCCGTCAACGTCGTCTTGCCGTGGTCTACGTGTCCGATCGTTCCGATGTTGCAATGCGGCTTATTTCGCTCAAATTTCTCTTTTGCCATTTTTAATTTTTCTCCAAATTAGTTTTTAATGTTTGAAACTGCTTTCCGACGACCGGAAACGGCCGGGCGTTCCGCCCCGCCGCTCCGGCTCCGTCGTAAGACAATTAGCTGTTCTTCGCCTTAACGGTCTCGGCAATTTCCCGCGGTACTTCGGCATAATGGCTGAAGACCATGGAGAACTGCGCACGTCCCTGAGACAGAGAACGCAGGGTATTTACATAACCGAACATGTTGGACAGCGGAACTTTCGCGTCAATAACGCGGGCGTTGCCGCGCTGATCCATACCGTTTACAAGTCCGCGGCGGGAGTTCAGGTCGCCGATGATATCACCCATATATTCTTCCGGCGTAACAACTTCAACCTTCATAATCGGCTCCAACAGCTTTGCGCTGGCCTGACGCATACCTTCGCGGAAAGCGGCACGGGCAGCAATTTCAAAGCACATAACGTTCGAGTCGACTTCATGATAGGCACCGTCATACAGGGTACATTTGACGCCGGTAACCGGATAACCGGCCAGCACGCCGGCTTCCATCGCCGAGCGCAGACCTTTTTCGACACCGGGAATGTATTCCTTCGGAACATTACCGCCGACAACGGTATTTTCAAATTCAAATCCGTCATAACCTTCAATCGGTTCAAATTTGATTTTAACCTTAGCAAACTGACCGGCACCACCGGACTGTTTCTTGTGGGTGTATTCGATATCGGCCGGTTTGGTAATCGTTTCGCGGTAAGCAACCTGAGGATCGCCCACATTGCATTCGACCTTAAACTCGCGTTTCAAACGGTCGACAATAATCTCCAGATGGAGTTCGCCCATGCCTTTGATGATTGTCTGACCGGAATCCGGGTCGGAAGAAACTTTGAACGACGGATCTTCCATCGCCAGTCTGGACAAAGCCAGACCCATTTTTTCGACGTCGGCCTTGGTCTTCGGTTCGACAGCCAGTTCAATAACCGGTTCGGGGAAAACCATGTTTTCCAAAACAATCGGCTTTGAGGCGTCGCACAGCGTATCACCGGTGGTCGTGTCCTTCAGACCGGCCAGAGCGATAATGTCGCCCGCATGAGCTTCCTTCAAATCTTCACGCTTGTTTGAATGCATCAGCAGCATGCGGCCGATACGTTCTTTTTTGTCTTTAACCGAGTTGTAAATATATGAACCCGCAGTCATCGTTCCCGAATAGATACGGGTAAACGTCAACGAACCGACAAACGGATCGTTCATAATTTTGAACGCCAAAGCCGCCAAAGGCTCGTTGTCGCCCGGATGTCTTACTTCGACTTCGTCCGTACCCGGCTTAACCCCCTCAATGGAAGGAATGTCAAGCGGAGAAGGCAGATAATCGATAACGGCATCCAACAGAGGCTGCACGCCTTTGTTTTTGAAAGCGGTTCCGCACAATACCGGAACGAACTCGCGGGCCAGCGTACCTTTGCGGATACATTTCTTCAAGGTTTCCAAAGAAACTTCCTTGCCCTCAAGATAATCTTCCATAGCCTGCTCGTCCTGCTCAACCGCAGTTTCGACCAGCGCATGATGATATTCTTCGGCCTTGTCTTTCAGGTCTGCCGGAATTTCTCTGATTTCAATCGGAGAATCTGCCGTATCGCCTGTATAAACAATCGCGTTCATATTCAGCAAATCGACAACGCCGACGAAATCGGCTTCCGCACCGATCGGGAGCTGCAAAGCCAGCGGCGTTGCACCCAGACGATCCTTGATCATGTCCAGACAACGGTAGAAGTTGGCGCCGATGCGATCCATTTTGTTGCAGAAACAAATACGGGGAACGCCGTATTTGTCGGCCTGACGCCAGACGGTTTCCGACTGGGGCTCAACGCCTGCAACCGAGTCAAATACCGTAATTGCGCCGTCCAGAACGCGGAGCGAACGCTCAACCTCTACGGTAAAGTCAACGTGACCCGGCGTATCGATGATGTTAATGCGGTGGTTTTTCCAAAAACAGGTTGTTGCGGCGGAAGTAATGGTAATGCCGCGTTCCTGCTCCTGTTCCATCCAGTCCATGGTGGCGGCGCCGTCATGGGTTTCACCGATTTTGTGGTTTACGCCGGTATAATAAAGGATACGCTCAGTTGTGGTTGTCTTACCGGCATCGATGTGAGCCATGATGCCGATGTTTCTATACATTTCCAGTTTATGTGTACGAGCCATTGTAATATCCCTATATTAGAACTTGTAATGAGAGAAAGCCTTGTTGGCTTCGGCCATTTTGTGGGTATCTTCGCGTTTCTTGACGGCGGCACCCTTGTTGGCAAAAGCGTCCAGCAGTTCGTTGGCAAGTCTGTCTGTCATGGTTGTTTCGGAACGTTTCTGAGCGGCGGCAATAATCCAGCGGATAGCCAGAGCCTGACGACGGTCAGCGCGGACTTCGACCGGTACCTGATAAGTGGCACCGCCGACGCGGCGTGAACGGACTTCGACAACCGGTTTAACATTCTCAATAGCTTCGTTAAAAACGGTTAATGCATCCTGTTTGGTTTTGGAAGCCAGAATGTCGAAAGCGGAGTAGACGATTTTTTCGGCTACGGCTTTCTTGCCGTCTTCCATAACATTGTTAATAAATTTTGCGACTACCTTGTCATTGTATTTTGCATCAGGCAGTACGATTCTTTTTTCAGCACTATGACGACGTGACATTATCTATCTCCTATTTAGGTCTCTTGGCGCCGTACAGAGAACGACGTTTACGACGTTTAGAAACACCCTGGGTATCCAAGGTACCGCGAATGATATGATAACGAACACCAGGCAAGTCTTTTACACGGCCTCCTCTAATCAGCACCACTGAGTGTTCTTGCAGGTTGTGACCTTCACCAGGGATATAGCTGATTACTTCAAAGCCGTTTGTCAGGCGAATACGGGCTACTTTACGCAGCGCGGAGTTCGGTTTTTTCGGGGTCGTTGTATAAACCCTCGTACAAACACCACGTTTCTGCGGGCAAGCCTTCAAAGCCGGGACTTTGTTTCTTTTCACTTTTGGTGTTCGTGATTTACGAATTAACTGATTAATTGTAGGCATCACTAATTTCCTTAAAATTCATTACGTTTGTTAACATAAAAAACCCGATTCACCGAGCGCTCCCGCTCTTCGTGAAACAGGCTAAAAACTTACCTAAAGAACCCTTCCGGGCTATTTATATCCATTTTTAATTGCCTCTTCTCAACCTGCATGAGGCATCAAAGATTGAGCGCATACTAGATTCACTTTCCTTATTAGTCAACAGCTTTTTTACAAAAAAACGCCTTTTTGAGTCCAAAAAATCTTTACCTTCCGTTAACTTCTTTTCGTGCCGCCGTTTACAAAAGCCGTCCCCGACTCTCTTTCGTCGTTTTGGGCGAGTCGGCTTTGCCGACCGGCGGCTGCGTTTTTTGAGTCCAATTGAGTCCAAAATTCACCGAAGATTAACCAATCCGTCATATACTCGGCTCAAACTCTAAGATTCGGAGACAAGCAATGAAAACAGTTTTTGTCGCTCTGGGCATTCTGCTTCTCTGCGGCTGCTCAACCTCATCGGGACGCCTTTCGGTAATCGTGCCGGCCGGCGTTACCATCAACGAATTCGGATTGGAACACAGTACTGTCAAACACAACATTACGGGCTCGGACACAGCGCCGATTTTGCTGTTTGTGCCGCTCGGACAGCCAAGTTTCGACCTTGCCGTCCATGATGCGCTGCAAAAAGGCCGCGGACAGATTTTGACCGACGCCCTCGTAACCGACACCACCCGGTGGTTTGTTCTCTTCGGCTGGAACCGGATCGAAGTAAGCGGCAATGTCGTCGATTTGCAGTAAGGAGACGCCGCAATGTCTAAAATATTCCGTTGCCTGCTTTGTCTGTTTCTTGTCGGATGTTCGGTATCCGAAGGACAATACGCTTTCGTTTCCGACCGTCCGCTTAAGCTGTCAAGCCTGACCGGCAAAGGCGGCACACCGGCTTCATGGGCGCAGGCATTGTCCCGGCAGCACGTTGTCGCGCTCGTTCCGCTCAGTGAAGCGCCGTCTCCACAGGCGGCGGTAGCACTGATTTTACGAGAATATAAAGGCGATTACATGACCAACGTCAACATCAGGCTTACCGGTGTGCAGCTGATGCCGCTCTATCGCTACCGCTCCTGGCGTATCAGCGGAACGGTCATACGTCTTCAGCACCCCTGACCGCCTTTCGGCAATGGCACAAAAATTGCATAACGAGCAAAAAGTCCTTGCCAGAAACGCAATATGATAATATTTTCAACTCATTATTCCGAACCCAGAAACAAGGACTTTTTTAAATGGAAAATAAAGACATAGCTTCCGCAAAAAGAACGATTGACAAAGAAGTCGAAGCCCTCCGCATGATGGAAGGCGAACTTGACGACACCCTCAGCAAGGCGCTGGACGTCATGCAGAACGCCAAGGGCCGCGTTATCATTACCGGCATGGGCAAATCCGGACATATCGGCAGCAAAATCGCCGCCACCCTCGCCTCTACCGGCACCCCGTCCTTCTTCGTCCATCCCGGCGAAGCCAGCCATGGCGATTTGGGCATGCTGACGACCGACGACGTTGTGGTTGCCATATCCAATTCCGGCGAAACCAGAGAGCTTTCCGACATTATTCTTTATTGTAAAAGATACGGCATTCCGCTGATTTCCATCACCAAAAACCCTAACAGCACGTTGGGCAAAACCGGCGACATTCTCTTAAAGCTGCCCGACGACGGTGAAGCCTGCCCGCTCGGACTGGCCCCCACATCCTCTACAACCGCAACACTGGTTCTGGGCGATATTCTGGCAGTCTGCCTGTTGGAACGCAAAGGCTTTTCCAAAACCGACTTTCGTCAGCGCCACCCCGGCGGCAAGCTTGGCTCATTCCTTCAGAAAGTTTCCGACCTGATGCACAAAGGCGGTGAAATGCCGCTGGTAAATGAAGGAACGCCGATGCAGGAAGCCCTGCTAGAGATGACGTCAAAAATGCTCGGCTGCGTCGGCATTGTCGGCGGCGACGGCCGCCTGCTCGGCATCATTACCGACGGTGACCTGCGCCGTTGCCTTGCACCCGACATGCTCAGCAAAAAGGCCGACGACGTCATGACCCGGAATCCGAAAACCGTTGCGCCTGACGTTCTGGCTGCCGAAGCCGTCAACACCATGAACAACACAGGCAAAGGCATTACCCAGCTCTTTGTCGTCGAAGACGGAAAACCGGTCGGTATCATTCATCTGCATGACTGCCTGCGCGCGGGAGTAGCCTGATTTGTTTGACCATCGCAAGCTCGATTCGTATTTCAGCGGCGACAGCCTCGGTTCCGGCGGCAAAAAGACGGAAGTATCCCGGCATACCCGGATAATCCGCCTGACCAAACTTTTGCTGCCGGCCATCGCCGCCCTGCTTATCGGCCTGCTGATTCTTTTTCCCAGCCTCAAAAAGACCAATGACGAATTTTCCATAGACATCACTTTTCCTAAAAAGGGCGAGTTGGAAAAACTGCACATGGAAAATACGGTTTTCTACATCACGGACAAAAACAACAAAGTCAACAACTTCACGGCTCAAAACGTCGATGAAACCGAACCGGGGTCAAAGCTGGTCAAACTCATCGACCCGGACGGCGTTCTGCCCTCCGAGGACGGTTCATGGATCAATATCAAGTCGCCCGTCGGCTATTTTGACCAAAACACCAACATCCTCAATCTGATAAATCAGGTCGACGTCTTTTACAGCGACGGGATGACCGCCCGAACCGAAGAGGCCACGTTCGACTTCAAGGCCGGCAAAGGCTGGGGCGACAAGGAAGTCACGTCCGAAGGCGTTTTCGGAACTCTCAAATCGCAGGGATTCGAATTTTACACCGAAAAAAGGCTGTTAATATTTACCGGCAAGACTTACATTACGTTAGAGGAAGAAAGTTTGAAGGGAAACAACCATGAATAAATTTTTTGCCGCCGCCTATCTGCTGGCTGTTTTCACAATGCCGGCCCGCGCCGAAAAAATCAATCTGGTGGCCGACGACCGCGTCGAATGGCATCAAAACGAACAGAAAATGGTTGCCGTCGGCAATGCTGTCGCCAGCAAACAGGACATGAGCGTCCGTGCCGACACGATTACCGCCTTTTACGAAAACGCCGGCGCCGCGTCCGACCGGCAAAAGAGCAAGTCGCAGATTAAAACCGTTCACGCCAAAGGCGGCGTAGTTATGAAATCGGCCCGCGCCGACGGTTTCGGAGACACCCTTGATTATGACGTTGCCGCCGACACCATGGTTTTGAGAGGGCGTCCGGCCAAAATCAAAACCGAAACCGAAGACATTACCGCCCGGGGCAGCATAACTTATTACCCGTCAAAACAACAGGCCGTTGCACTTGACAATGTCATCGCCACCGACGCGCAAAAAAACAAAGTTTACGCCGACCGCATGATCAGCTTTTTTGAAAAAAACGCGCAGGGGGCTCTGGAAATGAAAAGGGTCGAAATCTACGACAACGTCAAAATCGTAACCAAGGACGCCGAAGTTACCGCCGACCGCGGCGTATATCTGCCCAAAGACAATCTGGTCAACCTTTATGACCGTGTGGTCATCAAACAGGACGGCAACTTTATCCGCGGCGACTACGCCGTTACCGACCTCAGCACCGGCGTAAGTCGTCTGCTGACCCGCAAAGGTTCCGGCAAACGCGTTTCCGGAGTCTTTCGCGAAAAAGACAAAAATGAAAAGAAAAAAGGCGAAACGCCGGCGCCCGAACAAAGACAGACCGCTCCGGACGCACAGTCTAAATCCCGGCCGTCAAGCGGCACTGAACCGGAAAAAACGTGGGAACTCGGCACTGCCGATTAACTTAACAGGAAATGTCCATGCTGAAAAAAAACGACTGCAATATGAATTCGACGCTTGAGGTTTTCAATATCGGCAAAAAATACAAAAACCGTCCGGTACTGCGCAATGTTTCGCTTAACGTCCGCCGCGGCGAAGCCGTCGGCCTGCTCGGTCCGAACGGCGCCGGCAAAACGACCTGTTTCTACTGCGTTACCGGACTGATTACCCCTGACTACGGCGACGTGCATATCGACGGACAGGACATTACCAACCTGCCGATGTACCGCCGTGCCCGCATGGGTATCGGCTACCTGCCGCAGGAAGCCTCCATTTTCCGTTCACTGAGCGTGGAAGACAATATCAAGGCGATTTTGGAAATTGTCATTGACGACGAAAGCCGGCGCGAAAACATGCTGGAAGAGCTGCTGTCCGAATTTTCAATCGCTCATCTGCGCAAATCGCCGGCAATTGCCCTGTCCGGCGGCGAACGGCGCCGACTGGAAATTGCCCGGGCTCTGGCCAGCCAGCCAAACTTCATCCTGCTCGACGAACCGCTGGCCGGTATTGATCCGATCGCCGTTTCCGAAATCCGCAATCTGGTTTCGCAGCTCAAGCACCGCGGCCTCGGCGTTCTGATTACCGACCATAATGTCCGCGAAACGCTGGACATTACCGACCGCGCCTATATTCTGCACGGCGGAACCGTCCTGATGGAAGGAACGCCGGACGAAATCGTCGCCAACAAAGAAGTCCGCAAAGTCTATCTGGGCGATAATTTCTCAATGTAAACGGGGAGGCTTATACAATGGCGGTTACACCCCGCATAGAAATAAAGCAGTCCCAATCCCTGTTAATGACCCCGCAGCTGCGGCAGGCAATAAACCTTTTGCAGCTTTCGAACGTGGAACTGAACGAACTCCTTGCCCGGGAACTGGAACACAATCCTTTTCTGGAACGTGAGGACGATCGCCTGGCCGACGCTGAAGACGGCAAAGCTCCGACAATTGACGACTATCCGCCGACCGGCGAAGCGCCGGCGGCCGGGGAAGACTTTGCCCCCGATGTCGACTGCGACAACGAATTTGACGATTTCGCCAGCGACCGCGAAGGCTACGAAGGCGGAAGCGACTATTCCTGGGACGAATATGCTGCTTCCAAAACCCGCAGTCCCGACGATGAATTTGACTTTTTCGAAAAAAAACTCAGCGGCAGAAAGTCATTGTATGAGCTGCTGGACGAACAGATTTCGCTGAATTTTTCCGTTCCTCGCGACAAGGTCATCGCCTCGCGGCTCACCTCCTTTCTCGACGAAAGCGGTTACTTCCGCGGCGACACGGCGGAAATCGCCGCCAAACTTAATCTGCCAACCGAAGAAATCGAAAAAATCCTGAGTCGCATGCAGACTTTCGAACCGTCCGGAATTTTTGCCCGCAGTTTAAGCGAATGCCTGGCCATCCAGCTTAGGGACAACAACCGTCTTGATCCGCAGATGCAAAAGCTGCTGGACAATCTTGACCTGCTCGGACAACGCAAATTCAGGGAACTGAAAAAAATCTGCGCGGCCGACGACGAAGACCTGGCTTCGATGATTGCCGATATCAGGGCGCTCAATCCCAAACCTGCCGCCGGCTACGACAATGACAACGCCGCCTGCATCATTCCCGACGTTTTTGTCCGTACCAATAAACAGGGCGATTATCTGATTGAACTCAACAGCATGTCCCTGCCGCGAATTTTGATTAACCGCGAATACTACAGCGAAATTAAAGCCGGCAGCGCCAAAAACCGGGAAGCCAGACGTTACCTGAAAGAACAGCTCAGCCATGCCGGTTTTCTGATAAAGGCCCTGCATCAGCGCGCAACGACCATTCTCCGGGTCAGCGAGGAAATCGTCCGCCGCCAGCGCGATTTTTTCGAAAAGGGCGTAGATTATCTCAAACCGCTTCTGCTCCGGGACATTGCCGAAGCGCTGGAAATGCACGAAAGCACGGTCAGTCGGGTTACCGCTCATAAATACATGCACACGCCCCGCGGCATTTTCGAGCTGAAATACTTTTTCTCGGCCGCCGCCGGAACCTATACCGGCGACGAAAACACTTCGGTCGTCAGCATCAGGCACCAGATAAAAAAACTCATCGATGAAGAAACGCCGGAAAACGTCCTTTCCGATGACAAGATTGTCGAACTGATGGCGCAAAAAGGCATCAAAATTGCCCGGCGCACCGTCAACAAATACCGCGAAGCCATGGGCATCCCGACGTCGGCCGAACGCAAACGCCGGAAACGCAGCCGGTTCTGATTTCGAAAAAAAAATTCAGAGCCGCATAAAATCGCTTTATTAAGCCGTTGTCCAAACTTTTTTGGTGTTGACTTTTCTCCATAACTAGATTATCAAATTCTCTGATTGAAATATCTATTTTTTCATAGTAAAGTAATGTTTCAAGAAAAGTTTAATCTATTTTTTGCAAGGAAGAATTATGAAAATTACATTGACAGGCAAACAGGTCGACATCGGCGACAGACTTCGCAAACATGTTGAAGAAGCCATCGAAAACTCTGTTAACAAATATTTTAATGCTCCCATCAGCTGCACCGTCGCTTTTTCCAAGGAAGGCGAAGATTTTAACGCTGAAGTAACAGTTCATCCTGCTAAAAACATCGTTCTCAAAGGTTCCGGCGTCGCCGGCGATCCGTATTCGGCTTTTGACAATGCCAATACGCACATTGCCACCCGTCTGCGCCGCAACAAAAACAAGCTCAACGACCATAAAGGCAAGCTCGGCCTGGCCGAACTCGCCAACGAAGCCGTCTTCCCCTTGCATGAAACCGAAGACGAACTGGACATTGACGTCAATGCGCCCCTGACGATTGCCGAAACCGACGCCAACATCCCGGTCTGCACCGTCAGCGAAGCCGTTATGTATATGGATCTGGTCAACGAAGCCGCCATCATGTTCAGAAACAGCGCCAACAACCACATCAGCATGGTTTATCGCCGCAAAGACGGCAATATCGGCTGGGTTGAACCGAAAGCTGAAAACTAGTTTCAATTACAAAAGGCAATAAGTTAATGAAAATCTCTGACATAATGACCGAGAAAAACGTTGTTTTGGGTCTGAAAGCCAATTCCAAAAGACAGCTTTTGCAGGAACTTTCCGACAAGGCAGCCGAAATCACGGGCATTAACGAAAGAACAATTTTTGACATCGTCCTTGAACGCGAAAATCTGGGTTCAACGGGTTTCGGCGGCGGTACAGCTCTGCCGCACGGACGCATCCCCGAGCTCGACAAAGTTTACGGCCTGTTTGCAAAATTAAACGCGCCCGTAGATTTTGAAGCGGTCGACAACAAGCCTGTCGATTTAGTCTTCCTGCTGCTTTCCCCCGAAGGCAGCGGTGCCGACCACCTGACAGCGCTTGCACAGATATCGAGAATCTTAAAAGATGAAAATACCTGTGAAAAATTGAGACAAATGAACAACGGCGAAGAAATTTACGCTTTGCTTAACAACTGATAAAAGACCGGCGGAAACGCCGGTTTTTTCTTATGCCTGACAATCCGGCACGTCAGAAAAAAGCGCCGGCGGCTCTGATTTTCCTATCCCGAAACAGATCAAAACACGTTTAGAGAGAAAAGCAGAGTTGGCTCTCGGAGCACAGAAACTTGAGCGTACTTAGCGTACGTGAGTTTCAAGCACCGGACGGCGACACTGATTTTCCTATCCCGAAACAGATTAAAACACTTTTAGAGAGAAAAGCAGAGCTGGCTCTCGGAGCACAGAAACTTGAGCGTACTTGGTGTACGTGAGTTTCGAGCACCGGACGACGGCTCTGATTTTCCTATCCCGAAACAGATTAAAACACTTTTAGAGAGAAAAGCAAAGTTGGCTCTCGGAGCGCAGAAACTTGAGCGTACTTGGTGTACGTGAGTTTCGAGCACCGGATGACGGCTCTGATTTTCCTATAAAAGTGTTTTAATGAACGCTGCAGGGAGTAAAATCATTCTGCTTGGCCATAACAAAGGCAAAGTCCCGGTCATCGGTGGCGGCAATTTTGGTTCCGTCGGCAGCATAAATCAGCCACATGCTCTTTCCGTCATGAACGTCGTTTTTAATAAAGGCAACATCTTCGTCGTTCCATGAGCATAAATCGGCTTCGCTCTCGGGCAGAAGCTCATATTCGTCAAACCAGTCCTTAAATTCGTGCGCCATCGTCAGCCAGCTTTCATAATCCTAATCTCATTGTGCTTAGATTCTTATCTTATTGCTATTTTATTAAATAAGAACTAAAATTGCAAAGTCAATCAAAAACAGGGAAAAAAATCAGATGTTTTTCAGCCTGAACAAAAAATTTATTTATACCATCGCCATCTTCTTCATCTTCACGGCCGTCCTTTTCGTATATACCTTTTACATCGTTTACGGCAGCAAAATTCAGGAGGAGCAGAAATCAACCATTCTCCGCAACCAGCAATATCTGGAACTTTTATACGAAAACATCAATTTGCGCAAAGACCTCAGCCGGCTCATCCGTGCCGGACACGAAGACCTTTTCAGCAAAGAAAACCTCAACGTCATCCGGGGCAACAATAATCTGGAAGAAAAACAGGCCGAACTCAGCCGCGAACAGCAGCGTACGGCCCAGATTGTCCAGAACTACGACGAACGTTATCAGGCAATTACCGAAGGTATCCGTCTGGTTATGGCCAGTTCGTTTCTGATTATCCTCTCCATGCTGCTCATCTGGTACCTCATGCAGCGGCTGGTACTGGCCCCGATTAACAAACTGGCAGCCGTCAGCAGGCTGGTCTCTTCCGGCAACTATGACAGCCGCGTCAACATGAATGACAGGCGGCTGTTTCAGGACGAACTCGACGATTTATCCCACACATTCAATCAAATGCTGGACAATATCCAGAGCAGCATCCGTCAGATAAAAAATCAGGAAACCTTTCTACAATCAATCATCGACGGCATTCCGGACGGTATACGCGTCATCGACAAAGACGGCAACATCGTCATCGCCAATAAGGAATATTACCGCCAAATCGGCAACAGCCAAAACTGCATCGGACAAAAATGCTTCGCTTCGTCACAAAAAAGAAACGGCTTCTGCCCGCCAAGCACGTTTACCTGCCCGCTCCGCGAAATCATGAACAAAGATGCCGTAAACGTCAAAGTCATCCAGCAGTTTGCCAACGAACCCGGCCGCCACTTGGCCATCAATGCCGCACCGCTGTACATCGACGGCCGAAAGACCTACATTGTCGAAGCCATCCGCGACCTGAGCGAAGACATCCGTTTCTCTCATCAGCAAAAACTTTCCTCGCTCGGATTTCTGGCAACCTCGGTCGCTCATGAAATGAAAAACCATCTTGGTTCCATCCGCATTATCATTGAAGGTTTGCTGACCAAATTCCACAACGCGCCAGAAGACAGGAGCGAAGAGAAAAAATACCTGTCTCTCATCAACGACGAACTCAACGTCTGCGTCGACGTTCCCGAACGTTTGCTGAAACTGGCTCAGTTTTCCTCCGACACCAATCAGGACATCGACTGTATTTCCGGCATAAACGACGTTCTGGCGCTTTTAGACTACGAAGCCAAACACAACGGCGTCAACATTGAGTTCCGGCACCCCCAAAGCGAACTACACATCCGCGGCTCGGAAGGCGACTTCAAAATGGCACTGATAAACCTGATTCAAAACGCTTTCAAGGCCATGCCCAACGGTGGCAATCTGAAAATCGAAGCCCGCAGAAAACGCTCGGAAATCGAAATCAAAATAACCGATGACGGCATCGGCATTCCTGCCGACAAAATCAACCGCATCTTTGAACCGTTCTATTCCGAAGGCAGCAATTCCTCCCGCAGCAGCGGTACAGGCCTGGGGTTGTCCATCGTCAAATCGATTGTCGAAAACTTCCGCGCGACAATCAAAGTAAACAGCGAAGAGAAGAAAGGCACCTGTTTTACGCTCAATTTTCCGCTCTCGCCGAAGAAATAAATTGCAAAAATGAAAATTAAGGTTTATACAGGTAAAAAATCATTAGCAAAACTGATAAGGAAAATTTTATGAGTAAAGAAGAACTGCTTGAACTGACCGGCGATGTCATCGAGAAACTGCCGAATGCCATGTTCAGAGTCAGACTGGAAAACGGCGTCGAAATTCTGGCCCATACGGCCGGAAAAATGCGCAAGTTTCGCATCCGCGTCATGGTCGGCGACAAGGTCGATATTGAAATGACGCCTTACGACCTGACCAAAGGACGCATTACTTTCCGCCACAAAGACTAAATAAAACCCCGGATACGGGGTTTTATTTTGGCCTAGAGAAACTTTATACAGGCAAAACCGCCCAACAGAAGCAACAAAAACAAAACGGACAGCATACCCAGATTTTTCTCTATGTAATCTTTCATCGGTTCGCCGTATTTCTTCAACAGCCAAGCCACCAGATAAAAGCGCATGCCGCGCGCAACGACCGAAGCCAGCATAAAGACGGCAAAATCCAAATGAACCACACCGCTGGCAATGGTAATTACCTTATACGGGAAAGGCGTAATGCCGGCACCGAAAACAATCCAGGCGCCCCATTCGTGATAATAATCCTTAAAGACGTCAAACTGGTGCATATAACCGTAAAAAGTCAAAATCGGCCGCGCAATCAAATCAAAGAAGAAAACGCCGATAGCATAGCCGAAAGCACCGCCCAACACGCTGGCGGCCGTCGCAATGCCGGCAATCCGCCAGGCTTTCGCCGGCGCCGCCAAAACCATCGGAATCAGCATAACGTCCGGCGGAATGGGAAAGAAGGAACTCTCGATAAACGCAACCGCAAACAAAAAATACATCGCGTTGCGGCGCGACGCCAAATTAAGCATATAGTCATAGGTCGCTTTGACCAGCGCATGAAAACAATCGGAAAATTTACGCAGCAACATCCGTCATCCTTATAAAAATTTATAAAGATGATAACATCATTATTTTAGAAGCAAAGCTAATTTTTTTATCGTATCGCGATTTTCCACATAAATAATCCGGTCATGTTTCAAACGCGGCCTGACTTCTTCAAAACGCCCAGCATCGAAACTGACGCAGACCGCCTTCGGAATGTTTTTGTTCAGATAAAGTACCGCGGCATTCACGTCATTAACGGAAAAAAAACTGAATTTCAGCTCGTTGATGGCATCACGGACAGAAACGTCAAAGGGGTTGTAATCTTCCAAAAGCAGAATGTCGTGCGCTTTCTGCCCGGCACAGTAGGTTTCGACAATTTCCATAAAGTTTTCCATATCCAGCGGCTTAGGCAGATAATGGGCAACACCTTTTGCCACCGCCAGTCCTTTGTCGGCCTCCACCGTTGTCATAATTACCGGCGCCCGAACCTTGGTCTCATCGTCCAAAAGCTGCAGCACTTCCCAGCCGCTGACATCCGGCATGTTAATATCCAGCACCACGACATCGGGATGTATCTCTTTGGCATAAAGCAGAAACTTATAGGCATTGGTTGCCGTAAAAACCTTATAACCACGCGCTTCCAAAAGATTGCGGTAAAGGTCGAGAAAAAAAAGATCATCATCAAGCATAAAAACCCGGCCGGCGTTTTTTTCTTCCATATTCCGTCTCCAGCAAATTCTGTTTAACGGAATATATATAATCCGCCTTGCCTACTTTTTAAGGGCAAGATATGCCTGATAGGTATTCTTCAACAGCATGGCTATCGTCATCGGCCCTACGCCGCCGGGAACCGGCGTAATAAAAGCAGCCTTTTCGACAACGTCATCAAAATCGACGTCCCCGCATAACCGGCCGTCAACTCGGTTGATACCGACATCGATAACCGTTGCGCCGTCCTTTATCCAGTCTTTTTTAACCATCTTCGGACACCCGCAGGCCGCAATCAGAATATCCGCCTGCCGGGAAATTTCCGGAAGATTGCGGGTTTTCGAATGAACGACCGTTACCGTACAGTCGTTATTCAGCAGCAAAGACGCCAGCGGTTTGCCGACAATATTCGAACGCCCGATAATAACGGCATGCAAACCCGACAAATCCCGGTGCACCGTTTTAAGCAAATGCAAAATCCCCGCAGGCGTTGCCGAGACAATCGCCCTTTCGTCTTTAAGCAGAAGCCGGCCGGCATTAAGAGGCGTAAAACCGTCCACGTCCTTTTCAGGGCAAATCCGTTCAATTACCCGTCGTCCGTCAATATGTTTCGGCAAAGGCAGCTGCACCATAACGCCGTGAATACCGTCGTCCTCGTTCAGACGGTCAACCAGGGCCAGCAATTCGGCCTCGGTCGTTTCCCCGGGAAGATGATGCAAATCACAATCCATGCCGGCCGCCCACGCCGCTTTTTGTTTGTTACGGTCATAAATCAGACTGGCTTCATCGTCGCCGGCCAATACAACCGCCAAATGCGGCCGATGCCCCTTTTGGGCAAGTTCCGCCGCCAACGCCTCGCGCAAGGCCAGAGCCGTTTCTTTTCCGTTAATGAGTTGTGCCGTCATCTTACGTCTCCTCCGGCAGATTTTGCAGTTTTTCGGCAGTTTCTGCCGCAAACGGCAGTTGCAGTTTCTTACAGCGGTCGGTTTCGCCGCCGATGAGTTTAATTTCGCTTTTGGGCAGCCGCAACAGACGCCCCAGAAATTTTATCAGCTCCTGATTGGCTTTTCCTTTCTCGGGAACGGCAATAACATTGATTTTGAGATAGGACAGGCCGTCCGCGGCGACAAACACGCCTTTGACAGAACAGGAAGACGAGTTTGGCGACAGCCGTACCCGCAAAATGATTGAATCGCCTTTCCTTTCAAAAAACAATACCGTTTCCCGCTTAATTCAAAATTAGATAACGCGGCGGACACCAGAATTTCAAAAAGCCGGACAACCCTGTATACAAAAAAGTACGGGGGAGCCGGCTTATTTGCCAAATCTTTGTCAGTCAGCCGTTAGACGGATTTTCTTACATGACCATTTCGGACAGCCGATAAACCAATCGCCCGATGAAAAGGAGAATAAGCAAAAGAATAAAGGGAGAAAAGTCAAAACCGGAAACAGGCGGAATTTTGCTGCGGATTTTGGCATATACCGGTTCGGTAGCCTTTTCCAAAATTTCCATGGTCTTTTTGGCATATTTATTGTCAGCTTCCAGAATTTTGAAGTGAATCAGCCAATGCAGAACGACCTCAACAACCACGACCTTAAAATAAATATCCACGACCAGAGCAATAATATAAAAGAAAGGCTCCAATAAAGCACCCATAGAAAAAACTCCTTAAAATTTAAAACATTCATTGATAAGTTAATCGCTATTTTCGGGTTTGTCTACAGCAATTATAAACTTACGCCATCATAACTTCCGTTATGCTTCTCGTCCCTGCAGTTCGCGAAAACGGGACATGTCAAAAGCGCGGCGGCGAACTTCGGAATAATTGTACTCCGGCGCGTCTTTCAACGGCGGCCGGCGGCCGCTCAGCCGTTCAATATGGGCAGCCAGACTCTCTCGCGTCTGACGGTTCTCATTACCCATGCGCTTCATCATCATCATTTCGCCCATGCTGTGATCGTAACGGCTCTGATATTGCGACGGATTCATCGACTTGACCATTTCTTCCCGCAGCCAGTCATACCAAACGTAATTCGGCTGCATATCGCGGTCTCCGGCATGAGAAACGCCGTAGCCGTTGTCGGCATATCCGTGGTTGAGGCCGGCCTCATAGGCGGCGCGTCCCATGTTTTCCAAAACCGGCTCCGGAAGATTCCAATACAGGTCGTGCTCTTTCAACTGCCTGACCGCCCGATAATACTCAAGAGCCTTCTCATATTCGCTTTTTTCAACCTTGCGGTCCGCCTGATCCTTGGTGGTCTGCTTAATCATGCTGCGCATCTGGCGAAGTTTGGTCAGCTTGTAAGTCAGCTCGTTGGCCTTGTCTTTCGCTCCCTTGAAAACACTGTTCTGATAAAGCGAAATGCAAACCATCAGTTCCGTCTCGCGCTGATACGACATTTCGAGAAACTCGTTGCGTTCGCTCAAATCCTCATGTGAAACGAAACCGTCGTTCATATGCTTGATAATGTTTTCGGTTTCATCCAGCCAGCGAAAATATTCGCGGCTGGAAGTGCTCTCCGAATTAATCTGTTCATATGAATCCGCCAGCATAAACTGCAGGTCTTCGCCGATGTCCATGGCTATCTGATGCTGCATTTCGTCGACGCGCAGATCCTGATTGCCGACTTTCAGTTTCACGTCTTTCGGCGCCAGCGCCATCTGCCGGGCAAGAATGTCGCCCTCTTCTTTGCTGACCCGAAAACGGTTCTGCACGGCTCTGCTGATAATATCCTGTGGTGACCGGCCCCGCGTCTGCTGGCTGATTTCCAGATTGGTCAGCCCGGTATTGATTGCCTTCTGCATCCGACGCAGATGTTCCAGTTTTTCCGAATTTTGCGGTTGATCAAACATAACGGCCTCCGTTGGCAATACGCTTATTTAACTTCCTCAAAAATGATTTTTGCCTGTTCCAGCCAGATGATGCGGTCAATAATCCAGTTGCTTATCTGCTCAATTTTTTCAAGTTCGACCCCCATCGCCTGACCGACGCGGCCGATAAGCAGGGTTTCCTGATCGGAAAGCTCGTCGTCCGCATGTGCCAGAACGCACATTTCCTTGATCAGTTCCAAAGCGGCACGACGGTTGTCGATAACCTTAACGGCATTGACAACTTCCTCGTCGCTGTCAATTTTAAGGATTTCGTCGACACGCTTGTCGGAAATGCCGTAAATCCGAGCCATGCTGCGGATAAAGGCCAGTTCGTCTTCGTCCAGATGTCCGTCGGCGCCGGCCAGCCGCGAAAACGCCTTCATAAAGGCCACTTTCTGATCTTCGGTCAATTTAGATAAAACTTCCATATCCTGCTCCATGTTAAGCACCACCATTGTCTAATTCCTTTGTAACAATTGTTTCAGGCAAATGATACTAAATTTTTGTCCGATTAGCAACAGAAAACCTGAAACAGCAGAAATAATGCGCCAAAATCCGTGGACACCGCTAAAAATTCGTTGAAAACTCCGGCGCATTAACCTAAACTGATAAATAGAGTATAATTTTAAAGAGAATAACGTGGTAAAAAAATATTATATTAAAACTTTCGGCTGCCAGATGAACGTTTACGATTCACAACGCATTGCCGCTATTCTGAAAAATCTGGGCTACAAAGAGGCGCCGACGCCCAAGGCGGCCGACCTGATTATTTTCAACACCTGCCATATTCGGGAAAAGGCTGCCGAAAAGGTCTTCTCCGACCTCGGCCGCATCAACCTTATCAAACAGGAACGCGCGGAAGACGGAAAAGATACCGTTATTGGCGTCGTTGGCTGTGTCGTGCAGGCAGAAGACAGCGAAATTGCCAAACGCGCACCCTTTGTCGATTTTGCAACCGGGCCGCTGACTTACCACCGGCTGCCCGAAATTTTGTCCCGGGTAGCGCGCAAACGCGGCATCAGCATTATCGACACCGAATTTCCGGCCGTCGCCAAATTCGACTCTCTGCCCGAAAACAGGGCGGAGGGCGGACTTTCCTATCTGGCCATTCAGGAAGGCTGCAACAACTTCTGCACCTACTGCGTCGTTCCCTATACGCGCGGCGTCGAATATTCCCGCCCGGTTGCCTCGGTTCTGAGGGAAGCGCGCCGGCTGGTCGAAACCGGCAGCGTCGAAATCAATTTCCTCGGACAAAACGTCAACTCCTATCACGGCGAGGACGAAAACGGCCGCGAACGCAATCTGGCCTACCTGCTGCGCCGCATTGCCGAAATTGACGGGCTGCAACGCATCCGCTATACCACGTCTTACCCGGCCGACGTTGACGACGACCTTATCGCCTGCCACCGCGATCTGAAAAAACTGATGCCATACCTGCATCTGCCGATTCAGTCCGGTTCCGACAGAATTCTCAGGGCCATGAACCGCCGCCACAATTCCTCGGACTACTTGCGCATCGTCGAAAAACTGCAGCAGGCCAACCCCGCGCTCAGAATGTCTTCCGACTTCATCGTCGGCTTTCCGGGCGAAACCGACGAAGACTTCAGGGCAACGCTTGACGTCGTCGACAGGGTCAAATATATTCAGGCCTTTTCGTTCAAATACAGCCGCCGGCCGGGAACCCCTGCCGCAGTCATGAACGGCCAGGTGGAGGAAAAAGTTAAAAAAGAACGCTTGGAAATTCTGCAGAACCTGTTATTTTCGTATCAGTTAAAGTTTAATAAAGAATGTCTGGGTAAAATAATGCCGGTTCTGTTTGAAACCAGAGGCCGACATGCAGGCCAGCTCATCGGCCGCACCCCGTACATGCAGAACCTGCACGCTAAACTGAATAAGGAAAAACTGAACAAAATAATCAACGTCAGAGTAACCGAAGCAACGACAAACTCGCTCAGCGGTGAACCTGCCTGAACACAAACGGAACAAAGGAGAAGACCATGGCTGAAGTAAATTTTGAACTCTATAACAACCAGCTTGTTCAGCAGCTGGTCGGTGCCTCTGACGCCAATCTGCGCCTGATTGAGAAAATCCTGAACGTCGAAATCAGCTCTTTCGGCAACCAGATAAACATCAAAGGCAGCCAGGACGCCGTCGATCAGGCCAAAACCGCCATTGACCTGTTGTACGGCAAAGTCAGCAAAGGCATAGAAATCGGCGAACAGGAAGTCAAGGCCGCCGTTCGCATGAGTGAAGAAGGCCCCGAAAAAATCGACGGGCAGAATCTTAACGACATCGTACTCAAAACCAAAAAACGTCATATTTATCCCCGTTCCGCCACTCAGGCCAAATATATTCAGGAAATGATGAAAAACGAGCTTGTTTTCGGCCTTGGCCCTGCCGGTACCGGTAAGACCTACCTGGCCGTCGCGCTCGCCGTTTCCATGATGCTGGAGGGAAAAATCGACAAGATTATCCTTTCCCGTCCGGCGGTCGAAGCCGGCGAAAACCTCGGTTTTCTTCCCGGTGACCTGAAAGACAAGGTCGACCCGTATCTGCGCCCGCTGTATGACGCCCTTTATGAAATGCTGCCGGCCGAACAGGTCGACAAAAAGCTGGCCATCGGCGAAATCGAAATCGCGCCGCTGGCGTTCATGCGCGGCCGCACGCTGTCCAACGCCTTTGTCATTCTCGACGAAGCGCAGAACACGACGCCGATGCAGATGAAAATGTTTCTGACCCGTTTGGGCGAAAACTCCCGCATGGTCGTCAACGGCGACCTCAGCCAGGTTGACCTTCCCCGCGGCGTCATATCCGGCCTCAAAGACGCGCTCGACACGCTCGAAAACGTCAGCAGCATCAGCTCGGTAACTTTCAGCGCCAACGACGTCGTCCGTCACGGTCTGGTTGCCAAAATCGTAAAGGCTTATGAAGAGAAAGGCAAAAAACAACACGGCTATGACTAAAACCAACCTGACAATTACCCTGAACGAACCCGGCTGGGAAGAGCAGATTCCCGATTTGCAACAGCTTGCCAACGATGTTCTGGTCAATGCGCTTGAGTACGTCGAAGCCAATGAAGACATAGACTTTCTCGGCACTGAAAAACCGGTCGACATCAACCTCTGTCTCAGTGACGACAACGAAGTCCATACGCTCAACCGCGACTTCCGCGGCATGGACAAACCGACCAACGTCCTTTCCTTTGCGGCCGTTGACGATCCCGACTTTGACCGAAACACGGAACTTTTCGGCGAAATCGAACTCGGCGACATCATCATTGCGCTCGAAACCATGCAGCGTGAAGCGGCCGAAAAGGGAATTCCGCTGCGCGACCATTTCTGCCACCTGTTTACCCACGGCATTCTGCATCTTCTCGGTTTCGACCACATCGAAGACGACGAGGCGGAATATATGGAAGAATTCGAAATCAACATTCTCAAACGCTTAAACATCAAAAATCCCTACGGAGAAGATTAAAACACCATGACGGAAGAAAATCACAAAGAATCTATCTGGCGCCGTTTCAAAAGTCTGTTCGGCGGCAAACAGCAGGAAACCGTCCGCGAAACCATCGAGGACCTGATAGAGGAAGCCAATTCCGAAGGAGACTGCCCTTTCAGCGAACACGAGCAGTTGCTTTTAAATAACATTTTGTACCTTAAAGACAAAAAATGCTGCCACGCCATGATTCCCCGGGCCAACATTATCGCCTTTCATAAAGACGGAACGGTTCGCGAACTTGCCGAACTGATGGTAACCCGCGGGCACTCCCGCATACCGATTTACGGCGATTCTCTTGACGACATTCTGGGCATCATCCATATCATCGATCTGGCCAAATGCCTGCTCAAAGGCGAAGGCGACGTAAAAGTCGAAGACGTCGTCAACCGTGAGGTCAAATTCGTTTCGCCGTCCATGCGGGTTTTGGATCTGCTGCGCGACATGCAGGCCAACAAAATCCACATGGCCATGGTTATTGACGAATACGGCGGCATTGACGGATTGGTTACCATTGAAGATCTGCTCGAGGAAATCGTCGGCGACATCGAAGACGAATACGATTTTGAAGAACAACATGTCATCATGCTGCAGGACGAAGGGCTGATTATTGCCGATGCCCGCGCCGAACTGGAAGAAATAAAAGAAGCGGCGCATCTCGACCTTTGCAAAAATCTTGACTGCGACGAACTGGAAATTGACACGCTCGGCGGCTATGTTTTCCACATTGCCCAGCGCATCCCCGCCCGCGGCGAAGTCATTGACGGACCGGACGGCATCAAATTCCGTATTCTGGAAGTCGATCCCCGTCGCATTAAGAAAGTTATGATTGTCATTCCCAAACCGGGCAAAAAAGAAAACGGCAATGCTGAATAAACTGCCCGCATACCGTAAAACCATATGCCTGACGGCCGGTTTGCTCGGCGTCGCCGCCCTGCCGCCTTACTATGTTTTTCCGGTTTTGTTTGTTTCATTCGGACTGCTTCTGTACTTCATGGACAAATCAGCAACGCCCAAACAGGCTTTTGCCTGCGGCTATTGGTTTGGTTTCGGCTGGTTTGCCTGCGGCTTTTCCTGGGTCGGCAACGCCTTGCTGATAGACGCCGCCGCTTTCGGTTGGCTATATCCGCTTACGCTGCTGGCCGCCGGCGCCTTCTTCGGTTTGTTTGCCGGTATTCCCGCCGCATTGGCCTGGTATTTCAAAAATACCTATGCCCGCTGGCTGGCTTTCGCCTCTTTCTGGGTAATTCTGGAATGGATACGCAGTTTCATCTTTACCGGCTTTCCGTGGAACCTGCTCGGTTCTGTTCTCGCTTTTGACGACAGGGGCCTCCAGCTGGCTTCGTTTTTCGGAACCTACGGCTTGTCGCTGCTGGTGCTTCTCTGCGTTTCGGCGCCGGCACTGATTGTTATCCGCCGCACCAGAGCTTCCGCCGCGGCCGCAGCTGCTCTCATCGCCGCCTGCTCGGCTTTGGTCTGCATCTACGGACAACAGCGGCTGAAACTCTTCCCTCGGGAAAGCTCAGGCATTACTGTTCGCATCGTTCAGCCAAGCATACCCCAAACCATGAAATGGGATGCCGCATTCCTTGAAAAAAATTTTTTCGAATATATCAGCCTCAGCCGCTCCAAACCACTGGACGACGTCGATTTCGTCATCTGGGGCGAAACCGCAGTCCCCTATGCACTGGATATTGAACCCGGCTACAGGGAACTTCTGACAGCCGCCGTACCTCCGCGCGGTTATCTGATTACCGGACTTGTACGCTACGAATTCACGGCTGCGGACAGATATCGGCCTTTGAATTCAATGTTCATCATTGACAAACAAGGCGAAATCGTCGATTTCTATGACAAAAGCCACCTGGTGCCTTTCGGCGAATACATCCCGCTCCGCCGTTATCTTCCGGAATGGGTGCGTCCGATTGCCAACACCGTCGCCGACTTCAAACCGGGCAAAAGCCACAAAACATTCAAACTGAAAGACTATCCCTCTTTCGGCGCGCTCATTTGTTACGAAATAATATTTCCCGCCCAAGTGGTAAATGAGAAAAACAAACCGCAATTTCTGGTCAATCTGACCAACGACGGCTGGTACGGAACCAGCGCCGGCCCCTATCAACATCTGGTTACCGCCCGTTTGCGCGCCGTAGAGGAAGGCATTGCCGTCATTCGGGCCGCCAACACCGGAATCAGCGCCATAATTTCTCCTGCCGGCCAAACACTCGCCTCTCTGCCGTTGAATTATCGCGGAATAATAGACGCACCCCTTCCGGCAAAACTGTCAATTACGACCTTTTACGGGCAATATGGCAATCTTGTCCCGCTTACATTCTGTTTTGTTAATATACTGCTGGCGTTTTTTTTAAGATATAAGTTGCACTAACAGCTTGAAAACAAGGCGTTAAGCGGCACACCCCGCCGAAAAACGCCCTGAATATAAAATATTATATAAAAAATCAGTTGACGAAAAGGCCATAAAATCCTATTTATATGTTATAGATTAATGAAAAGGAATAAACAATGACTGCAGACATCGTAAAAAAATCTAGCCGTGGTAGAACTCCGACCGGAGAGCCAAATCCGATTGATGTTCATGTCGGCAACCGCATTCGCCTAAGACGCACGCTGCTCGGCCTCAGCCAGGAAAAACTGGCTTCGCTGCTGGGACTGACTTTCCAACAGGTGCAAAAATATGAACGCGGCATGAACCGTGTCGGCGCAAGCCGTCTGTGGGACATCGGCAAAGTTCTCGAAGTTCCGGTTGGCTTTTTCTATGAAGACATGGATGAAGAAGTCGCCAAACAGAGCCCGCGTATGTTCTCCCTGCCGGACAGCACGCCGCTGACTCTCGCCGAAGAAACGGAAAATTTTGACGTAGACCCGATGCATCGTCAGGAAACCATTGAACTGGTCAAAGCCTATTACAAAATTCCCAACCGCAAAGCGGCCAAATGTATGTATGACCTTATTATTGCCATGTCAAAAACGACATATAACAACAGCCATGATGAGGATATGGAGAAATAATTTCTGCATATTTTACGAAAAAAGCTGGCTTTCCGCCGGCTTTTTTTATACCCTCGCCATAACAGGAAACAAGAGGTTGACATGAAATATCTATTTACATCAGAATCCGTTTCGGAAGGACATCCGGACAAGGTCTGCGATCGCATATCAGATGCCGTCGTCGACCTGTACCTGAGCAAAGACAACTCTGCCCGTACCGCAATCGAGACTTTGGCCACTACCAACCGGATTGTCATTGCCGGCGAAACCAGCTGCGGCGCCTATATCAGCCAGGCGGAAATAGAAGACACAGTCAGGCAGGCGGTCCGCGAAATCGGCTACGACCAGAAAGGATTCAGCTGGCAAACCGTCAACATCGAAAATCTGCTTCATCACCAGTCTTGCGATATCGCCCTCGGCGTCGACAACGACGGCGCCGGAGATCAGGGTATCATGTTCGGCTATGCAAAAAAAGAACCGGGCTTTGACAGCGCGTATATGCCGCTGGCCATCTTCCTTGCCAGCCGCATTTTAAAAGATCTTGCCGACGCGCGGCATGCGGGAAAAATCCCCGGCATTGAACCGGACGCCAAAAGCCAGATAACCGTCGAATACGAAGACGGTCGGCCGGTCGGCATTGCCAAAATCGTCCTTTCGACCCAGCACGCGGATAAGCTCTCACAGGAGGAAGTCCGAGAAACGGCAAAAAAATACATCGCCCGCAATATCCCAGACGGCTGGATGCCGGAGGACAAAAACATTCTCGTCAACCCCACCGGCCGTTTCGTCATCGGCGGCCCCGACGGCGATACCGGTCTGACCGGGCGCAAAATTATTGTCGACAACTACGGCGGTTATGCGCCGCACGGCGGAGGCGCCTTTTCGGGAAAAGACGCAACCAAGGTCGACCGCTCTGCCGCCTACATGCTGCGTTATTTGGCTAAAAACGTGGTTGCCGCCGGACTGGCCGACGAATGTCTGTTACAGTTGTCCTATGCCATCGGCGTTGCCGATCCGTTGTCTTTCTACATCAACTGCAACAATACGGCCCGGGTTGATGAACAAAAAATCCTTCAGACATTAAAAGAAATGACTGATCTCACGCCCAAAGGAATCATTAACCGGCTGCAGCTCCGCCGGCCAATTTATACGCCGAGTTCCGCTTACGGACATTTCGGCCGCGACCCGCAGCCAAACGGTGCCTTTTCCTGGGAAAAAACCGACTTAGCCAAGGAGTTAACCAAATGTTTCTGAGTGAAACCCCAAAATTTTTCGGCCGCCGCAAAGGCCGTATTATCCGCAAGGCCAAAACAACGCTGCTCGAAGCCTTTCTGCCGGAGGTCAGGCTTGCGGACGACTGCCGTTTTGACCGTCAGACCATGTTTGGCAAACCGGTTGACCGGGTATATTTGGAAATCGGTTTCGGCAACGGCGAACATCTTGCCGGGCAGGCTATCCAAAACCCGTCGGTCGGTTTCATCGGAGCCGAAGTCTTTCAAAACGGCGTAGCCAATCTGTTAAGCCTGATTACCGGCGTCAAAGAAGGAAGCAACCTGCCTGAAAAAATTACCTTGAGCAGCGGACGGCCAGACAATATCCGCATTTACGACAACGACATGCGCCTGCTCTTTCCGCGCATTCCCGACGGCTTTCTCGACAGGATTTTCGTCCTTTTCCCTGACCCGTGGCCCAAAAAGCGCCACGCTTCCAGACGTTTTATCAACCCCGACAATCTGAAAGAACTGGCACGGATTTTGAAAAAAGGCGGTATTCTGCGCGTTGCAACCGACCACAAGATTTACAAAGGCTGGACCTTGCGGCAGCTGCACGAAAACCCGGATTTCCGTTGGACGGCAACCTGTGGCAACGACTGGAAACACGAACCGGCCGACTGGGTTGAAACCAAATATCAGCGCAAAGCCATCCGCGAAGGCCGCCGCCCGGTCTTTCTGGATTTTGAACGGCTATAGAAATACGCAAATTCCGCTAATTCGGTATTAATTACCCGCCATACAAGGTTTTTTTCAAAAACCTCGGAGAATGAGTCATAATAGTATGTGACTAAAAATTTTACCCCGACGTTTCCTATTAGATGCCCCTTATACGAGATTTTTAATAAGAGGGATAGGTTGTTACCGTCGGCTGCATATTCGGCTCCTCTATTTTGTCGATGTCTTCCGCCGGATATGATTGGACGTCATAAATACGTCCGCCAGATTCGTAAAGCGTATTTTGAATTTGCCGATTAACCTTTTGCGGCGTTTCATCCGAACTTATCGACGGATTTTGCGGCAACGTTTCCGATATCGCCGCCGGTCTTTTCTCACTTGCAGAAACGGCTTCCACAGGAGAAACTGCCGGCGGCTGTCCGTTGTCCGCCGCCGATTCAAACCCGCCGACATCTATCGGCTGCCCCATAATGTTTCCTTCATCGTCCCGAAAACGGACCACTGCGCTGTCATGTACGCCGGGAGCCGTCTCCGAAGCGCCGTAAATTATCGTTGACGGCTCAGCGGCATACGCTTCTGAATTAACGGCACAAAACGCCCACAGAAAAAGCGCCGCATTTCTGATTGCCTCATTCATATCAACCTCTCTGCTGATTAGAATTCCGCTTTAAGAAATAGGCGCTTTCTGCCAAAATCCAAGAGGGAAAGTTAAGAAGCCCGAGCTATCGAAACGACATTGTCACCCAGCAGACTGTAAGTGTCCTTGGCAATCAGCAGCTCTTCATTGGTCGGAATGACCAAAACCTTAACTTTTGAAGAAGGCGTGGTAATTTCAGCAGCCCTGCCGCGAATATGATTGGCCTCTTCATTCAGTTCAATTCCCAGAAAACCAAGCCGCTCACAGACTTTCTTGCGAATAAACGAAGAATTTTCACCGATACCCGCCGTAAAGATTATAGCGTCGACACCACCCAAAACGGCCAGATAGGCACCGATATACTTGATGAGGGCATGCACGTAAACGTCAACCGCCGTAATCGCATCCTGATTTCCTTCCAGATACTGCTCCTCAATGTCACGCAGATCTGTATAACCGCGGGTCAGACCATACCAGCCGCTTTCCTTGTTCAGCATGGCATTAACCTCATCGGCGGTCATATTCTGGGTTTTCATGATATGCAACGGAATATACGGATCAATGTCGCCGCAGCGGGTACCCATAATCATGCCGGCCATCGGCGTAAAACCCATTGACGTGTCAACCGAACAGCCGTTCTCAATCGCCGTTACCGAAGCGCCGCCTCCCAGATGGCAACTGATGAATTTTCCCTTATAACCAAGCATTTTGGCAGCCTCTTCGGCAACATACTTATGAGAGGTTCCGTGAAATCCGTAACGCCGGATTTTGTGCTTTTCATATTGATCAAGCGGAATGGCATACAAAAAAGCCTCTTTCTTCATACTCTGATGAAAGGAAGAATCAAAAGTCGCCACTTGTTTGACTTTCGGCAGCAGTTCGGTAATGGCATCAATTCCGTACAAAAACGCAGCGCCGTGCAGAGGCAGCAAATCGCCGGCCTCACGGGCCTTTGCCAGAACATCTTCGTCAATAACCACAGACTTGTCAAAATACTCGCCGCCGTGTCCCATCCGATGTCCTACGGCGTCAATCTCTTCCACGCTCTTAATCGGCCCGGCAAGCAACATGTTCAGAACTTCTTTAATCGCCTCGATATGATTATGCAGCTCAACGTCCTTAACCAGCTTTTCATTCTCGTCAACCGACATGCTGACGCGTGAACCGCTGATGCCGATACGTTCGGCCATTCCTTTGGCAACGACCTGATGACTTTCTCCATCCATATTAAACAGCTGATATTTAACGGTGGTCGAACCGGAGTTCAGAACGAGTATCTTCTTCATAAATGCTTTCCTGTACTTGTTGTCGGAATAAAAAAAACGTGGCGTCATCATAATGACACCACGTTCTTATGCCATAAAATCAGTTATTAGTCAAGTTCACTGTATCCTGGGCTATCGCCAGTTCCTCATTGGTCGGAATGACAAAAGCCCTGACTTTTGAATCCGGCGCGGTAATTTCGGCAAAATCGCCGCGCTCGTTGTTTTTGGCTTCATCAACCTTTATGCCCAGATAAGCCAGACGTTCCAAAACCAGCTTGCGCACAATCGGCGAATTTTCACCGACGCCGGCCGTAAAGACAATTGCATCGACGCCGCCCAGCGCCGCAATATAGGCGCCGATATACTTGACGATGTTATAAACATAAACCTGCATGGCTTCCAAAACTTTCGGCTCTCCGCGATTGTAGGCGGCTTCAAAGTCGCGGGAGTCGCTGTAGCCGGTCAGACCGTACTTGCCGCTCTGCTTGTTCAGCATCTCGTTGACTTCGTCCGGAGTCAGTTTCTGGGTCTTCATAATATACAGCGGGATATAAGGATCAATGTCGCCGCAGCGGGTATCCATCACAATCCCGGCCAACGGCGTCATACCCATCGACGTGTCGATGCACTTGCCGTCCTTAACCGCGGTTATCGAAGCGCCGCTGCCGATGTGGCAGGTAATTATCTTCGATTTTTCCCCGACGATTTCCGCCGCCTTCTGCGCCACAAACTTATGCGACGTGCCGTGTGCGCCGTAACGGCGGATTTTGTAAGTTGTACGCTGCTCTTCAGGCAAAGCGTAGATATAGGCCTCGGCCGGCATCGTCTGATGAAACGCGGTGTCGAAAACCACAACCTGCGGCACCGACGGCAATTCCTTCATGACCGCACGAATAACCAACGCTGCCGACGGGTTGTGCAGCGGCGCCAGCGTCGAAAGAGATTCGATGTCTTCAATCACTTTCTCGGTAACGACGACCGAACCTTTGAAAATCGAACCGCCCTGAACAATACGATGGCCGATGGCCGAAATCTCGTTCAGATTTCCGATAACGCCGTCAGTCAGCAGTTTCATGACTTCGTTCAGCGCCGTTTTATGATCGGGCAAATCTACTTTGACCTCCTTTTTGTCGCCGTTGGCATATTTGATGCCGACAAACGAAGCGTCGCGGCCGATACGCTCGGCATTGCCCTTGGCAACAACTTCATAGCTTTCGCCGTCAACGTTAAACAGCTGATACTTCAGCGTAGATGAACCGGAGTTCAAAACGAGTATTTTTTTCATCACTAAGTCCTTATTAAATAAAATACGTTTTCAAAAAAAACGTGCGGAGCGATTTTGCTCCGCACACGCCGCAAAAAACTTATTTCTGAGCCTGAATGCAGGTAATCGCAATCATACCCACAATATCTTCGACCAAAGCGCCGCGGGACAGGTCGTTGACCGGCGCGTTCAGACCCTGCAGCATCGGACCGTAAGCTTCGCAGCCGCAAATGCGTTGCAGCATTTTATAACTGATATTGCCCGAAGCCAAATCGGGAAAGACCAGAACATTGGCTTTGCCGGCAACTTCGCTGCCCGGCGCCTTCTTCGCGCCGACAACGGCGTCAAGAGCGGCGTCAGCCTGCAATTCGCCGTCCAGTTTAATGTTCAGGCTATTATAATCGGGATCGTTTTTCAAAGCCTCCAAAGCAATCTCCGTCGCCCGGCGAACCTTGTCAACCTGATCGCCTTTGCCGGATCCCTTGGTCGAAAAAGTCAGCATCGCGACTTTCGGCTCCATGCCGAACTTAATGGCATTTTTGGCGGCCTCGAGTGCCGTATCGGCCATTTCCTTGTCCGTCGGATCAATGATAATCGCGCAGTCGGCAAGAATATACGGCTTGTCGTTATGAACCAGAATCAGCAGCGACGAAACGCTGGCGCCTTTTTTGGCTGATTTGATAATCTGCAGTGCCGGACGAACCGTATCGGCCGTTGAATGGTTGGCTCCGGAAACCATGCCGTCGGCATCGCCCGCCTTAATCATCAGCGTTCCGAAATAATTGGGGTTTAAAACGGTCTTGGCCGCTTCCTCTTCGGTCATGCCCTTTTCCTTGCGCAGCTCATAGAGAAGCTTGGTATATTTTTCAAGATTTGCCGATTTGGCAGGGTCGACAAGTTCAATGTCTTCCAGGCTCCAGTTATGTCCGGCAAAATGTTTTTTTACCGATTCGACATCGCCGAGAATAATGACCTTTGCGGCTTTTTCTGCCGTAATCAGATGAGCGGCTTTCAAAATACGCTCATCTTCGCCCTCGGGCAGAACAATGGTTTTAACGTCTTGTTTTGCTCGCGCAATCAGACTATTTAAATAAGCACTTTCTAACATGGGATACCCCTTCATGATTAAGTTTAAAAAGAATTATCCATAATAAACAACGCCTGAGCGCAAAAGTCTATAAAAACTTTTGCTTTTTGCGGCAAAATATTATACTATCGGCTTAAATTTTATGATAATTGACGTCATTCAAAGGAAAAAACGATGGAAAGAACCCTCTCGATAATCAAACCGGACGCAACCTCGCGCAACATTACCGGCAAGGTCAACGCCATGATTGAAGAAGCCGGGCTGCATATTATCGCCCAAAAACGGATTTTGCTTACACCGGAACAGGCCGAGGAATTTTACGCCGAACACAAGGACAAGGCGTTCTTTACCAGCATGATCGAACAGATGACTTCCGCCCCGGTCGTCGTCCAGATTCTCGAAGCGGACAACGCCATTGCCCTTTATCGCAAAATTATGGGTGCCACTAACCCCGCCGTCGCCGAAGAAGGAACGATTCGCAAAACTTTTGCCCTTTCCATTGACAAAAACACCGTCCACGGCTCGGATTCGGAAGAAAGCGCCAAACGCGAAATCGAATTTTTCTTCTCCCATATCGAAATCGTCGGTTAGGGAGTCCCGCCGTGTTCCGCATCAGAGCTGTCCTTATCGCTTTTTTTTGCCTGTTTTCGGCCTCTGCCGCCGGTGCCGGCGACATGACCTATAATGCCGAAATTACCGTTGACGTTACTGCCGAAAACGCTTCCATCGCCAGGGAAAAAGCCATGACCGAAGCCAACCGGCAGGCATACACCGCCGTTGCCAAGCGCGTTACCACGGCTGACGGCGTCCGCCGACTTAACGAGCTTAACGACGCACAGATTCTGAACTTCATCAAAGAAGTTTCGATTATTTCCGAAAAAGCCTCCAACGTCCGCTATATTGCCACGCTTAACGTTGCCGTCAACGAACATATTCTCAAAACCTACATGCAGGAAAACGACATCCCTTTTGTCATCGGCTCCGTCGCCAACGTTCTGATTATCCCGACTTTTAGGGAGTTCAAAACCGACGCGCCCATGCTCTGGGAAGCAGACAACCTCTGGCGCAAGGCCTGGGAACAGAATCCCCGCGCCATCGGATCGGCCAGGTTTTTCAGCATTCCCGCCAACGGCTCAAATTATGCCGCCCTTGACGCCGAAAAGGCACTCCGCATGGACGGCATGGCTCTCGACAAGATAGCTTTTATCAACAACACCAAAGACATCTATGTCGCCGACGCCGTATATAACGGTATCGAAGGACTGAACGTCACGCTCTATTCATACCGCGACGGCCGGGAAGAAAGCGTTTCCGTTCCGGGCGACCGTTCGCCGCAACTGTTCATCGATGCCATCAACCAGATTAGCGACCACATTTACAATCAGATAAAAAAACAAAACGTCGTCGACCGTCAGAACAAATCTGAAATTACCGTACTGTATTCCTATGCCTATCTGCGCGACTGGCTGATACTCGAAAAACAGCTGAAGGAAATCGGCTACGTCAACGGCATTTCCACCGCGGCAGTCGGTTCGGGAAAAGTACAGTTCAAAATTACCTACATCGGCGGTTTCGATAAGCTGCTGGAAGCTTTGCGCAGCAAATACTACAATCTGAAAAGCGCCGGCGATTTTTACATCATCGAAAAAATCTGAGAAAGGGAACGACCATGCCGATTACCCGCAAAAACAACCGCAACTGGATGTTCTGGCTGACTTTGTTTGTCCTGTTCTGCACCGCCGTTTACGCGCTGCGTTCGGTGCTGCTGCCCTTTGTCGCCGGCATTGTCATTGGCTACCTGCTTGACCCCTTTGCCTCCCGTTTCGAAAGATGGGGCATGAACCGCACGCTTGCCACCTTTCTGGTACTGTTTCTGGTCGCCATAATCGTTCTGCCTGCAATGGCGCTGCTCATCGGCGTCATCGACGAACAGCTGGGCCGTTTTATCAATGTCGTGCCGCAATACATCGGTTCGTTCCTGCGCAAAATCGAACCGTTCATCAACCGGCTGCATGAAAGCTTCCCGAACATGGAACCGGAAAAAATCCGCGAATACATGCGCAACAATCTGGCTAATACGCTCAAACTTGCCGGCGGCGTTCTGCGCGGCATCATAACCAGCGGCTTTGCCATTTTTAACCTGATTTCGCTGCTGTTGATTACGCCGGTCGTCGCATTTTATATGCTGCGCGACTGGGACATGTTCATCGCCAAAGTCGACAGTTTGCTACCTCGCAGGTCCAAGGCCTCGATTCGCGAACAGGCGCGCCAGATAGACCGCACGTTGGCGGGTTTCATTCGCGGACAGCTCAGCGTCTGTGTCATTCTGGGCACCTACTACTCGCTCGGTTTGTACCTCGTCGGACTTGACCTCGGTCTGCTGGTCGGTTTCATCGCCGGTCTGATTTCTTTCATTCCCTATGTCGGCAGCATCGTCGGTTTCCTTCTCAGTATCGGCATTGCCTTTGCTCAGTTCGATTCGCTGATGCCAATCCTGCAGGTGGTTTTGGTTTTTGTGACCGGCCAGTTTCTGGAAGGCAACTTGCTTACCCCGAAGCTGGTTGGCGAAAACGTCGGCCTGCACCCGGTCTGGGTTATGTTTGCCTTGCTGGCCGGCGGTGTTCTGCTGGGTTTTCTGGGCTTAATGATTGCCGTGCCGCTGGCTGCCGTCATCGGCGTTTTGCTGCGTCATGCGATTGAAAACTACAAAAAAAGCACTCTTTATCTGGACAGTTAAAACTATGCGCCGCCTGATCTCTTTTATCCTTCTTATCGCCGTCTTCTGGGGCGGCTGGCAGCTGTTTCTGTATCAGGCCCGGCCGCAGAAAGAGGCCGTCGTTACCATCGGCGCAACGCTGCCGCTCAGCGGCACAAACGCCGAAACCGGATTGGCTGCGCAGGACGCGCTTAATCTGGCGCTGAAAGAATGGAACAGCAGGCAAAACCGCTACAGATACCGAATATTCTATTTGGACGATTCGGGCAAAGCGGAACAGGCGCAAAAAAATCTTCTTACTCTGTTGGAAAAACAAAACGCCGCAGCCGTAATCACATTGTGGACGCCGGCTGCCGAAAAAGCGATTCCTTTGGCAGGCAAATTCCGGCGGCTTCACTTTACCTGCGCTTTCGGAAACGGACTGAGCGACGGCCTGTACAATTTCAACCATTATCTTTCCTACCACACCGATAAGTTCACCGACGACTTCCGTCAGGCGGCGGGAAAGCTGCCTGCATCCTGCTCTTCCAACCTGTACGACGCGCTCGGGCTGCTGATTTTCGCCCATGAAAACACGCCGCCGGACTGGGGACGCAGCCTTCCCTCTGCCGAACGGGTTTCACGCAGCCTGCACAAAATATTCAACCATGCTTCCGCTTCGGGACAAATCCGCATTGCACCGAACGGTACCGTCCTTCCGGCTGAGGAACAGCCATGAAAAAACTGGCTTTGCTGCTTACAGTTCTGACTCTTGCCTTTCCGGCTCAGGCCGTCGAAATCGGCGACATCTACTACAGCAACAAAAGTTTCAGCTCAACCCCCGTTGACGGACTGCTGCCAATCGGCATCGTCTGGCAGGTTAACGACGCCGGAAACGGCGGCCTGATTGTGGCGCTGGAACAACCGGGATCCAAAAACTGGGAACGAGCCAAAACCTACTGCCGTCTGTACCTGACTCGCGGCACCAAAGCCGGCGACTGGTTTATGCCCGATTTTTTACAGATGTTCCCGATTGACAAAATGCAGAATCGCCGCATCAACGCCCGCACCTTTCTGCACATTAACGACCGTCTGGCTCTCGTCAAAGAAGCCCGGGCACTGAAAGAAGACGTTTACATGACTTCTTCCGATTATGCCGACGACAAAAAAGCTGCCATCGGCATCAATCTGACCACCGGCGAACTCGTCAAGCTCAAAAAAAAGGGGCGGCACGCCTTTCGCTGCATGATGTCTTTTTAAACCACGGTTTTTATACAAAAACGCGGTTTTTTTAAGGAATATTTTAGATATTAAACTTATGATGGGTTTCATGATTACCAGCAAAAGGAACCCGCTATGCTTATGCAATTGACTGACTTTTTCAATTCACTGCCGCTCAGAAGCGTTCTCGCTTTCTTTACCGCTCTGTTTCTGAGCCTTGCCTGCGGCGAAAAGCTGATTGGCTTTCTGCACCGTCATCAGGCTAAAGGACAACCTATCCGCGAAGACGGACCGCAGAGCCACTTGCTGACCAAAAAAGGCACACCAACCATGGGAGGCCTGCTCATACTGGGATCCGCCATTGCCGGCATGCTGCTTTTTGCCGATTTGCACAATTCCTTCGTTTGGATAAGCATTCTGGTTCTGCTGGTTTATGGTTTGACCGGTTTTGCCGACGACTATGTCAAAGTTACCAAACAGACCGCCAACGCCATGACCGCCAAAATGAAACTTTTTCTCCAATTTACCACCGCGCTGGCCGCCGTCTGGGTCATTACGCAGTCCGCTCCCGAAACCGGGCGCTTTGAGCTGACCTTTCCCTGGTTTCGCGGCCTGGCACTGAATCTCGGCTGGTTTTACGTTCCTTTTGCCATGGTCGTCATTGCCGGCGCCTCCAATGCCGTTAACCTGAGCGACGGCCTTGACGGCCTGGCTTCCGGCCTGCTGATTGTCTCTTTTCTGGTTTTTGCAGTCATCGCTTATGCCTGCGGTACGGAAATGTCCGCCGCCGTCGGCCTGACGCCGGTTGCACATTCGGCCGAAATCGTTGTTGTCTGCGCCGCGGTTGTCGGCGGCTGCGTCGGTTTTCTGTGGTTTAACGCGCCGCCGGCCAGGGTCTTCATGGGCGACACCGGTTCTCTGGCGCTGGGCGCGCTGCTCGGCACCGTTTCGGTCATGACCCGGCATGAAATTCTGCTGGCCATCGTCGGCGGCGTTTTCGTCGTCGAAGCCCTGTCGGTCATGATTCAGGTGGCCTACTTCAGAAAAACCGGCCGGCGTTTTTTCAAAATGGCGCCTGTTCACCATCACTTCGAACAGCTCGGCTGGAAAGAAACCACCGTTGTTACCCGTTTCTGGATTGCCGCATTTATTCTCGGCGTTCTCGGCCTTACGTCGCTCATCGTTCTGTAGGAGGGCCGGCGCGTGATTTCCTTTTCGAGAAACAGCCGGAGCATAATCGCCAACTGGTGGTGGACCGTTGACAAGGTTCTGCTCACTCTGGTCACCGTCATCATCCTCATCGGCATTTTCTTGAACTTCTCGGCCAGTCCGGCCGTAGCCAACCGCATTGGCGTCGGCAGCTTTCATTTCATCAAAAGACAGCTGCTTTTCCTGCCTGTCGCCTATATGCTGATGGTTTTCCTTTCGATGCAAAATCTCAAAACCATCAGGCGCGTTGCCATCCTCGGCTATACCGTTACCATTCTGCTGATGATTGCCACGCTTTTCTGGGGCGAGGAAACCAAAGGCGCCTCACGCTGGATCCACATCCTCGGCTTCTCGCTGCAGCCGTCCGAATTCATCAAGCCCTGTTTTGCCGTTGTCGCTGCCTGGCTGTTTGACGGCCAGCAGAAATATCGCGATTTTCCGGGCAACATTCTCTCCACCTGCCTGTTTGCCTTCACGCTGATACTGCTACTGCTTCAGCCCGACGTCGGCATGTCGATTGTCGTTTCGGTCATCTGGCTGTTTCAGTTTTTTCTGGCCGGGCTGTCATTGCTTTTGGTAACCGTTTTGGGCATCGTCGGTATCGGCCTGCTCGTTACCGCCTATTTTACCTTTGACCACGTTCACACCCGCGTCCAGCAATTTCTGGATTCGGAAAATAATCTGAGCTATCAGGTTCGCAAATCGCTGGAAGCTTTCCAGAGCGGCAGCATTTTCGGCCGCGGTCCGGGCGAAGGCATTGTCAAACTGAATATTCCCGACGCGCATACCGACTTTATTTTTGCCGTCGCCGCCGAAGAATTTGGCTTGCTTTTATGCCTGATTATAGTAGGCTTGTATGCAGCGGTTGTAATTCGTTCGATGCTGATCTCCATGAAGGACAACAACCTGTTCATCATTCTCTCGGCATCGGCGCTGTCGGCCTCTTTCGGCCTGCAGGGAATTATCAACATGGCGTCTACCCTGCACCTGATGCCGACCAAAGGCATGACCCTGCCTTTCATATCTTACGGCGGATCGTCATTGCTGGCTACGGCTCTGGGGATGGGCATGCTCCTGGCCATTACTCGTAAAAACGTTCATGCGGAGGACAAAGATGTCGGCGACTAAAAAAGGCAAAAAAACTCGGAAACCCCTGATTATTCTCACGGCCGGCGGCACCGGCGGCCATGTTTATCCGGCCGAAGCGCTGGCTGACGAACTGTTGCGCCGCGGCTACCGCGTTGAGCTGATAACCGACAGCCGCGGCAAAGACAATTATAAGGGCCGCCTCGGCGAAATTCCCAATCATGCGGTTCTGGCCGGCGCTCTGGTCGGCAAATCCCGCCTGTTCAAAATCAAAAGCCTGATTAAAACCGCCGTCGGCATTCTGCAGGCCGGACGCCTGATTTTCAAAAAGAAACCCGCCTGTGTCATCGGCTTCGGCGGCTACGCTTCTTTCCCGAGCTGCATGGCGGCCATTCTGCTCGGCACCGACCTGGTCATTCATGAACAAAATTCGGTCATGAGCCGAACCAATCGCTTTCTCAGCAAATACGCCGCCCTCATCGCCCAGAGTTTCAAAAAGGTAAAATATGCGCCGGCCGGCATTAAAACCATTCTGACCGGAATGCCCATCCGCAAAACCATTGCCGAAGTCCGCGAAATTCCGTTCCCCGCGCTCGGCAAAGAGGATAAATTTCAGATTATGGTTCTCGGCGGTTCGCAGGGCGCCAAAATCTTCGGCGACGTTGTTCCCGAAGTCATAAAAAAGCTGTCGCCCGCGCGCCGGAAAAAAATCCGCATTTTCCAACAATGCCGCGAAGCCGACGTCGAAAACGTCAAAGCCGCCTATGACGGTTGCGGCGCAGAAGTGACCGTATCGCACTTTTTCAACAACATGCCGGAACTTTACGCCGGTACCCACCTCATTATCTCCCGTGCCGGCGCATCTTCCGTCTCCGAAATTGCTGCGGTCGGCATTCCTTCGATTCTGGTACCCCTGCCGATTGCAGCCGACGATCATCAGACCGCCAACGCCCGGGAAATCGGCGACGCCAAAGCCGGTATTGTTCTCAAACAGAAAGACTTTACGCCGGCCAGACTGGGAGAACTTCTCAAAGAACTGATGTCTTCCCCCAAAAAACTGTCGCAAATGTCCGAAAACGCCAAATCTGTCGGCATTACCGACGCCGCCGTCCGTTTTGCCGACGCCGTCGAAAAAGAAATCCTTTCCCGTCCGTAGGAGAAAAACAATGTTCGGCCTGAAACTGTTTAAGAAAAATCTGCTCAACCTTCTCCCCAAAGTCCGTGGAAAATATACCCCTAACGTCAGGCTTGCCAAATACACCTGGTTCGGCGTCGGCGGCCCGGCCGAAGTCCTTTACACCCCGGCCGATGCCGAAGACCTCAGCCACTTTCTCAAAAACAAGCCCTACAACCTTCCCGTCTGCGTCATCGGCGGCGGTTCAAATCTGCTGGTCAGGGACGGCGGCGTTCCCGGTGTTGTCATCAGGCTCGACAGCCCCGGCTTCCGCAAAATATCCTTCGGCGAAAATACCGTTACCTGCGGCGCCGGCGTTAAAAATGCCGAACTGAAAAAAATCATGCTCGACAAAAAGTTCGGCGGCCTGGAATTCCTATGCTCGATTCCGGGCGTTGTCGGCGGCTCGGTCAAAACCAATGCCGGCTGTTTTGGCTGTTCGGTCGGGGACGTTATCGTCGAAGCGCAGATTATCGACGGCGTCGGCGAAATTAAAACCGTACCCGTCGGCGATCTGCTCCTCTCCTACCGCAGCAGTTTTTTTCCCGATGACTGGATAATTCTCAGCATCACGTTCCGAACTTCTCCGGACAGCGCTGAAAATATCAGAAAAAAACTTGACGAGCAAAAAGCCTACCGGATGAAAAATCAGCCTTACAACCAGAAAACGGCCGGTTCGACATTCAAAAACCCCGAAGGTCTCCGTGCTTGGGAACTCATCAAGAAATCCGGCTGCGCCGGTTTACAGGTTGGCGGCGCCAAAGTTTCCGATATCCACTGCAATTTTTTGATTAATACCGGCAAAGCCACTGCCGCAGATATTGAAACGCTCGGCGAAACCATCATCAAAAAAGTCCGTGAAGAAACCACCGTCACGCTGGAATGGGAAATTAAACGTCTGGGAATCAACAAGTGACAATGACCGACAACGCCGAAAACAGTTCTGAAGCCAGGAAACCGGTTCTGCCGCCCGATAACCGCGTTTCTCTGCCGCGCGAATGGCCCTTTCGGCTGCTTGGCAATGCCCTCATACTGGCTCTGGTTTTTCTGACCGCTTTTCTTACCGTTACCGTCCGTACCAATCTGGTCGGCAGACAGATAGACAGCCTTACCGAAGAGTTCTACGTTCTGACCTCTAAACTCGGTTTTACGCTGGACGATATCCTGATTGAAGGAAGAAAGAAAACCTCGCGCCGCGCCGTCATGGAAGTGCTTGGCCTCAAACGCGGCGACAATATTCTGAGTCTGGACTTAAACGAACTTAAAAACAGAATCGAAACCCTGCCCTGGGTACGCCGCACCGACATTCGCCGCAGCTACTTTCCGAATATTCTGCACATCAGCCTCGTTGAACGCAAAGTCGCTTCCATCTGGCAGATATCCGAAAAATTTCACCCCATAGACACCGAAGGAAACGTCATTAACGCGCCGTTCCGTCCTTCCCGGCCGATCTTGCTGATTGTCGGCGAAGAAGCTCCCGAGCATATCAACGAATTGCTTGAAATCATCAAAAAAGACAATGACATCTGGCCGCGGGTCAAAGTCGCCAACTTTATATCCAAACGCCGGTGGAATCTGATTCTGGATGACATTGAAAACGGCGTCACTGTCAAACTTCCCGAAGAAAACGTCGGGCATGCTTGGAAAAAATTGGTAAAATTAGACCGGACGCAGGGTATTCTTAAACGTAAATTAACTTTCATCGATTTAAGATTAAAAAATAAAGTCATTGTCAAACTCGGCAAAATGACCGATGACGAACGCAAAAAACTGAAAGAAAACAACGCGGACAAACCAAGGGGAGCATAACGTGACACATTCGTTCAACCGGCTGACGACTATCGCCGCTTTAGATATCGGATCATCTAAAGTCTGCTGCGTTATCGCCAAAATCAGCCGTGACAAGCGGATTAGCGTTGTCGGTTACGGTTACAATGCTTCCAAAGGCATTAAAAACGGCATCGTTACCGACATCAATCAGGCTACCCTTTCCGTCTGCAACGCAGTCGAAACCGCCGAACAAATGGCCAACGAACGCATTGACCGCATCATCGTCAACATCTCCGGCGACAAAATCAAAAGCATCGTCAAGGACGCGACCATTGCCATCAACAAAAACCGTCCCGTATCCGAAGCGGACATTACCAAAGTCATCGAAAAGGGAATTAATAAAATCAATGTCGACGAACACGAACTGATTCACTGCCTGCCGACCAGCTACCGCCTCGACATGGGTGATGAAATCAAAGATCCGCGCAATATTTTCGGCGAAAGCCTTTCGGTTGACATACTGCTCGGTCTGGTTCCCGAAATCCAGTACCGCAACCTCTCCACCGTAATTGAAAACGCTCATCTCGAAACTGCCGAAAAAGCCTTTTCCGCCTATGCTTCAGGCCTTTCCTGTCTGGTCGAAGACGAAAAGGAAATCGGCGCCACCGTCATCGATATCGGAGGCGGCACCACCAGCATTGCCAGTTTCAAACACGGACATCCGATTTACTTCTCATCCATCGCCGTCGGCGGCAACAACGTTACCAACGACATCGCCTGGGGACTGACCACTTCCTTTACGCATGCCGAAAGGCTGAAAACCTTGCATGGCTGTGCCTTCTTAACCCAGGCCGACAAGGAAGAAACCATCAACGTCTATCCGGTCGGCGAGGAAGACGACAGCTCCATCAAGCAGGTTCCCAAATCGGAACTCATCAGTATTATCACACCGCGGATTGAAGAAATTTTCGAACTTGTCAACCAAAAACTCGGCGAACACGGCCTGCGTGACATATCCAGTCACCGCGTCGTTTTAACCGGCGGCGGCAGCCAGCTTTCCGGTATTCGCGAAGTTGCGTCCATGGTGCTTGACAAACAGGTGCGTCTCGGTCGTCCGAAAAATATTCCCAATCTTCCGGACATTCTTTACAATCCGGCCTTTTCCACCGCTGTCGGCCTGCTTTCTTTCGCGCTTAACTACACAGAGAAGAAACCTGCCCGCGCCGCGCAAAAGCCAGTCAGCAGCAACGGCGCTTTCAGCCGTATTTTCGGCTGGCTGAAACAAAATTTCTAAAAATTATTTCAATTTGTTTTTTTAGTAACCAAAACTTAATTTCTTTTCCTTATTCTGAACTCAAGTTCAGTAAAATTTTGGAGTAAGAAATACGATGTCAATCAAATTAGCCGTACCGGAAAAAACTGTTATGCACCTGAAACCGCGGATTTCCGTCATCGGTGTCGGCGGCGGCGGCGGCAATGCCGTCAATAATATGATTGCGCAGAATCTGGAAGGCGTTGACTTTATCGTTGCCAATACCGACGCGCAGGCTCTCGCTCATTCCTCCGCCAGCCGCAAAATCCAGCTCGGCCTTGAAACCACGCAGGGTCTCGGCGCCGGAGCCCGTCCGGAAATCGGCAAGCTGGCCGCCGAAGAAGCCCAGGAAGAAATAGAAAAAGAACTCGAAGGCGCCAATATGGTCTTTATTACCGCCGGCATGGGCGGCGGTACCGGTTCGGGTGCCGCGCCGGTCGTTGCCAAGCTGGCCAAATCCAAAGGTATTCTGACCGTCGGCGTCGTTACCAAACCTTTCCAGTTCGAAGGCCGCAAACGTTTCGAAACTGCCGAAGCCGCCGTCGAAGAGTTTACCAAACAGGTCGACAGCATCATCATTATTCCTAACCAGAACCTGTTCCGTATTGCCGATAAAAACACCACGCTTGCCGACGCTTTCGTCATGGCCGACAATGTTTTGTACGCCGGCGTCCGTTCCATTACCGATCTGATGATGATGCCTGGCCTGATTAACCTCGATTTTGCCGACATCAAAAGCATTATGGAAGACAAAGGCAAAGCCATCATGGGCACCGGCGAAGCCGAAGGCGAAGACCGAGCCGTAAAGGCTGCCGAACAGGCCCTGTCCAACCCTCTGCTCGACGATTGTTCCATGCACGGTGCCAAAGGCGTCCTCATCAACATTACCGGCGGCCAGGACATTACCCTTTTTGAAATCGACGAAGCGGCCAGCCGCATTAAGGAAGAAGTTGACGAAGACGCCAACATCATCTTCGGCTCCAGCTTTGACGAATCTCTGGCCGGCAAAATCCGCGTTTCCATCGTTGCGACCGGCATCGGCGAAAACATCGCCCGCCAGGCTCAGAGCAAACCTTTGATCAAACCGGGCTACCTTGAAGAAAGCTATGGCGGCGAAACCGTCATAACCCCAAACGAAGAGCTCGATTCCAATCTTGAAAAATTCTCAGCCACTAAAACGGAAGTCGCTGAAGATGTTAACGAAGTTATCGAGAAAGCCGAGATAATTTCCATTGAGCAAGAAGCTTCCGCGCCGGCGGAAGAAACAATCCAGAACGCCGTTCCCGATGATAAAATCGAAGATTTCGATTCGTTGGACCGTTCTTCGGTAATGAGCGAAATGCCCAAAGCCTCTTCCTTGTTCAAAGCTATTATTAACAAAACCGAAGACATCAATGCCGAAGCGCAGCTTGAAGGCATTCTGTCCTCCAATGAAAACAGCTTTACGGCCAAAACTTCGCTCCGCACGGTCGAAGAAGAGCCGGAATTATTCCCCAATCACAATCCCGCTCCGTTCTCCGCACGCAAAAGCGAAGAGCCTGAGCAGCTGATTGTCAGCAGCGAAGAAGAAGAATATACCCCGACCCTGATTGAAAGGGTTACGGGTTTCTCCATCGCCAAAAGAAACCGAAAGAAACTAAAGGAACACGAACAGAAGTTTCAGGAGCCCGTGTCTCCGTCTTTCGCTGAGGACGATTACCGCGAGGAAGACAAACTGAATTTGGAAATTCCGTCCTTCCTGCGCCGTAAATAATCCCGAAAATTATTACGTTATAAACCTGAAAAAAGCGGAAATGAATATTTCCGCTTTTTTATGCCTGTATCCAAACGACTGTCTGCCTTTTACCGGGCATTAATCAGCGTTATCTCAACGCGCCGGTTTTGCTCGCGGCCGGCTGCCGTTGCATTGCTGGCAATCGGATTACTGGAACCGTAGCCATATACCATCAGACGCGAAGCGCTGACGTCACGCAGTTTCAGATAATTGGCCACCGCCTGAGCGCGCTGCAGTGACAGCGTATTGTTATAGGCGGCGCTGCCCGTGCTGTCCGTATAACCGGCAACCTGAACCTTCGTCTTGTCAAACTCGTTAATAACTTTGGCAACCGAAGTCAGAATATTGTTAAACACCGGCTTGAATACGGCGGAATCCGTATCAAAAGTAATGTTGCTCGGCATAATCAGGCGAACGTTGTCGCCGACTTTTTGCACCTGCACGCCGGTTCCGACCAATTCTTCACGCAGCCTGCGCGCCTGAATATCCATATAGCCGCCGACACTCGCGCCGCCGACCGCGCCGATACCGGCACCAACCAACGCACCCTTTTCGCCGCCGACCAATGCGCCGATGCCGGCGCCGGCCAGAGTGCCGATACCGGTGCCCCAGGCTGTCTTGGAAACCTTGCTCTCTCCTGTATACGGATCCGTTGCGCAGGCCGCCAGAAAGCAGACGGCAACTGCGGACAATATCAGTTTTTTCATCAGTTTTCTCCTTTGTTAACCTACTGAATACACTTTACGACATTCCCGTGCCAGCACAAAAGAAAAAAAACATTCACACACAAAAAAACGTTCTTATTCCTCGGGAACAAGAACGCTTTTTTTCACTCTTTCCAACGGTTTTTGACGGGAGGGCTGTCGTGAACCATACGCACTCCCCAAAAGATAAAAACCAGCACAAAAATAATCAATCCTGCTAACATAGCTTAACACGTTAAAATGTCAGGCAGCAATCTTGATGCTGCTTAAAAAATCCCAAACCTCACCCCAGAAAAGGGCGCTGTTTTTGTAGTTCTCGATATCGCCGGAGCTGATTTCCTCTTTTTCCAGATTTTCCTGAAAAAGCCGGAACGAATTATCAGCTTTTCTGCCGACGTTGCCGAGCAGCAAGAGTCTCTTTTCCTCATCCAATGACAGATAATAAGCCTTGGCGGCTTCGGCGTTAAAATCCAGATTATTGCGGCGCACATGCAGTTTGCCGTCTCTGGTCATTGCCTCCAACATCCGTCTGGTTCTGATTTTTGCAATCTCCGTACCGAAAATTTCCCAAAACCGGCGTTCCCTGTCCAACCATCCGCGACGAAACAGCTGAATCAGCCCCGTTTTCTTTTGGGAAACCGTTTCGGCATAATGAGCCTCAAAGAGTTTTGCCAGTTTGCTGAGTTTGATAAGCATGTTGAGGGCCGCCGCATTGGCAAATTCAACCGCCGCATCAACATCAAAATCAACCCTGCGATAAGCAGACTGAGCCACATTTCCGCTGAGAACCGCTTCATTTTTCAGCAGTCTCTCCAGATACTTTTTGGTCTTCATAAGCACAAAATTAAGTGGTTTTATATGATTTTTCGATTATCTCAAAAAAATTTCACACTAATTGTGAAGAATAATAAAAAAATTCGGTTTTCCTTATACACTTTTTCTGACGAAAATCAACAAAAAACGCTTAAGAACAATCTTAAGCGCTTTCTGTCAAAAAAAGTCAGCTTTGCAGTTTTTCAACAAACTTTCTTTTCAGTTTTTTAAGCCGCCGAACTTCCCAATGCCGTCTTTCGCTTTCTGCACGCAAAATCTTTTCGTCAAAGAGCAAGAGAACTTCCTCCGGCTTGTCCTCAAAAATCAAATGCAGGCACTTTTCCCAACTCTCCAGCTCGGCAATCATACGTTTCATGTCGGCAATCTGATGATTGATAATGACTTCCTGGCGCCCGACCGTCCGCCGAACCGCAATCAGTTTATCCGCCAGAACAAAAACGACAATACCGCACAGTACAAGCACAACGGCAATATATTCCCCGCTGTTCATACTGCAGAAGTTTCAGCATTCTTCCTGCGGTTTCTGTTCTCAAAAGCAACATACCGTCGGCAAAGACGGTATACGTCAAGTTCCTTCAGCATGTCGCCGTCCTGAATCTCCATATTCGAAATTCTGCGAATGTGGCGGGCCATTCTGTCCTCAATCGCCATAAGCTCTTCATCGGAAAATTCCTTCAAAAGCTCGCCGATAACCTTTTCCTGAAAATAGGCGCCGGCCTGCGATTCTTTCGTTTCAAACTCCGCTCTTGACTTCAAATCGTCGCTGTTGACAACAAGTCTTTCCAAGTACTTGATTTTCCAGCGCTGAATCAGGACAAGGCCGATTAAGAAAAAAACTGCGATAAGCAAACCCAGATTCTCAATAATAAACTTTTCCATTGTGACAATATTTAAGTTAAACAAACTAATTCTTTGACATATTAATCATTTTCCGGGTTTTATTTTAGACAAAAATATCAAAAAAGTCAATTTCAAATGTGCCGCACATACAAAAAGGCTGAAGAGAAATTCTCTTCAGCCTTTTGCGGATTGGCACAACTGCTTATTCGGCAGGTGTTTCCTCTGCCGCCGGAGCAGCATCCTCATGATTGGCATGCTGTTCAAGCTGAGCCTGAGCCGCTTCTTCTTTCAAAGCCAGAATTTCCTTGTCATTCTGGGCGGCAACCTTCTTGAGAGCCCGCAGAACGGTACCGGTACCGGCCGGAATCAAACGGCCGACAATAACGTTCTCTTTCAGTCCGACCAGCTTGTCGACCTTGCCGGCAACCGCCGCTTCGGTCAGAACGCGGGTCGTTTCCTGGAAGGATGCGGCAGAGATAAACGACTTGGTCTGCAGCGAAGCCTTGGTAATACCGAGCAGGATCGGGTCAGCCTGAGCCGGCGTCCCGTTCTCCGCAATAACCTTGGCGTTTTCTGCTTCAAACACATCACGGTCAACCTGTTCGCCGATGAGGAACGTTGTATCGCCCGGAACGGTAACTTCAACTTTTCTCAGCATCTGCGAAACGATAACCTCAATATGCTTGTCGTTAATCTTAACACCTTGCAGACGGTAAACGTCCTGAACTTCCTTAACCAGATATTCAGCCAGCTTCTCAACGCCCAGAACACGCAGAATGTCATGCGGCGCCGGCGTGCCTTCAACCAGCAAATCGCCTTTTTTGACAATGTCTCCGTCCTGAACAACCAGATGACGTCCCTTCGGAATCAGATATTCAATCGGCTCGCCTTTCTTCGGCACAACGGTAATCCGCTGCTTGGCCTTATAATCCTTACCGAATTCAACCATACCGTCAATGTCGGAAATAATCGCCTGATCTTTCGGACGACGGGCTTCAAACAGCTCGGCAACGCGCGGCAGACCGCCGGTAATATCCTTCGTCTTGGAGCTTTCTCTCGGAATACGGGCGATAACGTCACCGACTTTAACCTCGGCACCGTTGTCTACCGTCAGAATGGCGTCAACCGACAGATAGTAGCGGACTTCCTTGCCGTTGTCGAACGTAACCGGTTTGCCTTTGGCATCTTTCAGAACAATGCTCGGTTTCAGGCCGGCGCTGTTCGAACCCGAACGCCAGTCGATAACCACTTTGGAAACGATACCGGTCGTTTCGTCAACGCTTTCCTTAACCGAAACGTTGTTAATCAGGTCAACCAGCTCGACTTTACCTTCTTTTTCGGTAATAACCGGAATGGTAAACGGATCCCACTCGGCCACTTTCTGCCCCTTCTTAACCTTGGAACCTTCGGCAGTCAAAATCTTGGTGCCGTAAGGAACATGGTGGCGGGACTTTTCACGGCCGTTGGCGTCCTCAATAACGATTTCGCAGTTGCGCGACAGAACAATCGCATGGCCGTCCTGATTGATGACAGAGTGATTGTTTTCAAGCTTCAGTACACCTGCAAACGGGACCTCAACCGAAGCCTGCTCGGCAGACTTGGAAGCGGCACCGCCGATGTGGAAGGTTCTCATCGTCAGCTGCGTACCCGGTTCACCAATGGACTGCGCGGCAATGACGCCGACCGCTTCGCCGATGTTAACCGGCGTACCGCGGGCCAAATCACGGCCATAACAGGCAGCGCAGACGCCGTTCTTGGTTTCGCAGGTCAGAACCGAACGGATTTTGACCTGTTCAACGCCGGCCTTCTCGACAACTTCGACATCGTTTTCGTCAATCAGTTTGCCTTTCTGAACCAGAACCTCGCCGGTTTCCGGATGCAGGATGTCTTCCTGAATGGTACGGCCCAAAATACGCTCGCCGATGGAAACGATGACGTTACCGCCGTCGACGACCGGACGGACAATAATGCCGCGTTCGGTACCGCAGTTGGTTTCGGTAATGACCACATCCTGAGCAACGTCAACCAGACGACGGGTCAGGTAACCGGAGTTTGCGGTTTTCAGAGCCGTATCCGCCAGACCTTTACGGGCACCGTGAGTCGAGTTAAAGTACTCAAGCACGGTCAGACCCTCTTTAAAGTTTGAGATAATCGGCTGTTCGATAATTTCGCCGCTCGGTTTGGCCATCAAACCGCGCATACCGGCCAGCTGGCGCATTTGGGCGGCGGAACCGCGGGCGCCGGAGTGAGCCATCATATAGACGGAGTTGATGTAGCCGTTTTCAGTCTTCGAAATGTTTTTCATCATTTCGTCGGCAATTTTATCGGTGCAGGCAGCCCAGATATCGACCACCTTGTTGTATTTCTCGCCTTTGGTAATCAGACCGTTCTGATACTGTTGCTCAAATTCCTTGACCTGAGCTTCGGTTTCGGCAATCAGGGTCTTCTTGGCGTCAGGAACGATAAGGTCATCCTTGCCGAAAGAAATACCTGCCTTGCAGGCGTTGGTAAAGCCGAGCGTCATAATCTTGTCGACAAACAGAACCGTTTCCTTCTGGCCGCAATGGCGGTAAACGATATCAATAATCTCGGCAATTTCCTTCTTCTTGACCAGACGGTTGACCAGCGAGAACGGAACGTCCTTATGCTTCGGCAGAATCTGCGAAACCAGAATACGTCCCGGAGTTGTCTCGACCAGACCGTACTTCAATTCGCCGTCATCGGCCATATATTCCATACGGCATTTGATTTTGGCATGCAGGTCAACAACCTTGGCATCCAGAGCCATCTCAACCTCATTCGTATCGGCAAAGACAGAACCTTCGCCCTTCAGACCGTCGGCATCATAGGTCAGGTAATAGATACCCAGAACCATGTCTTGAGTCGGAACGATAATCGGCTTACCCGAAGCCGGCGACAGAATGTTGTTGGTCGACATCATCAGTACGCGGGCTTCCAGCTGCGCTTCAACAGACAAAGGAACATGGACGGCCATTTGGTCGCCGTCGAAGTCAGCGTTGAACGCCGTACAAACCAACGGATGCAGATGAATGGCCTTGCCTTCGACCAGAACCGGCTCAAATGCCTGAATACCCAGACGGTGCAACGTCGGCGCACGGTTTAAGAGAACCGGATGCTCGCGAATAACCTCTTCCAGAATATCCCAGACTTCCGGACGCTCTTTTTCGACCATTCTCTTGGCCGCCTTAATCGTCGTCGCGTGGCCGTAAAGCTCCAGTTTGGCATAAACGAAGGGCTTGAACAGCTCCAGAGCCATCTTCTTCGGCAAACCGCACTGATGCAGCTTGAGTTCCGGACCGACCGTAATAACCGAACGGCCGGAATAGTCAACGCGCTTACCCAGCAGGTTCTGACGGAAACGACCCTGTTTGCCTTTCAGCATATCGGACAGCGATTTCAGCGGACGCTTGTTGGTGCCGGTAATCGCGCGGGCACGGCGGCCGTTGTCAAACAAGGCGTCAACCGATTCCTGCAACATGCGTTTTTCGTTGCGGATGATAATATCCGGCGCATGCAGTTCCAGCAGTCTTTTCAGACGGTTGTTGCGATTGATGACGCGGCGGTACAAGTCGTTCAGATCGGAAGTCGCGAAGCGGCCGCCGTCCAGAGGAACCAGCGGACGCAGTTCCGGCGGAATAACCGGCAGAACATCAAGAATCATCCACTCCGGTTTTGTATTGGAATCGATGAAATTCTCAATAATCTTCAAACGTTTGATCAGCTTCTTGCGTTTGGCTTCCGAAGCGTTGTCTTTCAGCTCTTCGCGAATGGCGTCTCTTTCCGCTTCCAAATCGATGGAGGCCAGAATTTCCTTCAAAGCCTCGGCACCGATGCCGGCACGGAATGAATCTTCGCCATACTCGTCAATGGCTTCCTGATACTGTTCTTCTGTCAGCAGTTCATTAACGCCCAGCGGTGTCAAACCCGGTTCAATAACGATGTAGCTCTCGAAATACAGAACGCGTTCCAGCGCCTTCATCGGAATATCGGTCAAAATCGAAATCCGGCTCGGCAGCGATTTCAGGAACCAAATATGAGCAACCGGCGCGGCCAGCTCAATATGTCCCATTCTTTCGCGGCGAACCTTGGAAAGCGTGACTTCAACGCCGCACTTTTCGCAGACGACGCCGCGATATTTCATTCTCTTGTATTTTCCGCACAGGCACTCATAGTCCTTAACCGGACCGAAAATGCGGGCACAGAACAAACCGTCTCTCTCCGGCTTGAACGTACGATAGTTGATGGTTTCCGGCTTTTTGACTTCACCGTAGGACCATGAACGAATCTGTTCAGGAGAGGCGATTGAGATTTTAATTTGGTCAAAAGAATCTCCGGCGACCTGCTGACCAAAAAATTTCATAATATCATTCATGTAAACTAAACTCCTTTACCTTAAACTTCTTCGTTCAGCAATTCGACGTTCAGACACAGGGACTTGATTTCCTTGACCAGAACGTTGAAAGATTCCGGAATGCCGGCTTCAAAGCCGTCATCGCCGCGGACAATAGCCTCATAAACTTTGGTACGGCCATTAACGTCGTCGGACTTGACGGTAAGCATTTCCTGCAGCGTATAGGCGGCGCCGTATGCCTGCAGAGCCCAGACTTCCATTTCGCCGAAACGCTGACCGCCGAACTGAGCTTTACCGCCCAGCGGCTGCTGGGTAACCAGAGAGTACGGACCGACGGAACGGGCGTGCATCTTTTCATCGACGATATGGTGCAGTTTGATCATGTAAATGATACCGACGGTAACTTTACGGTCAAACTTCTCGCCGGTACGTCCGTCATACAGGTCAATCTGACCCGACGTCGGCAGACCGGCCATCGACAGCATGCTGTTGATGTCGTCGCCGGTGGCACCGTCAAATACCGGTGTTGCCATCGGAACGCCGCGTTTCAGGTTGGAAATCATTTCCAGCTTTTCGGGTTCGCTTAACGGAACAATATCGTTCTTATACTGTTTGTCGCCATAGATTTTTCTCAGTTCTTCGTTGAGTTCGTCCATGGTCTTTTCGCCGCGCTTGTACTGTTCGCACATTTCGTTCAGCTGTTCGCCGAGTTCGCGTGCCGCCCAGCCCAAGTGGGTTTCCAGAATTTGTCCGACGTTCATACGTGACGGAACGCCCAGCGGATTCAGCACGATGTCAACCGGCGTGCCGTCTTCCATATACGGCATGTCCTGCAACGGCAGAACCCGGGAAATCGTACCCTTGTTTCCGTGGCGTCCGGCAATTTTGTCACCGGTTTGAATCTTACGCTTTGTCGCAATGAAGACTTTAACCATTTTCAGAACGCCGGGCAGCAGATCGTCGCCGCGCTGTACTTTCTCAACCTTGTTGTCAAAGTGTTTCTGGATTCTTTCCAGACGGGCGTCAAATGCAGCGCCGAACTCTTCGATTTTGGCCATAACGTCTTCATCTTTGACGACAATCTTGCGCCACTGCGAAGAGGGCTGCGAAGCCAGAACTTCTTCGATAATCGTCGAGTTCTTGGCAATGCCTTTCGGAGCGTCAACCACAACCTGCCCCAACAGCATTTCTTTCAAACGTGCGTCAAAGTTCCTGCGGATAATCGCGATTTCGTCATCACGGTCTTTGGCCAGATGAGAAATCTCTTCCTGCTCAATGGACAGGGCACGTTCATCCTTCTCAACGCCGCGACGGGAGAAAACATGTACGTCAACGACAATGCCTTCAATACCCGGCTGAACGCGCAGCGACGTGTCGCGGACGTCGGACGCCTTTTCGCCAAAGATGGCGCGCAGCAGTTTTTCTTCCGGCGTTACCGGCGATTCGCCTTTCGGCGTAACCTTGCCGACCAGAATGTCGCCGGCCTTGACTTCGGCGCCGATGTAAACGATGCCGGCCTCGTCCAGATTACGCAGAGCTTCTTCACCGACGTTCGGAATGTCACGGGTAATCTCTTCCTGACCGAGTTTGGTGTCGCGGGCCATCACTTCAAATTCTTCAATATGCAGAGAAGTGAAGACGTCGTCGCGGGAAACGCGTTCGGACAGCAGAATGGCATCCTCGTAGTTCAGACCGTTCCACGGCATAAAAGCAACCAGAACGTTCTTGCCCAGAGCCAGTTCGCCCATGTCGGTACACGGACCGTCGGCCATAATGTCGCCGGCCTTGACTTCGTCGCCGACCTTAACCAGCGGCACCTGGTTAATACAGGTGTTCTGGTTCGAGCGGCGGAATTTCTGCAACTTGTAAATTTCAACGCCCATATCGGCGCCGTTGCCTTCCTTGGAACGAACCACAATACGGTTGGCGTCAACCGCGTCAACAATACCGTCATACTTGGCAACCACAGTTGCGCCTGAATCCTTGGCGACGGCAGCTTCCATGCCGGTACCGACCAGCGGGGCTTCCGAACGCAGCAGAGGCACGCCCTGACGCTGCATGTTCGAACCCATCAGCGCGCGGTTCGCGTCGTCGTTTTCCAGGAACGGAATCAAAGCGGTCGCAACCGAAACCAGCTGTTGCGGCGAAACGTCGATGAAGTCGATCTCTTCCGGATGGGCAAATTCAAACTCGCCGGCTTTGCGGCAGGCAATCAAATCGTTTTCGAAATGACCGTCTTCCTTGACCTTGGCGTTCGCTTCCGCAATTTTGAACTTGCCTTCCTCATTGGCGGAAAGGTAAACGACTTCTTTGGTAACCACGCCGTTGACAACTTTGCGGTACGGACACTCAATAAAGCCGTATTTGTTGATGCGGGCATAAGTCGACAGCGAGTTAATCAGACCGATGTTCGGACCTTCCGGCGTTTCAATCGGGCAGATGCGTCCGTAGTGGGTCGGATGTACGTCGCGGACTTCAAAACCGGCACGCTCGCGGGACAGACCGCCGGGGCCCAAAGCCGACAGGCGGCGTTTGTGGGTAATTTCCGACAGCGGATTGTTCTGATCCATAAACTGCGACAACTGCGAAGAGCCGAAGAACTCGCGGATAACCGAAGCAATCGGTTTGGCGTTGACCAAATCCTGCGGTTTGACATTGTTCAGAACTTCCGAGCTCATTCTTTCGCGAATGGCTCTTTCCATGCGCAGCAAGCCCATGCGGTACTGGTTTTCCATCAGTTCGCCGACCGAACGGACACGGCGGTTGCCGAGATGGTCAATATCGTCAACTTCACCTTTGCCGTCGCGCAACTCGACCAGACGTTTGACAATGCGCAGAATATCGTCTTTGCGCAGCGTCCGATAAGTATCCGGCGCGTCATCAAAAGAGATGTCCAGCGCAACGTTCATCTTTACGCGGCCGACCGAAGACAGGTCATAGCGCTCAATATCAAAGAACAGGCCTTTAAACAACTGATCGGCGGTTTCATAGGTAGGCGGTTCACCCGGGCGCATAACGCGATAGATGTCAAGCAAAGCCTCTTCGCGGCAGTTGTTCTTGTCGGCTTCCAGCGTGTTTCTGATATACGGACCGACGTTAACGCCGTCGATAAACAGGGTTCTGATTTCGCCGATCTTGGCTTTGGCAATCTTGTCAAGCAGCTCCTCGTTCAGTTCGGCGCCGGCTTCGGCGACAACTTCGCCGGTTTTGCCGTCAACCACGTTGTTGGCCAAAAACTTGCCATACATCTGCTCCTTGGAAACGCTGTAAAATTCCAGCCCTTCGTCAGCCAGCTTCTGAGCCGAACGCGGCGTCAGCTTTTTGCCCCTTTCCAGAACCACGTCGCCGGTTTTGGCATTAACCAGATCAAAATCAAACTTGACACCCTTCATACGTTCGGGAACAAACTTGGCCTTCCAGTTCTTTTTGTCGGCAACATAGGTGTCGGCGTCATAGAAGTAATTGAGAATTTCCTCTTTGTCCATGCCTTTGACTTCGGAGCGGTCGATTTTCTTACCGTCTTTGGCCAGCTGTTTAATCTTCTCTTCCGTTTCCTTGGAATACAGAGAATACAAAATGGAGGTTACCGGCAGCTTGCGGCGGCGGTCGATACGGGCATAAACCAAATCTTTGGCGTCAAATTCAAAATCCAGCCAGGAACCGCGGTAAGGAATAACGCGGGCGGCAAACAGATATTTGCCGGAAGCGACGGTTTTGCCTTTGTCATGGTCAAAAAAGACGCCCGGCGAACGGTGCATCTGCGAAACGACGACACGCTCGGTACCGTTGAAAATAAACGTACCTTTGTCCGTCATCAGCGGAATGTCGCCCATATAGACATCCTGCTCCTTAATGTCGTGAATGGACTTGGCGCCGGTAGCCTCGTCGGTATCCCAGACAACCAGACGCAGGGTAGCCTTAACCGGTGCGGCATAGGTCATATCACGCTTGATACATTCGTCGACATCGTACTTCGGCTCTTCAAGTTCATATTTGACAAACTCCAACTCGCCGTTTCCTGAAAAATCTTTAATCGGAAAAATTGATTTGAATACTTCTTCCAGACCGAACTCGCAGGGTTCCGCATTTTTGTCCTGCTCAATAAAGCTGGCATAAGAACCGGTCTGAACTTCGATTAAACTCGGCATATCCGACACGGCGTCGATTTTGCCGAAGCTTCTTCTTACACGTCTTTTGCTCGTATAAGATTCTTTCATTGTGCTTTCATCCCTAGGTTTGAATTCCGTAACAATACCATCAGTAAATACTGCATCCCGATTACGGAAGGTTATAACTTAATATTCGTTTCGTAAAAAGCAAAAAATCAGTCCGCACCAACAAGGCATTGCACCCCCGCGGAAAAGATTTGCAAAATAATTTCGACCCGCCGCAGCATTTCGATTTTCAATCGGATAAAACGATTCTTTTAAACGAGTCAAAGGCTCCCTGAAAGGAACCTCGGTTCAATAATATGCCCAAACTTCTGCCCTTGCGCAAGATGACAATAAAGCTTAGAACTTTTCGGTAATAATTCATCTCCCCACCGGGGAACTTCAGCGTTCAGAAAACATCTCCGTCCGCCGAAACTTTAACAAAGAGGAAACGGCTCTCGCCGCCCCCTCTTTGCAAAAATCAAAATTACTTAAGAGTAACTTTGGCGCCGGCAGCTTCCAGTTTCTTCTTGATTTCTTCAGCTTCTTCTTTCGGAGCGCCTTCCTTAACGGTCTTCGGAGCACCGTCAACCAAATCCTTGGCTTCTTTCAGACCCAGGTTGGTAATTGCGCGGATTTCCTTAATAACGTTAATCTTGTTATCGCCGGCTGCTTCGAGAATGATGTCAAATTCGCTCTTCTCTTCTTCAGCGGCAGCAGCGGCACCGCCGGCAGCAACGGCTACGGCAGCGGCGGCGGAAACGCCCCATTTTTCTTCCAGCATTTTGGACAGGTCAGCGGCTTCCATAACAGTCAGGGCTGACAATTCATCAACTAATTTGGCTAAATCGGCCATTTTTTTTCTCCAATAAAATTTTAATTAAATCAACTAAATTACTTAAAAACTTTTGTCTTGTGCTTTCAGCATTATCGCTTTCAAACCAAATTATGCAAAGTGGATTTTACCTCCCCCGAACAAACGGGTACATAGATGAAAAACCCGCAGGCAGAACTGGCGTAAACAATAATACTAAGCGGCTTCTTTCTCGCTGTAAGCTCTGGTAACGCGTGCCAACTGGGCACCCGGAGCCTGCAACAGACCGATAATCTTGGCTCTGAGTTCGTCCATAGACGGAATCGTTGCCAGTTTATTGATTTCGGCAACCGAAAGAACACCGGTTCCCATGGCACCACCGACAACAATCAGCTTTTCATTGTCTTTGGCAAACTGAACGCAGGCTTTGCAGGCCGAAACCGGGTCATTGGCGAAAGCAATGGCCGTCGGACCGGTAAACAAGTCGGTCAGTCCTTCAAACTTGGTACCTTTAAGAGCAAGACGAGTAATCCGGTTTTTAGTAACTCTGAACCCGGCGCCTGCTTTTCTGATCTTGTCGCGCAGTTCCGAAACTTCCTTAACGGTTAAACCTTTGTAGTGCGAAACTACAATGATTTCGGAGCTGTTAAACAGTTCATTCAGTTCACCGAGCAACTGTGTCTTTTCTTCGCGGTTCACTTATTGTCTCCAAACAAAACATCATTTCAAACAAAACAATGTCATTTCACACATCCGCAACGCCGGTCTGCTGACCTTTGCCGCGGGACCTAATCTGTCCAGGAGAAAAAAAGATAAATATTTTTCAACTCCCGTCTGCGCAGGATATTTAAAGTTGTCAAACGCCGGTTCCGGCATTTTCGACCACCTGCGGTCTTGGACAGTTTTCAGAAGCACGAAACTTCTGAAGAGCGGGAAGCGGACACGTCCGCCTCCCAAAACTTTCTTACAAAGCGGACGAATCTACTTTGATGCCGACACCCATCGTCGAACTCAGGGAAATCTTCTTCAGGTAGTTTCCTTTGAGCGACTGCGGTTTGGCTTTCAGAATAGCGTCAATAAACGTCTTGGCGTTGTCATAAATCTGCTCTTCCGAGAAAGAAGCCTTACCGATACCGGCATGAACAATACCGTTCTTTTCAACGCGGTACTGAACTTCACCGGCCTTGGCCTTCTTAACCGCACCGGCAACATCGGTGGTGACGGTTCCGAGCTTCGGATTCGGCATCAGGCCTTTCGGACCCAGAACACGGGCAACGCGGCCGGCCAGCCCCATCATGTCCGGCGTGGCGATACATCTGTCGAAGTCAATTTTGCCTGACAAGATGGAATCAACCAGATTCTCGGCACCGACGATATCGGCTCCGGCAGCTTTGGCCTCGTCGGCTTTCTCGCCCTGAGCCAAAACGGCGACGCGTACGGTTTTGCCCGTGCCGTGCGGCAGAGCGCAAACGCCGCGGATCATCTGGTCGGCATGTTTCGGATCAACACCGAGGTTGATGGCAACGTCGATGGTTTCGTCAAATTTGGCGGTAGCATTGGACTTGACGATTTTGACAGCCTCTTTCAGCGCATAGGCCTGAGTCTTGTCAATTGTTTTGTATGCATTTACAATTCTTTTTCCAGCCATCGTCTTACTCCACTACCTTGATACCCATGGAAACCGCCTGGCCTTTAACCATATTCATGGCCGCCTCAACGGTCGAGCAGTTCAAATCCGGCATTTTGGTTTCGGCAATTTCTTTAACCTGAGCCATCGAAATCTGACCGGCAACGGTTTTGCCCGGTTCCTTGGATGCAGACTTGACACCGGCTGCTTTCTTAATCAGATAAGAAACCGGCGGAAGTTTGGTCTCAAAAGTAAAAGACTTGTCTTCAAAAGCGGTAATAACGACCGGAACGGGAACGCCCGGTTCCATTTTCTGGGTGGCTGCGTTGAAAGCCTTGCAGAATTCCATAATGTTCAAGCCCTTTTGGCCCAGAGCAGGACCAACCGGCGGAGAAGGGTTAGCCTTTCCGGCGGGGATCTGAAGCTTGATTAATCCTAAAATTTTCTTTTTAGTCTTAGCCATTTTCATACCTCTGTTTAGGTTCGTGGTTTTTCCAGACCATGGCTGGTCTCCCACGAAGTTACATTTTTATGCGATTCGCATCTCAAAAGAACAGAGTCGCCCCTTTGAGAGTCGCCTTTGTATAGCACATCCGATTCATTTTGCAAGCGTTTTTTTCAAAAATTTTGCGATTCAAGCCTTTGATTCGATTCAGAAAAAGGCTCCTTTGCGGAGCCTTTTTTTCACTTCAGTTCCGAAGTGCAGTGCGGACAGCGCACCGCCTTAACGGGAATTTCTTCGCAACAGTATGGACAGGCCTTCGTTACCGGTTCCTTTTTCGCTTCTTCGGCCGCTTCCTGCCTGAGCATCTTGGCCTGCAGTTCGTTAATGGCCTTAATCAGAATAAACACGGCAAAGGCCACGATAATAAAACTGATAAGCGCATTGACGAACAGACCCACGTTAAGCGTCACGGCGCCGGCCTTCTGCGCTGCATCCAGCGAAGCGTAGGGCGCTGCCGTTACCCCTTCCTTCAAAACCACAAACAGATTGGTAAAATCGACCTTGCCGAGCAACAGCCCGATTGGGGGCATAATAACGTCTTTAACCAGAGAGTCGACAATTTTGCCGAAAGCGGCGCCGATAATGATACCGACGGCCATATCAATGACATTGCCGCGCATGGCGAATTTTTTAAATTCATTAAAGAAACTTTTGAACATTGCCTTCTTCCCTAAAAAAATAAACCGCCGGATTTTAATCCCGGCGGTTTCAGACTTTCCTAAACCTTTTCAACCTGGCTGAATTCCAGCTCAACCGGAGTCGAACGTCCGAAAATCGAAACGGAAACTTTCAGACGAGCCTTCTCAAGGTCAACCTCTTCAACCAAACCGACAAAGGAAGCGAACGGGCCGTCGGTTACCCTGATTTGCTCGCCGACCTCATAATCGACAACCGTCTGCGGCCTTTCAACGCCTTCCTGCATCTGAGTAATAATACGTTTGGCCTCGGCTTCGGAAATCGGCTGCGGCTTATTGCGGCTGCCCAGAAAACCGGTAACGCGCGGCGTATTCATAACCGCATGCCAAGTATCGTCGGACATTTCCATCTTAATCAGCACATAACCCGGAAAAAACTTGCGTTCCGAATTGACCTTCGAACCTTTTTTAACCTCGACGACATCTTCGGTCGGAACCAGAACGTCAAGAATCTTATCTTCCATTTTTTTCAAAACAGCCTGTTCTTTAATCGATTCGGCAACCTTCTTCTCCGAACCGGAATAAACATGAAGAACATACCAACGTGCAGTCATAAACTATACTCCAAGACCAAATATTAATTTAACAACCCAGCCGAAAATCTGATCGACGAAGAAAAAGAAAGTCGCGGCAATCGCCACCAGGATAATAACCATTATCGAGGTCTGCATAACTTCCTTGCGGGTCGGCCAGGTAACCTTTTTAATTTCCTGTTTTACCTGTCTGAAAAACTGAATCGGACTAATTTTTGCCATAGATCCTATCCATCTGAAAAATTGCAACAAAGCCAGCCCCACCCGCGTCGTTAACCGGTCTTTTCAAAAAACATGTCGAAATTATACGGCAAAATGACGGGGATAGGCTGTCTGATTTACCGGAAACATAAACTATTAAACAAAAGATTGCAATACTTTTTTCTCAGGGTTCCAATTTTGGTTAAAAAAGGATGTCTGGCAAACGCCCATATGCATTACCGCCTCTGCCCGCCAGATTTTTCTTGACTTTGAGCAAACTCTAAGGCTTAAATTAATCACTGTCACACAACGGGAGAAAGTTTATGGGATACTCAATCGGCCAAGTTGCCAAAAAAACCGGCTTAAGCGTACATACGCTCCGATACTACGAAAAAGAAGGCCTGCTGCCTTTCGTCAGAAAAAACAGTTCCGGCCTGCGGGTCTTTTCCGATTCCGACCTCGGCTGGCTTGAACTCATCGAATGCCTGAAAGCCACCGGCCTGCACCTCAAAGGTATCAAACAGTACATCGACTGGTACATTGAAGGCGATTCAACTCTGCAACTGCGGCTGGATATGTTCAGACAGCAGAAAATCCGTATTGAAGAGCAAATGGCCGAACTGCAGAAACATATGAACAAGATTAACTACAAAATTGAACTTTACACCAAAGCCGTCGCCGCCGGCACGCTGCACCCGGAAAAGAAATCCGCCTGAGCCTTCGCTCTACATAAAAACGTATAAAACAGCTTCCTGCCCGGAAGCTGTTTTCTTATATAACATAAAAAACCGCCCTTTCGGACAGCTTTCTCTAATCGACAGGATAATATCGTACAAATACACAAACCTATTGACATATGGTGCAATCCACGGACTATTTTATTATTCCCTTCATCTGAAAATTATGTCACAATACACAAAAATTCAGGGAAGATTAAAATGACAAAACTTTATCACTACATCACAAAAGGCAACAATGCTCTGAAACAAGGGATTTTATCTTTTGCCAACAATCCCCAAGCCGATTTACATTACTATTACAAACGCACGGGCGGCGAAACAACCCACTCCGGAATTGTTAAATGGATGGAAAATTGTTTTGAAGGCCGCAGCCGCGCCATCCGCGGTTTTTCAGAGCCGATACAGTGGACCGAGAAAAGCATAAATATGTTCAAACCTTTTATTGCGAACGCTGACTTATTTTCTGTTGATTTGGAGACCTTACAAAAAGACGGACTAATTGAAGCAGTTTATGTCAGCCCGGCAATCCGACCGAATTTAGATAAAGATTTTCCGCAAGACGTTGATGAACGTTTAGTAAGATTAGCCTCAATTAACGATATTGATACTTCTCCGGTAGATTGGTCTGCCTGTGATGAAAAATTAGGCTTACGCTTTTCTGTCGTTCCGTATTATCTGATCATCATCAAAGGCGGCATCATCCCGCCCAAATATATTACATTAGAATCTTAACAATTCCCAAAGACAATAAGATTCTAACTTTATTAAGTGCTTGTAAAATAAAGGATTTCACTAAGGATGGTCCGTGTACCCAAAAATGAATTTATCAATGCAACCCCGCACGGACTCTGTTAAGCGCTTGATATATAATAAAAAAAGATGCTTTTCAGCGTCTTCGTCTTACATGGCAGCGCAAACTTTATGACCTTAGAAAAAAATACACCGATGAATTAACCGAGTTGTACCCGATTGTTCAAAGTTTGGAGGACGACCCTCAAGTTCAGAAAATTTTAAAAATAGACTGACCTCAATATTTTTATTATATAACCAACTACAGAAGGAAATAATAAAAATGATTAAGGACTTTTATATTTGTCTGGACAATACGGCGCTAAATTATGCACTAAAACATTTCAGTAATCCGTTTACGCGAATAATGCGTTGCTATACAGGCTTGGAAGTTGAAATGATTGTCAAAACAATGGAATCAAACAAAAGCAAAAATTTTTATACGCTCCGTGCAATGCAAAAGCAAGATATTAAAGGCCACAATTAAAAATCTTGAAGTGCTAGGAGCTGTTTTTGAACGAGCAGATAAAGGTAAACATTAGTATTTGTATTTTAGTGTAATTCATATATTTTTTATAGACATAATAGCTTTTAAAATCTAAACTAACTAAAATTAAAAGTATATGAAAGGTAACTTATGTCTATCGCTATTGTACATTTATCAGATATCCACTTATCCCAAAATAATAATATTGCAGTTTTAAAGAAAAGTGAGATTTCCTTTAAGCGATTTAACATCATTAATTAAAGGTTTGTCAGAAACTAGCTATTTATTTAATTTAATAACTAAATTAGTTGTAACTAGGTTTGTAGCCTTTAGATACAGTAAAATAAGTAGAAACATTAAAGATGCAATTTTTAGCTTACTAAAGATACCAGAAAAAAAGCAAACCCAACTGTTGGTGGATTATTCAAAAGAAAAACAAGCAAACGAAAAAAAAGTTGCATAGAATAATTTTTTCAAACCATCTCTACAATTTTCTTCTGGGCGTCGGTGTTGTATTCGATATAGCGTTGGGTGGTGGCAAGGGTGGAATGTCCGGCCAGCATGCGGATATCATTTAAGGTTCCTCCGGCAAGGCTGATGTTTTTAGCAGCGGTGGTGATGAATGTTCTGCGGCCGCTATGCGAGGAACATCCTTCAAAACCGATTTCCTTATATAAATTATAAAAGAAATTGACAATTGCCTGCGGGCTGGTCTTATTGTCGCGTTCTGTTGTAATAATCCGATTTGTCAAATTAAAATGCTCATCCTTCTGCTGCTTGCTTAGTAATTCCGTTAATAAAGCCGCCAAATCTTTATGCAAAGGAATAATCCGGCCGGATTGCTTGCCCTTGGATGCCTTATTAATAAGGTTAATTTCTCGGCTCGGGTTTCCTTCCGAGTCGCAAACCATCAACCAGCTTAGATTTGCTATTTCCTTTGCCCGTAATCCGGCTTTATAGCTAAGCATAAAAATAATTTTGTTGCGGAGCGGATATCTTGTCCGTTCCAGATAGCTCAATGCCAGTTCCTGCTGTTTCGGAGTAAGGATTTTTGCCTGTTTGTTAAGTGCCATTTTTATTTAAAACTCATTATATTATTGAATCTATGTAATAAATTATAATGAGTATAAAATAAAAGTCCAGGTTCAAAGTCTTGTAACGCTTGAAAAATAAGGACTCATTATAAAACTTAGATTATATAATGAGTTTATCCACCGCAAACTTTGCAAGCTCTGGCACCTTGTGATTTTGCCTTGTCTTTGGTGGTTTTTATACAGTTTTTGGTACAACGTTTTGCCCATTTACAGCTCGGGCTATGATAAATATAAGTCTTGGTATTCATCACCACGGTCGAACTGTCGGAAGCCAAAACAGGTGCGGATAAAAGCAGGAAAATTAATAAGCATACGGCTCTTTTCATCTTTCGCTCCAGACTTTATTATAAATTTTTCCCCAGCCTTCATTATGGCTAGCTCCGTCAACTTCAATGATTAAATCATCGTTTCCGATAAATTCGCGTGCCAATATCGGTGGCATGACCTTGTCATTACTGCCGACATAGTGGATTTGCGGAATTTTGGCAAACTGTTTACGGTAGTTTTCCAAATTCATTGATTCATTAAGCGGCGACAGGTTGTGATATTGTGTCCATGCCAAGTGGTCGAGGTTTCCGGCAATGGTTATAATTTTTTTGACATTCAGCCCCGGTTTGGCAGTTGCCACTAAACCAGCAACCTGTGCACCACCGGAAAATCCTACCAAAATGACCGGATTGTTGCCGGCAATATTTTTAATTGCCTCATATTCAGCATTAATAACTTCCAGTGCGAAACGAGCGGTTGTCCAATGTCTTTTTGAACAAATCGGACTTTTAATATATTGGCATGGTCTGGCAAGGTAAATCACATTCGGGCTGTCGTCGCCAAAAGCCAGTTCACGGACTAAAGTTCCGCGAGGTGTCGGGTCTTGTGTTACTTTGCCTCGGGCATTAAAGGCATAACCATCGCCTTCTATATATATTTTATAAGGAGCCGCCGGATTGGTAACCTTTTGCCAACTGGCAAGAGTAAAATCCCGTGTTTCAACCTCTTTATACACAAAATCAGCCGGAATCTTGATTGTTGTACACCCAGTCAGAAACAGCAATGTTACTAATACTTTTATCATACGTTAAGCCCCTTATAAAAGGACTATATCGGCTTATTTATAAAAATTCCAGAGGGTTTTTGACTTTTAGCTTGATTGTCTTCAAAAGGCTTTATAATATAAATTCAGGTTCAGAGTTTTTCTGAGCTTAGTACCTCTAGTGGTACGGGGCTTTCATCGGCTCTATTGCGTTCGGTGTTGGATATAACATCGTCATATTGTCAGCTACTCATCATAGCTGACGGTAGATATATCCCCGATTCATAGAAATATGGTCGGGGAGCTTTTAGCGAATGTTCAGGAACTGTATTTCTATCTCTGAAAAAATACGGTTCTAAAGGTTAAAGGAATCATTTAACGCAATATGATTGATGAACTCTCCGACCACCTCTAATACAGGTGGTTTTCTTTTAATTGCAATTAAAGAAGAAGGAAGTCTAATCATATGAGAAAATCTTTATTAATGACAACGGCATTGGTGGCACTTTCAGTGTCCGGTAATGCTTATGCGGACGTAACCATCAGTTCAGACACAGTTCTGGAAAGTGAATATACTGACAATGTAATAATTTCCGGTGGTAATGTTACAACCAAAGACAGTTCTACAGTCAGTCTTAATTATCCGGACGGAAAAAATTTGACAGTTAGTGGCGGAAACTTATCCTTAAATGATTCCACCATTTACACTTTTAACGGTAATACAGAAATCAGCGGAGATGCTGTTCTTAATTTGAACAATGACAGCGATATCAACACCAACAAATTAACCATCAGCGGAGGAACAATCAACCTTAATAAGGGTGAACTTCGCCAGAATAATAGTTTTACCATGACCGGCGGTACAATTAACGCAAACGGCCAAACGCAAATAGGTTCTGTTGGTCGTGATACCGAAAAGGTCGAAGGCACCGTAACAAGCTATGCCGGAGGCACAACAGATATCAGCGGCGGCGTGATAAATGTTAAAGGTGGTGTAGGTCTTGGCAGTTCGGCAAATGACATTTACGATAATGGTAATGTTATTTTTGGTATCTGAACTTGGAGCAAGTGTTTCGCCAGAAAGCATCCGAAAGGCAAAAGTCACTCGTGTCGATTATGGCAAAAACTGCAAAGTACAGATAAAGCCTGCATTGCTGCTTCAAGAATTAGCCAAAGCAGACGTAAGCAAACGCCTAGACTATGCCAACAAAACTTACCGTAATGACGGACATTCATTGCATTTTTTAACAACGCATAAGAACGTCGTACTTTATGATAAGTTAGCAGACATAAGAAAAGCTAATTTTAGCCCACGCCGGGCTGTAGGTGAGAACGCTCAATTACTTGATTGGACATCTCTAGCCGACGAGCAATATCTGCGTTTCGAGATTCAGCTCGGTAATTCAGACACAATTCGGCAAACCTTAAATAAAGCAGAGGTTAACGTCCCAGAATTGACTTTTGAAAATCTATTTCAAAGTGAAATCTGCCGCAAAGTTAATCTTTATTACTGGGGTGAACTTATGCAAGCGTGAAGGCAACCGCTCCGTCAAATGAAGGCTGGATTAAATTCCGGCCTTCATTGACTTTAAGAAACCAGCAATCCATTAATAAAAAACAGACAAAAAAAATAAGGAAAAACAATATGCCAAGACAGACAAAAAAATTTCAAGCAACAGCAACAAAAGGTATCATTTGGGCTAGAGTTTCATCAAGAGAACAAGAGGATGGTTATTCCTTAGATGCTCAGATTGAAAATTCAAAAAGCTACGCCGAACGTAGAGGAATTGAAATTATTAAAATTTTTGAGATTATTGAAAGTTCAACGCAGGGTGATAGAAAACAGTTTCATGATATGATTAACTGGGTAAAACGTCAAAAACAGCGCATCGCCATTATTTCCGATAAAGTTGACAGACTGCAACGGCGGGTTTCAGAAGTTCCGGTACTGGAAGAATTACGAAAAGCCGGAAAAATCGAACTGCATTTTTCACGAGAAAATAAAGTCATAGAAAAAGATACAAATGGTTCCGACCTAGCCTGTTACAGAATGATTGTTGTTATGGCTGAAAACTACACGGACTGCATATCGGATAATGTTAAACGAAGCTTCAAACAGATGAGAAAGGAAGGGAAATGGGCACATAAAGCACCGGTAGGTTACCGAAACGTAAAAGACAGCAAAGGTAACAGTGATGTTGTTATTGACCCTGACAGGGGATTTCTTATAACCGCTCTGTTCAAAGAATATGCAAGCGGGATTTACAACTTAGAGCAGATAACTAAAAAAGCACAGGAAATAGGTCTGACAATGCCCGGAAGCAAAAAATTGTACAAACAGACAATACGAAATATCTTAAGCAATCGCTTTTACGCCGGAGAGATGTACGGTTATGGAGAGTATTATAAACATCAATACAAAACTTTAATTGACTGGAAGACATTTAACCGGTGCCAAGAAGTTTTAGAAGGACGCATGAATCATAAAGAACAAAAACACGAACATCTGTTCAAAGGAATAATGAAATGCAAAGAATGCGGTACTATGATATCGCCTTACATCAGTATTCATGCGGCAAAAAAGAAAGGCGGAGAAAAAATCGCTTATAAATACCTTTTTTGCCCGAAATGCAAGGGTACGCACATAAATGAAGGAAAAGGCATTGAAAAAATAAAACAGGCCTTAGGCTCGCTTAAATCGCTTCCTAACGGCGTGTTAGAAAAGATGACGCACTGCCTTCAGGATTTAGTATATGAAGACCATAGGATTGAGCTTGAACATAAAAAATATTTAGAGCGAAAATTGCTTGAATGTGACACGAAACAAGAACGGTGGCATGAGCTGTATGCCGAAGCTAGTATTACACGGAATATACATAGCAAAAAAATAAAAGAACTAGCCCAAGAAAAAGAAAAAATAGCCGAGCAGCTTTTAGGCTATAATCATATAGCTCAACAGAACTTTATAACGCTTAACTACTTGACTAACCTGTATTTTCATGCAGACCAGATTTGGGATTTTCCGAAAAATGAGCAAAAACAGAAGATTTTAAAATTACTCTGTTCGGAAATTTTATTAGACAGGAAAAACATAGTTATTTCAATAAGAAAGCCTATCTTAGAACTGGCTAAAATAGGCTCTTGTCAAATATGGCAGGGGCAGTAAGATTCGAACTCACGACACTCGGTTTTGGAGACCGATGCTCTACCAACTGAGCTATACCCCTATCATCATATCGCGTATATTTGATACACAAATCTGCACAATTAATCAAGAACTTTTTTACAAAAAGCCACATCCGTAAAAAAGAAGAGCCGCACCTCACGGCGAAGCTCTTCATGTGTTTAACTTAAATATGCAGGCGGCGCACCGAGCTGCATATATTTGCAGCCTTTTCGCACATCCTGCCGCCATGATAGTGCACATAACTCTGCAACTCGCGTTTATCCGCGGTCTTAGAAAATTCAATTTCCAAAGCATTGCGGAAACGCTGTTTGGAGTAGTACACTTTTCGCAACCCTTTCGGAACTTTCTGCAAGCGCCGTTCCTGATCGGGATTAAGATTGTATTTCTTCGCAAACATACCGAGAACCACGCGGTTATCGGTTGTTATCATATCATCCTGCACTTTCGGAGCAAACGGCTTAAACGAAAGTACAAAATAAATTTTTTCCCATTGTTTTGAATGGGTCAAATAAATTTCGCCGTCAATCGACAGGCCAAATTCTTTATACATCTCGGCAAATGCTTCAAACTCACCGTCGATGTATTGTCTTTCCTCATTAAAAGTTAGCATAACTTCAGAGTTTTAAGTGAATATTTTATTTAACTGTTCTCAAAAGCCATGAATTATTTTCAACATAAAGATATAACCGCACAATAACTCATTTTAGACAAAAACGATATCATAAGAGCAACAGTTTGTCAAAATATTTTATATTTTCCCAACAGAAAAAAGGAAAGGCTCTGAAGAATTTCAGAGCCTTTCCCCTAATTCGGAATATCTTCCGATCCTTGTTTCTTTACGTTTATTATTACTTCAGGATCTTCGATACGACACCCGCGCCTACCGTACGGCCGCCTTCGCGGATCGCAAAGCGCAGTCCTTCGTTCATCGCTACAGGGTGGATCAGTTTCGCAGTCATCCGAATGTTGTCTCCGGGCATAACCATCTCCGTTCCTTCCGGAAGTTCAATCGAACCCGTTACATCCGTCGTACGGAAATAAAACTGCGGACGATAGTTGCTGAAGAACGGCGTATGGCGGCCGCCTTCTTCTTTCGTCAGAATATAGCATTCGCACGTGAAGTCCGTATGCGGCGTTATCGTTCCGGGCGCTGCCAATACCTGTCCGCGCTCTACTTCTTCTCTCTTCGTGCCGCGCAGCAGAACACCGATGTTATCGCCGGCTTCGCCTTCGTCCAGAAGCTTGCGGAACATTTCAATACCGGTGCACGTTGTTTTCTGCGTCGGACGAATGCCGACGATTTCAATTTCGTCGCCGACATGCAGTACGCCGCGCTCTACACGACCGGTTACTACCGTACCACGGCCGGAAATCGAGAATACGTCTTCAATCGGCATCAGGAACGGTTTATCTTTCGGACGATCCGGCTGCGGAATGTAGCTGTCTACTGCCTTCATCAGTTCAATAATCGAATCATGGCCGATCTTCGGATCTCCGTTCTCCAATACAGCCAGAGCTGAACCTTTGATAATCGGAATTTCGTCCCCGGGGAAGTCATAGGATTTCAACAGGTCGCGGATTTCCATTTCTACAAGCTCCAGGAGCTCCGGATCATCTACCTGGTCTACTTTGTTCATGTATACAACCAGAGCCGGTACACCGACCTGACGAGCCAGCAGAATGTGCTCGCGCGTCTGCGGCATCGGGCCGTCAGCTGCCGATACAACCAGAATGGCACCGTCCATCTGTGCCGCACCCGTGATCATGTTCTTTACATAGTCCGCGTGACCCGGGCAGTCTACGTGCGCATAGTGGCGGTTCGGCGTTTCATATTCTACGTGCGACGTCGAAATCGTAATGCCGCGGGCTTTCTCTTCCGGAGCCTTGTCAATCTGATCATATGCGGTAAAGCTTGCGCCGCCCTCTTCTGCCAAAACTTTCGTTATCGCTGCCGTCAACGTCGTCTTGCCGTGGTCTACGTGTCCGATCGTTCCGATGTTGCAATGCGGCTTATTTCGCTCAAATTTCTCTTTTGCCATAGCTGTTTAATCCTAAGTTTAAGTTGTTAAGACATTTCTCTGGATATAAGGGGAAAAATTGGAGCGGGTGAGGGGAATCGAACCCCCGTCATAAGCTTGGAAGGCTTCTGCTCTACCATTGAGCTACACCCGCTTAATCAACCTCTTAATCAAGAGTTCCCGTATGGCTGCAAGAGTTAAATGGTGGAGGGGGATGGATTCGAACCATCGTAGACGTTCGTCGACGGATTTACAGTCCGTTGCATTTGACCGCTCTGCCACCCCTCCGATTTTAAAACTTCAGCCGGGATAGAGGATTTTATCATCCTTTTAGTTATTCACTAACACGCAAATAATAACATTTTTGCGCAACTGTCAACATCTTTTTTCCGATTTCGGCATTTATTTAGGATAAATTTTTTCAACAAGCGATAGCCAGCAGCTTTTTCTCCGTCTCCCGAACAGCCTCGGGAACGCCGACGTGAAACAAAATGCCCTCGTTGACGACAAAACCGAGCCGGCCGTTCTTTTCCGCCTTGTCAAACAAATCGCGCAGCGAAAATTTGCCGTCCGGGCTGTCGGCAAAAACGCGCGGATGTACGATTGAAACGCCCGTAAACCAATAGGGAAAACCTTTTTCCTTATTAACGTTACGCTGCGGCCGCCCCTGTCCGTCAAGACGGTAGTTGCCGATACCGCGGCCGTTGTCGCCGAAGATTTGTTCCATCGGATGCAGCAACAGCAAAATGTCATATTTTTCGCCGTCCCACTCGTCCAGCATCTGACACATAGCCGGCTTAAAACCGCGATCGACCCACAGCGTGTCGCTGTTCATGACAAAAAAGGCCTCGTTCCCCATCAGATGCAAAGCGTTTTTAATTCCGCCGCCGGTTTCCAAGGCTTCCTTTTCTTCCGAAAAAGCAATATTAAAATCCGTCCGCCCCGCCAGGTGCTCCTCTATCATTTTGCCCTTATAGCAGACATTGACCGTTACATCCTTGATTCCGACATCTTTCAGCTTGTCGAAATTATAGTCTATAAGCGCTTTGCCGTTTACTTCTATCAGCGGTTTCGGAAGACTGTCGGTCAGTTCGCCCATGCGCACGCCGCGGCCGGCAGCCAGTACAAAAGCTTTGCTTATCGGTTTGGATTCGGGAACCGTCCGCCGAGCCTCCGGCAAATTCTCGTCCAGCCAGCGCTTCAATACGGCAAATTTCGGATATTCAAGCGTTCTTTTCAGCAGTTCCAGCGCATGCGGTACATATTTGGCATACCATGGCTTTTTCGAAACGGTAATCAGGGTCGTAAAACGGCCGATGACCCGCATATGCCGCAGCAAAGCCAGAAAAGCATAAGCGTCTTCGAAGTCGTCCCGAACCACGCCGCTGATATTGGCAAAGAAATATTCCTTCATTTCCGCCGTCACTTCCGGCGCAATCACCCGGCGCTCGTCCTCAATCAGGCTGGCCAGGTCATACAACGACGGCCCCCACATTGCGTCCTGAAAATCAATAACGCCGCATTCGTTGCTGTTCGGAAGCAGCATGACGTTGTTGACATGATAATCCCACAGCACCAGCGACGACGGAACTTTTGCGCCCAGCGGCAGCAAACCGGCGATGATATCCAGAAACTCGCGTCGCTGCCGGTCGCTGAGCCCTTTTCCCAGTACGGCCGGCATATACCAGTCCAGAAACAGGCGAAAGTCTTTGACGATAAAGGCGTCGTCCATGTCTTTGACATAATCGGGACGCCGGGCATCCTTATAAATTTTCAGCAAAGCATCAACGGCCAGTTTAAAGACGGCCGCATCGTTTCTGCCGTCCAGAACTGCGGCAAAATCCCTGTCGCCGAAATCCTCCAGCAGCAAAAAGCCCTCTTCGGTTTTCTGCGCCAGAATTTCCGGCGCCCGTACGCCGATACCACGCAACAGGCTGTCAATTTTGACGAACTCGCGGATTTTCGTATACGGACTTTCGTCGTCCATCAGCACCGCCGTCGACCCGTCGGCCCGCACAACCCTGAAATATCTGCGCACCGAAGCGTCCGTTACCATGTCTTCCAGACGATATCCGGCAAGCCCGCAGTCTTTTTCCAGAAACGCCTTTATTCTTAATGCGCGCTGATTCTTTTCCATTGACCCTGTCTCCTTTACTGGCTATCATACTTTTTTATATAACCGATACCATTTAAATAAAGCTTAAAATCGGAGGTTTTATGAGTATAAAATACGTTGTTTTCGACTGGGACGGCACCTTGGCCGACACCTACCCGGTTATTTCCGCCGCCTATGACTACACTTTCGACACGCTCGGCCTGCCCCGCATTCCCTATGACGAAGTTAAACGCATTACCAGCACGCTTCAGAACAAAGACACTCTGGGCTGCATCTTCGGCGAACGCAAGCAGGAAGCCGCCGACGCTTACTACAGCTTCATCGGCAAACACCACGCCGCCGCTCTGGAAGCAATGCCCGGTGCCCGCAGCGTTTTGGAATACTGCCGGAAACACAATATTACCAGCATCCTGATTACCAACAAAAAAACGCTTTATGTTGCCGAAGAAATCGAAAAACTCGGTTTTTCCGAATTTTTTGACAAGGTCATTGCCGCCGGCGAATATGCGGAAGACAAACCGCACCCTCTGGCCACGCACGCCGCTTTTGGCGGGAAGCTTCCGCAGGCCGACGAAATACTGGTTTTGGGCGACGGCGAAGCCGATTTTCAAACCGCGGCAACCTATGCGCATGACAACCGAAAAGCTTTTTGCGTCATCTATGACCCCAAACGCAAATACAAGGGCAGCGAGCCTGACCGCAAAATTGACGACCTGCGGCAGGTCATTGAGATTATCGGAGAATGCAATGACTGAAAACCGCAACCCCGATACGGTCGACATTGATTTGATGGATTCTCTCGAAATAGCCCGAAGCATAAACCGCGAAGACACAAAAGTTGCGGCGGCCGTAAGCCAGGTTCTGCCCGATGTCGCCCGTGCCATAGACCTTGCTGCCGAAGCTCTCCGCAGCGGCGGCCGGCTTGGCTACTTCGGCGCCGGCACCAGCGGCAAAATCGCCATACTTGACGCTACCGACTGTCCGCAGACTTTCGGCATCGACGAAAACCTGATTCAAAGTTTCATCGCCGGCGGCGACGAATGTATCCGCGCTTCGGTCAACGGCGCGGAAGACAATGCCGAACTGGCCGTCAAAGACCTTGAAACTTTCAATGCCGGCGCCGGCGACGTTGTTGTCGGCATTTCGGCCAGCGGCAATCCCGCCTATGTCGTGTCCGTGCTTGCAGAAGCCCGGCGCCGCGGTGCCAAAACCGTTGCCGTCACGTCCAATCCGCAGGCAAAATTCAAACCCTATGCCGACGTCTTTATCAATCCGCTCGTCGGTTCTGAGGCCATTGACGGCTCCTCGCGAATGAAATCGGGTTCCGCTCAGAAAATGATTCTCAACATGATATCCACCGGAGCCATGATTCGGCTCGGAAAAACCTACGAAAACCTGATGATTGATGTCAATGTCAGCAACGAAAAGCTTTATCGACGGGCCTTGGATATGATTGAGCGGATTACCGGAGTAAACCGCGGTGTCGCCGAAAAATGTCTTCTTGCCGCGGACAAAAATGTAAAAACCGCCTGTGTCATGGCCGCAATGAATTGTCTGCCCGCCGAAGCCGAAAGGCTTCTGGCGCAAAACGACAGTTCTCTGCGCAAAGTCATTCAGCAAGGAAAAGAAAATGTCTAAAAAATTCTCAGTACCGACAGCAGCCAAAACGCCTCTCATTCTTTACGGGCGCCATGCCGTAACCGCAGCCCTCGCCAATCCCGAACGCAAAATTGCCAAACTGCTCTGCACGGCCGAGAACGCGCCCGAGGCAAAAAAAATCTGTGCGGCGCGAGGCCTGCCCGAAGCCGCGGTCAACATCGTCGACCGTCGGGAAATTGACCGCATTCTGCCCCGGGATGCCGTTCATCAGGGTTTTGCGCTCTATTGCTCGGAACTTCCCGAATATTCTTTGGAAGACATCTGCATTCTGGCCGCAGACAAACCGGACTGCCATCTTCTGATTCTTGACCAGGTAACCGACCCGCAGAACATCGGCGCCGTCATCCGTTCCTGCGTCGCTTTCGACACGCTGGCGCTGATAATGCAGGACAAAAATGCGCCGGCCGAAACCGGAGCCATGGCAAAAGCCGCGGCCGGCACCATTGAATATCTGCCCGTTTGCCGGGTTACGAATCTTTCCCGCGCCGTCAACCGCCTGAAAGAGGCCGGCTTCTGGACAGTCGGAATGGACGGCTACGCGCAGACAACCATCGACAAAATGAACAAAGGCGGAAAAATAGCCATCATTATGGGATCCGAAGGCAAAGGCATGCGTCGTCTGGTTGAAGAAAGCTGCGACATGACGGTCCGCCTGCCCATCTCCGGCCGGGTTGAAAGTCTCAACGTTTCGACGGCCGCCGCCATTGCCCTCTACGAAGTCAGTAAAAAATAGTTATTATTAATTAACCATCTTCGATTATATTAATGACAATTTCAGGGAGAAAAAACATGGTTAAAAAACTCATTTTCACACTTATCGTTATCGCCGCGGTCGTTTTCATTTCCTTTCGCCTCAACAATCCCGGCGACGATCGGGTTTCATCGCCGGCAGAACCGTCCTTTGCGGCTGAGGTTCTGTCTGCGCTGGAGCAGAAAAAGGCCGCATCGGTTGTTATTTTGGCCTATAACAGCCCGGCCGACATTCGCAACGCCGACAAGGTTATCGCCGCGCTTGACGGCCGAAAGATAAAGGTTCTCGCTTATGAAATCTATAACGAAAACACCAGCCCCGCCCGTCTGGCCGAAGTTGCCCAAGCCGGTGGCGAACCTGACGTTTTCTATGCCAACGGCAAACTGATAGCACCTGCCGAAATCGACGCTTTCATCAAATCGGAACTCGGCTGGCGCAAAAATTCCGACGGCAAAAAATAACCAAAGGAGACCTGCTTTGCCAGCCGCCATAGAAATCAGGCATCTGACCAAAGATTACGGAAATCTCAGGGCAGTCGACGACTTGAGCTTCACGGCCGCTGCTGGAGAAATCATCGCCCTTTTGGGGCCGAACGGCGCCGGCAAATCAACTCTGATGAACATGATAACCGGCTATCTTGCGCCCTCTTCCGGAGACATTTTCATCCTCGGCCGCAACATCCGCGACAACCCGTTGTCCGCCAAGGCTTCGGTCGGCTTCCTGCCGGAGGGCGCGCCGTTGTATCCGGACCTGAGCGTCAGGGACTTTCTGCGCTATATGGCCGAATTGCGTGGGTTGCCCGCAGCGCGCATTGCCGAGGCGGCGGAAACAGCCAATGTTACGCAGGTTATGCAACAGAAAATCGAAACGCTTTCCAAAGGATATCTGCGCCGCGTCGGCTTTGCTCAAAGCATTTTGAGCAATCCGCCGGTGTTGCTGCTTGACGAACCGACCGACGGTCTCGACCCCAACCAAAAGGCCCACATTCGCAGTCTGATTAACCAAATGGGACAGGAAAAAACCATTCTCATTTCGACCCACCTGTTGGAAGAAGCTGAAACCGTCTGCAGCCGGATCATTCTTATGAACCGGGGCAAAATCATGGCTGACGGCAGCTGTGCGGAAATCATCGCCCGCAGCGGCGGCAAAACGCTGGCCGAAGCTTTCCGCAAACTGACCGTTTCCGAGGAGGAAAACTGATGAACAAGCTGTTTGCGGTTGCCAAAAACGAACTCCTGCGTTACTTCATCTCGCCGCTGGCTTACGTCTATCTGATAGCCTTTCTGCTGCTCAACGGTTCCTTTGCCGTTTATTTCGGCAGTTTCTTTGAACGCGGCTCGGCCGACCTGTCGTCTATGTTTGCCTTTCAGCCCTGGCTTTACCTTCTGTTTATTCCCGGCATTTCCATGCGGCTGTGGAGCGAGGAGTTTCGTGCCAAAACCGTCGTCCAGATTATGACCATGCCGGTTCCTGTGTCTGCTTTCGTCTGGGGAAAGTTTTTTGCCGCCTGGACATTCTGCGCTCTGGCACTGTTTCTGACCTTTCCGTTTTGGATTACCGTCAACATTCTCGGCACGCCCGACAACGGCGTCATTGCCCTGAGTTACGCAGGCAGTTTTGTCCTCGCCGGCTGCATGCTCGCCATTTCGCAGACCATGTCGGCACTGACCAAAAACCAGGTTATCGCCCTGGTGCTTTCCGTTGTCGCCAATCTGGCTTTTTTTCTGAGCGGACTGGAATACATACTGGCCTTTGTCAGGCTGTTTTTGCCGCTGGCCGCCGTCGATATGATTGCTTCGTTCAGCTTTCTTACCCATTTTGACGCCATATCCCGCGGCCTTCTCGAACTGCGCGATCTCATTTTCTTCGTTTCGCTGATTCTGCTGTTCAATTTTACCACCGTTCTGATTGTCAGTTTCAAAACCGCCGGAACCGCCGGATGGCTTAAGTCAACGTCGCGGAGCTATTATATTTTTGCCTTTTTCTGCCTGTTGCTCGGTTTCGCCGGGCTCAACCTGCTCGCCAACAACCTTACCCGCGGCATATCCGCCGATTTTACCGAAGAAAAAATCTTTACCCTTACCGACACCACAAAAAACACGCTCCGCTACCTGCCCCGGCCGATAACTGCAAAACTCTACTATTCCCCGGTTTTGGGCGAACGCAACCCAGACCTGCGCCTGATGTTTGACAAAGTCCGCCTGCTGCTTCGCCAGTATGCCGCGCTGTCCGGCGGCCGTTTTGCCTACCGGATTTACAATCCCGAACCGCTTGACGAAATCGAAGACAGAGCCATTGCCGCCGGCCTGCAACCGCTGCCGGTTGCCGACCTCAACGTCAATGCCTTTTTCGGTCTGACGCTAACCGATTCGGTTGACAATCGTCAAACCATTCCGTTTTTCGCCCTGGAGAGACAGAACTTTTTGGAACAGGATATTACCCAGAAAATATTCGAACTTACACATCCCCGCAAAAAACTCGGCATCATTACCACGCTGCCGGTCTTCGACACCGTCATCAACAACAACGTCGTCAGCCAGGAATGGCAGATTATCAAACAGCTCAAAGAGCTTTACCGAATAAAGCACATCAAAACCGCGGAAGACTTCCCCGACGATCTTGACGTCCTGATGATAATCAACCCGCAGAATCCCGACGAGAATTTGACCGGCAAAATCAAACGTTATTCCCTCGACGGCGGCAAAGTGCTGCTTATTCTCGACAACGCCGCCGAAGCGCCGCGCATTTTCTCGCCGGTCAACCATGAATACGTTCCGTCATATCCCGGCGAACTGGCCGGCTTCTGGGGTATCCGCTTCCGCAACGATGCCGTCGTCGCCGATTTGGACAACTCCATAATGGTCGATGCCACCAAAGACTATAAAAACAACCCGTCCTTTACCCGCGACGTGGTTCAGTTTATCCTGACCGAGAAAAACGTCAATCCGAAGGCGCCGGAGGTTTCCAAACTTAAGAACCTTCTTTTTTCCTCCGCTTCAGAAATCGAACCGGCGGCACCGGACATCATTTTCGAACCGCTGATAATCACTTCGCCCAACGCCGCATACCTCGACGTCTCGGCAGTTTACCAAAACGTCAACCCCGGCGACATTCTCCGCAGCTTCCGCTCGGACAATACACCGAAGGTCATCGCCGCGAAAATCAAAAGCGGCCGCGCTGACCGCCCCTTTGAACTTATTGCCGTCGGCGATTCCGACTTTCTCTACGATTCGTTTTGGACCAGTTCGGTCAAACTGCTGGATGGTAACTTTGCCGTGCCGGTCATGGACAACGGCAACTTTGTTCTTAATGCGCTCGAAAGTCTGAGCGGCGGCGACAACCTCATCGGCCTGCGCGGCAAATCGGCCAAGGTCAGACGATTTGAAGACGTCGAAAGAATCCGGCGCAACGCGCAGCTTGACTTTAAGGTTAAAGAGAACGAAATCATCGAACGCATCAATCGAACCAAAACCGAACTTCAGGAAATCTGGGGCAAAAAAGACTTCGAACGGCGGCAGACCTTTACTGCGGACGAATTATCCCTGATTGCCGGCATTCGCAAACGTCTGGACGCCGAAAGAAAAGAACTCGGCGAAATCCGCCGCACGCTTAACGCCGAAATCAACGCCATCGACACATGGGTAAAAATTGCCAACATCTACGCGGTTCCGCTGTCCATATTGGCCGGACTGCTGCTGTCGGCATTTTTCTCCCGCCGCAGACGGCCGGGAAGCTCTTTCCGTTTCAACGAAAAACTCGGCAGGATTCTTGCCGCTTCCCTGCTTTTGCTCGGATTGGGCGTTGCATCGGTCTATCTGACCGAAGACCGCCAAATCGAAGCTTATGAAAACAAACCCGTCTTCGCCGGACTTGATAAAAAAATCAACGACGTCCGGCATATAACTCTCCAAAACAACAGCAATATCCTTGAGTTTTATCTTGACGGTGACAACTGGAAACTGAAAGGACATGAAATTTTTCCGGTTTATCAGGAGCGGCTTCGCAGCTTCTTGAGCGCAATGCTGGAAGCCGTTTATTATGAGAAGAAATCCGACCGCGGCGAAGATTTGGGCAAATTCGGACTGGCGCCGCTGGGTGTCGCCGGTACGCCCAATATCCGCATTGAACTGCAGGATGCGGACGGAAACAGCCTGACGGCCTTCAACGTCGGCCGCTATGATCTGGACGTCGGCCGCGGAGCTAAAGCCGCCTATATCAAGTTTGACAACCGTTTCCAGGTCTGGCTGATTGCCGCCGACTTCATTGATCTTGAACCTGTCTGGCAAAACTGGACTTACAGTTCGCTCTGGAACCTGCGTTTCGGACGGCTGGCCGCCGTAAACGGCCAAACGGACGCCGGCCTGCTGGCCAATCTGGCCCGGATAATGCTGAACACCTACTTTACCGGTGAAGCGCCCGAAAAAACAAATGCCGAAAAAATGTTCGGTTTCACGCTGGACGCCGAGAACGGAAACCGTGTCGATTTGAAATTTTATCGCGAGAAAGGCCGCTATTATGTCGTTTACGATTTCATCGGCACAATCAACGGAAAACATTTGCAAACTTTCGCTGACGGCACTAAAAATAAGTTTTTTGAAATAACTGCCGAAGATATGGAGAAAATACAAAATGCCCTTAAGTCAGGAAGAAAGCAGAAAACTTAAAAAAACGGCCACCGCCGCCAGCGTCGCGCTGGCCGTCAGCCTCAGCCTTCTCAAGATGTTCGGCGCCCTTTACACCGGTTCGCTGGCCGTGCTCTCGTCCATGATTGACAGCCTTGCCGACATTTTCGCGTCTTCAGTCACTTTTATCGCCGTCAAAATATCCTCCCAGCCGGCCGATTCCAATCACCGTTACGGTCATGGCAAAGCCGAGGCCATTTCGGCGCTTATTCAGTCGGCTTTTGTCGCCGGTTCCGGCATTTTTGTCATGTATGACGGCATCAGCCGCTTTATTACGCCGGTAAAGGTTGAACAAACCGGCATCGGCATAGCCATCATGCTGATCAGCCTGTTCGGCACGCTGGCGCTGATCGCCTTTCAAAAATACGTTACCCGGCACACCGCTTCACAGGCAATTGAAGCCGACAGCGCCCACTATACCGTCGACGTCGCAACCAACCTCTCCATCATCGTCACGCTTGTTGTCGTCAAGTTTTTGGGTTGGAGTTGGTTTGATACGCTGACCGCCTTTGCCGTTTCCGCCTATCTGTTGTACAACGCCTACAAACTGGCGCGCGACGCCGTCGGACTGCTGACCGACCGGGAGCTTGACAACGAAATTCGCCTGAACATCAAAAAAATCGTCCTCGGCCACGATTTTGCCCACGGCATCCATGACCTGCGCACCCGCGACCTCGGCGGCGAATATATGTTCGAATTCCATTTGGAACTGGATGGCGCCCTTTCTCTGTATCAGGCGCATGACTATACCGACGAGGTTGAGAAAGCGCTGCTCAAGGCTTATCCGAATGCACAGATAATCATTCACGAAGATCCGGCCGGTATCGACGAAGACCGTCTCGACCGCAGGATCCGCTGTGCTAATCCCGAAGCCACCGATTGTCTGCTCTGAAACGAAACAAGGCGGAACCAACGTTCCGCCTTGCAAACTTTTAATCCGACCGCTTTTCAATTACAGCCGCAGCGTTTTTTAAACCATCTCTTTCCACGGGCTTCCAGTCCCGCCTTATGCCGGTAAAAAACCCTTTCAAGCATTGGCAGACAGCTGTCGTCAATGCTTTCAAAATTAAGCGCCAGCAGACAGAAAGCGCAATGCACCGCATACGAATAGTTTCGCCGAGCCAAAACTGCCAGCAAATCTTCCGTTTCGGCAGCGCACGAGTACCCGCTGGAACCGTAATAAAATACCACGGCCAGCGCACCCAGCTCCTCAAACAAACCTCGCGAAGCATATTCCAGAATACACAAGGCCGTTTCCTTACGCACTTTTTCAAGCAAAGGGGCATTTTCAAAACGATTTTCCGCCAATTGCCGATTCTTTTTCGGATCATCATAAATTTCCCGAAAAGATTTCATATCCGCTTCCGGTATATCTTTTAAAAACGGCATCGGAATTACCATGCCGTGCATGGCCTTCCACAGCTCAAGCTGCATTTCTTTCTTTGTCATAGTTCAGATATTTAATAATAAACAATCAATTAACGGACAGTTCCAAACAGGAACCGTCCGCATAATTAAAAAAATTTAACCAAGTGCGACCAGCAAACCGTTGTGCTTTTCCAACGCCTGATAAAGCAACGGCAGCAGGTCTTCGCTCATCAGGTCAAACCTGAACGCCACGAGGCAAAAACCCCAGTAAACGTCATAATCGGCAGAAACGTCCGCCTGTTTCTTCAGCATGTCTCCCAACACTTGCGAGAAGTCAAGTTTTGTATGCGTAACATACAGGGCGTCAGCCAACTGCGCAAGATAAGGACGCTTGCAAATATTCGCTTCGTTGCGAATAAAATTGGTCAGTTCGTCCTTCCAACAAAACTTCACTTCGGCAAAATCCCTGCCCTGCAAAAACTCAAGCGCCGACAAATCCAAACCGTCTTCCGGAAATATCTCATTCCAAAAAGCCTGATAACCCGACAAGGTCGTATCATTCGCAATCAGAAGATACTTTTGTTTCGGGTCTTCGTAAATTTTTCTGAACTTGTCAAACAGGTCATCGCCTGCATCATAGCGAATATCCGCCATCACACTGTTAGGAATAATCCGTCCGTGCATCATGTTGAATAAATCCAACCGTGCCTTTTGCAACTTATCCATAAGCTAAAAACTTTAGTTAAACATAAAAAAATACATATCTTGTATAAAAATACATTCGCATAAACATAAAATTTTGAACCATTACCATAAGTCTTTTGTCCATCTTTGTCAACCACTGTTTTCTCTTCAAAACGCGTAAAAAAAGGGCGGAAAACTCGTCCGGGACAAGCCCTTTCGAATTTTCCGCCGCTCTTTTTTTAATGGACGAGCGTATAAAACTCAGTCTACTTTCTTCGGCTCAATACGCATTCCGTAGAACGATCTGTATACGAAATACAAACCGATGAGGAAAAACGCGACGCCAAGTCCGACGGATACGCAGCGCGGCGCAGCGACAGCCATCTCGACCGCCAGCAGACCGAACAGCGTCGTGAACTTGATAATCGGATTCAGAGCCACCGAAGAGGTGTCCTTATACGGATCGCCGACCGTATCGCCGACAACGGCAGCCGCATGCAGCGCAGAACCTTTTTCATGCAAATCGACTTCAACCACTTTCTTGGCATTGTCCCAGGCACCGCCGGCATTTGCCATATACAGAGCCTGAAACAGACCAAAGACCGCTATCGAAATCAGATAGCTGGCAAACAACGTTGCATTAAAGCAGGCAAAGGCAATCGTAAACGAGAAGATGACGATGAAAATGTTCAGCATGCCTTTCTGCGCATAAATCGTGCAGATTTTGACCACGCTCTTGGAATCCTCAATCGACGCTGCCTTGTTGGTATCCAGCTTGATGTGCTCCTTAATGTAGTTGACCGCGCGATAAGCACCGGTCGAAACCGCCTGCATTGAAGCGCCCGAGAACCAGTAAATGACCGTGCCGCCCAGAATCAAGCCGAACAGAACATTCGGATCCAACAGGTTCAGCTGCAGATTCAAAAGCAGAATGATTGAGAAAATCATTGTCGTTGCGCCGATAACCGCCGTGCCGATAAGCACCGGTTTGGCCGTCGCTTTAAACGTATTGCCGGCAGAATCGTTTTCTTCCAGCAGCTGTTTTCCCTGCTCAAAGTTCGGTTTAAAGCCGTATTCTTTCTCAATTTCCTTATCAATGCCCTTCACGCCCTCAATCTGCGACAGTTCAAATACGGACTGTGCATTGTCGGTAACCGGCCCGTAGGAGTCGACGGCAATCGTAACCGGCCCCATGCCGAGCATGCCGAAAGCAACCAGACCGAACGCAAACACCGTCGGATATACCATATAGGCATCCAGGCCGGTGCGGGCGGTAAAGAAGGCGATAACCATCAGGCCGACCATGACCATACCCTGCCAGAAGGCGGAGAAGTTACCGGCAACGATACCCGAAATAATGTTCAGGGAAGCGCCGGCTTCACGGCTGGCGTTGACGATTTCGTCAACATGCTTCGATTTCGAAGAAGTGAAGATTTTGGTAAATTCCGGAATCAGTGCCGCGGCCAGCGTACCGCAGGAGATAATGACCGAAAGCTTCCACCACAGGTCGGCACCCATGTCGCCGATCATTACGTAGGAAACGCCGAACGTAACCAAAATCGACAGGATTGAGGTCAGCCAGATCAGGCTTGTCAGCGGCGTTTCGAAGTTAAAGGCGGCTCTGTTGCCGAAGATCATCTTCGAAGCCTTGTTGTTAATCAGATACGAAACGACCGAAGTGATAATCATCAGTACGCGCATCGCAAAAATCCAGACAATCAGCCGAGCCTGAATATCAATGCCTCCGGCCATCAGGGTCAGATCGCCGTTCGGCGCATACATCATGCCCGCGGCCAGAACGATAAAACTGATGAGGGCCACGCCGGTTACGCCGTAGGTCTCAAAACCGTCAGCGGTCGGGCCGACGGAGTCGCCGGCATTGTCGCCGGTACAGTCGGCAATCACGCCCGGATTGCGCGCATCGTCTTCGTCAATTTTGAAAATGATTTTCATCAGATCGGCGCCAATGTCGGCAATCTTCGTAAAGATGCCGCCGCAGATGCGCAACGCCGAAGCGCCGAGCGATTCGCCGATGGCAAAGCCGACGAAGCAGGCGCCGGCGCTTTCCCTGTCGACAAACAGCAGGATGGCAATCATCATAATCAATTCGACACAAATCAGCAGCACGCCGATAGACATGCCGGAACGCAGCGGCAGGCTCATAACCGAAAACGGTTTTGCCTTCAGGGAGTCAAACGCCGTGCGCGAATTGGCGTAGGTGTTGATTCGCATGCCGAACCAGGCTACCGAGAACGAACCCAGAATACCCAGAATTGACCAGCCCAGAATGGTCAGAACCTTCGGCAGCGGCGTCGCGTTCAGATAAAAGAAATAGTAAAAAATGCAGGCGGCAATGAAAACTTCCAGCAGCACCAGAAGCTTAGCCTGCTGCTTCATATAGGTCTTGCAGGTTTCATAAATGGTTTCCGACACGTTCAGCATCAGCTTGTGCGCCGGCATTCCCTTGATTTTGACAAATTCATAAAATCCGAAAAGCATACCCAGAACACAGATACCCATGCCGTAAAGCAGGAGCTGCGAACCGGTCGTGGCATAACCCCAGATATTGTAGCTGACATCCAGCATCGGAATGTTCAGGTCAATTTCGGAAGCAGCCGCACCCTGAATCAGGGCCGTCATAACCAGCAGGGTCATCAACATAACGCTGCCGATTTTCTTACATGCTGTCATATCCTTATCCTTAAAAAGTTAATACAAAAGTTGATAAAATTAGCTTATCGCCCGAAAACGAGAGTTGCAAGCGCTAAGTTAAATTATGGCCAAAAGTCTAATCCCGGAATCTAAAGAATCGGTTAAGATTCTTGATGTGATTCGGTTTCCGCCGATTCGCCCCGCGGTGGATATAAGATTTTTTTTGCTTTAAAAACCAAAAGCAGCTCCGCCGGAACCCCGGAGGAACTGCTCAAAGTCCTAAAAACCGAAATCATACCGACGCCGGACAGACATAACTTTCGCTTTCGAGAACGTCGACGGCCTTTTCATATTCCTTGCCGCCTTCGCTCAGGACAATCGTAAACTCTTCGACAACGCCTTTCTGCGGACAGCCGTTCAGAACCGAAAGCATTGCTTCCACCATTTCGGCCTGCGACAGAGGACAATTCCCGCCCAGACGAAAATCCGGAACCGCCAGCGTCGTCAGCTTAAATTCCAGCGCCTTGACCAAAATATTGGCAACCGCCGTCTTCAGCTGCAGCAAATACGTTTCCTTGTCGCCGGGTTCCATTGCCGAATGAAACAGATACTTTGCATTGCCGCCGCCCGGTGTCGTAACGACGCATCCGGGCTTCAGCCGCGTCTTTTTCGAATACGCTTCAAAAGACTTCAGTCCGTCTTCGGCACCGCAGTACACCAGTCTTCTGGTCAGCGCCGTATCGGCAATTTTGTTGCAAAACTCGGGCACCACCAGCGCGGCCGTGGTAATTTTGGTAATGTCGCCGCACAAAACCTCAACGGCAACGTCATTGACTTTTTTCATGTTACTTAAAATTTTATAATTATACATCAGAAAATACTTAATCAAAATCCCGGACAAAATATCATATTTTTCAGCCGCCCGCAATTAAAAACGCCGTATAAAAGCAAATTTTTTGTAGAAAAGAAAACAATAAAATGGCATAATCTTAATTTGAGATTAGAATACTGGCTGATAATGGAAAGGAAGAAAGAACTATGAAAAAACTGTTAGCAATGGGTTTAATGCTTTTGGTTTCCGCCTGCGCTTCCGAACCGCAGCCGCTGCCCCAGCCAAAGGAAACCTATCCCTACGGCATGACCGAAAAGGAATGGAACGAACTGTCGATTAAAGACAAGGCCCGCATCCGCCGCGACTTTTATTTCTACGAAAAAGGCACTATCAGCTTTGTCGACCCGCAAATGGAGGTCGAAGGCAAAAAAGAAGTTGTTCCCTACAATATTCGCAGTCAGGCTTCGGCGCCCAAACCAATTGTTGAAAAATAAAAAAAGCCGCTCATCCGAGCGGTTTTTTTATTTATTCGCCACGTCGCATATTTTCTTCCCAACGGTCGGCCTGCTGATAAAATGCGATTCCCTCTTTCAGGTTTTCGTCCACGGTTTTCGGGTCGGCGTCGCCCGGCTCGTATGAAAAGCGGCGAACCGGTTTCAAAATCACGTTCACGCCGTTCTTTACATACCCGACTTTCTGATAATTGCTGACAAAAAAACGCGGCTCATAATCCGCCGACAGCGCATCCTGCCCGTAAAAACGGCTGTCATAGTCAAAATTCAACAGCCCGAGCAGCGTCGGCAAAACGTCAATCTGACTGACCGGCATGTCGATTCGCCGCGCTTTGACCAGTTTCGGCGCATAGATGATAAACGGAATATGATGCCCCTCAAGACTGATTTCCTCCTTGCCTGCCGCCCCGGCCGTATGATCGGCCACAAACACGAACAGGGTATTGTCAAACCAGGGTTTCGATTTGGCCTCTTTCACAAACTGTCCGACGGCATAGTCGGCATATTTCACGCCGCCGAGCCGCCCGCCTTTCTCGGACGGAATGTCTATCCGCCCATCCGGATAAGTGTACGGCCGATGATTGGAAATCGTCAGCAGCACGGTCAAAAACGGCTTGCCCGCCGCATAGGACTTGTCCGCTTCGCGAATAACCTTGGCAAAAGCGTCTTCGTCCGCCGCCCCCCAGGCGTTGGCAAAAGTAACCTCGTCCTTGTCCCATACCGTGCGGTCAACAACCTGAAAACCGTTATGGCCGAAAAAATAGTTCATATTGTCAAAATACCCGTAGCCGCCGTAAATCCATTTATTGTCATATCCCTTTTCCGCAAAAACCGAACCGATATTAAACAGGTTTTCGTTTTTCTGGCGGCGGACAATCGACATTCCGGGCAGCGGCGGCACCGACAGCGTTACCGCTTCGATTCCCCGCACCGAACGCGTACCGGTTGCATAGGCATTGCTGAAAAACAGCCCCTCGCGGGAAAGGCGGCTCAGATTCGGCGTAATCTCGGGCATGCCTTCCGGCTGATTCTCGTCCAGATACTTGGCGCTCATGCTTTCCATCAATACCACAATCACATTGGCCCGGTTCTCCGGCCGATACGAACCGATATGCCGTGAAATTCCCTTTTCCGGCGCTAGAAAACGAACATTCGGCGCGGCAAACTTTTTATGCAGAATTTTCAGATTCTCGCGTACGTCCTGCACCGGATAAAAACTGGCATAATCCAGCTCGTTTTTCAAAAAGGCCGAAAACAGGCTGTAGGTTCCGTTTTTGGAAATTTCTGCATTGTAAAAATTCCGGTTTGCTTCCAAATTTGCCATATCGACAAACCGGTACGCTGCCAGACACAACAGCGCATAAACGGCGGCGGCAGATAATCGGCAGCGCGGCCCGCAGCCTCCGGAAGCCGGAAAAAGAAACCGCTTCGTAAGCCAAACGATTGCCGCCGTTGCCGCCAGCAGCGCCGACAAAATCAGATTAACCGGATACGACTGATAAATGTTGGCAATAACCTCGTTGGTATAAACCAGATAATCGACGGCAATAAAGTTGAACGCTGCCGAAAATTCATCCCAGAACACAAAAGACGCAGTCTTCTCAAACAACAGCGCAAACACAAAAGACGCATACATAAACACCGTCACGGCACGGTCAAGTTTTCCGTTCCGGCGCGCCGCGGGCAGCGCCAGCAAAAACAGCATATAGGGAATAAGCATATACAGCGTGGCTATAGCCGTCGTCAGCAACATCACGCCGAAAGTTTTCAAAAGTTCGGCTGCGGCAAAATCCGGCTTATCGGCCTCAAATGCCATCAGTCCGGTTTTATAAAGCAGTTCCAGCCCGATGCTGAAAACACCGAAAGGCAAAAGCCTGCGCAAAATATACATCGATTTCTCCCGGCAGATACGCAACTTGTTTGCTTATACTACAGAGATATTAATTTGAACAGTCGGAAAATAAAACTTTCGCAGACTTCGTCTTGTTGAAACCCGGAAAGCCGGTGTTATATACAAACCAGCATAATCTTTCGGGAGAAAAAAAGATGTTCACACTAAGACCTGCCAACGAACGCGGCCATACGCAAATCGGCTGGCTCGACAGTTATCATACCTTTTCGTTCAGCGGCTATTATGACCCGGAGCACATGGGATTCGGCGTCCTGCGCGTTATTAACGACGACGTTTTCGCGCCCGGCACCGGTTTCAACATGCACCCCCACGCCAACATGGAAATTATAAGCATCGTCCTTGACGGCGAGCTTGAGCACAAAGACAGCATAGGGCAAAAAGCGCTGCTCAAACCGGGCGATATCCAGAAAATGTCGGCAGGCACCGGCGTTTATCACAGCGAACTAAACGCCTCGGCGGACAAGCCTCTGCATTTTCTGCAAATCTGGATTCTTCCCGACATCGAAGACATTAAGCCGACCTATGGCCACAGGCATTTTACCGAAGACGACATGCTTAACCGTCTTTGCTGCGTCGCCACGCCGGACGGCCGCCACAACTCTTTTATCATTCAGCAGAATTGCGAAATCCTCCGCACCCTGCTTCAGGAAAATGCCGAAATCGTCTACAAACTTGAACCGAACCGGAAATACTGGCTGCACGTCGCCCGGGGAAGCCTGGTTCTCAACGGACAAATAATGGTTGCCGGCGACGGCATGGCCGTTGAAGACGAGAATGCAACCTTGCAGCTGCGCGGGGTCGACGCAGAATCAGACTTTCTGCTCTTCAACCTGCCGAAATAACGCAACTTCTCGGGAGAAAAAATATGATTACGGGAAAAATTAACGAACCGGTAAAAGTCCGCGACTACTCCGACCAGAATTTTACCCCCGACGACGAAAAGGACTTTGAGGTTAAAACTCTGCGCGAAGAACGGCTGATTGACACCGTTCCGGAACTTGACGAACTTTTTGAGCAGGACATGTACAACCTCGGCAATGCCGACGACCTGCCGGACAGCGACCGTACACTCGACTGCCAAACCCGCGGTATCGACAGGCGCATGTGCTTCGGCAAAGATACCAAACCCGAAATTATCGTCGACTGACCGCCGGAATTTCTTCGTTGCAAAATAGAATTTTGCCTCTATAATCACTCCTGTTATCAGAAACGGTTAAGCTGATAACGGAGTGTCGAAGCTCATCAAATAGAACCGTAATAACCTCCTGTAAGGGAGGATGGTGCGATATAAGCCGCTTTGCGGACGAATCAGCACACTGTCTATTTGCAGCTTCGAACTCCTCCCACCTTACTCAAAGTAAGGTGGTTTTGTTTTACGACAAAACATTAGAAGGAGTCGGACATCATGTCATTTGAATACAACCCGCGTACGGAAAACCCGCGCCGCATTCTGCGCCGCCGCCTGGGTCTGCAACTCTTTGCCCGGCGGCACGACCAGCAGCTGACCTTGGAATACGTCGCCCGCCGTACAGGCCTTAAAGCGGAAGTAATCGACCGGATAGAAATCGGCAAAGGCAACGTTGCATGGGGCGATTTGCTGGCGCTGATAGATTTTTACGGCTGGCGCTTTGATTTCAACCCCGAAAAGGACGAAAAAACGGTCTGACCGGCGTTTCAGTTACTCAAACTCTACGACAACAATCTCCGGCCGGCAGTTAAAACGCACCGGCAGCAGACTGGTACCCAGCCCCCGGCTGACCAAAAGCCTTTTGCCGTTTTCCGCCGTCAGCCCGCCCTCATACCTTTTGCCGAAAACGGACGGTACCAGCAGCGCCCCCAGCCAGGGCAGCGCCACCTGTCCGCCGTGGGTATGTCCGGCCAGCGTCAGCGCCGCCCGCTCCGGCACCTGCGGAAATATGTCCGGCGAATGGGTTATTACCAGAACCGGATTGCCGGCATTTTCCAACGCCCTGTGCACATCCGGCCGCCGCATGTTGCAATCGGCCAGCCCGGCCAGCCAAAAACTGCCGCCCGAACGGTCAATCCGCCGATTCTCGTTTTCCAGAACTTCAATGCCGTGTTTTTGCAAAACGTCGGCAATCCGCACCCCGTCCCGCCGCCAGTCGTGATTGCCCAGCACCGCATAAACTCCGAGCGGCGCATGCAGCTCTGCCAGTATCGGCGCAATCTTTTCAATCGGCATACTTTTCTCAAAACGGCGTCCCTTGACAAAATCGCCGCCGAGCAGAATCATGTCCGCTTGCTGCGCGGCAATTCTGCCGACGATTTTCCGCAGCCGCCGCTCATGCCCCGGCGCCGCATGGAAGTCGCTGGCAAAGACGATTTTCAGCCCCGCCAGCTCCGGCTGCCGAATGCAGTAAACCGAAGTTTTCAGCAGTTTCGGTTCAATTCCGAACCCCCAGAGCAGCGCCGCCGCGCCCAACATAACCAATATGACCGGAATACTTATCATTTCGTCCCAAATAACAGATGACTTTTTGCGGCGGAAACCGCATAATGCTTTTGTCACTATAACAGAAAAATACGGAGCCGCAACCATGAAAACCGCACTTATCCTGCACGGGATCTGCCCCGAAGAAGAATTTTTCTTTTCCAAATACCCGTCACCTTCCAATGCCTGGTGGCTGCCCTGGTTGCAACAGCAGTTTCTGCGCGCCGGCTGGCAGTGCCAGACGCCGGAACTTCCGCATCCTTACCGCCCGTCCTATGCCGAATGGAAAGAAACTTTCGAATGTTTCAAACCCCAAAAGCTTTCTCTTCTCGTCGGGCACAGCGCCGGTGGTGGATTCGCCATAAAATATTTGCAGGAACACAAACTCAAACTTGAAAAACTCATTTTAGTCGCCCCCTGGCTGGACCCGGAACGGGAATTTGACGACTTTCTGCAAACCGACCTCAAACCGACAGCCTTAAACAGCATAGATGAAGTCCATCTTATCTTTTCGGAAGACGATGACGAGGCCGAACGCCAAACCAAAGACAGGCTGCTGGCCGCCTACCCGCAAATCGTTTTTCACGATTATCTCAATTTCGGACATTTTACCGCCGGCAAAACCGGACGCAGCTTTCAGGAACTCTGGAATCTCTGCCGCTGAAACGGTCAGGCGTTAAAAAAACAGTTCAGCCTCAATCTCTGCGGCATCCCAGCCGCAGACGGCCATGTCGACTTTGCCTTCGTCCGTAAAGACCGCGCCTTCCGCTGCCAGCAAAGCCCTTTGTCCGGCATCGGCAAAAGCCATGCCGCCGTCCTTATAAACGACCCGCTGCCAGGGAACGTTATCTTCCGCCCGCGCCTGATGCAGAGCATAACCGACGGCGCGCGCCGCATGCGGACTGCCGGCCAGCCGCGCCGTCTGTCCGTAGTTCATGACCTTTCCCCGCGGAATCCGCCGCACGATGGCAAACACTCTCTGATTAAAGTTCTTCATCTTTCATCCGTTTTTGCGCTGTAACTTTGTTTCAATCCTACCCAAACGCCACGGAGCTGGCAAGCATAATCTCGTAAAATTAATTATTGACATTTTTAATATATGTAATATTCTATATATAGAAATATTGATATGTATAAAATATTGCATTAAAAGGAGTCTGATATGAAAAAAATTGACAGTGTTAAGGAGTTCGTCGAAAAAATCGACAGTTCCAAAAAAGTAAACCCGAAAGATTTGTCTTCCGACCAGGATTTGAGCATTGCCATCATGAACCTGATTTCCATTGAGGAACATCTGGTTTTTTCCGGCGCCAAAACCGGTAAAAATTCTTTCTATGACCTGATTCGGGACGTTCGCGAAATGCGCAAAAACCTCATGCAAAAAATAATTCCTTCTTACGAAGGCGAAGTCTGGTGCATATCCAAACATCTGCTGGCCTCGTCCATGCGCCTTATGGAAGTCGGCACCAAACAGCAGTCGCTCAACCACCCCGAAGAGGCCTACAGGCTTTTCAATCAGGCCTATGAACTTTACTGCCTGTTTTGGGGACTGAACATGAACATGCTTAACGTCGACGATATCAAATGGATTGAAGACAAGTCCGAAGACATCAAAAAACTTTCTTCCAAACTCGACGCCGTCGTCAGGGAAGCGCCTGCCGCCGCCGAAAAGACCGGCGCACTTTCCAAAATGAAGGCCTTCGTTCGCAAAGCCGTCGACTGTTGCATTGAATAAGGGGAAAACCATGCGCAAAATCTGTCTGACTCTGTTTGCCGCCGTTCTGCTTGTCTGCGGCTGCGGCAAAAAAACCGAAACCGCCGCGCTCGACGACGGCAAAATCTATTTTTTCTACTATAACGAATGCCCTTATTGCCACGATGCCATAGACTACATTGACCGGCAATACCCGAACCTGAACATGGCTATGGTCAACATCCATGTCGGCAACGGCTTTGAACTCTTCAAAGCCTGCGGCGAAAAGTTCAGACTCGGCAACAGCATCGGCACCCCGTTGTTCTGCATGGGCGGCAAATACCTCATGGGCTGGTCCGAAAACAACGCCCGCAAATTTGACGAATATGTCAAACCCTATCTCAAATAATAAAACGCTTTTAGTATCCTTGTCCCTCCGGTCACCGCCGGAGGGACGTTTTTGTTTGCAATGCCTGCAAAATCTGCTATATATAAAAAGCGAAAGATATTAAAAAGAGGTTCAAATGGAACAGCAGCTGCCCGAAAACATCATGCGCAAAGCCGTCAAAGGCATTTCTTACATTGCCCACCCGCTGCGCCTGCGCATTTTGGAATACCTCGACGTCAACGGCAGTTCTTCCGTTTCGGCCATAACCAAAGCCCTCGGCGAAGAACAGGTCATCATCTCCCAGAGCCTGAAGAAAATGCGCGAGGCTAACCTGGTCAGAACCAACCGCCGCGGCATTTTCATCTATTACGACATCTGCGAAGAATACCCGGCCAGCATCTTTACCTGTCTGCGCAAACTCTATGCCATGATGACCGACAATTTCTACTTTCTTGAAGACGGCGTCAAGGCGATTCTGCCTTCGGACTATACCATGATGACCGCCAACCGCATCAAGCTCTTTGCCAATTACGACAAAATGCGCATTCTGGAGTTCTTGACCCTTTACGGTCCCCAAAATGTTACCGAAATCGTCAACGGCATCGGCAGCGAACAGCTCAAGGTTTCACAATATCTCAAACGGCTGAAAGACGACGGTTTTGTCATCTCGCGGCGCCAGGGACGTTTTGTCATCTATGACATTACGCAGGGTGTGCACAAAACCTGCGTCCAATGCATTCACAAACGTTACGATTCGCTTGAAGACAAAGGCGCTTTCTGATTCCTGCTCAGTCTGCGGCTTTGCCCTCTTCTTCCCTCTTTTCCTGATGATGTCCGCGCAGATTTGCCAAAAACTGCGCCTCGATTTTCATATACTGGGTCAGCAGCCACTTGGACTGCGCCAGAACAATTACCGAAACAAACAACAGCAGCAGCGAAATCCGCGCGTCTTCGGTCAAAAAGGTATGAAAGACCGTGACAATGAAAAACGCCACCACCAGCAGTCGGAAACTGGTCATCAGAATCAGAGGCAGCCGGTTCGCCTTTTTCGAAATCCACAGTTTATAATAGATTTTAGCCAGAATACTGTTGGAAATGAAAAAGTTTTTGATATTTTCGGCATTTTCGCTCAGATTACCGCAGAAAGCGAATTTTTCGCTCACTTTTTTCAGCCAGCCGGCTTCATGGCCGTCGTCCGGCGAACGGCCGCTCAACCGGCACAAAATCCGCATTACCGTATCGCGCAGAAATGCCGGCAGAATAGCTTCCCAGCCGATAAGCGCTTTCAGGAACGGCGCCATGACCAGCAGCGTTATCCCGGTCATAACCACCCGGCCGCTCAAGTTCGGCAGATAATGTAGGACAACCGGCTGTACATAATGCTGCGCAAGCAGAATAATCGTGTATAATATCATCGAAAACAGCACCATCCGCAACAGATAGTTTTTAAACAGTTCCGACCACAGCCGCTCCTCCGAGGGGCTTACCCGAACCGGTTCTTCCGCCCGGCCGATGTAACGCCGCCACGATTCCGGACAAAGTTTCAGCACCAGCCGGTAAAACGGATCGGCAGTCTTAATCATCATCGGCGTCAAAAAGGTCGTAATTACCGACACCGCCACGATAATCGGATAAACCTGCGCGTCGAGAACCTTAAGGCTCATGCCCAGGCTGGCGATAATAAAGGCAAACTCGCCGACCTGCGCCAGCGAAAAACCGCAGAGAATCGCCGTCTTTACCGGTTGGCCGGAAATGATGAAACCCAGACACGAAAAAGCAACCTTGCCGATGACGACAATCAGCGTAATCAGAAAAATCGGCCAGGCATACGTCACAAACATCGACGGGTCGACCATCATGCCGACCGAAACGAAAAACACCGCACCGAAAAAGTCCTTAATCGGCTGAATGTTCTTTTCGATTCGCTGAATCAGACTGCTTTCCGCCAGAATGGAACCCATGATAAAAGCGCCCAGCGCCGACGAAAAGCCGGAACAGGTTGCCAGATAAACCATGCCGAAACACAGGCTGATGGTAATCAGCAAAAGCATTTCGTCAGTCAGGAAACCTTCGATTTTTTTCAAAAACGTCGGCACCAGATAAATTCCGGCAATAAAACACAAAACCAAAAAGAACACCAGTTTCAGCGCGCTGCCGAACAAAGCCTCGCCGTCAATGCTGTTGCCCAGCGCAATCGTCGGCAGCAGCACCAGCATCAGAATTCCCATAATGTCTTCAACCACCAGCACGCCGAAAACCAAATCCGTAAATCGCTGTTTTTTGACGTTCAGGTCATCAAAAGCCTTAATGATAATCGTCGTTGACGACATTGAAATCATGCTGCCCAGAAAAAAGCTGTCCATCGTCGACCACCCGAGCAGAATGCCGGTGCTGTATCCCAGATAAAGCATGAACAGAATGTTGGCGTTGGCCGTAATCATTGCCGACTTGCCGACATTGATCATTTTTTTGAAGCTGAACTCCAGTCCCAGGCCGAACAGAAGAAAAATAACGCCGATGTCCGCCCACAGCGTCAGGTCTTCGCGGTCGCTGACCGTCGGCAGAAAATTGAAAAACGGACCGGCCAGAATACCGGCAACCACATACCCGAGAACAATCGGCTGTTTCAGTTTTTTGCAAATGAGCGTCATTATGCCGGCATAAATGGTAATAAGGGTCAAGTCTAAAATAAGGGTATGGATATGGTGCATTTTTTCTTACATTAAAATAAAGGATTAAACTGAAATTAAATTAATTTTATTTCTGTTTAAATTTCCTTAATGCAGCGCCATAAAACCGCCGGCCGCGTCTGTTTCCCGTGCGTCAGGACAAATGCATGCCTCCGGTTACGCCCATAACCTCCGCCGTCACATAACTTGATTCGTTCGACGCCAGATAAACGTACAGCGAAGCCAGTTCCGCCGGCTGGCCGGCTCTTCTGAGCGGCGTTTCCTGCCCAAACTCGGGAATGTTTTCCGGCAGCTGTCCGCCGCAAATCTGCAAAGGCGTCCAAATCGGCCCCGGCGCCACCGAATTCGCCCGAATGCCGCGGTCGGCAAGCTGCTTGGCCAGCGCACGCGTAAAACAGACGATTGCGCCTTTGGTCGCCGCATAATCAAGCAGGTACTTGCTCGGCTGATAAGCCTGTATCGACGAAGTGGTAATAATGCTCGAACCGGTCGGCAGATGGGGCAGTGCGGCCTTAACCGTCCAAAACATCGAAAAGACGTTGACCTGAAATGTTTCCAGCAATTGCGCGTCGGACAGTTCGGCAAGGTCGGGGCAGGCTGTCTGCCGGCCGGCCGCCAAAACCAAAACATCAAGGCCGCCGAGCTCGTCAACGGCTTTTTCGACAATTTCCGCGCATACTTCCCTGCGGTTAAGGTCTCCGGGAAGCAAAACCGCCTTTTGTCCGGCTTTTTCAATCAGCTTTTTCACTTCCTCGGCATCTTCTTCCTCACTCGGAAAATAGTTCAGCGCCACATCGGCCCCTTCCCGGGCAAAGGCGATTGCCGCCGCCCGTCCGATGCCGGAATCGCCGCCCGTAACCAGCGCCTTGCGGCCGGCCAGCCGGTTGCACCCCTGATAACTGTCTTCGCCGCAGTCAGGCTTCTGTTCCATTTCGGCCTGCACACCGGGCGCTTTCTGGAGCTTTTCTTTAAACTTGCCGTTAAAATACGCTTTTTGCGGATTAATCAGTTCAGATTTTTCATTCATGGCTTTTTTTCCTTTGCTGTAAAACGGTTTTCCCCTCCTATGTAATCAGACGAAGGCCGGAATCCAGTGCCTTTAAACCGAATGGATTAGCCGAACTATACGAAAAATTAAATTATCCGCAATATTCTGAACAAAATTTAACGTTACCGGAAAAACATGAAACTCTGGACATCACTCTGCCTGTTTCTGCTGCTGGGCGCAACAGCGTTTGCAGTTCGCGAAAATCCTCTGGAAAGCAGACTTCGCCGCATAATACGCCTCTCAAACACCGATGCAGGCGTCACCGTCATCAGCGGCAGCCGAAATTGGGCGGTCGGCAACCGAAAACGCCCGCTGCTCAGCGTTTTCAAGTTTTTTATTGCGGTTCAAACCCTCCGGCAGATGGAGCAAACCGGAACGGCTCTTAACGCAAAACTGACAGTCGAAGAAAACATGACGGACGCAAACATGTACAGCCCCATGCTGAAAAAACATCCCCGCCGCCCCTTCGAAATCAGTCTGGCCGAGCTGCTCGAATATATGATTGCCGAAAGCGACAACAATGCCTCGGACATTCTGCTGAAATATTCCGGCGGAACCGGACAATTGGAAAAATTTCTGCATAACCTCGGTTTTTCCGGCATTGACATTCGCGTCAACGAAAAACAGATGAACCAAAAAGCAGAAAACCAATACCTGAATCAGGCCACGCCGTCAGATGTCGCCGGACTGATGAAACTTGTTCTTGAAAAAGACGTTTTGTCAGCCGAACACCGGAAGTTTCTCTCCGGCATCATGGTTAAAACATCCACCGGCGCAGACAAAATAAAACAAGGCCTTCCGCCCGGCGTCATGTTCGGCCACAAAACCGGTTCGTCGTCACGCACCGCCGACGGCATTAAAATTGCCGACAATGACGCCGGCTTTGTCACTTTGACAAATGGCCGCACTTATTATATCGCCGTCATGATAACCGAATCAAAACTTGACGACCGTGCCAATGCCGCACTGGCCGCCCAAATATCGCAGACCGTTTACAATTATCTGACGACAGAAAAAACCGACTAGAGAAAAATCACAAAAAAATCCCCTGCAATGCAGGGGATTTTTAAAATGGCGTACCCGGAGGAAGCGCTAAGCAAAATTAACCGCTGCTCCGGTTAATTTTGTCTGTAAGCTCTCCGTAACATCTTAATGAGTAAGGGAAACTCTTTGACCGAAACGAATTTAGATGCCTGAGAACGAACCCGGGTTCGACCCTGCCGGGAAGCCTTTTATAAAAAAAGCCGCCCTGATAGGACGGCTTATAAATGGCGTACCCGGAGGGATTCGAACCCACGACCCTCGGCGTCGGAGGCCGATACTCTATCCAACTGAGCTACGGGTACATCTTCATACATTGTTTCTTTATGTACATTATTTTAATTTACATTTCCAGTCTTTTTTGAAAAAATCCTCTCTTCTTTCCCGCTTCGCAGAAAATTTGCCGAAATTATCGCAATTTGGGCTTGACTTTTAGTTACGGAAACGTTATTAACAAGCAACAAGTTTATTTACGAGGATTAATACAATGGCTAAAAAATGTGATATTTCCGGCACCGGCGTTATGAGCGGCAACAATGTCAGCCACGCTCACAACAAAACCCGTCGCCGTTTTCTGCCCAACCTGCAGGTTGTATCTCTTCTGAGCGAAACCCTGGGCAAAATGTTCAAACTCAAAGTTTGCTCCAAAACCCTGCGTTCTATTGAACACAACGGCGGACTGGACGCTTATCTGGAATCTACGTCCAACAGCAAACTGACCGAAGAAGCTAAAAAAATAAAAAAGAGCATTGCGAAAAGCAAAGCCGCTAAATAATTATAAACAGGTCAACTCCAAAATATCCCTCTGATTTTTCAGGGGGATATTTTTTTATCCCCACAATTAACAGCCCTGAAACCTCCTTCGCGTCAAATCCTTTGAGTTTTACCGAGAACTTGTTTATAAAGAGGCAGTAAAAGAACTAATTTTTTTCACATGAAAGTCTGCCCCGATGGAACAAATCGACACCGCTTCGCTGCCGCAAAACCTGGAAGCCGAACAGGCTCTGCTCGGCGCCGTTCTGGCCAACAACAAAGCCTATGAAAAAGTTTCCGAATTCCTGCGTCCCTACCACTTTGCCGATTCGATTCACGCCAAGATTTTCGAAGTCATTTCCAAACTGATTCAGCGCGGTCATGTTGCGGACGTCATCACGCTCAAAAACTATTTTGAACAGGAAGGCTCCCTGAACGAAGTCGGCGGCCACCAATATCTGATAAAACTTGCCGACAGCGCTTCGCCTCTGACTAACGTCGAATATTACGCACAATTCATTTATGACAAATACCTGCGCCGCGAACTGATAAACACCGGTTACGAAATCGTCAGCGACGCCATGAAAGAAGACTTGGATACCGATGCGACCGCCCAGATAGAAACTGCAGAAAAGAAACTTTTCGAACTGTCTAACCAAGGTGAAAGCCAGGGCGGATTCATCGACTTTGCCGAAGCGCTCACGTCTTCCCTCGGACAAATCGAACAGGCCTATCAGAAAGACGGCAAAATATCCGGCCTTCCCTCCGGCCTTGATGCTCTCGACGAAAAAACCGGCGGGCTCAACAATTCCGACCTCATCATCATTGCCGGACGTCCGGCAATGGGCAAAACCGCTCTTGCCACCAATATCGCCTATAATGTGGCCGAATTTATGAGCCATGACAAATCCGTCGACCCAAAATCGCGCGGTGTCGCTTTCTTTTCGCTTGAAATGTCCGCCGACCAGTTGGCCGGCCGTATTTTGTCCACCGTTACACAGACGCCCGGACACAAAATGCGCACCGGCGAACTCGACAACGCCGAATTTACCCGCATTGCCGCTGCCGTCCGCGAACTGGAAACCATTCCGCTGTACATCGACGACACGCCGGGCCTGAACATCAACGCCATCCGCACCCGCGCCCGCCGCCTCAAACGCAACAAAGGTCTGGGACTGATAGTCATCGACTATATCCAGCTGATTATGGGAACCGGCAGTAAAAAGACTGAAGGCAACCGCGTACAGGAACTTTCCGAAATCTCCCGCGGCCTTAAAATCCTCGCCAAGGAACTGAACGTTCCGGTCATCGCCCTGTCACAGCTGAACCGAGGCGTCGAACAACGCGATGACAAACGCCCGGTTATGTCCGACTTGCGCGAATCCGGCTCAATCGAACAGGATGCCGATATCGTCATGTTTGTTTTCCGCGAAAACTATTATATACAAAACGAAGAACCCAAACAGCGCTCGGGCGAAACGCCGGAGCATCTGCAAAACCGCATGGAAGAATGGCAGAAACGCATCCGCGAAACCGCCAATCTCGGCGAAGTCATCATCGGCAAGCAGCGCCACGGCCCGACCGGCACCGTCAAACTGTTCTGGAACGGAGAGTTTGCCCAGTTCGGCAATCTGGTTAAGGAAGAATATCTCCCCGACCAAATCGGCTGAGTTTATTTACGGTTGCAGCAACGGCCGCAGCCGCAGGAATCCTCGCCGTCACAGCCGGAACTGTCCCTGACCTCTACCGGATAACCGCCGTAAAATGCCGAACCGAGGATTTTTCCGGCATATTCATGTTCCGGCGTATCGCAGGTCATAACCGCGTCTTCAGTTGACTGCGGTTCGCCTTCAATGTCGCCGCTGAGAATTGCCTCCTGCATTTTTTGCAGCCGTTGTTTTTTGCCCTCGCAACAGGAGCACGAACTCTGTACCGGGGTCTTAACCAGCATGTCGGCCAGCCATTTAAACATTTTCACTACTCCTTAATTAATATCCTGTATAATATACCGCAAAATTTATGAATAAAAAGGAAACGCCTTGCCAAAAAAACTGGAAAACATGACCGAAGAAGAATGGGAAGCCGTCTGCAACCGTTGCGGAAAATGCTGTCTGATAAAGCTTCAGGACGAAGACACCGGCGAAATTTACTACACCGACGTCGTCTGCAAATATTTTGATTTCGACACCTGCGAATGTACGCAGTACCAAAACCGCTGCACGCTGGTGCCCGAATGTCTGAAACTGACCAAAGACAATGTCGGCAAAATCGGCTGGATGCCGAAGTCATGCGCATACCGCAGCCTGATTGAAGGACGTCCGCGCCCGGTGCGGGAACCGGTATCGGCATTCTGCATTTCCGAAAATCTGGTCAGCGATGACGAACTGGAGGACCATATTCTGGAACGGGATGACTTATGAACAAAGACGACTATATAATAGAAGACACTTTTAACCCTCAGTCCCGGTTTGAACATCTGGAACATATCGAACCCGAATTCTGGAAAAAGAAAAAACTTGAGGAAATGTCCGCCGAAGAGTGGGAGCTTCTTTGCGACGGCTGCGGCAAATGTTGTTTGAACAAATTGGAAATCAAGGGTAAAATACGTTTTACCAATACCCGCTGCCGCTTTCTGGACTGCCGGAGCTGCCTGTGCCGGATTTATCCCGAACGCTTTAAGAAAGTTCCCGACTGTCGCGACATTGACCTGAACGCCGTCCGCGAAAAGCCGCGCTGGCTGCCCAAAACCTGCGCCTACTGGCTGCTGGACAACGGCTTCGACCTCCCGGAATGGCATCCGCTTAAAACCGGCCGCGCCGCTTCCGTACATGAAGCAAACATGTCGCTGAAAGGCCGCGAAACCGTCTCGGAAACAGGAATACAGAATTATGAAAATTACATTGTTTACTGGGAAGACCTTTGACATCCGCGAAGCGCTCGGCTTTGATATAAAAATCGTCAAATCGTCGCGCGCCAAACGAATGACGCTCCGCATCGATTCCAAAGAACGGCTGCCGGTTCTGACCATTCCCGAACGTTGCGCGGCCAAACGTGCCGTTGACTTCGTCAACCTGCACCGCGGCTGGATAGAACGCTCTCTGGCACGGCTGCCGCAAACCAAAAACTTCGAAGACGGGGAGCAAATCTCTCTGTTCGGCCAACCGGTTGTTATTCGCCGGACAAACGACCGTCGTTGCGGCACTTTTCTGGAAAACGGTTTTCTGAACGTTTCCGGCGACGCTGAATTTTTGCACCGCCGGGTCAAAGACTACATTAAGGCACAGGCCAAAACCGAATTCTACCGCCGTTCCAAAATTCTCGCCGACCGGCTCGGCTGCCCTCTGAACGACGTCACGATAAAAGATACCAAATCACGCTGGGGCAGCTGTTCGTCCATGCACAACATCAACTACAGCTGGCGCATCGCCCTTGCTCCCGAAACCGTAATCGACTATTTGATTGCCCATGAGGTTGCCCATCTCAGACACCAGGACCATTCCAGGGCATTCTGGCGTTGCGTCCGCGAACTTTATCCCGAAGCCGAGGCCGGCAAAGTCTGGCTCCGCCTGCACAGCAGGGAACTCTATCGGTACGAATAACAAAAAACTTGATAATTACATATTTGCTCCTTATATTTTAAACAGACACCAACTTCATGGAGAACAACTTAAATGTTAGAAAATAAAAATTTTGCCGCCGTCAGTGCCAAATCGGCCGCAACCGTAGACGAAGGGCTTCGCCAGTACATGATTAAAGTTTACAACTACATGGCTGCGGGGCTCTGCCTGACCGCCTTTGCCGCCTATCTGGTTGCCAACACCTCGCTGATAAGGCTTTTTTTCAACATTACCCCGCAGGGCGCCAGCCTGTCCGGTTTGGGCTGGCTGTTTCTGCTGGCGCCGTTTCTGATGATTTTTGCTTTCGGCTGGGTCATCAACCGCGGCACGCTGCAGCAGGTTCAGGGCGTATTCTGGGGCTTTTCGGCAGTTATGGGCATTTCTCTGGCGCCGATTTTCCTGACCTATACCGGTGACAGCATTACCCGCCTGTTTCTGATTACCGCCGCAACTTTCGGCGGAATGAGCATTTACGGCTACACCACCAAAAGAGACCTGACCGCCATGGGTTCCTTTATGGTCATGGGCTTGTGGGGCGTCATTATCGCTTCCATCGTCAATATCTTTATGCAGAGCTCCGGCCTGAGTTTTGCGCTGTCGATTCTGACTGTCATCATCTTTACCGGCCTTACCGCGTATGATACGCAGAAAATCCGCAGCCTTTACCTCAGTGCCGACACGGGCGATACGCTTTCCCGCAAAGCCATTGCCGGAGCATTGGAACTCTATCTTGATTTCATCAACCTGTTCCTGGCTCTGCTCAGACTTTTCGGCGACCGCCGTTAAAAAACAAAGTGTTTTCAGGCTCCGTGCATACGGAGCTTTTTTTTGCAAAAAATCATTGACTTGCCGCCCAAAAATGTCTATAAGCAGAATTACCCGAGGCCTTAGATTCAAAATTAAGGCTTAAATAACTAATAAAAATCAGCCGGTTTGACGCCGGCATTAACCGGAGAAAACAAATGAAAAGAACCTATCAGCCGAGTAAACTGGTCAGAGCCCGCCGTCACGGTTTCCGTGCCCGCATGGCCACGGCCGGCGGCCGCAAAGTCATTGCCGCTCGCCGCAGCAGAGGACGTAAAAATCTTTCGGCTTAGGCTGCAAACCTATGTCTGAAGTTTTGATTTTAAAAAAACGGAAAGATTTTGTAAGAGTCGCCGCAAAAGGCGTTAAGGTAGCTACCTCTACGCTCATTTTGCAGGCGGCTCAAAGTTTATCTGCACCCGAGGGCTCCTGCCGCACCGGCTACACGACAACCAAGAAAATCGGCAAGGCTCATGTCCGCAACCGGACCCGACGCCGCATGCGCGCCGCCGTCCGCGAACTTTTCCCGGCTCGCGCCCGTCCCGGTGTTGACTATGTTCTGATTGGCCGTTATAATACGGCGGATTGTTCCTTTGACAAACTGAAGGGCGATCTCTGTTACGGACTGAAAAAACTCCACAAGCTGCTCAATCCGGAAGAAAAAAAGCATGAACCGGCTTCTGAAAAACCTGCTGATTTGGCCGATTAAATTTTACCAGAAATTTCTCTCGCCGCTTTGTCCGGGCGTCTGCCGTTTTCGGCCGACCTGCTCGCAATACATGATAGAAGCCATTTCCGCCCACGGCATCATCAAGGGGCTGTATCTCGGCATCCGCCGCATTCTGCGCTGCCATCCGTGGGGAGGTTCGGGGTACGACCCGGTTCCGCCGAAACGCGAAAAAGAAAATAAGGAATAAGGCTGGATATTTGCTTGCCTAAACCCTAATTATACAGTAGAAAAATTAAGAAGAAAACAAAGACGCCGAACACCGGCCGACCGAGTGTTAACCGAGGAGATTTTAAAGAAGATGAAAGAAGAAATGAAAGGCATTTACTGGGCCGTTATCCTGTCAATTGCCGTTATTTTCGTTACCAACTACTTTTTCCCGCGCAAACCGGCAACGACACCGGCCACGCCGGAGGTTCCGGCTGTCGAAACCGTCGCGGAAAAAGTCGAGCGGCCGCTCGACAATGTCACGGACGAAACGCCGTTGGAAGTCTCCGAAGTCCTCGGCAAAGACGCCCGGATTAAAATCAAAAACGCTGCAGTCAGCGGCTCCCTCCGCATCAAAGGCGCCCGTTTTGACGAAATTTTGCTCGACAAATACAAGCAAACGCTGGAAACAGACAGCGCAGACGTAGAGCTCTTTGCTCCGGCTAAAACTGCCGCACCCTACTATGCCGAATTCGGCTGGCTGCCGCAGGATACCGCCGTCCGCACGCCGAACGCCGACACGCTCTGGAACGTCAAAGGCCGAGAATTAACCCCGCAGACGCCGGTAACGCTGGAATGGAACAACGGACAGGGACTGACCTTTGTCCGCCGCATCAGCTTAGACGACAACTATATGTTTACCATTGAACAAAGCGTCGAAAACAATACCGGACGCAGCATTGTCCTTTATCCCTACGGTTTAATCAGTCGTTTCCACAATCAGGCGGCAGCCAGCAGTGTCGTTCATGAAGGGCTTATCGGCGTTGTTGACAACACCTTAAAAGAGATCAAATACAAAGATCTTGAAGACAGCAAAAAAGAAGACTTCAAAACAACCGGCGGCTGGGCAGGCTTTTCCGACCGCTACTGGTTTTCGGCCTTTGTCATGAACAACGCTCAAAGCGGCACCGTCAAATTCAGCAATACCGGCAAAAACACCTATCAGGCAGATTATGTCGGCGCACCGATAACCGTCGCTCCGGGTTCCGTCGGTACCAATACGGTCAAGATGTTTGCCGGCGCCAAAGAAATCAAACTGCTGGACAACTATACCAAACAGTTTAACATTCCCAAGTTTGATCTCGCCGTCGACTTCGGCTGGTACTACTTCCTGACCAAACCTTTTTTCTATATTCTCGATTTCCTTTACAACTTCATCGGAAACATGGGCTGGGCCATTCTCCTGTTTGCCGCCCTGCTCCGTTTTCTGATGTTCCCGATAGCCAACAAATCCTATGAGAGCATGTCCAAAATGAAAAAGGTTCAGCCTCGGATTAAAGAGCTGCAGGAAAGATACGGCGACGACAAAATGAAGCTTCAGCAGGAAACGCTTGAACTGTACCGCCGCGAAAAAATAAATCCGGCCGCCGGCTGCCTGCCGATGCTGATTCAGATTCCGGTCTTTTTCTCACTGTACAAGGTTCTGAACATTTCCATCGAAATTCGCCACGCGCCGTTCATCGGCTGGATTAAAGACCTTTCCGCGCCGGATCCTCTGACGCTTTCCGCTTGGACGCATCTGCCGATCCCCGGTCTTCTTGACATCGGCGTCTGGCCGATTCTCATGGGACTGACCATGTGGATTCAGCAAAAACTTAATCCGGCGCCCACCAACAAAGATCAGGCGCGCATGTTTGCCATGATGCCGGTAATCTTTACCTTTATGCTCGGACATTTTGCTTCCGGTCTGGTCATCTACTGGACCCTGAGTAACATCCTTTCCATTATCCAGCAAAAAGCGATTATGAAGAAAAACGGAGTAAAATGACATGGCCTCGGACAAGTTCAGCCCCGAACAGATTGAAGAAGCCGAAAGCTTGTTTAACAAGCCCTGCAATTTTGTGCTGAGCGTGGCCAAACTTGACCAGCTGCCGTTAACCGAAATGGGCGAAGTTGCGTTTGCCGGACGCTCCAACGTCGGCAAGTCAAGTCTCATCAATGCCTTGTTTAATCAGCGCAAACTGGCGAAAACCTCCTCGACGCCCGGCCGCACCCAGCAGTTGAATTACTTCAATCTGGCCGATAAGATTCACCTGGTTGACCTGCCCGGCTACGGTTTTGCTCAGGCTCCCGAAAGCATGGTCAAATCATGGCAGAAACTCATCTTTGCCTATTTGCAGGGACGGGTAAATCTCAAACGGGTTTTTCTGCTCATCGATTCGCGGCACGGCATAAAAAAGGTCGACGAAGAAACGATGAAACTGCTCGACAAAGCGGCCGTCACTTATCAGATTGTCCTGACCAAAACCGATAAAATCAGCGCCAAAGCTCTGGCCGATACAATCAAAAGAACCGAAGAAATCATCAAAAAGCACGGCGCCGCCTACGTTGACATTTTAGCCACCAGTTCGGAAAAAAACCGCGGACTGGATGAACTTAAAGCCGAAATCAACAGTTTGATTTGACAAAACTTTTGCGGTTTTTGCGCCCCATTGACCACAGGTTGCCGATACCGTTTATCGGCTGCACCGCATACAAAGAATTAAAGTTAAAGTCCCGGCTGAAGAAAACCGACGTCGTTTTAGTGTAATTGTTCATCGGGCAAAAACCGTAAAAATCAACCTGCAGCAGATTCGCCGCACGCAGTTCTGCAACGGCTCGGACATATTCCTGCGACGTATTGATACGGTCGCTGTCATCCAGTATGACAATGCCGCCCGGCGCCAGTTTTCTAACCGCTGCTTCAGCGCAGTAGGCCCGGCATTTGCCGTCAATCACAATCACGTCATAAACCTCATCCTGCTCAAAAATCGCATTGAAATAAGCTTCGCCTTCATCCCGCCAGCAAACGGAAAGATTGGGACATTTAAATTCCTCGCGCCAGCGGGCAAACCATTCCGGATTATCTTCAATACTGATAACTTTTGCCGCCCGTTCAGCCCAAAACAGCGACGAATAGCCGCAGCCGTATTCAAAAACCCTTTTGCCGCCATAATCAAACTGCGACAGATACTCAATCGCCGGATAAGTATACCAGGGAATGGGATTACCGTCTTTATCCGCACAGACTTTTTCGTCGATGCTGCGTTCAATGGCATATTCTTTCTGCCACATCTCAATAAATTTCATAAACTTGTCGCTAAACATTCGGACGGTCTCCGTTGAAAATATGTTTGCGGCACATATATCATAAAAGTACGGTTTTTTGAAATGTTTTTTAGGAGATTACAATGGAATATTTAAGAAAAACCTCTCTGGTTCTGACCATCATCGGCGCCCTCAACTGGGGCCTGGTCGGATTTTTCGACTTCAATCTGGTTGCCTTCCTGTTTGGCAGCATGAGCATTTTGTCCCGCATTATCTACATGCTGGTCGGACTTTCCGCTCTGGTTGTAGCCTACTCTGCAGCCACCTGCTGCCGTACGGAAGAGCATTTTGTAAAAGAAATCAGCAAATAAGTCCTGTTCTCTCCCTCAGTGAGGGAGAGAACAAATTTTTCCGTCATTAAAGATTAATCAATAACTCTGATGTACAATCAAAGAAAACAAAATTGAGGGCTGACATGGCAGGCGCAAATTTAATCTTCAAAAATCCCCGCACCGGAATAATCAAAGTTGCTCCGACCGGTTTTTCATGGACGGTTCTGCTGTTTGGATTTCTGGTTCCCCTGCATCGCAAAGACTGGCTGTGGACCGCAATCATTCTCTTTTCTCAGATTGTGACTTTCGGTCTGGCGGCAGTCCCTTTTGCCTTTCTGTACAATAAACTTTATGCCCGGAAACTGATTAAACGCGGCTACACCTACTTCAGCCGCACCGGCAGCGTTGCTCCCGAAATACTTGAAGAACATCTGCGGCTGCAAAACCGCGTTTTCGAAAAAGCCTTTGCCGCTGCCGAATAAAAACCGCAGTTTCGATACGAACCGTCTTACGCCCGCTGGATCGAAAACCGGAAAATTAAGAAAATAACTTTATGCAAGTTTTCTCGCCGCGGACGAAATCTGCATAAGCGTATAAGACACAATTTCCACAACCGGCATGTTGGTCGTCTTGCAGTCACGTTCGCACTTGTAAAGAAGCTCCAGCACACAGAGCAGTTTCTCGCGCGGCCAGATGCTGACCTGCCGCTTAAAACTCGATTCGCGAAAGAAGATAATCCGCGGCTGCAGCTTGAAAACCGCCTTGTCTACGGTGTCGCCGTTTTCCATGTAAGCCTTGCAGGTCAAAATTTTGTTAAAATGATAAGTCAGGCTGCGAATAATCGAAATCGGCTCGTTCCCTTCGTTAACCAGCTTGTTGAAAGCGGCCAGCGCTTTGTCTGCATAACCGCCCGCCGCGGCAAAACAAACGTCGTCGCCGGAAGAAGAAGACGCATCGCTGATAATTTTCTGCACGTCTTCAACCGTTACGTTTTTATGATCGCCGAGATAGGTTATCAGTTTCTCGATTTCGCCGGAATTGCTCATCCGGTCATTGGAAAGCCGCGCGCATAACAGCTGCAGCGCCTCGTTGCCGATAGTAATCCCGTTTTCGATAAACTTGGCGCGGGTCGAGTTGAAAATATCTTCATCACGATCTTCATAGCAGGCGATTGCCGCCATATTCTCGTTTTCTTCCGCCAGCCTGACCAGCGAAGACTTTTTGTTCAGACTCCCCGAAGACACAATCAGCAGCGTGTCGGAAACATTATTTTCCAGCAGCGCTTTGACATGTTTGGTCAGATTATTGTCTCCGTCCCGCACGATAACCACGCGGCGGCCGCCCATCAGCGACTGCCCGTTATATTCGCCGAACAGGATTCCCGGATCGCTGTTAATGTCGCTCCCGTTCAGGTAAACGACCCGAAACGGATCATATGGATCTGGACAAACTGCCGTCGTAAATTTCTTGACATATTCGGCCTGCAGTCCCTCGTTGCTGCCGTAAATTACCGCACAGCGCAGCACGTCGTCCGGCTTTTTCAGATACTTGTCTATTTGTGCCTGCTTAAATTGCACTGCTGTCTCCCACGCCGGTTTTCCGGGAATGGAAATATGCCCCCAGACGCAACGCTATGTCATTGGCAATAATCTGCGCACAGTCTTTTTCGCCTTTTTTCTCGGCAATCGTCGTCGAATACGGATTGGACATAATGTCATAGCTGGAATAGGCAATGCTGTTGCCGCGCACCAGTTCCTCGTCACTCTGAGCGTCATACAGAATATAATCCACCCGATAGCGAACCTGCTCGCGGGTTGCCGTAATGTCGTTGCGCAGCGCCTGCTGAATAATCTGGCGGTCGGTCAGTTCGACATACAGACGATACTTAGGATGCGACGGAACACCGCGCGGCGTCAGGCTGTCCAGCAGTTCATTGCGCACAATCTGGCCGAATCGCTCTTCAATCGGCTCAACCTTAATCTGCGACATCTCCTGTGTAATTGAGGTGTCAAAGTCCCCGGAAAAATACCAGGCGTTGTTATGCTTTTTTTCCACGTACAACGGCTGAAACCCGCAGGCGGAAACCAGCAAAAACAAAAACAAAACCCGGCATTTTTTCATTTTCGGAACTCCTCTCTAAGCCGCAGCGGCCTTGGCGACGATATTGACGATTTTGTTCGGAACGACGATAATTTTAACGACTTCCTGACCTTCCAGCTGGCGTTTGACATTGTCGACATTCAGCGCCGCCTTTTCAAGGTCTTCTTTTGAGGCGTCTTTCGGCATTTCAATCGTGCCGCGCATTTTGCCGCAGACCTGAACCGCAATCGTTACGACATCGTCCTGCGCCAGTTTAGCATCGCCCTGCGGCCAGCTTTCGGTAATAATCAGCGACTGTTTGCCCATACGCGCCCACATTTCTTCGGCCAGATGCGGTGTAAACGGCGACATCAGTTTCAACAGCGTCAAATACAGCTCGGCCGGAACCTTTTCCAGCCCTGACATATAGTTGACATAGGTCATAAGGGACGAAACCGCCGTATTGAACTTCATCTGGTCTATGCGCTCGGTTACCTCAAGAATGCACTTGTGCATCGCGCGCAGATCCTTCTCGTTCGGCTGAACGTCATATACCTTCTTCATCAGCGCATAAACCTTGCTGACAAAACGGTAAACGCCCATCAGGCTCTCGTCCGACCACATTGCGACCTGGTCAAAGGGTCCGATGAACATTTCATATAAACGGAACGTATCCGCGCCATAGGCGTCGACAATATCGTCCGGATTAATGACGTTGCCGCGCGACTTCGACATTTTCTCTCCGTTTTCGGCCAAAATCATGCCATGCGAAGTGCGCTTGTTGTAAGGTTCTTTGGTCGGAACCAAACCGCAGTCGTACAAAAACTTATGCCAGAAACGCGAATACAGCAGATGCAGCGTCGTATGTTCCATACCGCCGTTATACCAATCGACATTCATCCAGTAGTCCAGAGCTTCCTTGGACGCAAATGCCTTGTCGTTGTGCGGATCGCAATAACGCAGGAAATACCAGGAGGAACCTGCCCAGTTCGGCATTGTGTCCGTTTCCCGGCGGGCATGGCCGCCGCATTTCGGACATGTGGCGTTCAGCCAGTCGCCGGCCTTTGACAGCGGCGATTCGCCCTCATCGTTCGGATGATAGTCCGGAACCGGAGGCAGCGTCAGCGGCAGTTCCGATTCGGGTATCGGCTGCCAGCCGCATTTCTCGCAATAAACCATCGGTATCGGTTCGCCCCAGTAACGTTGGCGGGAGAAAACCCAGTCGCGCAGTTTGAAGTTAACTTTCGAACGGCCGAAACCATGCTCTTCGGCATACCTGATGGCAGCTTTCATGCCGTCTTCCTTGTTCATGCCGTTCAGAAAACCTGAGTTGATATGTGCGCCGTCCTCTTCCCACGCCTTTTCGGAAATGTCGCCGCCTTCCAGAACCTGAACAATCGGCAGATCGAAAGCCTTGGCAAAGTCATAGTCGCGCTGATCATGTGCCGGCACCGCCATAATCGCGCCGGTACCGTAGCCCATCAGCACATAATCGGAAATAAACACCGGAATCAACTCGCCGTTATACGGGTTTTTGGCCTTGATTCCTTTCAGTTCGACACCGGTTTTGGAATCGTTCGCCGTACGTTGCAAATCCGATTTCTTGGCTGTTTCGGCAACATAGGCCTTGACTTCCCCGGCATTTTCAAATTTGTCCGCCAACGCGCCGACATATTCGTGCTCCGGCGCCAGAACCATATAGGTAACGCCGAAAGCCGTGTCCGGACGGGTCGTGAAAACGGTCAGCTTTTTGTCGCCCAAAGGCGCGCCATTATTGTCAGTCAGGCCGAAGTCAAGCTCGGCACCTTCCGAGCGGCCGATCCAGTTAATCTGCTGCGACTTGACGCGGTCAATAAAATCCAGCCCGTCCAAATCATTAATCAAACGATCGGCGTATTTGGTAATCGCAATCATCCACTGTTCTTTGTTTTTGCGTACCACCTGTGCGCCGCAGCGCTCGCAGCAGCCGTTGACAACCTCTTCGTTGGCCAGGCCGACCTTGCAGGACGGGCACCAGTTGATGGCAATTTTGTCTTTATAGGCCAGTCCCTTTTCAAAGAACTTGATGAACATCCACTGCGTCCACTTGAAATATTCCGGCGACGAGGTATCGATACACCTGTCCCAATCAAAACTGAAACCGAGCGATTTCAACTGCTTGGTAAAGGTTTTGATGTTAGCCTGTGTCGAAACCGCCGGATGTACGCCGGTTTTGATGGCGTAGTTCTCGGCAGGCAGTCCGAAAGCGTCAAAGCCCATCGGATACAAAACGTTGAAGCCCTGCATGCGTTTTTTACGGGCAATGACGTCCAAAGCGGTGTAAGAGCGCGGATGTCCGACATGCAAACCGGCGCCGGACGGATACGGAAATTCGACCAGGGCATAAAATTTTTCCTTGTCATGGTCGATTTCTACCTTGTAGGCTTTCTCATCGTCCCAGATTTTCTGCCACTTTTTCTCAATGGTATGAAAATTGTACCTGTCTTCCAGCGCCCACTCCTTGCGCCATTCTTCAAAATTTGCTTTGCCATTGTATCTGGCATTGTTCTCGGTCATTTTCGCTTATTCCTCTCTAGCCGCTAAGTCTCTTCTGTACAGTTTTCTGGCCTGGGTCAGGATGGCGTTCTCGATTTCGCCGGCCAGTCTTCTGTCCGCTGTATCGTTAACCCACTTGCCGTCGCGCAGAACTCTTTTGAAGACTGCCACTTTCAGGCAGTCGGCACGCAGATTGCGTGACAAAATGTTGACGGTAATTTTGAACTGCTCGTTCTGAATGTTGTCCATCGCCGCCCAGTCGGTAATGATGACGCCGCCTGCGGAATCCGCCGAAGCAAGGGGCATAAAGGAAAGCTTGGTAAGCGCCGCCTGCCACAGATACGGATTAACCCCTATGCTTTCTTCTGCCGGCGCTTTGCTTTCCGCTTCGGACGCACCCTCGGCAAACGGGTTAAGGGATGACATCGACGGCAGCCAGGAACAGCCGGAAACCATCAGTATTGCAATCAGAACCGTGCTTAGTTGCTTTTTCATCGGATAAACCTCATTCATTCAAATTACACATTGCACCAAAAGTATAATACTTTTCACCAAAAGACAAGTCACTTGCGCCATTTTCTCACTTGTAATTAACGTGTCTTTTGCATAAGATAGGCAAAAATTACCCTCAACAAGGAACGAAAGATGCCAGATCCCCGCCAAACCGCCGCCGAAATGCTTCAAAAAGTCCTGACCGAAAAAGCCTTTTTCAGCGAGGTTAAAGGCTCTGTCGATTCGCTCGCCGGCAAAGACGCTGCTTTTGCCAACATGCTGGTGCTGACGGCACTGCGCCGGCTGGTTTTTCTGAAGAAGGCACTCAGACAATACGCCAGAAAAAAACTTCCCGAAAAAGCCGCCTTTGCCGAATTTGCCCTGCTGCTCGGCCTGACTGAGATTCTCTTTATGGAAACGCCGGACTATGCCGTCATCAACAGCTGGGTCGAAATCGTCAAAAGAAAAGCCGACAAATATGTCGCCGGATTCGTCAACGCCGTCCTCCGCAAAGCCTGCGCCGATCGTGAGGAATTGAAAAGCCGTGATACGGGAGAGTTTTTCACTTCGGAGTTTTACCGGATTCTCAATCATGCCTACGGCAAAAAAACCGTTTCCAAAATGCAGGCGGCCGCATTAATCGAACCGGCGCTCGACCTTACCGTCAAGGCCGACCCTGCCGGCTGGGCGCAGAGGCTCGGCGGCCTGTTGCTACCGACTGGTTCCGTCCGTCTGAACAACAACGGCCGCATTACCGAAATCGAAGGCTACGAAAGCGGCGCCTGGTGGGTTCAGGATGCCGCGGCAGCTCTGCCTGTCAAATGCCTCGGCGATATCCGCGGCCTGAAAGTTCTTGACATGTGCGCCGCTCCCGGCGGCAAAACCGCCCAGCTCATCAACGGCGGCGCCGAAGTCATTTCTCTGGACATTTCCGAAACCCGACTGAAAAAACTGCGCGATAATATGGCGCGCCTGCAGTTCTCGCCGCCGCAGACCGCCTGCGCCGACGGCGCGGACTATTTGCAGAATTGCAAAAGCGGACAGTTCGACGCCATCCTTCTTGATGCGCCCTGCTCTGCGACCGGAACACTCCGTCGGCACCCGGAACTCGTACATATAAAAACCGTCGCCGATGTCGAGAAACAAACCGTCCTGCAGAGAAAGCTGCTCGACGCCGTTCCGCCCGCCCTCAAGCCGGGAGGCTTTCTCGTTTACTGCGTTTGCTCAATCGCCAAAGCCGAAGGCGAAGAACAGCTGAAAACATTTTTGGAAACGCATGCCGGCTTCCGGCTTTGTCCGCTCGCCGCCAAAGATATATGCCGCTGCCCCGGTCCCGACATTTCCGAAATATTCACCCCCGAAGGCTGCATCCGTACACTGCCGTTCCATCTCGCGGACTGCGGAGGCCTCGATTCTTTTTTCATTGCCAAACTGCAAAAGGTTGCCTGAATGTTTTTCCGCAAAGATATCTTCAACATCAAACCCGCCGCGCTCGACCCTGAAGCCGAAACGGCCGAAGACGAAGTCAGAAACCCGCCCTCCGACACGCGCCCGGTCTATGTCATCGGCGACAATGCCCTTACCTGCTATCTGGCCGCCAAGCTGACCGATGCCGGACATGATGTCATCGTCATCGCCGGCAAAGAAAACAACCTCAGCTTTTCCACCAACGGCATCAGCCTCAAGGAAGACAGCAGCCTCAAACTCAGCCGCTACAAGTTCAACACTTCTTTCTGGATAAAGGAAGAACCGAAACTGGTTATCATCGCCGCCGACGCAGGCCATGTCAACGCCTCGCTGGCCGCCGTGGCCAAAGACAAAATCGGCGCGGCGCCGGTTCTGTGCTTTACGCCGCTCAAAGACGTCAACTACATCGAAGCCATGGTCGGCGGCAATCTTTTCCGGGCCTTTTTCGACGGCTATCTGCAACAGAACGGACAGCAGGTTTTTCTTTACGGCCGCACGCCGCAGGTAAAAATCTGCAAAAACGTCAACTGGGAGAAGGAAAACCCTTTTCCGGACATTTTTGCCTACACCGGCCTGAATATCGGATACGAAACCGACACCGTACGCTGTTACTGGGAATTCTTCGCACCTTACGCGGTCGGTTCGCTTTTGTCCGCCCTCAACAACAAAAATCTGTTTGACATTACCAAGGACAAGCAGCTTCGAGACCAAATTCCCCGGCTGATTGCCGAAACGGCGGCGATTGCCGCCGGCGAAGGACTGGAACTGGATTGCGAGCCGCTGGTCAAAAAGCTTTACGCTGCGCCGATGAACTATCGCTTTCCGCTTCAGGACGAAATCAACGGCGGCGGCTACGGCGAGGCCAACCTCATCAGCTCGGTGCTGATGAACGCCGCACGCAGCGCCAAAATCCGCTTTATGGACAGCAGCCTCAACAAAATCCTCAAGCAGATATACAACTTAATCTTAGTATAAAAGTGCTTTGCAGGTTGAAGAAAAAGAAGAAACGGATTATAAAAAAGTAAGTTGACTCAATAATCAAAAGGCTCTGGCCCATGGAATTTGCATACATCATCACTCTTGCCGCTTTTCTGGTTTGTTTCTTGGCCGCGCTTGTCGGCCTGCGGCTGGCCGCTTCGGAATTGTCATCTCCTGTTCCCGGCAGCAGCTGGCGCTGCGACGCTTTCCTGCCGGTATTGCTGGTTTCCTTTGCCGCTTTTGTCCTTCTTTTTGCCTTTGCCAACCGAACATATGATCAGATTTTTCCGTTGACCTGGGTTGACCTGTTGCTCGCTTTTGTTTCGGCAGCGGCGGTTTATGCCGTTTCCCTGTTCAAAAAAACCGGCCGTTTTGCACTGCCGGCACTGGCAGGCGCCGTACTGCTCTGCACTGCGTTTCTGCCGGCCGATTTCATGCTGTTTCAGAATCATCTGCCTTTCTGGGGAGATCGGTTCTGCATCGTCCTGCTCTGGACGCTGTTTGCCTGGTGTTTTCGTTATATGAACGGCATTGACGGCATCGCCTCCCTGCAGGCTTCCGGTTTCGTCTGCGGGCTGCTTATCCTTTCCGTACTCGGCGGCCTGCCGCTCTTATACGGCAATTTTGCCGCAGCACTGCTTGGTGCCCTGACCGCATTGCTCGTTTACAACTGGTACCCGGCCAAACTTCTGCTCAAAGACGGTGCCTGCGTTTCGCTGGGATTCCTGCTCGGCTGGCTGACGATTCTGACGGCTCGCGAAGGCACGGGCAGCAGCGCTCTGATTTACGCCATGTATTATATTCTTGAGATCTGCTGGGCCGTCGGCCGCAAACTGATTGCCAATGACGGCAGCCTGGTTTCCAATACGCTGTATTACCGTCTCAACGCCTCAGGCCTGTCCCCGGCCGAAATCGGCCAAAACGTCGCCAAACTGCTGACCGTCCTGCTGGTTCTGGGCAGCTTTCAGGTTTATGCGCCCAATAACTATTCTTTGCCGCTGGCCGCCGCGCTCGTTGCCCTCTGGTTTATGAGCAAACTCAACAACTGGCAGGAACCGCAGCAAAGCCTGAAAGACATCAATCGCGAAGTCATTCGCGACATCAAAGACAATGTCGAAGACATAAAGAAGATAATCAGATAGGAACGGTCTCGAAACGATGGCACTTTTCGGCGCAATAAAAAAACTGTTTCAAAATACGGCCAGCCGTTCGGCCGAAACGGTCTGCCCCGCTTCGGCTGTCATGCCCCGCTTCCGGGTCAAGGTCATTGAGTTCAGCGACAACGTTGAAGGCAGCAGCGGCGAAATCATCGCCAGACAGTTGGCGACGCGCGAAGGGATAGAGGTCGGCTATTTCGATGAGCCTTTCAACAAAAGTTTTCTCAATCTGGAAAGCCGCACCCTGTTTGACCTTATAGACAAAGGCCAGACGATTCTGGACAAGACAGGCGCCGACGTCCTGCTCTGGGGCTGCAGAGAAGGCAGCCGCATCCGCCTGAACTTTCAGGTGCCCAGTCAGTACGAAGACGAGGAGCTGGCCTTTGTTTCGCTGATGGACAGCCTTTACATTCCGGCTCGTCCCGAAAGCGAAAACTATCCTGACGCTGTAATAAACCTCATCTACGGCGGACTGCTCAGTTCCCTGAACGCCGCGGGGGCTCAGACCAAGGTCTACAAACGCTACCTGCTCAAAAAAATCATCGACCGCCTGTCCAAAGACAACTCGGCCAAAACGCTGTCCATTGAATATATGCCTTATATTATGAACTTTCTGGGTATTATTTACCTCAGTTACGCTTTCGACAAATCGGACGGCCGCGACTTCAAAATTGTCAAAAGCCTTTTTGACACGGCCATTAAACATCAGGACCTGATTACCTCGCCGATTCATCTGGGCTGTATTTACAACCATCTCGGCCAGCTCTACGACTGCGCCACCCGTTATATGGATAAAAATCCGGCCGCTTATTTCAAAGGCGCCATCGAATATTACCGCCTGGCTCAAAAATACCTGAGCAAATATACCTATCCGTACGATTACGGCTACATATCCTACAAACTGTCCAAACTGTTCTTTAACTACTGGCGGCAAAAGGAAGACATTCAGGCACTCCGCGATGCCGTCTTCCAACTCCGCGAAGCCGAAAAAATCTATACCTATGCGTTGTTTCCCGAATTTTGGGCCGAAATTCAGGGACAGCTCGGCTATCTGCTCTCGCTGCTGGGTTCGTTTACCAAAAGCGAGGACATCTCCGAACTGGCTATCGCCAGCTACAAGAACCGCCAAAAAGTCATTACCGAACGCCGCGATCCTCTGCTCTGGGCCGAATGTTCGGAAAACATCGGCGACATCTACTATCGCATTGGCAGAAACAAGGCCGACCGCGCCGCTCTTGAAGAAGCGCTTGAACATTTTCACGACGCCCTGTACATTTTTGAAAACGCTCAGCTTTCCGAACGAATCAAAAAACTTACCACTGACATCGCCCGTACCAACCAGAGTCTGAATCTGCTTTGAACGGTTCAGGTTCTCCGTCCCGGATCAGTCATCACTTCTTCGGCAGAATCTCAATCCAGTAACCGTCGGGATCTTCAATGAAATAAACGCCCATCTCCCGGTTTTCAAAACAAATGCACCCCATTTCCGAATGTTTGCGAAAAGCCGCGTCATAATCGTCGGGATAAACAGCCAGATGAAATTCGCCCTCGCCCAAATCATATTTCTGCGGATGATTCTGCAGTTCGGTCAGTTCCAACTCAAAGGGCGTTCTGCCGTCGCCGAGATAAACCAGTGTAAACCCGTTTCCCGTCATTCGGTGAATCTCCTTCAGTCCCAGTGCCTCTTCATAAAACTTTTTGCTGTTTTCCAGACTCGTAACATTAAAATTAAAATGCGCAAATTCAAAACCCATCTTTTTCCCCCTTTGTTTTTTTCTTTTTGCAATAAGCGGGAAGCGATGTCAAACAATTAATTTTTCCATATACAAGGTATCATATTCATATGCCTTGCCCTCAATCTCCGTAATATAAACCTCGTTTCCGGTCGGCAAAAATGCCTGCTTCCGATACAGATTAATCGCCGGACGCTGGCTCGTCGTAACATGCAGACGCAGTTTTTCAAAGCCTTTCCGACGCGCCATGCGTTCCAGATAATTTAACAGCTTTTCGCCATACCCGCGCCCCTTAAACTCTTTGCGGACATGAATTTTACAGACTTCGGCCTCTCTGTCGCTCTTCCTGACGATACCGCCCATTCCGACGATTTGCCCGTTTTCAAAAACGCCGGCAAATATACCGCCGTCGCGTTCAGCCTGTCGGATAAATGTCTTGATGTTCGGAAAAAGATGCAGCTGCTGGATAAACCCCTGCGGATTGTCCCGAACCGAAGCCACATAAAGCTGTTCCGCCGCGGCCAGATTTTCTTCGCGTAAAACTTTGACTTCAACCATCGTCAATACTCCTTCATGGCAAAATTTTTCAGGGTTAAGGCATAAATTTCGCTTACTTTCCGCAAATCCTGCTGTGCCGCCCGTTCATCAATCTGATGCATGCCGCCTCTTCTGCCGTAATCGCTGCGCGGCTTGCCGTCAACGATGCCGCCTTTCTCGGGCGTTCCGAGTTCAATAATCTGCGCCCGAGGAAAATATCTGCCGATAAAACGGCCGTCGGTCGTTCCGCCCGAACCGTCGGTCTGTGCCTCGATTCGCAGCGATGCGCGAATAGCTTCAAGCGCACTCTGCGCCAACGATCCCGGTTCCGAATAATAAGGTTCCGACGCCGTTTCCATATTTGCCCGCACGATCACTTCCCGTGCCTTGGCATAATCAGGATGCCTGCGCAGGAAACGCGGCGGATTCAACAATATCTCCTGCAAATCGGCCAGCACCTTTTCTTTGCTCTGCCGGCTCGTAAACCGCACGTTCCACATTGCCCCGGCTGTTTCCGGAATAACCGCGCTGGCGGCAAAATCGCCAGACCGCAGGGCCACCGTTTCGAAAGTCGTATTCGGAAAATGCCGGCTGCCGTCTTTCCATCTTTTGGCATTAAGAATAACCATGGCGTAAGCCAGCGCCCGGTTCGGATTTTCAAACAGCTCCTCATAAGCCCGGTGTCCCTGTGTTCCCTTTGCCTCCAGATATCCGACCAGCGAACCGCGGCGGCCGGTTTTGACATGCGTTCCGAGATAATCCCGCGACGACGGTTCTCCGACGATAAAAGCATCGGGATTTTTGCCGTTGGCTTTCATCCAGGCCAACACCTTGTCACTGCCGTTAACCGCAGCCCATTCCTCGTCGCCGGTAATCAGCGTGCCGATCGTCAGGTTTACGCCGTCGCCTTTGCCGGCTTTCAGCTTTTCCAGAGCGCTCATCCAGGCGCCGACGCTGCCTTTCATGTCCGTTGCGCCCCGCCCCCAGACGAAACCTTCGTCAACCTGTCCGGAAAAAGGCGGCCGACGCCAGAGCTTTTCTTCGCCAACCGGAACAACGTCGATATGCCCCATATAACATAAAAATTTGTGACCGGCGGCCTTCCTGTCGCCGATAGTCAGTTCCGCATACAGATTCGGCACCGGATACCACCATTTGTCATGCCCGCCTTCAAAAACCAGCTGCTCGGTCTGCGCACCCTGTTTCTGCAAAAACTCTTCCAGATATGCAAGGACTTCGCGACAACGCTCAAAGCGCTCGCGACGTTCTGTTTCGTTTCGTCCGAACGGCGAAACCGAAGGAATTTTGACCAAATCGCTGACAATTTCGACCGCATCAGTCATTTTTCAGTTTTTTCTCCGTATATTTCAATCTTATGCCCAAGCATCTTATAACCGTGCGCCGCCGCAATTTTCTCCAAAATGGCGTCCAGCTCGTCAGCCGCAAATTCGGTAACCGCACCGTCTCCCATATCAATAATATGATGGTGGTGACGCGCCTCCCCCGAAACCTTTTCGTACGCAGGCTCCAAATTCGGAAACTCGTGTTTTTCAATCAGGCCGAGTTCGCAAAGCATGTTCAGAGTACGGTAAACCGTTGCCAGGCCGAGCGTCTTGTCTTTTTTTCTCGCCCGGTTCAGAATCTCGTCCACCGTAAGATGGTTTTTCGAATTCTCCAGCACCTGAAACAGCGCCCGCCGGGAAGACGTCATATTGATTCCCTTTTCCTTAAATACTTTCTCAAAAAGCGACATAAATTTCCTCATAAAAAATGTTGACACATAAAAAATAAAGTTTTATAAAATCTTCTGTTTGAGAAAGATTATCATTCTCAACAAATAAGTCAACCGTAATTTGGAACAAATCATGACTGAGCCGGAAACAATTTCTTTCATTCAGGATTCCTATAGGATTCTCCGTCGGCAGAAAGACATGACGCCGGACAACGAAACGCTCTGCCGCGTTCTTAATCGTCTGGTCATGACGCTGATAGAAAAAAACGTCTGTACGCAGACATTTTGCGACAAAATTCTGAACAGCCCCGGCATCAGGCCGCTGGTTGGCAAAATCCGCAGCATTGCCCAATGCGCCGAATGCGAGATGGAAAAATACTGGGCTGCCCGATTTTGCAAAGAACCGAACGGCAGCATAAACCGGCTGAAAGCTTTCTGGTATTACGAACAGTATCGACAGATTACCCTGAATGAATACGGCTTCATCAAAGACCTGCCCAATGTCAGGCACATTGCTTTCGTCGGTTCCGGCCCTCTGCCGATAACCGCGATTCTGTTACGGCAGCTCGGCGGTTACGAAATCGACCTGATTGACAAAGATTTGAAAGCGTTGACGCTTTCAAAACGATTATGCGACAGTCTGAACCTTGACTTCGGCTTCATTCACGCCGAAGCCGCACAGGCGGACTATCGCAGATATGACCTGGTTTTCATCGCCAGCATGATCGATGAAAAGACATCCCTGGTCAATAAACTGCACAACACCGGAATCAAATATCTGATTGTGCGGGACGCTGAAAAATTCTCCTGCCTGTTTTATGCCGAACTGGAAAGGGAAATTTTTCAGAAATATAAAATAAGCAGCTATCATGCCGGAGACAATATGACGTTAAACTCATCTTTTCTCCTTGAAATACAATAAACATCAAATATAACTCCTGAAACGAAAGGTACGGAATCCGCGCAACCGGATTCCGTATTTTCTGCCTTGAAATTAAATGTTCCCGGTCATATTATCAATGGCAGTTTTACAACTTCTTCAGAGAATGAAAATGAGACAGTTTTATCCGATTGTACTGCTTGTCGTTTCAAATATTTTCATGACCTTCGCCTGGTACGGCCACCTCAAATACAAATCAGCCGCCCTGTGGACCGTAATTCTGGCCAGCTGGGGAATAGCCTTTTTCGAATATTGCTTTCAAGTTCCCGCCAACCGCATCGGCCATGACTATTTTACCGCCCCGCAGCTTAAAATCATGCAGGAAATCATTACCCTTGCGGTTTTTGCAGTCTTTTCGGCGCTTTACCTCAAAGAAGGGCTGAAATGGAACGACGCGGTCGGTTTTCTGCTCCTTCTGCTGGCAGCTTTTTTCGTCTTCAAAAGATGGGACTAAGCCGCGGTATCTGCGGCCAAACGTTTTCTCCGAAAACGGATAAAAAGACTTGACTTAAAGCGGACTCTAAGGTTTATGCTTTAAGTAACCGATTGCCATAACGAACAGAAAAAAATGAACAAAACTTACTTTCGCATTCGCTGTTTCATCGCCTGGGTTACAGGCATATTGTGCTTTCTTGCCTTTTTCAGTGCATTTTATCCCGTAAAAATTTTTGACCTCCAATTGACCGCGCTGCTGCAGCGTTTTCTCGTCGACGTCTCGCTGACCGCGGCAATTCTTCTCAGCGCATTATTGCTTCTCACGCTCTTTTTCGGCCGTGTCTATTGCTCGACCCTCTGCCCTTTCGGGCTGCTCCAGGAATTTCTGATGCTGTTTTTCCGACGCCGCACCGGCTATCGTCAAAACCGTCCGGCCAAATATTTTCTTGCTGCCGTTTTCTTCGGCATGCTGCTCGGCGGCACGGTTGCCGTCATTCGCCTGATTGACCCCTACGCTCTTTTCGGTTCGGCGGCAAGCGGCGCGCTTCCCGGACTGGCTGCTTTCGGATTCGTTGCCGTTCTGACCTGGTTTTTTGGACGTATTTTTTGCGCCAACATCTGTCCGGTCGGAACCCTCCTCGGCCTGCTTGCCATCCATGCCCGTAAAAAAATTCTGATTAACTCGGAACAGTGTGTTTCCTGCGGCCTTTGCGCAACCGGATGTCCAACCGGCAGTATTGACTTCAGAAGCAAAACCGTCAACAACGAAACCTGCATCAAATGCTTCAAGTGCCTTACTGTTTGTCGGCAAAACGGCATTGATTACCGCAGCGAACCGGTTGCGGCAGTTCCGTTCAGTCCGGAAAGACGCAGATTGTTGACAGCGGCGGCCGCAGCGGCGGTTTTGTCCGTAGCCGTAAAAGGCGGCATCAGGCTCAGCCGGACAATCGCCGACAAAACTAAAAAAGTCATTCTTCCTGCAGGTGCTGGCAACCCCAGAGAATTTGCCAGCCGCTGCCTCAACTGCAACCTCTGCGTCGCAGGCTGCCCGATGAAAATCATAAAAAAGGCGTCAGCGGATTATCCTGCCGTACATATTGACTACGCCGAGAGTTTTTGCGACTATGACTGTCATAATTGTTCTGCTGTCTGTCCGTCGGGAGCCATTAAAAAAATTTCTCTGGCAGAAAAGCGGAAAACACAAATCGGCCTGGCCGCTGTCGACGAAAACACCTGCATCAAATGCGGCATTTGCGTCATGAAATGCCCGCGTCAGATTATTTGCCGAAAAAACGGCGGCTTTCCGCAAATCGACGCCAAAGGCTGCATTGGCTGCGGCGCATGCCAGAATGCCTGTCCGGTAAATGCCATTACCGTAATTCCCGTAGAAACACAGAAAATTTTATAAGGAGAAAATAATGTCTTTAGGTTTATCCGAAATCGTATTGATTCTAATCGTTGTTCTGATTCTTTTTGGCGGCAAAAGAATTCCCGAACTCGCCAAAGCCCTCGGCAGAGCACAGTATGAATACAAAAAAGCGCGGGACATGCTGCAAAACGAAGCACAAGAGCTGAAAAAAGACATCGCCAACGCCGCCGAAGAAGAAAAAAAGAAAGACGAAAAATAACCGATGGAAAAACGGCAGGAAAGTCTTATTGAACATTTGGAAGCTCTCCGTTCAACATTGATAAAATGTTTTGCGGCATTGGGCATCGGACTTCTTCCGATGTTTCTTGCCGCACCGGACTGCATTGACCTGCTTATCAGAATCATGACATCAGGCAATAACATCTCCTTAAACTATTTTTCACCGATGGAAGTTTTCGTTTTGCAGATCAAAACGGCTGTCGTACTGGACATTCTGATCTGTTCTCCTTACATCGCCAAAAATATTTGGGAATTCGTCCTGCCGGCACTTCACAACAACGAACGCCGTTTCATCAGGTCCATCGTCTTGTCTTCCTGCATATTATTCATCTTTGGCGCACTGTTTTGCGTCTTTTTTATCCTGCCCCTGCTGGTAAATTTCGGCTTGAGTTTTGCCACACCGAACATAAGAGCCGTTTTTGGCGTTTCCGGCATCATTTCAACCGCACTTTGGCTGTCGGTAGTTTTCGGGCTGATGTTTCAGTTTCCGCTGATTACCCGCTCGCTGATTCGTTCCGGTATCGTTTCTTACCGCTCCGTAACCGGCAAACGTCCGCACGTCATCGTCGGCATTTTGCTTCTGGCCGCTCTGCTGACACCGCCCGACATTGTCAGCCAGCTAATGCTTGCCGTTCCGACTTATGCGCTTTTTGAAACCAGTTTGTTTTTTTCGCGACCGAAACAAAAATAAAAAAAGTTCTTGACCTAGAGCACACTCTAAAGATTAAGCTGTAATCAAATCAAAGTAAAAATCTCTGCCATATATTGAAACTGGCGGAATTGTTCACAAATTCAGTTCAACACACCAACAAAGGAGAAAAAATGAACAAAACAATCCTGTTCGGAGCCGTCGTCCTTTCTCTGCTGGCTCTGTTCGGCTACAAATCAAATGCCCAAATTAAAGAGGAGAACAATACAGTGAAAAACGAAACACCCAAAATCCTGATTGCCTACTATTCATACAGCGGCAACACCAAAGAAGTCGCCGAAGCAATTCATAAACTCGTCGGCGGAGACCTGTTCGAAATTAAAACCGAAGGAAGCTATCCCGAAGAATACCGCCCAATGACCACGCAGGCCAAAAAAGAAATCGACGCTGGCTATCGTCCTAAATTGACAACCGCAGTTACCGACATAACCCAATATGACGTTGTTTTCCTTGGTTCGCCAAACTGGTGGGGCACCATTACGCCGCAGGTAAGCAGTTTTCTCGAAACCTATCGTCTGAACGGAAAAAAAGTTATCCCGTTTATAACACATGGTGGCGGCGGTGCCCAACATACGGTTACCGACATAACGGCACAGTGTCAGGGCTGCGACGTGAACAGCAATGCCTGGATTGGCTACGGCAGCCGTACAACAGGCCTCTCAGACTGGCTGAAAGATTTGGGTTTCAGCAATTGAACCTGACTTTATTAAACAGAAAGCCCTGCAAATGCAGGGCTTTCTGTTTAATGGCGGAATAGTAAACTTCAACGGTATTGAGCATACTAAAGAAAAGAATAGAAAATATTATCACGGTCACAGAGATAAAAGGTCACAAGTTAAGCCTTAACAAGATGGTTTAACCTTCATTCTTTAATTACCGTAACGTATTTTTGATTAGGACTATTCGGTTTATTTGGTGCAGTTTGTTTAATTAATCCTTTCTTAATTAAAGGCTTTAATATCTTATTACTAAAGTGCACTCTACTTGCATATTTTGTTTGCGCCATAATTTCAACTAATGAACGCGGTGACAAACAAAACTCAAGAATCTTGTTAACTTGATCACTAACTTGATCACTAACTTGATCACTAACTTGATCACTAATCTCTACAACATCTTGTTCTTTTTCATCAAATAAGTTAATTTTCCAATCTAATCTAAAAATCTCTGTATCCGTTAAAACAGGAATATATCCAGCATAAAACTTTGAATATTTTACAAGATTCCTAATTTAGCTTTCGGCTTAATTATTTTTCCATCATGAGGAAAAGAATGCTCAGGATTTAAAATATAATAATCAGAAAATTTAGGTTCTTTAGATGTTATCGCAAACTTCTTCAGAAAATTGTCATATAAATTCCACTCATATCTATTATTGAGAGTTCCATCTGTCATTTCTTCTGGGAAAGAGGATCCTGCAATTATTGTTGTATGCCAATCAAAAATATTAAATATTTTGCATAATTGCTCAGAATAAATATCATAAACTTCATCGTCACCAATTTTGATAACATCAATACGATCTTTTATTTGTGGGTTTAGACTATGAAGAGCTTTGTATTCTCCTTGCTTCCATTTTAAAATTGGATAGTAAAAAACATATTCTGTCATAAAATATTCTCCTCTTCAAATATTATTCCATCAAATGTTTTAATATCCATTTTTTCTTTTAAGTATAAAAAATCACATTGTTTAATAAATTTTTCCACCTGAAGCCGTCCTATAATACTTGCTTTAGGAACATTAAACTTAGACGATAAAGTTAATATCTTTTCTTCTGTAATATTCCTGGAATTGCCAGCCCAGAAAAGAACCCAATCTTTTAAAGGAATAATAGTATTTTTTGCATACTTATTTGCAGCAATTTCCATTTCTTTACTTTCTTCCATATCAAGATCACCATTTAATATATGATATATTTCATGGAATAAAGAAAACCAAAAAGTATCAATTTGCCGATTTCGGTAGGTTATAAGAATAACAGGATTACTTTTATACCTATAACTATATCCGGAAGCAGGTGCATTGCTAATTTTTGGGGTAAATATGAATATAACACCTGCTTTTTTAAGTTCTTCTTTTATATACTCTAAGGCGTCTGCGAAAGATAATAACATGTTATTCCGAATATTTATTACAGCCTGTTCTAATAGTTCTTTTTTATAGGGTGGTGGAGTTTCTCGTCCAATAGCAATCTTCTCTCCCCATCTAAATAGAACAGCTTTAGCTTCGGATGTTTCGCCTGTATTTAATGCCCTATATCTAACAGAGTAGTTGTTAATTGAAAATTGTTTTAGTTTTGTTATGTCTCCCACAGCAAAAAACGACATAAGCTCTCTTACTTGTTTCCATGGCTCTTTTACTGGAGCAATTAACCTATTCTTTACCATATCCTTGATAGGAAAATCTTTAAGCAATTTAACATGATCTTTTAATTCTTCCGCTAACTCGACTTCTTTTTTTATTACATCAAATTTAGACTGCAAATTCATCCACGTATTAGCAGATTCTTCTAAGGTTATCGCCAATTTTTCAGCAAAAGATGGAGTAATATCTGATTTACCGGTTAATACATAGGATATATGTTTTTCTGTAAATCCCGTTCTTTGTGCAAAATCTTTTTGCTCAATACCTCTAGCCTCCAAGATTTCCTTCAATAACAGTCCTGGATGAAAATATGGAATACCTTCATATATAATTTTTGGGTTGTTGCTCATTTTCTTTTCCATCTCAGTCATGATAGTCCTCAATTGCAATTATGCATACTTCTCTTATGTTGGATAAATTTGAAATATCGTTATTACCATCCTCGTTTGGCTTAAAAATTATTCTAAGCCGCTTGTCAACACAAATTGCAAAGCACCCTTTATATTTCCCCGTCAATACATGTCTTCTATGAGGAGGAAGATGCGAAACATCTGCAAGAGTTTCTGCTGCTTCTAGATATTGGATTCTCCTATATACAGAGTCAGACAATTCCCCAAAAGCCTTTTTTGAGTTCTTCTCATCGCTTAATTGCTTTATTAAGCGTCCATTATCTATTATTAATTTCACTATAGTTATTCTCTTAAAATTTACCTATTTGGTAAATTAATATATGTTTTTTATTTCAATGTCAATACGTTAAAAAATTAGTTTTGAAAGTATTTTAAATTAATAATATGAAAACAAGATTATAATAAGAGAGCATATTCAGAGAAATGGAGGATTGTTTATAACAATATTGTTTGCCCTCTAGTCAAATTTCAAATATTATTAGATCCAAATTTACCCAAGAAGGATACCTAGAAGAAAAATTCAATGGAAATTATATTACAGACTGTAACATAGAAAGAAATCATCCATGATGCCAAAAGACACATTAATTAGAAGTAAAAAAAGCTAAATGCAGATATTTGTGATGATGATTGTCAGGATTTATTAAATAAATACAAAAAACTGTTTAATATTGCAATAAATTGATAAGGTTTCTAATTTACAAAAAAACATATATGTTTTCACAGTAATAAAATTAAATTTTATCACCAAATATCTTTTTGGGAAGGCACTAATAGAAATTATAATTTGCTCTTCCTCGATGTCTCACATACCCCCAGCACGATGAGGAAACATCAATGTTATTTAGAATAGTGCTTTTATTGATTATTTGATTGCCCCATTGGTCAACATCTTTGACAACGATGACATCCGCGCTGTTTTTTCCTTTTTTCAGGAAAGTATATTCAATATCGCCGACAGTCAAAACAAGCGTGTCTGCGCCTTTTTTCATAAACTGATAGTTGTCAGTAAAGGCAAAATCAGAATTAAACTTTGCCGCATCTTCTATAAGAAACTGGACAAAAAAGATAATCGGACATTTATTAACCTTTACCCGCATAAAATCCGGAGCCGCCTGTTGCATTTTTCTTATAATCGGATTGTCCTCGACTAAAAGCGCCGCAATCTTTTTATTCATCTGATTTTGAGAGGAAATTTCGCTTTTTAATTCCTTAAATTTTTCTATCTTCGGCGTATTTTTCTCTTTTTGCCGCGCCACAGTTTGATAATCCGCAACAATACGGTTTCCGTCATTCTTATCAAAATATTCTCCGTTTTCACAAATCTGATAGACTTGGGTAAAATAAGCGATTATTTTATCACGCTCCCAGTATGCAATAGCGCTGTCATTAGATTGTTTAGCAAAGCTGGCAACTGTTACCCCCTTAGATATTTTACAGGCATCAAACTTTTCAGAACTTGCCAATAAATCATCAAGAAGTTTCTCTTTCTTAATTAAATCATTCGTCTCCTCAATCTGTTCGGACAGCTTTTGCATTTGCTTGGCATTCTCTTCCAGACATTTCTGATTTTCCGCCGCATAGAAAATATCATAGCTTTCGTCCTTAAGCTGACGGCACGAGCGTATGAATACCTGTTCATCCAGAAGGCGGAATTCTGAAGAATCATTTAAGGAAACAAGATTACTCTGTTCTAATATCAGAGTACATCCGCCTATCAACAAAATCGCCAGCCAACTAATTTTCCGCATATCTGTTTCCTCTCATTATTTAAGCGTTGTTCTGTTATATTTTTCTTCCTTCTCGTCTTCAAAAATCTTAACAAGATGTCCGCAATGCTTACATTTTCGCCAAATTTCATAATGATGAACCAATACAGGAACCTTTACTTCCTCTACCCGCAGCACATTTCCGTTATTGTCTTTTATTTCTTCTTTTCTGGATTCGGTCATAACATCCGTATTCAACAGTTCTTTCTTTTCCTGCCGCATTACCCACCATTTTTTGCATTTCGGACAGCGATAATGCCAGATAACCCCCACCGCTTTAAAAAGTAAATAAATCGCAACACCGATAATAAAGAGCTCATAATTATTCCGTTCGCTAACACCATTTGCATTTTCCTGTGCCTGAACAGGAAAACATACAATAAAGCCTAAAAATAAGTATTTCCAAAACATTACATTACCCTTTTTCATATCTCAAATTCCGCAATTATCGGGTAATGATCAGACAAATCCTCAATCTCCGCCGCATAATCAACATGCGGATTATGAACAATAAACGTCTGGCTGGCAAACATCCAGTCTATCTGTCGATTGCCGTTATGTTTAAATGTTGTTTCATAACCGCCGTCAGGAAAATGCCCCAAACAATCCTTAAGGTCAAAGGTTGCCAACCGCTCAAAAAAGTTAAAATTCTTGCGCGACTTCTCCTTATCCCATTGCGGCCCGGCATTCCAATCGCCGGCAACAATAAATCTTTTGGCAGAAGAAAAACCGTCCAGCAACGGCGCAGTATCGGATAAACAGCGATGCAGATTGGCCAGATACGAAAAAGCCGTTACTTTTTCATAATCGCAGACATTTTTGCCATACATGGACATAACGGCAATGTCCGTTCCTGCAATCTGTGCAACAGTTATGCTTCCCGGATAGGCCGTGCTATATTTGAACTCAATTTTATTCAAATTGATATTCTCGGCAGCCAATATCGCCGTTCCCCATTTAGAGTGGTTATTGTTATTGCGCGTATCGATCGAAAAATCCATCGCGCCCCATAATCCTTGCCCCTGTGGATTATAAACGGGAATATCAGAATAAATCTGGTTAGGATAAAGACACCGCAACTCGCTTGGATCAAAAATTTCCTGCGCCAAAACAATATCCACATTATTTTTCCGCAGATATTCAAGGGCTTTTTGAACTTTCGTCTTGTTGTTCTTGCTGGGTGAACCAACAGAACCGTAGCCAAAGTTCCAAGTTGCCGCGCGCAATATCCTAACCATAATCTGCATCCTTTATTTCGACAGTTCTCTCAACTTAAACATGGCTCTAACGCCTTTGTTGCCGATATAGGCAAAAAAGGCTCCCGCAAAAAATGACAATATTCCGGCTTCATCAGGATTCATCCTGAAACCCATGATAAGAAATACCTTAAGGTACCCCATGGTCATAATAAAAATGAGAACCGCATAAATAAACGCAGCCAACGGCGGCAAGCCGGGCAATTTTGTTTTTGGGGTTTCTTTTTTAACTTCCTCTGTCATTTTTTATCTCCTTTAATATGTGTATTTTCCTAATCTCGTAATCAAACGGTGGCTCTTTTGCCAACCGGCCAGGTGTTCCTGCGTAACCCGGAAGACTTTAAGATCTGCCTGATACTCATGCTCAACCCAATATATTTTAACCGTCGCTTTATAGTCCTTATCTTCAAAAAACCATTTTGCCTCCGTATTGGCCTTGTAATCTCGATCAACCTCGAAAAAACATAAATCAGCCTGATACCTCTCATTAACGGCAAATACTTTTATATCTGCCTGATATTCAATGTCCGTAACGTAAACTAACGCCATTTTCTTTCTCCTTATGTTGGTTTAATTATTTTGTTTAGTCAATAAAATTATATTGTTTTATCGCAATACTTTTATCAAAAAAGCTATTGTATCATCCCAATATATTTTTAAGGGGTGAAGTATGCTTAATGAAAAAGAGTTTTTAAGGCTTATCAGCGATTCTATTCGAAAAAGACGATTAGCCGGCAAAATTTCCAGTGAAAAATTATCCGAGCTAAGCGGTATGGATTATTCGTCTATTAACTTGATTGAGAATCAAAAGCAAAATCCGCGCTCCTACTCGCTGTACAAACTGCTTTTCGCTTTGGACATTGATATTACCAAAGATTTGAAAGAAGATATATCGCAGCAGGACGTGAAAGACAAAATCATCCGCAAACTCAACCTTATGACTGATTCTCAAAAGGAATCCTTGCTAAAGCTGATTGACAATTTTGAAATAACCGCCAAGTAAAACATCTTAAAATTTACCATTCCACCAAGCATAGCCCCCATTAGATTTATATGGCATATTATTCATGCTATAGAGTTCCTCTATGCCGGTATTATAACCGCCCATGCCACACATCGTATCCGCACGGACGGCTAACGGCATATTTTGCGAAACCTGATTATAATTTTCCAAACCATAATTCAGGGCTTGGCTCAATGCGTCACATTGATCCTTAAATAAAGAATTCGGAAAAGTTAAGAACTCATCTTCAAAATTTGTGAACCAGGATTCATATTTTCCCGGAAACAACAAGTCCCCTTGCTCGGTTTTTAACGCGACAATATTAAAGCGCTGCTCCTTAGAACCTTTGCAAAAAACAGACTTCAGGCTTGCAATTCTGCCTTTCAACGTTTGATATAAAGAAGTTCCGGATGAGGCGTCTTCAATCAAAGTTATAGTCCGCCCCTGCGCAATTCTTTCATATTTATCAGACATTTCTTGAACCTTTTTTGTTAATTCAGGAAAATTAAGTCTGCCGCGAAACACCTCTATCAGATAATATTTCTGACCATTTTCATTTCCGATTCCGACAACCGCGCAGGCAGAATAAGCATTATTTTCCATAGCCTTAGCCGCTGTATCCCACGATAAAATAATTTTATCTAATCTTGATGGCAGTGCTTGATAATACTTCATCCACTCCTGTTTGATCATTCCGCTGCCGATAGGCATTGGATTCTGCTGATACTGCGCAGAAAATACAAAAGGGCTCATCGAATTGCGATAACTGTTTACAACTTTTTCGCCTTCGCGTTCCGGATGCAGCAATTCTCCTTTTTTCCGCTCATATGTCGTTATCGTTTTGGTAATACGATTTTTTATTTGCCATTTTTCATCTTTTTCAGCAATTAGCGGCAAGACGATAGACTTAAAATCAGGATCGTTCTCAAACAAAAAACCGGATAAATCATGCGCATGCAAACGCTGCATGACTACAAGTATTCTCCCGGTATTTTTATCATTCAGTCTGGAACTGACAGTATTTCCATAGAGTTCATTAATTTTTTCCCTAACCACGTCTGAAAGGGCATCAGCCGGTTTTAGCGGATCATCTATAATAATCCAGTCTGCGCCGCGGCCTGTGACTGCTCCTGAAATTGTCGTTGCAAACCGTCCGCCGTGTTTTGTCGTTTCAAAATCCATAACAGATTTTTTATCTGTCCGGATTCTCGTCTCAGGAAAAAGCGCTTTATACCAGTCCGCCTCCATAACGCTCTTACAATCAGCCGCTAATTTGGAAGCCAACTCCTCGCCATAGCTGATGCACATAATTTTAGTCGATGGATTATGCCCCAAAATAAACGCGGGCAAAGCTATAGAACATATAACCGATTTTAAATATCTTGGGGGAAGATTGATTATCAGTTTCTGATTTTTTCCCTCTATCATATTTTGGATTTGATCGCATAATAAGTCTATATACGCGCCTTTTATAAATGTCTCCGAAGGATTTAATTCATAAAAACATTTCTGTACAAAGCTTGAAAAACTTTTGCGTAATATCGCATTTTTAACCTGATTTTTATCAGTCATTTTTACTCTCCTGTTTATTTTCTTCTAAAAATTGTTGTAAAATTTCCTCATCTTTTAGAGATAATTTGCTTGTTTCTAAGGATTGTTCTTCTTTCATGTCTAGCTGCATCATATACGGGAAAAGTGCCGCAATGGCCTTAATCTCGCCTTTTACCGCAGCATTGACCAATTGCATCAGCATCGCCTGCTTTTTGGTAATGCTGATGGTTTTGCCCTCTTGCTGGATTTTGATTTTCTGTTCCAAAACAGCATCCAGAAGTTTCAGCGTGTTTTTGCTTCCTTTCGGTCTCCCGGCAGGATTACCCGAACACCCTTTCGGAAATTGCGAATGTTTGGGCGGGTTTTTATAACCGCTTTCACTCATTGTTTTTCTCCAATTTTTCTTGCAGTAATTGTTCATATGATTTTTGCGAGCTTTGATGAATGGCCCAATTCCCGGTCAGTTCATGGTATCGGCGGATAATCGTGTCGATATACAAAGGCTCATATTCGATTCCATAACAAACACGCCCAGCTTTTTCTACCGCAATCAGCGTTGTTCCGCTGCCGAGAAACGCGTCCAGCACAATATCGCCGCGTTTAGAAGCATCCAAAATCGCATCGCGGACTAATTCCACAGGTTTAACGGTTGGATGCATTTTGAGATTTTTCTGTTCGGAACCAAAACTGTTAACGCCGGCATAATGCCAGACATTCGTTCGATAGCGCCCATGTTTGCCTAATTCCACATTATTAACATGAGAACCTTTGCCATTCTGAAAAACGAAAATCAGCTCATGCTGAGATCGGTAAAAACTTCCCATCCCGCCGTTTTTCTTACACCAAACCACCATATTCAGCATTTTTGGATAGATATCCCTCGCCGCTGAAAGAAGCTCGTATATATGCCGCCAATCCATGCAAACATAATGAATGGAATTTTCAGCAGAATATTTGGCTGTATTCGCTATTGATGTTTTCAAAAACGAAATAAATTCGGCCTCATTCATCTCACCGGAAGCAAAAGCAAACTCGTTATGTTTTGTCTGACCAGCACCGCAAACATGTCCTTGAATTTTCACATTAAATGGCGGGTCAGTAAAGACCATATTGGCTTTAACGTCTTCAAACAAACGCTGGTATGTTTCTTCTTTTAACGAATCTCCGCAAATAATTTTGTGTTTTCCTAGAAGCCAAACATCGCCGTGTTGACTGACTATTTCATTTTCCGGCACATACGGAACGGAATTAAGTTTTTCATCCGCTTTTTCGTTAGGCTTGTCTTTAACCAGAAGAATGTCTATTTCCTTGAAATCAAATCCGGTAATATCAAGATTCAATTCGTCTTCAAGATTTAGAGCCAGTTTCTCAATTTCTGAAAATTCAAGCTTTAACAAATCCGTATCCCATCGACCATTCTCCGATAATTTATTGTCCGCTATGCGATAAGCCCGTTTTTCTGCTTCAGAAAGATGTATAAGACGAACCACCGGAACTGTTTCCAGTTTTAATAGTCTTGCGGCCAACAGACGACCATGACCGGCAATTACCTCTGATTTTTCATCAATCAAAATGGGATTATTAAAACCAAATCTTTCAATCGATTTAGCAATTTGCTGAATTTGTTTCTCGTCATGAACCTTAGGATTTCCTTTATAAGGGTTAAGATTTTCCAAGGCTGTATATTCAATTTTTATCTGTTTATTAGACATACTTTTTTTCCTTTGTTTTGGGTTTTACTAACCCCCCTTATTAATAGAATTTTTAAATTCATAAGTTTTGTTGAAAAACAAAGAGTTATTCGAGCGACAAAAAACGAAAAATAAGTCTATTTTAGACTATTTTGAGTTGACTTCCTGTCCTATGTAAGCGTTACTGAGCTTACAAGATATGAAAAAACAAGGAGTTGACCGATGAGAAAGAAGATTTATCTGCCGAGAAGCGCTGAAGAATTAAAAAAACTAAGTCACCAGAGACAAGCTGAACTATGGGCACGGTATCATAACAGTCCTTATGAACGGCAGTTTCGCGCGCTGTGGTATTATATCGCCTGTGAAAATGCCAATCTCAAGATTGAACGCAAGCACCTGACTAAGCTGGAAAAATACTCCGAAAACCCCGATGAGTGTATGGTTAAGGTTTATAAGACCAAATACAATCTGCATCCCGGCACCGAAATCATTAAGACCTACCTTGGCCAGCAGTATAAGGTTACTATCGCGGAAATTAATGATTTTATTTACAACGGACAGCATTATAAAACTCTGTCCGCTATAGCCAAAGAAATCTGCGGCATAAAGGTCTCCGGTTATGACTTCTTCGGATTAAACAACAAACGGGCATTAAAGGAGGCGGCTCATGGCTAGAGTAAACTGCGCAATCTATGTCCGCAAATCTACCGAAAAGGGTTTAGAGCTTGAGTTTAACTCCCTGCATAATCAGGAAGACGCCTGCCGCAGTTATATTATGTCTCAAGCCTTTAATAACTGGGAATATTTCAAAACCTATACCGATGGCGGCATCTCCGGCGGCACAATGGAGCGCCCGGCTCTAAAACAGATGCTTGAGGACATTCGCCGGGGCTTAATTCAAACGGTGGTGGTTTACAAGGTTGACCGTTTGTCACGCTCGATTATGGACTTCCACAATATGATGAAAGAATTTGATAAATATGGCTGCAGTTTTGTTTCGATCACACAGGCATTTGATACCTCAACCTCCATGGGCAAGCTGACCTTAAATATGCTACTGTCCTTTGCCCAATTCGAGCGAGAGGTATCCTCAGAGCGTGTCCGTGATAAAATCCGTGCCAGTAAAGCCAAAGGCTTATGGACGGGCGGCGTTCCCAAACTTGGTTATGATATTAAAGACAAAAAACTGGTCATTAATCCCGTCGAAGCCGAACAGGTGCATAGCATTTTTGAGGGCTATCTGCAATGTAGCTCGCTGGCGGAACTTGAGAAATTTGCTGAAATAAAAGGTTTCAAACATAAAGCCTGGATAACCAACAAGGGGGAACAGAGAGGCGGCAAACCTTTTAAAATATCCGCGCTCCACCGCTTGCTGCATGAAAAATTATACCTCGGCATGATTGAGAACAAACGCACCGGACAAGCATTTAAAGGACAGCATGAGGCCATCATATCAAAAGAATTATGGGAAAAGGTGCAAGCCATGCTCAAAGAAAATGACAACTGCGCTAATCATACAAGAAGCCGAAACAATAACCTGCTGACGGGTAAATTGTTTGATGCTAACGGCACAATTTTTACCAATCAGGCCAACAGTAAAAAGAAAGCTACCAAACGACATTACTATTCTATTAAGGGTTTGTTCCTACCCACGGAGCAAATTGATAAGCTCGCCAAAGATGCCATTATTGAGATTCTTAACGGCAATCTCAATGGCTTAAACAAAGACAGCGCAATGGCTTTAAAACTGATAAACTTCAACGATATGGACTATTTCGCGCAACGCAATTTTATCCGCAACTTCATTAACAAAATCATCTATCAAAAAGATCGCCTGACCTTCTTCTTTAATACCGATCCGATAATCCTCTCGGCCTATACCGGCGATTCGCTGAATGAAAGCAACAACCCGCTGGAGTTTATTGCTGATAATGCCAACAACCAAATCATCTATGAAAAACAGGTCGTCATCAACCGCGGGCTGTCAAGCAATGTCTACAACGCTGGAAAGGTCAGACTGATGAGTGTCAATGATAACAACCGCCTCATCGTTAGAACTTTCGCCTACTCTTGGAAATTTAAGAAACTTTATGAAAAAGGTGTTCGGATGGAAGACATAATGAAACAGGAGAAAATGACCAAGCGCACAATTTATAAATACTTAAACCTCGCTTACCTCTCGCCCAAAATAGTCAATCAACTTCTCTCCGGAACCCTAACCATCAATCTGCAAACTCTCTTTGATATCGCCTCTAAAAACCTAAGCTTCAAAGAGCAGGAAAAGATGTTATTAGAAATTTCTTGATTTTATGGAATCTTATTTATATTATACTCATATGCTTATGGCGAGCTGGCTCATCCGTGCAAAGATTTCATCAGCCACATAGATAACATAAACCTTTTGGGTTTATTATCTAAATTACAGATTACGGATGCAATATTTCATAGATAATAAACTCAGTAATTTAAAAGGAATATGTTATGAATAACATTGAATATTTCAAGCTACAAGCAAAGAATCTATATAAAGATTGGAAAAGCAGAGAACAAAAATACTTTGTTTTCAATGTAAAAGATTTATTTCGTATATATAATGTTAAGATAGATGAAAGGCCAACACTAATGAAAGCTCAACATCTATTAGCTCAAGCATTAGGGCGAAATAAATGGGCAGATCTATTAACAGAACCTGATGAAAAACTTAGCTACACTCGAAATATCATGGAAGAAGAGTGGCAAGATTTTAAAGAAGCTGAATGTGAAGATGAATATCGCTCGGATGATATCAATGAAAATGATGGCTACACAGGAGAAGTTGAATGTTTACACTGTGGTCAGCGCTTTCCAATAGATAAACCTAATCATTTACCTAGTTGCGATGGCGAAGAATGGGATTTGGTTCCCGTTGAAGAATTAGATTAAGAAACATATAAATTTTCTTCAGGGGCTATTAATATCATAATAGCCCCTGAAGTGACTCGCCAAAAATCGGCAATGTATGTAAGTGCCAAAAATTTTGCATCTTCCAACATAAAACGAGCTTACCATAGTCAATTCAGCGATGTCAACCGCCAGCAAAGCCCGTGTTTCCGCGGGATACGAAAAAAGACGCTGCAATCCAGCGTCTTTTTAATTAAAATGGCGGAGCGGTAAGGATTTGAGAACAGAACACCTAGCGTAATGCTCCTAATTTTTAGCCATTTTATGGCCGTTTTCTGCGCGGTTGGTGCGAATATCCACCATTTATGAAGCAATCTTCAAAACACAAAAATATCGCAGTACAGTGCATTTTATCTTTAACTTTCTTTCACTAAAAGTTAAACTTAATGGATTATCCTTAACTTTTATTCTTGACTTGTTAAAATTAGATGTTACCATATATTTATAAGCTTTATCAAAGAGAGGCCATATGCAAAGAGGTATCCAAGGCAAATTGATTAAATGCTCACTAAGCTCCGAAAGCTATCAGGCATATGTTCCCAATGCCCTGCCGCCAAAACCGGCTATCGATTTGGAGGTAGTTTCTCCTTTGCTGGAAAAAGCCAATCAAGCAATCGGTGCTTTAAATGGGGTTATCTCAACCGTTCCTAATCCGGCGGTTATCAATTATATGTATGTCCGGAAAGAAGCTCTTTTGTCTTCTCAAATAGAAGGAACGCAATCTACCTTGGATGATTTATTAAAATATGAAGCGCAGCAGACACAAGGAAACCCTGTAGCTGATGCTTCAGAAGTATCATCATATGTTGCCGCTCTGAATTATGGTATTGAGAGGATTAACACAGGTTTTCCTCTGGCTCTGCGATTAATTAAAGAAATCCACGCAATATTACTCAAAAACTCTCGCGGTAAAACCAAACTACCGGGAGAATTCCGTTCTTCACAAAACTGGATTGGCGGTACCAGACCGGGTAATGCGAGATTCGTTCCATGTCCGCCGGATAAACTGATGGAGGTTTTAGGACAATTGGAAATCTTTATGAACGAAGATGATAATATCCCCACGTTGCTTAAAGCAGCTATGATTCATGTGCAGTTTGAAACTATTCACCCTTTTTTAGATGGTAATGGTCGATTAGGACGGTTGCTGATTACATTCTTTTTATGCGTAAAAGAAATTTTGAAGTCGCCATTTCTTTATTTGAGTCTGTTCTTTAAGAAAAACCGCTTATTATATTACGAATATCTAAACAATGTTCGTTATGACGGCGATTGGGAAAGCTGGTTTAATTTCTTTTTAGAGGGAATTATTGAAACTTCTAATGATGCCAGAGAAACGATTCTCAAAATCCAAAAACTTTTTGCTGAAGATGAGAATAAGCTACAGGATTTAGGACGTGCTCAGCCTTCAGCTTTAGAAATCTTGCAGCAATTTGAACAAAAACCGGTTTTAACCGTTGCTGAGATTGAAAAGAAAATTACGCTTGCCCGCCCGACGATTATCAGTTCAATCAACCGTCTCATTAAGCTCGGAATAATTACCAATACCTCCAAGAAAAAATGGGGACAGACTTACGCTTACGCCAACTATATTAATTTGCTTTCGCCTGAAAGCAACCCATTATAACCTCGCTGAAGTGACTTTGCTAATTTGGGCAAAGTATGTAAAGGCTGATAGGAACCATAAATCATGCATAAACAACGGCTTACCATAGAGCGTTTCCGGAGTTTAAATCCCCTGTGATCGGCTGTTCTCTAAGCGCTTTAAAAACGCTAAAACCCTTGCTGAGCAAGGGTTCCGGTAATGGCGGAGAGATAGGGATTCGAACCCTAGGTACCCCGATAGGAGTACAATTGATTTCGAGTCAACCGCATTCGACCACTCTGCCATCTCTCCACAGTCGACCTACTTTTAATAAAGTCAAATCAATTAATTTGCAAGCCAAATTTTATCACAATGCAAAAATTTTCTTTTTTTATCGTTTCGATATGCTAAACTAAACATGTTTGACAACCATCCGAGACGCTCATGCTAAATCTGAAAGACTATATCCGCAATATCCCCGACTTTCCTAAACCGGGAATTATATTTCGCGACATCACAACCGCACTGAAAAAGCCTAACGTCTTCCGACAAATTATTGATGAAATCTATTTTAACTTTAAAGATGAAAACATCGATTATATTGCCGCCATAGAATCCCGCGGCTACCTCTTCGGAGCTCCTTTGGCATACAAACTTGGTGCCGGTCTGGTTATTATACGCAAACCGGGAAAACTCCCTTCCAAAGTCGAACGAATCGAATATGAGCTTGAATACGGAACCGATTCGCTTGAAATTCATCAGGACGCCGTTGAACCGGGAAAAAGGGTTCTGGTTGTCGACGATTTGCTTGCTACCGGAGGAACAATTTGCGCAGCCTGCAAACTTATCGAAAAAATAGGCGGCATAGTTGCCGGTACCGCTTTTTTAATTGAGCTGGATAATTTAAAGGGGAAAACACATCTCCCAAAATCGGCTAAAAACATAGCGCTACTGCGTTATTAATTACCTACTTAAACACCTTAAACCGCATATCCATTGGCAGATAAGTTTTCTCACCCGCAGACGCTTCAATACTGCCAAACGGCATCTGCGCTCTCAGTCGCCAGCTTTGCGGCAGTCGCCATTCTTCATGAACCTTTTCGTCAATCAACGGATTATAATGCTGCAGGCTGGCTCCGACATTATTTTCGGCCAGCGAAGTCCAGACCATATACTGTAAAATGCCGTTTGCCTGTTCGGCCCAGACCGGAAAATTATCGGCATACAAGGGAAATTTAGCCTGTAAATCTGCCGTAACCTGATCATCGACAAAATACAGAACCGTACCATACCCGGCCGCAAACGAATTTATTTTTTCCTCTGTTTTGCCGAAGGCTTCCGCAGGAACCCTAGCCTGCAACGTATCTTTGACAATATTCCACAGTTTATGATGATTTTCGCCGAACAGAACGACAACCCGTCCCGATTGCGAATTAAAAGCTGACGGACAGTTTCTAACCATACCTTCAACCAGGCGGATAACCTCGTCCTCCGCCAGAATTTTTCGTTTTCCCAAATTATAAACCGAGCGACGTTTCTCGGCCAGGCGTAAAAACTTCTCTTCCATGTTCGCCCCCGCTGAATTGTTATAAAGATAAATATTTCTCGTTTCTTGCTTTTTCAAGCAGTTCGGCCGTCATATTTTTTACAAACAGCCCAACCAGATTAAACTTGCTGACCATATCGGCCGGATACAGCCGCTCAAAACGCAGCATCAGTTCGTCTTTGTCATCATATCCCAGAAGCTGTGGCGTCAGATAGTCAACCATGTCTTCAAAATTCTCAAAAATTGCTATGCCGCGCAGCTGTGTCAACAGCTTTTCCTGTGTACGCGAATTGACAAACTCAATCACATCGCCGATTTTCAGCTGTTGCCTTTTCTTATCAAACAACCTGACCTCGACATGACACTCATTATTTTTCATTTTGTTAAACGAAATATAATTGGACTTCATGGTATATTTCATCGTCGTCTCCGCGTTTAATTGTTAATCCGGATACCCTCAAACATCTGATATTCAAAAAGCGCAAAATCATCCGTCATCGCGCTGACATGATCGACAATCAAATGCACCCGCAGCCACCATTCCAGACCGTCCGGGCCATAAAGACGGACGGCATCGTCATCGGCAAACCATTCTTTCAACTGATTCTGATAGCTCTTGAGACAACGTCTTGACAGACGATTGAACAAATGCTGCTCATAAGCCCTTCCGCCAACTTTCTTTCCGGCGACAAAAGCCTCAAACTCAGCCCGCGGAAGTTTCAGCAACCTGCCGAAATAACGTTCAAGCAGTCCCGAAATAACCGCATAACCGGAAAGCTCAATACTTTCCGCTTCTTTCGACTGATAAATCCTTTTAACCGAAAAATCCTTAATCACGTTCAAAACGCGTCCCATCGGCATATCTTCGGTAATCAGCTCTTCCGCCGAACTGTCGCAAAACGTGTCATAACGCCGGACAAATGCTTCTGCGGCAGCTTCCACGGCTCTATGACTGATTTCGATACAGATTTCAACGCCGAAATCCCGAACGCTCTCTTTCTCGGCCAGACTTTTAACCGGTATTTCTTCTCTCCCGTATTTTTGCTCCCACATCTCGTGAAACTCTTTCAAAAATTCGGCCGGCGTAATAATCCCTTTGGCAATGGCATCCGAAACGTCGCTCAGACAATAGGATATGTCGTCAGCGGCTTCCATGATATAAGTCAGTGGATAACGAAATCCCTTCGGCCAGCCGATAAGCCGATACGCCTTTTCTATCTGCGCTTCTTCCGATTTGAAATAACCGGCCTTTTTTCTGATTTTGCGACCGGCTTTCTCTTCTCCGGAAGTTCTGGCATACTTGACTGCCGACAACAGCGACGGCACTGTCAGATTCAGAGCAAACTCATCTTTTTCGCAATGCAGGCGGCTGACGATTCGAATTCCCTGCGGATTCCCGTCAAACTCGTAAAAATCCGCCAAAAGCGGCTTTATTGCCGAATAATCAAGCCGCAAATCTTTCGCATAACTTTCCAGATTGTCTTCCGCCCATTTAACCAGCGCCGCTTCTCCGAAATGTCCGAACGGCGGATTGCCGATATCGTGCATCAAACAGGCGTTTTCAACGACTGCCGGAATTTCAACGGCATTTTCCGCGCTTATCTTTCCCTCGGCACATAAACGCCGGGCTATTTTGCTGGCCAGAATTTTCCCGATATCAGCCACCTCCAGCGAATGCGTCAAACGCGAGCGCACACTTGAATTAAGTTCCAGAGAAAAAACCTGCGCCTTTTGTTGCAAACGCCGAAAAGAAGAAGAATAAATAATACGCGATTTGTCGCTGAAAAATTCTTCCAACGGAACACGGCCGCCGATATCCGATTTCCGCAGACGTACCGGGGTTAAAATCCGCTTAAACAAATTCTCCGTCATATTTTCCACCATGTTTAACTTTCTGAATATATTACATTTATAGCAGAAAAATAAAATCTGATAACATTTAATTGCAGTTTTTACAGCACAAAAACCGCCTTTATCCGCGGAAAATAAAAATGAAACAAAAAACCAGCCTCTCGGCTGGTTAAGAATTGGAGCGGGCTCGAGGATAAAAACAGCCGCCATCCGGCTGTTTTTACCGCAAGAGACGATGTTTAGTTAATGTTTTGAGCCAGCAACAGCGGCGATAAAACATTTACAAAACGAGTGACCGCAGCGAGTTGGTGAATGTTAATGAACCTACGAGCCAGACAGGGATTTGAAAAATCCCTTTGCCCTGAAACAAAAAAACCAGCCTCTCGGCTGGTTAAGAATTGGAGCGGGCAAAGGGATTTGAACCCTCGACATCAACCTTGGCAAGGTAATTATCTTATAAAATAATGCTTTGATTTATATTGTTTTTTTAACTAGAAATAAAATTACTGCCAAGATTTTGCCAAATTAGTTATGGCAAAGCTCCAATTCCTGACGTAATTTATTAAGTCTGCCTATCCACTCCCAAGTGTTCGGAAATTCCGAACAGCTGGCTTTTTCCAACTCAGCAGCGACAGTCGGACCAGCTGTCGGCCACACCGGGCAATAGTCAGAGTTTACCGTCGTGCATGAGCTTAAGCAGCTCAGCGCGGCCAGCATTAGGCTTAGCATAAATTTCTGCCTTTTTTTGTGAAACATACTTCACAACCTCCACCTGCTTTGTCACATATTCAACCTGTTTGTCAGAGCTTCCCACCCGATAGCCAGTATAATAAGCTCCACCAACAACAAGGATAAAAAGACCAATAAGAACCGCATATTTCACAGCAGCCCCCACACCAGCCAGCCACCGAGATAAGCGCCGAATATATACTCGCCCCAATTCCAGCCGGATTTTCCCAGCGCTTTAAGTTTCTCAAGCAAACCGCCACCCCAGTAACACACACCCATTGCAAGACCGGAAAGCATTAGTGGCAGGCTGCCAAAATACAAGCCCCACAAAAATGTAATAATCAGGCCGGTCAGCGTTACCCCACAAAAGCCGAACAGTTTCGGATATTCATACAGCCAGACGGTTTTTCCCTTAAAGCTGATACGGCAGCTATACAGCAAATCGTCTATCAGCTCACACTCCCGGTACTGCACTAAGTTTGGGTTAAGTTTTCCGCCCTGCAGCAATCGACCGATGTACAAACCCCAGCCGTAGAGTTGATAACTTACATAGCATGCAACAAAACCAATGATGGCTTTCTCGAGGCTGTTTCCAAAATGGAAATACCCACAAATACCGAAAAACAACGCATACCAAATCTTATTCGCCGGAATATTTTTTTTCCACAGTCCGCCGCGAATACGCCACAACAGCGCCGAAATCGCTATAATGCAAAATGAAATTAAGTAAATCATAGTTTCCATACTCCCTTTTCAATTAAACGGGCAATTCGTACCGCCCTCTCTCCAACATCTTTGGCATATTTTGAAGCCAGACATTCGGTTGCCGCCTGCGTGTAGTTTCCTACGCCGAGCCAACTCAGCATTTTCTTAAATTTTAGAAGACCGCCGACGCCAAGATTAAAAGCCATATCCACCAGCGCATACTGCCGTTCGTCGTCCAACTGTTTCCAAAAAGGAATCCGGTCGGCACATTCGGCTTCAACACGCTTAATATCGTTTCTGAGCAGAAAGAAAGCGGCGTTTTTGGTAATGCCGCTTCTATAATCGCCAATAACTTTAATTTCTTCAGCCGTCGGCGGATTGGTTTCCAAATTCCTGCCAACACCGATAGTCAGATAGCCGGCCGGGCACCGATACGGCTGCAGCCTTATCCCCTCGTGCAGACAAAGCCGCTGCACAGCTTCATTCTCGTTTATCATCGCTTTTGCCTCCGATCCTCTGTTCAAAAATATCCGGAACTTTGTTCAAGCACCGGATAAGCGCGTCATAAATCTTCGTGGAAAGAACACCGCAAAGATACCCGACACAGGTTGATATTTCCGGATCATACCCAAAATGTGACATGATCATTGCCGGGGTATAGCAGAAGCTAAACCCCAGAATAAAGACGCATAAAGTGCGCCGAAAGCTCACAAACCGTTCATTAAGCATATTCCAAACTCCTGCAATAAAAGAAGCCACACAAAGCGAAAAATCGTTCAAATCCACTGCATATCTCCATAAAAAAAGAGAGCGTTTCCGCTCTCTGTCGTTGACGTTTATATATTATCGCCGCGAAACGAATCTTCCGTTGGCGGCTCGTCCCCTGTAATCCAGGGAACTGTCACTGCCCCTGCTCCGGTAATCCATGGAGTTTCCGCCAGATCCGCGGCTTCTGTCTTCAAGATAAGAACCCCGTCCGGCATCCTCACCGTAATCACGAAATATCCGGTCCATTTCGGAATCGCCGTAATAACCGTCTCGCGCCATATAATCCAAACTAACCTTGCTTCCCATATCGGCCTTGGCAAAAAGCAGCATGGCAATGGCTGCGATAATGACCATAACAATATTTTTCATGTCGCCCTCCTATATAGAACTCTGTTTACGTTTGAGAAAAGAGGCCAGAAGCCCGAGAATAGCCATGTTTTCAATATCCTCGCTCTGCTTGGTCACATAGCTCTTCATGGCATATTTATAGCAACCGTTGGCCAGCTCGGTCATGCTGTGCTTTTGTGCAAGAGTTTCTTTGGCCTTGTTTTTGATTTTGCCAAAATACCTGTTGAAGAGCTCCTCGTCGTCACTATTCATCTTCTGCTGTTCTTCCATTTTTCTTCTCCCCTAAATCTGGATACGGTTTTATTTCAATCTCATCTTTGGCATCGGCGCCGCCGGCCAGAAAACCCCTTGCAAATTCTTCTGTAAAAGGTTTCATGTCCGCTTTGTAGATGTGCATATTCAAAAGCTGTTTCGGATTCGTTTCCGCCCAACTCAGCGGACGATGACAGAACCCGATAAAGCACAGCCTTTGCGGCATTTCCAAAGTCTGCGGTGTCGGTTCCAGAAAACCCGAAAACACAAGCATATACGTCAGATCATTGATTTTTTCGCATCCGTAGTTATGAATTTTAACCCGGCTGAACGGAAAAGAAACAGAGGAATCCGTCGCATCTTTTACCAGATTCCAGCTTTCGCCCAAAACCTGAATATTTTTGGCCGGCCCATTATACCCTGTCATCGTTTTCTCCTCGAATACTGCACATCAGCTGAATGGCGGCGGCAGCAACATGCTTCGCCGCCTTGTAGGCTTCTTTTTTGCCCAGTTTTCCTTCTTCCCGACGCTCTTTGGCCTGTTTATATTCCCTGATTTCCATATCAAGAATTTTTTCTTTTCCGCCTTCTTCGTGTTCGTATCTCTCCCACGTTGCCGGTTTCTCGTCGAGGGTCTTCTCCACGCGCCGGTAATCCTTCCAGTGCGGATTGTAAAGTATATATTTTCTCATCTTCGGTTTCCCTTTCTGCTTCAGATTGGGGGCTTTCGCCCCCGCTTTTGATTAAGCTGCGGCTGAAGCGGTAGTCGTAGGGCGGGCATTAATAGCCGCCAGCAGGACTGCCGTCTGACCGTTGACAACATTGGTCGTATAAAGCTGGCTTTTCAGCGCGGCATTATCGGCTTTGGCATCACAAAGCTTTGTCTGCAGATCATTAATCAGGTTGTTCTGAATCAGCTGTCTGGTCGCGCAGCCTTCCTCGGCAATAAGCTTCTGAGTCTGGCAGCAGCAGTTCTGATTCTGGAAACCGACGTTGTTAATCGCCGAAACGATATTATTCGTATTCTGGCAATTGTCATGACCAATGGTTGAGAAACCCTGCATCATGGCCAGATTTGTCCGGGAGCTCTGGTCGAGCGTCTGATAACCGATATTACATAAGCCTGAAGACAGGTTCATATTCATACCGTTTACCGAGTTCTGAATGGCATTGATGCCGTCATTCAAAATCGAAGTGCCGAAACCGGCTGCTGCCGCGCAGGAGCAGTCTCCGCCCCCGCCGCGATTACCCCAGCCATAACCGCCCCAGGCATCGCCGAACCAAGAGCCGATCAACGCGCCGCCCAAAGCGCCCAAAGCGGCACTGCCGACGCCGGCGCCGTCACCCAAACCGCCTACTGGTAAAATATCTGTCATTTGTTTGCCTTTCATAAAATTAAAACCGAAAGACTTTTTGTCTTCCGGTTTCATTTTATCTGCGGCATAAACGGCATATAATGACCGGTTCCCGACTTCTTAGCGCCACCCGCAAGAAAGCAGATAATCAGTCATTGCCCGGTCAAGCGCCTTGTTTATGAGATTTTTATGACATCGATACATTGATCGCTCTTCCATATTCAGATAAGGGAGAATTTCCTTAAACGAAAGGCCTTCAACATAACGTTTCTGAGCAATAATCGTTTCTTTCCCCGATAAACCGAGTTCTGAAAACTTCCGTAATAATAAGGCCGAATCAAGCCGTCCGGCTTTTTTGAGCCCGTCAATAAAATCCTTGTCATCCACTTGAAAAACTCCCTTCAATGGCTATATCGCCGTTGTGAGCAGGAAGTCAGCCCTGTGCAGGCTTTCTCTTTACCGTGGCCTTACGGTAAGGCGGGGAGTGACGGCTCCCCGTCCACATTAAAAAAATACGTTATCCGTATCTATCGGTTTCGGATATTTCGCCTTAACCGCCAGACAGTCCTTCACATATTTGCCAAGCTGCGCATATCCTTCGGTCTGCAGCCCCTTGTCTTCCGAATTAATTTTTACCTGCGCGTCCAAATACTCTCTGATGTCAGGGTATTCCGCCGCCCGTTTTTCCGCATAAGTCGGTTCTTTCGGCTCAACAGCCGGCGCAGGCTCCGGTTCCGGGATTTTGTTAATCTGAAAATACCTCTTGCCGTCTTTACGACGTTCAATTAACTCATCAAAAGTTGCCTTATTAGATTTACACCAGCGCCTTGCTTCGTTGAAGTTTTCGTCCCAGCTGCCGTCAATATATTGTATGATTTGTCCGTAATCGTATTCCATTTTCAGTATGCTCCCACCGCTTTGATTAAAATTTCTCCGTAATATCCTTTGCCGCCGCCATATATGCCGTAACTGCCGCCGCCACCGGCTCCGGGAGCCGTGGCATCCGCATTTGAATCGCCGCCGCCGGAATTGGTCAAAACTGAATTACCACCGCCGCGAATTATCCCGTCGTTTCCGTTTGACATCACGGTATAGGACAGAACATCAATATCGTCTGACATTGTAAGCGTACCGCCGTTCTGGGGATCTCCGTCAGAACCTATAACGCCGATCCGGCCGCCGCCAAGGGTCATAACCCCGGAAATAACGGTATCCTCCCCGTCGCCGCGGCTGTCCGGACATATGCCTGCCGTTACCGTAACCGCCTTTGCTTCTCTTAAGTGTATATATCCTTCAAATCCGGCACCGCTGCCGCCACCGTAACCGTCGCCCCAGCCGCTAGCGTTTCCCCAGGCTCCGGCTCCCTGCCCGCGCACATAATAAACGCCCCTGGCCAACGTGCCTGACCAGCTCTGTCCATTACTCAAGTTACAGATAGTCTGCGTGGCATTATAGCTGCAATAACACATGAAAGCCTTGGTTAATTCCTCTGGCTGAGCAGGATTAAAATTGCTGATTCCGCCGGTTGAAGTTGTCCAGAAACCAATCGGCAGCCCATGATACTGAACCCAGGTATTGTTGTTCAACGTCCACCAAAGCGTATTGTCAGACTTCCGGTAGCAGAAAGCATAACCGTCCGGTGCCGCCGGCAATTCCGCCGCTTCCATATAATTATCGCCCTGTATCGTATATTCGCCGTCAAGGACGACGCCATAGAACGCGGTCCGGTCAAAAGCCATGGTTCGCATGACGAACCTGTCAAAAGTTCGCTCTATGCTCTTATAGCTGCCGTCCTCGTTCAACCCGTCGGCCATCAGCCCCTTCACGCCCGGAACCGCAAAAACCGTCGTGCCGATATAGCCGACGCCGTTAAAAACATATTTAAGCGTCTTTGTGGCGCCGGTGCCTGCCATTGTAAAAACACCAACAGGAAGCGACGCGTAATTTTGCCACGTTGAACCGGAATCAATCGTAATTTTTACAATATTTTCCGCCGTATCGTACCAAAGCGCATACTGTCCGAAGCCGCTTGGCGCCGTATCCTGACTGTAGGTGGGATTGAACCACCAGAAACTGTGGGATGGAGATATTGAAGTCACGAACTCGGCATTCGCCGGGTCTGAAGTGATGTCAATGCTTAAATCCGTGTCATATTTGACTTTGTAGAAAAGTTTTGCACCGTCCCAGACAATGGACGTGATGATGCCGCTGTTCAGAGTATCGCCGATTGACAGCTCCGGCGCAGCCGTGCCGTAAGGGACCCAGACCTCACTGCCGGCATACAGGGTCGGCGTTGTACCGTCAACAATCTCAAATTTTATGTCCTGTGGAATATAAGTAAGGCAATTGCTGTTTTTTGCGCCCAGAAAAGCGTAAGCAATTTTCTGCCCGCCCAGATACAGATCCTTTGTCTTTACCGCATCATTAACCAGCCAAAGCCTGCCATCTATATACAACGTGGTTTCGTTTGCATCAATAGAACCTTGAAAAGGTGCGGACGGCGTACTCTGGTCAATGCCTAAAATCAGGACACTGTCTTTTGTATAAGGCTGCACCATGCCGGCGATATAAATATCGTTTGTCCATTCGACCGCCCCTTCGGGTTTAATAAACGTTTGATATGCCGAGCCGTTCCAGTTAAAGGCAAAATAATAGGTGCTCCCGGCGATAAAGGTATAGTTACCCTTAAACGATTCGGCAATGTCATATGAAGTGCCGTTTGATGAAATCCATACGCGATATGTACCGTCGTCGGCAATGGCAATATCCGCCAGACCTTTTAAATCCTGAACGGAAGACAGGATTGAGCTGCTTACCCCGGTCCACGTAAACTTTGTGTAAAAATAAAAAGAAGAAATTTTGTTCGGCAATGCCTGCGCAGCCTGCAGATAACCGCTCGACGCCAAATCCGAACCGGCATAAAAACCGCTGTATACGCCGTTGTTTTCGGTCAAATTGCCAACCGGCTTAAATCCTGCATTTTTTTTGCCGCAATACAAAGGCATCGCTTAAACCTCCGGTACACAGTAGAGAGTCCCTGCCGCCGGATTTATCGGCACGGCAGAAACCGGTACGGCAACATCTTTCCAGCCGGCGACGGTTCCGTCCGTCCCCAGCCATTTTCCGGCATGACCGCTTTGTTCGGGCAGCGTCTGTCCTTTTGCCACGCCGGCCCAGTATTCCGCAGATCCTTCCGGCCGCGTCTCAATTGTTCCGGTTGCCCAGCTTTCAGCCTCCTCTGCCGAAGCTGCCGCGGCCGCTGCGCTGCTGTCTACCGCAGCCTGTTTCGCGGCCGCATTTGCATTGAAATCATTTGTTTTTTGGGTGGCATTTTCATCAAAAGCGGTTGTTTTTTCAGCAGCATGCAGATCAAAACCGTCCACGGTTTCAGCTGCCGATTTGGCCCAGGCGGCTGACTCGTCTCTCGACTTTCCGGACGACACGGCCGAATCAGCTGCATCCTGCGCCGAAGACGCCGCTTCATCTTTGATTTTTGTCACTTCGTCAATAACGTCGTCCACATTAATTGTCGAATTTTTCAAAGCATTGCCGGACTGGTTCCAGACAATGGCCTTGCCGGGAGAGGCCGAAGGGAGTGTCAAATCAATCCCGGTTGTACCGACCTGCATTTTAATCGAACGGCCTATCTCGTCAGACAACTGCTGTGATATTGCCGTCTGCTTGTCAAAGTCCTGTTCTGTGCGTACGGCGGAAAAACCGCTGGAAGTCTTATAAGGCGTTTCCTGCGTCAGCGGCACTTCGCGGGCAATGACGATATACGTTCCAGCCGCCGGCGCCGTATCAAAAACAATCATTCCCCCGGCGGATCCGTCCAGTTCCGCCGTATATTCATCAGCCGGAACCAGCTCCTGAACGCCGTCCGTTTCCCGATAAACCCGGACATAAGCCTCGCTCATCATATCAAAATCAAAAGAAAATCCGGTCGTATTGCCGTTTCCCAGCTGCCGAACGGGAATATAGTTGTCTGCAAGCATTTTTATCCTTTCCGCGCCTTGCGCCACCAAAAAACCGCCGGCCTTGCGGCACAGCGGATATAAAAAAAGGAGCGGACAACAGGTCCCACTCCTTCACTTTACAAAAAGCCTATTATATCCTGTGGATAATGTCAAGATATTTTTTAACTTCTCTTATTTTTATCATACAAATCCACATCTGAAACAGGAATCCCTTTCAAGCCAAGCACAGCATCTCGAAGATACACACCAAAAATTGTCATAATATCTTCCAAGATAACGCCCTGATAAAAAGCTTCATCTTTCAATGTCCGTAGCTCCTCTTCACTTAAACGCTTAACCATATATTGCTTCACGACATTAAAAGATTCTGTCTGAATATCATAAGCATTATTAGGTTTTGCTTTCTCAACCTCCTCAATCAACTCATGCTTATATTTATCAAAAATATCCCTTGCGCCCACTTTTTCCGCGACTTCATGCCCTTTGTCGGTTATAGCCACAGGAGAATTTGAACGCGTCATTGCACGGGGATTGGTATTTTCATAAATCATTTGGACCCGCTCCTTTAATGCGACTACGGTTTCATGAATATTTTCAATCTTGCTCAATCTGTCTTCATGATGCTTATTATCTGCTTTCCACTCGCCAAACCACATAGAAATTCGACTTACAGCCACAAAAAAAGCAATAAGTATCACTAACAAAATGAAGACACTTGAATTTAACTGCTCTATAAGTTTTATGATAATTTCAGTCATAATGCTTTCCTGTACTACCAAGAAGGACATTCTATCCTAATAAGTAATTATCAAAATCAAAATAACAAGATTACTTCCGTATTATTGTTAATATAACACAATTCGTCTGTAATCAACACATAAATCTGCCAAGGTAACAACTCTTTTGCGTTAAGAATCGGAGAAAACGGCATATGCCGTTTTCTCCATAATATGCTCGCCTACGAGTCTAGCGGATATAATTCACATATATAATAAAAATATTAAAAAATCCTATATCCCAAAGGCAGATTCAATTTTTTTAACGCTTTTCCAGGTTTCTGCCGCCTGCTTTTCGCAAAGCTCCGCCTGCCGGCGCAGGCTTTCGGCCTCGCGCTTCAGGTCATCGTAGCGGGCAGACATCAGCGTCATCGAGACCCAGCCGCCGACCCCGGCCGAGAGCTTGTTGTAGTCAATCTCCGCCGTCATTGTCAGGCTCTTTTTATCGTCACCCTCGGGCTTGACCCGACAATCCATGCAACCGGCTCCCCCTTTTGCCATCCCCGGCCGCATTCCCTCCAGCGCCGCAGCCAGACAGTTCTTGACAATGCCGCCGATTTCGGCCTTGGCCTTTTCAGAAAGCACAATCTCTTTCCTCCCGCTCGGCAAAGAGCGGGTATGCTCCCGCACATTAACCTCGCCACAGGGATAAATTTTTCTTAACTTGGCTTCCATTTCATTAAAAGCCTGAATATACTGCAACTTAAACTTAAGCGCCTTGGAACCGGTAAATCCCATCGCCAGCAGCGTAAAGCCATCCCGATTCATAATATATTGCTTTAACTTCCGACCAGTAGAATCGGCGTATTCTCCCACTGCATATTTTATAGTACTCACCTCATTTTTGAGGTGAGTAAAATCCTGTTGTTCGCGCAAACTGCCGATAAGCGAGTTTATCTGTCGCAAAATATTGTCATGACGCTTACCAAAAACTTCGGCAACCCGAACTGACGTTGTAACCGCCTGTTTGTCTTTTGAAATTTCTACAAGATTATTCATTAATATATGTCCTTTGTTGAGAAGTTTCCCAGTTCAGCTGGGTCTGGGGAGCTCAACACACGACATATAACGTGCGGACTTATTCAATATATTCGTCGCACTCCCCAGAATAGCTAAGATTCTGCCTACTCCAAAGGCATAAAAAAACGCATCTGACGGGAGCGTAACCGTATATGTCAGAGTGTTGGGCTCTATATATAATAATAGGCATCAAATCCTTAAAAGTCAATTAACTTTACCTTTTCTTGAATAAAAAATACATTGCCTGTAAAAATTCCCAAACAAAAAAAAGAGGTGCCAAACAAAGCATTACCCAAATAACCATCCCCTGCCCTATCTCCTTAAAAACATCATCATCTTTCATTTTAATTTTCCTTTTCAGGTCAAGCAATCTAACATCTATTCCCCTTTAAACATATCAATTATATTTGTTATTATACCTCGCGGTTCTTGACAAATATACTTGTCCCTATACTCATCATAATAACAATCCAAAGAAATATATTCTCGTTCTTTCATAAAGCCAAAATTTTCAGTAGAGACCAAAAGATAATTTAACATATCATATTTATGAACAATATCTGAAACATACAAAGTACTGAAATAACATGAACGCATTTGTTCAAAATTCTTCTTAGGTTCATATTTTCTAACATTAAACATTATATGTGTTGTATAGCTTACATAGGGAACAACCTGATAGCCTGTTATTCCATAATTATAATTTACCATACTATGAGAATAACCGCTATAATCATAACTACCATAATTTATTCCCCTGCTAAAGGTTCCATAACTATTTGTGTTAATAGAATTTATTCCCGTTGGGCCATACATAGGAACATTACGATAACCTTGAACTGAACTAACATCATAAACTGTTGTAGCTATAAAATCTGGATTTTTCTTTTTTTTCTCATCAAATTTCTTCAAACCATATACGCTCAAACTTTCAATAAATTTATTTCCAATAGCTACATCATTACCTACAAATTTTATTGTTTTGTTTTTAAGATCTCTTTCTTTGCTGCTTTCAAAACTATTCCACATATGATAACTATAATATTTTGTAGTACATGCAGAACAAAAAAACATAATAAAAACAAATAAAAATTTTTTCATAACAACAACTCCAATAAACAAATAATGATAAAATATTATTCTTCGTTTATTAAAGAGTCAACCAAGAACAAAGGGCGAGATAACCCCGCCCTCCGCTTCTATCGCTTAATCGATAAAAAAATTCGGATTTTCCGAATAACAATAATAAGCTTTATTATCATTATTTACCTTTCACTGATGCGAAAGGGGAAAACCTTTCCCTATTGACTTTTAGTGTCAAATAGGTTATCTTAACCATATGAAATGAGTTAAGTTAGGTTAACCCCTTTCTAGGTTTAAGAAATTGTCCGTTGTTCCAGCAACGGACTTTTCTTTTATAGCGAAAATCAAGTAAAAGTCAATTAATAAACAAGCCCCGTTTCCGGGGCTTGTACTAACTAACAAAGATATGAACTGGTTTTCTTAGAAAGTGTATCTGACACCGGCGGTCAAATCAACCACCTTATCAACACCTTCAACATCAATATCACTATAACGAATCATCGCTCTGGCCGCTAAATGTTCATTAAAGTTATACTGGGCACCGGCACCAAAACGAAGACCTAAACCATCTTCATCCGAACTTTCTGACAATGCGCCTAATCTGGTTTTACTTTCAACATCATATTGAGCCAAACCTACAGAACCCAACAATTCAAGCTTTTCATTACAATCTACCGGAAGATATCCGATAAAATCTACACCATAAGCTTTATAACTTGCTTCAGTCTTCGCCACACTGGACAAAGCCGGAACCGCAATACTCTTTTCAGCATCATCTGTTTCCTGATAAAATGCTTCAACTCCAAAATTTTTATTTAATTTTGTACCGACAGAAACCGCATAAGCATTCCACTGGTCATCAAAGTCATCAGAAACCAAGTCAGCTTTTGAATAAACATAATCCACACCGACATACGGCTTGACATCCAGCGCCTGAGCATTAAAAGCAAAAAGGGAAGCCACACCGGCCAAAAGTAAAGTTTTCTTCATATTAAACCTCTGTTATAAATAAGTATCTACCTTTTATCTCAAGTTGAGATGATTTAATATTAGACATAAAAAATATAGAGTCAACAAAAAACACACTTTTTGTTCAGTCATCATCTCTGTCCCGTAACGCATAAGGCGACCATCCCAGCCAGAGCAGCACCTCTTTCTTATATTCTCCTTCTTCAGCATAACTGCCCAGATTCTGTATCACATCCAACGGATACTTACCCGGAAGGCCGGTCAACTCCCCAAATGATTTCATGGCTCGCATGACATCTTCGGCGTCCACATCATCTTCCGCAAGTTTTACAAAAAATGCGCCTATATCTTCAAAAGTTGCCCATGGCGGAAGTATTTCCCTCAGTCCCAAACGGGTTGCCTGCCAGCTGTCATCTGTTCCCAGCGCAATATCCAATCCCTTTTCCAAAATACTGTTTAAGATAAAGATACCGTTAAGAGAGCCTAATAACCCGGCGCGCAGCAGCGCTTTTTTATCCCATTCAAATCCGTCTGAAGCAACTTGGAAGAGACAAGGCAGCAGTACATGAAATATAAACAAGGATTTAACGGCCTGCGTTTTATCCATCCGCCCGGTCAGCATACCCCGCACTGCGTTTATTTCTTTGCGCAGATACTGGTTCTGTGAACTTTGAAACATTGTAAACATTCTCAACATCGGATTGCTTTGCCAGTAAGACTGTTGGCTCAGTCGCCCTGATTGCTGCGTCTCATCGGTTACCCGTTCAAATTTCTCCAGCGCTTTGGCTTTGGCCTGTTCTTCATTCATTCCGGCTGCCAGATTCTTTTTCAGTTCCGCCTTATATAATGCCCATCCGCCAAAATAAATCGCGCCGCGGTCGCCCAGTTTGATATTAAGCATCATCAGCTCGCGGAATTTAACCTTGTTTGTATTTTTCTTAAACATTTCCATCTTTGAAAGTTCGGCAAAATCTTTAATGATATTCACGTCCCTGCTTTTCATCAGGGTTGTATTGCCCAATATTTCCATAGCCTGCTTCGGATGCCGGACAAAATCAGCCAGTCCGGCCATGAAATCCTCCACGCTCATATGTTCCCAGTAAGCCGGAAAAGAAGTCAGCTGCTTTATCGCCAGTGCCGGTTTGAGCGCCAGAACCGAAATCGCATAATTGGAACGGATTTTATTGAGCGTTTCGCTAGCAAACCAGTTTTTCTGAAATTTGTCATTACTGGCCATGCGCGAAATCTCATAGCTGATTCTGGCATTCATCTTTTCGCCAAACAGGTTGCTGATAATATTTTTAATTTTCACATCACCCATCACACCGTTAATGTCAATCAGCTTGTCCGCCCAAGCCAGCCAATGATTGGAGTTGACAATATAATCCTGCAACACGGCAAAGGCACCTTTAATTTTAATAGTCCCTGCCTTGGCCGTTCGTTTCTTTACGCCGGAAAAACCGGCATAACTGCTGAGGTCCCCGGTCTGTACATCAATACCCGATGTCTCTATAGACCGCGGCGAATAAAACGGACTTTTCGGCAGGCTCACGCCATATTTTTCCTCATAAAAGTCGTTCATCTTGGCATGATTCCGATCATAGAACTCAAACAAGGCATCAGCAAACGCCCGGTCTTCCGCCGTCAGATTTTGGTTCACTTCGCTTAAAAACGCTTCGTCAAATTTCAATACCTCGTCAGTAACCATAATCTTGCGGGTTTCCGGGTCTTTTGCCTTCATATATATATCCAGCAGCTGATCTTTGGTAAATTTACGGCGGCTGTTGTGCCACTCAATTACATATTCTTTTTGCAATTCGCTGTTCACATAGCGGCTGACCGATATTCCCTTATTTTGCGCCGCACCGGCTATTTTGTCTCCAATCAGTCTGGATACGGCTTCGCCGTCTTCAGCAACACCCCTTGCTTCTGCCTGTTCTGCCTCAAAAACATCCAGATTCCGATTCAGCAGACTTTCTCCGGTTTTGGAGTTTTTGTCATTCATCGACAGAATATCCAGCAGACCACTCCAAGACATCTGGCTGACACCCAGTTTATTGATTGCCTGTCGCAGTTTTCCGCGCTGCTTGCGCCAGTTTACACGGCCGCCGTCAGTCAAAACATCTTCCGCTTCGGCAATCATTCGTGCTTTGCGGCGGCGCTTGGCTACCAGTATAGCGTCTGAAGTGACCCTGCCCAGATTATAACTTTCCGATATCGCATTATAAACATCAACCAGAATTTTTGCAGATGTTCTCTGTGCCGGAATAGAAAGAACCTTATTGTCAAAAACCAGATTATCAATATTTTCCCCCGCGCCATTCTGAATAAAATCATTAATAATCTTCGTATTTTCCTCAATTTTATCCCTGGCCTGTTCTTTGCTCAGCGCCATCAGTTCACGGATATGGTCAAAATAGTCATTCAGCTTTTTGTTTGGAAAACGTCCGACCAGCTTGCCGCCGGAAGTGCGCGGTTCTGTCCATTTCAGCAAGCGGTTGATTTTTTCGGTCACATCGCTTTTCTTAAACTGTCCGCGGTTCAATATACTTCTGTATTTAACCGCATCAAACGGATTCAGTCTTTCGTGATGAACATTTGAACTTGTCTCAAAAGGTTTCAAAGCTGATGCAAAGTCCTTGCGCTTCAGTTCGCCCCGATTCATCTTTTCAATCAGTTCATCCAGTTCGGTCTTACTGATTTTTCCCTCTTGCAGCAGATCAATCGTTCTCTGCACAACATTTGCCGGAATTCTGTCTCCCTGTAGGCTTTCCGCCATTTTCAAAGACGACATCTGCAGTGTAAAGTCCAAAGATCTGCCCCCCAGCAAATCTCCGAACGTTTTGCGCATTTCATCGGTCAGCTTTATATCCCGAAGGCGCCGGACTTCTTCCCACAAAGCCCGAAGCCATTTCTTAAACCGTGCAAATACTTTTGCCAGTGTCTGGTTCGGCGACCGTCCTTCCAATAAATAAACTTCAAAGGAATCGGCGAATTTTTCGTGCTGCTCCTTTGTAAGCTTGCCGTCTGTTGAACCGACATAGTCATAAATTGCCCTCAGCTGCTCTGCTGCCTTTTCGCTTTTTCCGAAACGTTGCAAATCATCCAGGAAGAAATGCCCAAGTTCATGTACAATCGTCGACGGATCCTCATTTTCAAACAGATAAATAATACTGTTTTCCCCTTCTCTGGCATAAGCCCCCCGCGGCGCCTCAGATTCCTGATATAAAGGATTATTGACATTCTCGTCCAAAGCCGCTATAATATTTCTGAAGCTTCGGTTAGCATTATTGCCAATAGGGTTGTCTGAAATTTCAGACTGCTGACTGGCGAAAGCGACAGTAGAGGCATTTTCAGCCTCGAGAGCTACTGGTTGGCTGGGTAGCGCGTCAGCGGCATTCACATTAGGAGACTGTTTTTTAGCAGTCTCCTTTTTTATCCAGTTATCAATTCCTTTATCCGTTCCCTTAAATGCCGTTGTAATTATATTGCGCCCATTTCTCAACCGCTCAAAAACAACACCGTATTTGCCGCCGGGCGTTGCAATTTTCATTAAAACCGGCTGTCCGTCAAATCTCGGCCTGTCAGAAACAACAAAATTTTCAACATTATCAAGATTATCAAGCACTTCCTGCCAATTATCTGCCGTCATATCGTGCTTCTGATCGTGAGCAATAACATCGCTCATAATATCAATATTCGTCCCGTCAGACATAACATAGCTAAAATATCTTTTCTTCTTTCCCGGATTTTCCAATACATCATTATAAAAAGAGACCATATCCGTTAAAGGACTCTTATACATAGCCTGTTCATAATCTGTCGACTGTTGTTCCTTCTTTCCGGCAGTTTCACGTTTAAACTGCAAACTCCAGCGTTTCAGAACATCTTTAACATTGCCTTTCTCCTCACGGGCAATTGTCAATGCCCGCGCCGCCAACAGCCGCGCCGTCGCATCCGCACCGCCGGAATTGCCCCCGTTGTCAATCCACATATCATAAAAAGCTGTATACGCCTCATTAAACTGGTTTCGTCCGTCTACAATGGCCAAACTGGCGGCAACCGTTTTATCAATATCTTCTTCGCTCATTCCATATTTCTCAGACAGAAGTTTTCGCGTTTCAGTCAGAAGCTTGTCCGCAGTCAGACCTTCCGGCAAAACATCAGGCTGCATTTCCTTTTTAACGATTTTGTTCATCTCTTTTGTATAATTTCCAGATTCCTGAAACAGCATTTCCTGCACAGCGTCGGCCATTACCTGGCTTTCCTCCTCCGTCAGTTCCGGCGTCTGCTCCTTCAGGGTATTTTTAATCCGGTTATTAATATTCCTGACCTGTTGGTTATGCAATCCGGTTCCCCCGGCACCGGTCAGACCGCCAGTCAAACCGCCGACAATGGAAGAAAATAAGGTTTCCGAGAGCACTTCATCTCCCGAATAGTCCGAAACACCAGTCAGATTCTCATAAAACATTCCGACGGCGCTCTGGCTTCCCTCTTCCAAGCTCTCGCTCGCAAAACCTTTCAGAGCCGCTCCAAAAACGCTGTCCGTGTGACGGGTGCCTATTTTTTTTAAGGCTGCTTGTCCGACTTTTCTTTGCGCCGCCTTAATCGCCGCATTGCTCAATACCCGTGTTGAAACATCACGAATAGCCTTAAATTTGCCAATTTTTGCCAGAACGGAGTCACCGACTAATTCCAAACCAGCTTCTATTGAACCGGCCAGCAAAGCCTTTGAACTGGCTTCTTCCGCGTCCATTCCCGCTTCGATTGCCTTGTCAAAATATTTGGTGTTGCGCATTTTCCCGTATATGCCGGCCATAAGCCCCGCCGCCGCTGCCGGATTTTTTGTGACCATAGTCAGCGCAATCTGCTCTGCAACCGACATAGCCCCCTCGGCAACACCTGCAAACAGCATGTTCATATCCGTCATTTTTTCATCGTCTATCAGGGCATCGGACGTTTTTTCCCAAAACTGCCGGTTTTTATCGCGCAAATCCTTAACCCACTGCACTTTCAGCCGCCGCTCTTCCAGAATTTCCTTTTTCCGCTCTTCCGTCAGGTCATTTCCCCAGCGCGAAAAATCGCCCCTCTCTGCTTCCTGCAGCATGGCAACTTTATCCTGATAATGATAACCGGCCTCAATTGCCGTATCAGAAAGGGCACCGACATGACTTGTTACACCACGTGCAAAACTCCGTGCATTGGCAAAGTCGTCTTTGACCAACGACTTCGCCCCTTCCCCTGTTGTCGGCAAGAAAGCCGCTATCTTACCAAAAAAGGAGCCTTTGTCGGCTCCTTTATGCTGCGTATCAATGGCAAATTGAGTATCTATACCGTCCATTGCCACCGGAACATTATATATTTTACCGTCCCGGTTATCCATAACCGACTGATTCGTTCCTGTCTTAAGAAAAATTTCATCCAATTCCTGCTCTGTCGGCATAGTATCCCCGGTTATTCTTAAAACCCTGCCATCCGGTGCTGTTACTTTAAAAGTGCTCATTACTCAACCTCTATCTGATATTTTCCAACCGTTATAATTCCACTTTTAACAGGAATGCCCTGTTTAGAGTTTTCAATTCTGTCCGAATTTTCCGTCAGCATGTTTCCATCCAATACGGCATTCGGCTGCTGTTCCGGTTTTATACGTTTCAAACGTTCAAACCGGCGTTGGTTAAAGTTTTGTATTGTCTGTTCTGCCGCGGCATCCAGTATCTCGTTTTTTTTAGTCTCATCGCTTTCCGTCAGCACATCGGCAATACTCTTATATTCCGGGTATTTCATCACTTCCTGTTGCAAGTAATCATAATAAATCCTGTACCCGTCGGCCCTCGCCTTATTATTGGCAGCTTCAATATTTCTTTTTAATTTGTCTTTTTTACCGGGCGACACTATATAATTATCTTCAATAAAATTCTGTACCAACGCCGCGCCATGATCAGCCGCAAAAAGGTTATCCTCCGAATAAGGGGAAAGTCGCTCCGCCCAGCTTTTCTGTAAAGGATCATAAAGCTTATTTAAAGCATTAATCCCTTCGGTTTTGGTCATCGCGCCGCTTTCCATCGCCTCATAAAGATATTCTTGCACAGCGGCAAAATCTTCCGGAGACGCTTTCGGATCCGCCAATACGCGATTCATCCGATCATAGACCTCCAGAGTTTTCTTAGCCTTCTCATCTGTTGTCAGTTTCCCGGTTTTTTTCCTGAAGCCATTCAGAGAATAAATAAGATTCTTATATGTTTCAGAGGCATTTTCCGGAAGATTTGCTTCTATTTCTTCTAAAGACAAGCTGCCGTTTACACTTGCATTTAATAAACCACCGCCTTTTTTTATGTCTTCGGCAATTTTTTTCCCTTCTTTAATTTTTTTAAGCGTATCAAATTTGGCCAGAGCAAATCCTCTTAAAGCCTCAATCTGCCTTGGATCTCCAATAGTTTTCTGGATTTTTTCATTATCAAGAGCCAAAATAGCCCCCTCCGGATCCGTCATCATCTGCCCGGAAATAAAATTTTTCACATAGTCTTTCCTGTAGTCCTCAAGAAGCTTTCTTGTTACCGTCGCACCCAAAGCCGGAGCTCCGAAATTTTCAAGCTGCTCATGCGAAATATCCAAATCGGCCAAGGCCATTTCATAATTTCCGCTGCGTCCGTACTGATATGCTTTCTGGTAATTCAAATTAATATTCTCGGCCACATCGAGTTTTACATTTTCGGCGCGCTGATTTCTTGCCCATGTGTTCATACCAAGCTCATACGCCGAAGAAAGTTTTCCTGCGGTTCTGTCCCAGTCCATTTTTGCCACCGGGTCAATCTGGCTGCCGTACCGGTTTAAAATATCCTGAATATCCGACTTCAACTGCGCTCTGGCTTCCGGGTCGTCCGGACGCGACTGGTTCTGCAGCTGCCACTGATTAACCAGATTGTCAATTTCCACCCTTGCCTTTGTGGATTCGGTGTCGATTTTAACCCTTTGCTGCTCAACCAGTTGCCGCTTATAGGTTTTTGCCGCCGGTTCCAGCGCCGACGCTACCGCTCCCAGCGTATTGACTTTCGGCTGTGTGTTAAAAAACTCTCTCTGTGTTGTTGGAATGCTTACCATTACATACTCCCCATAAATAAAGGTTTACGAGACGGAGCCGATTCTGCGGGGTTCCAGCCGCTTCCTTGGCCACTCATGTTTTCGCCGAAGTCCAAAAGACCCGCCGTTACTCCCGTCATTGCCAAATTTCCCAGTAACTGAGCCTGAGCAGACTTGAGAATATTCTTGGATTTCTGGTTATATGCGCTCCTGATTGCCAAAACGTCGGCAATGCCGGTATTGTAGGTATCATTGACCACGGCCTGCGGGGTTCCTTCCAGCTCCAGCCCGGCCGAAAGATACGAAACCCGCTGTTTGGAAGCCAGACGCTTAATCTCGTCTGCCCGGCGCCATGCCGCAATTTCGCCGGCTTTGGTGTTTTGCTTCATCTCGCTTTTGGACTGGTTATACTGTCCGATTGCCGAAGCCAGTCCCAGCCCGGCAATAACTGCTGTCTCAATTCCCATTTTCACATGCTCCAGATGATAAATGTCTTTCCCCGCCGATGGTTCGGCAGTTTTTTCTCGGGTTTGAACCCCAGAAACTCGTGCCAGCGATTGAGTTCGGGCGCATCTTCGCTTTTGGTCTGCACATATTCCATATGGAAGTCGCGTATCAGACACCGGCTCAGATATTTCATTTTTGCCGCATATTTCGGATTTTTGCCAAAATCCTCACTGGCAATAATGCAGGCATAATACATTCCCTCCCCATACTCATGAAAGGCCAAAACCGCCACAGGCTTGTCTTTCGCCTCGTCATAAAGCGTAAAAGCCTGTGCCAGTTCCAGATATTTCTTAAATTTCCTGATTTCTTTCCTGCTTTTAAGCTGCCATGCCCATTTGTTGAACTTCATGTTGTCCAAATCGGCCGGAACGTATCGGTAAATAACTGTCATCAGCTGAACTCCATATTATATTGAATCATGGTTAAATTCATCGGCAGGGGAATATCCTGCATCAGAAAGATATATTTTTCGCCGTCAAACTCATCCGGAACATTTCTTCTGACATCTCCGTCCATCGGCAGCAGCGGCAGATCCATAAACCCGCCCGGATTAAAATACTGAACGTCCTGCATGTCGTTCAAATCCGTCCCGATCTTGGCCCCGGCCGAATGCACAAAACGCAGCACAAACTCGGCAATCCGCTTTTTAGACGTCTGCAGGTTTCTGCCGTTGACAACCATGCCGAGATTAAAACTCTTTAAAATTCCCCGGTACGGCAGCCCCACAATGCAGGAAGTCATTTCCCGGTCAAAACTGATTTTTCCGTCCGCAACGGCAAACTCGCCCAGATAACCGCCGTCAGCAACCACGCTGACCGTTTGCCCCTCAAAATCCGTCAGGCCGCCAATCTCATTAAAAGAGATATACCAGCTGCTCCAGCTTTCAGGATAAAACCCGTCTGAAAGCATACTGACCCTTGCCTGCGTCGGCGAGAGAACCTCCTCAATTCTGAAATATCCGTATTCTTTGCCGGTATCGGTTTTATAGACGATATAATGCCCGACATGCGCAGTCTCGAAAACATCGGCGGCCGCCGTCACAATGTTTTCGCCGACCGAAATTCCGATATTCAGCAACGCCGAAAAACGGGTAGAACAGTCAAGATAATTGCATTGTTTAAGCTCTTCGGCAATAATCCGGTTGTAGTATTCCTTTCGCGCATCCGTCAAAAAATGCGGGCTCTCGTAAAACTTGCTGAACTCTGCTTCGGCCGACATCTTTTCCAGATAATGCACGCCGGACCGCTCTACGCAGATAAACAAATCGTCCTTGCCGTCCGGACGCGTTACCGTCGCCATGCTTTTGACCGTTCCCGCCGTCTCCGTCGGAAACCAGCCGTTAATGTTCTCGCGGCTGTTGTAGAGTAGCCCGAGCAATTGCCCGTTTTCAAGCAGCGTATAAAGCATGTTGTTATCATCACGCTTGGCATAAATCGCCTTCATGCGTGCACGCGTCACATCCTGCGCCAGCCAGTTCAAATCGGTTGAAATATATTTCTCGGTCATCAGGTCATAATCAAGCATATAAACCTTGCGCTTGTCGTTGCTGATATAGAATATCTGGCTGTCTTTCAAAGCCGGTGTCGCCGACGATGCGCCCTCCCGGTTTGCCAGATCCGCATTGACTTCGGTTGCCGTAATCGGCACGTCGTAGCCGCCGCCGTTAATCATTGAAATCCCTTCCGGGTTGCCGGCGCAGAGATTCTGCTTGCCGCCGACCAGCCACTCAATCGGATCCGTGATATCGGCCAGCGTCAGTTTCAGGGCATCTTCGTCCTTTGGCGAACTCGGAATTTCAAAATTGTCATATTCGGTTGTCTTTGAACCGTAGACGCTTAGCGGCTTTTTGCTGAAACCGGCATACCAGAGCCGTCCGCTGTAGAAAGTTACGGCTGCCGGATAACCAAGCTCCTCAAAATCGATACCGGTCGGCAGGGCATTCTCAATCGTAAACGAGGCGGCAGAAGTCCGCTTAAGCTTTTTCGGATTAATTCCGTCCATTGTCAAATACATCACGTCGGCATTCTGCGCCTTCTGCAGCTTCATGGCCTGCTGAAGCGTAATTCCCGTGTCCAGTTCGACAATCGGCGGATTTTCGTCCACGGTCAGCAGCGTCAGTTTCTGCATTTCTCCGTTGCCGTTTGAGGTTACGCCGGCGCTGAACTTAATCCGGTAATAGAGGTAAGGAACGTCGTTGTTAACCGTATATGACCTTTCCTGCCCGGAAGAAAATTTCTGTCCGGAACGGCTGTCAATCGTCGTCCATGCCTGTCCGTCCGCAGAAGCCTGCATGACCCATGCCGAAGGATATTCTGTCGTAAAAACGGAATCGGCCTTAATTTTGTATTCCTTAAGAATTTTGTTGTCGGGATATTTCAGCTGCAGCCAATAGGTTTTCCAATCGCCGATAGGCGCTTCGTTATCTCCGTTAAAAACGGTATAGCAGTTGCTGTTTCCCCGCGAATCCGACACGACGAAACCGTCCTGGCTGTTTGAAGACAAGGCGGGCACCTTGTTTGCCGGAATCGTATCAACCACATAACCGAAATTGCCATTGCCGTCATAGGTGTAAAAACGGAGTTTGCCCTCCGTGAACTCCAGCAGATATGCCTGTTCGGTATTAAACCTGAACTCCATCAGCACCGCTTCCTGATTGTCCCTGATTTTGGAAATGAACTCAAAACCCGGCCGATATTTCACGTTTCCCTTATAGTTTGAAAGAAAATTACGAATGATTTCAAAGCCGTTGAAATAAAAAGGCAGGTCAAAACGGCCATTCAGATCATGATCCAGCTGACCGCGGGTAAAATTGTTTATAACCAGTTCCGCCATTACGATTTGCTCCCGTAAACCGGCCAAAGTCCGGCTCTTGCACGCAGCAGATTGGAAGAAGAAACCCGCAGCGGCCGGTTTTCCTGAGCGTCAACGCCGCAGTATTCAATAATTTTTGTCGGCAGAATCTGCTCAATCTGCTGATATTTCTGCGAACTGTCCGTAATCTCAATGCAGATGTCGCGCGCCAGAATCCAAGAAAACAGGCTCACAAAATCCGTCGTAAATCTGGACGTATCTTTCACATCGCCGACAAACCGAACCGGAGCGCCGGCCTCAAAATACTCATTCAGCAGCAGATACCCGCCCTCAACGGCATAATCGCGGCGGCTGCCGACGTTGCCGATACCAAGTATTTTCAGGCAGTCGCTTTTGTACCGATAGGCATATTCATAACCGAACGCCGGCTTATAATCGGCTTCCAGCGGCCAAAACTCCCGACGCCGGGCAAAAGACGGCATCATTGTCTTCAAAGCGGTCCGGCGTGAGACGTTATACCACTTTGCGCAGACAATTTCCGTTTGCTTGACCGGCTCGTCGATACTCTCAACCGAACCTTTGCTGCCGCATCGTGAGAGCGCCAGATTGCAGATTTCCGTTTCAGTGCTTGCCATAGAAAACTCTCTTAAAGAAAGGGCAGGGTTTTAAGGCCCTGCCCGAAGTGGAACTAATCCTGTTCAACATAAATATCGAACTCAACGCTTCCGGTTGCTTCGCCTTTGGTGTTGATGGTCGCACAAAGGTCAAAACCGTAGGCCGGAACGTCGCCGGCATTCATGCCCAGCAGGGTTGCAATATCTTTCGTCGCGTCAAAATCGCTGACACCGTCGCCGACAATGTCCACATTGCCGAGCGCCGCGGCAAAACTCTTGCCGTCAACAACGGCATCGGCATCCAGAAGTTTGTTTGTTCTGGAAGCATAGAAGCCGATGTCAACATCGGTCAGCCCGGCAATTGCAGACGAACCTTTCGGCAGCATAATGCGATGAATACGCGCCGTTGCCGGCAGCCCCTTAGCCAGAATGACGACGTCTTTTGCCGCCGTTTCCGCCGTAATTTCCACCTTTGCCTGTACGACACGAATATGCCGCCCGACCGTAAACATCGGGTCAAGCGGTTTGCTCAAAGCATACGGGTTCTCAATAACGGTCATTGCTTTTTCTCCTTATTTCGTAGTTTCAATGTCAATGACGCGGGCGCCTTCGGTACGCATTGCGTTGATCCAGTAGTCAATGGTCAGTTCTTTCGAATTGACATGACGGTTGGAGCGTTCAACGCGCAGGCTGGCCAGTTCCGCCGAAGCGGCAATCGCATCGGGAGCCAGAGCCAGACAATGGCGTGTTGAAGCGTCCTCAGGCAGCACCGGATTCGGGACGGTAATACCGCCGTCTTCCGACCCTGCAAACAGAATGACGCCAAACTGGCCGACTTTGTTTACCGTTCCGGTTTCTACCGGACGCGCGCCGACATAATTGTTGTTGATGAATTTGTCTTCGTTCATCAGCGCCGTGTTTTCCTTACCGGTCAGCAGCAGTCTGGAACGTCCGATCATTTCCATCGGCACTTCCTTATTAATAAAGGTCTGCATGATGGATGTATACGTTCCGTAGTTAACGCCCGAAGTGGCGTCAATCGTTGCTACGCCGTCGTTCGCGGCAGACAGATAAGTCTGCGGACCGTTCGGCGAACCAACCAGAACCGGGCCGATGGCCGCATGAGCATAGACAATGTCTGCCACGCGGTTTTTCGCAGCCAGCAGGCTGTCCATAATATACGACGTAGGATCGGCAATCAGCTCATTGACGTCGTCTTTCTCGTCCAAAAGCACGGACGCGGTAAAGCGGCGCTTTCTGAGCATGCGGTTGTCTACCGAATAGTCGGTGTACTGTTTCAGCGGATTGCGGCCGTCGACCTCAACCAGCTCCAGCTTGCCGATACGCGGCAGCGTATTCCACTTGCCGTCCGTCGGCAAAAATCTGACCACGCCGGATGCTTCCAGAAGCGACTGCCTCTGCTGGACCAGCGTCATAAAGTTTCTTTCAAACTGGGTTGCCGCAGCCTGGTCAATGCCGCCGTTCCCTGCAATTTCTACCATTTTGTTTCTCCAATAAAAAATTAAACGTTTGTTTTCTATCGGAAAATTGTCCTTGCGGATTCTCCTGCCGCTTATACCCCGGCCGGGTTTTGTCCGATGGGAGCCGAAAGGCTTTCCCCATCAAAAAAGGAGGCTTTCAAAGCCTCCTTAAACTTTCTCGGTGCCGATTTTTGCGGTGCCGTCAATCACTTCGCGGGCATTACCCTTATGTTCGGCCACCTTGACTGCCACATCCGGAACGGTAAAGTCCGGCGCATCGGCAAAATTGAAGTTTTCGGAAGTCTTCTGATTAAGAATCTTGTCGCAGTATTCCTGATAAGCCTTGGCTCTGGCCGTACGCAAATCACAGCTGCGGTAAAGCGGAACGCCGCGCAGACAGAACATCATGGCAAAATCCTGCAGTTCGTCCCAGTTCAACGCCTTAATCTTCTTGCCGCAGCAGGAAGGTTTTTCTTTGTTGCTTTCTTTGTCCACATCGTCAATATACAGAGAGTGCAGGCTGTCGACGCGTTTTTTCAGCTTTTTTTCAGCCTGCCGGACAAAACACCGGTTCATGGCATTTGATTGTATCCATTCGTCGGCACAATTCGGCATCAACAGTTTCAAATCCGAAAAGTCGATCATTTCGCCGTTATTGCGGAAAGCGCCGCTGCAAGTAATCACAAACATCTTTTTTCTCCTATTTGTACGGAATATTGAATTTATCTTTAAGAGCCTGAATATCCGCCGTCGTGTGCGGATGATATTTCAGCTTTTCGGCTTCCAGGGCATAGTTGACCCAGTCCGGCGCGGCTGACGCTTTGCCGCCGCCGGCCTTCCCGGCATCGGAATCGCTGACCGCATAACGTGTCTGAATTCTGTCAATCAGGCTGTAAACAATGCCCAGCACGTTGTTCGGCATCTTGTCCAATACGGCCTTGTCGGCCTCGGCTGCTTCCCTGATAATAAAGTCGCTGACAGACTTGACCTTGTCATCATATTTTTCGCCAAAACGGCCGGACATTTCCTGCTGAAACCCTTCCTTGGAAAACAACGGCGCCTTTGCCTTTTCAACCGATTCCTTGTATCCCTTGATTAAGGCGGACGCCTGCCGCGCATTGATGCCGTTTTCATAGAACAGATTTTCAAACATCTGTTTGTCGTCGCCTTCCAGTTCCAAAGCATAATCTTCAGCTTTGGCCGGGCGGGTTTTGCTGTAAAACTCGTTCCATTCGTCATCGCCGGACTTTTCATCCGGAATGCCGATAGTCTTTCGGCCAATCAGCGATTGCGCGTTGGCATTCATTTTCCATAAGTCGTCATATGATTTGATGTTTTTGCTCCAACCGGCTTCCCTGTATTCTTCCGGTACGGAAAAACCGTCCGAAACAGGAGCAGCATTGTTTTCGGGTTGTGCTTCCGAACCCGGTTCGGAGGCATCCGTCGCAATATTCTCTTCCATAATATCAAATTCCTTCAATAATGCCGATAAACACGCTGCGGTCTACCAGCCTGGTTATAAACAAATTCACAAAGTCCTTCTGTGCCTGAAGTCTTTGCAACGCCTCCGGAGACAAAGCCGTCTGCTCTGTCTCCAGTAAATGACAGGCCTTAATCATCTGCCGGGCCAGAATTTTTCCGTCTTCCGTCGAAAAAACCCTGTTGGCAGCCGGTTTCAGCCGGTCAAAATGTTCCTGAAGCTGTCTTACGCTCCGCTCTCTGTCGTTCAGATAAGCCTGAGCGGCATCAGCCAACACATTATTTTCCCTGTCCATTTTCCATATCCTTTATAGCCGCCGCGTTGTTCCGGTTGGCAGCAGCCGAAGATTCGGCGGCCTGAGCCTGCAGCAAAGCGGCCTGTTGACGTGCCTGAGCCTCAATCTGCTTTCTGAATTCCTTTTCAGAGATGATATTTTGCTTCAGCCCCAAAGCATCACTCACATCCTCCAGCAGCGAATACCAGTTTACGGCTATGGAAATCTGCGGATAAACCGCCATCAGCGCCGTAATCACATTAATCAGCTTCAGCAGGTTGTCGACTTTTTCCGTCTTGCCCAGTTTGTCGACCTCGTTGTTGAATTTGACCTTGTACCATGGCTTGCCGGACTTAATACATTCCACGACCGCGGCCGGAACAATCCGTTCCTGAATACCGCGGTCAATGAGTTCGGCGACGCGCTTCTCGTCTGTCGGATCAACGCCGAGAACGCCTTTTTTCATACATACCGAAACCGTACGCCGGATAAGCGGCTCAAACAGCTCGGTCTTCTGTTGCAAAATCATTCCCGATATGGAGCGTCCGCGGATGGAAAAACGCTGCAAACTTTCGGTCGCCGTCATATCCGAATTGGCCGAAAAATCAAGCAGCACGTCAATTTTGAAAGCTGCGGCAACTTTTTCATTCAGGTAAGGCACCAGCCAGTTGACAATTTTTGACGGATCGCCGACATCCTGCATTGGAAAAATCGGCTGCTGCCCGGCCAGCATGGCCGCGTTCAGAACCGTCAGCCCGTTTTCGGAAGTGTCAACGACGTCATCGCCAAAAAGAGCCGTGTTTAGAATGCCGATCGGCGGATTAAGCATTTTTGCCATCGATACCATACAGTCCGAAACTGCCTGATTAATACATCTGATTGTCGAAATCAGCATCGTTCCTGCAGACCGGCCGTAGACTTCGCCGCGAATTTTCACGGCACGTGCCACGGCAATCGGCAAATCCTCATAGTCTTCCTCCCAAAAGGCCTTGTTTTCACTTTCTTCAAACCAGTAACCGACATATTTGCAGCCCTTTTTGCCCAAAGCGCCCGGCATAAAATCATCCCGAGGTACGATTGCCAGCACAATATTGAAAGTCTGGTTCATATTGTTGTTGTTCCAGGCTGCCTGAACCTTTTCCGGCAGCTTTTTGAACATCTCTTCGTCAAACCCCTTTTCCTTGTCGCAAAACTCCGAAACCAGCCGGCTGACGCGCCAGTTATGCATATTGCAGACCCACTGCGGCAACCCGTTTTTGCCTTCATCCATGCAAAGGGAATCAACGCCATACGGGCGATAAAGCATGACATTTGTATCGTATCCGCGGCCATAAGCGGAATTTGGCCATCCGCCGATGCCGGAGGTTCCGAAAGCGTTCTGATCATAAAAATATGCGTCAAGAGCCGAATTCAAACCTGCATTCGGATGGTTCATCTGCGTCAGAATCTGCTTCGTCGCAAATTTATACCATGGATCCAGTTCTTCCTTGGAGGCAAATTCCAGAATATCATCAGTCGGTTCAATCGAGATGACGCCATCGCCGTTTCCCCACATGATTCCCTTCAGATAATCGGACGCCTGCTGCACCGATAAGGCGGCCGTCGGGTCTTCGGTATATTTATCCAAATCCCGGCTTTTGTTGCTTTCGCCTGCTGCCGGATAAGCCTGAGGCTGAACCCTGATACCGACATATCTGGATATTTCTTCCCAGCGCGGTACATATTTTTCCCGTTCCGCTTTCAGCTCCTGATAGCGTTTTTTGACATTTTCAAACGAATTTTTCATTTAATTTCCAAACAAAGTTCCGCGTTTCTGTAAATTTCCGAACAAAGACTTTCTGTCCGCCTGCTGCTCGGGGGCCGAAGCATCATTCTCCACCGCATAGCTGTAACGAATGTCCTTAACCTCGGCTTCCGCCTCTGCCTTTTTCTTTGACTGATTGAGCTGAAAAGCCTTTTCATAAAGTTTTGACCGTATTAATCCCATTTTTTTAATTCCCGAATAAGCTTCCACGTTCTTCATTGCCGATCTGGCTGACTTCCTGCCCCAGAACACCGCCGCTGGTTGCGTACAGTGCCCGGCGTTTTTTCGAGTTTTCCGCCTTGTCGGCGGCCAAATCCAAAGCGCTTTCCTGCCCGACTTTTTTCAGCTTCGGATCAATCGCCTTGCCGATACCCAGCAGTTCGCTGGTTCCGAAAGTCATTGCCGCCAGGCCGCCGCGAACTAATTTCGTAATACTGCTTCCCATTAAATTCTCCTAAAAACGCGAAACGGAGCGCCGTATAATTCTCGGAGCCCCGCTCAAATTCATTTCCGTCTGACGGTTTCCGATAAACCGCTTTATGCAGAATACCGCCATCATCAGACTGTCTGCCCGGTCAGGAGAGTGAATCCCCTGCTTGCGCATTTCGTCTTTGCTGACAATCAGCCGTTCGCCGTTCGATTTGTACTTGAACCGAATATCCATCAGCTCTTTCAGCGTTTGCGCGCTGTCCATAATAATCCATTCGTTATTGATATACTCGTTAAGCGTATAGTATCCCCACGCCCGCGTATTTCCGTACTCAGGCGGAACACCCTGCTGTTCGGCGCCGTTAAACGGATTAATCCGCACGCCGAGTTCCTGCAGCCGGTTAAATACAACATATCCCATCCCGCCGACATCCAGCGCTGCGGCTGTCGGCTGATACTTTCCGAGCAAATCAACGATTTTGCCCGTCGAGACCATAGCATCCGGTTCACTCCAGGCTTCCTGAAGCGTCACCTTCCAGTGTGTCTGCCCTGCCCGGTCCAGAACGGTTGCCACGCTCAGGTCGTTTCCCTGTGCCGCGAAGTCGATTCCCATAACCCGCTGCGGCAGGAACATATCGCCAAAAGGCTCAATCTTTGCCATTTTTTCAAGCTTCGCCGAATTAAACAGATAATCGCTCGCCTGTTCCATGGGCTCGCCCAGCCAGATATGCCGGTAATCCTTTTCATTCAGCTGCCGGCAGATATTGGCTTCGTCAATCAGTTCCTGCGTACAGAACGGGTTTTCAAAGTAGTCAATATGCACATGCAGACAGTTAGGCCGGCTCATGCAGAATTCAAAAACCGGATCGTTGCGGATAAACCGGTTCATTGAAAACCAGACGACCGATTTCGGTTTGCGGATGGTCGGAATAACCACGTCAATCGTCCGTTTGGTCAGAAGCTGCGCCTCGTCTATCCAAACAATGTCAAAACCTTCCATGCCCTTCGTATTTTCAACGCCGTTCTCGCGAAAACCTCTGAAAATAATTTCCGAACCGGTTTCCCGATGAACGATTTTGTTGCCAAATACGTTAAAATTAAGGCCAAACTGATTAATCAGATCCACCAGCAGCCGATAAACCGAATCTTCAATCGAATTTTGCGTTTCACGGCCGCAGCAGACGCGAACCTTGCGTTTTTCACACACATACAGAATAAGACGGCCGAAAGCCTGGCTTTTTCCGCTGCCGCGGCCTCCGTCAGCCAGATAATAACGATATTTGCCGATATTTAAGGCAAAGGGCAAAAGCTTAGGCGGCAGATTAAGAATTTCCGGCAGCTTCAGCATCTACAGCTTCCCCGATATCCGGCACCAGCTTTTCGCCATCAATCTCAACATTCGGCATCAGATTTACCTGACCGTGCATCGTCACGTCGCTTTTTTCTTTCCAGCTGCCTTCAAAGGCGTTTTTCAGAATAAAATCGGCCTTGTTGCCGGGAATCCCTTCGGCACACTGGCGAACCCAGTAGGCTTCGACAACTTGCTTGTAATAATCAACCAGCGGCTTGAACGCCGGTTTGTCGCCGTAGTCATAAAACGTCGTTTTGGTAATGCCGGCAAAGGTACAGAAGTCCTCAATCGTCGTCGGCGCCGGAATGTTGGCCGTCACGACGCCGGTTTTGGTAACCTTGTCCACCGTCCGGTTCTCGCAGGATTCCAGAAAGGCGGCAATTCTCTCGGCCATGTCCCTCGGCGTCTTAAAAGCCCTTGGCCGGCCGCCCAGCAATCCCCATTTTTTGAAGTCGGACAAATATTCGTCTTTCGTTTTTGCCATTTTTCAAACTTTCCCATAAAAAAAACCGCTTTTAACAGCGGTTTCAAACTTCCATGAAAGCCTTGTATTTCTAAGGCTTCCGCTTAATAAAACAATCGCGCGCGCATATTTTCGGGTAAGAAAACCCCAAAGCGGCGGCATTTAGTCCTCGTTTCCAAAGCGCCAGTCCGCCTCCTCTTCGGCAAAAACCGGATTTTCAATCGCTTCTTTGAGCCAGAGCAGTCCGGTCTCAACATACTGCCGGGCAAGTTCCGTTTTTTTCCTGTCCACAACCAGCCAGGGCTTGTTCTCGGCAAGGCTTGTCAGCGCCCGGATTTCATTGCCCAGCTTTTCGACCTGTTCCAGCAGCCCCTGCTGATATGCCGTCATTTTTATTTTCATTTTTTATCCTTGCCCGCAATAAAGAAAAGCCCTGCGCGGGGACACAGGGCTTTGGCAGATACAAAAGACCCGCCTAAAAGGAGAAAGGCGGGCATAAAAAATGAGAAACTGTATACTCACAATTTCTCACTCTACGAAAATACTAAAACACCCTGTGGATAATGTCAAGCATAAAAATTATTTTTTTACCAGATTCCCAACATCCGCCCGCAAACCGGAAGTTCCAGTCCAAAGATCAATACCGTTGCTTCCGGCCGGCGGCCGGCTTTGACTGACTGCCACAGTCCCACGCCCAAAAAAAACAGATAGTACCCGCTTATCCAATCCATGTTTTACTCCTTTTGTCATTTTTTATCAGACCCTCAGTAAATATCGACAGATTATTCGTTTTAAACCCTCAACAGAAAATTTTTTTGTCTTTCCGAAACCAAATCGCCGCACAAACCGCCTTGCCGAGCTTGCCAAAATTGCCGGCAACGGCAATTTTCCCTTTCCCCGTCCCTATCCGTCATCCTCTGGCTCCTTTCTGCTTTCTGTCACCCTCGGGCCAATTCCGGCTAAGCCTTTCCCCCCAAACTTATCCACACCATCACTTTTCCCCGCTTTTCCCTTCCCGTCCTCATTTTCCGTTCCTTTTCCCGAAACTTATCCACAGCCTGCCCAATCCCTTTCCCCCTCGTCCTCCCCCTTACCCTTATCCCAAACCCGGGATATTTTTATTTTTTTTCTTTTGCTTCTTTTCTTTTTTTTCTTTTTGCTTTTCCGACGATTATTGAAAAAAGCGTAAAAATCCTTATGTCGGTTTTGACTGAAAAAATCCGACTTTCCGGAGCCCTTTCGGCTCTTTCTGTCTCCCATCGCCGGCGACAAAGCCTTGACCTTGCCGCAACCGATATCCGGAGGCCTGAGTTCCCGTTTTGGCTCACCTGCACCCACGCCGCGGGGAGGCCGTAAAACTATGGCTTATATGTGGAATAATACCAAAATAATACCGTCTTTGCCTGTCTTTCTCCTTTTCTTATTTTTTTCATCGTCGTTTTCTTATCAATCACTTCATTCAGGTCAATTTTTCCTCCTCAGACAATAAAATCGCACCAGATCGTCAAGCCCGGCGCAAAGCAGTTTTGCCTCGCCGGCGACAATCATTTTCCCGTCCAGGCATACCCTTTCCACCACTTTGCGGCATTCCGGGCGGATAGCCTGCATAGCGCGGATAAAACGCTCTTCGGCATCATCCATATATTCCGGCCGCCGGAAGTTTCCGCCACCGTCAACGCGGCTCTTGCGCATATCCTGCGCCTTGGCGGTTTCCGTGCCCGACTTCGCATGATCGGCAGACAAACGTTTTCCGGCCGTCAGCCGGTTCAGCGCCGTATGCAGCCAGAACGGCCGCCGAAACCGGCGCAGCCAGTTCGTCTCCTCATAAATGACTTCCAGCGTCGTACGCATATAATAAGTTCCGTCGTCGCGCCGTATAAAACCCTTTTTCCGCAGTTCTTCCGGCGATATATAGGTCTCATCGTCAAATCGCATTTTCTTTCTCCAATCAAAATTTGCCGCCCGGGATTACAACCCGTCCGGCAGATGATCGTCTATGGCACTCTCAGGACTTGTCGCGCCGGTTTCGGCCGCTTTTCGGTCTTTTTCGATTTTTTCCAGCTGCTTGCCGTAATACCGCCGATTATTGGCGTCAATCAGACCGCGCGCAAATGTAAACAATGTAATTGCGGTGGGGTTTAGCTTCCGCCCCGCAGCCGGTTTCGGAATCGTCTGCGGCAACCCGGCTTCTTCGTTGGCCAGCCAGCGGTAATCATAGGCTATCATCAAATCAATCGTGTCTATGATAATGTCGCGCGGACAGTTTTTCAGACCGCTCCAGATCGAATAAGGCAGAACCACCGCCGTTTTGTTAACTGTCTTTTTAAAATTCCCCGCCATGCTCAAAATCCTTTTGTATAAATTCCTTCTTGTTCATACTCAAACACCAGTTTATGCGCCGGAAGCCCAAAGACGCTTTCCAGCTCGAAAACAACCGGCAGACAGATGTCTTTCTGTAAATTGTGGCGAATTTTCGAAAACAGAACGTGTTGAGCATCGTCCAAACCAGGCCGCCGCGGCAGCTCCAACAAACGGCGCAGATTGACGCGACATGGCTTATATCTCCCATAATCGCACGAACAACCACTCAGCAGATACGCCACGCTCACATCCAGCGCGGCGGCAATTTTATTTAAGGTTCCGATTTTCGGCGTCCGCGCAGAGCCTACGATATTTACCCATTGCGTAGCATTCCGAAAAGTCTTTTTGCCCAACGCATACGACGACCAGCCTTTCTTTGCTGCCTCCTCACAACAGCGGTCAACCACCGCCAGCCCCCGATAATAGTCACTTCCCCTGTATGCTGCCATTTCACTCCCTTTTCTTGTTTGTCATCCTCTTTTATCGCCACCCTCGGCCAATTCCGGCTAAGCATTTCCGTCATCTTCGGGCTTGTCCCGGAGATCCGGAAACGCAAGCCTCATTGCTTTCCTCTTAAAACCTTCCGACGCAACTGCCAAATTCGCAGTTCCATCCGCAGCCGCCACCAAAATTCACGCATTGTTTTCACAAATCCAAGGCTTTGCAGTAGGTTTCCAGGAGAAGTTTCTTTTCGTCGCGGTCGGCGGCATCCATTTTGCGGAGCTTGAGAATTTCTCGCATGACCTTTACGTCGAAACCGGCAGATTTGGCTTCGGCGAAAATGTCGCGGATGTCTCCGGCAATCGCTTTTTTCTCTTCTTCCAACCGTTCAATGCGCTCAATCAGAGAGCGCAGCCTGTCTACGGCAATGCCGCCAATTTCTGCGTCTTTTGCCGCCACCGGTTCAAAAACCGGCTCCTGCGGATCATCTTCCCGTTGCAAAACCTTACCAAGATTTTTATCCTGATAACTAAATTCCTCCACGGTTTCCTGAGAAATTCCAAACTTGGAAGCAAGTTCTTGCGCCTTCTCCTTTGAACAGTTAATTTTCTTCTTCATTTCTTTTCTCCTTTTTCCCAAAACCAAACCAAAACGCGGAAATATAAAAACACTTCCACAATCCACCAAACGGCACCAAGCAAAAACGGCGCAAAAACCAGCCACCAGTTTATTTCCAAAACACCGGCCTGCTTAAAAACCGCCAAAAGCACACAGAAAAAACCCAGCCAGCTAAGATTCAAGCCCCTTCTCCCGTTCAAAATCTTCCATCCACCGTAAAACCTTTTCCTGTGTTTCTTCGCGACACTCGCGACCATGACGCACTCGCCATACAAAACTGCCGTCTCCCATAACTTTAAGCCCAAAAGCCGAGGCTTTAAGAGAATTTCTCTGCAAAAAAGCCTCTATAAAATTCAAAAAATCAATTTTTTTCATATCGTCCTCCTACAATAGATTTATTGTTATTAAACAATAAAGTCAATAGCTTTTTAACAATAAATAACAACTTGAAAAAATTGTAAAAATACAATATTATGTTTTTATGATGAATCCCGATGACATAAGAACGCATATTTTGTCCCTCATCGAGGCGCGAAAAATGACCTTAAACGACCTTTCTCTCAAGATTGGCCGCAATCAAACATATCTTTTTCAATACCTGATGAAGGGTGTCCCCAAACGACTAAACGAAATAGACCGCAGAAAATTAGCCGAAATACTAAACGTACCGGAGCAAGAACTTACAGACATACCTCTTCTGCCCGCTCATCAGCTTGGCACCGCTGTCGCTGCCGATAAAATTGCTTCGGCAGTTTCTTCATGGTTCAAAAAGCCGTTGCCGGAGACCGTAGAAATAGCTATGTTGGACGTTTCCGCCTGCTGCGGCGCCGGCACCGACAACCCCGAAGAAAACGTAGTCGGCATTTGGCAAATGCCGCTGACCGATTTCAAAAGCATAACCGCCGCCAGCCCGGAACATATAAGAATTGTTCGCGCTGTTGGCGACAGCATGCAGCCAACCATCAATGACGGCGATTTTGTTTTTGTTGACACCTCTTCGCAGTCAATGACATCGGATGGCATCTATGTCATTTCCAGCGCCGTCGGATTGGCCGTTAAACGATTGCAAAACAGCTTTACCGGCGACGTCATCGTCCGCTCGGACAACAAAGCGTATGATTCGCTTTCTTTCAGCCTTTCCGACCTGCATTTGCTTGGCCGTGTCGTCTATATCCTCAACGCCAAAAAAGTTTAATAACTTTTAATTCTCATTTGCCGCCTTCGGGCGGTATTTTTTTATCCACGAAAAAAACAAGCCAAATCAAAGACTTATTATTTGTTGAATAAAAACAATAAACTTTATTGTCAAAACACTATTGACTTATTGTTTATTGGCGATATATTGATTGTAAATCAACAATAACAAATTAGGAAATAAACAATGTCAAAATTTCGGGTGATGATTGTGAAAAAGAACGGCCAGCCAGTCGGCGTTCGCGCCGCCGCCATCAACGGCCGGACGATTGTGCTGGGATTGCGCGACGAGCCGGAACAAATGAATTGGCATGACGCCGTAAAAATTGGCATACCGACAAAAGAGGAATGGATGGCGATTGCCGAAAATTTGGACGCCGTAAACGAAGCCCTCGTCAGAGCGGGCGGCGAGCCGCTGGAAAAAATCTGGTATTGGTCTTCATCGGAGAGCGACTACGGTTGGGCGTGGTCCCTTAGCCTTGGTCGCAGTCACGGTTTGGGCCACAGCTGTGAAGACAACCCTGGCTACACTCGCTCGGTACTAGCTTTTTAATTTTAACCATTCGGAGATTGAGATGGTAACCAATCAGATTGACGACATCATTAACGCATACAATTCCAAACTTTCCAAAACCTATGCCGAATTTGCAAATGTTTTGGACGAAGTCAAAGGTATAGTACCGGTCGACAACCATTACCTGTTCGATGAATACCAGGCAAGAATAGACAATGCCTATCAGTCGCTGATTATGATTTCCCGGCCGCATCTCCGCCGTTTTGCCGAAGAACAGGAGAAAAGCCATGGCTAGACTTTTTTGGCATCCGATGACCGAACAACCGACTGAACCGGAACGCTGGAACACTTTTGTCATCGCTTATCCAAATCCGCGTTTTTATCGGAGCAAATTTGCCGGAGAACCGGAACATAACGGCATTCCGCCCTATATTTTCGATGTCGCCGTATGGACCGGCACTGATTTCGCCCATACGCAGGAAATTAAATACTGGGCACGCATCCCGTCCCCAACACATATATTTTGAGGATTTTGCAATGAAAATTATTGAATCATCGGGAATTATTCTGGCTTTTTCAACAATCTTCATCGGATTTTTTATGTAAGAAACAGAGCTTAACTCCACCCGGGGCGGCGGGTCATCCGCCCAAACTATTTGTCGGGCAAATTCCGACTAAGCCACCCGTCATTGTCGGGCTTGTCGGAAAATACCACAACTGTCACCTTCGGGCTTGACCCGGAGGTCTGAAAAAGAAAGGAAAACAATGCAAATCAGTTTGTCGGATCAGATCAAATGCGTCGAGCGCGAAATTGACATGCGTCGCCGGGTTTATCCGCGTCGTGTCATAAATAAAACCATGACTGAAGGAGAAAAAGACAGGGAAATCGCCGCAATGCAGGCCGTACTAAATACACTTATTCTTTTTCAACGCTGCCACTTACACCATTCGTTTAATCGAAATCAGGAGAAATAAATGAGTAACAATACCCCGGACTACGAAAATAACTTGGCATTTGAACCGGCCAAAATCGCCGGAACAATGGCAACAATGCAGAGAGATGGCAAAGCTGTCACTATTCGCTGCTACATTGACGGCCGTCATTATACGGCCGTCATTATTTTGACCTTGGTTTGGAAGACGCGCCGGGAAAAATGGACTGGTTTGACGCAAAAATTTGGTGTGAAGAGCGCTATTGCCGACTGCCGATGAAGCATGAACTAGAGTTTATTGGCAAAAACTTGAAAGCTATCAACAAAATGCTGAAAAGTGCCGGCGGCAAGCCGCTGAAAGGAGATTACTGGTCTTCCTCGGAGACCTCTGACTACGGCGCGTGGTACTCTACCTTTAACGGCAGCTTCGACTTGGACTGGTACGATAAGGACGACAAGCAGTACGTTCGCCCGATTTTTTGTTTGTGAGGAAAAAATGAAAAAATTCAGAGTAATGATTGTGAAAAAGAACGGCCAGCCGGTCGGCGTTCGCGCCGCCGCTATCAACGGACGGGTAATTGTTATTGCGCTGCAGGACGAGCCGCAACAGATGAGTTGGTATGACGCCGTAAAAATTGGCATACCGACAAAAAACGAGTGGATGGCGATTGCCGAAAATTTGGACGCCGTAAACAAAGCCCTTGTTCGTGCGGGCGGCGAGCCGTTGAAAAAAAGTTGGTACTGGTCTTCGTCGGAGTACGGTGACTACAGCGCGTGGTACTCTTACTTTTACAGCAGTTACGGTTTGGGCTGGTACTATAAGTACGACACTGACTACGTTCGCCCGGTGCTAACTTTGTAATTTTAACCCTTTAACAATTCGGGCGGCCAGCGCCGCTCTCGGCGAAAGTGAGGAGTGATGATAACTTTAGGCTTATTAATGGTTTTGAGCGGCACGAGCCAGCTTTTACAAGATTTATTAAATACCTATACTTTTTCAAACGACGATGAAGATAGAATATTGAGCTGCATTTCTGGTTTATCAAAAGAACTTAAAAAATTAGAGGATAAAGCAAAGCAATGACGATTAAAGCAGAACAAATTTATAAGGAAGAATGGACAAAAGTCGATTATCTAGATTTTCGAGATAATTTAAGAGGTCAGGGAAAAAGGTGCGGCGGAATGGTTAAAGGAGCAATGTTTGACCGGGCAGTATGCCGGTTGATTAAACGCAAAATAAAATGGGGCAATTATCCTTATTTCACCGATGAGGAACGTAAACTTTTTTTAAGCTCGTCGGCTTTAGGAATGTTTTATTTTGACAAAGTTATGCTGGAAACTGGAAACAAAGACAAAGCTTTATTGGCTTTGTGCGAGCACCAAGGATTTTAAGAAATGAAGATTTTAAATCTTTATGCGGGGATTGGCGGAAATCGGAAGTTGTGGGGAGATAGTCACGAAATAACGGCGGTGGAATTACGTCCGGAGATTGCCAATATCTATCGTGATTTTTTCCCGTACGACCACGTGGTTGTTGGGGATGCACACGAGTATTTGCAAGAGCATTTTGCCGAGTTTGATTTTATTTGGAGTTCGCCGCCATGTCAAACCCATTCGAAACTGCGCGGCCTTACTTGTGTGAGAAAAGGGCAGACAAAGCCGGTTTATTTCGATGCAAAGCTATGGCAAGAAATTATTTTTTTAAAAACATACTGCAAAAATGATTTCGTTGTCGAAAATGTAATTCCATATTACAAGCCCTTGATTGCACCAGATTTCAAAATTCAACGCCATTTATTTTGGAGTAACAAATTTATCCTTTCTACAAATTTTGAAAAAGATAACATAGATAGGGGAAACACGAAAATATGGCAAAATAATGTTGGTTTTGACCTGGGAAGTTATCGGTTTAGCCGTAAAAATGGGTTGAGAAAAGAGCAAATTTTAAAAAATTGTGTAAAACCAGAGCTTGGATTATATATTTTTGAGCAAATAACAGGAGAAAAAAATTGACAATTACATCGTATTTTAGTGACAAAAAGCCAAAAAATGGCTCATATATTTTAGGAAATTCAAACCATGTCGGCTGGTATTTGAACGGTTACGTTTATTATTGGGCGTTTGACTGCCGGAAAGGCTATCCAAGGTGCGCAAAATTAAAAGATTGGTGCGACGCGTGGCTTTATTTAAAACCTTGCTGTATTGCATCAGAAAAAGAATACCGCGAAACCATGGGAGTAATCGAGGGCCTCGAACCTGAAAATTACAGAGAGTTCGAGGTAGAAAAAGAAACCAAGCGTGAGATTGAAAAAAAGCTGAAGATTGCTGTTAAGGCTTTGGAATATTACGCAAATCAGGAAATCTGGGCTGATGGAATCGATGACACGTCTGAGGGTATGTTTTGTTTTGAAAATTCTTTACTTGAAGAAAACGGTTTTGAAACCGCACAGGCGGCATTAAAGGAGATAAATGAATGTCATCTTTAGAAAAAATATTACCCGAGTTCAGAAACGGGGCAAGGATTAGAATAAGCACTTGGCCTAAAAATCAATATATCTATAAAAAAGGCAACGAAATATATAATGAAGATGGGGAGATAAGTAAGTTTCTTGATGGATATGTTATGACTTGTGATTTATGGGAATTTTACCAAGAACATATTGATTGGAACTATATCATCGAAAATAGTTGCCTATGTTGGTTTTGGGATGACGAAAATGATAAAAATTTTATCGCTACGCTGGAAGCTTTTGAAATAGACATATGCGTTACAAGCTTCAAAAGCAAAAACGGCGCAGTATGGCATAATTGCCGACCTGTCCGCAAAGATGAAGTAACTTTTTACGAGGACAAAAAAGATGTGCTATGAAGAAATAATTACTAAAGATTATGAGGCTGTTTGTCCATTTTGCAAAAATACAGACTTTAGAGAACCCGGGGATATGCCTTGGGATGAAAACGAACCTGAATATATAACCTGCCCTCGATGTGGGAAACATTTTGTATTAACCCCCATTTATGATTTTAAGGGCTGGAAGTCAGAAAGTGACGAAGATTACCCAGAGGAAACGGAAGATGAGTGGAGAATAAACATGAAAGTTAAAGATTTATTAGAATTTCTTAAAAATGCAAACCCAGAAGATGAGATTATAACTTATGATCCAGACGAAGGAAATTACTATACCTGCACTTTTCACCGATATAAGAATTATGTAGCTTTCGAACATCATTATTCCGAAGGCTATGAAATAGTTAAAGAACCTGAAGAGTATTAAGTTCCATAACAACCATTCAAACTTCAACGACGGCCTACAAAGAGGAGAGCAATGACAGAAATTGAAATATTAACCATACCTGAAGCTTTGGAGCACATCGGCAAAATGTTTAACTGCTTTATGCACCCCGAACGGGTATTCAAAAACAAATTAAAGAAAATGGGAATTAAAACCATCAACGGCACTTTAACAGCACATCAGTTAGAGGAGTTTATTGAAAGATGTTACATTTCAGAAAACGCGGCCAATACTATCACGTCTATGGAACGGTCTGTATCGGCAATAAAACGAAGAAAATCCCCGAACACTCTAGCCGCTGTGATAGCCTCAAAAAAGCGCAAGAATACGCAAGTCGTTTAGAAGAAGACATTCGTAATGAACTTCTATATGGAAAAGACATCAATGCCGGAAAAATCACATTTGGCGAAATCGCTCAAGAATATATCAACCGCCCAGGCGGCATCAATCCCCAAGACCTCAGTCGAATTGAGGATAAGTTTTTAGCTTTTGAAAACTATCCTGTTGATGAAGCAATGGCAATATGGAAAGGGTTCCTTCGTAATAACCCTGAGCTTGCTCCTTCCACCATCGACCGTATCCGCACCCTTTTTCTGGCAATCTTGAATCACTGTCGGGATGAATACGGGTATAAAGTTCCTGTCATTCCTAAGCCAAAATATAATAATCAAAAAAGCATATACCTTCCAACAATTGAGCAACGCGAACGCCTTTTATTTGCCTATCCTTTTCACGTCAAACTTATTGCAACAATGTTGTGTTTCAACGGCTGCCGATGCTCTGAAGCAACCACATTGAATTGGTCTGACGTTAATTTTGAACGCCGAACCATTATTTATCGCAACACTAAAAACGGAGAATCCCGTATTGTCCCCATGCACGGCCGCACTTATCAAGCATTACAACTGGCGAGAAAGCGACAAATTGATAACAACTGCTATAATCCACAGGGGCGTGTATTTCTCAATAAGAACCTCAAACCTTACCGGGATACCAGAAAAAGCGGAGGCACCCCCATCGATAAAGCTCATCGCACAGCTTGCCGTATTGCCGGAATAACCGACTTCACTATTCACGATTGGCGGCATCACTGGGCCTCATGGTGTGTCATGTCCGGCATGAACGACACAACTTTAATGAAACTCGGCGGCTGGAAAAAACACAGTATGATTCAGCGCTACGCCGCTTTGAGAACCGAATATATGGCGGAGGAACTAAATAAAGTCAAATAATTATTGATTTTTTTAACCTTTACCAGCCCCGATTCTTTTGGGGCTTTTTTACTGCCATATTTTTGCCAACTTTTAAGAAGATTTCGACGGAAAACTGCGGCTTTCAGAAGTATTTAAAAGTTATGAAAAGTAAAAAATTTTCATAGATTAAAATAATCAAAATATAAAAAAAGCCTTGTAAAACAAGGCTTTGAAATTGGAGCGGGCAAAGGGATTTGAACCCTCGACATCAACCTTGGCAAGGTTGCGCTCTACCCCTGAGCTATACCCGCATTCTGTAGAACGAGATATTAATTACCATATCCGAAAAAAATTGCAAGCCCTAATTTTAAATTTTTGCAATTTTTTTTACTCACACTGTTTTCGAAAACAGCCGGATAACCAAAACACCGCAAATAATCAAAGCCATACCGGCAATTGCAGGCGCATCGGGTTTTTGATGATAAACAAAATATGCCGCAACCGAAACCAGAACGATTCCCAAACCGGACCATATCGCATAAGCCGTTCCCAGTTGAATACCGGACAGACTCAGGCTCAGAAAATAAAAGGCGCCGCCATATCCGAGAGCCACGGCCAAACTTGGCAGCAATACCGTAAAGCCGTTTGCCGCTTTAAGAAACGTTGTCGCAAAAACCTCGCAGACGATTGCCGACAGCAAATAAATATAACTCATTTTAATCTCCTACAAACCTGCGGAAAGCAGATAATCCTGCCCCTGGTAATATTGAAATGCCAGAAAAGCCAGGCCGGCCAAACGCCACAGCCAGATGACCGCCCGACTGCCGCGAAACCGCATGCCGCCGGCACTGTGATTGACAAACAGAAACTCGGCCAGTGCCCAAAACGCCGTAACCAGCAACGGAATATAATACATATAAAAGGAAATCAGTGTCAAAAACAGTTGAACGCCGCCACGCTTATAATAACCGGCATAGAAATTGTGCAGCCCGATTGTTCCGGTAAAATAAGCCAGCAACAGATAAACCAAACCGCTCTTACTGCGGGCTTCTTCTTTCCGATCATTCAAAATCCGCTGCGCCATTCGGCTATAACGCCGTTCGAATTGCTCTTCGCTCAACACGCCTCGCGCTCGCAGTTTTTTCAGTTCCTCAAGATTCTCAAAATCCATTTCCGCCACCTTTTTTCCCTATCATAAGCTTTCGAGATTAATATTTCATAAAAAAAGAGCCCTTATCTAAGGGCTCTTTTTTCGGAGTTAACCTTCGCCGGGCTTTAAAAACCCATGCCGCCCATACCGCCGGGCATAGCCGCTCCGCCGGCATCGCCGCAATGGCATTCTTTCTGCGGCGCTTCGGTAACCATGGCCTCGGTCGTAATCAGCAGACCGCCGACCGAAGCGGCATCCTGCAAAGCCGTACGGACAACCTTGGTCGGATCGATGATACCGGCCTTGACCATATCGGTATATTCGCCGGTCTGAGCATTATAACCATAGTTGGTATCGGTGCTTTCCAGCAGTTTGCCGGCAACAACCGCACCGTCAACGCCTGCATTCTCGACAATCTGACGGATTGGAGCCTGCGTTGCCTTGCGGATAATCTCGATACCGACTTTCTGATCCTGATTTCCCGGAACCAAAGCGTCAAGCGCCTTGCCTGCATACAGCAAAGCTACGCCGCCGCCGGCGACAACGCCTTCCTTGACCGCGGCACGGGTTGCATGCAGCGCATCATCGATACGGTCTTTCTTTTCCTTAACTTCAACTTCGGAAGCACCGCCGACTTTGATAACCGCAACGCCGCCGGAAAGTTTGGCCAGTCGTTCCTGAAGCTTCTCGCGATCATAGTCCGAAGTCGTTTCTTCAATTTCCTTGCGGATTTGTGCCGCACGGGCAGCAATTAAATCCTTCTCGCCGGCACCGTCAATAATCGTTGTGTCTTCCTTGGTAATTTCAACACGTTTGGCCGTACCCAGCATATCAAGAGTAACATTCTCAATCTTCATGCCCAGTTCGTCGGAAATAACCTGTCCGCCGGTCAGAATGGCAATATCCTGCAACATGGCTTTGCGACGGTCGCCGAAACCAGGAGCCTTAACGGCGCAAACCTTAAGTCCGCCGCGAATACGGTTGACAACCAGCGTCGCCAGCGCTTCGCCTTCAATGTCTTCGGCAACAATCAGCAGCGCGCGGCCGGACTGAACAATCGCTTCCAAAACCGGAATCAGCGGCTGCAAATTGGAAATTTTCTGGTCATAAAGCAAAATGAACGGATTTTCAAATTCAACATTCATCTTTTCCGGATTGGTAATAAAATACGGCGACAGATAACCGCGGTCAAACTGCATGCCTTCGACAACTTCCAATTCGGTTTCCAGCCCTTTGGCGTCTTCAACCGTAATAACGCCTTCATTGCCGACTTTTTCCATCGCGCGCGCCAGATATTCGCCGATTGAACGGTCGCCGTTGGCCGAAATCGTTCCGACCTGGGCAATTTCCTCAGAAGTTTTGATGTCCTTCGAACGCGACTTGACATCGGCGACAACAGCCTCGACCGCCATGTCGATACCGCGTTTCAAATCCATCGGATTCATACCGGCCGCAACGGCTTTGGTGCCTTCGCGAATGATGGCTTCGGCCAGAACCGTAGCGGTTGTAGTGCCGTCGCCGGCCTTGTCGGCCGTCTTCTGGGCAACTTCTTTAATCAACTGGGCGCCCATGTTCTCAAACTTGTCGCTGAGTTCAACCTCTTTGGCAACCGAAACGCCGTCCTTGGTAATCTTGGGCGCGCCGTAAGACTTGTCCAAAACGACGTTGCGGCCTTTCGGGCCCAAAGTGACCTTAACGGTTTTCGCCAGAATTTCAACGCCTTTGAGCATTTTCGCACGAGCGTCTGTTCCAAATTTAATATCTTTAGCAGCCATTGTTTTTTTCCTTTTCTACAATTATTCTTCAACGACAGCCAGAATGTCTGACTCTTTCATAATGACCCGGTCTTCGCCGTTCAGCTTGACCTCGGTGCCGCCCCATTTGGCAAACAGAACCTTGTCGCCGACCTTGACGCACATCGGAATAACCTTTCCGTCTTCGGTACGAGCACCGTCGCCGACGGCCTCAACAATACCTTCGCTGGGCTTTTCCTTAGCCGTATCCGGAATAATGATACCGCCGGAGGTTTTCGTCAGCTCATCCAGTCTTTTAACAACGACACGATCGTGTAATGGTTTGATTTTCATAATCTTTTCAGCTCCTTTAATAGGTTGGTTTAAGCAGAATTAAATTTTTCTAGTACTTTAGTTAGTGTTTCGCCAGAGCATTGTCAAGCGCGGCGGCAAAAAAATTCCTTTCCGACCATAATTTGTTTTTGACAAAAAAAGCCAAATATTCTAATAATAAAAGCCTGATTTCTTATTAGTATAGATATATTCACCAAAAAATTCAGAAATATGAAAGCACAGGATTTAAAAAAACAGCTTTTGAATGTTGTCGGTCCGGTCGATTTTTCCCAAACGCCTTTGGAACTTTTGCAAAAATTTGCCGATGCCGAAACCGATGAGACCCTCCGCAGATATTTTTTCACGCTGCAAGACGAAGCAAAAAACAACTGCCCCGACACCGACAGCCTGAAGGAACTGCGTGAAGTGGAACATGACATGCTCTGCCGGCTCATACAGATTTATTTCAACGACGAAACGAAATCCGTTTTCAAACGCTATCTGACCGTCGTCTGTCTGTTCCCTGACTACGTAATGGATATGAAGCTGCTGCTGAGTATCTTGAACTACTATAATATTTTTAACAAAAAACTTTACTAAGTTATGGAAAATTTAAACATCCGTAAGCGGGTTTTTGAAAATCTCGGCGACTTGCATTACACCGCCGACGTGTACAAAATTTTCGGCGACGAACAGAAGAAATATCGCCGGCAGTTTAAAAAATTCTGGTTGCGTCTTCAAAAGGACAATCGCCTCATTACTGAGTTGCTGTTCAAACGCCAGTTGCATACCAAACTCAGCGGCCCCACCTACAAAACGCTGGTCTATGCTTTTGCCAAAGCATATCACGAAAGAACTGACGTTCAGGTGCTCAAGGAGTATACCAGCGCACTGATGGGACGCTACGAATACGGTTACGACTGCTTTGCCAAAATCATCCGACAGAAAGAACTGGCCCTGATAAACTATATTATCGACGGCATCAGGGTCACGGATATCTGCAGCGACAAAAGGACACAGGTTTTCATGCGCCAGGCAATGACTCTGCTGATTCTGACGTCGGACATGAAGTACGACAAGGAAACAGAACTTGTCATCGACCATCTGCTTGACGAATTCAAAGAAGGCCGCGCCCAAATGTAAAAAATTTCTGAACCCGAAAAACGCCTCCTGCTTTTAAGCCGGAGGCGTTTTTATTATAGAACATTACCCAACGTTCCTGTATTAGTTCCCCATTATACGAGGTTTTAAAGGCGGGACTTAAGATTAAATGCCCTCCTCACAACTTCCGAAACCACACTCATCAGGAACGAAACGGTAATGAGGAACGAAATAAAGACAAACGATACAAAGAACAGCCAGGAATGCGGAAAAACCGCCATAACCGGACGTGCGATGTTTGACGCCCAGCCGTCCAGCGTAACCACCTGCAACAAAGCAAACAGCGAAGACCCCAGGTCAGAAAACTCGATAAAGACGTCACCGAACAGGCAAACGGCCATAATTGCAAAAACATAAAAGAAAACCGCCATAACCAGCAGCATGGCCATAAAATTCGGCAACAAAGCCAAAAAGGTGTTAATCATCTGCTTAAGGCGCGTAAACTTGTTGACATAACGCAGCAGGCGAAACAGACGAAACGTTCTGAAAATGATAAACCAGCTGGCAAACGGTACCGAAGAAATCGCAATGACCACAAAGTCGAACACGTTCCAGCCCGATTTGAAGAACTTTTTGCCGAAAGCAAAAATCTTCATAATCATTTCGATAATGAAGATAGCCATAAACAGACGGTCAAGAATAAACAGCCCGCCTTCAAAGAAACGGTTCATCGCATCGGATGTCATCAGCCCCAGAATGACCGCGTCCATACAAATCAGCGACATAATCAGAAAGTCGAAGTTTTTGCCTTCCACCAGTTTTTTCACTCTGCGTCTGTCGGTTTCAACTGCATTTTTCTTCATGGTCAATATCCTCAAAAAACTTACCGGTTTTTCATTTTAGCCTAGAAAAAGTAAAAAGCAATCATTATTGCGGCAATCGTAATCGCCGGCCCGAAAGCGCCGACCCGCATCCGCCGTGCCAGCGCATACAGCACAAACAGCACGCTGGCCAAAATCATCGTATATATTACCAGCTCCATACCCAGCCAGGCGCCCAGCACCGCCAGCAGTTTGATGTCGCCGCCCCCGAAAGCGTCCTTGTTTTTCCAAACCAGAAACGCGCTGGCAACCACCGGCAGCATATAACCGGTTACGGCGCCGAGCACGCTTTCCGCCGGAATAACCCACTGGCTGACAAACACCGAATAGGCAAAGCCGGCAATCAGCAGCGGCACGGTCAGAATATCCGGCAGCAGCATCATGCGGTTATCGATTTCGGTCAACAGCAGCAGCGTCCAAATCAGCCCCAGATACCAGACGATATAAACGTCGCTGAACCGCTCCGCCGCCAGATAGCTGATTGCCGCGGCAACGATTCCCCAGCCGATGCTGCGCATGCGGTATCTGGTCATCAGCCGCCGGTATTCCGGGTTGCCGGCGCGTTTGGCTCGCGAAACGCTGCGAACCGGCTTGAGGATTCGATACAGCGCATAAGCCGGCGTTGCCGGCATAAACTTGCTGAAACGCCGTGCCAGATAAGGGATAAAAAGGCCGAAAACAAGGCCGTAAGCCGCATAAATCATTGTAATTTTCCTGTTTTGTTACTCTGCCGGAAGCATAGCGCCAAAAGATTAAAATCAATTTAATGACCGAATACTGATTGCAAAATAGAATTTTGGCTTTTATAATTACTCTCGCCATGAGAATGGTTAGACTTATGGCGGAGCCTTCAAGCTCCTTATAGAGAACCGATTATAACCTCCTTTTGTGGAGGATGACGCGAAATAAGCCGCATTTGCGGGCGAATAAGCGTGCTGGTTTTGTAAGGAGTTTTTATACTTAACAATCTTTTTAACCAAATGTGTCCGGTTATTTTCAACCCTCCTTTCATAC
>ENA-OUQS01000011-OUQS01000011.1-human-metagenome-genome-assembly--contig:-NODE-11-length-230545-cov-7.648709_pt1 | contig 230545 bp, 235 predicted proteins | sample MGYA00248463_ERZ548848 | MGnify/ENA primary metagenome ERZ548848 (study PRJEB26491, sample SAMN04978192) | human metagenome | host: Homo sapiens | study: EMG produced TPA metagenomics assembly of the... | reverse complement strand
CTAATATAGTTGTAAAAAGTGCAGCAAATGGAGATTATGCAGAGAATAAAGTAATCCACTTAGCAACAGTGCAAAATGGAACAATTAAATTAGAAGCAACATCATATGTTGGTACATATGATGGACAAGAACACAATGCTTTATCTAATATAAGTGTAGAACCAAGTGATGCAAAGTTGGAGTATTCTTTAGATGGAGAAAATTATGTTACGGAAATGCCAAAGATTAAAGACACATCAGAATTTACAGTAACAGTAGTAGCAAGTAAAGAAGGCTACAAAACAGTATCTACAACAGAAACAATAAAGGTAAATAGAGCAGAAGGAAAATTAGTACTTTCTTTATACAGTGGAACTTTAACATATCCAAACAGCACATCTTTTACAATAAATGAGAATACAACAAATGTAAGCATAACCTCCTCAAATACCAATATTGCAACTGCAAGTTTAAATGGAAATACAGTAACAGTAAAACCTGGAACAACAGCAGGGAAAGTAACAATAACAGTAACAACAGAAGAAACAATAAATTACACATCAAAAACAGCAACCTATGAAGCGACAGTGAAGAATGGAAGCATAGATTTAAGAGTAACACCGTATACAGGAACTTATGATGGTAGACAACATAATGCTGTAACAGTAAACGTAACTCCAAGTGACGCAAAGCTAGAGTACTCTACAAATAATGGAGCAAGTTATAATACGACAATGCCAATCATTACAAATGCATCATCATTTACAGTAATAGTAAGAGCAAGCAAAGTAGGATACAAAACTGAAAGTTCGACGCAAACAACAAAAGTAAATAAATCAAATGGAAACTTAAGTTTATCATCTTATAGTGGTACAATAAATTATCCGAATAGTACCTCATTCACTGTGAGTGGTACTGGAAGTATAAGTGCATGGTCATCAAATACAGGAGTAGCAACAGTAACTGTAAGTGGAAATACAGTAACAGTAAAATCAGTTGGAGCAGGAAGTGCAACAATAACTGTAAAGAGCGCATCTAACACAAATTATAATGAAAAAACAGCAACATATTCTGTAACAGTAAATGATAATACGTTTACAGGTACTTCTGGAGTAGGATATTATGCAGATGTAGATGGAAATGGAACAGTGGATGGAATAATATTTGAAGATTTTAAAGTAGGAGGAAGTGGAAGGTGGAGAGGCTATTCATATTCAATTTCAACTGTATCTGGAACAAAGAATTACTATATAAGTCAGGTGGAATATAGAGGTCCATTTGGAAGTAAAGGTGTATTGACACCTAATAGTTCTGGAAATGCAAGGTTTAATGTTATGGCATTAGAGGATTATAATAATGGGAAATTATATTCGTTTGCTACTGCAAAAGACATAACATCAGGAGATTGGAAAACTTCAACCGAGAAAGAATTAATTGCATTTGCCGGACAATTAAATATAACACCAGATAATTATAAAAATTATGGACTAAGTAATTATTATTGGTCTTCTACAGTTTTTTTTCTAGATAGTGGGTGTTTAATGGACTTTGAAAATGGACAAATTAGGACAAATAGTGAGAATATAGGTTATGGTCGTGGCTGTGTACGATTAACTAGAAATTTTTAAGAATTTTTCGAATAAGAAATTAAAAGTGTTTACGAATTTTACAAGATACTCAAACATAGAAATCTATAAATAAACAATAATAAAAAGTTTACCTATATTCGGGTAAACTTTTTACTTTCTGCTACTGCCATGTCGTCGCATCTATTATTAAATTCATTGTCTGCATGGCCTTTTACCTTGTTGAAAGTTACGTCATGTGTTTTGGTCAAAGAATATAATTCTTGCCACAATTCTTTATTTTTCACAGGATCGCCACCGGCAGTTTTCCAACCTTTTTTCATCCAACCATAAATCCACTTTTGCAAAAAAGCATTTACCACATATGCACTGTCACTATAAATATTGACTTTGCAAGGTCGTTTTAAAATTTTAAGAGCTTCTATTACAGCTGTTAATTCCATTATATTATTGGTAGTATTCTCTGAACCACCAGAAATTTCTTTTCTATTTTCTCCAAGCATTAATATTGCTCCCCAGCCTCCAGGACCTGGATTTCCAGAGCATGCACCATCTGTATAAATTGTTACTTCGTCCATATTATTTACCATACAATTTATTCTTACAAAAAATTGTATTCCTTTCTCATTTAATTGTAAATATTTTTAATTTATGATATTATATCAATAAATATTTTAAAGTGCAATAAATAGGGAAAATTAGTTAGAAACATTTATGTTTCGTAAAAAATAACTACAAAATTGATATAAAAAGGGGACGTGTTTTATGGCTAAAACAGTTGGAATAATTGCAGAATATAATCCATTTCATAATGGACATTATTATCATTTACAAAAGGCAAAGCAAGAAGCAGAAGCAGATTTTTGTGTGGCTGTTATATCTGGAAATTTTACACAAAGGGGAGAAACCTCAATTGTAAATAAGTGGGCTAAAGCTTATATGGCAATTTGTGGCGGGGCTGACCTTGTAATAGAACTTCCAACTTTATACAGTGTTTCTAGTGCAGAAAATTTTGCAAATGGAGCTATTAAAATTTTGGATAGTTTGAAAATTGTTGATAGTTTTGCTTTTGGTGCAGAAGCTGATGATTTAGCCACCTTAAATAATATTGCTAATGTTTTATATAATGAGCCAAGAGGTTATACGAATATATTAAGTCATGAACTAAAAAAAGGTATATCATATCCAATGGCAAGAGAAAATGCCCTAATGATGTATTTAAATGATATTAAGAGGTATGCAAATGTATTAGGAAGCCCAAACAATATTTTAGCTATAGAATATTTAAAAGCGTTAAAAACTCAAAAGAGCCATTTAGAACCAATAATGATAAAGAGACAAAAGGTATACTACAATGAAAATAGAATTGTGGATGGTTTTGCAAGTGCAACTGGAATTAGAGATATTATGAAAAGAAAGCAATATGCTGATTTACGTAAGGTTGTTCCAAACAGTACTTACCAAATTCTAGGGCAACAGGTTAAAAAGGGGGAAGTAATATTAAGCCTAAGTAAGTATGAAAAAGAGATAATATATACTTTAAGAAAAATGACAGTTGCACAGATAGCAGATTTACCAGATGTTTCAGAAGGACTCGAAAACACAATTAAAAGTGCTGCATCAAATTGCAATAATCTAACAGATTTAATAACAGCGATAAAATCTAAAAGATATACACAAACTAGAATACAACGAATTTTAGTGTGTGCACTACTTGGAATAAATAAAAAAATGATGGATATGTCTAAAAAAACAATACCATATGCAAGAATTTTAGGATTTAATCCGAAAGGAAGAATGTTAATTTCGGAGATTGCAAATAGAAATCCGAAAATAAATATGGTTACATCTGTAAAGAAATTTGTAGACCAAAATAAAAATAAACAATTAGCGGAAATGCTTGATATAGATATATTTGCAACAGATGTGTATACACTTGGATACGAATATGAATCAAAGGCTAATTTAGACTTTACTAACAACATGATAATAACAAATTAGAAGAAAAAGTAGAATATGCACATTTGAAAAGTGGCTATATACAAAGTGTATTAGTTTCTTAAATTTCTTTTTATTGATTTGTAGCCCAAAGAGAGGAATATGATTAAAAATGAAGATAATCGGAATAACAGGAAATTCTGGTAGTGGAAAATCTACTATTTCAAAATTAATAAGTAAAAATTATGAAGCAAAAATAATAGATGCTGATAAAATTGCAAAAGAAATGACAAAGAACAATGGAGAATATTTACAGGCAATTAGACAAGCCTTTGGTAATGATGTTATAAAAAATAATGAATTAGATAGAAAAAAACTTGCAGACATTGTATTTTTAAATAGAGCAGAAAAAGAAAAGTTAGATGGCTTAACATTTGAATATGTTGTAGAAGAAATAAAAAAAGAATTAGAAGCTAATCAAAATTTAGATTACCAATACATAATATTAGACGTTCCTTTACTATTTGAAAGTAAATTAGATAAACTGTGCGATTATACAATAGGCGTAATTGCACCCAAAACAGAAAAAATAAAAAGAATTTGTAAAAGGGATAAACTATCAAAGGAAAAGGCATTACAAAGGTTAAACAGCCAACCAAATGATGAATTTTTTACAAAGAATTGTAATACAGTAATAAACAATGAAAATAAAGAAGAAACTATAAAAATGATGAATGAAATTATGCTAAAGTTACAATAATATTACAATAGAATTACATTTATGTATCTTTGTTGAAAATACTGTGAAGATATCATATAATCTATATAAAATATAAACAAAATAATCTGATTTATAGGTTATAAATTAAAGAATAATTTATTCAACTTAGGTTTTGTACCTTATGAAAGAGACGAGGTTAAGATATGGAAAACCAAACTTTTGCAGATTACATATTATCGGAAAAAGACTGGATAAAGAAAATGGAGATAATGTATTACCTAAACAAGAGAGGTAATGTTTATTTTGATAATTCTGTTGTATTTAAAACAGAACTATTAAAGTTGTTTTTAGATAATACTCCAGAACTGAATTTTGATGAAAATATGCTAATAACAGCTTGCTTATTGTGCAATTGTAAGAAAGTAGATAATTTTACAGATTTAAACAAGATTAGAACTTATGCAAAAGATGGCGCAGATTATTTAGAAACTTTAGGATTTGATAAAAGATTTTGTAAAATTTGTGAGCAGGTAAATAGATATACTGGTTCTGAACCAAGAGAACCAGAGGCTGATGTGTTAGAACTAATAGACCAATTTGGTGGTATGCTTTTAGATAGACCAGAAAGAATAGGTTTTAAAGTTGATGAAGCATTAGTGTTGCTTGAATATAGAAACTTAAAAGGAAAACAAAATAGATATTTAGAAATATTTAAGGACTTCGTAAACAGAATGGAGGCTATAAAAGTATGAGTTTAGTAAATGAAAATGACTTGATAATACCAAGAACGGTAGGAACTATTGAGGCAGCTGCAAAAGAGGCTAATAGACACTTAGACAGATACAGAGGGCATGCGATGCAAGATGAAAACAGAAATAAAAACATAGCAGAATATATAAAAGAAATGCCTACAATACATTATATTTTACAAAATAGAATAAATGGAGTTGCATTAGACAAATTGGTAACTCCAACAAGAATTTCAAATGACGCCACAAGAAGTGTGGTAAAAAAAGAAAACCCAGAAGAAAAAGAACAATCTTCAAGAGTTTATGAGGATTGGTTTAGAGAATAAACCGGTAAAGTAATTATAACTTGTGATGTATTAAATAAACATAAGAAGTTAAGAAAGTAGTTATAACTTTGTTGTATTAAAAGAACATAAGAAGTTAAGAAAATAATTATAATTTTGGTTATGCCAAATGCAATTTTAAATTACATAAAAATAATTATGTTTTAGTGTTATTTAAAATTTGGTGTTTTTCCAAAATTATAATTCTTTTTAAATCAAAAATATTTAAATAGTAAGAAAGGATATATAAATGGAAGAAGTATTTGCAGATTTACATGTACACATAGGAAGAAGCGAGAACGGTAAGCCAATTAAAATTACGGCAGCTAGAAGCCTAAATTTTGCTAACATTGCAAAAGAATGTGCCGATAGAAAGGGAATTAATATTGTTGGAATTATAGACTGTGCATCACCATATGTTATTGAAGATATAGAAAATTTTTTAAAAACAGGTGAAGCATATGAAATTGAAGATGGAGGCATAATATACAAAGATAAGGTTTGTATATTACTAGGAAGTGAAGTTGAAACTTCTGAGGTTGGAAGAAATGGAAAGTGCGGAGCAGCACATAATGTATGTTTCTTTCCCCATTTATCAGATATTAAGGGCTTTTCTAAAGAAATGAGTAGGCATATACATAATATAACATTAAGTACGCAACGTTCTGATGTTTCTGGATATGAGCTGATAGATATAGTTGAAAAATATAATGGAATATTAATTCCAGCACATTGTTTCACACCATTTAAAAGTTATTATGGCAACTGTGTGGACAGAATGAAAGATATATTCAAAGAAAAATTTAATAAAATATTTTCAATCGAGTTAGGCTTAAGTGCTGATACATATTTGGCAGATATGATAACAGAATTAGAAGATAAAACATTTGTTACAAATTCAGATGCACATTCGCTTCCAAAGATTGCAAGAGAATACAACAAAATGCTTGTAAATGATATAAGCTTTAAAGAAGTTGTAAAAGCTTTAAAAGGCGAAGATGGAAGAAAAGTACTTTGCAATTATGGACTAGACCCTAAACTTGGAAAATATCACAGAACTTTTTGTGATAGCTGTAATCAAGTAATAGAAACTAAAGAACCAGTTGCAGTGTGTCCTTTCTGTGGAAGTGACAAAGTAACATTTGGAGTTTTCGATAGAATAGAATTAATAAAAGATAAAGAAAAAAGTAAGAGTCCTGCAAACAGACCACCATATGTTTATCAGGTTCCACTTACATTCATTCCGGGAGTAGGAAACAAAACAATAGATAGACTATTATACAGCTTTGGAACAGAGATGACAATTTTACATAAATTATCAAAAGACGATATAGAAGCGGTGGTTGGCGAAAAAGTTGCAAACGAAATAATTGCTTCTAGAGAAGGCAAAATGAAGATTCATGCTGGTGGTGGCGGAGTTTACGGAAAAGTAACGGTCGGATAAAAAACAGTTCTAATTCTAAGATTATTGAATAGACATTATGTATAAACAATAATCTTAGGAGGAGAGCATGAGAGGAAACCGCAGACAAACAAACCCAAATAGACTAAAAAATATAATAATAGAATTCATAAAAGAAAACATAAAAACATACCTAATATTAACCATAATATTTTTTATAGGATTAACATTAGGTGTGATTTTTGTAAATAATGCAAATGAAACACAGGCAAATCAAATAAGTGGATATATAAATAATTTTATAAATTCAATAAAAGAAAATTATCAAATTTCAACAAAGGAACTATTAAAAAATTCAATAATAAATAATGTTGGGATAGCTGTGCTACTGTGGTTTCTTGGTTCTACTGTTATAGGTTTTCCACTAATATATGTGGTTGTTGGATATAAAGGCTATTGCATAGGGTATACAGTTTCTTCCGTAATGGCAACTGTAGGAACAGGAAAAGGCATAATTTTTATAATTGCCACAATGCTTATTCAAAATATAATTTACATTCCAACAATACTCACACTTAGTGTGAGTGGAATAAAATTGTACAGATTAATAATGGAAGATAGAAGACGAGAAAACATAAAATTGCAGATATTAAAACATACCATATTTTCAATTTTAATGCTAATTTTATTATTAATATCTTCGCTGTTAGAAACATACGTTTCTGGAAACTTAAGCAGTATATTTTTAAAGTATTGTTAATTGGAAAATATTTTCACAAATTTTACAAAATGTATTTACAATTTTAGAATATTTTGATATAACATGTATTAGTTATGTAAATTCAGAAAATTATTACATAGATAAATAAATAGGATAGGGGAGCGCAAATGGAAAAACAAGTTAAACTTTTTTTAGATTTTCTTAAAGATGATAAAAAATTATCAGATAATACATTACAATCATACAGAAGAGACATAGAGCAATATGAAAAATACGTTTCAGACAATAAAATAAACTATCTAAAGGTAACAGAAGAGACCATATTAGAATATATGGAATATTTAAGAGAAGAAAACAAAAAAGAATCTACAATTTCAAGAAGCTTAGCTTCAATAAGATCATTCTATCAATATTTAATAAGAGTTAAAAAAATAAAGAAAGACCCAACAATGACAATTGAGTCTCCAAAAATAAGTAAAAGAACTCCAAACATATTAACATCAAAAGAAGTTGAATTATTATTAGACCAACCAAAAGACGTTGACTTAAAAGGTACTAGAGACAAGGCAATGCTTGAATTTGCCTATGCAACAGGCATGAGAGTTACAGAGATGATTTCTCTAGACATAGATGACGTAAAATTAGACGAAGGGTATGTAGTTTGTAGAGGAAGAAGTAAATCGAGAAACATTCCTTTAGGCTCTATGTCATTAAAAGCATTAAAAGAATACATAGATGATGCAAGACCATACTTAATAAGAGATGAAAGCGAAGAGGCATTATTCGTTAACGTAAATGGAACAAGACTTACAAGACAAGGATTCTGGAAAATAGTAAAATATTATAAAGAACAAGCTCACATAGAAAAAGACATAACGCCACACGTATTAAGACACTCTTTTGCAACACACTTATTACAAAATGGTGCAGACCTAAAAGCAATACAAACAATGCTTGGACATTCAGACATATCATCAACACAAGTATACATGCAATTCCAAGACCCAGGAATAAAAAATGAATACAAAAAAGCTCATCCAAGAGCATAAAAATATTTAATAAGTCGCTCAAAATTTTTCGCCCAATGGGGACGGGGGATTTTGGGCGAAAATCTAAATTTGTTTATAAATATTAGATTACTAGCAAAAATTTTATTAAGAAAAATTTTTGAAAAAATTTTAAATTTGTATTGACAAAAATAATAACCTATGGTATTATAATAACTGTCGTTAGGAAATACACAAAAATGCAGGTGTAGTTCAATGGTAGAATTCCAGCCTTCCAAGCTGGCTATGCGGGTTCGATTCCCGCTACCTGCTCCATAGTAGAGAAAAGTTAGAGTTTTGTAACTCTAACTTTTTTGTTTTAAATAATTTATTTATATGTACTTAAAAGCATTTTCAGGTATATTAAAATCAAAGAAGGTACCAGAAATTTTCTGATACCTTCTTTGATTTGTTAATAACAAGGACTATGCTCAGAGCATCTGTAGCACCCTAAAGTGCATCCCACACTCTCTTTTTGCAGAGTTTCCAAACTGCATCTTGCGTTGGAATCCTTTGATTCTTGACAGCTTCTGCAATGACATTTTTCCTTGCAGTAGCACAGTTTACCTTCCTCTTGAACCTGCTTTTTACACTGTTCTACAGCATACTCAGTATTACGTGAAGGAAGGGAATAGTGCTTAAGTTCTGCTTGGATTTCTTTACTTGTTTTTTTCGTTTTATTCCGTTTCTTCATTTTCGGGAACTTGTTTTTGCTAGGTCTTGCAGAATCACATCTTACGGACATTGTTAATCCTCCTAAAAAATTATTTTTCGGATATTTAATAAATTTGCAAAACTAAGAGTTTTGGCAAAATCAATGTAATTATTATACTATGGTTTTATGCAGAATGCAATATTTGAAAGTTATAAAAAATAATTGATAGAGGAGAATTGCTACGAATGTGATATAATATAAATATATTATTAATTTATAAATGAGGTGTGAAGAATGGTATATATAAATATAAAAGAATTACTAAAAGAAAAAGGCAAAACGAAATATTGGTTAATAAAGAATATGGAAGGTAGTTATCAAAGCATAAGTCATATGATGAATAATGAAACCACTGGAATAAAATTTGAAACAATAGAAAAATTATGTAAGTTATTAGAATGCACGCCAAATGATTTATTTAAGTTAAAATAGAAAATTTATTTTGTGAATAAAAACATTTAAAAATTATGAATAAGAAAAATATTACTTAGTGTAATATTATACGCCACGAGGCTCCACTATCATATATTGTTAGTGAAGCCTCGTGATGTTGATTGCTTAATTAAGCTACTGCAATCATGTCATTTTTTTGGTAGAGGAAAACCTCCACATAGCGTTCTCTGTTGAGAACAGCAACAAGGAACTTGTCATCCTGTAACAGAATGTAAGGCAATTTTGCTTCCTTGATGACAAAGGTTCCATCTTCCTGGACTGAAAAAGAAATGTCAGGAATTGCACGGATAGAACTGATATCATGCAACATCATCTGCCGCAAGGTATCATGGTACGCAATGTCAGAGACCAAACTACTAATGGTCTTTGCCAATTCAATTCCAAGTTCCTGAGTGGTTGTCAAAATTTTGCTGAAATGCGAATTTCCCTTTTCCACTTCAGCGTTGAAGTAGAAAATAGAGTTGGTACGCCTCCCTAAAATTCGAAGGGCTGTCCGGGCAGATGCAGTTATCTGCTCAGAATAACGGTTTTGGAACTCGTTGAGTTCGTGCCGAGGCATATAGGTTGCGTTTGTGAATCTTAACATTTTGTTTTACCTCCAAAAAAATTTTGTGACTGCAAATTCATAAAAAATTGCATAATTACAGTATACCACACTTTACATAAAATGTAAATAGACGACTAAAATAAAAAATAATGTAAAAATCACTTGAAAAAATTTATTTAAGTGCTACAATATAGAAAGAAAATAATGCAGATGTAGTTTAGTGGTAGAACTTTGCCTTCCCAAGGCAATAGTGTGGGTTCGATTCCCATCATCTGCTCCATTTGAAATCAACTTACGGACTTAAAAGTTCGTGAGTTTTTATTTTATATAAAACTTTAAAAGTTCTCTTTCTAGAAAGGAGGACTTTTTTCATGCTTGAATTTAAAGTAATTGAAAATCTAAAACCTAATAAAGATTTAACCAACATCTTAAAAAACTTTAAATATAAGGTTATATTAGGACAGATTAAAACTATCTTGCACACCAATCTACAAGTAATAATACCTACTGAATACAAAATTACATATCCTACTACTCTTACAATACTTGAATACAAAGTTAATGAAATATCAAATAAGTCATTTTATATTAAGGAACATAATCAAAAGTATAATTTTAAAGAAATTACACAATTTTTGAAAAAGTTTTAATTTTATACTATACATTTTGCTTATTTGTGAGGAAACAAATGAGAAGTATATTAAATTTAACTTCGTGAAACTCGCTCTAATTGAGAAACTTAATGAAAAATATTAAAAAAATTCAATTTGGTGTCTGATATTTGGTGTTTGAGTGAGGAAACATATGAGAAGTATTTTAATATTTCTCGAATTTTAATGAAAGGAGGAAAACTATGAGATGTGGTGTTTATGTAAGAGTATCTACTGACGACCAAAGAGATAATGGTTATTCTATTGATTCACAACTTAGAATTATTAAAGAATATTGTGAAAAGAATGAATATGATATTGTTGATGTTTATAATGATGCTGGACATTCTGGAAAAGATTTGATGAGACCAGAAATGCAAAGATTACTAAAAGATATTAAATCTAAAAAGATTGATAAATTAGTTGCAATTAAAGTTGATAGACTTACTCGTAATAATTATGACGGTTTTTGGCTACTTAATTATTGTGAGGAACATGATGTAAAAATAGAACTAATACTCGAACCTTATGATGTATCTACTGCTAATGGTGAAATGATTTTTGGAATGAATTTAGTATTTGGTCAAAGAGAAAGAAAAGAGATTGGAGCAAGAACTAAACGTGCTATGGAAGAAATGGCATTAGAGCGTATTCATCCTAGTAAAGCACATTATGGCTATATTAGAAATAAGGAAACTGGTCATTTAGAAGTAGAACCTATTGAAGCAGAAGTTGTAAAAGAAATATTTGAATTATGCAAACAAGGCAATTCTACAAGAGGTATTGCTACTATTATGAAAGATAATAATGCTTATTTAAAGCAAGGAAAATGGAAAGCGGATAGAGTTTATAAAATACTTACTAATTCTATTTATATTGGTATTTTTGAATATGGAAAATATAAAAGAAAGCCACAAGATATTTTAAGAGTTGAAAATTATTGTGAACCAATTATTGATGAAATAACATGGAATGCTACTAGAAATGTTTTAGTAAAAAACAAACATTCTAACTATGGAGAATATATTCATTTGTTTTCTGGTTTAGTAAAATGCCCTATTTGTGGCGAGATAATGTCATCATCAGAATCTTTTAAATATCCTAACGGAAAGCAAAAAGTTTATTACCATTTAAGATGTAAAAATCATAATTGTAGGGGATTTGGACTTCATTATAATACTGAAAAAATAGAAACAAAATTAAAACAAGTATTAGAAGAATTAACACTATTTATGCTTTCTATGGATAATGAAATTATAACTTGTAATTCTACTAAAAGTGATGATGTAAAAGATATAGAAAAAGCAATCGAAAAATTAAAATTGCAGGAAAAAAGATTAGTAGATTTATATTTAAGTTCTAATTTAGATGTCGAAACAATCAATCATAAAAATGATGTTATCAAAAAGGAAATTGATAAACTAAATCAAAAGAAAGTAAGACTTGATCCAGATAATAATTCTAAAGAATATACAATAGAACTTGTTAAAAAATTAGATTGTGCTGAGAAAAATAACACTTTATTTTTTACTAATATTAAAAATATTGGATTTGCTTTTCTTTATGATTTGTTATCAAGAGAAGCTAAAAGAGATATGATTCATAGACTTATATCTATGATAGAAATTAAACGTGATAAAAACTACAATATTGATATTAAAGATATAAAATTCACAGATGAATTTATAACTAAAAGCAGTAAAGAATACTTAAAATATCTTAATAATATTATGAATGACAATAATATTGGAATTAAATTTCATAAAGAAATTGATGAAATTGAGTTAAAAAATATGGAATTGAATTATGATATTTTATCAATTATGAAGATGAAAAACAAAGAATATTCTGATAAATTTTTAGAAGAATTTATTATTAAATCACAAGAACATTTATATATAGATGGCATTGTCAGTTGTCCATATACTGAGAAAAATGTTATTAAAGATATTTTAATATTAGTGCCAAAAAATGAATTAATTAATACTATTTAAAGAAGAAAGGAAAGATAAAAAATGAAAGTTACTTATACAAGAAAAGGAGATTATTTATTACCAGATTTATATTTAGAAAAAGACGAAAATTATGGAAGACTTGGAAGATATGGAATATTAAGATTACACTTTATTGCACAAAACAAGCAAGTACTTTATGAGACATTATTGATGACAAATAAATTAACTCATCACCTTCTTTTAGTCAGTGATTCTTGTGAGAATTATTATAAAGAACTAATGGAAAATTATATTAAGAATGATGAAAGACTGTCTGAAAAAAGCAAAGAATTAAATCCATTGGTATGGACAAAATTAATGAACAACTATAAAAATATAGCAGAAGAAATTGTCCTAAATGAATATGTTTTTATATAAATAATCTTCAAAAAAGAGGAAAAAATTATCAGAATAATTTAATCCTCTTTTTTGTTTTTTTGAATATGGGAATAAAATCTATGTCTAGCCAGCACTGAATTTATACTCCCGCATAAATTCTACTATGGGAATTCCCATACCCTTTACTTTTTTCTAACACAAACTCTATATAATCTTTTTTCTAATTTATATCTTGTCATTATTTCTTCATTTAAATATTCGATATCAAAATCTTTAAAGAAAAACTTGATGTCTTTTTCATCAAAAAATCTTTTTAATCTTTTATCCGATGTTTCATATAAATGATGTTCTATTTCATTACCTTGACCAGCACCGTGATTTACATCATTTACTGAATTAACTCGAAAAATTAAGCGTCCTCCAACAGTAAGAATGCGTCTTATTTCATTTAATAATTCAAATGTATCTTTTTCTTTAAAATAATGCAAACATAAATCAGCAATTATTAGTTCAAACGAATTATTATCAAATGGCATTCCATCAAGCATATTAAAACACTTAGTATCATACACTTCTGGAAAGTTTTTTTTAATATTATTAATTGCATTGCTAGATTGATCACAAGATATAACTTGTTTATTTTTGTTAATTAAATACAAAGTATCATTACCACTTCCGCACCCTAAATCCAAAATAGGAGTTGAGCAACTATCTATTATAGTTTCAAACTTATCCAACCAGTCGTCTAATTTTATTTCATTTCGTTCATATTTACTATGTATATTATCCCAATATTCTAAGGAATTTTCCTTTTCATTAAATCCCATTTTGTATCTCCATAATAATTATTTCTTATTAAATCCTTCTTTAATTTTTTTACTCATTTCTTCTTTAAATTCAGGTGAGTTAAATATTCCTGCAAATAAATCCTTAGTTGCATCTCCCATCATTGAATACATTGCAGAATTAGATAATTCTTTCTCTCTTTTTAATATTTCTTGTTCATTTTGAACTTTTATCTCTTCAATTTTTAATTGATGTTCTTTTTCTTTAGTTTCTATATCAAGTCTATGTTTTTCATTTAATGCTTCAATATCTATTTTATGTTGTTTCATTAATTTTTCTATTTCGTGTTTATTATTAGTTTCAAGTGTATTAATTTCATTCTTACATTTCTTAATAGCAATTATTAAACTTCCAACACCAGTAATAAGTGCAGGAACTATTGCTATAAGTAATTGTGTCCACAAATTTGCATTCATTTTATGCCTCCTTTATTTCCATATTAGTAATATTATGATTATCATCGCAAGTAAATAAAATATTGATTTTCTCTGATTCAAAATAATTAATTAAATCATCATCTAACAAATGAGTTATTGCAAATCTTTTTTCATTCTTAGTTAATTCATTTATAGGTAACCAATAAGCATAGTTATCATCTAAATCCAATGGGTTACCATTCACTTTATTTGCGATATATGTTTTCATAACAAATTTTTTATTTTTACCTGGATATATAATTTCAACATTTCCAATACATTTTAAATCATTAATATCCATTCCGGTTTCTTCTTTAAATTCTCTTATACAAGTCTGTATTTCAGTTTCACCATCTTCAATCTTTCCACCAGGTATATCAAAATAATCTTTGTTAATATTCTTATATTTAATACAGGCAACCTTGTTATCTTTAAAAGCAAATACTCTTACCGCGTATCTTATATCCATTATACTTCCTCCTTATATAGAATCAAGTTTAATTTTGAATATATTATACTATAAAATAACAAAATTCTCCATACTCCCATTGAAATTTAATAAGAATTCATATATAATATTTTTAGAAAGAGAGCGTTATGGTTCGTAAGCTGTTGCTTAACTGCTCCAAAATAAAAAATAGAGCTTTTATAAAATGGGAATCGAAAAGGAGGAATAGAAAATTGTCCAGTGGACAATTTTCCCGACGCGGCTCGTCGATTCCCATCATCTGCTCCAGAATAAAGTATTTTTTTACTAGGCTATTTATAACAAAATTTTAAAAGACTTTTAAAGAGTAAAAAAATATGATATACTTGATGTGTAAAATAAATGGTTTATAGGTAAAACTGACAAAAACCTAAATAAAAAATACAAGGAAAAACAATGAATCAAATTCCAGTAAAAAAGAATGAAAAATATATAGTAGATATAATTGATAATGGCTTTGGAGGAGAAGGAATTGCTAAAGTTAATGGTTTCACAATTTTTATTCCCAATGCTTTAAAAGGCGAAAAATGTGAAGTATTAATTATAAAAGTTTTATCATCACAAGCATATGGTAAGGTAGTTAAAATTTTAGAAGAATCAGAAGATAGAATGAAGCCAGATTGTGAAACTTATCAAAGATGTGGTGGATGTGATTTAAGACACATGAAGTATGAAACAACTTTAAATTTAAAAAGAAATACTGTACAAAGTTTAATAAATAAAAGCCTAAAAAATAAAATTGAAGCTGAAAAAACAATAGGAATGAAAAATCCGTATAACTATAGAAATAAGGCACAATTTCCAGTTGGAATAGATAAGGAAGGTAATCCAACAGTTGGTGTATTTGCACAAAGAAGTCACACAATAATACCAATAAAAAATTGTAAAATTCAGACTGAAATATCACAAGAGATTGCTAGAAGTATAATAGAATTTATCAAAGAAAATAAAATATCAATATACGATGAAGAAAAGCAAAACGGGGCAATAAGACATATAGTTATAAAAGTAGGAAAATACACGAAGCAAATAATGTGTATATTAGTTGTAAACGAGGAAATTGGCAAAACAAATGAAAACAAGCTAGTGGAAATGTTATGCACTAAATATAAAGATGTAAAAACAATAGTAAAAAACATAAACAACAAAAATACAAATGTTATATTAGGAAAACAAAATGTAAACTTATATGGTGACGGCTACATAGAGGACAAGCTAGGGGAGTATACATTCAAAATATCTCCAATGTCATTCTATCAAGTAAATCCTATACAAGCAGAGGTACTTTATAACACTGCGATAGAAGCAGCAAATTTGAGCAAAGAAGACACATTATTCGACCTATATTGTGGAATTGGAACGATAGGAATATTTGCATCAAAATTTGTAAAACAGGTTTATGGCATTGAAATAGTTGAACAAGCCATAGAAGATGCAAAAGAAAATGCAAAAATAAATAAAGTGGATAATGCAGAATTTATATGTGGAGATGTTGAATTTGCATTTGATGAGCTAATAAACAAGAAAAAAATAATTCCAACTGCAATAATAGTAGATCCACCAAGAAAAGGCTTGGACGAAAAAACAATACAAAACATATTAAAAATAAAACCAGAAAAATTAGTATACATAAGCTGTAACCCAGCAACAATGGTAAGAGACATAGCAAAAACGGAAGGTGTTTATGTGGCAGAAAAAATACAACCTGTAGATATGTTCCCATATACGAGCAGTGTGGAGTGTGTAGCAGTGTTAAAACTAAAATAGATATATAAATTTTTGAATAGAAATTTGCATAATGGACATTCGTAAGCTAATACCTTATACGAGGAGGATAGTTTATGAATGTTATTTTTTTGAAAAGAAAGAATATTTTAAAAGCAGTTATGTTTGTAACATTTTTATTTGTTGTTGGAACATTAACCAAATCTTTTGGAATGCAACACTATTATAAAGTGGATTTTTCTACGGGGATTGTTACAGCAACAAAGCTAAATGTAAGAAGTGGTCCACGGAACAAGTTATAATGTAATTACGACTGTTAATAAAAATGAGTACATTAGAGTTTTTGCAGGTGTTGGAGAATGGTATATAGTCCAGACAGATAGCGATTATGTTGGAGCTGTTAGTAGAAAGTATGTAAGGGCAATTTATCCTAGTTCTTCTGGTAGTTCAAATAGTGGAACAGGAGGAAGTAGCTCATCTGGAAATACTTCAAGTAGCACAGAAACGTCGAATATGAATTCAGATGAAAAAGAGGTATTTGATTTAATAAATAAACAAAGAACCAATAATGGACTTGCAGCGCTAAAAAATGATAGTGAGGTTCAAAGAGTTGCTAGAATAAAAGCGCAAGATATGGTTAATAATAATTATTTTTCACATACTTCTCCAACATATGGTTCGCCATTCGACATGTTAAAAAGTTTTAAAATTTCGTATAAAACAGCAGGAGAAAATATTGCGGGAAATTCTAGTAATAGTAGTGCTGTTACGGCGTGGATGAATTCTTCTGGACACAAAGCTAATATTTTAAATAGTAATTTTAATTATACTGGAATCGGAGTTGTAAGCAGTCCGAAATACGGGAAAATGTATGTACAGTTATTTATTGGTAAATAATAACATATTTTTAACTTAGATAAAAGTTGTATTTAATGAAACTTAAACCTTTTAAAAAATTGATTTTTGATGTATAATATACACATAAAATAGAGAAAGGCTAGCACTAAATATGGAAAAAGATGGTACACTAAAAATACTAAATTATTATTTAGAATACGAAATATATAATTTAGCAAATTCAACACAGATAAAAACAGACATGAATAATTGCTATATTATAAAAGAAAAGATAGATGCTGGAAAAGTTTTAAAAGAACTAAACAGATTGAAACAGAACAAAATAAGAAGTGTTACAGAAAAATTTGTAGGTAAAAAGGTTCAAAATAAAGAAGCTTTAATTAATGATATAATTAAAAATCTAGACTCTCTAAATAGTGAACAGACAAATAAAATACAAGTTACTTTAAAAATTAAGCTTTTAATGGAAGAGAAAATAAAAAAACTAGATTCTAAGGTTGCAGAAAATTTTGCAAATCAATTATGTGATATTAAGGCAAATAACGAATTCTGGCTGTATTCACATAATATTAGTTTTATTAGTAAAAACAGTAAAGTAGCTCAAAAAAAGCCAATCTTTATTTTTAAATGTGAATTACAGGATGAAAAGATTATGGTGTTAGATGCCAATATAAGTTCACAAGCTATAAACACTATACTCATGATATTATTAGAAAAAGAAATAGCAGATATTTCAATAGAATATGAGGAACCAATATCTAAATATAGTAAAGAAATAAAAAAATCGATAGATGGTGGAGATATTGAACATATAGTAGATTTATTTTATGCTAAATTAGCTGAATATGTAGATGCTTCATTAACTAGAGAAAATGTAAAAATGATTTCACACTATAATAATTTTTATAGCTTTAATGCAGAACATGTAATGTCCTTAGATGAATTGACCGATGACGCGATAAAAAATATAAAAGAGGATATTGAATTACTAAGAAAGTTAGTCGGTTGTGACAACTATATACCAAATCTTTTGAATAAATATATAAATGGAACTAATGAAAAGAAAAATATAAATGACGGTAGATATAAAATAGCACATATGGGAAGCTATAAGAGTGTGTATGCAGTTGGGCAACCACAATATAAGATTACAAATAGCATAAGTGACAATGACCTAATTGCTGTAGAAGGCCCTCCTGGAACAGGAAAGACGTCATTATTAAAAGAAATAATTGCAAATAAGATAGTTGAAAGAGCTAATTTTATATTAGAAAACTGGAACCAAAATTTTATTGCTGATAATTATTATGGAAATACGTATTATAGAAGCGATTGGTTTAACAAAAATTCAAATATAATAAAATCTATAGTGGTTTCTAGTAAAAATGGCGAAGCCATAGAAAATGTTGGAAACGAAATTGATAAAGAAACAAAATACATGTTGCCAATTTCAAGAAAATATAACAGAACACAAATAGTGAATGGAACTAAAATTAAGGAACCAGCACAGTATAAAGGTTTGGTATGCCTTCCACTTGGAAAACAAAATAATATACAAGATTTTAAAGATTTTTTGTATAAAAGATTTTTACCAATATTGGAAAAATTGCAAAATAAAGAAAAAACTGAATTATTTATAGAAGATGTTAAGAACAAATATCAAGCAAAACTAGAAGAAGTAAAAGAATATAAAAATTTTTTGCTAGAACTGAACAAAATAAAAGAGCCTTCAAAATATTTTTATGGGCTAAATGCAGGAAAAGATTTAGTGCAGATAGAAAATAGGTTAAAAGAAGATAGAGAATGTTGCGAAAATAAGATACAGAAGATAAAATTAGAAATTGACGATTTGAACAAAAAACTAAGTAAAATTCAAAAAGAAATTGATACTAATAATTCTATAATAGAGAAAACAGATGAAAAAATACAAAATGCTCAAGAGAAAATTATTGAATATGAAATGTCTATTAAAGATTTAGAAAAACAAAAGATTGAGTTTGAAAAAATAAACCGTAATTTATTTACAAAAGCAATTAATTATAAAAAATATAAATCATATAAGAATATTGAATTTGAAAAAGAAATAGCAAGAATATTAATCGAAAAAACTACAGAAAATAAGGAATTAGACCAATATATAGCAAACAAAGGAAATATTGAAAATGTAATAGATAAGCTAAAAAATCAGTGTGAAGAGATAGAAACAAAACTGCAAGAATTACAAACAGAACTCGAAGAAAATTCATCTAATTTGAATGAAATTAATCTTATAAATAAATTTAATTCAAAGAATGAAAAGAAATATTGGAATTACCAAAATATAATGGGTATGTATTGCGGGGGTTATTTTAATAAACTAAACGAAGAATTGTTTCTTTTGGCATTAAAATTAAATGAGGCATATATAATAAAGAATGGAAAAGAAATTTCTGAAAACTTAAAATTATTTATGCCAGAAGGACAATCTTCATACATATGTCAGAAATTTTATGATTCATCAGACATATATAATGCTGATAAACAAGAGATAATAAGAGATTTATGGAATACATTGTTCTTATGCTTTCCAGTTGTAACTACTACGTTAGATTCGTTATGTAAAAGATGTTTTCATTTAATTCCAGAATATATAGACTTAGAATTAATAGATGAAGCAGGACAAATATTGCCACATAATGTTGTAACGGCCTTGTACCGTGCTAAAAAGGCAGTAATAGTAGGAGATATTAAACAAATAGAGCCAATATACAACAATGTAAATAAAAATTTTAATGAATATCAGAATGCAATAGGAGAAAAATTTGAGAACATAAAAATTGAAGAAAACAGTATTCAAGCCTTGGCAAGTAAAAACACAGATATTTTAAGTGATGGAGAAAATATTATACTTAATGAACATTATAGATGTGAAAGAAATATAATAAATTTTTCAAACCAAAATGTATATGAAAATAAGCTAAATATGAATGTTGAAGATAAATTTGATAAACCATTTTTTAATAATATGATTGCTTTAGATGTTAGAGGTAAAAGAACTAGAAAAGACAATCAAAATGGAAGCAAAAATGAAAATAAGGTTGAAGCGGAGGCATGTATTCAGGCAATAAAGTATATAAAGGAACAAGATAAAAGTAATCCATCAATTGCAATTGTTACTCCATTCAGAGAGCAAAAACGCTTACTTGAGAGTAGACTAGAAAGAGAAGGATTAACAGATATAAAGATTGGAACAGTTCACGCTTTTCAGGGAAAAGAAAAAGATTATGTTCTTTTTACTCCAACTTTGGATGCTATAGAACCAAAATGGGCCATAAAATTCATAGGAGACAAATACAACATGTTAAATGTAGCCGTAACAAGGGCTAAAAAACAATTTATATATGTTGGAAATGTAGATGTAGCTGAACGATCTGAAAACTATATTGCAAAATTGATAAAATACATTAAAGCTAATGGGCTAGTTTATAGTCTGTATGATATTGAAAATTCAGTGCTAAACAAAAATTTTAGTGAAAGAATATTGCAAGTTTTACAGCCAGAATTAGAAATTGCAAATGATAATATTGGGCTATATATACAAAATAATTTTAAATGTGGAACAATTATTGATGCAAAGCAACACTACGATTTATTGATGTATATACTAAAAAACACCAAGAAAGAATTATTAATAATGTCACCATGGCTTAGAAAAAATGTAATAAATGAAGAGTTTATGAATGAAATAAAAAGATTAAAAGCAAATGGCTGTCATGTTAAAATTATATTTGGGTATAAAAATGGTAACAAAAATGTTAATGGACCAGATGAAATTGCAAATGAACTAATGAAAAGAGATTCATTGGGGTATGCAAAGCCAGAGGAAGTTAAAGAAATAGTTAGTGAATTATATAATTTGTTAGGAAAAGAAAATTTTGTATATTATCCACCATTACATGCTAAAATAATAATTGTTGATGATGAATATATGTTTATGGGCTCGCATAATTGGTTATCTAATGCTGGCAAAACAGAAGAAAAGAAGAGAGCGATAGAAGGAACAATAATAACAACTAGCAGTGATTCAATTAGTTATACAAAAGAAGAATTATTTAGTTAAAAACACTGGCGTAAATGTGACCATCAAAATATATGTCAGGTCTAAATTGACATATTATGTCTATTATAGTATAATTGGCAACAGTCACAATAATTTTTGCATGAATGTGACTACATTCAAGACAAAGAAAGGAAGGTTTTTATGACAAAACGGCAATGTGGAAGACTTTTAACTCCATTGGAATGGTTGGCAATAGGAATGATAACCCTTTTGGCCTTTTTGAAGGTACTGGAGTTTAGAGACACTCATTTCTTAAGAGGCACGTTTATTGGAGGCATAGATTGTTCGTACCTGACGGTTGATAAGGCATTAGAAAAAGTTCAACAGGAAGCAGGTGAATATACCAACAAACTTAATTTCATTGATGGAACTACGTATGAAGTAAAGAACAATGAAATTGGTTTTGTCTTTGAAGAGGGAAAATTTGAAGATATTTTTGCTAAACAACATGAGGACAGAAATAATAACAGAGTGTATGGAGTAAATGATGTTGCTTCTCTTAATGAAGGGCAGTTAGCAATGTATCTAGCCACTATTCCTGAATTGCAACAAAAAAATATGGTTGAGCCTAAAGATGCTCACATAACTTGGAATGGTAATAACTTTGACGTTGAAAAGGAGACTTTTGGTAACGCAATCGACTTTAATGAAGCTTTAGACTTTGCCCTTCAGGAACTAAAAGGTGAAGAAGGTGGAATTGACTTTTCTGAGGTGACTCGGTCGAACCCGAGTGTGACTGAAACAGATCTTACAGCAAGAGTCACGTATCTTAATAATTTTTTGAAAAACTGCATTAATATAACATTAAGTGATGGAACTGTTGTAACGCTTGATGCCAATACGATTAAATCGTGGATTGGACAAGATGAGCAGGGAAACTTTTCTATTAATGTTGATGAGGGTATTAAAAGTTTTGTTGAAGAATTGGCTACAAAAGTAAATAAGGTGAATGCAACAATTCAGTTTAAAGCTACAAATCGCACTGTGAACGTAAATGTACCCAAAAATCTAAGAGCTCAATTGAACAAAGAGAAGGAGATGGCAGAACTTAAAGATTTATTAGAACAAGCAAAAACCATAGACTGCAGTCCAGTTTATGAAGGGGAGTTGTTATCTGCCCATATGCCGAACCGTGTAGAAATCGATATTGCAAATCAACACGTTTGGATGTACAAAAATGATACACTCATTGCAAGTACCAATTGCGTTACAGGTAACGAAAGTGCAAGACATAGTACTCCTACAGGCGTATATAAACTGGCTGGAAAGCAAAGAGACCGGTACCTTAGAGGAAAAAATGATGACGGTACCAACTATTGTTCTTTCGTGAAATACTGGATGCCGTTTAATGGTGGAATTGGACTGCACGATGCATCGTGGCGTAGCAAATTTGGAGGAGAAATATATAAGAACAGTGGTTCGCATGGTTGTGTGAATCTTCCAAGAAGTGTTGCGGAAACTATTTATAACAATATTGATAAGTCCTATTTTATTGTCGTTTATAAGTAACTAGAAACTTTACAACGAGACGAACTCATTGAGTTTCGTCTCGTTAATTTAGTACACCCGGCATGGGTAACAACTTGAGGCGAAAGTCCCTTACAGTGCTTGATAGTGGCAAACTGTTAGCAAATGACCAATGCTGTCAACTTAAAGATATTTTATGTGTTTGTAATCAACATAATTTTTTAAGCTGATAGCTTTATTTTATTTTTAACGCATAAAAAGTAATTACTATTACAAATATTGCAATTGCTACATGGAAATAGTATAATATTTGCATATTGTTGAAGAGGTTTTAGTATGAAAATAAAGGAAGTAATTGAAGAAGGCAAAAATGTATTAAGCAAGAATAATATAGAAGATAATGTAATAATAACAAGAGAATTACTAGCTTTTGTATTAGGCGTAGAAAAACAATATCTGGTAATTCATTTGGCTGATGAGCTTAATGCAGAAGATTATATAAAATTTAAAGAAAATATAAATAAGTTAATTAATGGTAAGCCATTACAATATATAACTAACAACCAAGAGTTTATGGGATTGAATTTTTTTGTAAACGAGAATGTGCTTATTCCACAGCCAGATACGGAAATTATTGTTGAAGAAACCTTGAAAAAATGCAAAGAGTTACTTCTAAAAAATGGCAAGATAAAGATATTAGATTTGTGTACAGGTAGTGGGGCTATTGCAGTTTCTCTTGAAAACTTTCTTGGAGATAAGTCTGAAGTTTTTGCAAGTGATATTAGTACTAAAGCACTAGAGGTTGCTAAATATAATAATGGGAAAAATAACACAAATGTAAGATTCATCGAATCAAATTTATTTGAAAACATACAGGAGCAAAAGTTTAATATTATTGTTTCAAACCCACCATATATAAGAAGCAATGTAATAAACAATTTGCCAAAACAAGTTCAAAATGAGCCACATTTGGCACTAGATGGCGGAGAAGATGGATTAAAATTTTATAAAAAAATTATAGAGCAGTCGTGCAATTACATAGAAAATGGATATTTAATATTAGAAATTGGATATGACCAAAAAGAAGATGTGGAAAATCTGCTTAAAGAAAACAAGAATTATTCAGAAATAAAAACTATACAAGATTTTTCTGGGAATGATAGATGCACAATTGCAAAAGTAGGCAAAATTTAGAAATATTAAATTGCAAGACTATTTGTTTTATGATATTTGTAATAAAAATACACTGTTACTATTTTATATTAAAAAGCAAGTAACATAGTAGATTAAGCTATAATTATAATATGTGTAATTTATATTAAGGAAGTGATAGAAATGTCTTTTTCATCAGATTTGAAAATGGAACTAAGTCAAATAAATAATTTGAAGAATAAACAAGAAGTTTATGCAGAATTTCTTGGTTATTTGGCGTCTAATAATATAGATGTGAAAGGTAGAAATGTAAAGTTTTCAACTGAAAGTGAGTACAACATAAATAGGTTTGCTAAGCTTTTAAATAACCTAGAGATTAAGGATTATAAAATAAGTATAACAGGCAAAACATACAGTATTACATATAAGTGTGATGAAATCCCAGTTTTAGAAGATGCAGAGAATTATTTACAACAAGATAACTTGAAAAAAGCATATATAAGAGGAAACTTCTTGGGTGCAGGTTCAATAAACAACCCAAGGAATAAATACCATTTGGAAATAATTTTTAAAGATAAAGAATGTGCGGAATTTACATTAAAATTATTAAATGAATATTCTATTGGGGCTAAAATTTTAGAAAAAACAGTTTATCTAAAAGATGGAGAAGAAATATCTAAAATATTAGCTTTAATGGGTGGTCATTCTACTGTGTTAAAGTTTGAAGAAATTCGTGTGCTTAGAGAGATGAAAAACAATGTAAACAGAATTGTAAATTGTGAGACAGCAAACCTTAATAAGACTATAAATGCAGCTGTTAAGCAGGCTGAACTTATAAAAAAATTGAAGAAGTCTGGTAAGTTTAATAATCTGCCAGAAGATTTAAAAGAAATTGCAAATTTAAGAGAAGAAAATCCGGAAGCAACATTAGAGCAGTTAGGAGCAATGCTTAAAAATCCAATTGGGAAGTCTAGTGTTAGCCATAGATTCAAGAAAATAGAGGAGTATTTGTAAAAATAAATGGAAGAAAAAGAAATAGGATTATACATACACATGCCATTTTGCAAGCAAAAATGCTATTATTGCGATTTTGTTTCATATCCGAATAGATATGAAATGGTGGAAAGATACATTAAATGTTTAAAGAGTGAAATTGTGCAATATGCTAATGAAAATAGGATTATGCACGAGCATGGATTAGAACCAAAGTTTATAATAAAAACAATTTACATAGGAGGTGGCACGCCATCTTCTATTGATGAATTGTATATTTTGAATGTGATGGAGACTATAAAAGCTAATTTTGAAATTGATGAAGAGGCTGAGATTACTATTGAAGTAAACCCTGGCACTGCTAGTAAAGAAAAGCTAAAAACATATAAAGAAGCGGGAATAAACAGAATAAGCATTGGTCTGCAAGCAGTTCAAGATAGATTGCTTAAAGGCATTGGCAGAATTCATAATTATAGTGATTTTGAAAACACCTTCGAATGGGCGAGAGAAGTAGGATTTGATAATATAAATGTGGATTTGATGTTGGCTCTTCCAAACCAAACTCTTGATGATTTAAAGGAAAGTGTAAAGACAATAGCAAATTTAAAACCAGAGCATATTTCTGTGTATTCTTTGATAGTTGAAGAAAATACAAAGATGGAAAAAATGGTACAAGATGGAACAGCAATTTTACCAACAGATGAAGAAGAGCGAGCAATGTATTGGTTTGTAAAGGATTATTTGGAAAAACATAAATACAAACACTATGAAATATCTAACTTTGCAAAGCCGGGGTTTGAATCAAAACACAATACAGATTGTTGGAAACAAAAAGAATATATTGGAATTGGAGCTGCAGCATGCTCTTTTATGGACAACAAAAGGTATTCTAATATAGAAAGTCTAGAGCAATATATTAAGAATATAGAAAATGGCAATCCAAATAGAAATTTGGTGTTAAACGAAACCTTAAATGAAGAAGATAAGATGAATGAATTTATGATGCTTGGACTTCGAAAAATAGACGGAGTAAATATAGGGGATTTTAAGAAAATTTTTGGAGTAAATCCAATTATGAAATATTGTAAAACATTAGATAAACTTACTCATGAAGATTTAATACAAGTTGATGAAAATAGCATAAAATTGAGTAAAAAAGGCATCGATTTAGCAAACTTAGTATGGGAAGAATTTGTGTAAATTTTCTACAAGAACAAATGCAAAAATATAAATTTTAAACACTGATAAATTGGCAAAAATTGTGAATTTGTAGTAAAACATGCTTAAATGATTATACACAAGAAATACACAGAAAAATATAATTTTTCAGAATAGACAAATGAAAAAAATTGTGATATTATTAGCCCGATAAAATATAATTATATTTAGTCAGCATATTATAAAAATTAAGTCAAGATTGGCTTAATTTGAGACCTAAAGAGGTATAAAATGAATTTTAAATTAGAGGAACTTACAAAAGACAATGAAGCACAATATTTAGAACAGGTTGCTAATTTAGAACAAGTGGTTATGGAAAACATGGAGGCAAGAGGCCAAAGCGGTCAGCTTTTTCCAACAGGCAGAGAGGATATTTCTGCATATGCACATTCTAAAGAAAATTCGGTTTTTGTTGCAGTTGATGAGAATGGCAAGGTTATTGCTGCAACATATATTACACAAGGGCAACAACCGTTTACGTACAATGATATAACAAAATATTTCAAATATGGAGATGATTATAATCAATACGTAAAAAACAAGTACAAAACCTTGCAAGATTATAGAAGAGACATGTTAAGTATTTATAAGCTGAAAGTACAGGCTTTTAAATATGCTAAAGCAAAAATTTTAGCAGAGTTTCCACAATATGGAGAAAATATTATCGCGTTTTTGAAACATGAAGTAGATGAAGAAAACAATCATTTTCACGAAAAGAGTGTACTTAGAGAATTACTAAATAAGTACATGTCAGAATACATGCAAGCACAGGAACAAAAGCATCCAGGATTAATGGAAAGATATGAGATGTTTTACTGGATTGCTGCTGATGATATTGCAAAAGAGTTTGGAAAACAGGACGTAGAACCAAATGATGTTGAGGCAAGAGAGCTAGAAACGATAATAGGGCGAGAAAAAGCAGAACTAGAGTATAAAAAAATATTACATAAAGGGCCATTAGTAATATACGAAAAACCAGAATTTAATGTAAAAAAATATTATACGGCAAAACCATCTAACTCAATAGAATTAGACACATACATAACAGACCCACGAGATAGAAGGTCGGGGCTTGCAAGAATTTTATTATTAGAAGGTATTACAAAACATATGAAGCAATTCTTTGAAAACGAGAGTGAACAAGAAATATTTTTATGCTCAACATTGCACAGAGATAATCTTTCATCAAAATATGTATCTGAATTTTTTGGTTTAACAGACAGCTTATATGTAAAAAGAAGAGATGGTAGAGATAGAGAGGTTCACATTTGTAGAGTAGGAAGAGATGAGTATAAAAAATATTTAGACCATATAAAAAAGAAAGTTGCAATATTGTATGGATATAATCCAGAAGGTATAGCAATACCTGCTAGTGAAGAAATTGAAATACTAAAGGAACAACTATGTTATGAACAACGTGAAATATCAAGGCTAAAAAGAGCTAGAACAGCTCAGACGTATAATGGAAAGATAAATTTTAAACAAAGAAAAATAGAAAAAATTATTTCACTTAATGAGAGAATAAAAGAGCTACAAGAAGAAGTTGAAAAATAAGGAGGAAAAATTATGGAACAAGAATATTCATGGCCAATAGAGCCAAAGTATAAAGTAACAGAACATGATAAATATGGAATTAGAAAGAATCATTACGTTTTATTTAAACAAAGAGCACATTCTGGGTTTGATATAACAGCAGACATTGGAACAGAAGTGCACCCAATAGCGGATGGAACGGTATTACTTGCAGAATTTGATGGTACTACCACAGAAGGATTTGATGCCTTTAACGATGGTTATGGTAATAAGGTAGAAATACTAAATAATGATGGTAGAAGAGTAGTATATGGACATTTAAGAGAATCTTATGTTAAGCCGGGAGACAAGGTTACACGTGATATGGTAATAGGAATAACAGGTTGTAGTGGAGGCTCAAGAGTGCCACACTTACATGTAGAAATTAGAAAATCTAACACAGAAGAAACGGGATTAGATTACACGATAGACCCATTAACAGTATTACCCAAAAAAGATTTGAGCAAATTAACAAAAGAATTTACTCAAGAGCCATATGCAACATTATGGAGAAAAATGGCATCAAATGAGCCATGGAGCTTTGAAAAGACGGATATACCATATTGCGAAGACAAAGAATTTATTAGATAGGAGAGCATTATGAAAGAGGAATTTATTGAATTATTAAGATCAACTAAAAGAGAAGGAATAGAGAATTTACTAAACTTCTTAGAAAAATCAGATTTTTATACAGCACCAGCGAGTACAAGATTTCATGGAAATTATGAGGGTGGGCTTTTAGAACATAGCATGAAAGTATATGAAATATTTAAAGAAAAAATAAAGGCGAGTGGTTTATCAACTCCAGAAGATACAGTTATAATTGCTCCACTTTTACACGACATTTGTAAAACTAATTACTACAAAGTAGATTATAGAAATGCAAAAAATGCAAGAGGAGAATGGGAGAAAGTTCCATATTATGCTGTTGAAGATACAATACCATATGGGCATGGTGAAAAATCTGTAATGATGATTACAGAATACATGAAATTGACTAATGAAGAAAAATATGCGATTCGTTGGCATATGGGCTTCACAGAGCCAAAGGAATTGTATGGAACAATTGGAGAAGCATATAAAAAATATCCAATAGCATTATTATTAAATGAAGCAGATTTAGAAGCAACATATTTTTATAATATATAGATATATAAAGAGTTTCAGCAGAGTATTTTTGTTGAAACTCTCTTTTTATGCATAATATAAGAATTTTTTTACAAAATAGTATTGGTGATTTTTATGAGAATTTCATGGTTAAAATTAGATAATGATAATAAAAGCTTTAAAATTCCAACAAGTTTTGGAATGGACGTGTTTTCTGTGAATAGTACAGAAAATGTTGATAATAAAATAGATGAATTAATAAGAAAAAACTACAATACAATAATAGTATCAAATGATGTGGCAGGGCTTTCAGAGAAAATTAATAAAGAGTATTTGTATAGCAAAAATGTGAATATTGTAATAAGTAGAGATAGGGATATTAATAAATGAAATGCTATTACAGTCTATAAATTAATTGAGTACAAATGAGCAAAAAGACTCATGAAACATAATGTAAGTGAAATTAAAAGTACAGAAATTTTACGGAGGTAATTTTGGAAGAGATTCTCATTTTATGTATTGGAGATAGCAAATTAATAGGTGATAGTTTAGGACCATTAATAGGTTCTTTTCTGGAAAGAAATAAATCTGATATTGGAAATAATGTAAAAGTATTGGGAACACTAGAAAAGCCGATAGGATATAATGATTTAATAGAAATTTCCAAACATATAAACTACAACAAAGAATATTATACAACAATAATTACAATAGATTCAGCACTTGGAAGCAATCAAAATATAGGAAAAATATTAATAGATAATACAACATTATGTGCTGGAAGTGGTGTAAATACAGGAGAAAAATTAATAGGAGATATATCAATAAGAGGTATTGTTGGAAAAAACTATGATGATATAAAACAAAATATACAAGAACTTGAAAATGTTTCGACGAATCTTGTAGAAAATATGGCATGCAAGATTATTTTTAAAATTTTGAATTTGTTTAAAGTATAAAAAAACTGATTATGGCAATAATTCCTATATAAAATATAGGAGGTACATAATGAGTAAAGAAAATACTAGAAATGTAATTATATTAAAAAATCTTCCTTCTAACTTGATAGCCGAGGCTATATTAGTTGTAAAAGATAAAAAGCAGGTAGCAGATTACATGAAAGAATCTGAGTTTGGTGTAAATAAAGACGTTTCTAATTGCAAAACTGGTAATAACGGTATAATTTATGGAGATATGAAAACAGAGTCATTAAAGAAAATTGAAAATGTGAAAAAGGAAGACAGAAAATATGTGATAAAAGAAGCGGAAATTGTAGTCTCAAATTATATAAAAAGAATAGAAGATAATTTGGCAGATAGAAAAATAGATAGATTAAAAAAATCGTATAAAAAGACAAAAAAATTAAATGTTTTTCTTGCAATGACGACTATAATAAGTATATTACTTGCTATATTTATTTGAAAGAAATAATGTAAACGAATAAAACCTTGACCTTTGGAATATAAATCTATAAAAAGATAAACACAAAGGAAGAGGTGTTTTTTTATGGAAAAATCTATTAGCCAAGAGGAGCGCATTAGAAGAGCAGAGAAAATATATAGTAGAAGAAGATATAACAATAGATATGGAGAGAGCCTATATAGAAGCGGTGAAACGAGAAACAGATATCAGCCACAAGAGACTAGAAAAATAAAAGGCAAAATGATTAATAAGATGATTATTCAAATGATTGTGTGTGTGATAATTTATACTTGCATATATATGCTTCAATATTCTAATTATTTATTTTCAAAAGATATGGTGGATAAAACAAAAGAGGTTTTGTCTTATGATATTAGCATAGAAAATTTGTATAATAAATCAAATGAATTTTTTTTGAATTTGCAGAAAAAAATTAATTGGGGTGTGAATAATGAACAAAATGATAATGTGAATGAGGAAGCTCAAGACCAAAATACGGAGGAGACTAACATTGAAAATAGTAATGCGGAGTCTAGTGAAGCTAATAATGAAAATGTTGATAATTCTGAGATTTCGCAAAATGATGCAAGTACAGAAGTGACAAATAATGACACAACACAGCTTGCAGTTGGTGGAGCCGATGAGACTCAACAAGAGGAAGAAAAGTCACAAGAAGAGCAAGATATAGAATATGTAAAACAAAATGTGAGCATAATCTGGCCAATAAAAGGAGTTATAACTTCAAGGTTTGGAAACAGAACTCCAACCGAAATTGTAACTGCAAACCATAAAGGTTTAGATATAGCAGGAAATATGGGAGACAACATAGTATCTGCAATGGACGGAACAGTTGTACAATACTCTGAAGAAGGGGATTATGGCAAACATTTACGCATTCAAAGTGGAGAAGTACTTACCTTGTATGCTCATTGTAGTGAACTTCTAGTACAAGAAGGAAGCACAGTAAAGCAAGGAGATGTAATCGCAAAAGTTGGAGCAACAGGTAGGGCTACTGGCCCACATCTACATTTTGAAATACGAAGAGATGATAGATTTATAAATCCAGAGTTGATATTGGGAAGTTTATAATGGCAGAGCTAAAATAATTAGAAAGGATAATATTATGCAAATAAAAATTAATTTGAAGGTCTTTCTTTTTTTGTTGATATTTTTAATAACAAGGCAAATAAAAATATACGCACTACTCATGTGTCTAGCGTTAATACACGAATTGGGACATGTAATGGCTGGAATAATATTAGGGTTCAAACCCGAATCTATATCTATTATACCAACTGGTTTTTCTGTAAAATTCAAAAATGATTGTAAAAATTATAATAAAAAAATAAAAAATGGTAATATGCTTGCGCTAAAAAAAGCCATAATAGCCTTTGCTGGACCACTTGTAAATTTAATAATTATGGCAATTTCAATAATATATTACAAAATAACGGAAATTTCAGAAATAGCTGGCATATCAATAGAACTATTAATATATTCAAATTTACTGATATTTATATTTAACATGTTACCGATATATCCGCTTGATGGTGGGCAAATTTTGAAGGAAATAGTACATATAAAATATGGATTATTTACAGCTTATGTTATTACAAATAAAATATCAAATGTAGTTGTAATAATTCTAACCGCATTTGCAAGTTTTGCCATATTAGAATACAAAAACATAGCAATATTAATAATCATTGCTTACTTGTGGGGGCTTGTGGCAAATGAAAATAAAAAATATAATTTAAAATTAAAAATATGGAAAAATTTTAAATTTATAGATAATTGCTAATTTTTGAGAACATAAAAAAGAATAAAACATCAATATACTAATATATTTATTATATGTTTAGGAGGTATTGGTGTGTTTAAATTTTTTAGAGTCATATCATTTAAGAAAATATTATTGATTTGTTTAATTTTTATATTAATAGTCATAATTGCAACAATAAGCTGTAACACGAATATTATAAATAGATTAACAAAAACAAATTCTGTAAATAGTATAATTAATTCAAATATTGTAGGAGCAGAATATTTAAACCAGATGTCAAATATATCAACTGAAGAACTAGTGGAAGATTTAGAAAAAGAAAAATCATATATAAAGTGGGTGGATTTTAAAGGAACCGCCGTAGTGCTGAAAAAATTAGCCGATACTGATATTAACTCTCATGTTAATAATGAACAAATACAATTTAATTGGATTGAATTAATGGCATATTTAGGATGCAAGTATGGCGGAGAACTATCTTTATTTAAAGATAAAGACTTAGAAAATTTATTAAGCAGTTTACGCGAAGGGAAGACTATGAACGAGTTGACAGCAAATATGAAGTTTTACAATTATTTTTTTCAGAGTTATGATGCCATTTTCCATGAATATATTGGAGAATATGAAATAGCAACTGTAGATGAACAAGGCAACAAAAAATATGTAAAAAAATATGGCTTAAAAGCATTTTCTCCTATTGCTAAAAATTATTATTTTAGTCATTACAAGGATTTTGGTTCTGCAAGGTCTTATGGATATAGAAGAGTACATTTAGGAAATGATTTGCTACGGAAGTATTGGCACACCAATTATCGCTGTAGAATCTGGCTATATTGAAGCCCTTGGATGGAATCAATATGGTGGTTGGAGAGTTGGTATACGAAGCTTCGATGGTAAAAGATATTATTATTACGCACATCTACGAAAAGACCACCCTTATGCAAAAGATTTATGTGAAGGACAAATTGTAACCGCTGGAGATGTGATAGGATATCTAGGAATGACAGGCTATAGTAGCCATGAAAATGTGAATAATATAAACATTCCACATTTGCATTTTGGAGTGCAACTTATATTTAATGAAGTTCAAAAAGATGGAAACAATCAGATTTGGATTGATGTGTATGAGATAATAGAATACTTAAAAAGAAACAGTTCACAGGTTTATATGGCATATCCAGACACAAGGGATTATGAAAGAAAGTATGATGTGATGAAAGAGGAATGAAAGGATTAATGTCGATAAAATTATAATGCCAAATCTGCTTTTACAGAATTTTTGTTCGCGAGTATTGCTATTTTTTATTTCCTATGCTATACTATGAAACATAGGAAATGAGAATAAGCAGATGTGTGTTACCACTTTACTACATAGTTTTGCTATGAGAAAGTGAGGTGGTTGTTTATGGGATTTATATTATTTTTAATATATGCATTGGGATTTTCCCTTACTGTAAACGTAGCCTTATTAACAATTATATTTATAAGTTGGACAAATAAGGAATAATAAAAACACTACATTTTGCTTCGAACATGCAATGTAGTGTTTATTACATATATGTGGTAACATACATTTCTGTATGTTCATTTCCTATACTTATTATATACAAATAATAAACAAAAGTCAATATGAAGTTAAAATATGATTTTTTATCTGAATGTTATTTTAACTATAATTCATATATTTACTTGTGGGTATAATTTAGTGGCTAGAATATCATGCTTCCGACCTGATTGCACGGGTTCGATTCCCGTTACCCACTCCATAATAAAGCAAAAAGACCAGCCGTTACAGCTGGTCTTCTTGCTACAAGATAAGTAAACAACTAATCTCGTAAAATGGCTAAACTTTAGCGCCACTTGCGAATGGCTTCCCACTTTGCCCTGAAAGCATCATGCATGATTTCTTCGCCGTTAGAGAACGGTACAAACATGCACTTTTCTCGGTATCCTGCATCGTTCAGGTACTGGAGCACCTTGTAACCCTTAGTTACATAGGTGTGCCCGTCACGATAAACAAAGACAACAATGCCGTTGTTCATGTAATAGGTGCCGAGCGAGTCACGAGCCAAGTTGTCAAGCTTGAACTGAGTGATTACTGGGTAAGTATGAGTTTCATAACATACATGCTTTACTCGCAGTCCCTCTACCGGGATCATGAAGCTCTTTTTCATCACGAGAGGAGGCAAAGCTCCAATGTGGTGCTCGTTGCAGAATTTTTCACATTCTGCCGAGAAGTTTTCTTCGGGTGTCTTTTTTGCCTTTTCCTGCAAGAACTTCCACCGTTTTGCTTCACGCTTCGGGTAATCCGAGGCGGAGAAAGGAACATAGAAACTAGCTTCTATGAAGCCATTTTCAGCAAGCGTAGCAATGGCTCGTGCAGTGTACGGAGTCACATAGTACCGGTTTTGGCAGATAAATCCAATCGTCGTTGAGTTATTTGCCGAATAGTGGCCATTGAACTTCGCGATGAAGAAATCCACGCTAAGCGTCACTTCGTGACCAGTTTGCGGAAACACCGCAATCATGCCATGTGTGACTCTGAAAGAGTCGTGGATCAAGTCGCCTAAAGTGTAATTAACCATTTTCTTGTCTCCTTTAACAAGTTTGTTAATTGGTGAGTTTAATCATGCAATTTGCTACATGATTAAAAATCGGACACCTTTATTTTGCTATATTTACATAAAATAGTCAAATTTGATGTTGCAAAATTTTTTACTAATGTAAAAATTCGGTATATTTGCTAATTCATCTATTTTTTAAAATAATGGTTTTCTATAAAATATTTTCAAGTCTGCATGTATAAAAAGTTTTTCAACTAGTGTACAATTTCTGATACGTTTCAAAAATGTTCCACCAATAGTACTTGATTTTTAATGATAAAAATGATAAGATATCCGTAAATTAAAAGGGAGTAGCTTGATAACTACTAGTCAACATCACGGCTTTTAGCATGGCTAGTAACCACGAGTGGTAAGCAAGACTTTTAAAGAAATTTACAATGTTTTAGGGCGAATTTCTTTTAAAGTCTTGCTTTTTTGTACATAATAAATAAAAAAAATTAAATTTAAAAGAAATATAAAGTTTTAGTTTTTATTTATGAATTTTAAATCAGTATTATAATAAAGCTTTATGGTAAAGCTAATAGCAAAATTCGGGATAAAGTACATAAGAAATTATTGCCCTTGGAAAGGATGAGGTTATGGAAAAAGAAAATTGGTTTAACAAATCGGTTGAAGAGACGGTTAAAAAGCTCAACACGAATAACACGTTAGGTTTGACTGCAGAAGAGGTGGAGAAAAGAAAGCAAAAATACGGGTTAAACGAGCTGGAAAAAGGCAAGAAAACGCCATTAATTGTAAAATTCTTAGAACAATTTAAAGATTTTATGATAATAGTTTTAATTATTGCAGCCGTTGTTTCAGGTATTGTAGGGCACATTAATGGCGAAGGCATAACAGATTCAATAATCATAATGGTTGTTGTAATTGTTAATGCAATAATCGGTGTGGCTCAAGAAGATAAAGCGGAAAAATCACTCGAGGCACTTAAGAAATTAAGTAGTTATTCTGCCAAAGTAATAAGAAATGGAAAAATAACAGTTGTGCCATCAAAGGAATTGGTTCCGGGAGATGTAGTTGTACTAGAAACAGGTGATTACGTTCCAGCTGATATGAGAATAACAGAAGCTGTAAACTTAAGGGCTCAAGAAACATCGCTAACTGGAGAATCTGTACCTGTTGATAAATATACAACTACAATAAGTAGCGAAGATGTTGGAATTGGAGATAGAACCAACATGGTATTTTCTTCTAGCTTGATTACATATGGTAGAGGACAAGGAATTGTTGTTGAGACTGGAATGAATACAGAAGTAGGAAAGATTGCTGGAATTTTAAATAATACAGAAAAATCGGATACACCTTTACAACGTAGATTAAACAAGTTAGGAAAGACTCTAGGAATTGCTTCGCTTGCAATTTGTGTGGTAATTTTTATTATTGGATTGTTGCAAGGAAAAGAACCACTAGATATGTTTATGACGGCTGTAAGTTTAGCAGTTGCAGTAATTCCAGAAGGGCTTGCAGCAATTTCTACAATAGTTTTAGCAATTGGTGTTCAAAGAATGGTAAAGAAAAATGCAATAGTAAAGAAATTACCAGCTGTTGAAACGCTTGGAAGTGCTACTGTTATATGTTCTGATAAAACAGGAACTCTTACACAAAATAAGATGACTGTACAAAAATTATTTTATAATAACAGAATAATAGACATCGATAAAGTAGATACTAATAAAGAAAATGACGAGCTTGGAAGACTTGTTTATATTTCGATGTTATGTAATGATACAAAAATAGGAGAAAACAAGCAATTAACAGGTGATCCAACAGAAACAGCACTTATAGATATGGGATTTAAATTGGATTTTACTCCAGCTGTGTTTGATCAAATGCCAAGAGTTGAAGAAGTTCCATTTGATTCAGAGAGAAAATTAATGACAACAGTTCACAAGGTAAATGACAGCCAATATATGGTTTACACAAAAGGTGGAGTAGACGAACTATTAGCCAGATGTAGTAAATATCAGATTAATGGTGAAACTAAAGAAAATCTTGAAGAGTACAAAAAAACAATAGATGGCTTCAACGACCAAATGGCTGAGAATGCTTTAAGAGTACTTGCAATGGCGTACAAACAAATAGACCATATGCCATCAAAAGAAGAGATGAAAACAATCGAAAAAGATTTAATTTATATAGGAATGGTTGGAATGATTGACCCTCCAAGAGAAGAGGCAAAAGTTGCTGTTGCAAAGTGTAAATCGGCAGGAATAAAAACAGTAATGATAACAGGAGACCATAAGGTAACTGCTGTTGCAATAGCAAAAGAACTTGGAATTTTAGAAGACGGCGAAGATGCTATAACAGGAAGCCAACTTGAAACAATGTCACAAGAAGAATTAATTCAAAAGGTGGAAAATATAAGAGTATATGCGAGAGTTTCTCCAGAACATAAAGTGCGTATAGTTAAGGCATGGCAGGCTCATGGAGAAATAGTTGCGATGACTGGAGATGGAGTAAATGATGCACCAGCCCTAAAAACAGCAGATATTGGCTGTGCGATGGGAATTGTAGGAACAGATGTCGCAAAAGAAGCAGCAGACGTAATTTTAACAGATGACAACTTTGCAACAGTTGTTTCTGCAGTTGAAGAAGGCAGACGTATTTACGACAACATAATAAAAGCAATACAGTTTTTATTATCAAGTAACGTCGGAGAGGTAATAGTATTGTTCTTTGCAATTTTACTAACACCATTCTTAGCAACAAAATTTGGAATTCCAATTGGATTAATAGAACCATTATTACCAATACACATATTATGGATAAACTTAGTAACGGACTCATTGCCAGCTTTAGCACTTGCATTTGATCCAGCAAACAAAGATGTAATGAAGAGAAAACCAGTAAAGGCAAGTTCTGGAATATTCACAAAAGGTATGACATGGCGTATAATTTACCAAGGAATAATGATAGGACTTCTATCACTTGCTGCATTTGTAATTGGAATTTCCACTCCAAATCCACCAGTAATAGAAGGATTAACACAAGAACAAGTAAGAGTTGAAATTGGTCAGACAATGACATTTATTGTTTTAGCATTTTCAGAATTGATTCATGTATTTAACATAAGAAACAACAAAGAGTCAATATTTAAGATAGGAATAGGTGGAAACAAGCAATTATTCTGGGCTATTGGAGCATCTGCAATGCTTATGCTAGTAATACTTGCAATTCCAGTTTTAAGAGCAATATTCAGTATTCCAGTACTTCCAATGGATAGAATAGTTGAAACAATAGCATTAGTAATTGCACCAGTTGTAATAGTGGAAATATTTAAATTACTAAAAATAAATACTTCTAAGGATGAATAAATTAATCAATTAATTAAGCAATAAAGCAATAATTTATATTTTATAAAGCATCAACATGTTGTACTGTGGGTGGTACTTCTAACGAACCTTCCAAAAGGTACACCTCTAGTTTGGGCTTTAAGGATATAAATTATTGCTATTTGAGTTAATCTATTAAAAAAGTATAATGAACCATATATTAAATTATTGCATGGAAAATTTATAATAAAAATTGTAGAATATTGTAATTAAAAGTTGCATATGATAGAATAAGAAAAAAATAAGAGGTAGAAAATGTACGATTTAATTATTAGAAGAGGATTGAATAAGAAAAAGGTGACAGTTTGCATTATTTTATTAATTCTTCTTGTTACTTTAGCAACTATTTCTGGAATAAGGTTTGCAGAACATCATGAAGTAAAAAAACAAGCAAAATTATATGAGGAACAACAGGCTCAAATAAGAAAAGAAGAAGAGGAAAAACAGAGACAAGAAGAACTTGCAAAACAAGCAGAAATTAATAAAAGAATAGAGCAAACTAGTAGAGCATTTACTGACGAAGAAAAAGATAGAATAAAACATATTTATCGTTCTACTGGTGAAAAAAGAGTATTTTTAACATTTGACGACGGTCCATCTGAAACGGTAACACCACTAATCTTAGACTTGCTAAAAAAGGAAAATGTTAAGGCAACTTTTTTTACGCTAGGAACTAATGTAAACAACTATCCAGATTTAGTAAAAAGAGAATTTGATGAAGGACACTATGTAGCAAATCACGGCTATTCACACAAATATTCTACAGTATATGCATCACCAGAGGCTACATTAAACGAATATAATTATACAGAAGATGCAATAAGAAAAGCGCTAGGAAATAATTCATATATGTCAAAATTATTTAGATTTCCAGGTGGTTCGAATGGAGGATATTATGATGAGGCAAAACAAAATTCCAAAGCATTACTTCATGAAAATGGAATTATGCATTTAGACTGGAATAGCTTAAGTTCAGATGCTGCAGGTGCAAAAACTAAAGAAGCCTTATTACAAAACGTAAAAGATACTATGGGAGAAAAAGATAGTGTTGTAATATTAATGCATGATTCCAGCGATAAAATACTGACATATGAAATGCTATCAGATTTAATATCGTATTTAAGAGAACAAGGGTACAAATTTGAAAACATATATGATTTATTGGACTAGATAATGTGAGGAAGGAATATTTTTTTATGTATGATGTTATAATAATAGGAGGAGGTCCTGCTGGAATTACAGCCGGAATATATATTAAAAGAGCAGGTTTTAAAGTATTAATAATTTCTAAGGGAGAAGGAGCTCTAATTAGAACCGAAAAAATAGAAAATTATTACGGCTTTGAAATGCCTATCTCAGGGAAAGAATTGATAGAAAAAGGCGAGAAACAAGCAAAAAATCTTGGAATAGAATTAATAAAAAAAGAAGTAATTGGTATAAAATATACTGAAAGTGGATTTGAGGTAATGGTAGCAAATCAATCTAAAGATGATAGGTATGTTGCAGAAACAGTAGTAATCGCAACAGGAGTAAATAGAAACAAGCCAAACATGAAAGGACTGCAAGAATTTGAAGGAAAAGGTGTAAGTTATTGTGCAGTATGTGATGCACCATTTTATAGAAATAAAGATGTAGCAGTGCTAGGCAATGGAGAATATGCAATTGGAGAAATTGAAGAGTTACTACCAATCGCAAAGTCTGTAACAATGCTTACAAATGGTAAAAAACCAATAGAAAATAGAAGTATCGATGTACAGATAAATGAAAAAAAGATACGTGAATTTAGAGGTTCGAATAAAATAGAAAAAATAGAATTTGAAGATGACTCATCACAGAAAATAGATGGAGTATTCATTGCACAAGGAACAGCGGGCTGCTTAGAATTTGCAAAAAAATTAGGTGCAAAAACTGAAAACAACAATATTGTGGTAAATGATGAGATGCAAACAAGCATAGAAAACATATATGCATGTGGAGATTGCACAGGAGGAATACTTCAAATATCTAAGGCTGTGTATGAAGGAACAAAAGCAGGATTAGCAATAATTAACAAATTGAGAAGAAAGGAAAATTAGATATGAGTGAAGTAAATTTAACAAGCAAAAACTATAGCGAAGAAGTAGAAAAATCTACTATTCCAGTACTTATAGACTTTTGGGCTACTTGGTGTGGACCATGCAGAGCAATGATGCCAGTAGTAGCAAAAATCGCAGATGAAAATGAAGGAAAAATAAAAGTATGCAAAGTAAATGTAGATGAAGAACCAGATTTAGCAGAAAAATTTGGAGTAATGAGCATACCAACATTTGTTGCAATAAAAGATGGTGAAGTACTTGGAACAAGCATAGGAGTACAAGACGAAGAAGAAATATTGAAAATGTTTGATAAATAAAAAGATAAAAATTAGATTTCAATGTGAGATCTAATTTTTTTTACAAATAAAGTATGCATAAAATAAAAGAACTGGACAACTACAAGCCTTTTGACTTGCGTCGAGTCATGAGAGAGCTGAATAAGGGGATTGCCACTGATGGAGAAAGAAAGGTGTTCTTCATCGAGGATTGCTGGAACAATGCACATGCGTGCATTTACAAGGCGAGAAAGGCAACCAAACGCACTGCATAAAATCTGACACAACCAATTCAATGTTACCCCGCCCGGGACTCGTTCCTGGGCGGGGCTTTTTAATAAAATATAGAATATATTTATCAAGGACAACAAAAAAAGTGCTAATTTTTAAATCAGCACTTTAATTTGGTGCGGATGAAGGGACTTGAACCCCCACGTCGTTGACACTGGTTCCTAAGACCAGCGCGTCTGCCAATTCCGCCACATCCGCATATGTTATTCCTAACACTTAATTATAATAGCACAATAATGTTTTGATTGTCAAGTAAAAATTAAAAAAAATATAAAAAAATAAGAGATTAAGAAACCAATTTTATAATTAATGATAAAAATATAGTTAAATATATATTGTTTTTTTATGTAAAGCATGATATACTATAAAAGTCCGAATTTTTTTTATGTCTCGATAAGACCTCCGAATTGAGAGGCACGAGAAAGGAGATTTGTATGAGCAAGTTTATTTCGAACAGTTTTAGTATCAACATATTACCTTTGTTGGAGCTGGGAATCGTCCGGGTAAAGAAAATATCTACGGATATGATTCCAAAAGATGTCGAATCTGCTATTGGGCATGAAGATACTGCACGTGTTGTATCTGGCATCTTGGGGTTCGAGGTGAAGCCCAACCGGGTCAGCATCAAGCTGACCGAGAGCGACGTCTTGTACGTTGCTCAGTACACTGGACCGAGACTCCCGGAGGGTGCAACGACATTGCCGGAAGGAGCAAACATCGAGTTTTTCGAGGTTAGCTTCCGTGAAGAGGGGTGTAGAGGCTGTAGAGGCTACGACACTGGTTCTTGCCAGACCTGCAAGCTCAGCTTTTGGCTGAGTGGAACCCCGTTGAAAGATTGCTAAAGCTAATCTCCTAAAAGCCCTGTCTCTTGTTGCAATGCAACTTGAGACAGGGTGTTTTTTTATTCTGTAAAGAGTTCTTAAAAACTATTGAAAAATTCCCCATATTTTGATATAAATATAAAAAACAAACAAGGGAGAATATCGTGAAAAAATTAATTCAAATTTTAGGAATAGTCGTACTAGCAATAGTAGTAATTTTAAATATAGTTTATACGGCGGACATGAATTCTGGAGAACAAATCTCAATTAATTTTAACAGTTTTATTTATATAATAGGACTAATTATAACGGCAATTTTAATTTATTTTATAACTGAAGTAATAAATAAACATTTATATAATGGAATGAATGAAGAGAAAAAACGCAAATTGCGCAAATGGATGGTGGCAATTGCTATTGTTTTATATTTGATTTTAAATGTAGTATGGTTAATTTTCGTAAGACCAGGAATAGTAGCGGATTCTATACACGTTTTAAATTTGGCACAAACATTTTACGAGAATAATCCAGATAGATACTTACCAAATTTGACATATGCGGGAATACCACTAATTCAATACATGCAGGCATATCCACACCAAATTACATTGGCATTTGTTTATAATATGTTATTTTGCGTGTTACACTGTGACTTGATAATTTTACCAAGAATATTTAATGTATTCTTTAATTTGTTAATTATTTTGGCATTATATAAAATAACAAAACAACTATCGAAAGATTACAAAATGAATAATACGAGAATGTTTATATTAATCCTAACATTCTTTACAATACCAATGCTTGCAACATTTATGTATGGGGATATTCCAGCGCTTTCATTAAGTTTGTTTTCTGTATATTTTATGATGAAATTTACAGATACAAAACAGGTTAGATATGGAATTTTTGCTTCAATTCTCACGATGATAGCATATTTGATGAGAATGAATACTCTAATATTCGTAATTGCAACAGTAATTTATTTGGTATTAAATATATTCAAAGACTTTAAAGCAAAAGAAGTAAAAGAAAAATTGATAAATGTTGCTGTAATTGCAATGTTTTTAGTATTAACATTTGTACCATCATCACTTGTAAAAACATATTATTTTAGTAAATACAATCTAGAAAAAGGCAAAACATATCCAAGCATTAGTTATATTTTAATGGCTATGGAAGAGGGACCTAGAGCAAATGGGTGGTATAATGAAACAATTGCAGAACCTGCATTAAGAAGCTTGAAAACAGGTGAGAATATTTCTGATGAATACAAAGAAAAGATAAAGGACAGATTAGAATATTTTGCAAAGCACCCTACTTATACAGTAGATTTTTACAGACAAAAGCTTACGACTACTTGGGCAGAAAGTACGTATTCTGCAATATTTAACAATGGAATAACAGAAGAGAGTAATCTAAGCTGGATAAAGAGTCCTTTAACTTTCTATCAAAAAGCTTGGATAATACTAACTTTTACATTGACGATAATAGTGCTAATTCAAAATAGAAAAAAATTAACAATAGAACTAATATTCTTGGTAACAATATTCTTAGGAGGATTTTGTTTCCATATATTATGGGAGGCAAAATCTAGGTACATAATTCCTTATATAGTAACATTAATACCAGTTGCAAGTGTTATGCTAAACATAAAACCTTGGAAAATAAAGAAGCTGAATTCTTGACATACAACGATTGTATGATAAAATATTAAAGGAAAATTTATAAATTGGAAGTGCAAAATGAATCAAAAGAAACAATTATTAGTTAACACTATAATAATAGCAATAGGCAAGCTAAGCACACAAGTTGTGTCTTTCTTGCTTTTGCCTCTATATACATCAAAATTAAGCCCAGCAGAGTATGGAACATATGACTTTTTGGTAACTTTATCAACATTTTTGTTGCCAATAATAACATTGCTTATGGAAGAGTCTATGTTTAGATTCTTAATCGATGCCGATGACTTAAAGAGTAAAAAAAGAGTTATAACGGCTACAATTGCGTACACACTAGTTGGAACTTTTATATTTACAGCCATTGCTGGAATTATAATGGGTGTAATGCATTATGAATATGCATTTGTATTTATATTGTTTATAATTTCAAATATCTTATTGGGATTGAGCAATGCATTGGCTAGAGGAACTGGAAAGATAAAATTATATTCTTTCTCAAACTTTATATTGGGAGCCTCTACAATTGTACTAAACATAATATTCATAGTAAGCCTAAAGCTTGGTGTCAGTGGACTTTTATGGGCAAATACAGTCGCAAACAGTGCAACAGCAATAATAATCTTGTTAAAATTACATTTACCACAGTTCGTAAGTAGAAAAGATTTTCACAAGTCTACTTTAAGAGAAATGCTTAGATACTCAGTACCACTTGTACCAAACAATTTATCTTGGATAATCATAAGCTTGTCAGATAGACTTATGCTTACAGCAATGAGTGGTACAGAGGCAAACGGAATTTATTCTATTGCAAATAAATTTCCAAATATAATTTATACATGTTACGGATTTTTCTCTACTGCATGGAAAGAATCGGCTGCAAAAATATTAAAAGATGATAACAAAGTAAAATATTATAACAGTATTTACAAAGATATAAAATTCTTTTTAAAGGCAATCGTATTAGGATTAATTGCAATAATGCCATTTGTATTTTCTTTGTTTGTGGACGCAAGCTATAATGATGCATACAAATACATTCCAATACTTGTAATATCAATTTATTACACAAATATGTCAAACTTCTATGGGGGAATATTTACAGCATATAAAAATACTAAAATAATGGGATCAACAACAGTTGCGGCAGCAATTATCAACATAGTAATAAACATAATATTCATACCAAAATTCGGAATATATGCAGCATCATTTTCAACATTAATTTCAAATTTGATTGTGTTTGTATACAGAAGATATAAATTAAAAGAGTATATAGTTTTAAAAGAAAAATTCAATTATGTGTTTTGGATATTGCTAGTAGCGACACTAATAACATATTACAAAAACAATTTAATTGCAAACATAATAATGTTTATAATAGTGCTTGCATACTGTATATTTACAAATATGAGCTTCTTAAAGAAAATAGCAGAACCAGTAATAAATAAATTTAAAAAATAGGAATATATCTATAGTAGAGGTGAGTTATAATGAACAATGAAAAAATAACAGAAACATATGATGTATTAAAAACTTTTATACCAAAAGAAGATATTTACTTAAATGAACCAATGAGTAAGCATACTACTTTTAAAATAGGCGGAAATGCAGATATATTCGTTAAATTGAAGAGTGTAGAACAAATTGAGAAAACAATCGAAACAACACGAAAAATAGGAGTGCCATTAAAATTTATAGGAAATGGTAGCAATATTTTAGTAAAAGACGAAGGAATTAGAGGAGTTGTGGCGAAGATATGTACTAGTACATATGATTTTATAGATGAAACTACATTAAGACTTGACAGTGGATTGTTAAATGCGAAGGTCGCAAGAATTCTATTAGACCATAATCTTGCTGGTTTTGAATTTGCATCAGGCATTCCAGGAACTCTTGGAGGAGCTGTGAAGATGAATGCTGGTGCTTATGGTAGTGAGATGAAGAACATAGTTGTAAGTACAAGATATATAGATTTAGACAGTGACAAGATTGAAATAAAAGAAATTAACAATGCAGAGCATGAATTTAGTTATAGACACAGTATTTTCTCAAATAAAAATGCTATAATAATAGATACAACTCTAAGACTTCAAACAGGAAATAAAGACGAGATTGAAGAAAAACTATGCAATAATCTTGATAACAGAAGAGAAAAACAGCCAATAGATAAGCCAAGTGCAGGAAGTACTTTTAAAAGAGGAGAAGATTTTATAACAGCCCAATTAATTGACGAGTGTGGATTAAAAGGTTATACAGTTGGTGGAGCACAGGTGTCGGAAAAACATGCAGGCTTTGTGGTAAACATCGGAAATGCAACTGCAAAAGACGTTATAGAACTTACAGAATACGTAAAGAAAAAAGTGTATGAGAAATTTAACAAGAAAATAGAATTGGAAATAGAAATTGTATAATTGAAATTGCCTTTTATAAAAGTTAATGATATGGTTTAAATAAATTTTATTATTAGCAGAAAATATGTTAAAAGTAATTTGAGTTTGAGATGTATTAATGTGAATTTACATAATATAATTTTAATGCATTATGTTAGGCAAAGTTTGAAAGGAATGAAATAAAAAATGAACGGATTTTTTAAGTGGTTTAAATCAGGAGCCAAAATAAAAAGATGGATTTTTCTAATGTTAATAGGAATAGTACTCGTATGTTATGGAATTGCAAAGGTGCTTGTAACAGATGAAATGGGATTTAGGGAGCTTACAAAAATAATTTTTGTGTTTGTTTTAGGATTTACATTCACAATAATTAGTATAATATGTATTCAAAGAAGAACATTAGAGATATTAGTAGAGGAATCTGATACAAGAGATTTAGAAGATAAAAGTAAAGTTAAATCTTTAATATTCAATAGAAAAATATACAATCAAGGACCAAAAGTTGTTGTAATTGGTGGTGGCGCTGGACTTAACACAGTACTTAGAGGCTTGAAAAATTACACAGACAATATAACAGCAATTGTTACAGTTTCAGATTATGGAGAGCAAAGAAGCAAATCAAAACAAGACTTAGGAACTCTTCCATTAGATGATGTAAAGGGTAGCTATGTGGCACTTGCTGCAAATGAAAATGAAATGGATTGCTTGATGAATTTAACCTTTAAAAATCCAAAATTAGAAGGATTAAAATTTGGAGATATATATTTAACAGCAATGAAAGAGGCTGTTGGAGACTTCTCGGCATCAGTAGAAGAAAGCTCAAAAATACTTAATATGACAGGAAAAGTCCTTCCAGTAACACTTGATCAAATTAAGATATGTGCAGAATTAGAAGATGGAACTGTGGTGGAATGTAAAGATAAAATTCCAGAAATGGTTAGCCAAAAAATAAGTAAGATAAATAGAATATTTATTTCGCCAACCAACACAAGAGTTGCTCCAGGTGTTATAGAAGCCATTGAAGAGGCTGATGCAATAGTACTTGGACCGGGAAGTTTATACACAAATGTAATTCCAAACTTATTGGTACCGGGAGTATCAAAAGCAATAAGAGAGTCTAGTGCATTCAAAGTATATGTAAGTAACATAATGACGGAGTATGGTCAAACTGATAGTTATACTCTATATGACCACATAAAGGCTATAATAGACCATGCTGGAAAAGGCATAATAGATTATTGTATTTATGATACTGGAGAGATTGTGCCAGAGTATATAAGGCAGTACAATAAAGGAGGAGAAGAACTTGTTGAACAAGATGTTTCAAAAGTAAAAGAAGCAGGAATTAAGTTAATTCAAAGAAATATGTCTACAATCGAAAATGGAAGAATTAGACATAATTCTGATGCGATAGCAACAAGTATTATTCAACTAATTTGTGATGATATGAAATTTAGAGATATGCAGAATGATACAAGAGTTATTCTACTAGATTCAAAAATAAAAGACACAAAGAAGAAAATGAAAAACAATCAAGCAAAGAGTAAAAAGAAGAAAAACAAAAAACGTTCAGGAAATAGTAAATTCTTTGAAAAATATAATGATAGAATTCAGGCAATACAAGATAGTGAGAGCAACAGAGAAAAGAGAATAAAAGAAATAGAAAAAACTGGTAAGAAAAATAAAGAAAATGAAAAAAACAGTAAAAACATAGAAATACAGAAGAGTGAAATAAGACAAAAGAAAGAAAATAATAGACAGTCAAGTAAAATTGATGTAAATAGAAAGCTTGAAGAGGGTAGAATGTTAGAGTCTAGAATGGAAGAAACTCTAAGAAGAATGAAGGAAGTAAACAAGAATAAATAAAAAGAGGTAAACGATAGATGAAATACAGTGAAATTGATGAAGAAGTAAAGAAATCTCTAAAAAGAGACTGGATAATTACGAATGGAATAGGTGGATTTTGTAGCCAAAGTGCACTGGGATGTAACACTAGAAAATATCATGGATTATTGGTTGCACCACTCACCCCACCAGCAAGAAGATTTTTAATATTATCAAAATTAGATGAAAGCATTGAAACAAATGGAACTAAATATAATTTGTTTACAAATATGGCAAATGGAGAAATATCTGAAGGATATAAATATTTAGTAGATTTCAAAAAAGAATATATACCAATATTTACATATAAAGTTGAAAATATAATAATCAAGAAGTTTATTTGTATGGATTATGGTAAAAATACAGTAGTTGTATATTATCAAATAAAAAATCAAAATGCAGAAGCTAAATTAACTTTAGCGCCAGTAGTAAATTTTAGAGACTTTCACTCTATAAATAAAGATCATCAATTTAATGTAGAACAATCACATTCTGGAAATAAAGTTAGAATTGTACTAGATAAAAATTCGGAAACACCAATTTACATGAATTGTTCTGATGGCAGATATTTTAAACATATAGATGATACATTCAGAAATATGTATTATTTAAGAGAAGAAGAAAGAGGCTTTGAAGCGGAGGAAAATCACTACGTTCCGGGGGTATATTCGATAAATCTGGAACCAAATGAAGAAAAAGAGATAACTTTTGTATGCTCATTAGAAGAAAACATAGAGGAAATAGATGGAATAAAAGTTATTAACAAGGAATTACTAAGAATGACCGGAATTATTTATGATACTGGTATAATTCAAAATAGTAAAATGAATGACAAGAAACTTGATATGTTAAAAGCTTTGATATTAGCAACAGATAATTTTATAGTAAATAGACCATCATTTGGATTACATACAGTAATTGCAGGATATCCATGGTTTCTAGACTGGGGAAGAGATTCATTAATTTCATTTGAAGGCTTGCTGTTATTAACAAAAAGATATGAGTTCGCAAAAGAAGTTTTATTAACAAATATAAGAGACATAAAATATGGACTAGTTCCAAATGGATATTCAGGTTATGATAATAGACCATTATATAATAGTGCTGATAGCTCATTATTATTGGTAGAACAGGTGTACAAATACTTAAAATATACGAATGATAATGAATTTATAAAAGATGAAATATATCCTAGTCTGGTAAAAATAATGGATGCGTATTCAGATAGAATAGATGTTGACGGAGATAACATTTATTTAGATAAAGAGGATAATTTGCTGTCTGCTGGAACAGAAAATACTCAAATTACTTGGATGGATGTAAAAATAGATAACCATGCAATAACTCCTAGAAATGGCAAAACGGTTGAACTTAATGCTTTATGGTATAATGCATTAAAAATAATGGCTAGACTTGCAGAAAAATATGAGAACAAGCAATTGTGTAGAAAATATCTAGAAATGGCTGAAAAGACTAAAAAATCATTTGATGAAAAGTTCTATAATGAAGAAAAACATTGCTTATATGATGTGTTAGGAGACAGCAAAGTACGCCCAAATCAATTATTTGCATTAAGTTTATCACATCCGATTGTTGATAATGCAGAGATTGCAGAACAGGTTTTAAATACAGTTGAGAATAAATTATTAAATAAATATGGACTAAAAACATTAAGCTCAGATGAAGACGGTTATGTTGATGTATATGAAGGTTCTGCATATAGGAGAGATTCAAGCTATCATCAGGGAATTACTTGGCCATGGTTATTAGGATTATATTATGATGCATTAAAAAATACTATGATAATAGAAAAGAATAGAACCAAAAGGCAAGAATTAGAAGAAAAAATAACGAAGCTTGTATATACAACAAAGGAAACTTTCAAAGCAGAAATGTTTGAAAGGTCAAGTATTGGCACGATAAGTGAAATATATGATTCAACAGAACCATATGAAGAAAGAGGAGCATTTGCACAAGCTTGGAGCGTGGCAGAAATATTTAGAATAGTTTTAAATAAGAGATAATGTGAAAATGCAAGGTAAATAAAGCGGATTACCACGAATTGTTGAAGAATGTTTTAAAAATAGAAGATATAAAATACAAAATTAACATATATGCAATAATATACTAAACGGAAAAATGATATAAAAATATAGGTAGGAGGCTAATTGTGGATATCACAGCATTAGAAAATGAATTGAAAGCTGGAAAACTAAATAACATATATTTACTATATGGAGAAGAGCGTTTTTTACTAGATAACAACGTAAAAAAAATAAAAAAATTATTTGGTGAAACAGTAAATGGAATAAATTATATTCAAATTGACAACACTAATGTTTCAGAAATAATTGCAGACATAGAAACGCCTGCGTTTGGATATCCACAAAAGCTTATTGTTGCAAAAGATACAGGATTATTCCAAAAGCCTAAAAGAGGAAAAAGCGCTACAACTGAAGAAAAAACATCAAAAAAAGATGACAATAAATTTGAGAATAAGCTAGCAACATACATAGAAGAAAATGTTGATATGATAGATGATTCTGTAATATTATTGTTTATTGAAAATGACGCAGATAAAAACAATCTATATAAAACAATTGATAGGTTGGGCTGTGTATGTAATTTTGAAAAACAGAAACCTGCGGAATTAGTAAAAAGGCTAAAATCAATTTGCAATATGTATAAGGTAAACGTAGATGCTGTTACATTAAATTATTTAATAGAAAATTGTGGAACATCGTTACAGGACTTAATAAATGAAATTCGTAAACAAATAGAATATGTTGGAGCTGGTGGAACGATAACAAAGCAAAACATAGATTTATTAGGAATAAAGCAATTTGAAAGTATAATATTCGATTTAACAGATAGTCTAGGAAAGAAAAATATATCAGAAGCATTACAAGTATTAAAAAATTTATTGTATGCTAAAGAACCAATACAAAAAATATTTATCACATTATATGGGCACTTCAAAAAATTGTATATCACGAAAATAGCAATAAACGAAAAACTAAACATTGCAGAAAGCCTAAACTTAAAACCAAATCAAACATTCTTGGTAAACAAATATACGATGCAATCAAAATATTTTAAAGAAGCAGAATTAAGAAAATTGTTACAAGAATTTATAGATTTGGACTATAAATCGAAGAGTGGTGCGATAGATTTAAATGTTGGATTAGAAGCGGTGTTGTGTAGATACTGCTCATAAAAAATGGTATAAACATATGTGAAAATTATATAAGGAAAAATGAAAATAATAAAATAGATTAAAATATCCTTCGAACAACTACGATGGATATTTTTTATATAAAAATATTTAGTAATTAAATTTTATTATTTTGCCAAAAAGCTTTTACTTTTACTTAAATATGTAATATAATTAGAACATAAATAAAATTAAGGAGGAAGCTTATGAGTAGCAAATCTGAGAAAAAACATGATAAATCTACTAAAAACAGAAATAGTAAAGAAACGGAGAAAAATAAAAAAGATATAAAAAACGATGAACAAAATAAAAAAACAAGGAAGAAAGGATTTTGGAAAAGACACAGAAAATTAGCTATTTTTATAAAATTAATATTTGTACTAATTATACTTGCTTGTATTGTTGGAGCTGGAGCAATTGTTGCATTATTTAGCAATGATGACTGGGCTATGTCAAAAGATGATCTTACATTAAAAATTATTGATACAATAATTTATGACAAAGATGGTAATGAAATTGCAAATGTGTCTGGTGATGAAAAAAGAAGAATTGTATCTTTAAGTGAGATTCCAGAAAATTTGCAAAACGCTTATATTGCAATAGAGGATAAGAGATTTTATGAGCATAAAGGTGTAGATTTAAAAAGAACAGTTGGTGCAACTGTAACATATATTATACATAGAGGTCATTCTTCTTATGGTGGAAGTACAATAACGCAACAATTAATAAAGAACTTGAAAAATGATAAGGGAGATTCAGGATTAGCTGGAATCGAGAGAAAAGTAAGAGAAATATCTAGAGCATATAAAGTTGAAAAAATGCTTTCTAAGAGCCAAATATTAGAACTATATTTAAATACAATATATGTTGGAGGAGAGGGAAACTTACATGGTGTTGAACTTGCTTCTAGATACTACTTTAATAAATCTGTTGGTGACTTAGATTTAGCAGAATGTGCATTTATAGCAGGAATAAACCATGCACCAAATAGTTATAATCCATTTAAAGAATCTACTGATAATAGTGAATTGATAAAAAAGAGAACAACTACAGTTCTTTCTGAAATGAAAGATCAAGGAAAAATATCAGAAGAAGAATATAATACAGCAAAAGCAGAAGTTGATGAAGGTTTACATTTTGAAAAAGGTAGCACTTCAACAAACTCTTCGATGTCATATTTGGCAAGAGCGGCATTAAATCAAGTAATAAATCAATATGCCGAGAAAAATGATGTGTCTACAGATATAGCACAAACAATGATCGAAGGTGGAGGATATAAAATTTATACGACACAGGATTCCACAATTCAATCAGAAATGGAAGATATATATAGAAATAGTGATGAGCACATTTTTGTGGGAGTTGCTACAGATAAAGAGGGTAATAAATTAAATGACCATACTCAATCTGCAATGGTTGTAATAGACCACAAAACAGGAAGAGTTGTAGGCTGTATGGGAGGATTAGGTGATGATGTTGATGCAAATGGACAAAATAGAGCAACACAATCAACAAGACAACCAGGTTCAGCAATAAAACCATTAGCTGCAATAGCACCAGCGCTAGAGTCTGGAATAATTACAGCAGCTACTGTATATGATGAATCAAGAACTACTTTTTCTGGTGGATATACTCCAAACCCACATAGGGGATATAGTTTAGTAACAGTTAGACAAGGTATAGGATTTTCTGCAAATACAATGAGTGTTAAGATTATGGCAGAAGTTGGACCAAGTAATTCAATTGCATTTTTGAAAAAGTTTGGAATATCAACATTAGTTACTGCAAGCGAAAATTCAGAAAAAAATGATGAAAACTTATCATTGGTACTTGGTGGAGCAACAAATGGAATTACACCACTAGAAATGGCAGGGGCATATGCAGCAATAGCAAATGATGGAGTATATATTACTCCAACATTCTACACAAGAGTTGAAGATAAAGATGGAAATACTGTTATGGAACCAACACAAGAAACAAGAAGAGTTTTATCAGAAGGTAATGCATATATACTAAAATCTATTTTAACAGGTCCTATAATTGGAAATGATCCAACGGCTCCATACTGTAAAATATCTGGGCAAGATGTTGGAGGAAAAACTGGAACTACAACAAATAATTATGACAGATGGTTCTGTGGATTTACAAATTATTATACAGCTGCTACATGGTATGGATTTGATCAACCAGAAAATTTGTATCCTGCAAAAGCAAATGGTACTAACAGAGCAGCAAGACTTTGGGTGGCTGTTATGAAAAAAGTACACAGTGATTTACCAAGTTCAAAATTTGAAAAGCCAAGTAATATAGTAACAGCTAAAATATGTAAAGCTTCTGGAAAAGTAGCAACAGATGCATGTACAGATACATATACAGAATACTTTGTAAAAGGAACTATTCCTGAATATTGTGAGGGACATGAAAAATTAACAATTTGTAAAGAAACGGGAAAAATTGCAACAGAATTCTGTCCTGAGACAGAAGAAAAAACATATGCGAAGAAGCCAGAAAAGGAAGATACAAACTTATGGAAAACAAGTGATAATGGACAATATGATATTCCAACAGAAACTTGTGATGTACATACTAAGAAACAAATAAAAATTCCCAGTGTGGTTGGAAAAACTAAGGAAAAAGCTTTGAAAACATTGAAAGATTTAGGATTAACAGTTACTGTTGAAACTAAGGAATCTGAAAAAGCAGATGGAACAGTATTAGCACAGAGTAAGGCTGAAGGAACGACAGCAACAGCAGGAGATAGTATTACAATTACGGTAAGTAAGAAAAAGAAAGATGATACTCAAACACCAACTCCACCAAAAGGAAATAGTGAAGCTGTAAATGATGTAGTAGTTGATCCTGAAACACCAGCTGCTAATAACGAAGTTAAAGAGTAATTATTAGACGGAAAAGGAGTAAATATGAAATTAACTTTTTATAATACTTTAACAAGAAAAAAAGAAGAATTTCATTCAATAGATGAAAAAAGAGTAAGAATGTATAGTTGTGGACCTACGGTCTACAGCTATGCACATATTGGAAATTTTAGAACTTACATATTTATGGATACATTAAGAAGAGTTTTAAAATATAATGGTTATGAACTAAAACATGTAATGAACATAACTGATGTTGGACATTTGGAATCTGATGCCGATGAAGGCGAAGATAAAATGGAAAAGGCTGCTAGAAAAGAGAAAAAAGACCCATATGAGATTGCAAATTTTTATACAAAAATATTTTTAAAAGACATGGAAAAGCTTAACATAGATAAACCAGAAATTATTACAAAGGCAACAGAGAATATCTCTCAAATGATAGATTATGTTAAAGAGATAATAAAGAATGGATATGCTTATGAGACTAGCAAGGGAATATACTTTGATATATCAAAATTAGATAAATATCCAGTATTATCAAATAGAAAACTAGATGACCAGATAGCTGGAGCAAGAGTTGATGTTGACCCAGAAAAAAAGAATCCATACGATTTTGCTTTATGGATTAAAGCACCAGAAAATCATATAATGAAATGGGAGAGCCCATGGGGATTATCATATCCAGGTTGGCATTTAGAGTGCTCTACTATGGGAAGAAGATTTTTAGGAGAGGAATTTGATATTCATACTGGTGGAGTTGACCATATTCCAACTCATCATGAAAATGAGATTGCACAATCTAAAGGTGCAACAGGAAAGATTCCAGCGCATGTTTGGATGCATTGCGAATATTTACAAGTAGATGGCGGAAAAATGTCAAAAAGCTTAGGAAATACTTATACAATTTCTCAATTACAAGAAAAAGGCATTTCACCACTTGCATTCAAATTATTCTGCTTCACAGCTCATTATAGAAATAAATTAAACTTTACATTTGAAGGAGCATATGGAGCTCAAAAGGCTCTTGAAAGATTATATGATAGCTATGTAAAGAATGTAAATGGTGCCGATGATGTTGAGGAAGATGTTATCAAAGAATATGAAGAGAAGTTCTTATCATATATCAATGATGACATGAATATGCCAGGTGCAATGAGCGTTGTTTGGGATATTGCTAGAAATACAAAAAAATCAGCTAAATTTGCTAATTTACTATTAAAGTTTGATGAGGTTCTTGGACTAGACATGAAAAATGCTGAAAAATATCTGGTAAAATTCAAACAAAATGATAGTGAAGAATTGCCAGCAGAAATAAAAAAATTAGTAGAAGAGAGAAAAAATGCAAGAGCAGAAAAAAACTGGGCAAAATCAGATGAAATAAGAGACAAAATAATTAGTCTAGGATACAGCATAAAAGATACCAAAGATGGAATAATAGTAAAAAAGGAAAATTAAGGATAAATTGCAAAGGAGAATTTAGAAATGTCAAACACAGAAAACACTGAAAATAAGAAAATAAAAAGAAATGGATTTTTCAATGATGTATTTAAAAGCATTAAAGATTTTGATAAATACGAAGATTTTGGACTTGAAGGAGTAGGAAAAACATCAGGATATTTAATAAAATTGGTAGTGATATTTACGCTGGTAATAACGTGCATGACAGTATATAGATTCTCCAATTCGGTTAAAGAAGCTGTAAATTATTTTGATGAAAAAGTCACAGATTTATCATATGCAGATGGTATTTTAACAGTAAATAATAATGAAAAATTTGAGGTTGCTAGTGATAAATACATAACTGGAAAAATAATTGTAGATACAGAAAATTTATCAGATGAAAAAATTGAAGAGTATAAAAACCAAATAAAAAATCAAAATAATGGGTTAGTTTTATTAAAAGATAAAATGCTATTAAAAAATGAAATGCTTTCAGCTATCTCTGAAACATCATATACCGATTTCTTTAATAAATATAATATAACATCATTAGACAAGCAGAAAATAATTGACTATGTAAATAATAATTCATTACAAATATATACATCTGTATTTGTAACAATGTTTATATATATGTTTGTTGTATATCTTGCAAGCATATTGGTAGATGCATTAGTTTTAGGTTTCTTAGCTTACTTAATAGCAAGAATATTCAGAATGAAAATTAAATACAGTGCTTCATTTAGCATGAGTGTACATGCCCTTACTTTATCAATAATATTAAATATGGTTTACATTATAATAAATGGATTTACTGGTTGGACGGTAAAATACTTCCAATTTATGTATACTGCAATTTCATATATTTATATAGTGACAGCAATTTTAATGATTAAAACTGATTATATGAAAAGACAAGCAGAAGTTGAAAAAATAAAAAGTGTTCAGGAACAAGTAAAAGAAAAAATAAAACAAAAAGAGCAGGAAAAGGAAGACGAAAAAGCTGAGGCTAAAAACAAACGTGAAAGAGAAAGACAAAAAGAAAAAGAGAAAAAGCAAGAAGAACAAGAAAATCCAGAAATTGGAGATAAACCAGAAGGAAGCAATGTATAAGAATTGGTTTGGAGGTTATAAAATTGAAAGACAATAAAAACAAAGAAAACACAAAAAACAGAAATAATAAAAAAGATAAAGATAGAAATAAGAAAGTATTGCTATGGATAATAATAGTAGCGTTGTCATTGGTTATATTTGGAACTGTTGTATACACAGTGATAAAAGAGAGAAAAGATGAGGACGTTATTCCAGAAGACCAAATTTCATACACAGATTTAATAAAGCAAATAAATGATGGCAACGTTGAAAAAATAAAAATGACTGTTGGGAGCACTACAATAAAAGTAAACTTAAAAGAACAAGAAGAGCCTAAAACAGCTATAGTTCCAAGCACACAAGCTTTTATTGAATTAGTTCAAGAAAAGGTACAAGATGGAAATGAAATAACATTAATACAAGAAAAGCCAAGTGTATTTTTATCTATTGCAGATAAGGCATTTTCAATATTGCCAACAATTTTAATGCTAGTATTATTTGTATTATTAATACAAATGCAAGGTCTTGGAGATAAAGGAAAAGTATATGAAGCAGATGAAGATAATGTAAAAACAACATTTGATGATGTTGCGGGCCTTGATGAAGAAAAGCAAGAAATGATAGAAATTGTAAATTTCTTAAAAAATCCAGACGAATTCTATAAAATGGGAGCAAAAATTCCAAAGGGAGTTCTACTGTGTGGACAACCAGGAACGGGTAAAACTCTTATAGCAAAAGCAATAGCTGGAGAGGCAGATGTTCCATTTATTTCTATGAGTGGTTCTGAATTCACAGAAATGTTTGCAGGACTTGGAGCATCAAGGGTTAGAAAACTATTTGATAAAGCTAAGAAAATGGCCCCAGCAATAATATTTATAGATGAGATTGATGCTATAGGTTCAAAGAGGTCTGATGGAAGCACAGCAGCTGATAATGATAATAATCAAACACTAAATCAATTATTGGTTGAAATGGACGGATTCGATTCTGAACATACTGTAATATTATTAGCAGCAACAAATAGACCAGACATGCTAGATCAAGCATTGCTAAGACCAGGAAGATTTGACAGACAAATAACTATAGGTCTTCCAGATATGAAAGGAAGAGAAGCAATATTAAAAATTCATGCTAAAGATAAAAAATTAGCTGATGATGTAGACTTAAAAAATATAGCTGGTGATACGGCTGGATTTACTGGTGCTGAGCTAGAAAATATATTAAATGAAGCAGCAATAATTGCAACAATAAATAAAGAAAAGGCAATAACAAATAAAGATATAGATGATGCTTTAAAGAAGGTTACTGTTGGTGTAGAAAAACATAGTAGAATAATGTCTGACAAAGATAAAAGGCTAACTGCATACCACGAAGCAGGACATGCAATAGTAAGTAGGTTCTTAGAGACTCAAAAGGATATAAAAGAAGTATCAATAATTCCTAGGGGAGTTGCTGGAGGATATACAATGTACAAAACAAATGAAGACAAGTATTATGTATCTAAAACAGAGATGCTAGAAAAATTAATAGCACTTCTTGGAGGAAGAGCATCTGAAAAATTAATACTAAACGATGTATCAACAGGTGCAAGTAATGACTTCGAAGTAGCAACAGACATAGCAAAGAAAATGGTAACAATATATGGAATGAGTGATAAAATAGGGCCACTTAGTATAAACCTAGAAAAAGAACCATACCAGATGCAAATATTTGGAGAATCAATAGAAAACGAAATAGGAAAAGAAGTAAAACGTCTAATTGATGAAGCATATGCAAAGGCTCAAGCAATACTAATAGAACATATAGATAAACTACATGAACTAGCAGCAGTGTTGATAGAAAAAGAAGTAATATCTGAAGAAGAATTTGAAAAAATATTTGAAGACTAAAAAATAATGCATCTCTAACAGTTAAATAGAGATGCATTTTATGATTATAAAAAAGTATTCCCAGATTTTATAGTTGTTTCTACGTTTACATTGAATGTACTATTTTGAAAATTATCTAGCCAATTATAATCTTGCCAGTCTTTTATTGTTGGAAAATATTTTACAGCGTATTTTCCAAATCCATCTATATCGCAATTGTATTCTTTAGCAGTTTTATATAAATAATCATTTAAAGCTTTTTTTAAATATTGATTACAAGATTCTTCTATAAGCTGTATGTTTTCCTTCGAATAGTAGCTGGAATTCCCGTAGGATGATTTTTGAGTGGCAGATTCTATTTTTGCATTAATTTTTACAACAGATGAAATAAATGGAGTGCCATTTACCAAAGAAACGCTGTTTTTTGTATTATGAGCAAGTTTTATGCTTAAATTAATGCTTTCAGAATCTCCAATAGGATTAGGTATGCTAATTGTACAAGATTTTAATTTATTAGAAACCATCATATGCAAAATTGATTCTTCGGCATTTAATTCTCCAACCAATATATCGTTTTTAAAAACTGCAAGCCCGATATTTTCAATGTTATCTGCTGGAGATATAGGTAAACTTGATGAAGAGCCAAGAGTAGCAACTGGATTCTTAAAGGAATCTACACAGTCTGAAAAGAAATTTATAAGTGTTACGTTTTGTGTATAAGATGTATATTCATTTGAAGCAAGAGTAATTTCGTAAAATCTTGATGGTAAATCTTCAAGCTCTGGTGATGCTATATTTAAAAAATCTTCAGAGGGTATTTTACTTATTATTATATTGGCATGAGGGCTGGTTCGTGGGCTACTTAATAATGTATACATATACTCAGAAACTCCTTTCTGAGCGAGTTTTTCTGATATTACAATGGCTTTACAATGCGATAAATCTAAACGCCTACTTATATAGCTGTTTAAAAGACTTATTCCAGTTTCTATAGACGCACATTCTACGCTATTTACAATTTTTTCATATGCTGTGCCAGATGAACCATTTGAACCATTAGATGGTTTGGCAAGCTGAACAGATAGTTTTAATGTATTAGAATTTCCTATATCAAGACCTAAAGCAAGAACGTAGGCTAATTTATCTATATTACGTGTGCTATATGGTGCAGATAATGAGAAAAATACAATAAATAATGATAGAAAAATAATTAAAACTTTTTTTATATTAATCCAAATTCTCATTGGTATTGGTTCCTTTCTTTAATTTTAAATTAGCAATCATAAGAATAATTGGAAATACTATAAAAGTTAATGGTGTTCCAATATATTTAGATATAAAATCATTTATTGCAAGTGTTTGCATAATACTGTTTGGAATAAGTGCAATTATCAAACTAATTATACAAATAGGAATTATAAAAGGTGTTGAGTTTTTTACATTAGTAACTTTTTGGCAGACTAATGATGAAGTCATTAATCCAATGTTAAAGTAACTCATAAATGATAAAATCCAAGTAAATATAAATAAAGATTCAGGGTGTTGAAAGTATTTACCAAATTCGTTATTTGATAATAGTGAATAAAGTGGCGAAATACGGTCTATGTCTGTGCTAAAAGAAAAAGCTAAAAGCATACTAGCAGTTGCAAGTATTACAATAAAAATGGAGATTAATGTTGCAATTAAGGTCGATTTTTTAAAATCTTTTTTGTTTTCGAGTAGTGGTGGTACTAAAAATAAAATAGAAAAACCATTAAATATAAAAATATTTGAAATACCAGTGAAAAAAGTATTAGAAACCCCATGACCTAAAATTGGAAAAATACGCTGAATTGTCATATTGGGAACTACGGCTGCAAAAGCGGTTAATAAGCTTATTACCATAATTACACATAAAATAACATTAGTTCTAGCAATACTTTTTATTCCTTGCATATTGGCAATAACACCCACTACTAAAAAGAAAAGTAGCAAATAAATAATTGGAGCATCTCCGTAATAAATAATGTGAATTGTTTCTATAAAATACCTAAGCAATAAAGAGGATGTAACAATTATATATAGGGCAAAAATTGAACCAACTAGCCATTTAAGAAATTTTCCTCCAGTAACTTCACAAATATCAATTATATCTGAATTTGGAAATTTTTTAAATAAACGTATTATAACAACAATTAAAAACAAAGTGATTATACTGACAAATATAACATTTAAGATTGATGATGAACCGCAAAACAACAATATAGATTGTAGACTATTCATAGATATTCTGTTAATTGTAAGTATTAATATTAATGCGATAGATTCAATTAAATTAATTTTTGAAAACTTCATAAATTATGCGAAAAATCGCTATCCCCCTTTTTGTTTAGAATATGAAACTTTTAATTATATATTATAAAGAATCAATGTTGTGGGTATTTCCATCTCATGCTTATTTTATCTTGAGATTTTGGTCTTTTGGTTTTTAACTCCTTAGAACGTTTTTCTCTGTGATAGGCCGGAGATAGCACTATTCCATTACCAAATTCATCTGTTTTAAATATATTTTTACCTAAATAGCTTACTCCAAAAGAATGCATATTATTTAATACTAGTAGATGAACACATAGTCCTGCTGCAAGCCCAAGAAACCCTGCCATAGCACCTAGTAAAATATAGATAAATCTCATTATTCTAAAATGAAAGCTTAACGAGAAATCTGGAATTGAGAATGAGCAAATGGCTGTAAAAGATACAATTATAATTAAAATAGGACTCACAATTCCGGCATCTACTGCTGCTTGACCTAGTATAAGAGCTCCAACAATTCCAATAGTTTGCCCGACAGGAGATGGAACACGTATACTGGCCTCACGAATTAGTTCAAATGATAATTCCATTATTAGAATTTCAAAAAGTATTGGAAATGGAACAGTTTCTCTAGCTGATATTATAGAGTAAAGAAGTTCTGTTGGAACCAATTCTTGATGAAAGCTTGTAATAGCCATATACATACTAGGTAGCAATAAGGCAAATGCAAGTGCTATAATTCTAAGAGCCCTAACAAAATTAGAATATTGATATTTTAAATTATAATCTTCGGAAGAAGCTAGAAAATCTGAAAATATGGCAGGTACAATAAGCACATATGGGCTTCCGTTTACAATAATTGCAATTCTACCCTCAAATAGTAGATTTGAAGTTCTATCTGGTCGTTCTGTGGCAATTATTTGAGGAAGGCTGGTATTATCATTATCTTGAATTAATTGCTCTAATTGTCCAGAAGATGTTAAGTAATCTATTGCTAAATTATTTAAACGATAACGCACCTCTGAGATTAAATCCGTGTTTGCAATATTTTTTAAATAACATATAGAACAAGGAGTTTTGCTCAACTTGCCAATATTCACAGATTCTATTATAAGATTTTCGTTATTTACATATCTTCTTAAAAGAGAGGTATTTGTACGTAAATTTTCTGTAAAGCCAACTTGAGCTCCTCGAATTACCATTTCATTGTGCGGTGTTGTAAGACTACGCCTTTCGTATCCTTTAACTTCTACATCAAATGCAATATCAAGAGTATCTATAAAAAGAGCACAGTCTCCAGCATTTATAGCTTTCACTATATCATCAAACTTAGTAAATTCTTTAACATTATTTTGAGGAAGTAAACAATTAGAAATGTACTCCACAATATTAAATTTTTTTACTTTTCGTACTGTTATGTTATTTGTTTTTACTTCGGATAATACTCTATTCTGATTGCCTTCGAAAGAATTTGCGGTGTTTTTTAACATTAAAGGCTTCAAAATAAAGTTATTCATAACATCTTGGTCAGTCATTCCGTCAATATAAACAAGAAAAGCGCTATATTGTTTGTTTCGTGCAGTAAGCGTAAATTCTCTAATTATAATGTCGGAATTAATCATCTCATTAAAACGAACTCTTATATATTCTAGGTTAACATCTAAAGATGGAAAAATTTTATCATTACTAGTGTCTGTTAGAGACTCGTTATCTAAATTTAATGCCTCAGAATTTTTGCTAAAAGTTGTAGAAGCATTAGTTACTAATGGATTAGTCTGTTCGCCAAGCGAGAAATTATAATCATTAGGGTTATCTTCATAAAAAATATCATGAAAATAATTTTTTATTGAACTAAATACGGAACTCAAAATACAATCCTCCAAAAAATAATTTAATATAGTTTTTACTAAAAATATAAAAATATGTAAAAATTAATTTTCTTTTTATGCATAACTTTTTAAAAGACTAATATACATTAAATAAAGTTATTGTACAAACACATAACACATTTGAAATATACATTAGATGTATAAGGAGGTATAAAATTAATGAAAGACAATAGGTTATATCAAGACATAGCAAAAAGGACAGATGGCGATATTTATGTTGGTGTTGTTGGACCTGTAAGAACTGGTAAATCGACTTTCATAAAAAGATTTATGGATTTGCTAGTAATTCCAAACATAGACAATGAGTATAAAAAAGAGCGTGCACAAGATGAGTTGCCTCAAAGTGCTGGTGGCAGAACAATTATGACTACAGAGCCAAAGTTTATTCCAAATGAAGCGGTACGGAATTACTGTTGGTGATAATATAAAGCTGAACGTAAGACTGGTTGATTGTGTTGGATATTTGGTTAATAATGCTATTGGATATTTGGAAGATGATATGCCAAGAATGGTAAAAACACCATGGTCAACAGAGGAAATTCCATTTGAACAAGCAGCTGAGATTGGAACTAAAAAGGTAATTCAAGAACATTCTACAATTGGAATATTGGTTACAACTGATGGAAGTGTGACTGGAATAGAAAGAGAAGATTACATAGAACCAGAGGAACGTGTTGTAAGGGAATTAAAAGAATTAAATAAACCTTTCGTAATAGTATTAAATTCTGTAGAACCAGATTCTGAGTATACACAAACATTAGCTCAAAAACTTCAAGAAAAATACGATACACAGGTAATTCCAACAGATTGTGAAAATTTAACTGCAGATAAAATTGATGAAATATTTGGCAAAGTATTATATGAATTTCCAATAGAAAGAGTAAACATCAGTTTTCCAAGATGGGTTGATGGACTACCAGAAACACATTGGCTAAAAGAAGAATTATATGACGAAATCAAAGATGCGTTTAAAGACATAAGGATTCTAAAACAAATAGACAACAGAATAACCAAATTGCAAAATACTGAGGTAATATCAACAAGTATAATAAACGAAATACAGCTAGGAACAGGAAGCATAAACATAACCATCAACTTATTAGATGACTTATTCTATAAGGTATTAACCGAAATTTCTGGAGTTCCAATAACAAACGAAGGTGAACTATTCTCTAGCATGATATCATTTGCAAATGTAAAGAAGGAGTATGACAAAGTATCCACAGCATTGCAAGAAGTAAACACAAAAGGTTATGGAATAGTAAGTCCATCAATAGACGAATTAATATTAGAAGAGCCTGAAATGGTAAAACAAGGCACACGCTATGGAGTAAAACTAAGGGCAAAAGCACCATCAATACACATGATAAGAGCAGACATAGAAACAGAAGTATCTCCAATAGTAGGAAGCGAAAAACAATCACAGGAACTGGTAGAATCGTTACTTTCAGAATTTGAAAACGATCCAAAGAAAATATGGGAATCAAATATATTTGGCAAGAGCCTGCATGAGCTAGTAAACGAAGGCTTGCAAACAAAACTAATGAAAATGCCAGAAGATGCACAAGAAAAATTACAAGAAACATTGGAAAGAATAATAAACGAGGGAAGCGGAGGACTAATCTGCATAATATTATAAGAATTTCGCCCAATAGGTACGCCCCTTTTTGGGCGAATTTTTAGTATGACGGGCATGTCATAAATCTAAGGTGAAAGTCCTAAGAGGCGTATTTGTCGCGAACTCGATAGCAACTTGCAAAGCGTAAACCAGTAATGGAGCGTGAAAAGAAGCAATAGCAAAATCGTGGCTCTATGAACAAGAATTTGATACAAAGGCTCATTAAATGGATAAGCTGACTAAACACAGTAAAGTCCAAACATATAAGCGATATAGAAAATAATCTAAAAGAGCCATCTTTATGGGTAATGGTAGTAATTGCAAGAGCCTTTCATAAAGAAATAACAGATTTGTATGAAATAAAAAAATAAAGTTAGAACATAGTTCTTCTAATTTTTATGAAAAAATATTGATAGCTCGTTAAAATGAAAGAAAATTTTTAAAAAGCTATTTTTATTGTTTTTGAGGTATATATGTGAAGATTGTTGGATTATATAATATTAAAACAAATACTATGATTAATGGTCATAAAATTATGAAATATAAAAAATTAGACATTTACTTTAATAGTAAGTGTTTTTTTATACGATTGGAGCTCTTTTCTAAATCTAATAATTGTTTTATAATATGAAAAAGGAAAAAAATTCTAAATAATTGAAACTTTTTTTTTATATTTTAGTACTTCTAATTGAAAGGGGATAATATGAGTACTCAAATAACTAAAAATACATTTGAAAAATTTTATGATGATACTTACAAAAGTGTTTTAAAATATACTATTTGCCATTGCAATAATTTAGAAGATGTAAATGATATAATTCAAGACATATATACAGAATTGTATCATAAAATAAGTAAAAGAAATTTGATTCTGGAAAATGTAGAAGCATATGTGATAGGAATCGCACGAAAAAAATTAAAAGTACATTATTCTTTTGTTTCAAAGAAGATTATGTCTGAAATAAGTGGGAACATAGATGACTCTAATGATAGTAATATAGATATTGAATCTAATTTGATTACAAAAGATAATGTGGAACAAATATGGAAGTACATAAGGAAAAAAAACGAAATAACTGCTAAAATTTTTTATTTGTTTTTTGTAATGGATTTACCTATAAAAACTATTGCAAATGATATGAAAATGACAGAATCAAGTGTGAAAAATCATTTATACAGAACTCAAAAAGAATTAAAGAAGTATTTAAGAAAGGAGAAATTAAATAATGCTGGATGACGATGCAAAAAAAATTATGTACAGTAAATTTGATAAAGATACAAATTTCCAGAATATAATTAAAAATGTAAATCAAAAAAAAAGAAAAAAAATCTATATTAGATTGTTTCAATATGCTTTAGTACCTTCGTGTACTATATTAATAATATGTGTGTTAATGTTAAAAAATAATAATGTAGCTAACTTGTTAGTAGGAAAGAGAAATACCACTTTGCTTAATACTATGGTAAAGGATAATAGTATTATGGATATAGAAATGAATAAAATGATAGAAAATCTTGAAAATAAAATACCAACAGAAATATCCGACAAAAAAGAAATATACAGAACTATAAATAGTGGTGAAGCTATAATGTCAGATGATCCAACGATACCGGATAATTTAATTAATAACCATTCAAAATCAAATTATGTTGTAAAGGTAAAGATTATATCAATTGGAGAAGGTGAGATGCTACCGAAACAAGAGAATTTTTATAATCCACATACATGCTATACACCAATAAAAATTCAGATAACGGATAATCTAATGGATACAAATAAATTATCAGGAATAATAAATGCCTATATAAATGGCGGAAAAATAAAAATTTCTAATCTGTTAAAAACGATTAATAATGAAGAAGCAAGAAATTTAGGGGTTTTAAATCTTTCAAAAGAGGAAAGAGAAAAATATATTGAGTATATATGGACAACTCCGTATTTTGAACCAGCTATTGGAGATGAATACGTAATGATTATTCATAAAACCAATTCAGACTTATATCAAATTATGTGTGGAGGGTATGGAATATTCAGTGTAAATAAGTCAAATAATCAAGAAAAATATATAAATGTGATTACAGGAAAAGAGTGGAAAATACAGTAAAATATAATAAAGGGCGGTTGAGATGGTAAATGTATTAATAGCGGATGATAATATAGATTATGCAATTAATTTAATGAATTATATAAATAAACAAAATACTAATGCTAGAGTATGTAATGTATCAAAAACTGGATAGAAACATTAGATATTCTTAATTCGAATAACAATATAGATGTAATTTTGTCAGATTATAAAATGCCATTTTATAATGGAAAACAAGTTTTGGATAATATCAAAAACAAGAACAAGTACATAAATTCATGTATTATTATATCAGGAGAAATAAAAGATGTGACTATACTAAAAGATAATCCATTAGTTCATAGCATAATTTTTAAAACCTTAACCCTGTACGAAATAAATAAAAAAATAAACGAGATTATAAATTATAAAGAAACCTTAAAACGTGAGAAAAGTATAAAAAATAAAATTTTAAATGAATTATTATATTTAGGGTATGATATTTCTCATAAAGGTACGTAATATTTGTTGAGTACTATTCAATATGCTATTTTAAATAGCGATAGCTTAAGTAATCTTGAAAAATATGTTTATCCAAAAATTGCTAGAATGTATGGAGAAAAAGCAAGTAATGTAAAGAGCAGAATCAACAAAGAAACAACGCTAATGTATTATAATTGCGAAATTAATAAGTTAAAAAAATATTTTTATTTGGATTTCGACACAAAACCAAAAGTAAAATATGTAATTAATATGATTGGAAATAAAGTAAATTAAAATGTAACTTTTTGTCACTTTTTGAAAAAATTTGCGTAACTATGATATAAATATATTAAAATATATAGAAAGGGGGTATATTCTATAGATATTAGTAAAATTTGCAATAGTTATAACTATTGTAAATAAAATTTTATTATTAAAGAGAAGGGAGAAAAATATGTTAAAATTAATTAAAAAATTAATGGTGTTATTTGTTTTATTTTTTATTATTGGCTTAGGAAACTGTTCAAAAGTAAATGCTGCTCCGTTTCTTTACTTTGACGGCAAAATGACTAATGGAAAAGATATATATTATTGGATAGATTCTTCTTGCCAATACACAGCATCTATTCCACAAGCAGTAAGCAAGCTTAGATACCCAAGTGGAATGTGGAATCCAATGGTATTAAACAAAACGACTACTAAGAGTTATTCAAAGATGGATTTTTATCAATATTACGATGAGAATTCAACGAGTCCAGCGGGAACAAATCTATATCCTGCAAAAATAAATGGAAAAGAACAAAATCCTTTGTCTAAATCAGATGCAAATTCTATGGATTGGGCATATACAAAAATCTATATAAACGATGCAGTTATATACCCACAAGACTTAAATGGACAGTGCAGATATGATCCGGATTTATTATCTACTATTATATTACATGAAATATGTCATGCTTATGGTGGAAACCATGTATTTGAACCTCAATCTTGTATTATGTATTATAAGACTGACTTTACTATAAGAGGACTTTGTAGTGATTTTAATGATGTATTAGTGCAAAAATATAATTATTAGGAGGGATATTATGAAAAAGAGATTAATAATATTAGTTATAACAATTGTCTGCATTTCAATTTTAGGATTAATATTTGCATATAATATTAGTCATAGCTCAAAATCTATTGGAAAAGTTAACGAAAATGTACAAAATAGTATAGAAGAAAATGAAATTTTATTTACGGTAAGTTCTTCGGCTTCATACGATGAGGATCCTAGGATACCAGAAAATTTATTAGATATGGTTGATACTCATATTTTGAAGATAAAGGTACTTGAAATATTGGATGGAGAAATTCTTCCAAAGATGAAACACTATTATAATCCATATCAAACATGTACCCCAATAAAGGTAGAATTAATAGAGAATATATATGGGGAAGAAATATCACTAAAAGAAAATATTATATATATGACAGGCGGAAAAATAAGAATATCTAATTTGATAAAGCATCTAGATAGTGTGGACATAGATAGAATGGGACTTGATACATTAACACAAGAAGAACAAGAAAATAAATTCATAAAGTATTCATCGGAATTCTCATATGATATCAAAGAGGGAGAAGAATATACTATTATAGTTGGTAAAATGGATGAGGGTATATATAAAATAATCGAAGAAGGTTGTGGAATATTTGTAACAGATAATATAGATACTTCAACAAAACTCATCCCAAATACTACTATAAACAATGATAATGAAATAGTTCTAAAAAACGTAGTAACGAATGTGAAAGTTAATCAAACAGAATTAATACAAAAAGCTGAAGAAAAAAAGTAAAATAAAAATTTATTAAGATAATAATAAATTTAAATATAACTGTTTATAAAAGCAATAGAAAAAGCAGGAAGTGTATTAAGTAATTCAACAACATTCTGTGTGGCTTCGCGCTTTGTCTATGCTTACTCAGACATTGCTTACTTCGGTTTGCACCTTGCTAACACTCATACTTACGGTACTTACTTGTTCTACTCGTACGGCAACTCTGACTACTTTAACTTCCGTCTTCGACCCGTAGTTTCTCTATCATCTAGTATCTTGAGTGAAACAAAAGATGCAAGTGGAGCATGGAATTTGAAATAGAAGAAATCAGAATGAAAAAACAATGAATGGAGCAGTAATTTTTAAGTTACTGTTCTTTTATATGTATATAATAAAGAGACAGAAGCAATAATTTAAAAATTTGTAGAATTTTGTTACTTGAACACTTGGTCATAGCTCTTGTATAATTTTGTTTTTTATGGTATTCTATCAATGAAAATAGGGAGTGGGAGTTAGCAAAAAACAAAGGAGAAAATCCCTAGAAAGGAGAAATTCGTACAGTTAGATGCGAGTAAAGTAAAATGAATAGAAAAAAATATGAGATTTATGAATCGAAGGAATATAACAACATTAGAGAGGTTCTTGATAATGCTTTTACAAATTACCCTGATAATGTTGCATTCAAATTAAAGGAAACAAATGGCAAGCAGGTTACTTATAAAGAAATAAAGTACAAAGATTTTCAAAATGATATAAATGCTCTTGGAACAGCTTTAATTAATTTAGGACTAAAAGACAAAAGAGTTGCTATAATTAGCAAGAATAGATATGAGTGGATTTTATCATATGTTTCAGTTTTAAATGGTACTGGAATTGCAGTTCCACTAGATAAGGGATTACCAGAAGAGGAGACAGAGTCATCTTTGCAAAGAAGTTATGCTGAGGCTATAATTTTTGCAAATGACTATATGGATACAATGAAAAAATTCAAGGCTTCTGGAACAACAGATGTTACAAAATTTATTTGTATGGATCAGATTAGTGATGAAGAAAAACAAGCTGGCTTTTTGTATTTAGGAGATTTAATAGAAGAAGGAAGTAAACTAGTTGAGAATGGCAATAGAGAATTTATAGATGCAAAAATTGATGATAACAAGATGAGTATTATTTTATTTACATCAGGAACAACTTCTAAGTCGAAAGCTGTAATGTTATCTCACAGAAATATAGCATCAAATATTTCTGCCATGAATAGAGTTGAAAATTTTTTGAGTACTGATGTTAATATGGCTTTTTTGCCATTTCACCATACTTTTGGTAGTACAGGAATTTTAATTTTTTTAAACCATGGTTGCACAAATGTATTTTGTGATGGAATTAGACACATTCAAGCTAACATGAAAGAATATAAAGTAAGCATTTTCGTTTGTGTTCCACTTTTAATTGAGTCAATGTACAAGAAAATTGACAAAGAGATAAAAAAACAAGGAAAAGATAAATTAATAAAATTTGTGACTCCGATTAGTAATTTTTTGTTGAAGTTCGGTATAGACATTAGAAGAAAAGTTTTCAAGAGTGTAATAGATAATTTGGGAGGAGCATTAAGAGAGATTATAAGTGGAGCTTCTGGATTAGATCCAAAGGTTGCAAAAGCTTTTAATGACTTTGGTATATTAACAATTCAAGGATACGGATTAACAGAGACTTCACCAGTTTTAGCTGCTGAAAACGAAAATTGTATAAGATATGGTTCAATTGGCTTTCCTATGCCAGGGGTTACTCTAAAAATTGATAATCCAAATGAGCAAGGAATAGGAGAGCTTATTGCAAAAGGACCAAATGTTATGCTTGGATATTATGAGAATGAAGAAGCAACAAATGAAGCCATAAAAGATGGATGGTTTCATACAGGGGACCTTGCAAAACAAGATAAAGATGGATATTTCTTTATAACAGGTAGAAAAAAGAATGTTATAGTATTGAAAAATGGAAAGAACATATATCCAGAGGAACTAGAAACACTAGTAGGAAAACTTCCATATGTGGATGAATGCATGGTTTTTGGCTATCCAAAAGATGATGATTTGGTGGTTTCTGTAAAGATTGTATACAATAAAGACTATGTAAAAGATAATTTTGCAGGATTTACTCAAGAACAATTAAAAGAAAAAATATGGGAAGATATTAAAGAAATAAATAGCGGACTTACAAACTACAAGCATATGAAAAAATTAATAATAACAGATGAGCCAATGATTAAAACATCAACAGCCAAGATAAAAAGACACGAAGAAATGAGTAAAATTTTAACTGAGGAGGGTGCAATTAAATAGTAGTCTATTTAATTGAAATATTATATGAAAAGAACAAAACTTTCGGAAAGAATTTTGCCAACATATACTAAAGGTGAGGAAATATTTAATATGACATCACATATTGTTGGTGGTGCATTTGGAATTATTGCAACGGTTCTATGCGTGGTGTTTGCAGCAATTCATCATAATGTGTATGGTGTCGTATCTGGAGCTATCTATGGAGCTTCGATGATAATTTTATATACGATGTCTAGTATATATCATGGATTACATAGAAACAATGCAAAAAAAGTATTTCAAGTACTAGACCATTGTACAATATTTTTACTAATTGCAGGGTCATATACACCATTTGCCTTATGCACATTTAGAGAATACAATACAGCCTTAGGTTGGTCATTGTTTGGAATAATATGGGGAGTTGCGATTCTCGGAATTGTATTAAACGCTATAGATTTAAAAAAATATAAAATATTTTCAATGAGTTGTTACTTAGCAATGGGCTGGTGCATAATAATAAAACTTCCATTATTGCTACAATTAGTTGGCATTCCGGGGACGGTTCTATTAGTGTCGGGCGGAATAGCTTATACAATAGGTGCAGTTCTATATGGAGTAGGAAAAAAACACAAATATATACATTCAATATTTCATTTATTTATAGTACTAGCGAGTGTATTGCAATTTTTATCGATATTGTTATATGTAATGTAAATATTTATACAAACCAAATTTTTTTAAAAACTTAGGTACATCACTCTTGGTTGGAGATACTTTGTACTCCCAAAAAGGTGAGCTTGCCTTTGTTTATTAAAATGAAATTTGGTTTGATAACGTTTATAGAAAAAATAATATGAAAGGGAAAGAGCATGATAGAGATAGTAAAAGAATTAAAAGAAGCAAATTGTGTAACTCATGGAGGAAAGTTTCATTCTGATGAAACTTTTGCAACGGTTATATTATCTAAAATATTAACTAACATAAAGTTAATTAGAGTAAATGAAGTAACAGACTCAATGAGAGAAAGTATTGCTAAAAAATTAGTATATGATATTGGTGGCGGTGAGTTTGACCATCATCAAGCAGATGGAAATGGACAAAGAGATAATGGAGTAAAATATGCATCTTGTGGATTAATATGGAAAAGTTATGGAAAAAAATATTTAGAAAAATGTAATGTAAAAAAAGAACATATAGAAGAATTATTTTTACAAATTGATAAAGATTTAATACAATATATAGATGCTAATGATAATGGACAGTCTACCAAGATTGATACAGACTATAAACTCGTCGAATTAGCGAGTGTAATTTCTGCTTTTAATCCATGCTGGAACGAAACAGTAAATACCGATGAATGCTTCATGCAGGCTTATGAAATTGCAAAAAAATATTTTGAACGTTTTATTGCACGTGAGATTGCTAAAAATGAAGCAAAAGAATTAGTTGAAAATGCTATAGAAAATTCAAAAGAAGGAATAATGATACTTGAACAATTTATGCCATGGGAAGAAGCAGTTTTAACATCAACAAATCCAAAGGCTGAGAAAATAAATTTTGTAGTATTTCCTTCTAATAGAGGGGGATTTTGTGTACATACAGTGCCAAAAGAACTTGGAAGTTTCGAAAATAGAAAAAGTTTACCTAAAGAATGGGCAGGACTAAGAGATGAAAAGCTACAAGAAGTTTCAAAGATAAAAACAGCAAAATTTTGCCATAATGCATGTTTTATTTGTACAGCAGAAACAAGAGAAGATGCCATAAAGATGGCGGAGATAGCTCAAAAAGCTTGACATAATTAAGCAACATGATATAATATACACGTAATTTATCCTAGGTGCAGGGAGCAATAATATGTACCAGTAAGCAATATCTCATAATAGTGACTACTAAGGAGGTAATGAAATGAAGGTTACTTTAGAACTAGATTGTTTATCTACAGAAACTCGGCATGCAATAGCCAGTGAAACTGAAAATTCAGAAGTGCTTGATGTACTTTCGGCGGACGAAAAGAGTTATGTCAGATGTACAGTAGCTAACAACGAACATGTGTCAGAAGAGACACTTGATAAGTTAGCAAATGATGAATCTGATCAAGTACGGTGGGAAGTTGCAGAAAATTCTAATACGTCACTTAAAACTCTTGAAAAATTGGCTGATGATTTGTCCTGCAATGTACGTAGAGCGGTGGCTTGCAATGAAAATGCAGATGATAAGCTTTTAGCAAAGTTGTCTATGGACAAAGATGATATTATAAGGGAGAATGTAGCTGAAAATCCTAAAACAGGAAGTCTAACGCTTGAAGAGATGGCTGAACATGATGCTGTAATTGATGTTAAATTGGCTGCTTTGGGCAATCCAAATATTCCAACGAGGGTAATACATAGAATGGCTGCAGGCACTGGTAAACGAGTGCGTGAAACCATTGCTGGTAATATAAGTACTCCCAAAACGATTTTAATGAAGTCAGCAAGAGATCGTGATACTAATGTTGCCTATAATGTGGCTTGTAACCCCAATGTACCGAGAGAAGCACTTACAATACTTGCAGAAAGAAGAAATATTGGAATTCTTGTAGCTGTTGTAAGAAACAAAAATACTCCGGAAGAAGCGCTTGCTAAGTTAGCGAGAAATAATAATAGAAACCTAAGGTTGCTTATTGCCGAACATGAAAATACTTCCAGAGAAACATTGGAATTCTTGTTGTTGAAGGCAGTGAAAGAAGCTGATCAAAAACTAGCCGAAACTGTACGATTGGCACTTGCTAAACAGTAAAAATTTAAAGTAATTGTTATCCACCAGTAGAATCTTAATAAGGTTTTGCTGGTGGATATTTTAATGCATGTAGCAGAATTGAAATTGGATGGAATCAGAAAATTATGAATATTAATGTGAAACTTTACATAAAACAATAGACATTCCTCAAATTCTATGGTAAAATATAACAGTAGAAGAAAATGGAGGAAATATGAATTTATTCGATAAAATACCGGAAAACTTTTTTTCAATACTAGTATCAAAAAATAAAAATTTATATATAGACGCTTTATTTGTATTAAGGGATGCTTTTAAGCAGGAAATGAGTATATCAAAAGAAAATATAATTTCGAGGCTGATAAATAGTTTAGAAGATGAGATTAATCAAGAAGATTTTTCTGAAGATGAAAGTGTGAGTGACTTAAAAGACAACAATATTACAGGTAAAGCGTATTTTTTATTGAGAAAACTAGAATGGGCTGGTTGGATTGAAAGAGAAATGCAGAGAGACTCGTTCGAGGAGTTTATAATTTTACCAGATTATTCGATAAAGTTTATTAATTTGTTGTATTCATTTACAGAAGAAAAGCAGGTCGAATATAACTCATATGTATTTGCTACATACACGGCTTTAAAGTTTGCAAGTACAGAGAAAAATGAAACATATAATGCGGTTATAACTGCTTATAATAATACAATTCAATTAATAGATGAACTAAAATCTGTATATAACAGTCTTGGAAGATTTCACAGAAAAATGTGTAATCAAGATGATGTTAATAATATAATAAGCCAACATTTTTTCGAGTATAAAGAATATAGTGATGAGATGATTTTTCCTAGATTTACTAGAGATTCTGTTCCGAGGTATAGGCTCCCAATTATAGAGTTATTAACAGAAATTTTAGCAGATGAAGAAAGGTTACAGAATGCTATAAATGTGGCCTACAGTAGTAAGAGATACAAGACTAAAGAAGATGCCGAAAATGACATACTAAATAAAATTAGAACTATTTCTGAAATATATGAGAATATTGGAACAACGATGAATGAGATTGAAACAAAAAATAATGACTATGTAAGAGCATCTGTTAAGAGAATACAATATTTACTGACTAATGATAAGGAATTGAAAGGTAAGTTAGTACATATATTGAAAAATTCGAAAAACGAACAAGTAATTGACAAAATGATAGACCAACTACAGTTATCAAGACAAGAATATTTGTCTAACGATTCTGTTTATATAAGAACGAAAAATACTAAAAAACAAGGAAAATCGATGCCGGTAAAACAATCTAAACCGATAGATTCAAGAGCACTTTATGATTTTGCTAAGAGCTTGGAAAATATGTATAGTAATAAAACAATAAATGAGTTTATGGAGAAAAACTTTAAGAATAAACCATTTATTAGTTCGAGTGAAATTGAGTTAAATACAACAGAGGACTTAATTTTATTAATACTATCAACAATAAAGGCAGATAAATCAAGCAAGAGTTTTTATTACATAGAAGATAGTGATGAGACAATAAATAATAATGGATACTTAATTCCAAATATTAAGTTTATAAGGAGAAGTTAAATGTTCGAAGAAAAATATAATAATTTAACTGGAGCAGAAAAAGAAAATTTTAAAAGAATTACGAGTTTATTACTTAATAGAACTTTTATGGTAAATAGATTTTATGATAAAAATCAAGGTGCTTTTAGGTCTAATAGTGATTACAGGTTTATTGATAGAAACATAGATTTATTTAGAGAATACCTTGAAATAGCTGGTTATAGGCTATTGAAAGACAGCAATTATGAAGTTATTTATATAGAAAACGAGTATGAATATAATAAAAAGAGATTAGATAAAAATACAACAATATTCTTATATGGATTAAGACTGAAATTTGATGAGGATAGAGAAAGTGTAAAGTTAAATACTGATACCATTGTTAGTGTATCTGACATTATAAAAACTTTGATAGACGTTGGTGCATTTAATAAAAAGCCTTCGGATATGGATATAAAGACGGCACTATCTAATCTAGCAAAATTTAATATTATTCAAAAAGTTGATGGAAAATTTGAAGATCCAGAAACAAAAATAATAATCTTTCCATCAATATTATTTGCTGTAACAAACGAAAAAATTACAGCTTTGAGCCAAACAATATCAATTTTAGAAGAAAATGTAGAAGATGACGAAAATGAAGAAGAGGAGGACTCTGAGGAATAATGAAGAAACTAGAAAGAATGTTATTGATAAATTGGCATTATATAAGTAAGGAAATGATTGAATTTTCAAATATTAATTTCTTGACTGGTAAAAACGGCTCTGGAAAGTCTACGATTATAGATGCTTTGCAACTTTTGCTATTGGGAGATACTAGAGGAAATTTCTTTAATAAGGCTGCAAATGATAGAACCGAAAGAACTCTTGAAGGCTATTTGAGAGGCGAAATTGGTGATGATGGGGATACGGGTTACAAGTATTTAAGAAGTGGAAAATTTTCCAGTTATATTGTTTGTGAATTTTATGATACGGTTACAAGAAAAAATTTCTGCATTGGAGTTGTATTTGACGTTTACAATGAGAGTGGCTTTGAACATAAATTTTTTATGTTTAATGGAAGTATTCCGGAAAATGAATTTATAGGAGAGAATAATATTCCGTTTTCATTTGCAGAATTGAAGAGCTTCTTGACTAGAAAATATGGTAATAAAAATTTAGAAATATGTACAAGTAATACTCAATATCAAGTGGCAGTAAGAGGAAAGCTCGGAGGATTAAATCAGAAATTTTTTAATCTGTTTAAGAAGGCTGTAACTTTTACACCGATAAATGATATTGAAAAATTTATAGTAGAATATGTGTGTGATGTAAAAAATCAAATTGATATAACTTCTATGCAGGAAAACATAAGACAATATAATAGTTTATTAAAACAAGTAGATGTAATGAATACTCAGAAAAATCAACTTCAAGAAATTGAAAATACATATAATGGTTATCTTGACGAATGTATGAAACAAAGAGAAGCACAATATTTAATATGGAGAGCCGAAAAACAGCAATTAATTGATGAATATGAAAATCTACAAAAGCAAGTCCAAGATGATAAAGATGGCAAAGTAAGCTTAGAGGAAACAACGACACAACTTGAAAAAACAAAGGGCGAGATTGAAAAAGAAATATCAGATTTAACAGTAACAAGAGCAAATTCTGATATTAAAATAAAGAGTGATAAGATTACTGCCAAAATACAAGAAATAGATAGTAAGCTTAATAACATTAGTGAAAAGGCAAGCAAAAACATTGCAACTCTAAGAAATTATACATTAAGATGGAATGCAAGCATTTCTAAACTAGAAAGTGCAAAAGACAAAGTAAATTATCAAAATATAAATAATACTAGAGATTTAATAAAGTACATAGATAGTATAAATGAAAATATTTTTAATGAATTAGACATAAATGCAATAACAGAAACGAGAAACAATATATCAGATTTAATAAATTGGGGAACGAGTACTTATTTTGATAAAAAGTATGAAATAGACAATAAGAAACAGACTAGAGAAGTTCTAATTCAAGATATAGAAAAATTAAAGAATGGAATTAATCCATATGATTCACAATTTATAAATTTTAAAGCTATGTTGGAGGCAAGACTAAAAGAAAAGTTTTGTAAAGACATAGAGGTATCAATTTTAGCAGATTTATTAGAAATAAAAGATGCAAGATGGCAGAATGCAATCGAAGGTTACTTAAATACGCAGAAAAAATATTTAATAATAGACCCACAATATTTTGAAGAAGCTTCAAAAATATATAGAGAACTTGCACGAGAAAACGAAAAAATACATTCATTTGGTATAGTTGATATTGAAAAAATTAGAAAAGACAATGCATCAAATGCACTTGAAAATAGTCTTGCAACAGAAATAATTACTGAAAATGAATTGGCAAGAACATATGTTGATTACCTATTAGGAAGAGTAATTAAATGTGAAACAATAGAAGAGTTAAGAAGCCATAAACAAGCTATAACATCAGATTGCATGTTGTACCAAGGATATGTGCTTAGAAAAATAGATCCTAAATTCTATAAATATCCGGTTATAGGTAAGAAAGCATTAGAACAACAAAAACAAATAAAAGAAAATGAGCTTGCTAAATTGGAAGATGATATAAATAATTTTGAAACTGTTATAAATGCAGTGGATAGTATTAGAAAAATGGCTAACTTTGGAGAAGAATTTTTACCAGGCTTAGAAGAAGACATTATCGAAGCAAAGAAAAAATCTGAATATGATGAAGAAAAACAGAAATTACAACAAGAATTAGACAGTATGGATTTATTCTGGTTAAATACAATTTCTGAAAAGATAAAAGAAAAAGAAGTAGAAAAAACAAAAATAGAACAGCAAATAAAGGATAATAGTTTAAAATTAGGAATACTAAGTGAAGCAATAAAGAATATAGAGGAAGAAAGGCTTCCTAGAATAAGCTTATCAATAGAAGAAAAGACTAACAAAATTAATGACTTTTATGATGTTGAATGGCAACAAAATGTTGGTGAACAGAAGTATGATATACAATCATTAAAGAAAACTGCAGAGAGAATAGCAGAGTCATATTCTAATATCATAAAAGGAATAATAAAAAGAAAAGACCAATTGCATGCAGAACTTATAGACAAGAGAAGTGATTTTAATACGAAATACCAATATGCATATAACATTCAAGATGCAAGCAATGAGGAATTTTCTAAACACTTGAAAAAATTAGAAGAAGTGGTATTACCAGAATATACAGAAAAAATAAAAGATTCAAGACAGAAAGCATATGAGCAATTTAGAATAGAATTTTTAGACAAGCTAAAATCTAACATTGATGAGGTAAAGAAACAAATAAAAGAACTAAACAGTGCACTGGGAGAACACAGATTTGGAACAGATTCATACAGCTTCAAAGTATCTCCAAAGCAAGAGTATAAAAGATTTTATGATATGCTTCAAGACGACTTATTACTAGGAGACTGGGCTATAGGACAGGAACAGTTTAACCAGAAATATTCTCAAGAGATAAAAGAATTATTTGAAAAAATAACTACAACAGATGTGAATAATAATTCGATTTCAAGTGAGGAGTATGAGAAAAACATCAAAGAATATACCGATTATAGAACATATTTGAACTTTGATTTAATAGTAAAAGATAAACTTGGAAACGAGCAACGTTTATCTAAGACATTATTGAAAAAGTCTGGTGGAGAAACGCAGACACCATTCTATATATCAATATTGGCATCATTTGCACAATTATATAGAACTAAGAGTAATGATAATACCATAAGATTAATTGTATTTGATGAGGCGTTCAGCAAAATGGATAGCGAGAGAATAGAAGAAAGTATTAAGCTCTTAAAGAAGATACAATTTCAAGCAATATTTGCTGCACCACCAGAAAAATTGCAAGATATTCAAGCACTAGTTGATTCAACATTACTAGTATTAAATCCGGAAGAACATGAGATTGTTGTGAAGAAGTATACTAATAAGGAAGAATAATTATTTTCCAATGCAATTTGAAGAGAAGGAATATAGAATGGATTTTGAGAAGATTATTTTAAATACATTGTTAGATAAATACGAGGCTAGCAAGGCTTTATATGAAACTTCTAATAGAAGAATCATATTAAAAATGAAGAATCTAACTGGTTATAATATTGAAAATTATGATAGAAAACAGATAATTCATGATGTGATATTTGAGTTAAAAAAAGAAGGCATAATAGATTTTTCTTGGCAAAAATACGAGAAGCGGAAACATAATAGAAGAAATTTGGTTAAATAAAGAAAATGTGGAATGGGCATATGAAAAGGCTAATAGAACAAATGTAAAAGAAAATATTGAGCTATTATTGAAAATACTAGAAGAAGCGGAATTTAATCAAGAGTGGATAAATGAGTACAAACAAAACATGATAAATTATTTGAAAGAAAAGCATAAAACAAATAATTTGTTTCCTGTTCAATTTGCACAAGATATTTTGCTGGTGTTAAAACAGATTGATAACAAAGAAGAAAATTTAAAACGTGTATTAAGTATAAAATGCTTTGGAGATTCTAAATATTTTGAGAGAAATATAGAACACATTCTAATAAGAATTATTAAAACATATTTGCTTGAAAAGGCAGAAGAATATAGTAATGATGATATCTTATTAGAAGTAGGAATATCAAAATATCCCGAAATCTTTGAATTTTGTGGAGACATGGAATATTACATAGACGATGAAAAAATAGAGTACAAAAAAGAAACTATGGGAAGCTATTTGAATAGTTATAATGTAGAAAAAATGACAAATTTGACAATTAAGAATGCAAGAAAAATATTATTCATAGAAAATAAAGCTAACTATATAGATTATATTCAAAACAAGCAAAAAAGTGACGAACTTGTAATATATCATGGTGGAATGTATAGTCCGATAAAAGGTAAATTCTTTAAAAAAATATATGAAGCCTGCGAAAACCAAGAATTTTATCATTGGAGTGACATAGATATTGGTGGATTTAGAATATTTTTCAGACTTAAAAAAATTATACCAGAATTACAAGAATATAAAATGGATACAGAAGCATTTTTTAGTAAAAGAGAATATTGGAAAGAAATGAATCAAGACTATAGAAAAAGACTACAACAATTAAGAGAATCGGCAGAGTATGAGACTTTTTATGAAGTGATTGATGCAATGTTAGAGAACAATAGCAAATTAGAACAAGAAGCATTTATATTATAAATTAGGTAAAGGTCAAGCCTCATAAATAGGTAACTATTAAATACATTTGATAAAATGGAAAAATATTACAATATTTCAAACCGAAGCATTGACAAAATGAATAAAAATGATATATAATGAATATACTAAAGAAGCAATTGAAAGATTGCTGATAGGAGTTCATAAAGAACGATTTGAAATTAGGTAATGCTTAAGCCTTATAAATAAGCAGTGATAAAATAGGGAGTATATAAGTGGTAACACATGTACTCTCTTATTTTGTGCAGAAAAGAGGTTAGATGAAAGAGTTATTATTTTATACCGTGTTGTCAAAAAGAAACACAAAAAAACGATTAAAAGAAACAGGATATTTGAAAAATGTAAAAAATATTTTTTTATGTTATACTAAGAAAAGTAATTGGAGGAAGAAAGATAATGGAAATTCAAAAATCTAATTTAAATGAGCAGATTATAAAGGCTTTGATAAATAAAAATTATGGCATAGAGATAATGAAAATTGAAAAAATTAATAGAGGAACAGCAAATATATTCAAAATCAAATCCAATGACAAAGTATATATTTTAAAGGAATTTAGCGAAGGAAGAACAGAAGAATCAGTAATAAAAGAAACGAATATAATTAACTTTTTGAAAGAAAAAGGAATAGATGTTCCTGTTTATATAAAATCAAAACAAAATAGTTTTTATATTAAGTTTGAAAACAGAATAATAATTTTACAAGAGTGTATAGATGGATATACAATGGAAAATAATACAGGTGATTATCAAAAGACAATTGAGAGTGCAAAAATATTAGGAAAAATGACACAAGCATTGAAGGATTACGAAGGTTTAGAGGAAGATGGAATAATAGAAAAATGGTTTTCAAAAGAAAGTTTAGAAAATGGAATAATAAAAATGGAAGATTTAATAAATAAATTAAATCTAGATAACCCATATAGAGAAAAATTTGAAAAAGATCTTCAAGATAAAATAAATATGTCAAAAGATTTGTTAAATAATTTTGACTTTGAAATGATTAGAAAGATGACAATAATGAATAGCCATGGAGACTATAGTGTTCAACAATTAATTTATAATGACAATGGCAAGACAACTGTAATTGATTTTGAAACAGCAAAAAAACTACCGATAATTTGGGAAGTAATGAGATCATATAGTTATGTTGATGAAGAAGCAAAAAATGGAGAACTAAATATAGATACATTAGTGGAGTATGTTAAAAAATTTGCAAAATATGTACAATTAAATAAGTATGATTTAAAATATGCAGCACAATTATATTTAATTCAAATTGTGAGTAGCCCATTCGGTTATAAGCAATATAATGATGATTATGAGAAAAAAGGATTATTAGAATTTGCTTTATTTAGAACCAATTTATGTAGATATTTATATAATAACTCAAAAGAAATAAGTACAAGATTACAAAAAGAAGTTAATAGTTATACTAAAGTATAATAAAATAAATGACAAAAGATACAAGTAAATAGAGTATGAAGTTTTTATTTGTATCTTTATAAATGATATAAGTGTAGTAAAATACAAAAATATTTGTAAAAAGACTACACAAAATAAAAAAAATATGTTACAATAAAAAATGAAATTTTTAGAAAAATGGCTAAAAGCCAATAAGAAGGAGGAGTTAAAATGTCAGGTCATAGCAAATGGCATAATATTCAAGCTAAAAAAGGTAAAGCTGATGCAGCAAGAGGTAAAGTATTCACAAAATTAGGAAGAGAATTATTAATAGCAGTAAAGCAAGGTGGACCTGACCCGGCTGGAAACTCTAAATTAAAAGATGTAATTGCAAAATGTAAGGCAGCAAACATGCCAAACGATACAATAAACAATGCAATTAAGAAAGCATCTGGAGCTGGAAACGCAGAAAACTATGAAGAAGTTATATATGAAGGATATGGACCAAACGGTGTTGCTGTTATAGTAGAAGCAAGTACAGATAACAGAAATAGAACAGCAGCAGATGTAAGACACGTATTTGATAGAGCCGGTGGAAACTTAGGAACAACAGGTTGTGTTTCTTACATGTTCAATAAAAAAGGTGTAATGGTTGTAGATAAAGCAGAATGCAAACAATCAGAAGATGATTTAATGATGATTGCATTAGATGCAGGGGCAGAAGATTTTGAGGCTGATGAAGAATGTTACACAATTACAACAACACCTGAAGACTTTTCAAGTGTAAGAGAAACTCTAGAAGGCCAAGGAATAGAATTCTTAGAAGCAGAGGTTCAAATGGTTCCAACAACATATGTTGCATTAGATGAAAAAGCTCAAGAAAGAATGGATAAATTATTAGAAAATCTTGATGAATTAGATGATGTTATGAACGTTTACCACAATAGTGAAAATAATTAATTATAAATAGAATCATACAGCAAAATGTATGGTTCTATTTTTTTATGTGAAGCATATAATAATTATTAACAAAGGAGAAAGGAAATAATCAATTAAATAGATTAATAAATTGATTATACAAAAAATATAATGAAAGAAGAGTTTCTAAAATATTTTCCTCAACATATACAAGCAATATTGAATGAAGAAGATTTAAATTCGAATGAAGAAATTCGTATAAGAAATAATTTGCCCTTAATTTTAAGATTTGGACAAGCCCAGAAAATACTAAATTACATTATAAATACAGAAGATATTAATTATATATTTCAAAAAATATGCGAAAATTCCGTATACTCATATCAAAAACAAATTGCAAATGGCTACATAACAATAAAAGGCGGACATCGTGTTGGAATAGTTGGAACAGCAGTGTTAGATGCAAATGGACAAGTTGCTAATTTTAATTATATTTCTAGTTTAAATTTTAGAATAAGCAGGGAAATAAAAGGTTGTTCAAACTGTATGATAAATGAAATAATAAAAAACAATAATAGCATCTATAATACGTTATTGATCTCTCCACCAGGAATGCGGCAAGACGACATTGTTGCGTGATATAACACGAAATATTAGTAATGGAATATCAGATAAAATACAGGGCTTGAATGTGGTTGTAATAGATGAGAGAGGAGAAATTTCATCAATTTATAGAGGAATAATGCAAAATGATTTAGGAATTAGGACTGATGTGATAAATGATATTCCAAAATCTATTGGAATGAAAATTGCTATTCGTTCTATGGCACCACAAGTGTTAATAGCAGATGAAATCGGAAGTGTGCAAGATAGTGAAGTAATAAAGTACGCCGTGTGCTGTGGTGTAAAAGGAATTTTTACGGCTCATGGAAATAGTATTGAAGATGTGATGAAAAATCCAGAGTTGAAGGAATTGATACAAGAAAAAATATTTGAAAAAGTAATAGTTATAAAAGCAAGAAATGATTCGAATTATGAATTTGAAACAACAAATTTATAAAAAATAGTTCTAAAATAAAAATATCAGAATATATATTATAAAGAAGCTTAAATAGGAGACAAGCTATGATTTTTATAAAATATATTCTGATATTTTTTGTGTTTTTAGCATTTACATACATAGGAAACACATATTCAAAGAAATATGTAAATAGGGTACAAGAATTAGAAAAAATGCAGAATTTGTTAAACATATTTAAATCAAAAATTAAATTTACAGGACTAACCATTCAGGAAATTTTTAACCAGATTTATGATGACAACAAAGATGTGGTTGGAGACATATTTAAAAGAGCAAGCCTTAATATGGAGAATATGAGTGCAAAAGATGGTTGGAAAAAAGCTATAGAAGAATCACAAGACAAACTAAGCCTTAATAAAGAAGATTTTACTGCCATAGAAACTCTGGGAAAGATGCTAGGAAACACAGATGTGGAAGGACAAGTAAGCCAAATTGAATTAACAGAAAAATTAATAGAAGACCAGATTGAAAATGCAAAAATTGAGAAACAAAAGAATACAAAATTATATAAGACACTAGGAGTAACTGTGGGGCTTACTGCTGTTATATTACTGTTATGAAAAGGCATAAGGTTGAAAAATAATTACAATTTTGGCTACGTCAAATATCGTTTCAAACGCGGTTACATACACCACGTATGCGCCCTTACCTTTGAAATTCATTTTCCTTGCCAAAATTTAATTCTTTTCCAACCAAACTTGTGCAAGTAAGAAAGGAACGGATGAATAATGGATATAAATTTATTATTTAAAATTGCTGCTATTGGAATTTTGGTTGCTGTATTGTATCAGGTTTTAGTAAGAGCAGGAAGAGAGGACCAGGCAATGATGACAACTCTTGCAGGCCTCATTATTGTTCTTACAATGGTAATTAAAGAAATTAGTACTCTGTTTGATACAGTAAGGACAATTTTTAATTTGTAAGGAAAGTGATACATATGGATATTGTTAAAATAATTGGCATTGGTCTAATAGCGGTTATAATAATTGTAATTTTAAAACAGTATAGGCCGGAATTTGCAATGTATGCCTCGCTAATAGCTGGAATATTAATATTTGCAATGATTGCTACTAAGCTTTCTGGAATTATTGAAGTGCTTAAAAGCTTATCAAGCAAAACAGCAATAAACAATGAGTTTCTAGTTTTACTTATTAAAATTACCGGGATAGCTATTTTAACGGAATTCACAGTGAGTATCTGCAAAGATGCCGGTGAATCTGCAATTGCAAGTAAGGTTGACCTAGGTGGTAAAGTAATAATAATGTCTATGTCTGTTCCGATAATGTCGAGTTTGCTGGAAGTTATTCTAAACATTCTACCATAGTGGAGGAAAAATGGAAAACAAAAGATTAATAAAAATAATTGTAATATTGCTAATATATTTTTGCTATTTGAGCTTTTGCTATAAAGTAAATGCTGAAGACGACATAACGAGTGAACTCTTGAAAAGCCAGTCGAGTACATTAGGAATATCCAGTTTTATTGAAGAGGCTAACAAATACAAGAGTGAGGATTTTGATATTGATGTAAATGAGCTTATAACATCTGCTATAAAAGGAAATGTGGATAATCAGACAATAGGCAAAAAAATTCTAGCACAGCTGTTTAGTGGAGCAAGAGAAGCAATCAGTACAATTCGGAAGCATTATGGTAATTATAATAATATCTAGCGTGCTTCGAAGCATAACAGATGGCCTCGAAAATAAGAGTGTTTCGCAAATTACATATTACATAACATATATTTTAATCGTAACAATCGTAATGAAAAATTTTTCAGATATAATCAACATGGTAAAAACATCGATTGACAATTTAGTAGCATTTACAAATTGTTTAATTCCATTATTAATAACACTTATGATAACTACAGGAAATATTGCATCTGCTGGAATGCTACAGCCAATCATTTTATGGATAATATCTTTTATAGGCAATTTTATAAATGTTGTGCTTGTACCAGCAAGCCTAATATCTGTAGCGTTAAGTGTAATTTCAAATGTATCTGATAGAGTCCCAATAGACAAGCTTTCGAAATACATAAATACAACAGTTGTCTGGATATTAGGAATTGTTCTTACCATATTTGTGGGAGTTTCTTCGCTCGAAGGAAGTATAACAAATGGAGTTGATGCACTTACAGTAAAAACCACAAAAGCGGCAGTTTCAAATTTTATTCCGATTGTTGGAAAGATACTCCGGAGATGCAGTGGATACGGTTATGAGTTGTAGCAATATTTTAAAAAATGCAGTTGGGATTGTTGGTGTAATTATAATTTTGAGTATTTGCATAATACCGATAATAAAATTGACAACTTTAATGGCAGTTTATTACTTGGGTTCTGCTTTATGCCAGCCTATTGCAGATGATAAGATTGTAAAATTATTAGGTCAGATAGGAGGAACATTTAAGCTATTATTAGCCATAATGTGTAGTATTTCTGTAATGCTTATTATCGGAGTGACATTAGTAATAAAAATATCGAACAGTGGAGTGATGATGCAATGATTGAATTTCTTAGTAGTTGGGCACAAGGGATAATTGTTGCTGTAATAATTGCAACATTAATTGAAATGATTTTGCCAAATAGCAGTAGTAAAAAATATGTGAAAGTTGTAATTGGAATGTACATATTGTTTACAATAGTATCTCCAATAATAAAAAAATTGGGTGGCAAAGATATTAATTTAAACACAATAAATATAGAAAAATATGAACAACAGATTTCAAAAAGTGACAACACAATATCACGCAAGTTTGAAGATAATAATACTAGAAGTATTAAAGACATATATGTATCAAATCTAAAAGCCGATATATCTGCTAAATTAAAAGAAAAAGGTTATGAAATTGATACATCAGATATTCAGATAAAAGATGACGAAAATTATACAATAGAAAAAATCACATTAAAGCTGATTAAAATGGAGCAAAAACAGGGAAAAAACAATGAAATAGTAATAAATACTGTAGAAATTGGAAATACAATAAGTCAAAAAGATAGCAAAACATTAAGTGATGATGACAAACAAGAAGTAAAAGATTACATAAGCGAAACTTATGACATAGATAAAAAGAACATTAATATTTCTTAAAGGAGGAGTGCACTTTTAGTGCCAATAAAGAAAGATGTTTAAGGAAAAACTTCAGAAAATTAAAGAAAAAAATAGTGAAGAAAATGGCAATAGCAAAAAGAAAATGGAAAATTTAGTTGTACTCATAATTATAATGATAGTAACAATTGTAGCAATTAACTATATTTGGAGCGGAGATAAGAAAAAAGACAATGTAACAACAGATACAAATAAAAAACTTGCCACAACAGAAAATGAAACACAGACGACAGCAACTGAAGAGACTGGAATGGAACAGAAATTGGAGAATATACTATCAAATATAAAGGGAGTTGGTAAAACAAAAGTATTAATTACATATTCACAAACTAGCCAGATTATACCGATGTATGATGAAGATTCCAGCACTAGTACGACGGAAGAAACTGATTCCGGAGGAGGCACAAGAACTGTGAATGAAAGTACTACGAAGAAAGATGTAATATACGAAGACAAGAACGGAACGAAAACACCAATAACTCAAAGCGTGATAAATCCTAAAATAGAAGGTGCAATAATTACTGCGCAAGGAGCAAATGATGCAAACATAAAAACAAGTATAGTGCAGGCGGTAGAAGCGGTTACTGGACTAGCTACATATAAAATACAAGTCTTTGAGATGAAAGACTAAAAACTATTGCAAATTAGAAAAATCAAATTTTGAGAAGAATAAATTATATTTTGGGTGATTGTGTAATATTAATTATTATAATGTTAAAAAAATTTTGTGTTAATATTAATTTGACTATATTATGATAAAAGGAGATTGTGAATATGAAACAGATTTTAAAGAAAAATCAAATTATAATTTCTGTCATAGCAATAATGTTGATTGCTGCAGGTTACATGAACTACACGAGCAACGAGAAACAAGCATTAGAAACAGCAGTATTAACAGACTCTGAAAAATATGCGGGAATTGGAGATGCAACACTCGTGAGTGCCAATGTTGCTGATAATAATGATTTGGTTAATAATGATGAAACGCAAAATACTGATAATGAAAATAATGATACGTCTAAGAACGAGGATAAAAAAGATGAAATAAAATCAAATGAACAAAATACAGAAACTACAGAAAACGCCGTTCAAAATGAAATAAATACATCTACAACTGTAACGGAAAATAGCGGAAATCAATATTTTGCAGAGCTTAGATTAGAAAGAGATAAAATGTATTCGCAAATGTTAGAAAGCTATCAAAAAATATTGAGCAATAGTCAAATATCAGAAACTCAAAAGGAAATTTCAGAAAATGAAATAAAGAAAATAAATGATACACGAAATGCAATAATGATAGCAGAAAACTTAATAAAAAACAAAGGATTTCAAGATTTAATAATATTTATAAATGGGGATAGTATAAGCATAATCGTGAAAGCTAAAGAACTTAAAGAAGAGCAAATAGCTCAAATACAAAATATAATATCAAGAGAATTGAAAGGAGAGATAGAAAACATACATATTAGCAATAAGGAATGAAAAGTATTAAAAATGTCGATGTAATATATAATAAATATAACCCACTTGCCATATTTCTTTGGCAGGTGGGTTGATGGTTCAAATGTTTACAATCACGAAATTACTGCTCAGATTTTCGACGGGAATAGCAATTTTACAGTTGCTGTTGTAGATAATGTTACCGTTGCCATCAGGGGACGGCATGAATTTTCCAAACATATAGATTTTCCCAATTGCTTGAGGTAAATTGGAAAAGTCCAACCTAATAATGTTAAAAAAGCTAATAGTGTTTAATTGGGCATAAATATCGTCGATGCTTTCGCCCAAAGCTTCATATAAAATAAATGTTCTTTGGGGACATAATAATGCGTGAGACGACACTTCGTCAGACAGTTCTTTTACTGAAAATTTTAATTCAGTATTTGAAACAGTCCGCCTAGAAAATGCGATTAAAAATCGTTTCATGATAACCATCCTTTCTAATGATAACTGATAATTAAATCAAGCTAATTTATTATATCATTAATTTACATAATTTACAATAATTGCAATATACTTTCTTGTATAAAAAATTAATGACTAGTACAAAAAAAGGCATTTTGCCTTGACATATCTACTATTAAGTGGTAGTATTAATGGCAAAATGCGCTAATTTTTTAGCTATGTAAGAGGTATAAATTATGATTGAAAGTATGGAAAAAATGGTAGCACTTTGCAAGAATAGAGGATATATATATCCAGGTTCTGAAATTTACGGAGGTCTTGCAAATACATGGGATTATGGCCCTTTAGGTGTAGAATTAAAAAATAATGTTAAAGCTGCATGGAGAAAGAAGTTTATTCAAGAGAACAAATATAATGTTGGGCTTGATGCAGCAATATTTATGAACCCAGAAACTTGGGTTGCAACAGGACATGTTGCAGGCTTCAGTGACCCATTAATTGACTGTAAAGAATGCAAAACAAGACATAGAGCAGATAAGTTAATTGAAGAATGGGCTCATGAAAATGGAAAAGATTTAGTTGCAGACGGTTGGACTGATGAACAACTAGTAAATTACATAAATGAAAACAAAATTCCTTGCCCAGATTGTGGAAAAACAAACTTTACTAATATAAGAAAATTCAATTTAATGTTTAAAACATTTCAAGGAGTTACAGAAGATTCAACAGCTCAAATTTATTTAAGACCAGAAACAGCACAAGGTATATTTGTAAACTTCAAAAATGTAATGAGAACGACAAGAAGAAAGCTTCCAATGGGAATTGGCCAAATTGGTAAAGCTTTTAGAAACGAAATTACACCTGGAAACTTTACATTTAGAACACGTGAATTTGAACAGATGGAACTTGAATTTTTCTGCAAACCTGGAACAGATTTAGATTGGTTTAAGTTCTGGAAAGATTACTGCAAGAAATTCTTATTAGATTTAGGAATGGAAGAAGAAAATATCAGACTACGTGACCACAGTCCAGAAGAGCTTGTTTTCTACAGCAAAGCTACAACAGATATAGAATTTGCATTCCCATTCGGATGGGGAGAATTATGGGGAATTGCTGATAGAACTGATTATGATTTATCAAGACACATGGAACACTCAAAACAAGATTTATCATATCAAGATCCAGAGACAAACGAAAAATACATTCCATATGTTATAGAACCATCTCTAGGATGTGACAGAGTTGCTTTAGCATTCTTATGTAACGCATATGAAGAACAAGACTTAGGTGAAGGAGATTCAAGAGTTGTATTACACTTACACCCAGCTCTTGCTCCATATAAAGTAGCTGTACTTCCTTTATCAAAAAAATTATCGGAAAAAGCACAAGAGGTATATGAAAATTTATCAAAGAAATTTATGTGTGATTATGATGAGGCTGGAAGCATTGGAAAGAGATATAGAAGAGAAGATGAAATTGGTACACCATATTGTGTAACAATAGACTTCGATACATTAGAAGACAACAAAGTAACAATTAGAGATAGAGATACAATGGAACAAGTAAGAATTGATATATCTGAAATAGAAAACTGGTTACAACAAAAAATAGAATTTTAAAAATGTAATTAAAATATAGCAATAAAAGTACTAATTCATAGAAAATTTGAAACATGCTTTGTAAAATGGAATTAAGAGTATAACAAAGTAATGAAGTAATATTTTAAAGTATGAACTAGTACTTTTTAAGTTTCATATTATTACAAAATATTACATATTATTACAAATTAATAATTTTAGCAAAAACACTTGATAAATATCCTAATTACATATATAGTATTCATCAGCAAAAATATAAATATGATTTACATAAATGGAGGAGTAACAGTAATGGGAATTATTAATGTTTATACAGGACCAATGAAATGCGGCAAAAGTCAGAAGATATTTAATGAATTAAAGAGACAATTAATTGCAGGAAAGAACATTAAGGTATTTAAACCATTATTAGACAATAGAGCAGGAGATGCAGTAATATCAACAAGAGCAGGCAATTCAATAAATGCTATAAATATTCAGAGCATAAATGAGCTTGAAAAATATGATGCAGATTCATATTTTATTGATGAATTTCAATTTTTAAAAGGAGATATTCAAACAATAGATAAAATGGCTGCAGAAGGAAAAAAATTTTATATAGCTGGATTAAATTTAACATCAGAAAAGAAAACATTTGGTAAAATGGGAGATTTAATGTGTATTGCTGATAATATTGAGATGATGACTTCTATATGTGAAATTTGTAAGAGCGAAGAAGCTATATTTACATATTATAAAGGACAAAAAGACACAGACATTATGGTTGGAGACGCAGAATATATACCTGTTTGTAGAGAATGCTATAATAAACTGATGAAACATATGCCATTTGAAATCGCCCAATAGGGACGCCCCTTTTTGGGCGAGTAAAATAAAAAACAATTTTAATTTTACAAAAATTTCGATACGTAGCTCTTGTTCGGATTTCATCTGGATTTTTCAAAAAACAAACTTGAACTTATTTCTAAAAATTAGATTTTTTTATATAATTGTGTGACCAATTTAAAAATTTACCGTTTATATATATGGAGGATGTAATGGAAGATAAAAATAAGAAAAGAAGTAATTATATTAGCTGGGACGAATATTTTATGGCAATAGCCAAATTATCTGCGATGAGAAGTAAGGACCCATCAACTCAAGTTGGTGCATGCATTGTTGGTGCAGATAATAGAATTTTATCAATTGGATATAATGGAACTCCAAACGGTTTTAATGATGACGAGTTTCCTTGGAATAGAGAAGGCGACAATTTGAATACAAAATATCCATATGTATGCCATGCAGAAATGAATGCAATATTAAATTATAGAGGAAGTAGAAAAGACTTAGAAGGTGCTAAAATTTATGTGGATTTATTTCCATGTAACGAATGTGCAAAAATGATAATTCAATCTGGAATTAAAGAAGTAATATATTTATCTGATAAATATGCAAATTCCGAAAATAACATAGCATCTAGAAAATTGTTAGATACTTGTAAAGTAACCTATAAAAAAATGCATATAGATGATGAAATGAAGAATATTGAAATTAAGCTATAATAATTAAAAATAGCCTCCGACATATTAAAAAACACCATAATAAAACTGGAAAACATTGCTATTAAATGAAAAGTATGATATAATTGCAAAAGCAAAATATAACGTGAAGGAGCTGTATTAATAGAATATGGAAGAAAAGGCACAATTTGGAATTGGATTTGTGTCAGGCAGACCGAATGTTTGCGCTGTTATAAACAACACATATAAGCATTTATTAAATCAAACTAAAAAGTTTGATAGAGAGGTTGAGTTAACGATATTCATATTGTATGATTTAAGTTACCAAAAAGAATCTAGAGAAGAAGATTTTTATAAAATATTACCAGAGGTACATAAAGATATAAAAATTGTTCATATTACTCCCCAATTAATAGAGGAGCAAAAATCAGGATTAGTTAAAGAGAAAATAATAACTATGGACGAAGCCAATTTATTCTTCGGCTATGGCTATGCAAAAGCAAGGAATACACTGCTATATAATGCGGTAATTAATGGAATTGATTATTTTTTATACTGGGATGATGACGAATACCCAGTAGCATGTATTAAGAATAATACGAACGAAAACATTAAATGGAAGGCACAAAATAATATATTAGGGCATTTGGAGAACATAGAAAATGCTGATATTACTTTCGGACATAGATGCGGATATAATTCGCCACTTCCATATATGGAATTAAAAAATCCATTTCATGAGCGTAGAATAAAGTCTTTTATAGAGGCTGTAAAAAATGAATTTATGACGTGGAAAGATGTTAAAGAATATTTGTCAAAAAATGATGGAATTGCCTATGCTGATGAAGAATTAATGAAAAAGAAAACTGTGAGTGAAATACAAATCCAAGGAACGCATAAACGTATATTGGGATCTCCATTGTGCCTAAACTTGAAACATTTAGAAAAAATTCCGGCATTTTATAATCCGGAAGGGGCAAGAGGAGAAGATGCATTCTTTTCTTTGTTATTGAATGAAAACAAAGTGGTAAGTGTACCGGTTTATCATTTTCATGACCCATTTATAAAATTTAATAATGTTTTAGAAGGAAAGTATCCAAGGAAAATAGATAAAACAAAATCTAACGATAAAAGCGTTGAACAGAGATTTTATAAGGTGGCTAGAGGCTGGATTAAATACAGACCTTTATATTTGTATGCAACTAATAGAGAAAATTATGAAAAAGAAATAAAGAAAACAGTAAAAAATTTAAAGAGAGGCATTCCAGCAATGAATAAAATGTTTAAAGATAAAGACTTTAACATTTTATTGGAAGACCTAGAAAAATATAATTCAAATGTAAAACAAGATTATGAAGATTTTCAACATGTACAAGTTGTTTGGAAAAAGTTGAAAAAAACAATTACTGAAAATAATAAAAAACTTGTAATCGCCCAATAGGGACGCCCCTTTTTGGGCGAAAAGAGGAGAGAATATGGGAGAGAAGGCTTATTTTACGACTTTATCAACAGAAAATTATTTACCAGGAGTTATTGCACTAAATCAAGCATTAAAAAATGTGCATTCTAAATATCCATTATATGCATTACTTAGCAACGAGATTTCTGAAGAGATAGAAGAAAAATTAAATAAAAAAGGTATAAAAACTATAAGAAGAGAAAAAGTTGACTTGCCTCAAGAAATAATAGATAGAAACAGGTCAAGGGCAAAGAATAGATGGAATTACACTTTTGATAAACTAAATATTTTTGAACTAACAGATTTCGAAAAAATTGTATTTATAGATAGTGACATTTATGTAAGACAAAACATAGATTGTTTATTTGATAAACCACATATGTCAGCCGTAATAGATAAACATTATGGTCCAAATTTAACGTGCAGATGCTTGGAGCTTACATCTGGGGTTATTGTAGTAGAACCTAGAAAAGGACAAATTGAAAAATTTAAAGAAATAATAAAAACAATAATAGACAAACGAGATGCAATAGGGGATCAAGATATATTGCAGGAATATGACCATGAGTGGAAAAATAAACCTGAGTTACATCTAAAAAATAAATATAATATATTCTTTCCATATCTAGAGTACTATGTAAACTTTCAAGAATATTCGATGGATGACTTAGCTGTAATTCACTTTATATATCCATGGAAACCTTGGATGCTTGATAAAGAAAACAGAGTTAACGAATATGTTGAATACATAGATGGATTTACGAAAGAATGCTATGAAGAAGAAAAAGCTCCAGAATACATAGATTGCTTATATGGAGATCGTAGACACGCTAAAAAGATTGTAGAAGAATATTGCAAACTAATTGAAGAGTAAATTATTAAAAATACAACAATTAGACACCTATTTATACTAAAAAAATAGTGCAAAAGATAAAATGCAACTGAAAGTTTACAAAAAGATAATGAAAATTGGTGGTGCAACTTTATTTATTTGCTCTATAATTTAGGTGGAGGTGAGAAAAATGAGATTTAGTGAAAAATTACCAAAACTAAGAAAAAACAATAATTTATCGCAGGAACAACTTGCAGAACAATTAGGCGTATCTAGACAAGCAGTTTCAAAATGGGAGGCTGGCAATTCCTATCCAGATATGGAAAAAATGCTACAAATGTGCCAAATATTAAATTGCCACTTGGAAGATTTAATGGATGATGGTTCAATAGGAAATACTTCAATAGAAGGTTCGAAAAACAAGATTGATTTAAATGTATGCATGCAAGACTTTTTAAATTTTATAACAAAACTATATAATATGTTTGTTAGCATGAGGTTTAAAGAAAAAATCAAATTTATATTTGAAATGGTATTTATAATTCTAATTTTGTTGCTATCTGGGTTATTAATTATGAAACTTTTAGAATACATAATTTATGGAATTCTTCCATTACCTATATTATGGAAAATATTAAGCAAAGTAATTACGCTTATATTGATTGCAGTTGGAGGAGTAATTTTTATTCATTTACTAAAAATTAGGTATCTAGATTATTATGTAACAATAGAGGATCAAAATATTACGAAGAAGAGTATTGAAGAACCTATTGAAAAAACAGAAAATAGACACTACGAAGAAAAGTCAAAAGAAAAAATAATTATTAGAGATCCAAAACATTCTGGTCCGGCTTTTCTAAAAGTAATTGAAAAAATCATAGTAATAATGATAAAACTATTTATGATTTTCATTGCAATTCCAGTGGTAATAGGATTCGTAATTGATGTTGGTTGCACAGTGGTTTCATTGTACCATATTATATATGGAAATATATTCGCGGGAATTGCATTTGTTGGAATTGGTATAGCTTTAATTCTTTATAGCTTTATGGAATTAGCATTTAATTTTGTTGTAGACAAAGAACAACATTTTAAGAAAATATTTATAATTGCAATAATAGGCTTGATAACTTGCGGGGTAGGAGCAGGAATAGCAATAGGGTCATACCTAAATTTCGAACATGGTTCAACAGATCAATATAATGAATATAAAACATTATCACAAGAAATTCCAATGTCTGATAATTTATGGATAACAAAAAACTATGAGCATGAATATATTATAGACAATTCAATAGGTACAGTAAACATTGAAGTAAAATATTTGAATGGAATAGAGCCTAAATTAGAAATAGAAAACAGAAAAAATTCTAATGACGAAAACTATCAGTATTGTCTTGTAACATATGACACAAATAGATATATGTTGTATAAAAATATATTACAGGATATAAAAAACAAAAAACTTATTGACTATGAGAATCTAAATTCTATTAAATTAAAGATAACAGTATCACAAGAAAACTATGAAAAATTACAACAAAATTATGAAAAATACTGTAAACAATATTAAAACTAAATAAAAAATAACAGGAGTGTGCTTTTGAAAAGAAGTGCACTTAAATTATAAAAAATAAAAGAACAAAAGTTTGCAAAACTATTGAAAAGACACTATAAATGTGCTATAATAACAGTGCAAAAATTTTATTAAAGGATGATTTTAATGAATGATAATATTATTATAAAAGGCGCAAAAGAACACAATTTAAAGAATATAGATTTAACAATTCCAAGAAATAAATTGGTAGTTGTTACAGGACTTTCGGGTTCTGGAAAATCTTCACTTGCCTTTGATACTTTGTATGCAGAAGGACAAAGAAGATATGTAGAGAGTTTGTCTAGTTATGCAAGGCAATTCTTAGGTATGATGGAGAAACCTGAGGTTGAGTCTATTGAAGGACTTTCACCTGCTATTTCTATTGACCAAAAGACTACATCTAAGAACCCACGCTCTACAGTTGGAACGGTTACGGAGATTTATGATTATTTGCGTTTATTATATGCAAGAATTGGAGTGCCATATTGTCCAAACTGTGGTAAGAAAATTGAAAAGCAGACTATTGACCAGATTGTTGATAATATTCTGGAACTTGAAGAAGGAACAAGACTTCAAGTTTTAGCTCCTGTTGTACGTGGAAGAAAGGGAGAATTTACAAAACAGTTAGAAGATTATCAAAAAGCAGGTTTTATTAGAGTAAGAATAGATAGTCAAATGTATGAGCTTGGAGAAGATGAAATTACTCTTGATAAAAAGAAGAAACATAATGTTGATGTTGTGGTAGACAGGTTAATTATTAAAGAAGGTATTCGTGCAAGATTAACTGAATCTGTTGAAACAGCAATGAAATACGCAAACAACCTAGTTACAATAGATGTACCGGGACAAGAAGAAAAAATCTATTCTCAAAATTACGCATGTACGGATTGTGGTATTAGTTTTGAAGAGTTAACACCAAGAATGTTCTCTTTTAACAATCCATTTGGAGCCTGCCCAGAGTGTACTGGTATTGGCTATTTAATGAGAATTGATGAGGATTTAATAATTCCAGATAAAGATAAGACACTATATGATGGTGTAAAAGCTTTCGGAGCTAGCACCATGAAAAAAGGCGATACTATGGCTAAGATGTACTTTGAGAGTATTGCAAAACATTATGGAGTTAAAATTAAAGATGTTCCAATTAAAAAATTACCAAAGGATTTCTTAAATAAAATTCTATATGGTACAGGAGATGAAGTAATTGATTTTGAATATACATCTGCTGCCGGAACAAGAAAATTTTCTACTCCATTTGAGGGCGTAATTCCAACCCTTGAAAGACGTCATAATGAAACAAAATCTAATGGTATGAGAAGTTTTTACGAGATGTACATGAGTGAGTCTCCCTGTCTTGCTTGCCATGGGGCTCGTTTAAGAAAAGAAAGTTTATCTGTAAAAATTGGAAATTTAAACATAAAAGAACTTACAGATATGTCAATAGATAAAATAAAAGAATATATAAATAACATAGAGCTTACACCAACCCAGGCAATGATTGCAGAACAGATCTTACAAGAGTTAAATAAACGTTTACAATTTTTAATAGATGTTGGACTTGATTATTTAACACTCTCGAGACCAGCTGGTTCTTTATCTGGTGGTGAAGCACAACGTATTAGGCTTGCAACCCAAATCGGTGCTGGTCTTACAGGGGTTCTATATATTCTTGATGAACCAAGCATTGGACTTCATCAAAGAGATAATGACAAGCTAATTGCTACATTGAAGAAATTAAGAGATTTAGGAAATTCTGTTATAGTTGTAGAACATGATGAAGATACGATGTATGCTGCTGACCAGATTATAGATATTGGACCAGGAGCCGGAGTACATGGTGGAAATGTAATGGCACAAGGAACTGCAGAAGAGATAAAAAATACACCAGGTTCTATAACAGGTGATTATTTGAGTGGAAGAAAACAAATAGTAGTTCCAAAGAAAAGAAGAAAGTCTAATGGAAAATCTATAGAAGTAGTTGGGGCAACAGAACACAACCTAAAAAATATTACAGCAAAATTTCCATTAGGACAATTTATATGTGTAACAGGTGTTTCTGGTTCAGGAAAATCAACACTCGTAAACGAAATTTTATATAAGACGATTGCAAGAGACTTAAATGGTTCTAATGAAAAGCCAGGAAAATGCAAGCAAGTAAAAGGCCTTCATAATATAGACAAGATAGTAAACATAGACCAATCACCAATAGGAAGAACTCCTCGTTCAAATCCAGCAACATATACTGGTGTGTTTGATATGATAAGAGATTTATTTGCAGGCACAAACGAAGCAAAAATGAGAGGATATGACAAGGGAAGATTTAGCTTCAATGTTCCAGGTGGAAGATGCGAAGCTTGCTCTGGAGATGGAGTCTTAAAAATAGAAATGCATTTCTTATCAGATATATATGTTCCTTGTGAAGTTTGCAAAGGAAAACGTTATAACAAAGAGACATTGGAAGTAAAATATAAAGGAAAATCAATATCAGATGTTCTAGACATGACTGTTGAAGAAGCATTAGAATTCTTCGATAAAATACCAAGAATAAAATCAAAAATTCAAACATTGTATGATGTTGGTTTAGGTTATATCAAATTAGGACAACCTTCAACAACACTATCTGGTGGCGAGGCTCAACGTGTAAAATTGGCAACAGAACTTTCTAAGAAAGCAACAGGAAAAACCTTATACATCTTAGATGAACCAACCACAGGACTACATATTGCAGATGTTCATAGATTAGTAGATATTTTACAAAGACTTGTAGATACAGGAAATACAATAATTGTAATAGAACATAATCTAGACTTAATAAAAACTTGCGACCACATAATAGATTTAGGACCGGAAGGCGGAGATAAAGGTGGACAAGTAATAGCAGTAGGAACACCAGAACATATTGTAAAAAATGAAGATAGTTATACAGGAAAATTCTTAAAAAAATATCTTAATTAATACAAAGCAAATCCCCATTGGTTTTAAAACCGCAGGGGATTTACTTTCTTTGCGGATACTTACCGCAGAGTTTTGAGCAAATTAAAAATGTAACAACTTATACTTATGAAAGAGATTTCTCCAATGTGGGAACAATCTCATCTGTGGAGTTTACCACGGTATACAGTTTGGCGTCTTTTTCATCTGCAAAGCCTTCATCATAAACTCGTGCAAGAACGTGTAAAACGTCATTAAAGTAACCTTGCTCGTTGATGATAATGATGGGGCTGTTGTGTTCACCACAACGTTTTGCCTCTATGCTTGAAAAAAGCTCGTCAATTGTTCCGATGCCACCAGGCAGAAAAATATGCATGGAAGTATTCTTGAAAATCCAATCCTTGCGCTCACTAACAGTGTTAAAGTCAAACAAATTGCTGTAGAAAAGCTCTTCGGCATCGTTAATGTATGCCTGAGGAATAGCCACGATTATGTTGGCTTTATTAAGTAACATACATTTGTACATAAGCCCCATAAGGCCTCTTGCACAACCGCCAAATACGAGAGTGTGCTTATGCGCAGTTATGAATTTTGTAACTTCAAGTGTTGCCGTGCAATAGCGGCTCCACTTAACGTTATCAGTTACATCACGAGACGAACATCCAACAAAAATATTCATCATATGCTCCTTTCAATTATACATGTGTATAAAACGAACTAACTAATTTTACCACAGAATCTTCGAAAGGTCAACATAATAAAAAATAGCAAAATTACTCTATTGACAGATTAGAACAAAATACATATAATTACTGTATAAATAAATTAGGAACAAGGTGAAAAAATGGAAAATAATATAATAGAGAATAATATAACAATAGGAATAGAAGGACTAGTTGGAGCTGGCAAAACATCAATTTGTAGGGAATTATTAGACAAAATACCTAATAGTATAATATTACATGGTGGCAATTTATATAGAGGAATTGTATTTGCATTAATGTCTTCAGGAGCTGACATGAATAAGATTATGCATGGAACAGATAAACCAATTGATATAAAGCAAATGATGGATATATTAAAAGTAGAATTGAAAATAGAAAATAGAGAAAGTGTTGTTTATGTTGATGGAAAAGAAATAAATGAAGAAAGTTTACAATCAGACACAACATCAATGGCAGTTTCTAAAATTGCAAAAGATGCTGATAACACAAAATTCTACATATTTGGAAGAAAATTAATAGATGCATATAAAAAGCAATATAATCTAATAATATCAGGTAGAGACTTAATGAAAATTTATCCTGAGCTAGATTATCATTTCTTCGTAACAGCAGATATAGATACAAGAGTAGATAGAAAAATGCATCAATATGAAAATGAAACAATAACAAGAGAAGAATTGAAAAAACATATTGAAGAAAGAGATATGTTGCAGGAGCAAGCCGGCTTCTACAAGAGATACAGCAAAACAATTGATGTTGATGTAACAGAATGCAAGAATGCAGAAGAATCGGCTATGAAAATATTAGAAAAGATTGCTCAATAAAATATTTCGCCCCCAAAGGGGCGTCCCTAATGGGCAAAAAACTAAAAAGGAGTTTAAGTATGGATTTTGTAAATGAAAAGTTAGAAGAATTTAATAAATTCTTAGATGGTAAAAAGGTTGCTATAATCGGCATGGGTGTTAGCAATGTGCCTTTGCTTGATTATTTTTATGATAAAAATGCGAAAGTTACAGTATTTGACAAGAGAAATTTATCAGATGAAATTATGGAAAAAATAAATAAATATAGATATGAAGTTGAAATAGGAGAAGATAATCTATCTAGATTACATGGATTTGATGTTATTTTCAGATCTCCTAGTGCATTACCAACAATACCAGAGTTTGTAGAAGAAGTTGAAAGAGGTGCATTATTAACGTCTGAAATTGAAATGGTATTAAAGCTTGCACCATGTAAGGTAATAGGCGTAACTGGCACAGAGGGAAAAACTACTACTACATCAATTATATATGAAATATTAAAGCAAACAGGACGTAATTGCTTTTTAGGAGGAAACATTGGAAAGCCTATATTTACTAAAGTAAAAGATATGAGACCAGACGATATAATTGTGCTTGAATTAAGTAGTTTTCAATTAATGGGAATGGAAGTTAGCCCAGATATTGCAGTTGTAACAAATATGTTTCCAGACCACTTGAATGTACATAAATCATATGAGGAATATCAAGAAGCAAAGAAAAATATTCTCTTACATCAAGATAAAAACGGAATAGCAATCCTAAATAAGGATAATGATATTACTAGAAACTTTGCAAAAGATGTAGTCGGAAAAGCTGTATTCTTTAGTAGTACAAAGCAATTAAAAGATGGATATGTGTATGACAGAGCTGACCAGATGATAAAACATTGTGTAGATGGAAAATGCATAGAGTTATTGAAAAAAGATGAAATAAAATTAAGAGGAATTCATAATTACGAAAATATTTGTGCTGCACTTGCAGCAACAGAAACAGTCGCTACTAAAGAACAACAATTAAATGCAATAAAGAATTTTAATGGGGTTGAACACCGATTAGAGTTTGTAAGAGAACTAAATGGAGTAAGATATTACAACGATTCTATTGGAACTAGCCCAGCAAGTACAATTGCGGGATTGAATGCTTTTGATGAAAATATTGTATTGCTAGCAGGTGGATCAGACAAAGGATTAGATTACAAAGAAATTGGAGAAAAAATAGCACAAAAAGTAGGAACATTAATATTGACTGGCCCAACATCTGAAAAAATTGAAAATGCAACAGTCATAGCATTAGGAGAAATGCAAGACAAGAAAATAGACATTATACATTGTACAAATCTTGAAGAAGCCGTTAAAATGGCAAAACAAAAAGCAGTAACAGGAGATGTAGTGTTATTATCGCCGGCAAGTGCAAGCTTTGATGCCTTCAAAAATTTTGAAGAACGTGGAAAAAAATTCAAACAGTATGTAAATGAACTAAATTAACAAAACAAAAACCTTCTCATATAATACAGTATATGAGGAGGTTTTAATAATGCAAGAACATTATTAAAATATATCTTCCAGAATAGTTCGAGGGAGGATACAAATATGTTAAATACTGATGAGTATATGAAAACTATAATTGGAGATACATATACAAGAAGTGAGATAAACATAAAAGAGCCAACTTTACAGACGGTAGATTTATATCCAGAGTCATACTTAAAAATTAATCCGATAGTTATAAATAAATGCAAAAAAATTACACAAAAACCAACAAAAACTTTAATTAATCAAATTACAGATGAAATTCTTGAAGAATTAAATGAAAAAAATACCAAAGATGACATAAAAAGGGCGTTTATTCAAACTTTAGTATTAAATCAACTTTAAAAGAAAATTTTGCCAAATCAGCAAAATTCAAACTGTATATTCAATTTTCAAATGTGCATAATAATATTGTAAATTTTTTTGAAAGGTGGATATATAAATGAAAGTTAAAGATTGTATGTGTAATCATGTTAATTTTGTAAAACCAAACACATCTGTACAGGACTGTGCTAAAATGATGTGCGAATGCCATATTGGTTGTACTCCAGTATGCGATGATTCAAACAGATTAGTAGGAATTGTAACAGATAGAGACATTCTTTTAAGAGCAGTTGCCTGTGATAAAGATACTTGCAAGACCCAAGTTAGCGAGATAATGACAACACAGCCATGCTCATGTACTCCAAACAGCGAAATTACAGAGGCTGAAAGATTAATGTCTGAAAAACAAATTAGAAGAATACCTGTAACACAAAACAACAAAGTTATCGGAATTTTAACATTAGGAGATTTAGCCGCAAATCAATCAGTAGACCAAAAAGAATTGTGTGATACAATAGAATGTATTTGTGGAACAGACGAGCGTAATGCAGAGTAACAAAAAATATAGATAAATAACATTAAAGCAAAAATACATCTTATTTTGAAAAACAAGGTCAAGCTCGCCTTTTACCAAGAGCGCCGTACCGAAGTTAAAAAAATAAGATGTATTTCTGCCTTTAAAAGATTAAAATAATTTTATAGTAACGTATACTTTTTGAAAATTACCATAAAATAGTAATATATTATTTATTAGGAGCTATTATGGTAATTGATATGAATTATTGGACAAAGGTTTTTAGAAAGTTAGTTTTATTGATATTAAGCTTTATAACTATTTATCTAAGTTTCAAACTAGCTTGCTTTTATATGCCTTTTTTAATTGCATTTGTAATATCTCTTTTGCTAGAGCCTGCTATAAGATTTTTTATGAGAAAATGTAAATTTAGACGAAAAACAAGTGCAATTATTGTGATAGTATTTGTACTAGGAATAATTATTGGATTATTAACTTGGGGGATTGCAACACTTGTTTCGGAAGGCTCAAATTTATTAGATAATTTGGGAACGTATTTTACAAATGCGAGCCAGATGATACAAAAATTTATTGGCAGTGAAAACTTAAAAAAGTTGAACATTCCAGAAAATGTTGTTACGGCTATTGAAAGGTCTGCAACAGAACTCCTAAATACAGCAGTATTATGGCTAAATTCATTCTTAAAAGGTGTACTAGAATGGATCACGTCGATTCCAACTATTGGAGTGTATTTGGCTGTAACATTTTTATCACTGTACTTTATTTGTACAGATAAAGTATACATGATAGACCAACTTGAACACCATTTACCCGAAATGTGGGTAAAGAAAATTTACAAACATCTGAAAGAAATAATGGAAGTGTTAGGTAGGTATCTAAAAGCTGAGGCAATATTAGTATTGGTGTCATTCATAATTTCGTTAATTGGACTCTATATATTCAAACTAACTGGAATGAAAGTTTCATATCCATTACTATATGCACTGGGGATTGGATTTGTAGACGCGCTCCCAATATTCGGGTCGGGTAGCGTAATGGTCCCATGGGCAATAATCACAGCATGTAATGGAGACATAAGACTTGCAATAAGTATATTTGTGCTATGGATAATAATGTCTGTTGTAAGACAATTTATAGAACCAAGAATTGTAGGCAATCACATTGGAATTCACCCGATATTTACATTAATTGCGATGTATACTGGCTTTAAAGTATCTGGAGTAATCGGTTTGTTTATTGGTCCAATAGCTTTAATAATTCTAAAAAACATATTCAGTAATTTACTTGACAAAGGAGTTGTAAAATCTATATTTTCAAGAGATTATTCATAAAAGCAATAAATCTTTCATAGTATGTACCATAAGAAGAACAATTCTTATGGGAGGATTGAAAGATGTATGTTCGCAATTTTAAGCTAAATGGTAAGATGATATTTAAAATAGTATTTGTTATTTTAACAATTTTAATATTTATAATGTTTGCAATAGGAGTAATAAATATAATTAATTCAAATGAAAGAATAACATCAAAGAGTGAAGGAGTTCCACAAAGTGAAATAAATACCATATCTGCAGCCAATTATACAAATGTATTAAAAACAGTTCATGATAATATGAACCAGTATATTGGTAAAAAAATTAAATTTGTAGGATTTGTGTACAGATTATATGATTTTTCGAATGATCAATTTGTACTTGCAAGGCAAATGATTGTTTCTCCAGATTTGCAGGCAGTTGTGGTAGGATTTTTGTGTCACTTGAATGGGGCAGAAAAATACAAAGATGGATGTTGGGTAGAAATTGAAGGAACAATAACAAAAGGAGAATACCATGGAGAGATTCCGGTTATAGAAATAGAAAAAATAAAAGAGACAAAGACGCCAAATGATGAGTATGTATATCCGCCAGACGAGAGTTATGTACCAACATCTGCGACTTTATAAAGATGAATAAAAACAGAGCCTTAAAGTACGCTCTGTTTTATTATATATTTTAATAATTTATTACGATTTTACTTGCTAAATGCCACATTTAGTTATATAATAACCACGTAAACTATAACAAAGTTAAAAAATGGCAAAATGTAATCTATTTTGCCTTGTATTACATAAATTTGAAAGGATGAATTATTCATGGGATTATTTAAAACATACAGTGAAAAAGAAGTAAAAAGAGTAAGGCCTATTGTTGAAAAAATAAACAGTTTAGAGCCAGCTATGAAGGAATTATCTGATAGCGAGCTAGTTGCAAAAACTCCATACTTTAAGGAACAATTGAAGAACGGAAAAACATTAGATGATATTTTACCAGAAGCATTTGCAGTTGTAAGAGAAGCATCTAGAAGAGTTTTAGGAATGCGTCATTTCGATGTACAATTAATTGGTGGTATTATACTTCACCAAGGAAGAATTGCAGAAATGAAAACAGGTGAAGGAAAAACACTTGTTGCAACACTTCCAGTTTATCTAAATGCACTTACAGGAGAAGGCGTTCACGTTATAACTGTAAACGATTACCTAGCAAAAAGAGATAGCGAGTGGATGGGAAATCTTTACAGATTCTTAGGACTTTCTGTTGGACTTGTTATTGCTGGAATGAATCCAAAGCAAAAACAAGAAGCATATGCATGTGATGTTACATATGGTACAAACAACGAGTTTGGTTTCGATTACTTAAGAGATAACATGGTTATATACAAGAACCAATTAGTTCAAAGAAAATTAAAATATGCAATCGTCGACGAAATCGATAGTATTTTAATTGATGAGGCTCGTACGCCACTTATAATTTCTGGTAGAGGAGCACAATCTTCTAACTTATATCAAAAAGCTGACCATTTTGTAAAAAAATTACAAGCTAAAGTTATAATTGAAGAAGATGACAAAGATTATGAGCAAGAAGAAGATAACGAAAAATACGATTATATAGTAGATTTAAAGGCCAAATCTGCAACTCTTACCCAGCAAGGTATAAAGAAGGCTGAACAAGAATTTGGACTAGAAAACTTCAATGATTTAGAAAATTCAGAATTAGTTCATGATGTAAATCAAGCTTTACATGCAAATGGAATAATGAAGAAAGATAAAGATTACATTGTAAAAGATGGACAAGTTCTAATTGTAGACGAGTTTACAGGAAGAATTATGTATGGAAGAAGATACAATGACGGATTACATCAAGCAATTGAAGCAAAAGAGCATGTTAAGATAAACGATGAATCTAAAACACTTGCCACAATTACATTCCAAAACTACTTTAGAATGTATGAAAAATTATCTGGTATGACAGGTACTGCAATGACAGAAGAAGCAGAATTCCAAGAAATATACAAATTGGACGTTGTTGAAATTCCAACAAATAAGCCAATGATTAGAAAAGACAATTCAGACATAATATATAAAAATGAAGATGCCAAATTTAGAGCTGTTATAGCAGACATCAAAAAAGCTCATGAAAAAGGACAACCAGTTTTAATTGGTACAGTATCTATTGATAAATCTGAAAAATTAAGTAAATTACTTGATAAAGAAGGAATTCCTCATGAAGTATTAAATGCTAAATACCACGAGAAAGAGGCTCAAATTATAGCACAAGCTGGTAAATTTGGAGCTGTTACAATAGCAACAAACATGGCAGGACGTGGTACAGATATTATGCTTGGTGGAAATAGCGAATATCTTGCAAAACAAGAAATGAGAAAGCTAAAATACACTGATGAAGAAATTGAAGATGCTGCAGCGCATAACGAGACAGATGACAAGGCAATACTTTCTGCAAGAGAAAAATTCAATGAATTAGAGAAAAAATTCGATAACGAAATAAAAGAAGAAAAAGAAAAAGTTATTGAAGCAGGCGGTTTAAAGATAATTGGTACACAAAGACACGAATCAAGAAGAATTGATAACCAGCTTCGTGGACGTAGTGGACGTCAAGGTGACCCAGGAGAATCTAGATTCTACATTGGATTAGACGATGACTTAATGAAAATCTTCGGTGGCGACATTGTAACAAAAGTTTACAATACTTTAGGCGCAGACGAAGATATGCCAATAGAAAGCAGATTAATTTCAAAGGCTGTTGAAAATGCCCAAAAGAAAGTTGAAGGAAGGAACTTCAGTATAAGAAAGAACGTTCTACAATATGACGATGTAATGAATGTTCAAAGAACAGTAATTTATGAGCAAAGAAGAGATGTTTTAGACGGCATGAACTTAAAAGAAAGCATACTAAAAATGATGGATTCTGTTGTTGAATTAATAGTAGATTCTCACATAGTAGACGGAGAAGAAGTAAACAAAGAATCAATCGCTCAAGACATAGAAACAAACTTAGGAATAAGCGATGTAGCTGCATTAAAGACAGAAAAATTCGACAGAAATGCTTTAGTAGACGAATTAATAGCAAAAGTACACGAAATATATGCTTCAAAAGAGACAGAATTTGGTGAGGAAAATTTAAGAGAACTTGAAAGAGTTGTAATGCTTAAAATAGTTGACCAAAAATGGATGGATCATATAGACAACATGGACGAATTAAAGAAAGGTATTGGACTTCGTGGATATGGACAACAAGACCCAGTTGTACAATACAGACTTGAAGGAACAGAAATGTTTGACGATATGATAGAAGACATAAGAATGGACGTTGTAAAAATATTGCTAAACATTCGTAAAAAAGAAGGCCCAATAGAAAGAACAGAAACAACAAAAGTAACAGGAGCAAGCCTTGAAGATACAGCAATCAACTTAGTTGATGGAAATATATCAGAAAAAGAAGGCGGAATGAACAAAACAGTTGTAAACGAAGGACCAAAAGTTGGAAGAAATGACCCATGCCCTTGCCGGTTCGGGAAAAAAATATAAGAATTGCTGTGGAAAAAATCAATAATATTAACGCTTTCAAAAGTTGTGAAAAATACTTAAAACAAAAATTAATGTAGTTAATTTTATCTAAAAGGAAGGAAACCAGAGGTTGTTAACCTCTGGTTTTGGCATATGCCATCTGTTTATTTTTATAGTAAAAAGACATTAAAAATGATTGACAGATGTTATAGAAAATGATAAAATAATTATGTTGACTTCAAAAAACGTTTATGAAAAATAATATGTACCATAAATGAAAGGAGCATTTTATGCCAAAGAATTTTAGACAGGAACAAATTAAAGGGGTAATACAAAATAGCAATAGCTTTGCTATTTTAACCCACGAACGGCCGGATGGCGATGCTATATCTAGTGCGCTAGCTATGTATTGGTATATCAAATCTAACTTATCTGATGTGGAGATTGATATTATTATTCCTGAATATCCTAAAAAGTTTTACTTTTTACCTGGCTTTGACAATATTAAAACAGAACCTAGTAAAGAACAATATGATATGTTAATTATTGTCGATGTATCAGAGCCGCACAGGATTAATGGGTACGATGTAGTTGCAAAATATTGCTCAAAAACAATTTGCTTTGATCACCATGAAGATTTTGGCTTGGAAGGGTGTAATGCAGGTATTCTTAACCCAGCTGCACCTTCAACAACAGCAATTTTGTTCGATCTATTTGGTAATGTCTGTACAGAATTTCTTGAATGCATATTGACAGGTATTCTTTCTGATACGCAGAATTTAACATTTAATACAAACGATGTGACAGTTTGTACTGTTAGAGCAATAGAAAAATTGGGTGTAGATGTAAAAAAATTTAAAAAATTAGTTTCAATGAAAGACCCAAGGACAGTTGAACTTACCAAATTGGCTTTAAGAAGAATAACAGAATCAAAGTTTTCTAATCGGCACAATGTAATTTTTTCTTATATAAATCAGTATGATTTATTAAAAGAAGAACAGTCACTTGCTATTGTGGACTATAAACAAATTATAAAGGATATTCTTGAAAAAATGAAAACAGATGTCCTTGTCTTAGCTATTGAGAACAACCGGAATGAATGGAAGATTTCTATAAGATCTAGGATTCCAGAATTAGACTTGAATGCACTCTGTAAACGATTAGTGGAAAGCGATAATTCTTGTTTCTTAAAGGGAGGCGGACATAGCTATTCTGCGGGAATGACTGCAATGGGAAAATACGAAGACATTATTAGTAAGATTAACGCTAATCTTGCGGAAAAGCTGGCATAAAATGCTAATCCTCAAAGGTTATTAACCTTTGGGGATTTTTATAGTTATCCATATTTCAAAGAAAAACTCACCCTTTGCAGGATGAGAAAAGAATACATTCTTTTTTATAAGCTTTTACTTAGAAGGCCTGCAGCTCTCAACGCAAGCACAGATATCTGCCTGAGTCATGTGTTTGAAATTGCCAGTAGCAATTTCCATGTTTATGCAAGCAGCATTGTACTTTGCTTCTTCTTCAGAAGGTTTCTGAATGGTAGCTTCGGGCTGGTTCTTTTTGAAAAAACTCATATTGTCCTCCTTGGAGAATAACTCTCCATCAGATGTGTAAATTGCGAACTTATATATTATATCACTTTTAATGTTAGTTGTAAATAATTTTAAATTGCTATTTTTAGCTAAAAAGCTTACAAATCGAGAAAAATGTGATATAATTACACAAGCTTAAAATATAGCATTTAGCTATGTTATGAATTTCGTGATTTCTGCATAGAAAGGAGAAAATGCTATGAGTTTATTATTAGCTTTAGGCATTGTAGCAATTCTTATTCTTAGTGGATTCTTATGGGGAAGCATTGAAGTAAAGAGGTATAAAAGAGACTATAAGTTTGAGTCAAAAGATTTTATAAACAGATTTGAAAACAGTGCTTGGTCTTTGAGATGGCATGATGATGACTAATTAGTTCAATTAAATCACGAATTTTTTGGAAAAGCTAATTTTCTAAGGTTGCTAGACGAGAATCTTTTGGTCTAGCAACACTATTAAATAAAGGAAGTACTATGAAAAAGATATATAAAGAACCAAATAAATCAGAAACAGAAACAACAATAAATGTATTATATAGTGAGAATATTCTTTCTATATGTACTAATAAGGTAGATTTACAGAAAAAATTAAATAAGCTATTAGGAGAACCAGCAAAAGAACATAAAATAAAAAGAAGTATTGCTGGAAGTACTTGGAATATATCACTAGATGATAAAACAAAAATTCAGAAGGTTATTTTAAAAGCTAATATATATGATATGTAAAGATCTAAAGGCAATTATAAATGAAAAAATTTGCCTTTAAATTTTCATATAAAAACGCAAACAAATGTTTACAATGCAAATAATATGTGTTATACTATTTGCACGAGGTGATTTTCTGTGGAAAGGATATATGCTGCAATAGACTTAAAATCTTTTTTTGCATCTGTAGAATGTAGAAAAAGAAATCTAGATCCACTCACAACAAATTTGGTGGTGGCGGATAATACAAGAACTGAAAAGACAATATGCTTAGCTATTTCGCCAAGTTTAAAGGCATATGGATTGCCTGGTAGAGCAAGGCTTTTTGAAGTTGTGCAAAAAGTAAAAAATATAAATAATGATAGAAAAAGGTGGGCTTTTCAAAATATTTTTACGGGAAAATCTTATGACGATATAGAATTAAAGCAAAATAAAAAACTAGAATTAGACTACATAATTGCACCTCCACATATGGCTTCATATATGGAGTACAGTGCCAAAATTTATAACATATATTTAAAGTATGTTTCTCCAGAGGACATATTTCCATATTCGATAGATGAAATATTTTGCGATTTAACGAGTTATCTAAATACGTATAAGCTTACTCCTAGGGAGCTTGTTACTAAAATAATACATGATGTATACGAAACTACTGGGATTACTGCAACTGCTGGAATAGGGACTAATCTCTTCTTGTGTAAGGTTGCCATGGATGTTATGGCAAAACACGTTGACCCTGATAAATATGGAGTTAGAATTGCAGAATTAGATGAGAAGAGCTTTAGAGAAAAGTTATGGAATCATAGACCAATTACAGATTTTTGGAGAGTAGGTAAAGGCTATGCAAAAAGATTAGAAAAATACAGAATGTTTACAATGGGAGACGTAGCAAGATGCTCAGTAGACAATGAAGAATTATTATATAAATTATTTGGTGTAAATGCCGAATTATTAATTGACCATAGTTGGGGTTGGGAATGTGCTACTATAAAGAGTATTAAAGAATGTAAGCCAGCAAATAGAAGCTTGTGTTCTGGACAGGTGCTTCACTGTCCGTACAATTATGAGCAGTCTAGGCTCATAATCAAGGAGATGGCAAATGAAATTGTCTTAGACATGGTGCAGAAACATTTTGTTACAGACATATTGGTTCTTACGGTAGAGTATGATGTGGAAAATTTAAAAAATGCAGAATTCAGTAAGAATTATAATGGAGAGATAAAAGAAGATAGATATGGAAGAGAAGTTCCGAAACCAGCACATGGAACATTTAGACTAGATAAAAAAACATTTTCTACGAGAATAATTAGTGAAGGGTTTGTTCATTTGTATGATGAAATAATAAATAGAAATTTGTTAATAAGAAAGATATATTTGACTGTTGGAAATTTGACGGATGAAAAAGAATTAAAACAGGAAAATCAATATGAACAGGTAAATTTATTTACTAATTATGGAAAGTTAGCAGAGAAAGAAAAAGAGGAAAAAGTAAAATTAGAAAAAGAGAAAAAAATTCAAAATACTATTATAGATTTAAAAAATAGATTCGGTAAAAATGCAATAATAAAAGGAATGGATTTAGAAGAAGACGCTACAACAATACAGAGAAATGGGCAAATTGGAGGCCACCAAGAGTAAAATGAAAATATTTTATAGAGCGGAGGTATGGAACTATGAGGATTGAACATAAATACGATGACATAATAAAATTGGAGCACCATGTTTCAAAAATACATCCACGAATGAGTCTAGAGGCCAGGTCTGCACAGTTTGCTCCATTTTCTGCTGTAACAGGCTATGAAGATGAAGTAAGTGAAGTAGCTAGAGTAACTGAAAATCAAATAGAAGTAACAGATGAAATACGAAATGATATAAATAAAAAACTAAGTTATATTAAACAAAATCCCAGACAACAAGTATCAATAACTTTTTTTGTGAAAGACACAAAAAAGCAAGGTGGAAAATACGAAACAATAACAGGATTAGTAAAAAAGATTGATGATATAAAAAACATTATCATATTGAATGATAGTAAAGTAATAAGAATGGAAGATATAACAGAAATTATATTATAAAGCTTTAAAATTGGATTTTAATATGGTATAAACAATATATTAGAAATATGTTATAAGAGGTACAGTATGTCGGAAATTACGAAAAGAGCATTAGCTACATCTTTAAAGAAGTTGCTGTCTCAAAAAGAATTAACAAAAATATCTATTAAGGATATAACAGATGATTGTGGAATACAGAGGCAAACTTTTTATTATCATTTTGCAGATGTATATGATTTGATAGAGTGGATATATACTAATGAGGTTATTAAACCAATTATTCACGATAAAGATACATATGAAAAGTGGAAGGAAGGATTTCTTAGTATTTTTAATTATGTGCAAGATAATAAGGATTTTGTGAGAAATACATATAACTCAATAAGTAGAAAATATGTAAACAAATTTATATATGAACATACTGATAAATTATTGAAAAATGTAATCGATGAAGAAGCGGAAAAAGAAAGCATAAAGGTACAAGACGAAGATAAGACTTTTATAGCTACATTTTATAGATATTCATTTGTAGGAATAATTCAGAATTGGATAGAAGAAGGCATGAAGGAAAGTCCAAAAGAAATAATAGAAAAGTTAAGTAAAATTTTAGATGGAAGTTTTAAAAAAGCTTTGTATAATTTAAGCAATGATAGGTAAAATATTTACTGATTGTTTAATAAATTTTTGACAATTATATAAATTTGTAAAATTTTTTGACATTATGAAAAAACTGGTTATTGAAAATTATAAATTTTTATTTTTATAATAAATTTATTAAAACTAAGGAGGTAAAATTTATGTATTATAGTAGTGGAAATTACGAAGCTTTTGCAAGACCTGTTAAACCAGAGGGTGTTGATGATAAATCAGCATATATTATAGGCTCTGGACTCGGAGCTCTTGCTGCAGCTTGTTTTCTAGTTCGTGATGGACAGATGAAAGGCGAAAAAGTTCATATTCTTGAAAAGGACTCAATTCCAGGAGGCGCATGTGATGGATATAAGTATGACAATTTAGGATATGTTATGCGTGGCGGGAGAGAGATGGATAACCATTTTGAATGCATGTGGGACTTATTCCGTTCAATTCCATCAATAGAAACAGAAGGTGTAAGTGTTTTAGACGAATATTATTGGCTTAATAAAAAGGATCCAAATTATTCTTTAATGAGAGCCACTATAAATAGAGGTGAAGATGCACATACAGATAAGAAATTTGGTTTGTCTGATAAAGGTGCAATGGAAATATTAAAATTGTTCTTTACTCCAAATGAAGAACTATACGATAAAAAGATTACTGATTTTTTTGATGATGAAGTGTTAAATTCAAATTTCTGGTTATATTGGCGTACCATGTTTGCCTTTGAAAATTGGCACAGTGCATTGGAAATGAAGTTATATATACAAAGATATATACATCATATTGGCGGATTGCCAGATTTTACAGCATTAAGATTTACAAAATATAATCAATATGAATCTATGATATTGCCAATGATTAAGTATTTGGAAGGATTCGGAGTTCAATTCCATTACAACACAAAAGTTGAAAATGTTGAGTTCGACATCCAAGAATATAAGAAAGTGGCAAAAAGAATAATATATACTACAGATGGAAATCAAAATTCTATAGATTTAACGGAAAACGATCTAGTATTTATTACGAATGGTGGATGTGTAGAAAATGCAAGACTTGGAAGTCAAAATACACCAGCTCCATTTGACTCAGAAATAAAACCAGGCGGTGGCTGGGATATGTGGAGAAAAATAGCAGAGCAATGTGATGAATTTGGTCACCCAGATAAATTCTGCTCCGACCCAGAACAAACAAACTGGATGAGTGCAACAGTAACTACTTTAGATGGAAGAATTCCACCTTATGTAGAAAAAATATGTAAGAGAGATCCATTTAGCGGAAAGGTTGTAACTGGAGGAATAGTAACCTGTAAAGATTCTAACTGGTTATTAAGCTGGACATTTAACCGTCAACCACAATTTAGAAGTCAGCCAAAAGACCAATTAGTTGGCTGGATTTATGGATTATTTACAGATAAACCAGGAAACTTTGTTAAAAAGCCAATGAGAGAATGTACAGGAAAAGAAATTTGTATGGAATGGCTATACCATATTGGAGTTCCAGAAAATCAAATAGAAGATATGGCAGAAAAAAGTGCAAATACAATTCCATGCATGATGCCATATATAACAGCATTCTTTATGCCAAGAAAAGATGGAGATAGACCGCTTGTTGTACCAAATGGAAGTGTAAATTTTGCATTCTTAGGACAATTTGCAGAAACCAAAAGAGATACAATATTTACAACAGAATATTCTATACGTACAGCAATGGAAGCCGTTTACACTTTGTTAAATGTAGATAGAGGCGTGCCAGAAGTATGGGGCAGTGTGTATGATATAAGAGATTTGTTGAATGCAACTGTAAAGCTAAGAGATGGCAAGAAAGCAACAGATATGGATATGAATTTACCACAAAGAATGGCAGTGAAAGAACTTCTAAAAAAGATAGAAGGAACAGATATAGAACTTATTTTGAAACAATATAATGTAATATAAAGATTAAAATGCTAATATGTCAGATAAAAAATTTTGACATATTAGCATTTTGCTGTGATTTTAAATTGACATTTTATGTAAAATATAGTAAAATGAATAATTGTAAAAATGCTGTATAGATATATCATAGTCAAATTGACGATGGTAATAAAAGTGTACGGCAGATGCTATACTAACAAAAGAGAGGTTAGGAGTATGAAATTGAAGTTGTTTTTGTCAGATTATCAATATCGGCAGATGTTAATGAAAGACTTGACGATGAAAATTACAGGGTTACCAATTGTGAAACAGGTTTATCATCATTATCGGGTGAACCAGTTTAAGAAGGAAAACAAAAACTTGGACGGTTGGGAGTGCTATGTTAAACTTCTTCAGATTGAAGAGGATAACAGACGCTTTCTGTTTAACGTAGCTCTTCTGAGGCTGAAAGAATGCCTGCAGGATGAAAAGACCACACATGAAAAACTCGAGGATCAGAAAAAATTGGTCCTGTCTTACTCGCTTATCCAAGAAGAAAGGTTTAATAGCCTCAAAACATGGATCGAGACGGTAGAAATTGGAGAGAAAGATCTCTCTATGTTAGACAATGCCATGAATGGCTTATTGAAATAAGATAGTCATTCGAAGATAATTCTCCGCCGCAGACAAAGCAAAAACTTATGTCTGTGGCAGGGAATTTTTTATAAAAGGAAACAATAAGTGATAAGAAGTTATAAAATTAGAAAAATCTATTTACTTTATATGCTTGGATATGTTAAAGTATAAGTAGAGTAAAAAATAAAAGAAAGGAATTTTAAAATTATGAAAAAACAAACAATTATCGCAATAGTTATTGCAGTAATCGTAGTTCTTGCAATTACAATAGGAGTAGTTGTAGAAAATAGTAAAAAAACAAAAGGAGAAAGTAGTACAATAGAGACAGCTTCTCAAATGAAGGCAATGTTTAAATCTATCTATAATAAATTAGGAGATGAATTGCCAGATTTAGAAACAGCTAAAATTGATGTAAGTGATGCCTTAGCTGTAAAAGATTATACAGGTTTGCAATCAAACGAAAATGTAGAAACACTTGTTGTATCTGAACCATCAATGTCTTCACAAGCATATTCAGCAGTTGCAGTAAAAGTAAAATCGGGTGCTAATGTAGAAAAGATGAAACAAGAAATGCTAGACAATATCGACATGGCAAAATGGATTTGTGTTTCAGCTAGTAACTTATATATAACAAACAGCGGAAATACAATATTTATGGTAATGTCAGACGAAGACTGGGCAAAACCAGTATATGAAGCATTTAAAGAATATGTAAATAATAATATAGGAAAAGAATTAGAAAAGGTATCTGATGAGGAAGATATAGAACTACCACCAGAAATGCCAGCAGTAATGTAAAAATTTCGCCCAATAGGGACGCCCCTTTTTGGGCGGAATTTTTTTAAAAAAATAATTAACAAGTTTTCGCCCCCAAAAGGAGCGTCCCTATTGGGCGAAAGGAGGAAACATGCTTTTTACAAGTATTAGCTTTTTATATTATTTTTTACCAATTGTATTGATTGCGTATTTTATTGTGCCAAAGAAGGCGAAAAATTTCGTGTTATTTATTGCTTCTATGGCATTTTATTTTTATGGTGAACCAAAATATATTTTCTTGATGTTAGCAGAAATTTTTATTGCTTATATAGGAGCCATTTTAATAGCTAAATACAAAAAGAAAAGCATTTTGACAGTCACTCTTGCAATTCATATAGGATTGTTAGTATTTTTTAAATACACAGATTTTTTAATTGCAAATATTAATAATATTTTTAACGCAAAACTTAACTTATTACAGCTAGCATTGCCAATAGGAATATCATTTTATACTTTTCAAATTATCAGTTATGAGATTGACGTGTTTAGAGGAAATGTTAAGGTTCAAAGAAATTTCTTAAATTTAGCAACATATGTAGCTTTATTTCCACAGCTAATTGCAGGGCCAATTGTAAGATATGAAACGATTGAGGATGAGCTTTCTAACAGAAAACATAGCTTTGAAAATTTTGCCTATGGAGCTAGAAGATTTGTTATAGGACTTGCAAAAAAAGTACTTATCGCAAATATGCTAGGTGAATTTTGTAACAAATTTTCAGCAACTGATGAAAAGAGTGTAGTGCTATATTGGCTATTTGCAATCTCGTACATGCTACAAATATACTTTGATTTTTCGGCTTATTCAGATATGGCAATAGGACTGGGAAGAATATTTGGATTCCACTTCTTAGAAAACTTTAACTACCCATACATATCAAAGAGCATAACAGAATTCTGGAGAAGATGGCATATTTCGCTAGGTTCGTGGTTTAGAGATTATGTTTACATTCCTCTGGGAGGAAGTAAAAAAGGAAAATTAATACTTGTGAGAAATCTTATTATAGTTTGGCTTCTTACTGGTATTTGGCATGGAGCAAGTTGGAACTTTGTAATATGGGGATTAATGTTTGGAATATTATTAATAATAGAAAAATTATGGCTTGGAAAATACATAGAAAAACTTCCAAATATTTTCAAGAGATTATATGTAATTTTTATTGTAATGATAAGTTTTATAATATTTAATGCGGGCACAATGAAGGAAGCATTTACTAATATTTCAGGATTATTTGGTGCAAATTCTACTTGTATAATAAACGATTACACAATATATTATCTAAGAAGTTACTTAATTACAATAATAATAGCGATAATCGGAGCAACACCAATTCTAAAAAATATAATCGAAAAATTAAAAACAAAGTCGGTAATGAATAAAATTATAAATATACTAGAACCAATAGCAATGGTAATAATTATATTGATTGTAACAGCATACTTAGTTGATAATTCGTATAATCCATTTCTTTATTTTAGATTTTAAGGAGGTGTCAAGTTGAAAAAGAATTATAATTTTGGTTGCGTCAAATTTCATTTCAAACGTGGTTACATACAGCAAGTATGCAACCCTTGCCTTTGAAACTTATTTTCCTTACCAAAATTTAATTCTTTTCCAACTTAAGAAAGGAAACAATAAAAATGAGTGATAAAGTAAAAAACGTAGTTATTACGATAATGTTTGTGAGCGTCTTAGTTATAACTATGATTGTAAATATTGCTAAAAAAGACGGTACTATATCGATTTCGGAAAGAAGAAAGTTAGAACAGTTTCCAAGTTTTTCTATATATAAGTTATTCAATGGAAAATTTTTCGAAAAATTTGATAAATATACAACAGACCAGTTTACCTACAGAGATAATTTGAGAAAATTAAAGGTAGAAACCGAATTAAATATTTTCAAAAAGAAAGATTATAATAACTTATATGAATACAATGGATATATCATAAATCAAGAATATCCGCTAAATGAGAAATCTATTGAAAATCTTTCAAACAAGGTAAAACAAATAGCAAACCAGTATTTGACAGAGAATAACAATGTATATTTCACTATAGTTCCAGATAAAAATTATTTTGTGGATAAGGACAATTTAAAGTTAGATTATAACAAAATGGAAAATATGTTAGAAAAAAGTTTAACATTTGCTGAATACATAAAAATAAATGATTTGCTAGAATTATCAGACTATTATAAGACAGATACACACTGGAAACAAGAAAATATATTAAAGATTGCAGAAAAAATCGCAAATCAGATGAATGCAAATATATCAAAAGATTATGAAACTATAAGAATTACTGATTTTAAAGGCGTATATAGTGGCCAACTTCCAATTAGCAGTGAAAACGACGAAATAAAAGTATTAACCAATGACACATTAAAAAGATGCAAGGTATATAATTATGAAACAAAAGAGTATTCTGGTATTTACAATTTAAATAAAATAAATAGTTTAGATAAATATGATGTATATCTATCAGGAGCAACGCCAATGCTAACAATAGAGAATCCAGATTATAATGGTACTAGAGCACTAATAGTATTTAGGGACTCTTATGGTAGCAGTTTAATTCCATTATTGGTGACGGGATATAGTAAAGTAACAGTGGTCGATACAAGATATATATCACCAAAGTTGCTAAATCAATATATAGAATTTAAAGACCAAGATGTGTTATTTATGTACAGTACATTGATAATAAATAATAGCACAACACTAAAATAAGCATAGTCTGATATTAAAAAGGAGATATTATGATAGAAATAGTATTTAAATTGGATGAGAACAAGGCGATTGCATATGACTCCGAGAACAAGGTTGGCGAATGTGATTTTGAGAAAATAGATGATATTTGGAATATAACACATACAGAAGTTGATAGTGATTATCAAGGACAAGGTATAGCTAGAAAGTTAGTAGAAAATGTTATAGAAAATTCTCAAAAATATAATAAAAAGATAACAGCAACATGTTCATATGCAAGAAAAATAATTGAGAAAGAATAATTTTTAATAATTAGAAAATACTTGCATATAATAAAAATGTATATTATAATATATAAAGAATATGGTGTTGGTAATAAGGCAATACCAAAGGAGAAAAAATTCTCAAAAAAAGTTGGTGAATCCAGCCATAAAATTGGAACTTAAAAAAGCGGTGAATCCAGCCATAAAATTGGAACTTAAAAAAGGAAGGTTAGAGTGTAAAGCTCTAATCTTTTTTTTACAAATTTTAGAAAAATACTTGCAAACATATGTACGTATGTGATATAATGCAGAAAATGTATAAGGAGCTGGTTGGTATGATTAAAAATTTACAAATTATAAGAGTGAATACAAATTATTGCGATTATTTAAGAAAATTTGATTCAAGAGTAGCCTACAATATGAATGAAAAAGAGATTAGACCTTTTGTAGGAATATTATTCAAGATAGAAGATTGCGAATATTTTGCACCACTATCTAGTCCAAAGTCGAAACACAAGAAAATGAAAAATACCATTGATTTTCTAAAGATAAAAAACGGTGAACTTGGAGCTGTGAATTTTAATAACATGATTCCTGTAAAAAGTGATTATTACTCTATTATTGATTTAAATCAATCAACTTTAACTCTAAATGAAGCAAAATACCAGAAACTATTAAAAGAACAATTAGCTTGGTTAAACGCAAATTATATTCAAGTAAAAGATAAATCATATAAATTATATACTTTATATAACAAAGGAAAACTGCCAGAAACCATGAGAGAAAGATGTTGTAATTTTAAGCTACTAGAAGAAAAATGTTTAAAATATACTATTATAGATAGGAGTTTACATGGATAATAAAAAAAGATGCAAGTGGTGCAATATGAAGAATTCACTATATATAAAATATCATGATGAGGAATGGTGCAAACCGAACTTTGATGAGAAATATTTATACGAGATGCTTATATTAGAATCTTTTCAAGCTGGACTTTCTTGGGAGTGTGTACTAAATAAAAGACAAGCCTTTGAGATTGCTTATGATAACTTTAACATAGAAAAAGTATGCCAATATGATGATGAAAAAGTCATAGAACTGCAACAAAATAAAGAGATAATCAGAAATAAATTAAAAATAAAAGCAAGCATAAACAATTCTAAAATATTTAAGGATATACAAAAAGAATTTGGCTCGTTCAATAATTATTTAAAGACTTTCACAGATGGCAAAACATACTATGAAATAGATAAGACAACATCTCCAATTTCTGATGCTATCTCAAAAGACCTACAAAAAAGAGGAATGAAATTTGTAGGTTCAACAATAATATATTCATATTTACAGGCAATAGGAGTGATTATATCTCATGATAAAGATTGTTTTCTTTTCGCCCAATAGGGACGCCCCTTTTGGGGCGATTAGTTTTATATATATTGAAAAATATTTAAATATTTGATAGTATGGGAAAAGAAAGAATATTATTTAGCAAGGAGATCAAAGTGGAAAGAATAGATAAGATAATAGCTTCTCAAACTAACTATTCAAGAAAAGATGTTAAAAAGCTTATATCTCAGAAGAAAGTAAGAGTAAATGACGAGATTGTAAAAAGGCCAGAACAGAAGTTTGATGAACAACAAGATACAATATATATAGATGAAAATAAATTAGATATGAAGAAACACATATACCTAGTACTCAACAAGCCACAGGGATACATATCAGCAACAGAAGATAGAACAGCAAAGACGGTATTAGATTTAGTACCAGAGCAATATATGAGAAAAGGATTATTCCCGGCGGGAAGACTAGACAAAGATACTACTGGAATGATGATTATAACAGACGATGGCGAGTTTGCACACAACATACTAGCTCCAAGAAAACACATAGAAAAAACATACAGAGTACAAATAGATATAGACATAACAGAAGAGATGAGAGAAAAATTCAAACAAGGAATCGTTCTAAAAGACCATGTGTGCTGTCCAGCGACAATTATAGTAGAAGATAAAAATACGGCTTTAATAACAATAACAGAAGGAAAATATCATCAAATAAAAAGAATGTTTGGATGCTTTGGAGCAAAAGTAGTAAGATTACACAGAATATCAATGGGAGGCTTACAACTACCAAGTGACTTAGAAGAAGGACAGTGCAGAGAGCTAACTAAAGAAGAATTAGAAAAAGTATGCATAAGAGACAAGTAAGGAGAATAGAATGAATATATTAAAACCACAAAAGATGTTGTTTGATAATTTAAGAACTATTGAAAATTTACAAAGTGAATTAATGGAAAATGATGAATTAGAAAATGTTAAGATAAAAGATTATTCAACAAGTAATCTAGAAGTTTTTGGTGTTACTAGCAATAAGGCAATATTTAATAATGTTTCTATAATAAATAGCAGGCTTGAAAAAACATCTTTTACAGATGTAGAGTTTAGTAATTGCAATTTTTCGAATACGACATTTGACAATTGTAGTTTTATAAGGTGTGAGTTTAATAATTGCAAGCTAACTGGATGTAATTTTATAGAAAATGTTTTATTTGATATTGGATTTATAGATTCGAATATGGGGTATGCTAATATATCAATGAGTAACTTAAGGGGAATATTCTTTAATAATACATCGATTAGAAGCGGAAGCCTGCAGGAGAATAAAGTTAAAAATATAAACTTTAAAGAAGCGGACCTAACAGGTACACAATTTTTTAAAACAAGTTTAAATGGAATAGATTTATCAAATAGTAATATAGATCAAATTGCAGTTTCACTTGAAGATATAAAAGGTGCAAAAATAAACCAAATGCAAGCAATAGATCTAATGTATTTATTGGGAGTAAAGGTGGTGGAATAATAGATGTATAATTGTTTGAAAAGAATTAAATATTTGCAACTAGCATTTTCTTCGGTGAAAATTTTTTAGAAAAAATCTGTAAAAAAATTAAAAATTTTGATTGACTTTTTTTCTTTCTAAGTGATATAATAGGCAAGCTGACAAAAAAGAGAGTAAGGGTTGTGAGAAAAACTTAGTGCTTTTCTCCAACCTGATATTTATGTCTTTTTGTCAAAAAGGGGAGGAATAAACTAAAAAATGGAACAAGAAAATATACTTGGAAAAGAAAAAATAGGAAAGCTAATATTAAAGTTTTCTATTCCTTGCATTGTTTCAATGTTGGTAAACTCATTATATAATATAGTTGACCAAATATTTATTGGACAAGGGGTAGGAACACTAGGAAATGGTGCTACAAACGTAGTATTCCCACTAGTAATGATAGGTTTAGCATTTTCTCTAATGTTTGGAGATGGTGCATCAGCATATTTAAGTTTAAAACTTGGAGAAAAGAAGAAAAAAGAAGCAGAAAAAGGAATTGGCAATGGAATATTATTATCTGCAATTGTATCAATAATTTTCTGCGTAATTACACTAATTTTTTTACCACAACTTTTAACACTATTTGGATGTACTGATAAGCTAAGAGACTTAGCAATGACTTATGGAAGAATTATAGCAATTGGTTTTCCTTTTTCGATGATTGGAACAACTTTGAACTCAATTATTAGGGCAGATGGAAATCCTAAATTTGCTATGACAAGCATGGTTACTGGTGCAATTTTAAATACAATATTAGATCCAATATTTATATTTGTATTTCAAAAAGGAGTTGCTGGAGCAGCTATTGCAACTGTAATAAGTCAGGTGCTTACATTTATATTGAATGTTGCATATATCAAGAAATTTAAATCTATACAATTGTCAAAAGATAGCTTTAAATTAAAGGCTGGGGTATGTAAAAAGGTTTCAATGCTCGGTGTAAGCAGTTTTATTACTCAAATGAGTATTGTGTGCGTTATGGCAGCTGAGAATAATTTACTTGGAAAATATGGAGCTCAAAGCGATTATGGAGCCGAAACTCCAATTACTGTTCTTGGAATTGTAATGAAGATAAATCAGATATTAAATAGCATAATAATTGGTATTGCTGCAGGAAGTCAACCTATAATTGGATATAACTATGGTGCTAAGAAATATGACAGAGTAAGGAAAACGTTAAAGATTGTTTTAGGGTCAAGCTTGGTAATAAGCACAATAGCATTCATATTGTTCCAAACAATACCAGATAAATTAATCTTAATATTTGGTAATGGTGATGCAAAATACATGGAATTCGCATGTTTAGCATTTAGAACGTATTTATTACTTTGCATTTGCAATGGTGTTCAAATTCCATCAGGAATATTCTTTCAGGCAATCGGAAAAAGCACAAAGAGTGCTATATTATCACTTTCAAGACAAATTGTTATATTGATTCCTGCTATGATAATATTGAGTGGAATCTATGGAATAATGGGTGTATTAAGTGCTGGACCGGTAGCTGATGGATTAGCATTTGTATTGGCTGTTATACTTCTAGTAAAAGAAACAAGAAACATGAAGAATGATGGAGTAGAAACAGAAAAAGCAGAAAGAAAAGAAATACCAGAAACTGCAGTAGCTAACAACGGAATTGTAATCACAATTGCAAGAGAATACGGCTCTGGTGGAAGATATATTGGAAAATTAGTCGCAGAAAAATTAGGAATTAAACTGTATGATAAAAATATAATAGAAAAAATGTCGGAAGAGACAGGATTATCAGAAGAATATATAAAAGACAACGAACAAAAAAGAACTGTTTTTGATAATTTCAATAATGGATACTATGCTGGATTGAATAATTCAGATGAACTATTTATACAAGAATCAAACTTAATAAAAGACTTGGCTGATAAGGAATCTTGCGTAATAGTTGGAAGATGTGCAGACTTCATATTAAAAGACAAAAGAAATGTCCTAAAAATATTTGTAAGTAGCAGTATGGAAAATAAAATAAAAAGAGCAACTGAATTTTATCATATGGATAAAGAAAAAGCAGAAAAAGAAATTGCAAGAATAAATAAATTAAGATCTAACCACTATGAATACTACACGGAAAGAGGATGGGAGACACCATCTAACTATGATATTTGTGTAAATAGCGACTCTATTGGAATAGATAATGTCGTAGACTTAATATGCAGTATAGTAGAAAAAAGCAAAGAGTTAGCAATTAAATAAAATTATAAAGAGCGGAGCAGAAGTGCTTGAATGGAACTCATTATTTTATAAAACGGTAGTGCGGGTGTAACAATACTCGCACTACCGTTTTAGTTATGGTTCAAAATCGATAAGTAATAACTTTTTTAAACAAGCTCCGTAATGACAATATTCAATTCTATGTTCACGCGAATAGTATATAGCAAGATGCATATATTCCTTAGTAATAGGTGCAAAGCCAAAGATTGATGTGTCTTGGCTTTCCTCCTTATAATATCCACACCAATGCATAAAATCTTCATTATAAGCATATACAGAACCGCCGAGGGCATTGGTAAGAGGTAAATCCTTAACAATTTCCTTCGATACAAATATTTGTGTATTAGGTCTACTTGTTAATGTCTTTTCAATTATTGAAAAAGTTTCGCGTGGATTCTCCCGAGTTACAAAAGCCTGCTTTACAATCATAATTGAGCCACCTTTCTGACTAAAAAACTTTTGCCGTCGAAGACGACTACATCATTTATAATTATAGCATAAAAGTATAAGACGTTCAACTCTGTAACATAACATCTAATGATATTATATACATATGAAAAGTGTTAAGGTTATATTAAAGTAAAAAATTTCATTTTAGTATAGACAAATATTTGTTCTTATTATAAAATAGATGCAATAGTTCAAAAATAAAAATAATTAATATTTTATAGATAACAACGAATATACTAAGAACTAAATTTTATATAAAGGACGTGTTCTTATGGACGAAAAAAGAAATGAAATTATTTTATTTGAAAACCAAGGAGTAAAATTAGAGGTAAACCTAAAAGATGAAACAGTATGGCTTAATAGGCAACAACTATCAGAATTGTTTGAAAGAGATATAAAAACTATTGGAAAGCATATTAATAATGCTTTGAAAGAAGAACTAAAAGATGACAATTCAGTTGTCGCAAAATTTGCGACAACTGCTAAAGATGGAAAAAAATATAGTGTAGAATACTATAATCTTGATGTAATTACATCGGTTGGATATCGTGTTAAATCATCGCAAGGCGTAGCATTTAGAAAGTGGGCAAATAAGATATTAAAAGATTATATGTTAAAAGGCTATGCAATAAATCAAAAGAGATTAGATTATTTAGAGAAAACTGTAAAGCTAATAGATATTGCTAATCGTATTGATGAAAGACTTGAGGGTAACGATGCGAAAGAAATATTAAAGGTAATTGCAGGATACACAAAAGCATTAGATTTATTGGATGATTATGACCATAAGACATTAAAGAAAATTCAAGGAAACTTAGATACACGAAAAATTGAATATCAAGAATGTATAAGTATAATTAACAAATTGAGATTTAATGAGGAAAGTTCACTCTTTGCAGTTGAAAGAAATAAGGGACTAGAATCTATTATCGGGAATATTTATCAAAGTTTCGGACGGACAAGATATTTATAAAAGTATTGAAGAAAAAGGAGCTAATTTCTTATATTTAATAGTAAAAAATCATGTATTTGCAGATGGAAATAAAAGAATCGCAGCAACACTGTTTATATATTTTTTGAATTTTTATGGAATATTATATAAAAATAATAAACAGGTAATTGACAATAATACATTAACAGCACTTACTTTATTAATTGCTGAATCAAATCCAAAGGAAAAAGATGTAATTATCGATTTAGTAATGAATTTTTTAAATAATGACTGAAAAACAGTATGCTAAAAAATGAGTGAGCTGATTATAAATACCAAAAACAGCTCTTCCACTTACGTGGGAGAGCTGTTAAACTTTACGAACCAGGGGAAATGTCTAATTTTGAAAATAAATGTTTAAAATGTAAGTTTTTGGATAACATATTGTGGGTGATTAGTATGTTTAAGCCAAAGGCTTTATATTGTGAAAATAATATTGAAAATTATGCGCTTGGAAGAGAGTTATTAGAAAAATATGCTGATGTTCCAAGAGTAATGATTGACAATCATAATAATATTGAAGAAATGAGAAAAAAGCAAAATAAGGATTTTGCAGATATGAAGCAAAATCTGATAATAGGAGTTAGAAAAACACATAAATTTGTTCCAAATCATAAGACATCAGATTTTCTAGTTCCATATACATCTTCTGGTTGCACAGCAATGTGTATGTATTGTTATCTTGTATGTAATTACAATAAGTGTGCATATTTGAGACTGTTTGTAAATAGAGAAGAAATGTTAGATAAAATTATAAGAACTGCTCAAAATTCAGAGAAAGATTTAACTTTTGAAATTGGAAGTAACAGCGATTTAATTTTAGAAAATACAATTACAAATAATTTAGTATGGACGATTGAAAATTTTGCTAATACTTCAAAGGGGCATTTAACTTTTCCTACTAAGTTTGACATGGTAGATGACATTTTGCCTTTAAAACATAATGGAAAAGTTACTATTAGAGTGAGTGTAAACCCAGAAGAAATTATTAACAAAGTTGAATTCGGTACATCGAGATTAAGAAATAGGGTTCAAGCTATAAATAAATTAGCAGATGCCGGCTATCCTATCGGAATATTGATAGCACCTGTAATATTAGTAGAAAATTGGAAAGAGCTATATTCGAATTTAATAAAATATTTATATGAAAATTTAAATGAAAAAGCTAAGAAGCAGGCATTCTTCGAAATTATTTTTATGACGTACAGCTTTGTTCACAAGGCAATAAATACAGAAGCATTTCCAAATGCAATAGATTTATATAGCCCAGAATTAATGAGAGGACGTGGCAGGGGAAAATATATGTATAAAGACTATATACGCGAAGAAGGAGAAAAATTCTTACGAGAAGAAATGCATAAATATTTTCCGCATAATCAGATTGAATATGTGGTATAACGTCCAATAGGGACACCCCTTTTCGCCCATTGGGGACGCCCCTTTTTGGACGAAAAAATAATGCACAGGTACGTTTTTTTCTTCGTCTCTAAATTGTGCGTTTCTAAATTACAAAAACACTTGACATAAATATATTTAATTTGTATAATAATTTTTGTAATATATATTATCAAGAGTGGACGAAAGAATCGGCTTTTCGACTCCGCAGCAACCTATTGAGTTAGGTGCTAATACCGACAAAGTTACGGAATGGACTTTGAATGATGATTTCTAAGAATCGTTAAACTTTGTACCTACGTTAGTACAAGTTTTTTTAGCTTTTATAGAAAGATTGAAAAATATTTTAATTAGATTGAATTGTTGAAGAAGACGTTTTAGATAAAAAGCATGTCTAATTGAGTGATGGTTTTCGCATAAAAAGGGGCGTCTCTAATTGGCGGTTTTGAAGGAGGCAAGTATGAAAAGATTATTTACATCAGAGAGTGTTACAGAAGGACATCCAGATAAGCTATGTGATTATATATCAGATAATATTCTGGATAGTTATTTGGCAAAAGATAAGAATGCAAGAGTCGCTTGCGAGACTGTTGCGGGTAAAGGTGAAATTTTTATAACAGGAGAAATTACATCGACTGCAAATGTTGATATAGAGCAGGTTGTAAGAGATACGATAAAAGAAGTTGGATATGCTGATAGTGAGTATGATATTGATTACAGAACTTGCAAAATATACATAAATTTATCTAAGCAATCTCCAGATATTGCACTAGGAGTTGATAAATCACTTGAAGACAAAGAAGGTAAAGATATTGAGTCTGAAGGAGCTGGTGACCAAGGGTTAATGTTTGGTTATGCTTGTGATGAAACAGAGGAGTTGATGCCTCTTCCAATTTCACTTGCACACAAACTTTCTAAGAGATTGACAGAAGTTAGAAAAGAAAAAATAATAGATTATTTAAGACCAGATGGCAAGACGCAAGTTACAGTTGAATATGATGGAGACAAGCCTGTAAGAGTAGATACTATTGTAATATCTGCACAACATTTGCCTGATGTTGATATGAATGTTCTAAAAAAAGACATAATTGAAAAAGTTATAAAGCCAATAGTTCCAGCGAATTTGTTAGATGAAAACACAAAATATTTTATTAATCCTACAGGAAGATTTGTAATAGGTGGACCTCTTGGAGACAGTGGACTTACAGGAAGAAAAATAATAGTTGATACTTATGGCGGAGCTGCAAGACATGGTGGAGGAGCTTTTTCAGGGAAAGACCCTACAAAGGTTGACCGCTCGGCTTCTTATATGGCAAGACATATTGCAAAAAATATTGTTGCAAATGGTTATGCAAAAAAATGCGAAATACAGATTGCATACAGCATTGGTGTGGCAAAACCAGTGTCTATTTATGTAAATACCTATGGAACAAATATAATTTCAGAAGAAAAGCTTATAGAAAAAATAAACAAGACTTTCGACTTAACGCCAAGAGGAATAATAAATTATCTAGATTTACGAAGACCAATTTATAGACAAACAACAAACTACGGTCATTTTGGAAAAAAAGACCTACCTTGGGAGAAAATTATAAATTTTTAGGCATCATAAATAAAATATAGGCAAAAAGGCTGTCATTTAATCCAATTTTGTGATATAATAGAAAAAGTTACCTTTTTATAAATAGACCACTAAGGAGGTTGAAAAATGGGTAAAATTGTCGTTGGACGGTGGGATTGTTCCTACTGTGGCACAAAAAAGGCATACGTGGTAGTGAAAGAGAATGCCCTAATTGTGGCAGACCAAGAGGCGAAGATGTAAAATTTTATGTTGATGATCCGAAGGATTATGTTCCTGAAGATGAAGCAGCAAAAATTAGTAAAGAGCCTGATTGGATGTGCGAATTTTGTGGCAGCTACAATTCGGCAAAACTCACTAAGTGTATGTCGTGTGGAGCAGAAAGAGGCAAAAGCAAAGATTATTTTCAAGTACAGGAGGCAAACAGAGAAAAAGAATCTGGAAAAGCAGAAACTACAGAAAATGAATTTGAGCAGAACCACGAAAAAGAAGAAAAGTATCAGCACTTCGAAAGCCAGCAAGAAGATTATTCACAGCATGATTTTAGTTCTTACAATTTAGCAAATATTTTTTTAAACAAAAAAGTTATTGCTATTGTTTTAGCTGTTTTGCTTTCTATTATTGGAGTAATAATCTTATTTACGCCAAAAGAAGTAAACATGCAAATCACAGATTTTTCTTGGAGTAGGAGCATTAGTATCGAACAAAACAGAACTTTTCATGAAAGTGATTGGAGCGTTCCAGCTGGAGGCAGAGTTACGTCTCAACAAATGGAATTCCACCATTATCAATCTGTTTTGGACCATTACGAAACCCGGACCAGAGAAGTTGCAAGAGAGAGACTATCACATTACGAATATAGTACTACATTAATAGACATGGGAAACGGCTATTTTGAGGAAGAAACAATAAGTACTCCTGTATATGAGACTTATTATGAAACTGAAGAATACCAAGAGCCCATATATCGTGACGAGCCTGTTTATGCAATGAAATATTATTACGACATTGATAGATACGTTTACGAAAGGTCTGTAAACACAAGTGGGAACGATAAGGAACCTTACTGGGGCGAAGTGAAACTTAATTATGATGAGAGAGTTTCAAAAAGAAATGAAGAGTACAAAATTTCTGGCATATCTGACGAAAAAGAAAAAAGGACTCTTGAAATCAGTGTGAATTTTGAAAAATGGAATGCTCTTGAAAATGGGCAGACTGTTAAAGTAAAAATTTATAAAACTGGTACAGCAACATTAGTGGACTAACAATAAGCCTTATACTAAAGGCTTAAAACAAAATCGACATCGTACTTTTGAACGAAAGTGTGGTGTCAATTTTTTATATATATAAATATTGAAATTGATTATCAATTACGATATAATTGTGGCATAAAATTAAGATATTAAAACTGGAGAAATATATTGAAAGTTATTTTTTTAGACATAGATGGAGTCTTAAATTCAGACGAATATATAGATAGAGCAAAAAATACGCAAGGAATAGAAAGACACATAGATATAGACAAGGTTAAATTATTAAAAAAAGCGATTGACGAAACAGGTGCAAAAACTGTTTTAACTTCCTCATGGAGAAATTCAAACGATATTGGGCCACTAAGGGAGCTATTAGCAAAATATGAAATTTACTTTGATGTGACACCGTTTATTAATTGGGAGAGGGGACTCGAAATAAAACAGTGGCTTTTAGAGCATAATAGAGTAGAAGATTATATCATATTGGACGATGAAATTTACGATTCATTTGATAAAGAAATGCTTAGACATTTAGTAAAGGTATCAGATGCAAATGGACGAGGACTTGGAGAAGGATTAACACAAAAAGATATAGATACAATAATAAAAAGATTTGGAAGAGTAAAGGAAGATTTTGAAAGGTAATTTGTAGGAGGAAAGATAATGGAACATGTTCATTCAATTATATTGATAAAAAGAGGAGATAAATATTTAAATTATTTTGATGAAAGATGGGGAATGTATTTATTTCCAAATATTAAAGGAAATGACATTGAAGAAATAAAGAACAAATATAACACGAATAACGTGAAATATTTGTTTGATAAAGTACATGAAAAATATTCAATACCAAATAAAGAAACAAGGACATATCATCATTATTTTTATGAAGTAGATAAGGAGATAGATGGAGAATATTTTTCTTTAAATGAATTATTGCAAAAAGAAAAAGTAAAAGAAAACAATGGAGACATTATAAAATTTATAGAAGAGTTTTATAACATTAAATAATAAAGGCAGGTAATTAGTTGATAATTACCTATTTTTATGTTATAAATAATTTGATTATATAATGGATTTATAAAAGGAAACAAATAAAATGGAAAAATTAAAAATTGTTAATAATATGAATAATGCAAATGCAATAACACATAATGGTAAATTTCATGTCGATGAAGTGTTTTCCACGGTTTTATTAATGAAGGTTTTTGATAATATAAAAGTAGCGAGAGTTCCTGATGTCCCAGAAAACATGAAGATGGAAGATAAGATAATATATGATATAGGAAAAGGAAAATTTGATCATCATCAAAGCAATGCACTTACGCGAGAAGATAACGTGAAATATTCTTCTTTTGGGTTGCTTTGGAAAGAATACGGAAGGAAATATTTAGAAAAAATACATTGCAAAAATATTGAATTTGCATGGAAAAAATTTGATCAGCTACTTGTAGAAACAATTGACAAAATAGATAATTTCCAAATTGAGTCTGATTGTCTAAAAAATTATTTAATATCAAATATAATAGAAGGATTTAATCCAACATGGAATTCAGAAGATAATCCAGATGAAAGATTTAAAAAAGCGGTTAAATTTGCTGTAATAATATTTGATAATGAAATAAATAATATATTGTCTGAAATTGATGCAGATATATATCTTAGTAGTTTGAAAATTAAAAATTGTGAATATATTGTTCTAGATAAGTATGTTCCTTATAATGATTTTATAATAAAACATGATAGTGAAGAGAAGATTAAATTTGTAATTTATCCATCAAAGAGAAATGGATATGAAGTAAGGACGGTCTTAGGTCGCAAAGAATTTCCTAAAGAATGGACAAACTTGTCGGAAAAAGAATTTTATAATGAATATAAAGTAAACGGTGTACTATATTGCCACTCTAATAGAAAACTATGCATAACAAGTAGCGTAGAATCAGCTATAAAAGTTGTTGAATTGACATAATTTGACAATAGTGATATAATATATTGGTACAAGTTGTTGTATATTTATATTTTGGCACATTGAAAATGGAGGAAATCCCATGATTAGTAAAATATTAGTTATGACTATCGAAGATGGAGAAGTAATGGGTGGATATGGCCAAAACATTGCATCTTTCTATGGCATGGATGAGATGCTAGTTAAAAATTATGGAATTTCAAAAGCATTCCATACAGACTTCGTAGCAGAAGAATTACTAGCCGAAAATGGAATGTCAGTTGAAAACCTATTTAATGAAATAAAAGAATTTGTTAAATAAAAAGAAAAATGAACTCTCAAAAAATGAGGGTTCATTCTGTTTTTAAAATTGTAATAAATTTCGTTAAAATTACCATAATATTTATTAGTATTTTATATGAGGAGAATTCACATTTAAAGCTAATGAATACAGATAAAATTAATGCAATTGAACAGAATTTAAAGAAATACAGCCAGATGAACAATGATGAAATTTTACATGAACTTGATACATTAGAAAATGGACTTAGCTGTATAATAATAGATGAGAAACAAGAAGAATATGGCAAAAATATAATTGATATAAATAACAACAATACCACATTTAAGAGGCTGAAAGAGGCCTTTATAAATCCATTTAATATCGTGCTAATAATAGTTGCAATAGTTACTTTTTTTACAGATGTAGTATTTGCTACAAATAAAGATTATCTAACTTTTACACTGATTATTAGTACGGTTTTTATTTCTGCGATGATATCTTTTTTTCAGCAGACAAATTCGAATAAAGCGGCACAAAAATTAAAAAGGCTTATTACAAATAAAATAGATGTAATAAGAGATGAACTTCCCAATACGGTTGATGTTGAGGATATTGTGCCTGGTGATATTCTAAAACTTTCTTCTGGAGACATGATTCCGGGAGATGTGAGATTTCTAGAAACCAAGGATTTGTTTATTGACCAAGCTTCATTAACAGGAGAATCTAATCCTGTAGAAAAGTTTTCTGCGTTAAGAGAAAAAGACGCAGAATTAACTCATTTATCTAATATTGGATTTACTGGAACAAATATTGTTAGCGGACGTGCAACGGCAGTTGTGCTTGCAATAGGATGTAACACATATTTTGGAAATATGGCAAAGTCTATATATAATACGAGTGAGCAGAATAGCTTCGAAAGAGGAGTAGATAGTGTTAGCAAGCTTTTAATAAAATTTATGGTAATAATGATACCCGTGATATTTGCAATAAACTTTTTCACAAAGGGTAACTGGTGGGAGGCTTTAATTTTTGCAATAACAATCGCGGTAGGGCTTACACCAGAAATGCTGCCAGTAATAATGACTTCTACGCTTGCAAATGGAGCAATAGAGATGTCTAAGAATAAGACCATTGTAAAAAGATTGAGTGCTATACAAACATTCGGAGAGATGAATATTCTTTGTACAGACAAGACTGGAACTCTTACAGAGGACGAGATTGTACTAGAAAGATATATGGACTTAGAAGGAAATGAGAGTCAAAGAGTTTTGAAGCATGCTTTTTTAAACAGCTATTTTCAGACTGGACTAAAAAATTTGATAGATGTAGCAATTATATCGAGAGCCGAAAAAGAAAACATGAATATTTACAAAGAAACATACACACGTGAAGATGAAATTCCATTTGACTTTTCACGCAGAAGAATGAGCGTGGTTTTAAAAGATCAGATGGGAAAGAGGCAACTAATAACAAAAGGTGCAGTAGACGAGATTATGTGTATTTGTTCATATATCGACATAAATGGAGAGGCAGTAGAATTTACAGAAAAATTAAAAAATAAAGCATATGAAACATATGAAAAATACAATAAAGAAGGGCTAAGAATAGTTGCAGTAGCTCAAAAAAATGATATACATGGAGTAGAAACGTTTGGAATAAATGACGAAAAAGACATGGTGTTGATAGGATTTGTAGGATTTCTAGACCCGCCAAAAGAAAGTGCAAAACAAGCAATCGAAGCTCTAAAAAAACATGGTGTAGATACAATTGTTTTAACAGGAGATAGCGAAGGTGTTGCGGTAAACGTTTGCAAAAAGGTAAATATATCAACAGAAGACAGATTAACTGGAAAAGAAATAGAGGAAATGACTGATGAAGAACTAAAAGAAAAATCGGTAAATTGTCATCTATATTCTAAACTTTCACCACTTCAGAAACAAAGAATTGTAAGAATTTATCAAGAACAAGGTAATACAGTAGGTTACATGGGAGACGGAATAAACGATAGCCCACCATTAAAACAGTCAGATGTTGGAATATCGGTAGATACGGCGGTTGATATTGCTAAAGAAACCGCAGACATAATTCTACTAGAAAAAGATTTAAATGTACTTGAAAAGGGAGTTATAATAGGCAGAAAGACATTTACAAATATATTAAAATATATAAAAATGGCTACGAGTGGAAACTTTGGAAACATGCTTTCTATAATAATTGCCAGCTTAGCTCTTCCATTTTTGCCAATGCTTCCAGTGCACATATTAATACAAAATTTACTAAACGACTTTGCACAAATAGGAATGCCGTTTGACAATGTAGATACAGAATATTTGCTAAACCCGAAAAAATGGAATACTAGCGAAATAAAGAAAAACATGTTTATATTTGGAACGATTAGCACTATATTCGATTTGCTGTGCTTCTTAGCATTGTGGTTTATAATGAAATTTAACACAACAGAAAAATCAACATTATTCCAGACTGGTTGGTTTGCATATGGAATAATATCTCAAACAGTAATAATTCATTTAATGAGAACCTCGAAAATACCATTTATCCAGAGCAAACCATCAAAACAACTAATAATTTCAACGATGTCTATAATAGTCTTAACTCTTATTATTTGCTTCACAAACATAGCAATAATTTTCGATTTGCAAAGATTGCCGATAGAATATGGAATAGTTATTGTAATATTGATGGTGCTATATGCAATAGCAATTCAGAATTATAAGAAAATTCAAAATATGAATAAATAAACAAAAAAATTATACATGTTCAAAAAATATGTATAATTTTTTAAATTTTTTATACATATTCGGGTGTTGAAAAAATATACAAGTATGGTATAATGCAAATTAGATGAAGTTAAACTAATAATAGGAGAAGGTATATGAAAAAGGTAATGGTATATTTAATGATTATTATTGTTGTAATTTTAGTATGTGTGTTTGGAATAAATGCTTATGTAAAAATTTCAACAAAAGATCAGATAATTCGAGAAAATGAGTATGATAAATTATCAGATATAGATTGTATTATTGTACTAGGTGCTGGCGTATGGGGAGACAAGCCTAGCCATATGTTGGAAGATAGGCTATTAGAAGGTATCAAATTGTATGAAAATAATGTGTCTAGTAAAATAATAATGAGCGGAGACCATGGCAAGGAAGATTATGACGAAGTAAACATAATGAAAAACTATGCCATTGAAAAAGGAGTGCCTTCGGAGAATATTTTTATGGATCACGCAGGCTTTTCAACATATGAGAGCATATATAGAGCAAAGGAAATATTTAAAGCTAAAAGAATTGTAATAGTCACACAAGAGTATCATTTATACAGAGCATTATACATTGCTAATAAATTAGGCTTAGAAGCTTATGGAGTCGGAGCAGATCCCAGACAATATGTAGGAGCAACATATAGAGAATTAAGAGAAATATTAGCAAGAGATAAAGATTTTATAAAATGTATATTCAAACCAAAGCCAACTTATTTAGGAGAAACAATACCAGTAAGTGGTAATGGCGATATTACAAATGATAAGAAAAAAGATGTGTAACATATGAACATTTAGGCTTTAGAACATACAAAAGAAGTGAAATTCAAGAATTGTACTCGAAATGGGGTGCAATTTTTTTGTACTAGTGGGTCAGATTTATGTAATTCTACGAATTTTATGTTAAAATATACGAAAAATGAAAAAAGGTGTTATAAACATGGAAAAGAAAAATAATTGGTTAAATATTTTAAAAAAGCTACTAATTGCAACGGGAATTGTGGTTATAATTAGTGTAATAGCAACCATAGGAATAGGAAATTATTTTGTTAATTATGCAATATTAAGAACGGGAAATGGTGGAGATAGAGAAGTAAAAAATAAAGAAGTGGTAGAAGTTGCTAGTATAGATAATGAAACTGAAAGAGTTATAGAAGAAAATCGAGAAGAAGAAAAACAACTTGCAAATCAATGGTCAAATACTATAAAAAATGAAAAGGTTGAGATTACTGTAAATGATGGAATAACTTTAAAAGGAACCGAATACATAAAAGATGAACAAATTAACGACTGGGTAATTGTTCTACATGGTTATCGTTCAAATCCAGAATCAGTAATTTCAATAGGAAGGCACTTTTCAGAAAATGGCTACAATGTACTAATTCCATATATGAGAGCCACTGGCGAAAGTGAAGGCGAATATATAGGAATGGGATGGTTAGATAAAGATGATTTAAAATGTTGGATAGACTTAATTATAAAACAAAATAATAATTCTAATATTATATTACATGGTTCGTCAATGGGTGCTGCAACAGTACTCATGGCGTCAGGAGATGAACTTTCAAGCAATGTTAAAGCAATAATAGAAGACAGCGGTTATACATCAGTATGGGATATATTTGCATCAGAGGCTAAGGCTAGGTTTAATTTACCAGCTTTTCCAGTATTAAATATGTTTGAAATAGTTGCAAATTTCAGAGCAAAATACGATATTAAAGAAGCATCAGCATTAGAGCAAGTGAAAAAAGCAACTGTTCCAATATTGTTTATTCATGGAGATAATGATGATTTTGTTCCGGAGTATATGTGTGAACAATTATATGAAGCAGTTAATTGCAAGAAAGATAAACTTATAATACATAGTGCAGGACATACTGAATCAAGATATAAAGAGCCAGAAACATATTATAATAAGATATTTGATTTTCTAGATGATGTCAGAATTTAATAAAATAATGCTGATCAACGCCCATACTGGAAAGCAATGTTAGATACAGAGAAAAGAATATAAGATTGAATAATTATTCTAGCTTAAAAAATGGCTGTAGAGAGTTTGTAACTTTCTACAGCTTTAAAAATTAAAATATAAAATTAGAGAAGCTCATGATTAATGTATAGTAATGTAAAGTATGTTTTATTTTAGAGATATTTACAAAAAAGAATTGACATACAAATGAAACTATTGTATAATACGAACATAAGTTCTATAAGAACGAAAATTTGAAGCTTTGTAAGTAGAAGTAAATGTATCTAGAACTTAAATTATAAAGAAAAGGATGGTTCTTATGGAAGAAAGAAAAAATGAAATTATTTTATTTGAAAACCAAGGAGTAAAATTAGAAGTAAACTTAAAAGATGAAACGGTATGGCTGAATAGACAACAAATGGCAACATTATTTAACAGAGATGTAAAAACTATAGGTAAACACATTAATAATGCACTTGCAGAGGAATTGGCAGATATTCCAACTGTCGCAAAATTTGCGACAGTTCAAAAAGAAGGCGAAAGAGAAGTAAAAAGAGAAGTAGAATATTATAACCTAGATATGATTTTAAGTGTTGGATATAGGGTCAAGTCAGATAAGGGAATTTTATTTAGAAAATGGGCAAATAATGTTTTAAAAGATTATATGCTAAGGGGCTATGCTGTAAATCAAAAGAGATTAGAATATTTAGAAAAAACAGTAAAACTAATAGATATTGCAAACCGAATGGATGAAAGATTAGAAGGAAATGATGCAAAAGAAATACTAAGAGTTATAGGAGATTATTCTAAAGCATTAAATTTACTAGATGACTATGACCATAGAACGCTAGAAAAAGTAAAGGGTAATATAGATGAGAGAAAAATAAAGTATGACGATTGTATTCATGTAATAAATCAGCTTAGATTTAATTCAGAAAGTTCAATATTTGCAATAGAAAGAAATAGAGGACTTGAAGCAATTATTGGAAATATTTATCAAAGCTTTGGAGGACAAGATATTTATAAGAGTATTGAAGAAAAAGGAGCAAATTTCTTGTATTTAATCGTAAAGAACCATGTATTTGTCGATGGAAATAAAAGAATTGCTGCAACATTATTTATATATTTTTTAAATTTCTATGGAATTTTATATAAAAACGGAAGACAGACAATTGATAATAATACATTAGCTGCACTTACTTTATTGATAGCAGAATCAAATCCAAAAGAAAAGGAAATTATTATAGATTTAGTAATGAATTTTTTAAAAAATGACTAAATGTGGATTTTTCGAATTATCAGATAAGACACCAGAAGTGGTTGTTACTAAATTTGCAACAACCACTAAACCTCTATATAAAGAATAATAATAAAAGAATTAATATGGCAAGTACTGTAATTCAAAGTAGTCCAATTAGAATAAATAAGAACGAACTTTTTCTAACTTCAACATTAACAATTTTTGTTTTATTTCCAACAGTAACTTCTACAGTAGTAGAGCCTTTACTAATACCAGTAATAACGCCATTGCTATCCACAGTTGCGATTTCAGGATTTTGACTATTAAAAGAAATTTCATCATTGAATCTTGGCTGTTACTCGTTCCAACATTTAAAGTATTAATATTTCCAACAATAAGGTTAGTTTCTACATTGTTTATTGTTCCTGTAACAGTTGAATCTTCGGCTTCTCCACCAACATAAAATTTATCAATATTACCACCGTCGACTTTTACATTGGCTTTTTCAACAGTACCTCTGTTTACAGATTGAAATACAGCAATATTTCCGCCAGAGATTTTTGACTGTTGCAATGCTTCCACCTCGCATAGAGAAAACTTTACCACCATTTAGCTCAATGTTTGAACAATCTGACTTCCGTCATTCCAGCTAACAAGCGTCTGATCTTCGGATTCTGAAACTACAATTGAAGTACCGTTTGCATAAATTGCACCTTGATTATTATAGGTTTCATCATATACAGGCATTTATAAAGCATAAGATGAAACAAAGCCTAGTAATAACAGTGAAATTGCAGGTATAAAAATAATAAATAATTTTTTCATTTAATTTTAAATCTTTTCCGAGAATTTTGTAAAATATTCTCTTATATTAATATTTTATGCAATATTTAGTAGACTATAAAAATCCCATATTGTAAATAACTTGTTTTTATGATATAAAAAAGAAGAAACATTGAGTGCTAGTTTTGGAGATGTTATAGACATGAAAATAGAACAACAATTTCTACAGAAAATAAATTTGAAAGGAAACAAAAGAATATGAAAGAGAAAGGTGTATTACTTCCAATATTTTCACTTCCAAGTAAATATGAAATTGGAGATTTTGGACACGAAGCATATGAATTTATAGATATATTAAGTAAAAATAACATAAAATATTGGGAGATCTTGCCTATAAACGAATGTAATAATCATCCATATTCACCTGTAAGCTATTACGCTCTTGAGGAGAATTACATTTCGCTTGATAAACTAGCTGAACAAGGACTAATAAAAGAAGCTGAGACCCGTCCAAATAAAGACAGAGCAATATATGATGACTTTAAGGAAAAATATTATAAAGAGGCTTTTGAAAATTTTAAACCCGACAACAAATTCAAAAAGTTTATTAAAATAGATGAAATAGATAAATATGCAGAGTTTGCACATATAAAAAAAGGTAAAAGTAAAGAATACTATTTATTTTTACAATATATTCTGTATACTCAATGGATGGAATTAAAACAATATGCAAACGAAAAAAATGTTCAAATTATTGGAGACATGCCAGTGTATCCTGTTTTTGATTCTGTTGAAACACGATATTATCCTGAATATTTTGAAATGAAAGATGGCAAATTCACTTTTGAAGCTGGAACACCGCCGGATTATTTTAATCAAAATGGACAAAAGTGGAATAGCCCAGTATATAACGTTGAAAACATCAAGAAAGATAAATACAAATATTTGACAAAGAGGTTCAAATATCAATTAAATTTGTTTGACAAGTTAAGAATAGATTATTTTAGAGGATATGATTCTTTTTTCAAAATTCCAATTGGAAAAACTGGGAGAGATGGTTCATACTCTGATGGTGTAAGTTATGGATTTTTTGATGAACTTTTCAAAGATAAAACAGTAAATCCAGAAAAATTGATAGTTGAAGATTTAGGCGAAATTAGAGAAGAAACCATTGCACTACGTAAAAAATATGGATTTACAAGACAAAAAATATTGCAATTTTCAATCGATTTGGATAACTTATATGATAGAGACAATGAAGAGGAGAATGTTCTTGTTTTCCCAGGAAATCATGACTGCAACACAATCTATGGGTGGTATAAGACATTAAGCGATGATCATAAATGGAAATTGAAAGAATTCTTAAAGAAAAATGAATGCTATGAAATAAACGTAAACATTGGAATTATGCAATATCTATCAAGATGCAAAGCTAAAATGCCAATCATTATGGTTCAAGATATATTAGGATTAGATGAAAATTCAAGAATAAATATTCCGGGCATAGAAAGTGATAAAAATTGGTCTTGGAAACTAATTGATTTTAAAGATTTAGAAGAAAGAATTAAGGATTATTAAAATAATAAGATGATATTAGTATAATGTGCTAAATAGTATGCTTAGAGAGGAGACAATTATATGGATATATGGGAAGATATGTATAATAAAGCCAAGAAAGAATATCATAGAGAAGATGTATCACCTTTTATAGTCGCACATCATGTTGTAGCTGCAGTTGAAAGTGAAGATGGTAAAATTTTTACAGGCTTTTGTATTGAAAGTGCTAGTGGTGTTATGAATTTATGTGCGGAAAGAGTTGCAGCATTAAATATGTATATCAATACAGGAAAAACAAAAATCAAAAGGTTAATAGTTTTCAGGGATAATCCGCCACATAATGGTGGAATGCCATGTGGGGCTTGCAGGGAATTTTTAATGCAATTAGATAAAGCTAATAAGAACATGGAAATATTGACAGATTATGAAACAAGAACAACTATTAAATTATCAGAAGTATTACCTAATTGGTGGGGAAATAAGCGATATGATAATAATTAATTTATGATAATATAAAAATAAGGAGAAAATTAAATGACTGATTTAAAGAAATTACAAAAAGAAATATATCAAAATAAAGTAAATAAGGGATTTAATATAACTGATATAAATAAAGAATTTTGCTTAACATATGGAGAAGTTGCAGAGGCATATGAAGCTTGGAGAAAAAAGAAAGATGATTTGGGCGAAGAATTAGCCGATGTTGCAATCTATTTATTAGGATTATCAGAAATTTTAAATATTGATTTAGAAGATGAAATACTAAAAAAAGTTTATAAAAACTCGAAAAGGGAATATAAAGTTATTGATGGTGTTAATACAAGAACAAAGGAATTTAATGAAGAATCAGAGAAAAACTGAGTGATAGATATTTCTAATATAAGAGAAAATTGGAGTAAGTAAAATGGAGAAAGAAATAATTTTTGTAACACATAATCAAGGAAAAGTTAAATCAGCAGAAAAATATTTTAAAAATATAAAATTAAGTACAATTAATTTTGAATTAGACGAGCCAAGAAGTGATGATATACAAGAAATTGCAAAAGCAAAAGTCTGCCAAGCTTATGAAATGGTAAAAAAGCCATGCATTGCATTAGACACGGACTTTAGAATTGATGAATTAAATGGCTTTCCAAGAGCTTTTGTTAATTTTTCACTAGAAACGATTGGAATAAAAGGAATTTTAAAATTGATGGAAAATAAAAATAATAGAGCATGTGCATTTAATGAATGTTTAGCTTATCATGACGGAAAAAATATACATTATTTCTTTGGAAAACATCCTGGAAATCTATCAAATAAAATCCGAGGTGAAGATAGAAGAGAAAAATGGTCTGATTTATGGTATATTTTCGAGCCTCAGGGTTTTGATAAGACTTTAGCTGAAATGAGTACTGAGGAAAGAGAGAATAGAAAGAAAACAGATGGTTCTTATTCTGCTATGGAAAAATTTGCAGAATGGTATCAAGAAAATAATTAAAAATAGAGAAAAGGGGAAAAGTAAATGAGTTTAGTATTAAAAAATGTATCCAAATCATTTGCTGGTAAAAAGGCTGTAGACAATATTTCCTTTAGTTTAACAAAACCAGGTGTATATGGTTTGCTTGGAACTAATGGAGCAGGGAAGACTACGACAATCAGAATGCTACTTGGAATTATAAAAAAGGATAGCGGAGAAATTACTTGGAAAGGAAAAACTGTAGATAGAAAATCTGTCAAATTTGGATATCTACCAGAAGAAAGAGGTGTATATCCAAAAACAAAAATATTTGACCAACTAATGTATTTTGCAGAATTAAAAGGAATGCAAAAAGAAGAAGCAATTAGTTCAATAAACAAATGGGCTAAAGTGCTAAAGGTGGAAGAATATTTGCAGATGCCAGCCGAAAAATTATCAAAAGGAAATCAACAAAAAATACAATTTATGACTGCAATTATACATGATCCAGAATTAGTGGTATTAGATGAGCCATTTAGTGGACTAGATCCAGTTAATACAGAAATACTAAAAAATATTATTATTAATTTAATAAAGAATGGAAAATACATAATAATGTCAGCACACCAAATGGCGACGATTGAAGAATTTTGTAGTGATATTTTAATATTGAATAAAGGTAAAACTGTATTGCAAGGAAATCTGAAAGAAATAAAAGAAAAATATCCTGCAAATAGAGTAGAAATAGATGTAAAACAAGATATTAAAAAATACATTGAAGAGCTTAATTTAGAAATAGAAACCGAAACAAACAATAACTATATTATAAAAATATCAGATGAAGAAAAAGCACATAAATTATTAAATAAACTTGTTGCAGATGGAATTAATATTGACAAATTTGAAATTAAGAAACCTACACTAAACGATATTTTTATAGAAAAGGTAGGTGAATAATAATGAGAGATATTTTTACAGTAGTGAAATTTACAATGAAAGATATGGTTAAAAGAAAATCGTTCATAATATCAACATTAATCATTTTGACTTTTATAGTAGTTGGTTTTAATGTACCAAATTTAATTAAAAGTTTTAATGGAGATAATTCTGGAGATAAATTATTAATAATAGACAGTAAAAATGTATTTGAAGGAACATTAGAAAACTTAAAACAGATGGATTTAGGCTATGAGTTTGAAATAACAAATGAAGATTTGAAATTTGAAGATGTAAAGAAAAAAATAGAAAATGAAGAAATAAAAGAAGCGATAATTATAAATCAAGAAAATGAAAAAATAAAAGTATTATATATTGTAGAAAACAAAACAACGATGAGCGAAGTGCCAGAAGGATGTATGAATGCTCTAACATCATTATACTCTAATTTAAGAATATCTAAATTAGGATTGACAGAACAACAATTACAATCGATTACTCCAAACTTTGAGTTTGACATAGAACAAACAGAGGAAAAGAGTGCGAGTGGAAATATTTTGGTAATGATGCTAATGTCGATAGTATTATTCTATGCGATATACTTTTGTGCATATCAAGTATCAAGCTCGATAACAACAGAGAAAACTTCAAAAATAATTGAAACACTTGTAACATCTACAAGCCCTAAAACAATAGTGCTTGGAAAGACAATAGGAATTGGTCTAGTTGGCTTAGCCCAGATGATATTAATAGTTGCAACAGCTTTAATAAGTGCTAAAACATTTTTAGAACCAGGAGTGCTAGATTCTGTTTTGGATATGTCTAATGTTACACCATATTTAGGAATAATGACTGCAATTTATTTTATATTAGGCTATTTGGCTTATGCTTTACTATATGCACTAACTGGCTCTACAGTAAGCAAGCCAGAAGATATACAATCTGCTAATTCGCCTGTTGCAATACTAGCAGTAATCGGATTTTATTTATCATATTTCACTATGATGAATCCAACAAGCAAGCTTAATTTATTTGCATCATTATTTCCAATATCATCACCATTTTGTATGCCATTTAGAATTATGATGGGACTTGCAAATTCTACAGATGTAATAATTTCAATCGCAATTTTAGTTGTTACCATAATTATTATTGCCAATGTTGCTATAAAAATATATTCAAATGCAATACTGAACTATGGTACAAAGATGAGCATTAAAGATATTATAAAAATATATAAAGAAAAACAAAGTTAAATATTACTTAGGACTGCTTGAAAAATAGTGGTACTTTTGTGATAATTATAGTGATAAATAGTATTTTTGTTTTAGAAATGATATTAAAAATATGTATATAATATTAATAGAGGTGTTTATTATGCCAGTTATTAGACCAAGTTCTGACTTAAGAAACAATTATAACGAAATTTCTACAATTTGTCATCAAACAAATAGACCAGTATATATTACAAAAAATGGTGCAGGAGATTTAGCTGTTATGAGTATTGAATTATACGAACTTTTAACAGATAAACATATTTTATACAAAGAATTAGAAAAAGGAATAAGCTCATTAGAAAAAGAAGAAAATAGAAAAGTAAAATGTGATGTTGCTTTTGTTCAAGCTGGAGGGACATATACAATGAATTTCAGAGAAAATTGATAGAAGCTATGCAAAATTTAATTTATTAAGAAATAAGTAATCTTGTTTTATATTGTCATGATTACAAAAAGAAAGGTAAAAGGTAATGTTTATGAAAATATTTTTAAAAGTAATTGGCGGTATTTTGGGAATAATAGTAGTTTTAGGAATTGTGTTTTTTGTAGTAGATTATAATAGAGTAAAAAATCAGGAAAAGCCTATTTTCTGTATACAAAATACAGCTGGAATGCTAGCAGATGGAGGTACAATAGAATATTTTGGTTTAGGTTATAAAGTAATAGATTTTCATACAGTGGCAGGATTCGATGATATAAAGATAGGAAATTGGTTTATGAAGTACAATGACTTTAAAGAAGAAATGCAAAAGTATGAAATGAAATACGGAGAAGAATTTCAAGAAAATAATGAAGACAAGGAAAACAATATTAATAATAAAGTAACTACAATAGATATTCAAGAAAATGGTTTAAGTTCTGCAGTACCAGCTAGAAAATACACTTTAAATCAAGAGGAAATATATGTAATTTTTAATATTATAGATAATTTAACTTTTGTAAATGAAACTTGTGATGGGATACCAACTTATATTATTAGTTATAATAGTAATGAAAAAGAAAATTTTATAAGCTATGGAATTGAAGTATTTAATAGTGAATACCATATTACATCAAATGAAAAAGGTGAAGCCATATTGTCTAGTGAACAAACAGAAAAATTAAATGAAATAATAAAAAAACTTAATAATTAGAAATACAAATTTTCATCTTTAGATAGTGTTGTTCCAATTATAGAAAATTTATAGGAAAAATAGGTATATCAGACCATGCAATGAGTGCGAAAGAAAAATTTATGAATAAAATGAGTGAAAATGGGTGGAATGCTAAAAGACTAATAGAAGGCCTTTGGACTTTGGAAAAAGGAAAAATAAATTATGAAGAAACTACTTGAAATATAGTAGTTCTTTTTGTATAATCAGAAGCGAGGGGGAGTTTTATGAAAGAGAATAAAACAGAAAATTTATTATGGATTATATTTACAATTATAGGAGGAATATTTGTTGTAATAGGATTAATCATCGTTGGAAATGTTTTTAATTATGAAAACAAAGAAAGCACTGTAGGAATAATTACGGAAATATCAACATATAGAGGTAATAACGACGATAGAAATTATAGAGTGTATGTTTCATACAATGTTGATGGAAGAACGTATGAATCAGAGTTAAATGGATATTCTTCTAGCTTTTATGAAGGAAAAAAAATCAATATATATTATGATAAAAATAATCCCAATAAAATAGGAATGAAATCATTGGATTTTATATTTTTAATGTTTCCTGGATTTGGATTAATATTTTTGTCGATAGGAGGAACAGGATTATTATTAAAAAACAGAAATAAAAAATTAGAAAAATCTTTAAAAGAAAATGGCGATGTAATATATGCGGATTATGTAGAAACAATCGTAAATAGTTCGTATAGAGTAAATGGAAGACATCCGTACCGAATTATTTGCGAATGGAATAATCCATTAGATAGTAAAAAATATATATTTAAAAGTAAAAATATTTGGATAAATCCGGAAAATACTATAATAGAAAGAAATATAAAACAATTCCCAGTATATATTAATAGAAATGATATAAAAAAATACTTTGTTGATATAGATATTTTTGAAAATAAAGAAGGATAAAAGTAAAAATGATAGAAGCAACAATGAAAGAGAAAGTAAAAGAGTTTATTGTAAAAAATTTTAAATGGATTATATTATTCATTTGCTTGATAGGATTTTTAGCAATAGCAGAAAATGTATTTAATAAAGAAATAATGAACGGGGACATAGTAGGATATAAATTAATATCAACATTTTTAATATCAGACTTTGCAACGCCAATAGCAAAATTTATTACCAATTTTGGAGATGCAATATTTTTAACTGTATTGACTATTATTTTGTTCATACTAATAAAAAATAAAAAAATTGGTTTATCAATATTTTCTAATTTAGTAATAATTACAGCACTAAATCAATTATTAAAAAACATATTACAAAGACCAAGACCAACAGAATATAGAATAATTGAAGAAACAGGATATAGTTTTCCTTCAGGGCATTCTATGATAAGTATGGCTTTCTATGGATATATAATATACTTAATTTATAAATATGTAAAAAACAAATACATAAAATGGATTTCTATAGTATTATTAAGTATTTTAATATGTTCTATTGGAATAAGCAGAATTTATTTAGGTGTACATTATACAAGTGATGTACTAGGAGGATTCTTAATATCAGTATCATATTTAGTTATATATATAAGTGCTGTAATCAAGAGCTTCGTATTATGAAATAATTGCGAACAAAAAATGGGGAGATAAAGAAAACTATGATATTTGTCTTGACTGTTCTATTGGAAATGAGAAGGTAGTAAATATTATTTGTGATTATACAAATGAAAAAAATAAATAAGAAAATAAAAGTAGTTGTGATTTGAAAAATTCAAATTGCAACTATTTTGTTTATTTATTAAAATCATCTCTACAAATTAATGTTTAGAGAATGGATATATATAGTATCTACAATAATAATTATGTTTGGTTTTATTGTTAGAATAATGCAATTACTTTTAAAGATTAAGAAAAATGTGAATTACTATGATTATAAAAATATATTTGTAGCTGGAAATCAGAAAAGAATAGAAGAATATTATGGCAAGGGTGGATTTGATCCAATAGGAAATAAATATGGATATGAATATAAGCTTGAAAGGACAACGTGCTATGATGAAAAGGTAGAGATTATATCTATAAATGAATAGACAAATTATAAGGTGTATTTTTAATTTTATTCTAACATCAAAAAAATATTGACTTTAATTCAATAATGTGATATTTTGCATAGGTAAAAAGTATTAGGAGGTAATAATTATGGAATTAAAAGGATCAAAAACAGAGCAAAATTTAATGACGGCTTTTGCCGGAGAATCTCAGGCAAGAAATAAATATACATATTTTGCTAGTAAAGCAAAAAAAGAAGGATATGAACAAATAGCTGCAATTTTCCAAGAAACAGCTGATAATGAAAAAGAACATGCAAAAATTTGGTTTAAATTATTAAATGGTGGAAAAATTGGAACAACAGCTGAGAACTTAAATGCTGCTGCTGATGGAGAAAATTATGAATGGACAGATATGTATGCTGAATTTGCTAAAATAGCTAAAGAAGAAGGTTTTGACCATATTGCATACTTATTTGCAGAAGTTGGTAAAATTGAAAAGGAACATGAAGAAAGATATTTAAAATTATTAGAAAATGTAAAAAATGGAAAAGTGTTTGAAGCAGGAGAAGTTAAAATATGGAAATGTAGAAATTGTGGACATATTGTTGTTGGAACAAAAGCTCCAGAAGTTTGCCCTGTATGTAGCCATCCAAAAGCATATTTCGAAATTAAAGCTGAAAATTATTAAAATATAGGAAAACTATTCTTATGAGAAATATAAATTAATATGGAGGGAATTTATGAAAAAAGAATTAGTAATAAAAAGATGTTCTAAATGTCAATCTTTAGTTGAAGTCCTAAAAGATTGTACTAGTGATAATTGTAGTATTAAATGTTGCGGTGAAGAAATGATAGAATTAGCTCCAAATAGTGTAGACGCATCTTTTGAAAAACATGTACCAAACTATGAAGCAATAGATAATCATATAATTGTAAAGGTTAACCATGTTATGGATGAAGACCATTTTATAGAATGGATTGCAATGTTAGCAAATAATAAAATTATAAAGAAATTTTTATTGCCAGGTGAAGAAGCCTGTGTAATATTTCCATATGTTAAAGGAAGTAAAATTTATTCTTTTTGTAATAAACATGGACTTTGGTCAAAAGAAGTTGAATAAATATAGATAAATTAAGTTTTTTGTGTGAGATTTGTTACATAGAAATGATTGTGATAAAAATGAAAGATATTATCATTTCTGATGATATAATGTAGAAGCAGTAAAATTTGAAGATTTACCAGATGATTGGGTTTGTCCTTTATGTGGTCTTGAAAAAGAATTCTTTGAAAAAATAGAAGAATAAGAAATGATTTAAGAGTTTAGTTTAATAATGAAATTAAACTCTTTTTACAATAAAATCAGGGTAAAACATATAAATACTTGGATTTTAGATACAAATTATAATTTCTAAATTATATTTCTTATTGTAATACGATAGTATAAGTACTATTTTGGATGTAAAGTAGTAAAAAGGATGGAATCTATTAAATATGTATAAAGGAGAGTGATAAAAATGTTAAAAAATGCTATAGCATATATCTCGAGAAAGAGGAGTAGAACAGTTATTATATTTATTATTTTAACAATAGTTCTTTCATGCTTATACTCATGTTTAAAAATAATGAAATCAACAATCAGCTTAGAAAATAATTTATATAAGTTATCAAATACATCCTTATCAATAACACAAAATAACAATGAGAACTTTAAAACAAATCAATTTAAAGAAATAGAAAATATAAAAGAGATAAAAGAGACAATTCCACAATATGATGGACTAGCAAAATCTACAAATATTAAAGCAGTAGAAGGAATGCAAATGATCGAAAGAGACGATATGCCAGAAGAATTTAGAAATATATTTTCAATAGAAGCCACAAATAATACTGAAAAGGACAATTTATTTAATAGTGGAGTTTTTACTCTTATAAAAGGTAGACATATTGAAAAAGATGACAGAGAAAAAATTATTATACATGAAGAACTGGCACAAAAAAATAATTTAGAATTAAATGATAAAATTCGTCTTGAACTATTTGATTTAAACAATAATGAAATAAAAACAGAATATGAATATGAGATTATTGGAATTTTTTCTGGAAAAAAACAAGAAAAATACACAGGAATGACATCAGACTTTAGCGAAAATATGTTATTTATTGATTATGAATCAAGCCAAGTAGCATTAAACAAAGCAGAAAACAATAAAGTTGTAAATAAACTTGAAATATTTTCAGATAGTTCAAAAAATACAAATATAGTATTAAATAAAATTAAAGAAATAAAAATTGATTGGTCAAAATTCAATATTGAAAAAAATGATGATGTATATGAAGAAACTATAGAATCTGTAGAAGGGATAAAACATATAATAAAGGTTATGACATATTTAATTATGACAGGAGGAATAATAGTTTTATCACTAATATTAATTTTATGGCTAAGAGAAAGAATTTATGAAATAGGAATATTATTATCAATAGGAATAAGTAAAGCAAAAATTATAGCTCAATTTATATTTGAGTTAGTATTTATATCACTACCATCTATATTAGCATCTTTATTTTTAGGAAATGTGATATTAAATCAAATAATAGGTGGATTTATCAATTCTGATAATTCAACAATAAATATTAATAATCTACTAAAAAATGATAATTTAATATCAAATATTACAATATTTTTACAAAGTTATGGAATATTAATAGTAATTATTGTTTTATCAGTTATTATTGCAAGTGCAATGATATTAGTAAAAAAACCAAAAGAAATATTATCAAAGATAAGTTAGGAGATCGCAATGGATATATTAGAAATAAAAAATGTAACATATAATTATTCAAATTCAAAAGAGAAGATTTTGTTATCAGTAAATCAAAAGTTTGAACTTGGACAATTTTATGCAATAATAGGAAAATCAGGAGCAGGGAAGTCAACATTACTTTCATTATTAGCAGGACTAGACAAACCACAGAAAGGTCAAATTCTATTCAAAAATGAGGATATAGAGAACAAAGGGTATAGTAATCATAGAAAAAACAATATAACATTAGTTTTTCAAAATTATAATTTAATTGATTATTTAACACCAATAGAAAATGTTAGATTAGTAAATAAAAAGGCATCAGAAGATATTTTGTTAAAATTGGGACTTGATAAAAGTCAGATAAATAGAAATGTAATGAAACTATCTGGTGGTCAACAGCAAAGAGTAGCCATAGCAAGAGCATTAGCATCAGAAGCACCAATAATTCTAGCTGACGAACCTACAGGAAATCTTGATAGTGACACTGCAGGAGAAATAATAGAAATATTAAAAAGATTGGCTAAAGAGAGAAATAAATGTGTAATAGTTGTAACACATAGTAAGAAAGTTGCAAATTCTGCTGATATTATTTTAGAATTAAGTGACAAAAAATTAAGAAAGATAAGTAAAATTAATTAGGGGGTATATTGATGATAAAAAATGCTTTTGCATATGTAACAAGAAAAAGTTTAAAATCAATAATATTATTATTAGTTATTATGGCTATGTCAACACTTAGTCTGATTAGCTTGGCAATTAAAGATGCTACTAATAGAGCTTCAGAGGAAACTTTTAAAAATATAACAAATAGTTTTTCTATGGAAATAAATAGAAGAGTTAATCTTGGAACACCAAGAGGTGGAGGAAATATAAAAGGAAAAGACATAGAAAAAATAGCTGAATCTGAAGATATTTCCTCTTTTGTAAAGAGAATAAATAGCGTAGCTGATTTGGTAGATAATGATATTATAGAAACTAAAAAAACAATTGCAAATCAATCACCAGAAAGAGCAGAAAATTTTAAAAGAACAGTTATGCTAACAGGAGTTAATGATTCATCAAAAGAAAATAAATTTGTGTCAGGGGCTTACAAATTAATAGAAGGAGAACATTTGGAAGAAAATGACAAAAGTAAGATTTTAATACATAAAGACTTAGCCAAAAAAAACAATTTGAAAATTGGAGATAAAATAAAAATTAAGTCCAATTTATTTGATGCAGATAATGAAAAAGGAGCAAATGAAACACTAGAAGTAGAAATAAAAGGAATTTTCGATGGACACAATAAAAGTAGTGTAACTTCTGCACAAGAACTTTACGAAAATACATTAATAACAGATTTAGATACAGCTGCAAAAGTTTATGGAAACACAGAAGATACTGCAGTATATCAAGATGCAACATTTTTTGTAAAAGGTGATAAAAATTTGGATCAAGTCATTAAAAATATTAAAAAACTTGATATAAATTGGAACCAATACAATTTAATTAAAAGTTCAACAAATTATCCAGCACTACAACAATCAATATCTGGTATATATTCAATAGCAAACAAATTATTTGCTGGTTCATTAATATTTGCAGGTATTACAGTTTCATTATTATTACTTTTATGGATGAATGCTAGAAAAAAAGAAATAGCAATTTTTCTATCATTAGGGATATCAAAATTGAAAATTTTTGGACAATTTGTTATTGAGCTAGTATTTATATCTATTCCTGCATATATAGGATCATATTTTTTAGCTGTTTATGCAGGAAACATGATAGGAAATAATATATTAAATAAAGTTACTGGAAATATAACAAAACAAATAGCAAAGCAATCGGCATCTAGTGGACTTGGTGGAGGAGCAGAAGTAGACGGCTTTAATAAAACTCTAACAAGCTTAGATATTAATATATTACCAAAATCAATAATATATGTAATTTTATTTATGTCTTTGGTACTTATAATATCTTTAGTGGTATCATCTATAAGTAGTTTAAAAAAGAACCCAAAGGAATTGTTAATTGATACAAAGTAGATGACATAGTTTACAGATAATTAAATAATAAATAATGTAAAAGCTAAAAGGATTTAGTTATGAATAAAGAAGAAATAATAAAATATTGTTTAACATTAGAAAATACATATAAGGATTGTCCATTTTCAGATGACTTTGAATCTGTAACAATGAAACATTGTAAAAATAAAAAATGGTTTGCGTTATTAATGAATGTAAATAATAAGTTATACCTTAATGTTAAGACAGATCCAAATTATTCTGATATATTGAGAAATACTTATGATTATATAATACCTGCTTATCATATGAATAAAGAACATTGGAATACAATTATTATAGATGAAAAGGTGGACGAGGATTTAGTAAAAGAATTGATAGAACAAAGTTATCAATTAACGAAATAAAGTTAAATGCAAATAGTAATTTGAAAGAGAGTTATATAAAAGATAAGAAATAGTATTAGAAAGAAGGGAAAGAATATGTGTACAGCAGCAACTTATAAAACGAAAGATTTTTATTTTGGAAGAACATTGGATTATGAATTTTCATATGGAGATGAAGTAACAATAACACCAAGAAACTTTGAATTTAAATTTAGAGAAGTAGATGACATTAAGAGTCATTATGCGATAATTGGAATGGCATTTGTTACTGAAGATTATCCATTATATTACGATGCAATAAACGAAAAAGGGTTAGCAATAGCAGGTTTAAATTTTGTTGGAAATGCTCATTATAAAGAAAAACAGGAAGGAAAAGATAATGTTGCTCAATTTGAACTGATACCATGGATTTTAAGCCAATGTTCAAATGTAAATCAAGCTAGAAATTTGATTGAAAAAATGAATGTGTTAAATACTCCATTTAGTGATAAATTACCATTAGCTAGCTTACATTGGATTATTTCCGATAGCACACAATCAATAACTGTAGAGTCTGTTATTGATGGAATAAAAATATATGATAATCCAGTAGGGGTATTAACTAATAATCCATCTTTTGATAAGCAAATGTTTGCCTTAAATAATTATATGTATTTATCACCTAAATCTCCAGAGAATAAATTTAGTAAAGAATTAGATCTAAGTTTATATAGTAGAGGAATGGGAGCAATAGGTCTACCAGGTGATTTATCATCGCAATCAAGATTCATAAGAGTAGCGTATACTAAATTAAATTCTTTTTCTAAAGAAGATGAAAAATCAAGTGTTAGTCAATTTTTTCACATTTTAGGTAGCGTTGATCAACAAAGAGGATGCTGTGATTTAGGTGATGATAAATTTGAAATAACAATTTATACATCTTGCTGTAATGTAAATAAGGGAATTTATTATTATACAACATATGATAATCATCAAATAACAGCAGTTGATATGCACAAAGAAAATCTAGATAGTAATGTACTTATTCGTTATCCTTTGATAAAGGAAGAACAGATAAGAACTCAAAATTAATGTTTATTTATAAAGAAGATAAAAGTATTACATATAAAAATGAATTAGTATGAGGAGAAAAAATATGTGGATGGCAGTAAAAAGAGGAATTGTTGTAGCAATAGGTTTATTAATACAAATTCTATTAACATTATTTATATATTTAAAATTTGGAGAATTTATAAGTATTATTCAAGTAGTTTATGGTTTACTTAGTATTATAATTGTTTTAATGATTATCAAGTATAGTAAAAGATTAAGTAGCGATTTAATATGGATATTACTGATTATGCTTTTTCCATTAATTGGAACACTTCTATATATCATACTTAGTAATAATATGAAAAGAAGTAAAGTTTTAAAGAATATTAATGAAAATATAGAAAATGGTCAAAAATACTTAATACAAGATGAATTTATAAAAAAAGAAATCGATACTAAAAATTTAGGACAATTAAAATATATAAGTGAATTTGCAGGATTTCCTGTAACGAAAAACAATGAGATAAACTATTATTCTCTTGGTGATGACGTTTATCCTGTTATGTTAGAAGAACTAAAAAAAGCCAAAAAATTTATTTTTATAGAATATTTCATTATTAATAATGGTACTATGTGGCAAGAAATTTTAGATATATTAAAAGAAAAAGCAAATTCAGGACTAGATGTAAGAGTATTATATGATGATATGGGTTCTTTTGCTATGCTACCTAGTAATTATCCAAAATTACTGGGAAAATATGGAATAAAATGTATGCAATTTAATAAATTATCGCCATTTGCAGGTATTATTATGAATAATAGAGATCATAGAAAAATGATGATAATTGATGGACATACTGCTTTTTCTGGTGGAATTAATATTTCAGATGAATATATAAATATAAATAGTAAATTAGGAGTATGGAAAGATAATGGAATTAGGATAAAAGGTGAAGCTGTTTGGAATTTTACTGTTATGTTTCTAGAAATGTGGAATTCATTTAAAAAAGAAGATAATGATTATAATAAATACAAATATAATTTTACTGAAAAGTATAAGGAAAATGGTTTCGTTGTACCTTATGGGGAAAGTCCATTAGATGATGTTATAACCGGCGAAGATATTTATCTAAATATTATCAATCAAGCGAAAAAGTATGTTTATATTTATACACCTTATTTAATTATTGATACAGATATGATAAATAGTTTAATCTTAGCTGCAAGAAGAGGAGTAGATGTCAGAATTGTTGTTCCTGGAATACCCGATAAAAAAATTGTATATGATTTAACCTCTTCTTATTTTTATACATTAATTAAAGGTGGAGTAAAAATTTATACTTATACGAATGGTTTTGTACATAGCAAAGTATTTTTATCCGATGATGAAATAGCAACTGTAGGAACAATAAACTTAGATTATAGAAGTTTATATTTACATTTTGAATGTGGTATTTATATGAAGGATACAAATGTAATAAAAGATATCAAAAAAGATTTTGAGGATTCCTTTAAAGAATCACATAAAGTAGATGAAAAAGAAGCAAAAAATGGTTTATTTAAAGGACTATGGCAAGCTATTTTAAGATTATTTGCTCCAATGATGTAAACGATATAATAAAATTAGATAAATAGAAAATTATAATTTGTTGAGAAAGCCGTTAAAATGATTTGCTTTTTTCATGATATAATATATGGTGTAAACAAAGCAAAAAATAGTAATTTGTATAAGAAATTATATTAGTAAATGAAATAAATTTAATAAAAAATTAATTGTTTTTGTATATATATATATGTATAATATGCTAAAGGAGAGTTTATAAATGAGAGGTTGTAATAAAAAGAAAAAAGCAAAGTATATAGTAATAGTTTTTTTTGCAATAATAATACTTGGAAGAATTTTTATACCTTGGGCGCTTGAACCAGAAAATTTTAGAGATACAAAAAATAAAATAAATAGTTTTATAAACAGATATACTATACCAGATTCATATAATGCAAAATCATTGATAGCGGTTGATCTTTCAAATAATAACGATTTTGTTTCTAAAAGAGCAAATGAACAACAAACTCCTGCAAGTTTAGCTAAATTATTTGTTATTGACTATGCAACAACACTCGTTGATTTAGATGATGTAGTTTTGGCAAAAAATGAAGCAATTTCATTAACAAAACAAGGTTCATCTGTTGCAAACATTAAAGAAAAGAAATATTATGTTAAAAATTTATTTGCTGCAATGTTAGTACCATCAGGGAATGATGCAGCCTATGTATTAGCTGATTATTGTGGAGGTATTATATCTCCTAAAGCTACTACTAGCAAAGAGCGAATAGAAGTCTTTATGAAAAACTTGAATGAATATTTAAAACAAAATGATTATAAGGATACTATTTTATATGATCCAAGTGGATTTGATACAGAAGCCCATACAACTGTATTAGACTTAAAAGAAGTTGTAATGGATTTATTAAAGAATGAATGGTTTAAGGATATAGTTTCTCAAACTTCATATACAGCAACTTTACCAGATGGTAGCATGCAGACTTGGAAAAATACAAATACATTCCTTGATCCTACATCAGAATATTATAACAAAAATGTAATTGGTGTAAAAACAGGTTCTTTATCTGATGATTTTAATTTAGTAGTATTATATAAAAAGCATGGAAAAGAATTTTTGATATGTAGTTTAGGTTCACAATCTAATTATTCACGATATGATGATGTTAATTATGTTTTAAAAACAATAGATGAATCAGATTATTTGAAAAAGTAAGTTAAAATAAAGGAGATGATTATTATAGAAGTGATATATAGCATTTTATGTGCTGTTTTACCGTGTACTATTTACTTTACAGCAAGAAAAAGGAAAGGGTATCATTTATCAATTTTAGCAATGCTAATTTTCGTTTTATATCTTTGGAAAGTATATGATTTAACTGGTGCAGGAGGTTTAACAAATATATTTTATGCACCAAAAGGTGGAGATAATACATCAATTATTCAAGCTAATATTAATCTCATCCCTTTTAACATCATAGAGAAAACTTTTTACTTAAATATTTTAATGCTTGTTCCTTTTGGATTTTTAGTTCCTTTTATTTGGAAGAACTATCGTAAATTTTATAAAACATTATTTTTAGGGGCAGGTTTTTCATTAATGATAGAAATATCTCAATTAATTACGAACCGTACAACTGATGTCAATGATTTAATTGCTAATACAATAGGTGCATTAATCGGATATATTATTTGGCAAATAGTTTCATTATGTTTTGGAGAGCATTTAAAAAAGCCTGTAAAAGGTAAGAGTGATGTAATATGGTATATACTTTTAAGCTTTTTGGGTATGTTTTTCTTATATTATCCTTTTTGGTTTGCTTGGAATATTGAACCGCTTATTTTTCAATAAAATAAATTTTCAAAACATATAAATTACAATTAATGGAGGAGATTAATTATGGGATTATTTAATAAATTTATAAAAAAAGAAAAAGATGATTGGAAAAGTGCTTATATGGGGAATCCAAATTTTTATAAAGGTAAAGATGGTAAGCCATTTGGTGCATTTGCACTAACAGAAAATACATTAACTTCACTTCCAAAGAATCCCAAAGCCTTATATAAAATTGATAATACAGAAGTTGATGAATGGAAATTAATGCTTGTAAGTACAACTAATAATGGAGTTTTAGGAGATATAGATTATTATAAGGCAGTAAATAAACTAATGAAGTATGTTATTGATGAAAAGGATAATAATATTTTAATTAGAGGACTATCATTAAAAGAATTAAATGAAGTATTGAAATAATTACAAATTACAAGTTTTAAGAGTGATATTTAAAATATTGCTCTTTTTTTCTGTCAAATTTATAATTAAATAATTTGCACATTTCTCAAATTTTAAAAATTATATTAGAATAATTTTGAGGAGGGATAAGGAAATGGAAGAATTATTTAATAGACCTATTTTAGATCAACTATATGATTCAATAAGTGATGATTTTGAAACAATGCTATTAAAGAAAAAGAATCTTGATGGTAAATTTACAGAGTCATTAAAAGTGGAGGAAGAACTGATTAATTTGATTAAAAAAGTAGTTAAAGATGAAGAAAAGTTAGACACAATAATAGCTAAATTAAATAAATTTGAACTTGCCATTGGTAATGAAACGGACTTACTATGTAAAAATTATTACAAATTAGGAATAGTTGATAGTAAAAAAATATTGATGGAAATAGGAGAATAAAATCATGGAAGATATGGTAAATAATTTTTTTGATACTTATGAAGATGGATTTTTAGAGTATTTAGAGGCTCATAAGACTCAAGCATTAAAAGATAGAAAAGACTATCAAGAATTAAATAAAAATATATCAGAATTAAAATATAAATACCCAAATGTAAGAACATTTTTAGAAGAAAAAGAACCCATAGATTTAAGAGAGGACGAACAATATGCAATGCTTAATGTTATCAATTATGAAATTGAACTTGATATTATAGAATTAAAAGAATGTTTTAAATTAGGTTTTAAGGAAGCATTAATTTACTTAAATAATATGGGAATGTTAAAATTAAATTAGTTTAAAGGGACGGATAATTATAAAAATCTGTCCTTTTTATTATGCAAAAAAAGAAAGAGAGTGAGATATTTTATGGAAAATGAAGAATTAAAAAATAAATTAATTGAAAAATTAGAAAGAGAAATAAACGAATTTAAAGATACTTTAAGAGGATTATCTGCTGATGAAATAATGGATAATAGTTACAAATTAACTTGCATAACAGAAATTAAAGATTATTTAATATATGACAAAGATTATTCAAGATTTGAACTTAAAACATTGCTTAAAAATCCCAATATATTGGAAGAATGTTATGATGATTGGTTATCTTGTGATGGTAATTTAAGAGAAACTTTAGAATTTTCAGTAGATGATACAATAGATATTATAAGAGAAGATGAAGTAAAAAAACAACGAAATAAAGATTCTAGATAAAACAAGGAGGTGCAAAAACATGTCTAAATTTGTACCAAAAGAAGTTGTAAAACAATCAAAAGAAATTGATTTACTAACTTATTTTATAAATAATAATCCATCAGAACTTGTAAAAAAAGGGGCTAATACATATTCATTAAAAAGTCATGATAGTGTAATTATAAGTAATGGATTATGGCATAGATTTTCAACAAATGAAGCAGGTAAATCAGCAGTTGATTATCTTATTAAAGTAGAAAAAATGACATTACAAGAGGCAGTCTCAAGTGTATTAGATAGAAATATAGATACATATATTAAACCTCAATATAGTAATGAAAGTACATCTAAAACAATTGTAATTCCAGAAAGAGCAAGTACTAATAAACAAGTTATAGAGTATTTGAAAAACAGAGGAATTGATGAAGAAATTATAAAAGATTGCATAAATAAAAAAATTATTTATCAAGAAAATAAGACAAATAATGTAGTATTTATAGGATACGATAATGATAATAATATTAAATATGCAGGGTGTAGAAGTACAAATGAAAAAAGAATAATGAGAGATGCAAAGGGGAGTTCAAAAGAGTATTCTTTTAGAATGTCAGGAGCAGAGAAATGCGATTCATTACATATATTTGAGAGTAGTATAGATTTATTATCTTATGCAACATTATTAAAAAATAAAGGGTATGATTACACAAAACAAAATCTTTTAGCACTTGCGGGAGTATATCAACCAGGCTCCAATATAGAAAAAAGTAAAATACCAATAGCAGTACAAAGTTTTTTAAATAAAAATACAAATATAAAAGATATTGTATTACATTTTGATAATGATTTGGCAGGGAGAAATGCTACAAAGGCAATGATATTTGCACTTGATAGTTACAATGTATATGATATTCCTGCTCCTTATGGAAAAGATATAAATGACTACTTATGTTACAGCATAGGGATAAAAAAGAGACAAGAAATGGATAAATATAAAAAGAAAAATGGACAAAATAGAGTACCAATATAGGTACTTTTTTAATGCAAAATTGGATTTCTTGTCCTAGCAAGCAATGAATTTGTTCACACGAAAATATCGTGTTTCAAAATTCTATTCTATGGGGTTACCCCAATCCCCATTTTTAAATGAGCAAAACAGGAGGGAGAAATTTGAGAAAAAGATATATAAGAAAAGATATAATGCTTAATGAAATTGAGAATGAAAAACTAATTACAGACTGTCAAAGATGTAATCTTTCTTATGGAGAATATTTTAGAAGGATGTTAATGAATGAACAAATTAAAGAAAAGCCAGGTAGAGAGTTTTATGAAGTAATGAAACAACTTTCTAAAATAGGAGTTAATCTTAATCAAATAGCCAAAAAAGCAAATCAGACTAATAAAATAGATAAAGATTATTATAAGAATGAGGCAGAAATTTGGCATAAGTTTTCAGAAGATATAAAAAATAAATTTTTGTAGGAGGTGGTAATATTGGCAACAACAAAACTATGGAAAGTTGTAAAAAGAATGGATCATGTTATAGATTATGCTGAAGATAAAAGCAAAACTAAAAATCTTGAATTTAAAAACAATTATGAAATTTGGGTTAATGATTTAAAAGATGTAATTGATTATGCAAAAAATTCTGATAAAACAGAAAAAGAATATTTTGTTACAGGTATAAATTGTGATTCAAATTCAGCTTATGAAGAAATGAAAGATACAAAAAGATATTATAATAAGCAAGATAAAATTTTAGCTTTTCATGCATATCAATCCTTTGTCGAAGGAGAAGTTACCCCAGAATTGGCACATGAAATTGGTGTGCAACTTGCAAGTGAAATGTGGGGAGATAGATTTCAAGTAATAGTTACAACACATCTTAATACTAATCATATACATAACCATTTTGTACTGAACTCTGTTTCATATGTAGATGGTAATAAATATTATAGCAATAGAACTAATACTGCGAGATTACGACATATATCAGATGAAATATGTAGAGAATATGGATTAAGTGTATTAGAAGAAAAGATATGTAAAAAAAGTAAAATAAATTTCGACAATTATTATAAGAAGTCTTTATATACAGACAATTATTCTAATAATGCAAAAAGAGATTTAGATTTAGCAATTAGACAAGCATATTCTTATGATGACTTTTTATACTTAATGAAAAAATTAGATTATGAAATTATTTTTAGAGCTAATAAAATTAGTATAAGAAAAGAACCATATAAAAGAAATATTAGAATAGAAAGAAGATTTGGAGAAAATTATTCAATAGAAAATATAAAAAGAAGAATATTGGAAGAACAATCAGTTAGAGTTCCATTTATAGAGAATGTCTATAATTATAGAAAAGTTAATTATCCTTTTGCAAAAAGGCACAAAAGAGCCAAAGCAAAAGGATTTATTGCTTTATATTATCATTATTGCTATTTGTTGAAAGTTTTTCCAAACAATGTACCACAACAAAAATTGCCACCAAGTATTAGAGCAGATGTCTCAAGAATGGAGCAATTATCAGAAGAAGCAAGATTTTTAGCAACACATAAAATAAAAACATTTGAAGAATTAAGTAATTATCAAGATGATGTGAGTTTTAAGATAAAAGAAATACTAGACCAAAGAGAAAAACTTTGGTCTAGAAGAAAGCTATCAAAAGATGAAAATGAAATGCACAAATATGCAGAGCAGATTTCATCTTTAAATGATAAATTAATTAAATTAAGAAAGAGGGTGGAGCTATGTGAAGATATAAAAACAAGAGTACCAAAGATAGATAATAATTTATCTGAATTAGATACACAAGAAGAAATAGAAAAAGAAACAAAAGACAGAAAAAAAGATAAAAGTAATAAAGGAAAGGAGTAAATGATATATGAGTGTTAACGGAGATGTATCAGAACAAGTTGTAAGATTAAGTTTAGAAGGATTTGAGGTTTTAGCAAGACTAACTGGTAGTGGAGCAAAAAATGTTGCTGCAATGATTTATACTATTATGAAAGATAAAAAACAAACAAAAGGAAAGATTAGACTTAATAACATGTTAAGAACAGGAAAACCTTTAAAAATATTTACAGTTAGTAAAGAGGATTTAAAAACATTTGCAAGAGAGGCAAAGAATTATGGCATTTCATATTGTGCTTTAATACATGGAAAAAACAAAGATATTGATGGTATGGTAGATGTTATGGTAAAAGATGAAGATGCTTCAAGAATAAATAGAATTGTTGAAAGATTTAAACTAACAACAACAGATACTGCAAAATTGGATACGGTTATTACAAAAGCTATTGAGGATAGAGATGCAGAAAAAAGAGAAAAAGGGATTCTAGAAAAGTCAAAAGAACAACAATTAGAAGATTTATTAGCTAAAAAACCTATACAAACAGAGGAAACTTCAAAAGTAAATTTCAATATGGCAAAGACGGAAAAAGACCCTCTGTCAGAGCCTTCCTCAACGACTTCCAAAATGCAAGAAGGGGTATCTAATGGAAAAAAGAAACCATCTGTAAAGAAAGAACTTGCAGAACTTAAAGTTGAAGCAAAAAAATTAGATGAACAAAAATCAAAAGAAAAAGTTATAGCAAATATACCAACTGTTCAAAACAATAGAAAGCCAAAAGTAAAATCTAGTAGATAAGGAGGAAAGTTATATGGAAGAAATAAGAACAATTAATTTAGATAAATATGACTATCGACTAATATTAAATGCATTGAACGAATTTAGAAATATAAAAATACAGGAAAATGTGGATATAGAAATTATAGATAGGTTAATGTCAAAATTATTAAAAGCCCCTATAAATAAGAAGATGTTATCTTTAAATAGACATACAAAAGGAAAATATATAAACAATGAAGCAAGATGAAAAAAGAATTAGAAAAATATTCTATATATTAGGAATATTTCCAATTGTTTGGATTGCTCTCTTATTAGCTCCGTATACAAAAGGTGGACTTATAGAAATAATAAAGAATGGTAGTATTGTATTAAATGATCCGTTTAAAATAGTCATTGTAGAAAATAGCATTAGAACTATCTTTATTATTTTGATTATTTATATATTTTCAATTTTGTTATACGAATCAACTAGAAAAAATTATAGAAGAAGAGAAGAAAATGGTTCTGCAAAATGGGGCAATGCAAAAGAACTAAATAAAAAATATAAGCAACCTAACAATTATAATAAGATACTAACTAAAAATGTTTCAGTAGGATTAAATGGAAAAAAGCACAGAAGAAATGTTAATGTATTAGTTATAGGCGGCAGTGGAGCAGGAAAAACTTTTAGCTATTGTAAACCTAATGTGATGCAATGTACAAGTTCTTATGTAATACTAGATCCAAAGGGCGAAATTGTTAGAGATACAGGCTATTTGCTAGAAAAAGAACGGTTATGAAGTTAGAATATTAGACTTAATAAATATGGAAAAATCACACTGTTATAATCCATTTGTTTATATAAAAACGGATAACGATGTTCAAAAATTAGTAACAAATCTTTTTAAATCAACAACACCAAAGGGAAGTAGCACAAATGATCCATTTTGGGATACTGCTGCAAGTATGTTGCTTTTAGCTTTGATATTTTATTTGAAATATGAAGCACCTGAAGAAGAACAAAATTTTGTAATGGTAATGGAATTATTAAGAGCTGGAGATGTAAAAGAAGATGATGATGATTATGTCAGTCCACTTGATATGCTATTTAATAGATTAGAAACGAGAAATCAAGAACATATAGCACTAAAATATTATAGAGCATATCATTCTGGTTCTGCTAAAACATTAAAATCTATACAAGTAACCCTTGCTGCAAGATTAGAAAAGTTTAATTTGGAGAGTATGGCACAATTAACTCAAACAGATGAACTAGATTTGCCAAGTTTAGGAGAAAAGAAAGTTGCACTATTTGCAATTATTCCAGACAATGATACATCATTTAATTTTCTAGTTAGTGTACTATATACACAATTATTTCAACAATTATTTTATTTAGCAGATTATAAATATGGTGGTAGTTTACCAGTCCATGTTCACTTTGTAATGGACGAATTTGCAAATGTTAGTCTACCAGATGACTTTGATAAAATATTATCAGTAATGAGGTCACGAGAGGTATCTGTTTCTATAATATTGCAAAATTTAGCACAGTTAAAAGCCTTGTTTGAAAAACAATGGGAAAGTATAGTTGGAAATTGTGATGAGTTTTTATATTTAGGTGGAAATGAGCAAAGCACTCATAAGTATGTTAGTGAATTATTGGGAAAAGAAACAATAGATACTAATACTTATGGTAGGAGTTATGGCTCTCATGGAAGTTACTCCACAAATGACCAAATTGCAGGTAGAGAATTATTAACACCAGATGAGGTAAGAATGCTAGATAATAATTATGCTTTGCTATTTATTAGAGGCGAAAGACCTGTAAAAGACTTAAAGTTTAATTTAAAAGAACATTTTAATAGTATGAATACACCTATTGGAAATAGTGAAATAAAACCGTATATACATGGAGGAACAGAAAATTCAGTAGGAACAATATCATTTAATTTAGACAATGTAAAAATTGATACAAATGAAATTATAGATTTAGAAACAAAAGATTTTGACATTGAACTATTGTCAAGTGAAGAAATAGAAAATATGTACAAAGAAGATAGTAAAATTGCTAATACTATCTAAAAGACCAAAGTTATTTTTAAAACAATATACTTTGGTCTTTTTTTGTACCCTAAAATAAAAATTTAAGGAGGAATTTTGATATGGAAAATAAAAGAAAAAGAACTTTAAAGGTATTTTTAAAGAAAACATTAAAAAGAGGAGCAATAATTATAGGTTATGTTATTGCATTAAATGTGGCACAGCAAATTCACTCTTTTGCAGCAGATGACCCAATAGCTATTGTTAATAATTTATCTAATTTTATATTTGGATTAATAAGAGCAGTTGGAATGATTATATTAGGATTTGGAATTGTTCAAGTAGGTATGAGTTTAAAATCTCATGATCCAACACAAAGAGCAAACGGAATAATGACTTTAGCAGGTGGAGTTGTAATTACATTTGCAAAAGAAATTTTAAATATTATTACAGGTGGATAAAGATTAAGGCAGTTTTATCTGCATTAATAAATTAATTTTAGAATGGAGGTGCTAGATGTGAATTGGATTGTAGGAAATTTACAGAATGCATTAGATACATGGAATGGTAAATTATCAGAAATTTATATGTTAGTTACACAAAGTCCAGCAGATTTCAAAGGTGGAGCAATATGGAATATTATTTTAAATATAAATGGAGCTTTACAGGCAATAGGTTTAGCATTACTTGTTTTATTTTTTGTTGTTGGAGTAGCAAGAACCTGTACTAATTTTTCAGAATTAAAAAGACCAGAACAAGCATTAAAACTATTTTTAAGATTTGCAATAGCAAAAGGAATTGTTACTTATGGATTAGAACTAATGTTAGCAGTATTTAAAATAATACAGGGAATAGTAACAACAATTATGGCTAAAAGTTCATTTCAAGCAAGTGCTATGACTTTGCCACAATCGATTATTGATGCAATCAATAAATGTGGATTTTTTGAGAGTATTCCTTTATGGGCAGTTACATTATTAGGTGGACTTTTTGTAACAGTATTATCATTCATTTTAATTCTAACAGTATATGGAAGATTTTTTAAATTATATATGTACACAGCAATAGCTCCAATACCATTATCATCTTTTGCAGGAGAAGGAACACAAAATATAGGAAAGAGCTTTTTAAAGAGTTATATAGCAGTTTGTTTAGAGGGTGCAATTATAGTTTTAGCTTGTGTAATCTTTTCTGCATTTGTAACAACCTCGCCGAATGTTGATACTGGTGCTGCAACAGTTACTATGGTATGGAAATATGTTGGAGAGTTGATATTTAACATGTTAGTTCTGGTGGGAACTATCAGAATGTCAGATAGAATTGTTAGAGAAATGATGGGATTATAGGAGGAATGCTTTATGAGTGAAACAAGACAATTAGAAAATGCTTATGTAATTGATGTTGGATATAGAAAAGAACAACCTATCGCTTTAGTAAAAATGAATAATGAATATGTTATAGGTTTGGGATATGAAATTAAAGACAACAAGATTGATTGGCAATATGGTTATTATTATTTGACAGATTTCAAAAAAGCAAAAACGGATTTTAAAAGAGTTTTAGCAGGGGAAAATTTAGATGATACTTTTAGTGAGAAGGAGGAAGATAAAATTATGGAAGATTATCAATTTTATAGTGTTGAAGAAGTTATGAAAATTTTAAAAGATAAGGAAAAATTGTTATATGTTGATGATGGATGTGATGAGGTAGTAATTAAGTTTGAAGATTTACCAGATGTTATAGTTGATATAAATACAAAAAGTGGAATGACAGATTTAAAAATATATGATTACCAAAATCCATCAATGACACCACTTGCAACTACAATGGGAATATTTTTAGATAAGTGTAATCCTGATTTAAGAGAAAAGATTATTGATAGACTTGTAAAATTACAACAAGGAGAGATTGAAGTCAAAGATTACAAAATGATAGATGAATACATACTCGAAGAAGCAAGAGATAAGTTGGAACAAGAGAAAAAAACAAAAGCAAAAAGAAATAAGGAGGCAAGATAGATGGAAGTTAAAATAAATAAAGATATTAGAGAATTTAGTGAAAGTATATTTTTTGGACTGTCTTTAAGGCAGTTCATTTTTTCTGTAATAGCTTGTATTGTGGCAGTTGTTTTATATTTTGCACTTAAACCATATTTAGGTTTGGAAACTTTATCGTGGGTTTGTATATTAGGTGCTGCACCTTTTGCTGTACTTGGATTTGTTAAATATAACGGAATGACAGCAGAAAAGTTTATTGTTGCAGTAATAAAATCAGAGCTTTTGACACCTAAAAAATTAACATTTAAAGCAACAAATATATATGCCCAAAACTTTAAACCAACTATTGATAAAAAATTAAAGCAAAGTTTATTAAAACCACAGAAAAAGAAGAAAGAAAAGAAAGATAAAAAGAAGAAAAAGGAGGTAAAAAATAATGAGAACTCTTAATAAGATTTTTAAATTAGATAAAGAAAAATTTAAAATACCGAGATCTGTTCAAGATATTATTCCAATAAAAGCAATATGGGAAGATGGAATTTTTCAAGTAAGTAAAAATAAATTTTCAAAATCATTTAAGTTTATGGATATAAATTATGCAGTTGCTAGTAAAGAAGATAAAGAGGCAATGTTTTTAGATTATTCTGATTTATTAAATTCATTAGATGTTGGAGCAATAACTAAAATTACAATAAATAATAGAAGAATAAATAAATTAGATTTTGAAAAAACAATATTACTAGATGAAAGCAATGATGAACTTAATGATTATAGAAAAGAATATAATAAAATGCTTGTATCTCAAGCAAAAAATGCAAATGAGATAGTGCAAGAAAAGATAATAACAATATCTGTTTATAAGAAAAATGTCGAAGAAGCTCGAAATTATTTTAATAGAGCAGGTAGTGAATTGATAAGCAGATTTAATACATTAGGTTCAAAATGCGTTGAATTAGATGCAAAAGAAAGATTAAGAATAGCACACGACTTTTATAGAACAGGAGAAGAAACTTCTTTTAGGTTTGATATACACGAAACAATGAAAAAAGGTCATAATTTCAAAGATTTTATTTGTCCTGATACAGTAGAATTGGAAAGAGATTACTTTAAAATGGGAGATAGATATGGGAGAGTATTATTCTTAAAGGAATATTCTAGTTATATCAATGATGATATGGTAACAGAACTTACAGACTTAAATAAAAATATGATGTTATCAATAGATGTTATTCCAATCCCGATGGACGAGGCAGTAAAGGAAGCTGAAAATCGTAGATTAGGTGTAGAAACCAATATTACAAATTGGCAAAGAAAACAGAATGCTCAAAACAATTTTTCTGCAATAATACCTTATGATATGGAACAACAAAGAAATGACTCAAAGGAAATGCTAGATGACTTGACTATTCGTGATCAAAGAATGTTTTTAGGAGTTATTACAATGGTAATAACAGAAGAGTCAAAAGAAAAATTAGAAAGTGTTACAGATGCAATTTTAAAAATAGCTAGTAAAAATCTATGTCAGTTAGGAATATTAAGGTTTCAACAATTAGATGGACTTAACACAGTATTACCTTTTGGGGTAAGAAAAATAGATGCAGTAAGAACTTTAACTACTGAAAGTTTAGCAGTATTTATGCCATTCAAAGTGCAAGAAATAAGGCACGAGAATGGTATTTTTTATGGTCAAAATGCTATTAGTAAGAACATGATTATTGCAGATAGAAGACAGCTTTTAAATGGGAACTCATTCATTCTGGGAGTGTCTGGCAGTGGTAAATCATTTGCAGGAAAGCAAGAAATAACTTCAATAAGATTACGAGATCCAAATGCAGACATTATTTTAATAGACCCAGAATCCGAATATGCACCACTTGTTAAATCTTTAGGTGGAGAGGTAATTAAAATATCAGCAGTAAGTAATAATCACATAAATGCAATGGATATGAACTCTCAATATGGAGATGGAGCAAATCCAGTAATATTAAAATCTGAATTTATATTATCTTTGTGTGAACAACTAATTGGTAGTGGAAATCTCGGACCGAAACAAAAATCAATAATTGATAGATGTACGGCAAATGTTTATAGAGTATTCCAACAAGGAAATTATCAAGGAATACCACCAACTCTGCAAGATTTTAGAGAAGAACTATTGAAACAACCAGAAGATGAGGCAAAAGAAATAGCACTTGCAATAGAATTATTTACAAATGGTTCTTTAAATACATTTGCTATGAACACTAATGTAAATACATCTAATAGTTTAATATGCTATGATATTTTAGAATTAGGTAAACAATTACAACCAATAGGAATGTTAGTAGTATTAGATTCTATATTGAATAGAATTACTGCTAATAGAACAAAAGGAAAAAATACTTATATTTTCATTGATGAAATATATTTATTATTTCAATATGAATATTCTGCAAATTTCTTATTTACACTTTGGAAACGAGTTAGAAAATATGGAGCTTTCTGCACAGGTATAACACAAAATGTTGAAGATTTATTACAAAGTCATACTGCTAGAACTATGCTTGCAAACTCTGAATTTATAATAATGCTTAATCAAGCAAGTACAGATAGAATTGAACTTGCAAAATTATTAAATATATCTGATTTACAGATGAGCTTTATAACAAATGTAGGAGCAGGAGAAGGACTTATAAAAGTAGGTTCATCATTAGTTCCTTTTGTTAATAAATTTCCAAAAAATACAGAACTATATAGGCTGATGACAACTAAACCAGGAGAGTCTTAATGAATAAAATATATAGTTTGGTTTTAATACTACTAATAGTTATTTTAGCTATTAGTAGTTATTTTTTTATAAAAGAAATTGCAGAAAATAAGAAAGAAAATGAATTATTTGAAGAATTGCAGGAAGTAGTTCAGGAAGAAGAAAAAACGACCGCCCAAAATCAAATTACAGACAATTTTAAAAATGAAACAAGTAATTTATCATCTAAAAATGTTGGAAATTACAATTTAGAAAGCATTTCAAAAATAAATGCAGATATAATTGGGTGGCTTAAAATTGATGAAACAAATATAAATTATCCTGTTATGCAAAATGGAGATTTCTATCTTCATAGAAATGTTTATAAAAAGTATTCAAGTAGTGGAACTCCATATTTAGCAGAACATTGTAATTTAAAAATAAGCGATAATTTAATTATATATGGACACCACATGAAAAATAGTACAATGTTTTCTAATTTAGATAATTACAAGAATTATAACTATTATAAAAATCATAAGTATATTAAGTTTTATACATTAGAAGATAATAAAACTATTGAAAATGATTATGAGATAGTATTTGCATTTAAAACAGTTGCTTATTCTGATAAAGGCTTTAAATATTATAATTATACAAAGTTTTATGATGAAAATGAATTTAATTCATTTGTAGAAAAATGTCGAAATTATGAGTTTTACAATACAAATATCAATGTGAATTATGGAGATAAGCTAATTACATTATCTACTTGTGAATATTCACAAAAGAATGGAAGAATGGTAATTATAGCAAAGAAAATATAAAAGTCTGGAGGTGGTATAAATGCCAGATATAAAGTTAAAAGAAAAAAGTATAATAAAACAATTAGATAAAAAAGTAGTACAAACACAAAACTTTAAAAACAATTTAGTAACTACAAAAGAACGATTAAATGAAATTACATCAAAAGAAGAAAATACTTCAGCAGAAAATTATGCAAGTAATCATATTCAAAATGATATAAGTTATCTATCAAGAAAAGGTGCAACAAAGAGTAATGAAATTGGGAAAAAATCATTAGAAAATACAAAACAGAATATCATAAAAAGTAAAGAAAAAATATCAAACATTAAATCTAAAATAAAACAGAAGAAAGCACAGCAAATTAAAAATGCAGTAAAAAAACGAACAATAAAGAATGAAACTCAAAAAAGCATTAAATATGCAAAGAATGGAGCTAAACTTACTAAAAAAGGAATAAAAACATCTGAACAAGTTGCTAAAAATAGTGCAAAAGTTGCAAAACAAAGTTTTAAAGCAAGTAAAAGAGCAATAATGATTGCTAAAAGAACAGCACAATTAACTATAAAAGCAGTTAAGGTAACTGTGAAAGCAACAATAGCAACAGTAAAGGCAATAATTGCTGCAACAAAAGCTATTATTTCTGCAATAGTTGCAGGAGGTTGGGTAGCAGTTGTAATTATTTTAGTAATAGCTTTAATTGGAGGATTTGTAGCTGCAATTTTTAATAGTGATGGGGATGCAGATTATGATACCTCACAAATTCCTAATAGTGAAATAGTATTAGTTGCAAAAGCACAGATAGGAAATGAGGGAGGAGATAAATTTTGGAAATGGTATGGATTTGAAGAACATGTACATTGGTGTGCTTGTTTTGTGAGTTGGTGTGCAAACGAATGTGGTTACATAGATAAAGGTATTATTCCTAAATTTGCAGGGTGTGTTAATGGAATAGAATGGTTTAAAGAAAAAGAACAATGGCACGATAGAGGAGAAAGTTATTATCCAATAGTTGGAGATATAATTTTTTTCGATTGGAAAGATGAAAATGGTAATCAAGATGGGACAAGCGACCATGTTGGAATTGTAACAAGAACAGATATTACGAATAGAAATATTTATACAATAGAGGGAAATACAAGCAATAAATGTGCTGAAAGAATGTACTCTTTTGATGATGTCCAAGTTATGGGATATGGTAGTCCAAAATATGAATAAAATTGGTATCGAGTAAAGTAAGAATACTTTGATTGGTACTATTTATTTTTTTGTATTTTACATTCCAAATATATATTTGGAATGTTCATATTATAACATTTAAGATAAATATTAATGTTTTAGTCAAATTACCATAACTAATCCCTAATGTACAAGAAAAAATATTGAAAAGCAAGAAGAATTAGAATCAAAAGTTATAATTAAGGAAAAATGAAATATCGAAAGTGTTTTTTTAAATACAAGTCATTTTAGAGTTGGATATTTAAAGCAAAATGAAGTAGATAATATATTAAATAATAAAAATTTAATACTAATATTGTTGATATTTGTAATATAATATGATATGGTAATACATATAGAGAAAGTTAAAATTTAAATTATTTCAAATTAAGGACAATTAATTATATGAGAAAGGAAAAAAAGGTAATATGAATTTGTTGAAAATAGCAATGAAAGATCTAAAAGAATTTATTGTACAAAAAAAAATAATTTTTATTATACTTATTATAAGTCTAATTGTTTCTTCTTATGGATTCTTATTTTTTACTTCTTTAAATATGAATATAGCACAGATTATGAATTCATATAAAGGTATTTCAAATAGTTTCTTTATCTCGAAGAACTCTTTTACACAAAAAGAGATTCAAGAAACAATAGAATATATAAAAAAAATGAATATAGATATTACATATCATATCTTTTCAAATGTACAAGTAGGGGAGAAAGTGCAATATACAAATATAAGTGAAAAAAATAGTAAAAGGCAATTGTATAATTTGATTATTGGTTCAAACAAAACAAATAAAGCCACAGAAGAGTTTGTTGGAAGATTAATGAATCAAGAAGATAGAAATGATTGTAGTAATTATATTATGATTGAAGATAGCAGTAATAGAGCACTCAATGATATGTTTATACTAAATAAAGAAATAACTATTAATAATAAAAAATATGTAGTAAGAGCTTTAGACCAAATTAATATTAACATTTTCAAATACCTAGAATATATAAATTATGATAACATTAGTGTTATGGATGTAAATGATATAGAAATAGGAATAATACCAGATACTACTTTTTATAAAGAAAATTATAAAATACTTGGATTAGAAATAGTTATTCCTACTAATATATCTAATGAAAATAAAATAGAGATTATTAAATTTTTGCAAAACAAATTTGATAATAATACATTAATTCTTCCGCAATATACTTCAAATAGTTTATGGAATATTAATTTTTATACTATACTTTATATAATACTTATGATAATGGCATTAGTAAATATTATGGCTCTATTTACATACTGGATCGATAAAAATTGGAGAAAATATATGATATATAGATTATGTGGGGCCAATAATTTAAAAATATATTGTTTAATTGAGATAGAAGCAATACTAATTGGTGTTTTATCGATAATTATAAGTATAATAGCGTATTATTGTTCTTTACCTTTATTACATATATTAAGCATTAATTATATATTAAGTCTTAAAGAAATTTTAATTATTACAGCAATAATTTTGATGCTTATTTATAGTAATGTTCATGTGATAACAAAAAATATTTCAAAAACAGAGATAAGGTATTTAGGAAGGAGATAAAATATGGGGCTTTTAAAATTTTTATTTAAATTATTGAAAAAAAATAAATTTAAAAACTTTATAATATCTATTCAAATAGCTATTTCAGTATTTGCTTTTACTTTTTTAATAGTACCGATAGTTAAAAGCATAGAAACAAATTATTTAATAGATAGTATGAATTTAGAAAAAAACATAGCTTTTTTTGAAGAATCAATGCATATACAGTTATCTCCAAAAAACTATACCAATGAAGAATATAGTAAACTTATAAATTTCATAAACAATATGGAAGGAGTAGAAGGTATAGGAAGTGTATATTCCTTATTACCAATTAATCAACAATTAAATATATTAATGTATGATAAAGAAGTATGTAACAATATAAAATTACCATTAGCAGAAGGGAATTGGTTTCCCAAAAATGTAAGCTTAAATGATACAGTTCCTGTAATAATAACAAACAATTTGCAAAATAAATATCCTATCAATTCAACTTTTGATTTAAGTTTAGATGGACAAGAAAATGATAAAAAAGAAATAAATATCAAATGCAAAGTTATAGGTATATTAAAAAACAAATCATATATTTACACTGGACAATTTAATCATAGTACTCCAAGTGTATCAGATTTATTTTCTAAAACAACTACTAATGATGAAATAATAATTATTCCTAATTTATTTGATGAAATTCCCAGGTACTGGGCTTATCAAGGTATGCTAATAAAATACAATAATTTTGAAAATATATCTACTCAAATTAAAGAAAATGGGCTCGGAAGGTTGAATAATATTGATTCGTTAAAAGAAAATGATACAAATAATGTATTTATATATAATGAGCAAAAAATATATGAATTTATAATAGTATTTATTTTTATATTAATTAGTATAAGCGGATATAACACTTTAGCTAATTTAGAATATAGAAGATTATTGACAATTTATTATATAACAGGATTAACTTGGAATAAGGGGATAACTTTATTAACAATAAGAAACTTAATTTTAGTAATTGTTCCAACAATTATATCTAGCATTATTTCTAATATCATTGTATGTAATGTAAAAACTTTGTATGTATTTGATATTAAAAATATATTAATAACTACAATTCTATATTTGATAATATTTATTATAACAACATTTATAACTATATTAAACTTAAGAAATCAGAAACCAATAGAAATTTTGAGGGAGGTAGATTAATGAGCTTTATAGAATTAGAAAATTTAAAAAAATATTATAATCCTAATACTAATTTAGAAGTACAGGCATTAAAAAATATAAATTTAAAAATAGAAAAAGGTGATTTTTGCTCAATATTAGGAGTTTCAGGGTCAGGAAAATCTACATTATTATACATTTTAGGATGTATAGATAAACAAACTGAAGGAATATACAAATTAGATGGAGAAGAAGTATCAAAATTATCAGAAAAAAATTTAGCTGATATAAGAAATAAAAAAATTGGTTTCGTATTACAAGATTTTGGCTTAATAGAAGACGAAACTGTTACAGAAAATATACTTGTACCAACATTGTTTAATTCTATTAAAAATGTGAATATAAAATTAGAAGAAATATTAAACAAATTAGAAATTGGTGATTTAAGGAATAAAAAAGTAAGTATGCTATCTGGAGGGCAAAGACAAAGAGTAGCAATAGCAAGAGCATTAATTACAAATCCAGAGCTTATTTTGGCTGATGAACCTACTGGTTCATTAGATAGCATTACAACGATACATATAATGAATATTTTTGAGCAGTTGAATAAGGAAGGTAAAACAATAATTATTGTCACACATAATTTAGAATTAGCAAAGAAAACTAAAAAATGTTTTACAATTAAAGATGGTTTAATATATAAAGCATAAATATTATTAAGTTGTGTAAATAAGTTCATAAAAAATAGATCTTATATATAAATTTTACATAATCATTATTAAAAGGAGGATTTTTTATGAAGAAAGAAATTTTAAAAAAGATTTTATTAAGTTTATTTTTTGGGGTAATGGCATTTGGAATAATTGGTACAGTATCTGTTTTTGCATCATGTGATGTTGCAAATTATAGATATGGTTCTAGTCCTGTTACTGCATATGGTAAATGTGAGGGAATTAAAGATGATGGACGTGGATGGAATAATCATTTAGAAGTACAATGTATTGGATATCAAATAAAAAATGATGGAAAAACATATACAGAAAATGGTGGAAAGCAAATAAAAGATAATGCTAGTTCAGTAGAATCAAGAATTTGGGTTGACTGGGGAAGAGGAACAACATACACTAACACATATTCTTGTTATTGTAGATATTGTGGAACTTCATACGGAACAGAATCTCATACTTTTGCATTTAGTAACTAAAATTTGAAGAAAAATATGCTTTATATATTAAAAATATCATAAAAAAAGGTAGTATAAATATGCTGAACCAAAAAAGTTGAACAGTATAAATTATGCTAACTCGGAATGTTCTCGGTATTGGACAGGGAGCATTCCTTTTAGTTTTCTCTTAATTCTTCCGCTATTATAATATTCTATATTCAATTATACCTTTTTCTAATTTTCCTATATTTTTGTATCCATTTTCTTTTATATAATAAATTCCGGATTTTAATATTCAAAAAAGTTCTCTGCACAAGTATTATCTAATCAACTTTCTGCCCTTGACATATTTTGTCTTATCCCTTTTTCTATAATAACTATTATTAATGTTGTTTCAAAAGTAGTTAGTAAAGAAGCAGGGTTGCATATTATTTGCAATATCTGTTTTCGTTTTAGAAAATAAGTTAAATATATGAACCAATTTATAGCATTTAACTTTGAAAAAGTATAAAATTTGTTATGTGAAAGAGCAAAAGAATACTTTTGACATATTTTTGCTATATTTACAAAGCTCGACAAATTTTGCAAATAAAATGTGTTATATTAAAATAGGAAAATACAAAAAGAAAGCAAAATATCATAGAAAACTATAATTTGTCAGAAATTATCATTATAAAATATCAATAAAAGCTACATTTTAATGGTTATAATCATTATATGTAATTAAAACAAAAGAAAAATCCATCAAATTACCAATGAGGTTATTTAAAAGCAGGGAGGAGTAAGATGGATTTTTATTTAATATATAAAAATAATTTAGATAGCACACAATAATTTTTAAAGGTTATTTGTGTGCTTTTTATTTTTATATATAACACAATTCCATTCTATATACGAATTAAGCATAAACATGCTAAAAGAAAAAAATATGAGAGATTTTTGGCGTAGTTTTATAGAAATGTTTATGTTTATGTTCTTGAAATCTACGCATTTAGAGGTGTGTAGATTTGAGAATTGTCTTGAATGGAGTCAAAATAATTTCATATTTTGTAAAGAGCAGAAAAAAGGTTATGGACATTTCTGCTCTTTTAACATTTTTATATACAAAATGTAGAGGACCTCCTGTTACTCGAATTGTTTGAAATTTGAGTAAATAGGAGGTTTTTTATTATGTCTAATGAAGAATTAGAAGATGATATTGTATTAGCAAAATTTATAAATTATATGCAGAAAGCTCTTTATCACAAGAGATTAAATTATTATAGAGATTTTGAAAGAATGAGGGAATGTGAAGTTAGTATTAATGAAATAGAAGATTATAGAATAAAAGAACCAGTAGTTGAAGACATTTCCAATATGGGAATATTAAATCATAAAGATATTTATTTACTTAATTTACATTACAAGTATGGATTAAGTTATATAGAAATTTCAAAAATTACAGGCGAAAAAGTATGTACATTAAAGCAAAGAAGAAATCGTGCTTTAGCAAAATTAAAAAAGAAATTGGAGGATTAAATTATGGAATACGAAACAGAGTTTTATAAATTATTAAAATTAGCAGTAACTGATGATGTAGCTTTAATAAGAGTTTTAGACAAAATAATGAAACTTATAAATAATAATTCTAAAGATATGCGAGGTATTATAGATGAGGATTTAAAGAGTGAATTGATTACATATTCAGTCGAATTAATAAGAAATAAAAAAATTTATAAAAAATTTAAAAATTAAATGTATCCTTTTTCAAAATTTTTGTGCTGTTCATAGTAGAAGAATTAAAAAAGCTTCTACTATGGATTGCACATTGAAAATTAAATAAAATTTTTGTTAGATCATATAAGAACTGTGTTCTGGGTAGGTTAGCAACTATTCAGATTACCAATAAGAATGTTATCTTATTGAGAATGCGGTTTAGGATACTTTTGTATAGTCATAGAACGAGCGTAAAGTTATAAAGGTAGTCCATAATACTTTTATAATGGTGCGTCCCATGCAATGAGTACAAGCCAGAATTCTGGTTGGTGAAATTCCAATGTTGCTAGAAACAATAGCAATCTAACAAAGAATAAAAACAAAAAGATACAATTTATTGGAGGCAAATAAAATGTTAGATATTATTTCAATGATTACATTTTTGTTTATATTTATTGGACTACCTATGATTTTAGTAATTATTGGTGGTAACGATAAAACAGAAGAAGAACAAAAGTTAGAAGATAAAGAACAAATGGAATATTTAAGACAATATAGAGAAAAGAAATTAAATAAAAAAAGAAAATTTTGGAGGTAGGTATATGGAAAAAGAATTATATTCTTGGGAACAAGTTAGAGCTTATAGTATAATAGCACTACATAATTTACTTAATTCAGCTAATGATATCAATTTAAAGAACATGAAATTATTTATAGATCCTTTACAAACTTTATATGGTAAAGACGGAATTGTAGGAGTAGCTGAAAGATTGATAAATAACGAATAAAATATTTTTATAAACATTTGAGTTAGTATTTTAGTTTGTCGACTTATACTAACTCTTTTCTTTTGTCAAATGTGTAAATTTAAAAATTGTACCTTTGTAGCTAATAATTTCATGTGCTAGACTCCAGATATAAGCAAAATTACATTTTGCTTATACGAAATGGAGGTAACAATGTCATTTTTGAAATATCAAAAGCAAACACCAGAGTTTTTAAATAATTACTTAAAATATAAAGCGTTCATTGAGTTTAAATCAAAAACAACAATAGATGAAACATATTTTGATTTAAGAACTTTGTTAAGATATATTAAATTACTAAAAACAGATAAAGATAAAATATATACAATAACTATAGATGAATTCAAAAAAATATCTATTATAGATATAACTCTAGAAGATTTAAACAATATAACACCAAATAATCTAGAAAAATATATTATCTTTTTAAATAATATACTAACCAATGATATTAAAACCAGGAACAGAAAGTTAGCATCATTAAAGAAATTCTTTGAATATTTAGAAACCAATAATTTTATTAGTTTAAATCCATCAAAAAATATGACATCAGGGAGAGTAGAAAAAAGAATTCCTAAACATTTAAGTTTAATAGAAAGTAAGCAATTACTTTCTAATGTAATAAAATCTAATAATAGATTTAAAATAAGAAATTATGCAATTACTTGTGTATTTCTTAATTGCAGCTTGAGATTATCAGAACTAACATCTATTGATTTATCAGACTTAAAATTAGATGATAGTGAACAAACATTAAAGGTTCATGGTAAAGGAAATAAAGAAAGGTTAATTTATCTTGATGCAGCAGTTTGCGAGGCTATAATTTGTTATTTACAGGTTAGACCTAATTTAGGAAAAGACAACAAAGACCATGATGCATTGTTTATTAGTGGTCAAAATAAAAGAATTTCTAATAGAACAGTTCAAACAATAATAAAAGATGAACTTCTTGCTTTACTTAATGAAAATCCTTATAAAGAAAAATATCATACTCATACTTTAAGACATACAGGAGCCACATTACTTTATAATGAAAAAGATATAAATATATTTGTATTAAAACGAATACTTGGTCATGAATGTTTAGATGCAACTGAAATTTATACTCATATTTCAGATAAGAAATTAAAATATATAATGGAAAATTGTACTATATCAAGTATTTTGGAACGAAACGGAGGTCAAAGATAGATGAACGAAGAAAATAAAATCCCTAAATTTGTTACAGATTTAACAAATTATTTAATTGCTATAAAGAATCTATCACAAGTATATGTTAAAAATATGACAATAACAATAGGACAATTCTTAGAATTTATAAATATTCACAAACTAAAAAATAAATACGAATCTATACAAGAACTTACTTTAAATGATATAAGATCTTTAAATAATAGCGATATTTACAGTTTTATATATTTCTTGGCAGAATCACAGTACAAGATAAATTCAAGAGTTGTAAAAACAGAACATTTAAGAACATTTTTTGAATACCTATTTACTATACAACATACTATATTTAAAGAACCATTTAAGAAAATAAAAGCTGATAGAAAAATCATTAAAAAGCTACCTAACTACTTATCATTAGACGAGGCTAAAAAGATGATAAATGTATATGCTAATAGTAAATATGGTTTAGAAATAAGGGATAATGCTGTAATACATTTATTCTTAAATAGTGGACTCCGTTTGTCAGAATTAAAAAACTTATCCATTGATGATTTAGACTTGGATAATGGCAAATTTTCTATAATTGGTAAAGGCAATAAGGAAAGAACTGGATATATTAATGAAATGACTAAAAAAGCAATAGAAGAATATTTAAGAATAAGAGATAATTTTAATCCTAAAACTAAAACCTTATTTGTAAGTAAATATGGGTCAAAAATGAGTTCTACAGCTATCGAAAAGATTATAAAAAAAGCTTATAAATTAGCTGAAATTAATGATGAAAACTATTGTGTTCATACTCTACGACATACTTGTGCAACACTATTATATAGAAATGGTACTGATATTAGAACTATTCAAGAATTATTAGGACATGTTCAAATTGATACAACTGAAATATATACACATTTACATGACCAAGAAGTTATGGATGCAATGTTGGATCATCCTCTATCACAATATAAAATGGCAAATGCAGAGGCTTTTTGTGCATAATTTATTATAAAAAGGAGCTGATAAAACAATGGCAGATTATGAAAGAAAATTTGACAAAAATAAAATTCATTCTGTAGAATTAAATCTATTAGATGGACAAGTTGAGCTTATTTTGAGAGCATTAGAATTATATGGTTATAATCTTGAATATATGCTTAACAGTAATGATGCTACAGATGAGCAAAAACAAGAGAAAATATCAATGTTAAAGTATACTTATGAACAAGTTTTAGCATCACAAGCTGAACAAATTGATACAAAAGCTAATAATATTGATAATTTAAGTAGTTTGGACAAGTTATTAAGTAATAATTTTGTTCAAACACAGCAAAAGAATAACTTAAAAGCTATATAGTATTTTTTCATGTATACAAAGAAATAAGTAGGGAATAGGGGAATAAGCTATTTTTAGAAATGTATAAAAAGTATAAAAAAGAAATTTAAAATATTAAAATAAATTTTAAAACAGAAAAATAAATACATAAAAAATTTATTCTATATAAAATATAGAATAAAGATTTCTTAAAAGTAAAAAAATAAATTTAAAATTTAAAGTAAAAAAATTTAGTAATTAAGATTTAGAAATTTTAGAATTTAAAATTTTGTGTAAAGTTAAATTTTTCATATAATTTTTTATTAACGAACATTTGTTAATAATGATTGTAAATAATTTTACATTATAATTTAATAAAATAATTTAATAAATTTTTTTATAAATATTATATAATTTTAGATTACAAATCCATAATATAATTTTATAATTATAAAGCACTAAAATCGATTTTAAGACATTTTTATATTTAATTAAACAAGTTATATGTTTATGATTAGATATGTCAATTTATAAATTTAGTGTTTATTGTATAATTTTAGTAGAAATGCTGATTTTTAGGCATTTCTTAAAAAAGCTCGAAAAAGGCTAAAAAAGTGACGCACGAGAATCGATTTTAAGGCGTTTTTATTTTTTAGACATATAACTTGTTGTTTGAATAATTGAGCAAAATATTGAAATATGGGGATTTGTGAAATTTTGATAAAAATAATCTAAAGTTATATAAATTTTTTAAAATATGTGGTTACAATAATGAAAAAAAATCCAACCAAGAATAATTAAAAATAATGAGGCTTCAGAATCAAATTTAAGAGAATTTTATAAGGAAGTAATATAGTTTGTTGTTAGAATAAATAGCTTAAATACTAGTAATAGCAAGGACTAGCAAGATTTTGCAGGTAGGACCATATATGTATGGTTTTATATTTTGTTCCCACTCCTTTTTGCACAAAACTTTGATTTTGTGCAATGTTTTATCTAACTATATTTAGCAAAGTTTTGTACTTTGCCTCTTCTCTATTCTCTTTAAAAAAATATAAGAAATATGTAATTTATATTACATATATTTCTTATATTTTTTTATACCTCAACTAATAATTCTCTAAAATCCTTTTTCTGTTATAAATAATTTTTAATTCAATTTATAATTAATTTTATATTTTTATCGACAAATTACGACACACGTTTTTTATTTTGTTGTTGTATAATAAAAAAGATTAGTATGCAACTACTAATCTTCTAAATCGTTTTTTAATTGGTTTAGGTCTATATCTAATATCTGGGCGATTGCTACCAATTCGAAATCTTTTACAAGCAATTGATTCTTTTCTATTCGTAGTAATTCGTCCGTATTAATATAGATTCCATAGGTATCTAATAATTGGGATAACCTAACTTTACTCATACCTTTTTCTTCCCTTGCATTCCTTATTAGCGTGCCAGAAATGTTTTTCTTGTTGTTATATCTTTTTAGCATGATTAATGGTTCCTTTCGTTATTATCGTACAAGTATATAATTATTTTATAACAAATCACTTTAAAATGTGCATAGTATAACGACGGATTTGCCAAATAAATAGTACATTTTTGTCGAAATTTACCAAAAAAAGAGATATTAGAAAGTAAATCTAATATCTCAATCACTATTTCATTAAATATTTTTAAAGTTTTATCTTATTTTATATTCAAGTATCCTTTTATTTTTTGTATAAATTCTTCATTGTTTTTTGTTGTCATCATTAAGTTGATTAGTTGCTCTGTTACTTCTGAAACTGGCTTGCTTGATAATGCTTTTCTTAAACCAAATACTGTTTTTAGTTCTTCTGGTGTAAGCAACTTTTCTTCTCTACGTGTTCCAGACTTATTTATATCTATTGCAGGGAATATTCTCTTCTCAGATAATGATCTATCTAAGTGTACTTCCATATTACCAGTACCTTTGAATTCTTCGAAAATTACCTCGTCCATTCTGCTCCCTGTTTCTACTAATGCTGTTGCAAGTATTGTTAAGCTTCCACCATTTTCTATATTACGGGCTGCTCCAAAGAATTTTTTTGGTTTATGTAATGCTGCAGGGTCTAAACCTCCAGAAAGTGTTCTTCCTGATGGTGGTATTACTAAGTTGTATGCTCTTGCAAGTCTTGTTATACTGTCTAATAAGATTATAACATCTTTACCATGTTCTGTTAGTCTTTTTGCTCTTTCTAGTACCATTTCAGCAACTTTTACGTGATGCTCTGGTAATTCATCAAATGTAGAGTAGATTACATCTCCTTTAATTGATCTTTTCATGTCTGTTACTTCTTCTGGTCTTTCGTCTATTAATAACACTATTAATTCAATTTCAGGATGATTTACAGTTATGCTGTTTGCAATTTTCTTTAATAATGTTGTTTTTCCAACTTTTGGAGGTGCAACAATCATTCCTCTTTGACCTTTTCCAATTGGGCAAATTAGGTCTATCATTCTCATAGCATATTCTGTTGGAACAGTTTCTAGCTTAATTCTTTCTTCTGGATATATTGGAATTAAGTCATCAAATTTTCTTCTCTTATAAGCTTTTTCTGGGCTTTCTCCATTTACTTCACCAACAAATATTAATGCTGGAAATTTTTCTCCTTCTTTTGGAAGTCTTGCAATCCCCTTTATTTTATCCCCTTTATCTAGTCTAAATCTTCTAATTTGAACTGGCGATATGTATACGTCTTTTGGGCTTGATAAATAATTTTCTCCTCTTAAAAAACCATAGCCATCTGGTAATACTTCTAATACACCTTGCGCTATAAAGTCATCTGCATTTGTAAGCTTATAAGCTAAGTCTGAATCATTTTTAGCATTTTCATCAATTTCATATCTTACATTGTTAGATGTTTTTTCAGTAATAGTATTCTCATTTCTTATATTATCCAAATTATCATTTTGACTTCCATTGTTATTTTCTGCTGAATGAGTGTCAGCAACATTTAGTTTTTCATTTGAGACGTTCTCATTTAAATTATTGTTTTGTTTAGTTAAATCTGCGTTTTTACTATTACTATCTAAAATTTCAATAAGTTCGTCTTTCTTTAATTTTGTAACATTCTTTATTCCTTTTTCTTTTGCCATTTGGCGTAATTCCACTAATGTACAATTTGTTAAATCCATATTATAGTATCCTTTCTATATTTCCATGATTATGGAAGATGATTTGTGTATAATAATTATCTAAATAAAGCTAAGCTCTAATAAAATTAAAATAATCTATAATTATCTTCGATCAACTTTTTTTGGTTTTTGCGTCATATATTTGTTTTGGAATTTATTAAGATTAAAATTTATTTCGATTAAAACCATATCTATTATATATTAAATTACCAAAAATTGCAAGAAAAGAGAGCAATTTTTTGCTCCCTTATTTGCTAATATCTATATAAACTCTTTCATTAGGTAAGTACATATCCAATTTTTCTCTTGCTACTTCTTCTATATATTCAGTTGAATTAACATTTTCTTTTGTTTTTTGTAATTCACTGTTAGTTTCTTTTGCAGTCTCAAGCTGTTCAGAATAAGTAGAAGCTTCAGATTTATATTGATTTAATGTTTTTTGTTGTGATATTAATGTTACGACGAAATATATTAAAAATATTGCTATTATTATCTTTTTATAAATTTTTTTCATCTAATTATCTCCAAAATTCAATTTTTTTATATCTAATTATATATTTCTACATTATTTCTTAAAATCCTTTTTTATGTGTAAAAAATTTTTAATTTTTTTCGTTTTAAATACATTTTTCGCGTTTATTGTTAATATTTTGAATGGTTTTAAAATTAGGCTAAGAATATATTTTTTAAATAAGTACAGTAGTTTTCTTATTGGAAATGTAATAATCATGAATATTTTTATTATGGTGTTTTTTAATGTTGTAATTATCTTTACGTTTATTTTTATGAAATATTTGCTTATTGTAGATAAATATAAAACATTGCCTAATAGTAGGGCAAGAAATATGTAAAATCTTAGTTCTCCATTATTGAATATAAATATGATAAATATTAAGAAGATTCCAGTTATAATGCCAAATATGGCATCTTCTATGTATGTTACAAAATCGGGTGTTTTGAATGATTTTCTTAGTATTCTAAATATGTCAAAGAGTATTCCTATGGATATTCCGCAAAGTATGTATATTGCAAAATACTGCATTTGGCTGATTATTTCGCTATTCATATTTGGTTTTAATTCTCCTTCTAGTCACTAAGCTAAAACTAAATTTTTAAATACAGTACAATCTTTTATATATAAAATTGCATTTCATTATTGCAGAAAATATACAAAATTATTATATTGTAGTTATGAATTATTTTCTTTACTTAAAAATTTTACCTAATAAACTACCAGAATTTTTTTTGCCAATTTCATCATTACTGTAGCCCATATTGTAAATTTGACCTTCAATTATTACTTCTAAACTATCTATACTAAGCTTATTTATTCGCAAGTCCTCACCCTTTACAGTAAGTAGTCCTAATTGTGTTTCTACTATTACTATTTGGTCATCAAAGCTTAATACATCTACAACTCCTGTTATGGTTAACTTTTCTCTATTTTCTAAAATCAAATTTTGAATTACATTTCCATTATTTTGAGGCATGTTCTTTCTGTCGTCCATAGGCCTTTCCCCTTCCCCCATTTCATATATTTAATTATATTCGGGTCTTGTCTATTTTAGAACAGGTTTTAATGGATTTTCTATTAGAACTACAACATAATAAATATAAGAGCTAAATTAAAAATTTCTTTATGCAGAAAAATCAATTATAACTTTTCTACCAGAAAAAACTCTTATAATAACCCGTTTTTTAAAAGAGACTGGAAACTCGCCTTTTGAGGATTCCGAAGGATCCCAAACCAAGATCGACATTTCGAGGCTTTAAAAAATGATTATTAATAAGAGTTTTATTTAATATATTTATGAATTTGAAGATGCGTTATATTTTAAATAACTGTCTATGAATCCGTTCAAATCTCCGTCCATTACAGCTTGAACGTTTCCTACTTCGTAATTTGTTCTATGGTCTTTTACTAGTGTGTATGGGCAGAATACGTATGAACGTATTTGGCTTCCCCATGCAATGTCCATTTGAACACCTTTTAAGTCATCTATAGTGTCTTTGTTTTCTTTTTCTTTTAAGTCAAGTAATTTTGATTTCAGCATTTTCATAGCAGTTTCTCTATTTTGAATCTGGGATCTTTCTGACTGGCATGTTACGACTATGTTTGTTGGAATATGAGTAATTCTGATTGCTGATGATGTTTTGTTTATGTGCTGACCACCGGCTCCAGAGGCACGGTATGTGTCTACTCTTAAATCGTCTGGATTTATATTTATTTCAACGTCTTCTGTTATTTCTGGCAGTACTTCTAATGAGGCAAATGATGTATGGCGTCTGCCTCCAGCATCAAACGGAGAAATTCTAACTAATCTATGAACTCCCATTTCTCCTTTTAAGTATCCATACGCATATGGTCCAGATACAAGAAATGTAACGCTTTTTATTCCGGCTTCATCACCTGCTAAATAGTCTAATTCTTTTACTTCATATCCATTGCTATTTGCCCATCTGCAGTACATTCTATATAACATTTCAACCCAATCTTGGGCTTCTGTACCACCAGCACCAGGGTGCAATGTTAAAATTGCATTGTTATTATCATATTTTCCAGATAGAAGTGTTGTTATCTCAAGCTTTTCTATGTCTTTTTCGAGATTTTCTGTTGTGTCTAAAATTTCTTTTGCTTCTGAATCTAACTCCTCATGTTTTGTACCTTCTTGAATTTCAGACTTTACTAATTCGTTTAATTCTTCTATATATTCAAATGTTGATGATATTTTTTTGTAGTTTTCTGTTTTATTTTTAAGTTCATTTATTCTTTTTAAAATTCTACTAGAATTCTGTGAGTCTTCCCAAAAAGAAGGTTCTTCCGTCTGTTTTTCTGATGTGTGTAATTCCTTCTCTAAACTAGCAATGTCAAAGGGAGTCACCTACTTCTTTTAGTCTATTTTTTAAAGATTCCAACTTTTTAGTATTTTCGTCTAAATCAATCATTTTATCACTATCCTTTCTTTAAGAAAATTTTAGATTTCAATTTTTTAGTTCTTTTTTTGCCTCTTTGTAATCAGGCATATAATATTCAACCATGTTCCAAAATTGTTTTGAATGGTTCATATGTTTTAAATGGCAAATTTCGTGCAAGCATACATATTCTATTGCGTGCCTGCTGTATGCCATCAGGTTTTGATTTATGCTTATTTTTTTCTTTGAAGAACATATTCCCCATGTTGCTTTTAAGTTCTTTATACTGCATTCTAGTGGAGCTAAGCCTGTACGATTCTTCAAATCTTCCATTGCTGATGGAACTTCTTCTGTTGCAATGTACTTATATAATTTATCGATTAATTTTTTTACATTTTCTTGTTCATTTCCTTTAAAATCTTTGTTTAAATCGCAATATAAATATTGATTATCCATATCAAGCTTATTTCTTTTTGCATCTGTATACATTATTTTTAGTGTATATGGTTTTCCTAGCACCCTTACTGTGCTTCCGTCTTTATATGTTGTATTTATTTTTCTCGATTGTTCTTGTAATTTTTTATTTATCCAGTCAGCTTTACTATTCACAACATCTTCAACATATTTAATTGAAGAACGAGGTGAAGTTTTTATTATAACTTCACCATCTTTTATTTGAATATATGTATTCTTTATTTTTTCGTACACTATTTTGCATTTTATATCATTTATAATATGATATTCTTCGTTTTTTTGTTTCAATTTGCACTCCTAATAATTGTGTATTTTTTGATTTATTTCTTTAATTTGTTTCTGCTTTATCATTTTTTCTTCTTTTAATAATGCTGCAATTTTATCACGATACTCGTCAGGAATATATTTAGGTTCTAAATTTCCTAAACGTAATTGTTTGTATAAGAACATTACGATATTTTTTTCGGAAATCTCGTTGTTTTCACTAGTTCGAACTATTTTATCTTTATTTTCATGTAATTCTTCTGTAGGCTTTGGAAGTGCTTCTACATCTTTGTTAAAGATTCTTTTAAAGAAGTTTCTTATGTTTGTAATAAGGCTCATATTAAAACCTATCCTTTCTCATATGCTAAAAATTATTTAATCTCTACCTTCATCTTTTGAAGGGATCGAATTTCTAAGTTCTGTGTGAATATTGATAATTCTTTCTTGTGCTTTTTTCAATTTTTCCATAAGAACCTGAATTGTATCTGTTAGTTCATTAACTTCAGTATTTAATTGTGTTATTTCATCTTCTAGTGCTTGTGCTCTTTCAGGAGTCATTGCTTGTATAGCATTGGTTTCTTGTACTTTTAATGAATTTTCTCGATTGTCCTGAATATTCGATGATTCATTTATTCTAGTTTGATCATTAATTGGATAATCAAGTCCATCATCTAAGATTTCAGAACTCTCCATTTTTGCTTGTTGTTTAGCTATTCTTTTACTTGCAAGTTCATTAGCATACTTTCTGGCACCAGACTTCAACTCTGAGTAATCTGTAGTTTCTCCAGAATATAATTCAATGTATGCATATCCCTCAGAATAATCCTCTAGTGCTTCAAGAGCTTGCTCTTTTTTCTCCTCTTTAGGACTTTTTGCTATAGCACTAAAAGGTTTAGTCATTTTCATAAAGATAATTAGTTTTGCTATCTCGGCATCAATTTTTTCTGATGGAATTCCTTTTTGGAGCAGGGCCACAGTTATTTCAGGTTTTACATCTTCTATATATTGATTGATAGAGTAACTCGTTCTAACTAAAAAGCCATCTTTAAAATATTTAGGTAATTTTACGCCTAAATTTCTTGCTAATTTTCTAAGAGTTTTCTCATTTTCTTTCTTAATTTCTATTGCATTTGTATTGTTTTTATTTCCAACATATTTTGTTTTGGATTTTGATGGAGTATTCTTTATCTTCTTTTGCTCTTTTTCCTGTAGTATAGCCTTTGTTTCAAATAGCCATTGTAGATTTTTTCCTCTCTTATAGGTAGCTTTTTGAAATTTGTCTTCGTATAAATGCTCCAATAATTTCATCTTTTCGTCGCTTAAATATTGAGGAAAAGACGTTCTTAAGCCTAATTGATTATATCTATCAATTCCATCGCATTGTGCCAATTCTTCTTTGCTCAAGCATCCATCATTCATATGTACCGAAAAAGGTTCCATATAATTTGGAAGAGAAAAAGATATAATGCAATTTGGAAAATTTCCTTCATCTCCAGCCTGTATTTTTCTGATTGAGACATCCATCAATGCGCCATGAGATTTTTCTTCTATTAATTTATGAACGCACCAGGTTTTTATTTTAAACAATTCTTGTACCAAATGATTTGTTTGCCAATTTTGCATTCCTTCCACATTGGCACAAAATGCGTGTGCAAGCTGATTTGACAGGTACATAAAATTAGCATATTTTTCACTTTGGGAAACTTCTCTTTTTCCATTATTTCCATAAAATTGATTACTAAAATCAACATTAGAGAATCTAATCTCTTTTAATACATCTGGTAAAACTTCGGGTTCAAGGTTCTTGTAATCAAGTGCGTATTGGTTTAACGTTGATATAAGTGTTTGTTGAATGTCAAAAAAATCAGATTGTGATAGTATGTCAACTAAAATAGCGATATAATCTGATATATCTTGCTGTTCTAGCCAACCTGTCTCTTTTAATCTTTTCAAGCTTCGTACACTATTAATTTCGCTAAGATTAGTAATTTCCCATTTTCTAGACAAATCTATTGTTCTTTTGGCCTCATTGGAATTTAACTCACCTATTTGGCTGGCAAATATCATTAGACGAATTAGTGTTTCTTTATTATATTCTGTTATATTCATGTTTTTAGCTGTCATTCGAGCTTTAAAATTTTTTCTCATTATGTATCTCCTAAATTATCTTTCGATGTCATTGTTTAAAGTATTCTTTATACTTCTATCAATTTTTTCGCAAGAAACTAATCTATGTAGTTCAGCTTGCACATTAGGAGGAAATTTGCTTATATCAATCCCCATACCTTTTAATTCCGAAATAGGCATTCCTTTTCTAATACATGCTTTCGCAACTTTTATTCTTTCGGCTCTGCTCAATTCTTTCATAACTAAATTTAATCCCTTCTATTATATTTCAAATTTTCTTTGCTTTTCATATTCACTTTCTAAATCTGCTAAAGGATTGTCTTCAACAGCATTTCTAACTTGTTGATCATCAACGTGAGTGTAAATTTGTGTAGTTGATATACTATCATGTCCTAATAAAACCTGTAGTGCTCTAATATCAACGTTTCCATATCTATACATTAATGTTGCGGCGGTGTGTCTTAATTTATGCACAGAATATTTATTTGTGTCTAAACCTGCCCTCAACAATTCTTGTTTTACAACATATTGAACTGTTCTATTGCTTATTCTTTCTAGTCTTTCACTTAAAAATAATGCATTCTCAGAGCCTTGTTTTATGCCTGTTTTAGGTCGTACTGCTAAGTAATTATCTAATGCACTCATACACGATTTATTTAAATATATAACACGCTCCTTGTTTCCTTTACCAGTTACATTCATTTTTGCTTCATCAAAATCTATGTCTTTAATATTTATTCCAACAAGTTCAGATAAACGCATTCCGCAATTTAAAAATAATGTAATAATTGCATAATCACGTTCCTTATTTCTCGTATCTTCGTTGTTCGTAGCAGCTAAAAGCTTTTTACTTTCTTCTAAAGAAAGATATCTAGGAACACGTACTCCTATTTTAGGTGACTCTAAATTTAGTGCTGGGTTATGGTCCATTGGCTTTGCAGCTTTTTGCGACATATATTTGAAGAACACCCTAATACTAGCCGTTTTTCTAGCTCTTGTTGCTGGTTTACTTTGACAACTATTTGCCAAATAAAACAAATATGAATGTATATCGTCTAGTTTTATTCTATTTAGTGTTTCTAAGTCCATATTATGAATATCTATTGCATCAAAATTTTTCTCATCTGTTAATTTAAAACGATACATTATATATTTCAAAAATCTATTTAAATCATAATTGTATTCCTTTACCGTACCAGGCGATTTGTTTAAAATCGAGGTTGTGTAGTCCAAAAATGCATTTAAAAAATCTGGATTTCCATCTGTATTTATCATTTTTATTGGTCCTTTGTTTTCTATCAATTTTCGGTATTTATAACCATTTATATTATAAGCCTTTTAGACAAAAAAGACAATATTTTTGTTCACTAAAAATATTCTTTGGGATAAAAAAATAATTTATAAACAGCAACGGAGCATCCGTAGAAACGAATACTCCGTTGTTGCAACATGTAAATGCAAATTAGCACATACTTGTTTTCAGCTGATTAACTTATCGGCAAACTCACATATCTTTGTTTTCCAATATTTTCCGTCACGAGAATATCTTACTTGGCTAAGCAAATACTGCATTGCTTTACTATCTATTACTTGATTTGCTTTGTTGCCAATAGCGTATCGAAATTGATTTGTAGATCCTTCTGGTGGAACCACGAGCAGAATATGTCCCTCATCTTCTACTGTTAGATAGTACTCACGAACAGCCGCACCATCAGACCATTTATCAGAAGAGGCTATAATAATCACCTGAATATTGGTCTTTTTACGCAGGTATTCCAGTCCTTGAATTAATTCTTCTTGGTTAGAAAAAATATTATCATCATGCAAATATTGCACAACTTCATACTCTCCTTCAAGTGGACTTTTTCCACCAATATCGGAATTAGGAAATATAGTTGTTAAAATTCCATATATAAATAAACATACCAGCGTACAGCACGCAATGAAAAGTGCAATATCTACATCATACCGAAATTTTCGTTCTACAAAATCTTTTAATCGTTTCATATACAGTTCATCTCCTGTTACATGTTTCCCCTTGGTTTCAAGAAGTTTTTGAACTTTCCATCAGTTTGTCAGCGAATCCACATAGTTGCCTGTTCCATTCATTACTATCTCGAGAATCTTCCACTTGTTTTATAAAGTACTTAATTGCTTTATCATCTATTACTGTATCGGCTTCATCTCCAATTGCATAATAAAACGGGTATTTCGAGCCTTCAGGCGGTACGATAAGCAACACATGTGCTTCGTCTTCCACTAAAAGATAGTACTCTTCAACGGCTTTTTTATCAGACCATTTCTCAGAAGAAGTCATTACAATCATCTGAACATTAGTCCTTTCTTTCAGGTATTCCAGACCTTGTAACAACTCGTCTTGATTTGAAAATACGTCGTCATCATGCAAATATTGCACAACTTTGTAATTGCCTTCGAGAGGTTTCTTGTCACCGATATTATCACTAGACAAAAACTTAAAAATTACAGCTACTATGATAACAATTAGGAAAGTACTCATCAATAGTATAGCACCTATATTGTCGCTATCAAATCCTCCATTCCAACTGCTTCTGTGATAGTGGGTATGCGAATGAATCCGAGCTCCTCCAGAATGTCCACCGTGTGCCATAATAGTCTCCTTTCGTTTGAAATTGTTAATAAACTATTTCCATTTTGACAGACGATCCAGATTTTTGAACACTAATCAACCGTTTCATGAGCTTTCCTCCTAAAAATAATTATTTTGTGTAGAGTCTTTTATACAGCCTGCAAAAAGCAGGTTATATACCAATATGTATCTATTTTACTACGTTTTTTCGATTTTAGCAACTATTTATTTTGTAATCAAATCTTTCGTATCTCTTGCTATCATTAGTTCTTCGTTTGTTGGAACTACCCAAACTTCTACTTTCGAGTTTGGAGAAGATATTCTTCCTTCATCTCTGAATTCATGGTTCTTTGCTTCATCTATTTCTACTCCGAAGCATTTTAAGTTTTCACATATTCTTCTTCTTGCATTATATTGGTTTTCTCCAATTCCTGCTGTGAATACGATTGTATCTAGTCCTCCAAGTGAAACTATGTATTGAGCTATGTATTGTGCTACCTTGTATGCATAAGCACTTATTGCAAGCTCTGCTCTCTTGTTTCCCTTTGCAGCTTCAGCTTCGATGTCTCTAAAGTCTGCTGATACTCCTGAAAGTCCTAATATTCCTGATTCCTTGTTTAATATTAATTCCATCTCATCTGGTGTTAAATTTTCTTTTTTCATTAAATATGTTACTATTGATGGATCCAAATCTCCAGAACGTGCACACATAGGTATTCCTCCAAGTGGAGTTAGTCCCATTGTTGTATCAACGCTTTTTCCGCCTTTAACTGCACATAAGCTTGCACCTTGTCCTAAATGGCATACTACTGTTTTTAACTCTTCTACTGGTCTTCCTAAAAGCTCTGCAATTCTTGCTGAAACATATTTATGAGATGTTCCATGGAATCCATATTTTCTTATTCCATATTTTTCATAATATTTGTATGGAATTGGATATGTATATCTTTCCTCTGGAATTGTTTGATGGAATACTGTATCAAATACTGCTACATTTGGCTTTCCAGGCATTGCTTCCATGGCAGCTCTAATTCCTGTTATAGCAGCCTTGTTGTGAACTGGTGCTAAAGCAGCACATTCATCAATTTTTGCAATTACATCTTCATCAATTATAACTGATGAGCTAAACTTGTCTGCTCCTTGAGCAACTCTGTGACCAATTCCATCAATCTCAGCTAGACTCTTTATTGTATTGTATTTAGGGTCTAATAACAATTCTGTCATAAAATCGATTGCTTCTTTATGTGTTTTTACAGGATGATCAAATCTAAATTTTTCTCCATTAACTTTATGAGTAACAAAAGATTGCTCTCCTATTCTCTCATAAGTTCCTTTTGCCATAACCTCTTCTGTGTTCATATCTATTAATTGATATTTAAGTGATGAACTACCACAATTTAAAACTAATACTTTCATTTCATAATCCTTTCTTTTCGCCCAATAGGGACGCCCCTTTTAGGGCTAAGTTAATATTTATTTCACAAGTTCCATTGTTTCTCTTGCTATCATTAGCTCTTCGTTTGTTGGAACTACCCAAACTTTTACCCTCGAATTTTCACTTGAAATTTCTTTCTCTGTATCTCTTACAGAGTTATTTTTATCTGGATCTAATAATACACCCATAAATGTTAAATGGCTACATATTCCGGCTCTAGAAATTGGACCTTTCTCCCCTACTCCTGCTGTAAATGTTATTACATCTACTCCATTCATTGTAACAGCCATTTTGGCTATGTATTGTGCTATTATGAAGTCATATTCTTTTAGTGATGAAATAGCTCTTTCATCTCCTTGCGCTATTGCTCTTTCTACGTCTCTGTTGTCAGATGATATTCCAGAAAGTGCTAATAATCCAGAACGCTTATTTAATATTTCATCAATTTGAGCAGGGTTCATATTTTCTTTAGACATCAAGTATGTTACCACTGATGGGTCTAAATCTCCAGAACGTGACCCCATCGCAACTCCGCCTAATGGTGTAAGTCCCATTGTTGTGTCTACGCTAACACCATTTTGAATGGCACACAAGCTTACACCTTGACCTATATGGCAATTTATTATTTTTAGTTCTTCTATTGGTTTTCCAAGTAATTTTGCAATCTCTAATGAAACGTATTTATGAGATGTTCCATGGAATCCATATTTTCTTATTCCATATTTTTCGTAGTATTCATATGGAATTGGATATAAATATTGTTCTTTCTTTAAAGTTTGATGGAATGCCGTATCGAATACTGCGACATTAGGTTTGCCTGGCAAATTAATTTCACAAGCCTTTATGCCTTGTAAATGTGCTGGGTTATGAAGTGGCGCAAATCTAACAGCATCTTCAATTCCTTTCTTTACATCTTCTGTTATAATACAAGATTTTTGGAATTTTTCTCCACCATGAACAATTCTGTGTCCTATTGCAGCTATTTCATCTAAACTCTTTATAACAGGATATCTTTCATCTGTAAATTGCTTTAACACAAACTTAATAGCCTCGCCGTGGTCTCTAGCAATTACGTCATATCTATACTTTTCTCCATTAACTTTATGGGTTACAAACGAATCGTAACTGCCTATTCTTTCGAAATAACCTTTTGCAATTACATTTTCATTCTCCATATCTATAAGCTGATATTTAAGAGAAGAACTGCCACAGTTTAAAACTAAAATTTTCATAAATTACCTCCTTATTGTGTTTTTCATTACCTCACTTGCAATCGAGTGTAACTCCTAGTTTATTTTTTGAGCCTGCACTGCTGTTATTGCTACAACTCCAGCAATATCTTGACTTGAGCAACCTCTTGATAAATCGTTTACAGCCTTTGAAACACCTTGGCATAAAGGTCCATATGCTTCTGCGTGTCCGAATCTTTGTGTTAGTTTATAGCCGATGTTTCCGGCGTCCAAATCTGGGAATATCAATATATTTGCTTTACCTTGTAGAGGGCTTCCTGGAGCCTTTCTTTCGGCTACTTCTGGAATAATTGCAGCATCTAACTGAATTTCTCCATCACATATTAAATCTGGTGCTTTTTCTTTCAATAATTTTGTTGCCTCTATAACTTTATCTGTTAATGGCGAATGAGCACTTCCATGTGTTGAATATGAAAGCATTGCAACCTTTGGTTCATCTCCAATTAGCTCTTTAAAACTCTTGCTTGATGATATTGCAATCTCAGATAAAGCATCTGCATCTGGATATTCGTTTAATCCAGAATCTGCAAATATAAATACTCCATCATCTCCAAACTCTTTGTCTGGCAATACCATTACGAAGAATGCAGATACCAATTTTGTTCCAGGTGCAGCCTTCAAAATTTGAAGAGCAGGTCTTAATGTATCTGAAGTTGGGTGTGATGCGCCAGAAACAAATCCGTCAGCATCTCCTTCTTTTACCATCATTGTTGCAAAGTATCTGCTATTTGTTTTCAATAGCTCTTTTGCTTGGTCTAAAGTCATACCTTTATTTTTTCTTAATTCGTATAAATCGTTAGCATATTTGCTAAAATCAGCAGAAGTCGCAGGGTTTACAATTTGAGCTCCATTTAAGTTTATATTATTTTTTTCAGCTAATTCATTTATTTCTTGTGGATTACCTATTAAAATAATATTAGCAAAGCCTTCCTTTAGAACTATTTCTGTTGCCTCAAGAGTACGTATATCTTTACTCTCTGGAAGCACAATAGTTTTAATGTCTTGCTTTGCTTGCATCTTCATTTTTTCTATAAATGTCATGTTTATTTTTCCTCCTATCAGTACTTAACTTTTGACATCTATATTATATATTCAAATTGTGTAAAGTACAAGAGAAAAATTACATAAAACTTCTAATATCGGCTTAATTTTCTAGTAAAATTTTCTTCATTTCAACAATATCATAAAATGGAACATTAATTCCTCTTTCTGCTAGTTCTACTACCCTTAGAGATGTTACTATAACTTTATCTTTTACCGATGTAGGAATTTCTACATCTTTATTTGAATTAACATATTTATTTTCTATGTAAATCTCTTTTGTTGGAAATATGTTCTGTATTAAAAATACTGACTTTTTGCCCAATACATTACCAAAAACAAAATTATATACGGGTCTATTTCTGTTTTTTATCTTCTTTGCTTCGTATAATTTTTTATATTTTTCATATTTTGTAGAAATTGGAACAAACCAAATTATATCTTTGTTTTTTCTATCTCTAAAGCAAAAATAGCAAGGTCTTTTATTACCGTTTTCTTTATTTACCATTAGACCATAACATTTAAACACTTCAAAAAATTCATCTTTTATAAAATAGAATTTTCCATCCTCTATAAGCATAGCTACACCCCTTTTATGCAAATATGGGATCTATTTTTATAGACCCCATATTTTACTATAATTATCATTTTTTCACCTGCACATTTATATCTCGCAAGCAGGGTTGCGGTTCACATTCTCTCACCTATAAACTTATATTTCGCAAATAGGGTTGCGGTTCACATTTTTATTATAGTAGATATTAAATATCCTCTACTAGTATATTCATTATACTAGCTTTTTATGATTTTATCAAGTTATTTTCAAAATTTTTCAAATATTATGTTATAATATTTATATAATTAATATAATGAGGTTTAAAATGATTTTAGAATATATAAAAAATAATGATAATTATAATACCGTAAGGCAAGTTGTTACTGGAAAATTTAATATTTCGTACAACCTTCTACTTAAATTAAAAAAGAATAACAAAATTTTATTAAACGGATGTTCAACATATCTAGATAAGGAAATTATCGATGGAGACTCTATTACTATCAGCATCGATTTTGAAGAAGATAATTCTAATATTGTACCAACTAAAATGGATTTATCTATTTTATATGAAGATGAATATTTACTCATAATAGACAAACCAGCTGGAATTCCAGTTCATCCATCTATAATTCATTTTGAAGATAGTCTATCTAATGGAGTAAAATATTATTTTGATACAATAAATCTTCATAAAAAGATTAGACCTGTAAATAGATTAGACAGAAATACTTCCGGAATAGTTATCTTTGCTAAGAACGAATACATTCATGATATGTTGTCTAAGCAGATGCAAAATAAGCAATTTAAAAAAGAATATATTGCTATATGTGAAGGTATTTTTGATAAAAAACAAGATACAATTAATGCTCCAATTGCACGTAAAATAGATAGCATAATAGAAAGATGCGTCTCTCCTAACGGAGATGTTGCAATAACTCATTATTCAGTCTTAAAAGAATTTTGTAAAAATAATGAGACCTTTTCTGAAGTTTTAGTAAATTTAGAAACTGGCAGAACACATCAAATAAGAGTACATATGGCATATATTGGGCATCCAATCGTTGGAGATAGTTTATATGGCAATGAGTCTGATTTAATTACTAGACAGGCCTTGCATGCTTATAAAGTTGAATTTATTCATCCAATTACAAATAAAAAGATGGAGATTCAATCAGTCATACCAAAAGATATGGGGATTTTATTAAATTAATTTTTCAAGACTAAAAGACTGAAAATTTTGCAAAATTTTAAAGACTGGAAATTTTAATTAGTTTCCAGTCTTTATATCTTCTATTAATTTTAGTACATCTTTGCTATTTGAAAATGCCATGTCTGAATTTGTAATTTTGCTACTTACTTCTTTTCCAAACCATTTTGGAAGTTCTGTGTTATATGCTTGCTCTTCGCTCGAAAACTCTATTTCGGCAAATACAACGCCTTCATAAATTCCGTGAAATACGTCTAGTTCGATCTTTAAATTATCCATGTATGGAATTATGTATCTCGTTTTTTCTATTGTATTATATTTAGAATTAAGTTGTTTTCTTAATTCTGCATAGTCCTCTTCTGATATTTCTCTTTCTATCTCATTTACACTTATTCCTACTTTTGCTGTTTTTATTGTATATTTAAATTTTTTTCCTTTTGCAGTTTCTATTTTTCTTATTCTTACTACCGAAAATTTATCTATATATAAATAGTCCTGAGCCATTTTTTTATATTCATATTCTTCCAAGTTTATTCCATTTAAATCATTTACTAAAAATTTTCTTTCTATTTCCATTTTCTATATCCTTTCAAATATAATAAAACGCAGGATTTTGACAAGACCCTGCAAACTTGTTTGATCATGTTTAGAACATATCTTTTATGTGTTCGAAGCTCTTGTACTTCTTCATCATTTCGATAATGTTTTTGGGGATTTGGTTCTGTACATCGAAAAGTTCCATACCATCCATTAACCGCATTTCTTTGACAAGTGTGGCAACACTCTCATCAGGAGAATGAATTTCATTGATGTAAAACACCATGAAAGTTCCTTCTCTTTTAAAGTATTCGTCCACAGTTTGCTTGCCATCTTTATCGACGACAACCAGCCTTTGATGTAAGTTTTCTCTTCCCAGTTCTGCTGTGTCAAAAGCATATGCAATGTACGAGAACTTAAATCTTGCTCTGAGGTTCTGCTTAAGCGAAACCACCTGAAGGCAGAAGTTCTCATAAGTGATATTACTCTTGCCAATCAGTAACAGCACACCATAGTTTCCATAGAAATCATTGTACATCCGAGAAATCGGAATAATATACTTCATTGATTCCGGCTGTTCAACATGCAGAGCCATATTCAATGTTTCATAATCTCTAATTGCATACTGGCCTATGATAGTATATTGCTGTTTTTCAATCTCATTAACAATTACCTTGTAGTGTCTAGCAGCATTGGGCTTTAAAATTAAATAGCTTACTTTAAGCTCTTTAAAATCAAGCTTTTCATGCTTTTCAATTACTGCTAAAACCTCTTCTCTGGTCAAAACAGTTCACTCCTCTTCGTGTGATACATGATCATTCAACATCTCATCAATTTATTTAAGACGTCGGCATTTGGATTTACAAATCGAATTTCTCGTTGTCGTATGCAGTGCTGTAATACATCTTGCCTTTGTCACCATTGTCCTTGCGGAACTTGACACCAATTTTGGAAACATGTTTACCGATACACTCGCAAAACGCAACATATGCGCCTTCCTTTTTTACAAGTGCTTCCACCATTTGTTCCCGTTTTTCTTCAGAATATTCCGGGAATTCCTGACAAATAAGCTCTTGCAATCTTTTTTTATCTTCGCAACTAATCATATTGTACCTCCGTTGCAACTAAAAAAGTGTGTCAACTTGCAGAGCCTATTATAGCATACTTTTGAGCTATTGTAAAATAGATTTTTTAAATATTAGAAATTTATCCAATTAAGCAGTCTTGTGTTCTATACAGTTTTCCATTTCATAAAATTTTATATAAAAAATACAGTATGCTAATCTACATACCATATAATTATTAATTTTAAATTAAAGAGTAAATCTGTAAGCCGGGTTCTGTCTAGAATGGTCATTTATCTATTACATATATTACTACATGTCTCAAGCCACCAAATTAAGAAGATGACGAGCAGTCTTATCCTTCTAGTCTCGGTGTTGCTCCAGATGGGGTTTACACAGCCTAGTATGTCACCATACCAGCGGTGAGCTCTTACCTCGCCTTTTCATCCTTACCTTACGGCGGTTATTTTCTGTTGCACTTTCCTTAAGGTCGCCCTCACTGGACGTTATCCAGCATCATTGCTCTGTGGGGCCCGGACTTTCCTCGTACGCTGCCTTTCAGCCTTGCTATACGCGACCATTTAATTTACTCTTTTTCTATTGTACCGCAACTTAAAGCAAAAATCAATGTTTTAGCATTATTTTTAAAGATTATCCAGCTCTTCTATTAAATTAATGTACTTTAAGTAGAATATATCTACATTTTTATCATTACTTGATTTTATTAGTTCTTTAAGTAATACATAAGCTTTATTTATTTTTGGTTTTCTCATTGTTGATAAATTTTCCTTCATTGTCATTAGCTCTGTTAAGTCTGTCTCTGCCTGTCCCAGTAATTTTAATATATCATCCCACCTATCTGTCTCTACTATTGAATATGCAAATATGATGTTGGACTTAACGTTTTCCAGTTTAGATTTTGTTGTATCACTCGAAATCTCATTAGTATATTTTGGAATTAGGCTATACATATTTGCTAAGCATATTGCGGAATTTATCTTGTTTTTTTCTTTTAAAGATATCATCAAATTGTCTAAATTTGTATTATAAGCTAAAATATCATCACTCGTAACATTCATAGTATTTAAGTCTAAGGTTATTGTTGTCCATGACTTATATAAATTCTCTGCTTGATTTTGCAGTTCATTCCAGTCAATGTCTGAAGTGTTTCGCAGTAGCACTGCATTATTTTGAATTTGATACTTTTCTGTACTGGTAGATGAATCTCCTGTACTTCCAGAGCCTTGTTCAGAATTACTACTGCCAGCAGAATCCGTACCTCCCATTTTGCTACCATTGCTATTGGAGCTGCTTTCTTTCCCACTTTTACTACTATCAGTCATAATATTCTGTGAAGAAATCTCTACTGATGTCCTTTTTGCATGAATTTCGTCACTAGTTTGTAAATTATTCAATTTATTTACCATTGCAATCATCGTTTTATCTAGATAATCAATTTCCGAGATAATCTTTTCATTAAGGTTCGTCTTTTTATTATTAACAGTTACAACAACAGTAACCGCAATTATTGCAACCATTATTATTAACGCAAATATGCTAATTAACCAATTCTTACTTTTCATATTTAAAAATCCCTTCAATTTTCTTTTAATATAAATTTCCCTAAATTGCTCTATTTTATTCTATATATTGTAAGTATATATTTTTTTAATAATCAAATAATAATTTTAGAATTTACAAGAAAGGATTTAATCAGTAAAATGATTAATTTAAATAAATTATGCATCCCACAATAAAATTTTATAGTAATAAAGATGGAGAAATTTTTAGATTTCTCTCAAAATATTATGACATAAATGAAAAAATTTCACAGAATTTTGATATATATTATCATTCCTTAGAATGGCAAAATTCATACGAAAATCCAATAGAAATTGCAACCATTTTAGGCGTTTTTGCTGATAATATGGATGGATATGAAATAGCAATGTGGCTCTGCCTAGATAAAGGGTATTATATAAAAATAACACCTAACAATGCAGATAGCATCATTAGGTATTTATATGAGAGATTTCCCTATTAATTTATTCACTCTTTTTAGCTCTTGTCATTAGCATTGTTACTGCTTTTCTTGGTTCTAGTCCATTATATAATACATCATAAACCGCATTTACAATTGGCATTTCTATGTTATATTTTTTTGATAATGCATATGCGACTTCTATGTTGTCTATGCTTTCTATTACCATTCCGATTTCTTTTCTTGCCTGTTCAACTGTATAACCTTTTCCTATAAGTCTGCCGGCTCTTCTGTTTCTACTGTGTTCGCTCATGCATGTTACAATTAAATCTCCTAATCCAGATAAACCGTAGAATGTGTCGTGTTTGCCTCCCATTGCCATTCCAAGTCTTGTTATTTCTGCTAATCCTCTTGTGATTAATGCTGCGAAGCTGTTATCGCCTAAGTCGATTTCTGTTGCAATTCCTGCGCAGAAAGCAATTATGTTTTTTAATGCTCCTCCAAGTTCTACACCAATTACATCGTCTGATGTATATACTCTCATCTTCTCATTCATGAATGTTTCTTGTACTAAATTGCGTACTTCTTCATCTTTTGAAGCTATAACAATTGCTGTTGGTATTCCAACCGAAACTTCTTCTGCATGGCTTGGTCCAGAGAATATCCCATATTTTGAATTTGGCATTTCTTGTTCTATAATTTGGCTAAGTGTACATAGTGTTTCAGCTTCAAAGCCTTTTGCACACATTATTATTGGTTGATTTGTCACATAATCCTTATATTTTTTTATCGTTTCTCTAACAAATTTTGAAGGTGTAACATGTAATATCATGTCTGTTCCTTCTACTACTTTTTGAATGTCTGTATAACATGTAATGTTGTCGTTTATTCTTACATCTGGCAAGAATTTGCACTTTCTTTCTATGTTAATATTGTCGGCTTCCTCTTGCATAAAAGCCCATAATTTTACGTTGTGTCCTATATTTGATAAGTGCATTGCCAATGCAACGCCCCATGTTCCACTTCCTATTATCGCGATGTTCTTCATAATAAATTCCTTCCTTCTGTTTTTTATAATTATAAAAGCCCGCTATAGGAATCTGTATTTTTGCGTAGAGACTTGATTTCGCTCTTTGAGGAGTCCGAAGGAGCTCCGACCAAAAAATTATGTCCGATTGCATCAAAAATTGATTCCGTCATAGGGCTTATACATTTAATTTAGTTTTTATTTTGTTCCTTTAAAACTTAGTTTATTTTCTTTTCCTTCTAATAGTCTTTTTACGTTTGATCTATGGTTGAATACTACTAATATAGCCATTATTATAGCAAATATTACATAATTTCCTGGTACTAAGTAATTTTCATGAATGAATACTGTTAGTACTGGGAATAGTATTGCAGCTGCTATTGAGCCTAATGATACAAATCTTGTTAATGACATTAATATTAATGCAAATACCAAGCAAATTAATCCTATTTGCCAGTTGGTTATTAATAGTACGCCTAGAGATGTAGCAACACCTTTTCCACCTTTAAACTTGAAGAATACTGGAAAAGTATGTCCTAATACAACAAATATTCCTGCTAATTGAACTAATAAGCTTGAATCTGTATCTTTTACAATTTTTCCTGCTATAAAAGCAACTAAAACTGCAAATACACCTTTCAAACAATCACATAAAAGTGTTAAAGCTGCAGCTTTTTTGCCAACTGTTCTTAGTACATTGGTTGTACCTGCATTTCCACTTCCCTTTTCTCTTACATCAAATCCAGCTAATTTTTTGCTGAATATTACCGAGAAACTTATACTTCCTAATAAATATGCTATAATTGAAACAATAATATATGTTGCCATAAATAATCACAATCCTTTCTTATAAGTCATAATCTTTTACAATCAGACCTTGTTTTTTCTTATTTAGTATTACTCTTTTCATTTTTCTCTATTTTTTCTCTTGCAATCATTCTTATTGGAGTTCCAACAAGTCCAAACTCTTTTCTAAGTTGATTTACTAGATATCTTTCGTATGAAAAATGGAACAATTTTTTATCATTTACAAATACTACAAATGTTGGTGGCTTTGTAGAAGCCTGTGTCATGTAGTATAATTTTAATCTTCTTCCCTTGTCTGTTGGTGGTTGAACAACAGCTATTGCCTCTGCTAATACTTGATTTAATACAGATGTTGAAACTCTTAGTGCGTTTTGGTTTGCAACATTATTTATCATATCGAATATTTTTTCTACTCTTTGACCAGTTTTAGCTGATATGAATAAAATTGGTGCATATGATAAATATGGTAATTTTAAATATACATCTTTAGTGTATTTTTCTAAAGTTCCATTTTGTTTATCATATTCATCCCACTTGTTTATTGCTATTATAACACCTTTTCCTGCCTCATGAGCCTCTCCTGCAATCTTTGTGTCTTGTTCTGTAACACCTTGTGTTGCGTCAATCATTAAGATACAAACATCGGCTCTTTCTATTGCAAGCAAAGTTCTTGCAACACTGTATTTTTCAATTTTTTCATCTATTTTACTGTGTCTTCTAATTCCTGCAGTATCAATAAAAACATACTTTCCATGAGAATTTTCAAATTCAGAATCTATTGCATCTCTTGTGGTTCCTGCCATATTGCTTACAATTAATCTATTTTCTCCAAGAATTTTGTTAATTAATGAAGACTTTCCTACGTTTGGCTTTCCAATAACAGCAACTTTAATCTGAAGATTGTCATCTTCGTTCTCTTGTTTTGGAGGCAATTTGTCATATATCTCATCCAAAACATCTCCAATTCCTATTGCGTTTACAGAAGAAACTCTGAATGGATCTCCTAACCCCAAATTATAAAATTCATAAATTTCTGGAGCATCCTTTCCATAATTATCTGCCTTATTGCAAACCAAAATTACTGGCTTCTTAGACTTTCTAAGCATTAATGCGATTTCTGTATCTGCTGATGTAATACCTTGCTTTGCATCAGTCAAAAATATAATAACATCTGCCATAGCAATAGCAATATCAGCTTGTTCCTTCATCTGAATAGAAATGTCATTAGAATCGTCAAACTCTATTCCACCTGTATCTATTAATGTAAAACTTCTACCTCTCCAGTTAGCTTCGCCGTAGACTCTGTCTCTTGTAACACCTGGAGTATCTTCTACTATTGAAATTCTTTTTCCAACTATATAATTAAAAAATGTTGATTTTCCTACATTTGGTCTACCAACAATTGCAACCATTGGTTTTGACATTTTTTCACCTTCTTATAAAATTAATTTTTCAAATTACATTATGTATTTTACTATAAAATACATAAAATGACAAGCTTTTGTTTTAAATAAAATTAAAACGAGATATATCTTTATACCCCGTTTTAACTTTAGATTTTTCATATTTAATATTATTTTACTTACCACTATTATCATTGCACTTATTATAGAAATAGCACTTGCCACAATCATCTCATTTGTTCCAGTATATCTCACATTTATTTTTACATTTTGTTCATGCAATGCTGGATTGATTTTTATTTGTACAAATCCATTGTCTGATTCTGTACATTCAATTTCACTGCCATTTGCATACACTCTATATCCTAAATAATAAATATATGGTAGTTCGATTGTAAGTCCCGCTTCTGTCTTATTATTTTGATTGTCCGCTTCTCGCTCATTTTTCATGTTTGTCAATTCAAATTCTAAGTTTGTCCCATTTTTGTTGTAATTTAATATTTCCGCTTCTCCGCTCATTATTATTGGTTCATCTTTTCTATTTGCAATATAAGTATTTAATACTTTAAATGCCTTGCTTGGTAAATATTCCATGCTTGCCATTCCCGCATGAACTCTTCCAGTATTTTCAGTTACTCGTACTCCTTCTATCAATCTCTCTTCATTAGTAGACAATTCATATTCCAATTTACTATTATACGGAATCAACAATAATGTAGAAATAATAGTTAGCACAATTACATCGAATATCTTAAAGTTCTTTATTATAATCCCATAATTTATTCCAGCTACAAAAGCAAAGAAAAACGCCGTAAATTCATATAGCCTAAACGTAAATTGTATCATTTTAAATACGCTTGGTAACTTTTCGAATGGAAAGAATGTTAATGTCATTATGATTAAAATAATTCCAAATGTCAAAAACAGTACATATGTTCTCTTATACTCTTTTTCTATCCTCTTCCACACTATTGGTGTTAGAACAAGTCCTAAGATTGTAACCATGCCTATAGCATAAATCATTTGTTGGTCTTTACTAGTATAGAACAACTGATAAAATTCTGTTTTATAGTATTCTAGCTTGTTTCCTACTTCCATACGTCCTGGAACGAATACCTCATAGCTTGTAGCATTATGATGTTGTAACAACCCTACCCAGTAGAAACTTGTTATTAGTAAAATACATACTAGGCTTATTACTAATATACGTATGACCTTAACGCTTTTTAATTTTTTAATATTAAATACCAAATATAATAGGCATATTATTGCCATGTACATAGTAATAACCGTATGTGTTAGTATTAGTCCTACCGTTCCCCAGATTAGCTTAAACGATAACTTTTCTTCTTTTAGTACAGAATACAAGCCATCAAATATTATCGGTATAAACATAAAAGATGCAAGTTCTGCTACCGCTATTCTTATGTACATGTCTGTTATCCTGTATGGTGCAAGTACATATAAAATTGATGATAATAGTGAAACATTTTTATTTCTTGTTACATTTATCATAAATTTATACATGGCGATTCCAGATAATAATGTTACTGCAAACATAAATATCTTTAAACAATTTGTAAATGTAAAATTGAATATCTTAAAGATTAATGGAGCATATGCTGTTAATGGACTATAAAATATGTTCCATGAGTATCCAAAATTATTGCAGAAACTAGCCATTATCATTGGAAGCATTTCTCCGCTTCTGATAGTTTGATATGTTCCAATTAATCTGCATACATGTTGGATGCCGTCATCTCTATATATGTTTATATTCTTATTCATCAAAGGAATACATACTATTATGCTAATTAATAGTATGTATAAATATTCCTTGTTATCTTTTATTTTGTTTAGAAGTTTAATCATTTCAACTTCCATTCCTTTCTCATTTTGCTACATTTACTAAGAAATATATAGTTTTCTTCAACTATATTATTTTAACACTTTTTAATAATTATATATCTTGTTTCTTGCTGTAAATTACATATCCTATAAAAGTTATTATTGAAATAGCTGATATCAAATATGATACTTTCTCTATAGTAGTTCCAGTGTACTTAACAGTTATATGTGCGCTTTCTATATTTTCATCTAGCTTTATTGCTAGCATTCCGTTATCAGATTCAAACATTTGTATCTTTTCATTTTGCTCTGTTGTAACTGTATAGCCTAAATAGTATATGTAAGGTAATTCCAAAATTGTGTTTGCTTTATAATTTTCTATATCAAATTCTAATTGTAAATCTTTCTTTTTTTCATTTATAATAGTTGCATTTCCATCTAATACATATACTTTATTTTCTCTATAATCTAAATAACTCTTTCCTAGAGCCTTGGTATCTACTTTTTTGGGTAAATAATCTCTATTTATTGACCATATAGAAGTTTTTTCAGCTATTTGTGCTTCATATTCTTCATCAGTCAGATTTTTTTCATCCTCATAACTATAATTATAATCTATTTTCACCATCGAAACTATAATTAGTGCTATCGAAATAGCAAATAAAACATTGTATAGGTTTTCTTTATCTTTTGCAATCATCTCTACAAAGTAATATAGATTTATCGCACATATAATTGAAAGTGCAAATTCAAAGAAAGCCAACATTCTCCATGCAAATTGAAGTGTTGTAAGTGTCTTAGGCATTATTATCCATGGAAATAATTTTGTTACCATTGCTAATGATATCATAGCTATTGCAGTAAAAGTAATATATTCACTTCTTATATTTTTGTCCACCTTTTTATATGAAACAATTCCCAATAGTGTTAATATAATTAACGGAATTCCAATTTTAAAACTAACACCATTTACTTCACCAATATCTTTAAATAATTGTGATATTTTTATTGTAGAATTTTGCACATCAATTGGAAGCGATTTCATAGATGTCGAATTAAATATCACATAGTTTCCTAATATCTTGTGTTCCATTAATGGTACAGTAAAGAATGCAGTAATAGCCAAAATAAAGATTACATTTATTGCTATTTTTCTGATTACACCTTTATTTTTTAATTGTTTAAAATTAAATACTATGTATAATAGTGCAAATATTGCAGAATATTCTGTTGAAATTGTATGTGTTAATATAAGTCCTATTGCTGCTATTGCAATATAATAGTGTTTCTTTCCATCACCTTTTAGTAAATTAAATAATCCATGGAATAACATTGGAAAGAATATATAGGCGGTAAATTCTCCTATTGCAAATCTGTTAAATATAGTTTCTAATCTATATGGTATAAAAGCATAAATTACGGCTCCTAGAGTGGCAATTTCACGTTTTTTTGATACTTCATATAGAAAATTATACATCGTAAAACAAGATATTAATATTGTGCTATATGCAAATAATTTTAAACATGTATAATAGTGTAATCCAAATATTCTAAAAAATAATGGCCCATATGTAACAATTGGACTATAAAATAGATTTATTGCATATCCAAACCCGTTTGCAAATTTGCTATATATAAAAGGAGGAAAATTTTGTTCTTTTAAAATTTGTTCCATTCCAAAAATTCTAAGCATATGTACATATCCATCATCCGTGCCATATATTCTTAAATTAATTAATGGAATAGCTGCAATTAAGCTTGCTGCAATTATTATTATATAATGTATTACTTTATCTTTTCGTATATTTTCTATAATTTTTTTCATTAATTAGCTTTCCTTTCATACAGTTCCAATACAATTAATACATATTTTAATTTTCTACATTAGTGCTGGATTATATCTCGTATTTCTTATATTTTGTTAATGCACAGTATATCAATAACACAAAAAAATAACAATACCTAAATGATATTGTTACAAAAAATATAATTTTTTAATTAGTTTTCAGCTGTTTCTGTTGAGATAACCTTTTTTCCATCATAGTAACCACAGCTTGGGCAAACTCTATGTTGCATCATTTTTTCGTGGCAATGTGGACATTCTACTAAGTTCTTATTTTCTAGTTTCCATGTTGATCTTCTTAAGCCTGTTCTAGCTTTTGACCATCTTCTTTTTGGTTGTGCCATTTCTATTCCCTCCTCACACGCTTTGCTTATGTATATATTATTAATATATTTACTTTTTTCGTACCTTCAAATTATACTAGTTTTTTAAGTCTTTGTCAATACTTGTATTTATTTTTTGAATAATTTTATCATTTTGTTGTCTAATTTGTTTATGTCTCTAGCACATTTTACCAGTTCTTTAGATACATCTTCGTTTATTTCTCCATTTGGTTTGTATTTTATTTTGTGTTCTAAACTTGCCCAGAAATCCATTGCTAAACTTCTAATTTGTATTTCTACTTTTACCATACTAATATCATTGTCTATTGCTACTGGAACCTTAACAACCATGTGATAGCTTGTATATCCACTTTCTTTTGGGTGTGTTACAAAATCTTTTTCTTTTATTACATTTATATCATTAAATTCTCGAATATACTTTCTAATAGTAAATATATCACTTTTAAGTGGACATATAATACGTATTCCAGCTACATCATTTATATCACTTACTAAGTTTTTATAAGTTGGTTCCATTTCATCTTTTTTCAGCTTATTTAATATACTTTCTGGCGATTTTATTCTCGTCATAACATGATCAATCGAATCATATTTATTAAAATACTCATAATCATAACGAATTATATCTATTTTCTTTTCAACCTCTTTTAGAGCTAAGCCATATATATACATTAAATCTTTAAATTTTTCATTATTTATATTAATTCTCGCTTCTAGCTCCTCATACTCTGCTATTCTTATAATAAATTCATTCCTTTCTCATTTTTCCAATAATCTTCGCCCATTAGGGACGCCCCTTTTGGGGCGAAAAAGCTATAAACATATTTTCCAAAATGGACATATATCAAATAAAATTATATTACTTGTTTTCTGAATAAATCTAATATATAGCAAATGTATGTCTTTTCTGTGTTTAGTCGGTAAAATCTAGTCTTGAATTTTTCCTCCGCCAACAACTACGTCTCCTATGTAGAATACAGCAGATTGGCCAGGTGTAATTCCACGTTGTGGTTCTTTAAATATAACCTGTATATTTCCAGATTCTGTCTGATTTATTATTGCTTCAGCAGGCTTGCTAGCATATCTTATTTTTACTGTTACGTCTAGAGTCCTTTCTATTTTATCCATAAGCAATAAGTTTACTTCGTTTACCTTCATTTCTTTTCTGTAAAGTTCTTGTTGCTCGCCAACTATTACTTCATTTCTTTCTTTGTTAAATCCTATTACAAATAGTGGAGCCTTATATGAAATGCCAAGTCCTTTTCTTTGTCCTATTGTATAATTGTAAAGTCCAGTATGTCTTCCTAAAATTTCGCCTTTTCTATTTACAATATTCCCTTCTTTAGGAACTATACTAGAATTTTGCTCTAAAAATTTTTTATAATTTCCGTCTGGAATAAAGCAGATATCCTCACTATCAGGTTTACTTGCAACAGATAAATTATGCTCTTTTGCAATTTTTCTTACATCTTCTTTAGACTTGAAATCGCCTAATGGGAATAATACTTTTCCAAGCAACTGTTTTGGCATATTATACAAAACATAGCTTTGATCCTTACTTAAATTTTTGGCTTTTCTTAAAACATACTTTCCATATTCGTCAGAATATTCCATTTTGGCATAGTGCCCTGTTGCAATATAATCACAGCCAAGCTCTTTCGCCTTTTCATACATTGCTCCAAACTTCATATATTTATTACATTCTATACATGGGTTTGGAGTTCTCTGGTTAGAATATTCATCTATAAAATTATTAATAACTTTGCACTGAAACTCTTCCTTTAAATTATATGTTATATGTGGTATTCCAATAGAATTGCATATTTGCTTAGCACCAACAATCGCATCAGTATTGCAACAAGTACCGCCAAATAGTTCTAAAGTTATTCCAATTACATCATATCCTTGCTCTTTTAATAGAATGGCAGAAACACTACTATCAACACCACCACTCATACCTAGTAAAACTTTTTTCATATTTTCATCCTTTCGTAATATAATACCAACTTTAAAATCATTGCCAAATTCGCTTTTTGAGTAGTTCGAATGAGCTACTGCTAATAATACATACCGAAATTTTATAAAATAAAATTGTATTTTCTATAAGTTCGCCCCAAAAGGGGCGTCTCTATTGGGCGAGAATTGCATTTGCTACTTTTATTCCGTCTACTGCTGCAGACATTATTCCGCCTGCATATCCAGCACCTTCTCCACAAGGGTATATACCTTGCACACTTGCCATCTTTTGTTCATTCCTTTTTATCGTAACAGGAGATGAACTTCTTGTTTCTACTCCTGTCAATATTGCATCAGCACTTGCAAAACCTGCTATTTTCTTATCAAAATATATTAATCCTTCTTTTAAAGTCTTAGTCACAAAATCTGGTAAGATTTCTTGTAAATTTGCAAGAGTCACGCCTGGTTTATATGTTGGCTTAACTTCTCCTATAAAAGTAGATTTCTTATCATTTAAGAAGTCTGCTACTCTCTGTATTGGAGCATTGTAATTGCTTCCGCCAAGTTTGAATGCTTTTTCTTCAAGTTCTTGTTGAAAGTACATTCCTTCTAAAGGAGAATCTCCCTTAAAATCTTCTGGTGTAATATTTACCAAGACTGCACTGTTAGCATTTTCTCCATCTCTTGCAAATGTACTCATTCCATTTGTTACAATAGTACCTTCTTCACTAGAAGAAGCCATTACTGTTCCACCTGGACACATACAAAACGTATAGCACGATCTATCTTCTCCGTGGTATGCAAGCTTATATTCTGCAGGTGGTAACTTTAATTTAGGATTTTTCCCATATTGAGACTCATTTATCATCTGTTGCTTGTGCTCTATTCTAACACCAACAGAGAAATTCTTTTTCTCCATTTCTACATGTTTTTCATATAGCTTCTTGAACATATCTCTTGAACTATGACCTATTGCAAGAACTACTGTGTAAGTTTCAATTTTATCAATAGTTGTACTTTCTTGTATTCTACTAACTATAACAGATTTTACTTGATTATTCTCAATTTCAAAATCTACAGCTTTGGCACCAAACATAAATTCGCCACCATTATTTTCTATATATTTTCTAATGTTTGCAACTATTTTTACTAAATTATCTGTTCCTATATGTGGCTTATTTATATATGAAATCTCTTCTGGTGCTCCAAACTTAACAAATGTATCTATTACATCTCTACATAATGGGCTGTGCAAATTTGTCGTAAGCTTTCCATCAGAAAAAGTTCCTGCTCCACCTTCGCCAAACTGCACATTCGAAAAAGTGTTCAACATGCGCTCTTTCAAAAATAATTCAACATCTTTCTGTCTTTCTTCTACAGTTTTACCTTGCTCTACAATTATCGGCTTAATTCCATTCTCAATAAGAGTAAGTGCACAAAATAGCCCTGCAGGACCGGCTCCAATTATAACTGGTCTATTATAGGCTTTTAAAGCATTGTGCAATACTGTTTTCTGTTTTTGTTCTTGCTCAATTAAGCTAGCATTTTTGTTTTTCAATAACTTGCTAACTTTAAAATTTTCCTTCAAGAGAATAACAATAGAATAATTGTAAAAAATATCATTCTTATCCCTTGCATCAATCGACTTTTTTACAATTTTATAGTCTGTTACACTTTCTTGCGGAATATTAAATTTTGTATAGGCAATTTTTGCAACCTCATCATTCGATAAATCTTGCCTAATTTTTATATTTTCTAATCTAACAGTAAACATTTTCGTTCCTTTTCTAAAAATCTACCTATAATTATACTATTTTGAGCAGTTTACGTCAATCATATTGACAAAAAAACTAGGTATGCCGTTAACATACCTAGTTTTTTTAGTAATCTTTGATTACTAACATCTCGCACTGAAATTCAGTTACTTGAAAAACAAGAGTTTCAAGTATTATTATACTATATTTTTAAATTTTTTCAATGTCTTTGGCAAAAATTTTATTATAATCGTTCGACATTTTTCTTACTATATTATAAAAGCCCTCCTACATAGTCTGCACACTATATAGGGGGAATTAGGTTTTAGCTTTCAAAATCTTGTTAGCAGATTTCAAAGGTTGCCTTAGGCATTTGTGCTTGCATTCTTTCGATGAACTTTCTAACGGAATATTCGTACTCACTAGGATAGTACACAATGGTTACAATTCCTTCGAAACTGCTGCAAGCATCTTCATCAAAAACGCTTTCGCAATTATTTCCGAGGTCAGACAACAAATAGATGTGTGCATCTTTAGGTGCTTCTTTCAGAGCGACATTGATTGCTTCAACAATATCAGTTGCACCTCCAATATCATAATCCAAGATACTCCTATTTTCAGAGAACTCTTCGCTTTTCTCTGCAAACACATACTTCTTGCCTTCAGAGACTTGTACCTTTTGAAGCACATCTTCTTGAAATGCAGCCATACTACCAGAACAGTCTCCCAAGATATATGATTCGCGAGGAATCTCCATATCTTCGAGAATTGCATTGTTTAAGGTATTAGCAGTCTTAGCAACATCTTTTTCATCAGAAAGAGTCTCCAAATTTTCCAACATGTCTTCATCTACTTCAGTAGTACGATACATCAGGTCCTCATCAGGGTCTGTTTCAGGTTCAAGAGTTGGCACGCTCTTTACCTTAGGCCACTTGCCCCAATATTCCACATTTACTGTAGAAGTAGTGGTGAGTTTTTCAACCACATCAGAGAGATGCTTATCAACATCCTTTGACTCGAAATACGGAGTAAGCAATATTATCTGAGCATTGTTTGCCTCTACGCTTTCTCTGCCTGTAGTATTCCAGCAGTCACTGATGACGTATATGTTAACATAGCCGTCGTCAATAGCTTTCTGCACTTCATCATAGAGTGCAGTCTTGCCATTTTTTCCAAACCGAACAATGTCAGCAGATGTGTTATTCAAGTACTCCGAGACAGTCGGCTCATAGCTAAAGTACCGCGACGAATAGGTCTCGTCAACCAATACAACTGTTGTTTTTGCCGCCGCACTTGCATTTATGCAAAATAACGCAAGTGTGGTCAGGCTTATTGCAAAAGCTAGCAATGCCTTTGCTATCGTTTTTTTCAGAGTCATATTGACTCTCCTTTCTTTTTCTACATACCACTTTGGTTACGTAGATTGCGTACTCTTGTGCAGAGAGTACTGGGGTGTATTGCTAACAAAATTTATTATACCATTTTGCACTAATTATGTCAATTAAAGAACAGGCATGTATTTTAACACACCTGCTCTTTGTTATAGAAATTTTTTCAATCTTTCTATTGTTTTTTGATGCTTTTCAATTTCTTTCTTCAAAGCAACCACTTCAAGTTGAATCAAGGTTTCATCCTTAATTTGCTCATACTCTGCACTTTTTTCAGCATACAAGAATACCTCCAAAGGAACCATACCTCTGTAGTCGTCGTATTGGTTCTCATCATTTCTGTTTATACGAGCATACCAGCAGTTTTCTGTTCCTTTGCATTTTCTGTCATAATATTGCTTATCACATCCAACATCTTCGTATTTTTGAAATTTTTGAATTGCAGAATATATGACATCTTGATTCATCACACATAACATAAAATTTTTATTCTTAAAATCAAATGTTAGTGTATCAAAACAACCACATTCACCAAATATATCAGTCTCAACTTTTAACTCATACCACCTTCCACATAATCCCGGTATAGTAGTTTTAAACTTACAATTACCCTGATTAACAATTAAAATCTGAGCACTAACATTAAATTCTGTACAGTGCAATTCTAAGGATTCATGGCTTTTTTGTGTATCATGCCAATTACGTCTTTTTTCAAAGCAATGTTTCTTTCCGCAATACGGACACTGAAAACCCACAAAATCTAAGCTCTTAAAAACATTTTCATGTAATATTTTCATCATTCAATCCTCTTTTGAAAATATAATGTCCTCCTTTTCTTTGGATAACATTTCTTGTGTTTTTCTTGTGGCTCGACCTTTTTTCTTGTTTTAATATCTGATTCCAGAGTTTTCTCCTGCTCAACCTGCCTTTCAGTTTCTGATAGCTTTGTTTGTTCAACCTGTTTTTCAGAATTTAATACCTCATCTTCTTGTAAATTAGACGGTAAACATTGAGTATCAACCTGTTGCATCAACCTTTCTTCTTCAGCTCTTAGTTTTTGTTCCATCTTTTGTAAGTTTTCTCTTTGTCTAATTGTAGCATGTACTGCATAATCCTTAGAGTCAAATTCCAATGCAAACTGAATATTTGAACTTCTCTTTCTTATACAAACTGTAGAAAACTCACAGTCGCTTCGAGTACAGAGTTCTGCTTCAGCAAATGGTTGTAGTAAATAAACTCTTGGCTCTGTTTCAGACTCTTTAAAGTCATATAAATAATAGACATCTTCATAGATACATTTTTCATTTTCAAAACCAGTAGAGATTACTAAGCTAAAATTGCATGTTATAACAATATTATAAGATGCATAAAAAGACATTTTTATAAAAACACCTTTTTCATACCATTCTTCTTCTATACTGTCACAGCTCAAATATATTTTATATTTTTTCCCGTACTCTGAACGTTTAACTTCTCCATCCGAAAAACTAAATCTTGAATTCCAATTATGCCATTTTCCACAAATCGGGCATAAAAATCTCTTCACATGGCAGCTTAACAATTCAGGGTTCATACTCATCCTCTTCTACATAGTCTTTACAAAATACATTGTCACTTGAGAAGTATCTCATAAACATACTACCATCGGTATGACCTATGCTTGCTCTCTGAAAATTTAGACCAATTAGTGACTGTACAATAATGATTATGTTACCTCCGTTTATTTTTTTCAACATTTCCAAAGACTTGGTATCCATCGGATTTGTACCATAGTCCATTATAAAAATGAATTTTGTATATCCAGTGTAGAAACAATTTTTCATCATTATAATAGCTTGTTTAAGATGTTCATCTCTTTCCATGTTTCTATTTATTCTTTGCATCATAGCCAAACCTGACATATATTCCGTGTCAACTTCTCTACGAACAACCTGTTCAAGTTCTCTTAAAATTGCACGACTATCATAACTTCTATTATCATATTTTTGGTGTTTCTCCAATACTGACGCACCCATAGCGGCATAAACATCCGTATCCAAAGTTATTGGGATTTTGTTGAAAATAACAATATTTCTAACATGTCTCAATGCATCTTTTACCAGTTCGTCAGCTCCCGTTCCGAAAACACCGATTAAGCCACAAGTATCATTGTCACTCTCAGAAATATTTCTCAGTTTTCTCACTAACCGCTGAAGTTTCAGTTCTTCATCAGTACGAGAATGGTACTGCCGTTCGTTTTCATATGTATCTTGTATTGTTGTTTCTACTCTTATGTTCTCATATGGTTGTACATATGTCGGTTGCTCCTCATCGCGGATTTCTATTCTAGGATTAGTAGTTCGCGGAGCACTCCTTGTTTCTCCTGGTCTAGAGTTTGCAGTTCCATTCGTTCCTGCTTTGTTCTCATAGCCCGGAATATACAAATGGCGTCTTTTGCCCATAATTGTTCTCCTTTCACATTTGTGATCAGGCATTGTTTAATAATAAACTTCTTGCTTTATTTTTTTGTTGTTCTTTAAAATCTCCTTTTTCCATTATCTCATAAAACTTTGTTTTTGCTTCATCAGTATAGACGCTCAAGTTTTTCTTAACTCTTTCAAAGTCAAAATCACTCCTAGCCTCAATAATTTGAAGCATAACACTTCGGAATACCCGTTCGAACTCAAGTTTTTCCTCCGTATCTGTTCCGGCAATATACGCATACTTTTGTCTCGCTTCTGCCTTAAAAATATTTTTTGGCATTTGCTTTAAAGCATGATTTACCGTAAAGAATTCGTCAAAAACACTTTTGGGTTCTCCATCAGGTGCAGGATAGCATGTTGCAGAAAACTCTTGCATAATACATTCCATCCTTCTTTTCTTGGTTTTGGCTGGTATTTGTTTTGGTAATTCAGCTGCCAGAGTGCCTTCAACAGGTTCGTAGCTTGCAACTCCAATATCATCAAAGTATCCCTTTTTAAGATATTTTACAAGTTCCTGAAATTGTAAACTTGTTTCTCCTGGAAATCCCGTAATCACCTCTGTTGAAATAACTAAGTCTGGTCTGACCGTTTTCAAAATCCGAATTTTTTCATCTACAATGTCAAAAGCAGGTCTATTCATATCCTTTAGGATTTTCTTAGATACATGCTGAATATGTAACATTATTTCTACAATATTCTCATTCTCCAAAATAAGAGTCATAACCTCTTCTGTTAATCCTGCAGGATGAAACCAACCTATAACATAATTGCAATCCGGAAATCTTGTAACAATTTTTCTCATTAACTCAGCAAAGTTTCTCTTGCCATACAAGTCAACACCATAATCAGCCGTTTCTTGTGCTCCGGTTATATAAATAGTAGACTCATTAGCATGCATTGCTTCAATTTCATCCAAGATATCTTCCATTGGTCTGCTCTTATACATTCCTACAATTTTCGGATATACACAATAAGAACATTTATGAAGGCATCCTGTAGAAATAATTACTTTGTTCTGTGGAATATACTGTTTAACTGTAGTCGGCTTTGCAAGTGTAACAAAAACCTCATTTAACGGTATTACGTCAATCCCGGGAATTGCTTCCAAGTCGGAGTGGCATAATTTTTCAAGGCAACCAGTAACAATGATTTTTGCACTAGGTTTTGCATTAATTCTAACGTCTGCAATCACATCAACAGAATACATCTTATGTGGGCCGAAGGCGCATGTGAGAATAATCACTGTATCAGCAATAGTATAATCACATACGACTTCGTACCCTGTTGCCATAAGATGATTTACGATGGTGTTTGCATTAGCTATATCCATGTGCATATCATTGCAAATAACTAATGCAACTTTCAATTTAGTAGCCTCCTACCCTCAATTTCTGACGGTTTTCTGTCTTAACTTCTGCTGCACTTTCCTTCAAGTATTCTTTGGTAAATTCTCTTTGCTCAATTTTTCCCAAAGAATCTTCAAGTTGAAGATACTTCGCACATTTTTTTCCTTTCAACCCCTTAGGTTCAAAAGTCAGATTTCCATCTTTAGATACTGTTACCAACATATGGCCACCATCGGTATCCTGTGGATCCCTTACCTTATAGATGTCATTACCCTTCGGAGTTACATAAAAATGTAATCTTTTTGCAACCTTTTTAAGCATCTCAACAGAATAATTGTGCAGAAGAATGCTACCTCTCGGTCCAATAGTCCTTTCAACATACCCACCATAAAAATCAGCAGTAATGCGATAAGAACCAGTACCATTCTTTTCCAGAGCCATATCATATTGTCCAGGCAATCTGACAACATTCTCTTTCATTTCTGTTCCAAAATAATACCGACAGCTTCCATAGCTTTGCATGGTAAGCCCCATATTATTAAGAGCTTTGTTGCAAGCGTCAAGATCTCTGATTTCAGCAGAAACATGCGTAAAGTGACTCATTCCTTATTTCCTCCAACTCTTCTAATAACACGGCCACCAGGCGTCTTTTTAGTTGCGGTCTTTTTTGCAGAGTTCTCATTTTGAGTACATACAGTAGAATTAGCGTTCCGAACATTTTCTTTGCTAGCCCATTCATTAAGAGCTTCTACGGTATCTTTCATAATTCCCTCAGAAGCGGGTTGGCAGCTCTTCATCTGCGAAATAATGTCATCACTCGTTAATTCCCTTGCATTATCTGCATAAGCTTCAAACATTGCTGATACGATAGCTTCTTCGATTTCAGCTCCTGTAAATCCATCGCAACTTTGTGCAATTTTCTTAACATCGAAGTTTTTTTGCTTCCTACCTTTTCTTTCAAGCTGGATTGCAACAATTTCTTCGCGTTCTTCCTGAGTAGGAAGCCCAACAAAAAAGATTTCGTCGAATCTACCTTTTCTTAAAAGTTCAGAAGGCAAAGATATAATACTATTTGCAGTTGCCACGACATAAACAGGAGATTTCTTTTCCTGCATCCATGTAAGGATGCTGGCAAACATTCTCGAAGATACGCCAGAATCATTTCTACCACTAGAACCAGCACCAGCTAATCCTTTTTCAATTTCGTCAATCCACAACACACAAGGTGCCATAGCTTCTGCAATCTGAAGGGCTTTTCTAGTATTAGCTTCGGTGTCTCCAACATAGCTTCCGAAAAGTTTTCCTAAATCGCACTTAATCAGCGGAACATTCCAACTGTGTGCAATTGACTTAGCAGCCAAACTTTTACCACAACCGGGAATGCCGACCAACAATACACCTTTAGGATTAGGCAATCCATATTTTTTTGCTTCATCGGAATACGCCAAAATTCTTCTTGCAGTGTATTCCTTTAAATTTTTCATGCCACCAATCTTAGAATCTTCACTATTACTCCAGAATTCCAGCAAACCATCTTTGCAAATAGTTTGTGCTTTAACTTCTGCAATAACATCAATATCAATCTTCCTTTTCAGGAAAACAGATGTAAACAATGCACTGTCAGCCTGAGTATACGTTAAGCCGATAGAAATTTCTGCCGCCTTTTTTATGGTACTCTGCTTCTGTTCCTCGCTTTCGAAAGCCAATAGCCCTTTATTGTTTCTGTCAATATATCTGATTGTTTCATTGAATGAATCTACAAGATCTTCTTTAGTTGGAAGTTCGAGTTCAATAGAAATAATCGTCTCCTGCCAATCAGCCGGAACTTCAAACTTGCTGCTAATAAAAATATAGCTAACACCCAAGTTCTCAGCTTTTTCAAAAGCATCTTTTGCTGCTCTTAAGACCATCGGCTGGTTCAGATAATGATGAAAATCGATAATACAGAAAATGTATCTTCCTTCACCGCCATTTAATTCAAGGCCTTTAACAAGAGCCTCTTGCGGATCAGTCATATCTGGATCGCGCTTTTTAAATACGTATCCATCCATAACTTCGTATTCTTCCGGATTTTTTTCTATTTCTCTTGTCAATTCGTTGTAATAATTGACACCAGTGTCATCTTCGGCTTCGTTTTCAGGTTCATCTTCTACTTCATAAGGCAATATTTCTACAATGCCTCTCGTACAGGTCCAACCAAACAGCTTAATTCCATATTCAATACTTGCTTGCAGGCACTCCTTAATCGCCCGAGTTTCTTCTGTGGTATTAATCAACACAGAAGAGTACCCGGAACCAATACAATCCCGAACAGATAATTTACTCATGTTTTTTCCTCCAATATTGTTTATTATTAAACTTATCATTTATGAAATAATTACCTCATAAATAACAAATTTTTACGTGAATATTATATCATTCTATCTGTGTTATGTCAAATTGATCATGTTGTTTCAGTTTTCTTAATTTATGCTTTCTATAAATAAAAAATAACCCACCATATATAGGATATACACTATATATGTGGTTTATTATTTACTATCCCAACGCAACATCCAAAAGCATCATTATTACAAAGCCTATACCTACACTAATAGTCACTAAATTTGATTTTTTTTCAGCTTGTGCTTCAGGTATTAGCTCAGATGATACTACATAAATCATTGCTCCTGCTGCAAATGATAGAAAATATGGTAAAATTGGCACTACAATCCTCGTTAATGCGATGGTTATTATTGCCCCAATTGGTTCTACTATTCCAGATAAAGTTCCTCCTAAGAATGACTTAAATTTACTTTTTCCAGAGCTATGAAGTGGCATTGATATAATTGCCCCTTCTGGTATATTTTGTATCGCTATTCCAATAGCTAACGCAAATGCCTCTGCGAGTGTTATTCCTGTATTTTGTGAGAATAATCCTGCAAACGCAACTCCAACTGCCATCCCTTCCGGAATGTTATGTAGTGTTACTGCAAGCATTAGCATTGTAGTACTCTTTACTTTTTCTTTGATGGTTAATTTTTCTTTATTTTTTATTACAATTTTTTCATCATTTTCTTCTGTGGTTAATAAATTCTCGATATCATCACAAATAGCACATTCGTTTTTCTTATTATTTCTTTTTTCTATTTTTTCTGCCAGATTATTTACACCAATTAATGTTACAATTCCTATCATAAAGCCGACAGAAGCGGGTAACCACGCAGTTTTTCCTTGTGTTTCTGCCATTTCTATTGATGGAATTAGAAGTGACCATACAGAAGCGGCTATCATCACCCCTGCAGCAAATCCGAGCAATAATTTTTGTATTATTGGTTTAATTTCTTTTTTCAGTAAAAATACTAAAGCAGAACCGTAGTGTTGTTCCTATAAAAGGTACTAATAAACCAATAGCAATTTGTGTCGTACTATTAATACTCACGTAAAGTTCCTCCTTGAAGCCCTATTATTTTACCTATAAAATGTAATTTTATTAGGACTTCTCTTTTATATAATATGAACTTTACATAAGGTTGTGAATGATTTTTAATTAGCAATTCAGACAAGTCCATACGATCCGCTAGATCCGTCTGGTCCGCCCGGGCCGCGCCATCCCCTTCTTCGTAGGGTATGACGCGATAAAAGGGCACTGCTCGTTTCACTCGCTGTGCCCCTCTATATGTTTATGTTTATTTTTTATATATTATATTTTATTACTTTTGCATCTGCGTTTTCTTCTATTCCAGTTGCTATTACTGTTACCATTATTGCATCATGTATTCTTTCGTCTACTATTGTACCGAAGATTATGTTTGCTTCTGGGTCTAAGAATTCTTTTATGTATCCAACAGCAGTACTTACTTCGCTTAGTCCTAGGTCCATACCACCTGTAACATTTACAATTAATCCTTTTGCACCTTTTACAGATGTTTCTAGAAGTGGGCTATCCATAGCAGCCATTGCAGCATCTAAAGCTCTTTGGTCGCCTTCAGCTACACCAACACCCATATGAGCAATTCCACTATCTCTCATTATTGTTTTTATATCTGCAAAATCTATATTTATAAATCCTGGTATTGTAATTAAGTCTGTTATACCTTGAACACCTTTTCTTAGAACACTATCAGCCTCTTGGAATGCTTGTATCATTGTTGTTCCCTTTGGCATTGCTTTTAATAAGTTGTTATTTTCTACAACTATAAGAGCATCAACATTCTTCTTCATTCTAACAATACCGTCATCGGCATTTGCTTTTCTTTTTCTTCCCTCAAATAAGAATGGCTTTGTTACAATTCCTACTGTTAAAATTCCCATTGATTTTGCTATTTCACATACAACTGGGGCAGCACCTGTTCCAGTGCCTCCACCCATACCACATGTTACAAATACCATGTCTGTATTTGCTAATGCTTTCTTTATATTTTCTTCATCTTCTCTTGCAGCCATTTCTCCTAAAACAGGGTTAGCTCCAGCGCCTAAACCTTTTGTTGTACCTTTTCCAATATGCATAACAGTTGTAGCTTTATTTTGTGCTAAAGCCTGTTCTTCTGTATTTATCGCAATAAATTGTACATTACGTATTCCTTCATCTATCATTCTATTTACAGCGTTGTTTCCAGCACCACCAACACCAATTACTTTAATTCTTACTAAATCGTCTTCATTATCTTGTTCTGTGTATCTCATTTTTTACATCCTTGTTTATTATAAATTTAGGTTTCTGGGAGTGTCCTATAACCCATAAAGCTTGTCTGCTTTTTGCTTCCTATATATTACTACTTTTTCGTCCAATTGGCAACAGTAAATTCAATAATTTATGTGTCTATTTTGTAATTTTTTATGCAATAAGAAATATTATTATAAAATATCAGTTAGCTCTGTAAATTTACGAATAGTAGCCATTATATGTTCATTCGAATTTATCTTTATATTGTTTCTATCATAGAATATCACATTCATATTAGCATTTACAGCTCCAGATACGTCTGTTTTTAGGCTATCTCCTACCATTACACATTCAGAAAATTCATATGGTCCTTTAGCAATTTCAAATGCTTCTTTGTTAGGCTTCATTGGAATGTTTTCTGTCATATATGTTGTTGAAAAATACTTATCTAACCCTAATCTTTTTAGTCTTTCATCTTGCGATTTTTTAAACCAATTTGAAAGAACAACTAAATCATATTTTTGTTTCAAATATTGCAATGTGTATACAACTTCATCATCAGCTTTTTCTGGTACGCACATACCTAAATAACGTATCCATATTCCAAAAAAGCTCTCTGGCAATTTATATCCTAATTCTTCTTCTATAGCTTTCATCATAGATTCTTTTGTGTATGTAAAATTTGTACCGTCTTCATAGTTGTCTACAGCATGCTGAATTTTTGCTTTAATCTCACTTGAATATGGTAAATTAAGCTCATCAAAAACATTTTTCAAGCAATCCCAGTATTCAGCTTTCCAATCTATTAATGTATTATCTATGTCAAAAATAATTCGTTTAATCATGGTTCCTCCAAAATTTTTAATAATGCAAATATTATCATATAAAAGAGGAAATGTAAATTGTTTATTACTAAATTGAATAAATTAATTCCACCATATTTCTTTCCCTTGTGGTTCCCCCCAATCAATTTCATATGGGATATATGTTTCTTGAATATTCATAAATATACTTCTACGTCTAGCGTCTCTTTTTATTTCAGATATAAATTGTGGCAGATTCGTTAAAGTTACTATTTTGCCCAAATTAGTTAACCTGAGTACTTCTTTTGCTTTCTTTAATACCTCTGCTTTTTCTGTTTTTGGAACCTTAATTATACCATTATTAGTTTTATATATTCCTATAACATAATTCTCTAATGTCGGAAACATATTTTGAATAAGAAATACTCCTCTTTTTCCGGCAATATTTTCAAAAAACACAAAATTGTTCGGCTCTTTTTTTATTTTTTCTCTAATTCTTATATATATTTTTTGATATTTCTCATACTGTGTTGACATTGGTATAACCCAAAGTATTTCTTTTTCTTTGCTATCTCTAAAGCAAAAATATGCTGGTCTTTTATTTTCGCTTCCTTTGTTTTCCATTATGCTATATTTGATACCATACTTGTCCATAAACTCATCACAAATAAAGCATAAGTTTCCTTCTTTTAATTCCATATATTACCTCCATAAAAAAATGGAGAAACTCAATTTACTACTGCATTTAAGTTTCTCCATCTATATATTTTTTCATAGCATATTTATACTAGCCTGCTAAGGGGCATTTGTATATCGTTTCATAGCATATTTACCCAATCGCCTACTAAGGGGCTGACATTATATTTACATATTTATTGTACCATCAGACTTTTGCTAAGTCAATAGTATTAATAAATATTCATTTATATTCTATGATATTTTGTAAAATTAATTCACAATTTATTTTCCTGAATTTGTTTCTTTATTTTCTTCGTTATTTGTTGTATTTTCGCTATTTTCTACTGGCATGTTGCTTTCTTCTTTTTTACTGTCTTTTTTCAAGCTATCTACTACAAATATGAATTTTGTTGTTCCTTCCGCTTCTTCGTCTTTTCCTGCAAAGCTATTGTATTCGTTTGCTAAGTCTTGTAGTTTTTCTACTCTTGTTTGTAAGTCTTTTACGTCTCCGTTTACCATTGAAACTATTTTGTTTATTCCTTCTTTATCAAATTCAGATATTCCTTCTGCTAGTGTTTTAGCACCGTCAGATATTGTACTTGCACCTTCTAATAATTGCTTGTTAGCACTGTTTAATTTATCACTTGATGTGTTTAATGTGCTTAATCCTGTTTTTAACTCTTTTGAACCGCTTGCAAGTGTGCTTACTCCTGTTTGTAATTTGCTTGTTCCTTGGCTTAATGTTGATGTACCATTCTTTAATTCGTTTGATCCTGCTATTAATTCTGTTGTTCCGTCTGTTATAGCATCAAATCCTGATGAGATTTCGCTTATTCCACTCTTTATGCTTGATGTAGCTTGTGTCTTTAATGTATTTAATCCAGCTTTTACGCCTTTTTCATTATCATTTATTGCATCTAATCCCGCTTCTTGTGCCTTTGTTGTTTGAGTAACTGCACTGTCTATTGCTGTTCCAATTTGTTTTGACATAGCTTGTTTTTCTGCATCTGATATTGATATACTTGAAAGTGCTTTTTGAATTGCAAGTTTTTCCTCTTTTGTTAATGTTTCATCTGCAAGAATTTCTTTTTGTACACTTGCCATTTTCTTTTCCATTGTGCTATCTATTGCAGAAGATACTGCTGAGCTTACTCCTGTTTTTAATCCTTCTGATAATTTGCTGTTTGCATTTTCTATTACTTGTTCTTTTATTGTTTCTACTTCTTGGTCTTTTCCTGCTATTATTTTGTCGATTCCAACAGATAATGTTTTGCTACTTTCTTCTAATGAAGAAACAGCTTGTTCTTTTCCGGCAGATACTCCTGTTTGTAATGAATTTAATCCATCACTTAAATCACTTGCACCTCGATTTAATTTATTTGCACCGCTCTTTAGTGTGCTTATGTTTGAATTTACAGAATCAATTCCTTCGTCTATTTTATTGTAGCTGTTTGTAGCAGTGTTTATTCCTTGATTGAAGGCTTCTAATCCATCAGCAAATTCTGTACTCTTTGAAACATATTCTTCTGTTCCGTCTTGTAAAGTCTTTGCACCCTCAACTAATTGTGTTGAAGCGGATTTTAAATCATTTATTTGGCTATAAACTTCGTCTAATTTATCCATTGCAGAAACATCAGTATCATCAAATATTTTTGGTGTTACATATGACATTATATTTCCCATTTCAAAGTCTGTTGCTTCAAAGCTTATTTCAACCTTATTTAAATCTGGTAAATCTTCGTCTTCTAATCCTAAGCTTTCTATTAGTCCTGGGCAAGCAAGACCAACAACTACTGTCTTTTGGCCATTATCTAGAACTTTACCATTTGTAACTTCTATGTTTTTCATTTTTGTGTTATCTAGCATAGTTCCAGCCATTACAACAAATGGTACATACATTTTCTCACTCTTACCATTTATATTAACAAATCTTTCTTCTTTATTTGTATATTCTATTGTTATTTTTACATTTCCACTCTTGCCAATTAAATCATTTGGAGCAATTTCTTCTCCGTTTAATTCATATTTAATTGTACAATCTAATGGTAATTCTCTGTCTGTATTTCCTTGATAATAAATATCATTTCCAGATGTCTTCCATTCAAGTGAAGTTCCATTTTGAGAAGCTTCTTCATCTCCATTAGTATTCTTTATGTTTAACAATGTAGACATATCTTTTAGCAATTCTGCATTGTCAGAATTCTTTAAATGCTCACTTACTATTGTTTGGTATGAGCTACCATTTGCATTTGCTTTAGTATAAACAGTCTCATCTTTGCTATATGCGAAAACTGGAACCGCATTAATTGTTCCTAATGCTAGCACCAAAGATGAAGCAATAACCTTTGACATTATTTTTTTATTATTCATAATATTTTTACTTCCTTTCTAACTCGACCCTAAAGAATTAAATTTTAACAAGGAAAACGATATTTAAAAAGCAATGGCGCATACTTTGTGTATGTAACTGCGTTTTAAATGTTGTTTGACGTAGGTAAAATTGTAATTATTTAGTGGTCTAATATTTTATATCTGCATGTCTAGTTCGTTTAGTAGTCTTGCAAATAATCTTATCAAATACCATTAAGAATGCTGGTAACATTGTAATTACTACAACCATGCTTATTAGAGCACCTCTTGAAATTAATGTACAAATTGAACCTATCATATCTATCTTTGATATTATTGAAACTCCACATGTTGCTGCAAAGAAGCATGACGCACTTACTATTATTGATTTCGCTGAATTTTCAAGTGCATATTTTGCAGATTCTTGTTTATTCTTTCCGTCACATCTTGCATCTAAGTATTTGTTAGTCATTAATATTGCATAATCGACTGTTGCTCCTAACTGAATTGTTCCAATTACTATAGAAGCTACGAATGGGATTGTTACATTTGCGTAACATGTGCAAGACATATTAACAAATATTGCAAACTCTATTACGGCTATTAATATGAATGGTATCGAACCTGATTTGAATACAAATATCATTAAGATAAATATTACCGCTATTGAACTTATATTTACACTGTTGAAGTCTTGGTCTGCAATCTCTACTAAGTCTTTCATAAGAGGAGCTTCTCCTGCAAGAATTCCGTCTTCATCATATTTCTTTATTACATCATTTATCTTGTTTACTAACTCATTCTCTTCGTTTGTTGCAGTCTCATAACTTGAGTTGATAACAATCATTTGATACTTGTCACTCTCGAAAATGCTCTTTATGTCGTCATCAATCATCTCGTCAGGAACTAATCCATTCGTAATCTTCGCCTTTGCGATTGACCATTCTACACCGTCTAGGCTATCAATTTCGTCTAACATTGCCTTAACTTTTGAATCTGACATATCTTTATTTACCAATGCAATCTGTGTAGAAACCATATTAAAGTCATCTGCTAAAGCTTTATTAGCTGGCACACTTGCTAAACTTTCCGGCAATGAACTATTGATGTTGTAATATACGTTTACATGACTGTTTCCATAAATTGCTGGAACTAACAGTATTAAGAATACTATAATTGCAGCCTTGTAATGCTTTACAACAAAATCTATCAGATGGGTAAACTCTGGTAATATAACCTTATGTGATGTTTTTTCTATTAGCTTGTCGAATACAAGTATTGTTGCAGGTAAAACTGTTACAACACAAATTAATCCAATTAAAACACCCTTTGCCATTACCAAACCTATATCTCTACCAATTGCAAGTTGCATTGTACATAATGCCAAGAAACCTGCGATTGTTGTTATAGAACTTCCTACAACAGATGAAATTGTACTCGTAATAGCCTTTTCCATAGCTTCGTATATATCTTTAGAGGTTTGTTTTTCTTTGATATAGCTGTGATACAAGAATATTGAGAAATCCATTGTAACACCTAATTGAAGTACACTTGCAATAGCTTTTGTAATATAAGAAATCTCTCCAAACATAATGTTTGTTCCCATATTATATAAAATTGCAATTCCTATACTTCCCAACAAAAATAGAGGAACTATATAAGAATCAAGTGCTATACTTAAAACTATCATACAAAGAGCAGCTGCAACCACAACATAAATTGCCATTTCAGAATTCAAAATATCCTTCATGTCGTCTTCTGTTGCAGATAAACCTGCAACCGCACACTTTTCCTTTGCAATATCTCTGATGTCATCAATAGCCTTAAGAGTATCATCAGCTGCAATACCTGTTTTAAAAGTAACAAGGATTGGCGTCTTGCCATCTGCACTAATCTTCTCTTTAACATCATCTGGAAGAGAATCAAGAGGAACCTGAGTTCCAAGAACATCGTAAACACCAACAACCTTGTCTACACATTCAATATCCTTAATCTTATCCTCCATGCTTAAAATATCTTTAGCTCTCATATCGTCATCTACAATCAAAACTGCAAACGAACCCATGTTGAACTGTTCAGACAAAATATTCTGTCCTTGAATTGTTGCTACATCATCTGGCAAGTAAGTTAAAATATCGTAATTAATTCTTGTAGCTACCATTCCAATAGCAGATGGAATTAATAATAAAAGTGCTACAATAATAATTGCAACTCTGTACTTGCAGACAAACTTTCCAAACTTATTCATAATTTCACATTCCTTTCTTTTTCGCTTTGTATATTTGCCAGTTTCAACCTCGTTTGGTTAATTCTGACTATCAGTCACTTTTTATATTTTATGACTTTTCTGACCATTAGTCAATATAGTTCACAAAACTTTCACAATTTTATTTAACTATTTAAATTATTATATTATAAGGTTTTATTTTATTATTCATATTTTTTAGCTTTGTTGCTCCTGAATTTCAGCATTTTTCGACCATACAATAATTTTTTGCCCAAAAAGGGGCGTCCCTATTGGGCGAAGCATTTGACCAAAAGTCATTTTAGTGTTATAATCTATTTAGTTTAAATTTTATTAAGGCTTATTGCCTTAAAGAACGAAGGTTAATATGATGGATAAAAAAGAGAAAGAAAATAAATTAATGGAAAAAGCTTTAAAACTATTTACTGAAAAAGGTGTAAACAATACTTCAATTCAAGATATTGCTGATGAAGCGGGTGTTGGTAAAGGTACTTTTTACTTGTATTTTAAAGATAAATATGATATTAGAGATAAGGTTATTGCAAGTTGTTCTAATAAGCTGTTTGCTGATGCTTTAGATGCTTTAAACAATAGCTATATACAAAATTTTGAAGATCAAATTATATTTGTAATTAATCATATATTAGATGAATTAAATAAAAATAAGGTTTTGTTAAAATTAATATCCAAGAATCTATCTTTTGGATTATTTAACAACACCATATCAAATTTGTCGAATCTATCTAATATAAATAATGATACTTCGACACTATATGAAAAATTCGTAAATCGTGTTAATGAAAATAATGTTAATCTGAAGAACCCAAAGGTTACACTATTTACAATTATTGAACTTGTTAGCTCGACAGGATTTAACTCTATATTGTATTCAGAGCCACTACCACTAGACGAATACAAGCCATATCTGTACTCAATTATAAGAGGAATATTAAAAGAGAATATTTAATGCAGTAAAAGACTAATTCAAATACGAATTAGTCTTCTTTATCTAAGTCTCTCCACATTTCTTCTAAATTTATATAACCTTTACTCAATCCCGTTTCATTTTCTATTTTTTTAATTTGTTCTTTTAATTTTTCATCCGTATCTATTGGGATCATATTAGCATCTCCGCATATGTTTATGTATGTAGCATTTGGCGTATATTTTACCTTTCAAAATCATCTTTTATTATTTTTTCCATCTTTCTTGAATTATCATATTGAAGAACCTCACAATTTTTAAGTTTGTAATTATTATAAATTCCGTCTTTGGGTTCACCCTCAAAATAACATCTTACATAAATACTAACTCCAGCATGAGTTACTACCAATACATCTTTCCCTACATATTTTTCACATAGTTCATCAAAAAAACTAGTTATCCTTCCTCTGAAATCAGGTAAAGATTCAATTCCTAACTTTACTTCATTTTCATCTGTAAAATCAACCATATTTTCGCATTCTGTTTTTAGTTTGCCTTCTAATTGGCCATTACATCTTTCGATTATTCTGTCATCAATATCAATCGGTTCATCTGTGATAATTTTTGCTGTCTCTAGCGCTCTTTTTAATGGGCTTGAAAATACTTTATCAAATTTAATTCCTTCTAATTTTTCTTTTGTCTTTTTTGCTTGGCTTTTTCCTTTTTCATTTAAAGGAATATCTATTCTTCCTTGAAATCTTCCTTCTAAATTCCAATCCGTTTGTCCATGTCTTACAACGTAAATCATCTATTTTTCCTCCTTTTTTAGTTTACTATAGTTTTTATTTTATGTCAACGATCAACTAATCTTACATAATGTGTTAAAATTTTATATTGTAACATTTTTTTTACCTCTCTATTATCTATTTCAGACTTTCTTCGCAATTTTTTGCTTTATAATTGTTGCAAATTATGTAAATTGGTATTATAATAGATAATCGTTAAAAGGAGATAATTCAAGATGAATAATTACTTAGATTTAAAAAATATAAAAGCTTTTTCTGAATATTCAAAATTAGAAGAAGCGGGACAAGTCATCAGAAATGGTGGTCTCGTTCTGTTCCCTACCGAAACTGTTTATGGCCTAGGTGCAAATGGACTCAATTCAGAAGCGGTTAAGAATATTTACGTAGCTAAAGGACGTAGCTCAGATAACCCATTAATTTTACATATTTCTGATATTGAGATGCTTGGCAAAATTGCAAAAGATATTTCTGACGTCGAATTCAAATTGATGAATGCCTTCTGGCCAGGTCCATTCACAATAATTCTTAACAAGACCGATGCCGTGCCTTCTGTTGTAGCCGGAGGCTTGGATACTGTTGGCATTCGTATGCCTAGTAACGAGATTGCTAAAAATTTAATAAAATACGCTGATGTTCCGATTGCTGCACCGAGTGCCAATATTTCTGGGAGGCCTAGTGGTACAAATGTTGAAGATATTGACCAGGAGCTTAAAGATAGAGTTGACTATATAATTGATGGTGGAGAGTGCCAGATTGGAGTTGAATCTACTGTAGTAAGGGTTATAGATGGCATTCCACATATTCTAAGACCTGGAAAAATCACAGCCGAAGAGATTAAAGAAATTGCTGGCAGTGTTATAATAGACAAACACATTTTAGGGAAATTAGATGTAAACGAGAAGGTTATGTCTCCAGGAATGAAATATAAGCATTACGCTCCCAACACCAAATGTGTATTAGTGTACAATGAGAATACAGAAATTTTACGTGCAAATATTTGTAAAATAGTCGGAGATTGTTATACATCTAACAAAGTACCACTTGTAATGTGCTTAGATGAAAATGCAGAATTCTTAAAAAATATGTATCAAAATCTACAAATATTTAACCTTGGTTCTTCTCTTGATGAAATGTCTAAAAACATATTTACTGATTTACGAAAAGCCGATAAAACCAATGCAGATTTAATCATAATTCAAGGAGTCTCAACTGATGGATTAGGCCTTGCTATAATGAATAGATTATTACGAGCTTGTAATTTTAATATTATTAGATAAAAAATTTCTCAATACTTAATGTAGAAAGAGTATATAGAATAATTTGTGTAAAATTATTCTATATACTCAAATCGTCACTTTTCTTTCTATAATTTAATTGTTATTTAATTATTTGTTTTACTTCCTCAGTGCTTATATTTACAATTTCAGCTATTTTTTCAATTGGAGTATTTAAAGAATGAAGTTTTTTTACAATTTCTACTTCTTTTTCTTTTCTGCCACGTGCTTCGCCTTCTTTTTCTCCAAGTTCTCTGTTTGTTTTCATCTCAACATTGTATCTCATTATACTCCATTCACGTTCTTCATATTTAGCTATTTCATCTGGATCTTTGCTTAATTTATCTAATTCTTTTACTGTTTTGTCTATTTCTTCATTTTCCTTCGCCGACATTTTTACCTTCTCCTCCTTACTTCCATCTATCAACCATAGCCATTGCTCTAGTTTTGTATTGCAATCTGGATTTTTTTCTTTAAATTTAGGAAGTTCTATAAAGTGCATTTCAAATATATTTGTTGCCTCTTCCTCTTCTTTTTTATAACCCATATCAACAAATTCTATTGGTTTTGTTTCTTCATATTTCATTTTGGCTATTGAATGATATGAATTTCTCTCTAAATAATTATATTTCAATATATTTATTGTTATTATCTTTTTTAATTCTTTATAATTCTGCTTAGCTTTTAATTGCT